>ENA-ORDC01000015-ORDC01000015.1-marine-metagenome-genome-assembly--contig:-NODE-15-length-281936-cov-43.118644_pt1 | contig 281936 bp, 228 predicted proteins | sample MGYA00237783_ERZ508515 | MGnify/ENA primary metagenome ERZ508515 (study PRJEB26186, sample SAMN06268792) | marine metagenome | isolation source: Eden Landing Ponds, San Francisco, CA, USA | place... | reverse complement strand
CCCGTCGTACCTCGTACGTCCTACGCGGCCCGCGGCCACGTGATTCGCGGCTCCCGTCGTACCTCGTACGTCCTACGCGGCCCGCGCCCACGTGATTCCCGGCTAATCCCTAAACTTTCCCCACACCAAGTGCGTGTCATATTCCACGCGCACTTCCCCATCCTCGGCGTGATCCTGGAAAATCTCGTGGAGCTGTTTCATCGCTTCGCGGGAGTCGTCGGAGGCCGGCTCGGGCATGTAACTGAATGAGGTCACCAGCGACTCGAGGCCTTCGAAGTCGAGATCCTGGTGGTGTTTGAGCTGCTGGTGCGTGTAGGCGTTGCCCTCGCCGCCGCCGTAGAATTCGTCGAGTTCCTTGCGGCGCCGGTCGACCCGCTCGAGGACCTCGTCGAAGTCGACGGAGTACTCCTCCAGAAAGGTGCCCAGTGCTTCCATGAAGGGCGTGCGCCGGCTGCGCAGGTTCCAGATGATCGCCAGCTTTTTGGGCATACGCAGCAGGCGCTTGAATTCCTGTTTGGCGGCGTCGCGGTCGAACCAGTGGAAGGACTGGCCGCAGACGATGGCATCGAGGCTGTCGTCGGCGAGCGAGGTCTCTTCGGCGCGGCCGGCGACGCTGTGGAACTGCGGGCGGGTGCCGAGCTGGGCGTCGGCCACCGAGCGCATGGCGTCATTCGGTTCGATGGCCCAGACCGTGGAGCCGACGTCCAGCAGTTGTCGGGTCAAAATCCCCGTGCCGGCTCCCATCTCGCCGACGTCGACCCCCATGCCGCAGTAGCCGCGCTGCTTGAGCAGAGCGATGGCGTTTTCGGGATAGTCCGGCCGGCTGCGCATGTACTGGCCGACCCGGTTGGAAAAGCGTTCGATCGGATCGTCTGACTCGGGCATCGCTGAGTCCCCTTATTGAAGGCCGCGTTGTTTGGTGGCTTCCCGCACCTTTTGGATGGCGGCTACGAAGGCCGCGGTGCGCATGGTGATGTCGTGTTTGTTCATCAGCCCGCGGATCGTGCGGAAGGCATCGACCATGTGGCTTTCGAGCTCGCTGTTGACCCGGTCCTCTTCCCAGGAGAAGTGCTGGATGTTCTGGGCCCACTCGAAGTAGCTGACGGTCACGCCCCCGGCGTTGGCGAAGATGTCGGGCACCACGGTGACGCCGCGGTCCTCCAGGATGTGATGGGCCTTGTATGTGCAGGGGCCGTTGGCGGCCTCGAGCACGTAGTCGGCCGAGATGTCGTCGGCGTTTTCCTCGGTGATGACGTGGCCGATGGCCGCCGGCATCAAGACGTCGCAGTCCAGCTCGAGCAGCTCCTCGTTGGCCATGTCCTCGGCCTGAGGAAAGTCGACGACCGATCCGGTTTTCTTCAGGTGGTCGTAGACGGCGTGGGTATCGAGGCCGTTTTCGTTGTAGATCGCGCCATGAACATCGCTGACGGCCTTCACCTTGGCGTTTTGGTCGTGCAGCAGCCGTCCGGCCCAGCTTCCGACATTCCCGAATCCCTGGATGACGAATTCGCTGCCGTCGAGGCCTTCGCCGTCGTTCTCCAGCACTTCGCGGATCGCATACAGACAGCCGCGCCCGGTGGCCGCCTCGCGGCCGACCGACCCGTGCAGATCGACGGGTTTGCCGGTGACGACCGCCGGATTGAATCCGTTGTGCTTGGAGTACTCGTCGAAGATCCAGGCCATGACCCCGGCGTCGGTATTCATGTCGGGGGCCGGGATGTCGGTCGTCGGCCCGATCATCTCGTGGATGCACTCGGTGAACCGACGAGTCAGCCGTTCGAGTTCGCTTCTGGAGAGCTCGGTCGGGTCGACGTGGATGCCTCCCTTGGCCCCGCCGTAGGGCACATCCGCCAAGGCGGTCTTCCAGGTCATCAGACTCGCCAGGGAGCGAACCTCGTCGAGGTTGACGTCGCCGCTGAAGCGCAGACCTCCTTTGAACGGGCCGCGGGCGTTGTCGTGCTGGACCCGGTAGCCGATGAAATTGCCGATGCTGCCGTCGTCGCGCTGGATGACGAGTTCGACACTGACCTGCCGACTGGGCGTCTTCAGCAGGTGTTCGGCATTCTTGTCGAGGCCGATGACGTCGAAGGCGTCCTGCAGGAACTTGTTGGTCGTCTCGTAGGCCGTTTCAGTCATTCAATTCATCCCGGTCGCAAACAACGTGATCGCAGGCACCGTGCGTGCGTTATCGTTCGTGGAAGCATTGTTGAGCCGGCCCCCTCGGGTGTCAATATAGAGGCGGCAGACCCGGCGGCTACGCCACATCGACGCCCAGGTGGCGCGACTGGAGCTTGCGCATCTTGTCGCGGTAGTCGGCGGCCTTCTCGAACTCGAGTTCCTCGGCGGCCTCCTGCATCTTCTCTTTGTACTCTTCGATGAGGGCCTCGATTTCGTCGGGGTCCGAGATGTCGGTGATCTCGGAATCGTCGTCGGCGTCTGGCTCGGACGACGAGGGCTCCTGGTCGGGGCTGGGAGCCGACGATGCGCCGTAGGCGGCCGCCTGCCCGGAGGAGGCCTCCTTGGACTCGTTTTCATCGACATCGTAGGGGACGTGTTCCTCGATGTCGGCGATTTTCTTTTTGATCGTCTGCGGCGTGATCCCGTGTTCTTCGTTGTGGGCCTTCTGGATCTCGCGGCGGCGGTTCGTCTCGTCGACGGCGTCGCGCAGCGAATCGGTCTCCTCTTCGGCGTACAGGATGCAGGTGCCGTTTACGTTGCGCGCCGCGCGGCCGATCGTCTGGATGAGGCTGCGCTCCGAGCGCAAAAACCCCTCTTTGTCGGCATCCAGAATCGCCACCAGGCTGACCTCCGGGATGTCGAGCCCCTCTCTGAGTAGGTTGATGCCGACCAGCACATCGAACTCCCCTTTGCGCAGATCGCGGATCAGGTTCATGCGCTCCAGGGTGTCGATGTCGCTGTGCAGGTATTCGACCCGGATGCCGAGTTCGGTCAGGTAGTCGGTCAGGTCCTCGGCCATCTTCTTGGTCAGTGTCGTCACCAGCACCCGCTCGTCGGCGTCGACCCGTTTGCGGATCTCGCCGTAGACGTCGTCGACCTGCTCTTTGGCCGGCCGGATCTCGATCTCGGGGTCGACCAGGCCCGTCGGACGGATGATCTGTTCGGTGACCACCCCGTCGCATTTGTCGAGCTCGTAGTCGGCGGGCGTGGCCGATACGAAGATCGTCTGGTTGAGCCGCTCCTCCCACTCGTCGAACTTCAGCGGCCGGTTGTCCAGGGCGCTGGGCAGCCTGAACCCGTGGTCGATCAGGGTTTCGGTGCGGGCGCGATCACCCCGGTACATGCCGCCGACTTGGGGAACGGTCATGTGGGATTCGTCGACGACCATCAGGTAGTCGTCGGGAAAGTAGTCGAGCAGACAGGGCGGGGCCTCGCCGGCCTCGCGGCCCGACAGGTGCCGGGAGTAGTTCTCGATCCCGTTGCAGTACCCCATCGTGATCATCATCTCGATGTCGAACTGCGTGCGCTCCTGCAGCCGCTGGGCCTCGACGAGCTGGTCGTTGGCCACCAGCTCGTCGACGCGCTCGTCGAGTTCCTCTTTGATCGACTCGATCGCCTGTTGCTTGCGTTCGGGACGCAGCAGGTAGTGTGTATTCGGGTAGATCGCTGCCTTCGAGAGCTGTTCCAGGCGTTTGCCCCGCAGCGGGTCGATGGCCCAGATGGTCTCGACCTCGTCGCCGAAGAACTCGATGCGCAGCGCCTGGTCTTCTTCATAGGCGGGAAAGACCTCGACGACGTCACCGCGGACCCGGAAGTTCCCGCGGTAGAAGTCCATGTCGTTTCGCTCGTACTGGATGCTGACGAGTTCCTCGAGCAGCTCGTCGCGCTCGATGATGTCGCCCTCTTCGACGACGACCTGCATGCCGCTGTAGGCCTTTTTGGAACCCAGCCCGTAGATGCACGACACCGAGGCGACGATCAGGACGTCGCGCCGCTCGAACAGCGAGTGCGTGGCGGCGTGGCGCATGCGGTCGATGGCGTCGTTAATCGACGAGTCCTTCTCGATGTAGGTATTCGTCGAGGGGACGTACGCCTCGGGCTGGTAGTAGTCGTAGTACGAGACGAAGTACTCGACCGCGTTGTGGGGAAACAGCTCTTTGAACTCGTTGTACAGTTGGGCGGCCAGGGTCTTGTTGTGGGCCATCACCAGCGTGGGCCGCTGTACCTCTTCGACCACGTTGGCGATGGTAAAGGTCTTGCCGGTCCCGGTGGCGCCCAGCAGCGTCTGCCACTTGTCGCCGCGCTCGACCCCCTCGCTCAACTGATCGATCGCCTTGGGCTGGTCGCCCTTCGGGTCGTAGTCCGAGACGAGTTGAAAGTCGGGCATGGTTCACCTTGTGCGTTGCACGTGCTGTCCTAGCGGGCGCGCCAGAGCGTGCCCCAGTCCTTGTCCATCAATTCGATGCCGTGGTCGACCAATTCGTCACGGATCGCATCGGCGCGTTCGTAGTCTTCGTTGGCGCGCGCCTCCTTGCGCTCGGCGATCAGCTCCTCGATCTCTTCGGGCGTGATATCGCGGTCCTGAAGCTTCAGGTTCCGGATCTCGCGGAGCGCCTCGGCGTAGGGTCGCTCCAGCACGCCCAGGATCGAGCCCGCCTTGCGCATGTGGCTCTCGATGGCGACCAGCGAGAAAGCCAGGTCCTCGGGGCTGGCGTTTGGATTCGTCGAGCCGACCTCGGTGGCCAGCTCGTTGCCCGCCTTGGCGAGGTCACCGAGCACCGCCAGAGCCTCGGAGGTGTTGAAGTCGTCGGCCAGCGCGGCCTCGAACTTCGGCAGAAAGCCCGTGACCGTCGACGCGACACTGCCGACGAGTTCGCCGTCGGGCAGGCTGTCCCCCTCCGTGTGGCCCAACTGCGTCAGCCGTTCGCCGATCCGCTCCAGAGTGGCGTAGAGGTATTCGACACGCTGGGTCGCCTCCTCGAGATTGTCCATCGAGTAGGTGATCGGCTTGCGATAGTGGGCCGTCAGCAGAAAGTAGCGGACCGCCTCGTTGTCGAATTCGTCGAGAACGTCGCGGGTCGTCCAGAAGTTGTCCAGCGACTTCGACATCTTCTCGACTTCGTCGTCCTCCTCGGAGACGACGTTGACCAGGCCCATGTGCATCCAGTGGTTCGCCAGCGGCTCGCAGTCGTTGGCCGCCTCGGACTGGGCGATCTCGTTTTCGTGGTGAGGAAAGATCAGGTCGCTTCCTCCGCCGTGGATGTCGAAGCACTCGCCGAGGAACTTGGTCGACATGACCGAGCACTCGATGTGCCAGCCGGGTCGGCCCCAGCCCCAGGGCGACTCCCAGCCGAGCTCGTCGTCCTCCGACGATTTCCACAGAGCGAAGTCAAAGGGGTGTTTCTTTTTGTCATCGGCCTCGTCCTCGGTACGTCCCGAGCGGCCGGCCTCCATCTCGTCGAGGTCGCGGTGCGACAGTTTGCCGTAGCCGTCGAATTCCTCGACCCGATAGAAGACGTCGCCGTCGACCTCGTAGGCGTAGCCGCGCTCGATCAACGTCTCGTTCATCTCGATGATTTCATCGATGCATTCGGAGACCTTCGGCTCGTGGTCGGCGTGGCGCACGCCCAGGGCGCTCATGTCCTCGTTGAATTCCTCGATGAACCGGGCCGACAGCTCCAGAGGGTCGTCGCCGGTCTCCTCGGCGCGGTTGATGATCTTGTCGTCCACGTCGGTGAAGTTTCGCACGTGGGTGACATCGTAGCCGAGGTGCTCCAGGAATCGTTCGACGACATCGAAGAAGACGTAGACCCGTGCATGGCCGATGTGGGTGAGGTCGTAGACCGTCACCCCGCAGACGTACATGCCCACGTGACCCGACTGGCGGGGCTCCAGCGGCTTCTGTCTGCCTTCACGGGTGTCGTAGAGTTCGACGGTGCGCAGAGCGGCGGAATCGTTGGCCATGGTGTGTCCTTGTCGTTATTGGTCGGAATCGGATCCTTTCATGCGGGCGTTGTGACACGAGCGCCCTCGAATTGAAAGGTCTGTAGGTCGGCTCACTTCTCGACGTCTCGGTGGCGGACCTGGACGTCCCAGTTCCGCCCGCGCAGACGGGTGGCGATCGCCTCGCTCATCGACACCGAACGGTGGTGGCCGCCGGTGCAGCCGAAGCCGATCGTCAGGTACGACTTTCCCTCTTTTTCGTACTGGGGCAGCACGAATTCGGCCATCTCCTGGAACAGCGAGATGAACTTGCCGGCCTCGGGCTGGGCCAGCACGTACTCCTGGATCTCCTGGTCCCGGCCGTCCTTTTCGCGAAGCCCCTCGACGAAATAGGGGTTCGTCAGAAATCGAAGGTCGAAGACCAGGTCACACTCGGCGGGCAGGCCGTGTTTGAACCCGAAGCTGAGCAGGGTGATCGAAAACTGCGAGGACCGGTCGCCCGCGTAGCGACGCTGGACGAGCTTCTTGAGCGTGTGGACCGTATGCTCGGAGGTGTCGATCAGCACGTCGGCCAGCTCTCGAAGGTCCTGGAGCCGGGCGCGCTCCCGCTTGATTCCCTCGCGGACGGTTCCGTCTTCGCCGGCCATCGGGTGACGCCGCCGCGTCTCGCTGTAGCGGCGCACAAGCTCCTCGTCGTCGGCCTCGAAAAACAGCACCTGCAGTTGCACGTCGCCGTCGCGCAGTTCGCCGACCATCTCGGCGGCGTCGTCCAGAAACATCCGCTCGCGGGTGTCGATCACAAAGGCCAGCGAGCCGACGCGGCCGCCGCCGGATTCGGCCAGCTCCAAGACCTTCGGCAACAGCGGGACCGGCAGATTGTCGATACAAAAAAAGCCGCAGTCTTCGAGGGCGTTGACTGCGGTCGACTTCCCCGATCCGCTCAGGCCGGTGATGATGACGACGTGCGGATCGTGTTCGGCGTCGGATTGTTCGATAATCGAATGGTCGGGTTCGTCGCTCACGTTTCCAGTACCTTGACGAGCACGACCGTGATGTTGTCGTTGCCGCCGTTCTCGTTGGCCGATTCGATCAACGCGTTGCAGCAGACCTCCAGATCGTCCTGGTTCTCGGTCATGATCGACTTGATCTCCTCGTCGGTGCTCATGGCGTTGAGCCCGTCCGAGCAGAGCAGGTAGATGTCGCCGTGTTGCGGATGTTCGTTGTCGACGTCGACCTGAACGGTCTCCTTCATGCCCAGGGCCCGCACGATGACGTTTTTGTGCGGGAAGTTCTCGATCTCCTCCTCGGAGAGATCCTTCATCTGGATGTAGTCGTTCAACAACGAGTGGTCGTCGGTGACCTGGTACAGCTCGTCGTCGCGCAGCCGGTAGATGCGGCTGTCGCCGACGTGGCCGAAGTAGGCCGTCTCGCCGTTGAAAAGAAGCGCCACCATCGTGGTGCCCATGCCCCGCTGGGCGGAGTTCTGGGAGGCGGTCTCGTAGATCTTGAGGTTGGCGAGCTTGATGCCGGCGTTGAGCCGGTTTTCCTCGTAATTGAGGTCCTGGTCCATCTTGTAGGGCCAGGTGAGCTGCTCGTCGTCTTCGGTTTCCTCAAAAAACTCTTGGACCGTTTCGACGGCCATCTCCGAAGCGACCTCGCCGCTGGCGTGCCCTCCCATGCCGTCTGCCACCATGTAGAGGTTTTGTTCCGTCGCCAGACCGAGGTTGTCTTCGTTGTGGCTGCGCTTGCGTCCGACGTGTGTTTTTCCGGCGTATTGAAGTTTGAGCGACAAGGCGAATCCCCTAGTTCGACCAGCGAGAGCTGGTTGCGATTCGAGATCGAACGATCGTCTGCTTATGACGACCATGTTTTAGCATTGCGCCCCATCTGGGGCAATGTCGCCGAAAGTCTCGCGACTAGTTCCCCATGCCGGACCCGGCATCGCGGCGTGCGGCGCCGGTGGCCACGGTGTAGCGCAGTGTGCCGTCGAAGCCCGAGCGGGTCCGCGGCTGAACCGATGCGTCCCAGGCGAGCTCTATCGCATCCTGAGGGTTCCCCTCGCAGGGGACCCACTGATATTTGGAGCGCTGGACCACGCAGGCCTTGGCGTCGCGTTCGTTGCCGATCGTCTCGGCGATGCAGAGCCCGCTGTCGGACAACTCCTGCTGGGCCTGTTGGGCACTCATGGAGTCGGCGTCCGACGGCGTGATCCACAGTTGGACGGCGCTGTTGCAGAAGTTCTCGCCGCCGGAGCCCTTCGGCTGACAGAGCGCCGCGCCCATGGCGGCGCCCCCGTTGGCGTACTGATAGTCGGGGCAGTCGTCGTCGCTGCTACACGACAGGATCCGCTCGCGAATGCAGGTGCGCTCGGAGAGGTCCACGAAACTCGCGATCCCCTCGAGCGCCGGCCGAATGCCGCCGCGGCACATGTAGCCGGTCAGCGGGGTGTTGGGGTTCGATTCGTTCGGCTCCGGGAAGAAGTTCTGGAAGTTGCGCAGGAAATCCTCGTAGCGATCGCCGGTCTTGGCCTTGCCCAGCGAGGTAAAGCAGACCGGATTGATCGGGCTGTCGGCCGGGCACATATCCGGGGTGGGGCCGTCGTAGGGCTGGTAGTCACCGTGGATCGACGCCACGTAGACGTCCTCGGAGGGAAACGTATCGAGGCCCTTCGACTGGGTCACGTTGTTCTTGAAGGTGTCGGCGAGATCACCGGTCGAAAACAGCGGCGACGGATCGTCTCCCTTGGTGGCGAAGTAGCAGTCTTCCTCGCACCCCTGCCCCTGGCTGTTCTCGATGGTGTCGCCCTGGTGGCTGCAGTCGTTTTCGTCGGTCACGAAGGTGACCACCAGTTTGGCGTCCTTACGCAGAAACCCGTAGTTGGGGTGGTCCTGTCGCTGCTGCTGGTAGAACATGTCGCGGGCCTGCTCGGAGTCGAAATCCGTGCGGGCCGGCCCGCCGGTCATCTGGGGCGACAGGGCGCGGTTGGCCGCCTGCAGACCCTGTTCGAAGGCCGAACCCCGGGTGCCCACGTAACTCATGCACGCCCAGTCCTGTTGAAGCTCCTGGGTGCGCAGCGAGTCGTCCTGGTTGCGGTAGTCCGAGGCCCTGAGCACCAGCGGAATGTCGCGGTAGGCGCTGCTCGGTGGGAAGAGTTCGGCTGGCGCGGCGTTGTCGGGGTTGATGCCCGCGTCGTTGCACGCCTGCTCGTAGTTGCCGGCGCGCAGGTGGCACTGGACCTCATCGTCGCTGGGGTTCAACAGGTCCTGAAAATTACCCGGGTTCGACGTGCAGTCGACGGCGCGCTGGATCTGATTGCGCACCGGCGAGACGTCGGGTCCACCCGGGTCGTCCGGCCCGATCGGTTCGCTGTTTTCGTCCAGCGCGAATCGACAGGTCGGATCGAAGCTGGTGATCGGCGAGGGCGTCGACTGGATGTGACCGGGCTCGGCGACCGGCTCGAAGTTGCTCGATTCCAGAAAGTGCGTCGTGGTGACCGCCAGATTGAAGTCCACGGGATTGACGGTCAGCTCGTCGATAAACCGCTCGAAATTTTCTTTGAGCTGGCGCTGCTCCTGACACATCGAGCCGGAGTTGTCGATGACCCACAACAGGTCGACCTTGGCGCGTTCGCCCAGAGAGATGTCGGTCGAGCGCTCCTGCTGGCCGGCGGCTTGGCCGTATTCGACGGGGTGGGCATTACAGCCGAAAGTCAGAAGGCCCAGGGCCCCGACGGCGAGAAGGAATCCAATGCATGGGCGTCGTCGATCGATTGGGAAACGCTGCATCGCGTACTCCTTACAGGCAGGCGTCGAAGGTCCCGGGCCTTCAGGTGTTCCGTCGAGTTGTCACCCGGCGGGTGTCACCCGGTGTGCGTCGTATAGGGCAGAAGCCCAAGGTGTCGGGCGCGCAAAATCGCCTTGCGCAGCTTGCGCTGGTTGCGGGCCGACACGCCGGTGATGCGACCGGGCAACATCTTGCCGGTCCGCGTCACAAAGAGCTTCAGAAGCTCCGGGTTCTTGTAGTCGATGTGCCAGTCCTTGTTCTGGTCGAACGGGTCGACCTTGCGGCGGCGGCGCCAGTTGATGCTTCCGTACTTTTCACTTCGTGCCATGGTAGATAAACCTGTGGGGATTCAGCGTGTCTCGAGTCGAAAGAGTCGGGTCGACTCCGGGGCCGTCAGCTCAACTTCTCTTCGACGAACTTGACGTGCTTCTTGGCCACGGGGTCGTATTTTTTGAGTTCCAGCTTGTCCGGGTTCTTCCGCTTGTTCTTGGTCGTCGTGTAGAAATACCCGGTGCCGGCGGTCGATACGAGCTTGATTTTTTCGCGCATAATGACTCCTGCTTTCGTCTGGCCGCACAGCGAGCCGGGCCCGCTGGCGTGTGTCAAAGGGGGAGTTCGCTAGCACTGAAGGATTAGTAGATTGACACCCTGAGCGCAAGTCCGGACGGTGGAGCGCGGGCGTCTCCCGCAGTGGACCGCCCCTTGTACGTATATCTCGAGTCGAGTCAACCGTGATCACGCCGACGACAACTCGCCGAGCCGCTGCCGCCCCGCTGATGACCTCTCTTTTGGTCGTCCTCCTGTCGGCCGGCTGCAGCGCCGTGCATTTCGTCGAACGCGACGGCCGCGCCCCCGGCTACCTGGAGTTGAACGTCGAGCCCTCCGACACCGAAGTCTACGTCGACGAGCGCTTCCGCGGCACCGCCGCCCAGTGGACCGACAGCGTCATGACCCTCGAAGCCGGCCACCACCGGGTGCGGCTGTCGCTGGACGGTCACTACACTCGCCGCTTTGATGTCCGCATTCGGCGGGGGGTTGTGCGGCGGTTGGAAATAGTGATGACTGAGAAGGTGGGTGCCCGCGAGGCCGCGTCTCGCGTAGGACGTACGAGGTACGACGGGATCCGCGAAGCACGTAGCCGCGTCTCGCGTAGGACGTACGAGGTACGACGTTGCCCGCGTGACGTGTTGGCGGAATCCGCGACCTCCGCGTCTACGCCTTTTGCCTTTGCCTATTCCGCGGCGGCGCGCCGAAGGCGCGACACGCCGCGTGATCGCCCGGTTCGCTGCGAGGCGCTCCAGCGCCTCGCGAGACCGGGATGACCATCATACTGAAACCGACCGACCCCCGTGTCGGCATCTCCAGCCGGCTGCAGATTCCGAAGACACGACCCAGCCGGCTGAAAATCCCGCAAGCACGGAGTCCATCCGCCCACTGAGCTCGTGCTCGAAAATCCCCGCAAGCACGGAGATCGATTGCTGCGCTGAAAGTCTCGCAAGCACGGAGATCGTCATTCGCCGCGCGCCCTCGGCGCGCATCGTTGACCCCAGCGCGCTGGAGGCGCCCCGGCGGGGCGCGTCCGAGCCTGGGGCTGTCCCAAGCACGAAAACCTACCCTCGTCGTGCTCGCCAGAAATACGAGAATCTCGCCTTGACCCCCGTGAGCCGGCGAGCGTAGAATAGGGGTCTAGTCGACGAAATCAGCAGGAGGGGAGCCATGAAGATCGACGATCAGACCAAGGCCCAGCGCGGCGACGACGGGCGCGAAAAATCAGCGGCCTCCGAGAAATCGAAAGACGGCAAGCGATTCGACGACGTGCTGAAGGGTCGCGGGACGAAGAAGCGAAGCGGGCGTCGCGGCCGTGGTAGAGAGGCGACGTCGGTGCCCAGAGAGCTTCGACACGGCGAGGCGGCCGGTCGAGCCCGGGGTCGCGAGTCGGCGCGGGTCTCGGAGAAGTCCCGGGTCTTTCGGGGGCGTCTGCGGGACGTCGAAGCGGGCCGGCGACACCTGATCGAACGGCGCGACGATCGATGTCTGGTTCGCCGTCGGGAGGAACACTGCGAGTCGGGCCGGCTCGAGAGGCGTTGTCACGGGCAGTCGGTCCAGGAAAACCGACACATCGACCGGAGGCACTCATTGCGCAGCCGACACCGAAAGGCGCCGTGGGCCAGGGGCGACGCGCCGACTCGGCCGTCGTCGAAATCTCCCGGTCGTCGTCGGGGCGCGGATGCGGAGCCGGTTCAGGGACCCCCGGGAATCCGAGAGGGCGTGAGCCCGTCGCCGCCGGCTCGTGTGGAGACGTCACAGGCCGCGGCATCGAGTCGAGGGGCCGAGAATCTGGAGACGATCCGTCGGCTGGCTGGAGAGGTCGCCAAGAGTCTGAAGGTCGGGGTCGATGCGGCGAAACGGCAGGTCGTCCTGATGGACGTCGAGATTCCCGGTCGGGGGACGGTCCACATTCGGCTTCGGCGACAGGGGGCCAAATTCGACGCGCGGTTTCGCGCCGACGATCACGGCCTGGCGCGGATGCTGCGGCGCCATCGGGAAGATCTGCGCCAGGCGGGCGACGATGCCGGGGTGCAGTTCGGGGAACTTCGGGTCGCCGATCCGAATTGAACATGCGTTCGAGCTGGGAGGGATTAAACCATGCTGGATTCGAATGAAACGACGCGAGCGGCGGCTGCCCCGACGAAGTCGGGAGTGGCGCCCTACGACTGGGGGCGGCTGCCGAAGGTGTCACGTCGCAGCGTCGAGCTGATCAATGGAGTGCGCCGGAGGTTCGCCGGGGTCGCGGAGGGGTTCGACGAGCTGGACGATCTTCTGGAGTCCCTCACCGGGATCCGGCACGGGGTGGGGCCGCCGAGCGTCGAGGTCCGGGAGGATGGAGTCGAGCCCGAATTCGGACAGGGTTTTGTGACCCAGTTCTTTACGCCACCCGGCACCGAGGCCGGCGTGCTCGCCGTCGATCGCCTGCTGGTCGATCGGTGGCTCGAGAGTCTCTGGGGGGAGCCGAATGTCGTGCGCCGTCCCGAAGCGATCGAGCCGTCGGACTTCGGCCTGGTGACCTACGTGTGTCTGCGGGTCGCCGGATGGCTGTCGGAGAGGGTCGGCGCGACGGCCGTCTTTCCAACGGAAGCGCCGCCCCAAGACTGGGTGATCGAGGATCTGAACGGGTTTGACGAAGTCGTCGAGGTCGACCTGGGGCTGGAGACCGACGCCGGACGCGGGCTGGTGCGACTGTGGCTGCCGGGACCGATGGTCGAGCGGCTCGTCTCGGCAGAATCTATCGGCTCGCCGGTCGAGCGCCTTCGGAAGCTCGTCGGCTCACATTGGGGCGAACTTCGACAGCATTGGCCGGTCAGCCTGGCGCGGCTGACGCTCACGGTCGATGAATGCCTCGGCCTGGGTCCCGGTGACATTCTTCTGCCCACCGAACACGGGCTCGAGACCGAGATGTTTGAGCCCGATGCGACGGCGGCGTTGGTTGAGGTGCGGTCGCCCGACTCCCCGTTTGGCGTCTCACATGTTCTGACCGGTCGGGTCTCTCCCGGGCCCGATCGTTGGCAGCTCACCCTCGACAGTTTAACTCCCAGTGCACGGAAGGTTCGACCGATGGACGATGCGACGAATGAACAGGCCGAAGATGCTCCGACCGCCGAGCAGGCGACCGAATTGCTCGAGGCGCCCTCGGTGGCCGTGGACGTTCAGGTGGGGACGGCCTCGCTGACGTTGCGAGAGATCTCGGAGCTGACGGGAGGTCAGGTCATCGAGCTCGACCGCCGGGTCGGCGAACCTCTGGAGCTGTACGTCGACGGCCGGCGGCTCGGTCGCGGGGAACTCGTCGACATCGAGGGGGAGCTGGGCGTCCGGCTGCTGGAGCTCGACGAGCGGTGACTATTTGCGCTCGAAGGTCCGACGGAAGGTCAGCGGCTCGGGCAGTTGGTCCGAGGTCAGCTTGGCGTTCAGGATCATTCTGTCGCCCTCGCGACGGTAGGTGTTGCGGCGCGTGCCGTCCTCACCCTTGAAGGTCTGGACGATCCGGTCTTCTTCGACTTTCTGGGTCAGTGTAAACGTCTCGCCGTCTTCGTCGGTCCACCGTACGGGGGTGCCATCCAGTGGAGCGGCGGCGGCCTTGCGGCTCGTGCAGTGGATTTCCACGCGAGCCTCTTCGAGCCGATCAAAGGTCATCGTCTGACACGGCTTGGTGACCTTGGTCAGCCGCCGCCGTGCAAACGGCCGTTTGATGAACGACATCTCACTGACCACCGCATCGATCTGGGCGTCGATATTCGAGCGCGCATCTTCGAGAGAATTGGTCGCCTCCCAGGTGCCCTGGAGTTCATCGAGGGCATCGCCATCGTCGGCGGCAAGAGCGGGGACGGCGACCGCGCAGAGGAGGCACATCAGCGCGGTGGTGGCGGCTCGGTTCATGGTCATTTGGCTCGCTTTTTCTGGATCAGTTCCATCGCCTGTTCGAGGGTCACCTCTTTGGGCTCCTGGTCGTCGGGGAGTGAGGCGTTGGTTTTGCCCGCCTTCACGTACGGCCCGTAGCGTCCGTTCAAGACACGGACGTCGTCGCCGCTGTCGGGGTCCTCGCCCAGGTCCTTGATCACATTGCGCTGACTGCCGCTCTTATTCCGCTTGGCCTTCAGCAATTCGACGGCCTCGTCGACGCCGACCTCGAAGACCTCGTCGATTTTGTTCAGACTGGCGTAGGTCGGCTTGCTTTTGCCCTCGGCAGTGTGGCGCACATACGGCCCGTAGCGGCCGATCCCCGCTTCGATCGTGTTGTTGTCCTCGGGATGGTTGCCGATCTCTCGGGGAAGCGACAGGAACTTCAGCGCCTCCTTCAGGTCGACGTTCTCCGGCTCGACACCGTCGGGAACCGACGCCGTCTTGGGTTTGGGGCCGTCGTCGTTTCGCTCGCCGAGTTGAAGATACCAGCCGTACCGGCCGTTCTTGAGATACACCGGCTCGCCGGAGTCGGGATCCGTACCCAGGGGCGTCGGCCCCTCCTCCTTGCGGCGGAGCTGTTCGATGACCTTCTCGTAGTCGAGGTCTGCGGGCGCCACGCCATCGGGCACATCGACGGTTTTTTCTTCGCCGTCCTCTTCGATGACCACGTAGGCGCCGTAGCGGCCCACGCGCAGGGTCGCCGGGAACTCCTCCAGATCGACCGTCCGCGCCTTCTCCTTGTCGATCTCCTCTTCGCCGCGTTCGATCTGGTCGCGCAGCGCGTCCTTCTCGCGGTAGAATTTGTGCAGGTATTCGACCTTCGATTCTTCGCCGCGGGCGATGGCGTCGAGTTCGCCCTCCATGCGGGCGGTGAAGTTCGTGTTGACCAGCCCCTCGAAGTGCTCCTCGAGGAGTTCGGTGATGGCAAATCCCAGGTAGGTCGGGATCAGGGTCTTGCCATCCTGCAGGGCATACTGCTGGTTTTTGTTCTGGCCGCGTTCCCGGGTGATCTTGTCGAGGATCGAGGCGTAGGTACTCGGTCGGCCGACGCCCTGTTCCTCGAGTTCTTTGACCAACGACGCCTCGGTGAATCGCCGGGGCGGACGGGTCTCGTGGCCGATCGCCTCGATGTCGGTGCAATCGACATCCTGTCCTTCATCGAGCTCCGGAAGCAGCGATTCCTGGTCTTCGAGCACCGCGTCGGGGTCGTCGCTGCCCTCGACGTAGGCCCGAATGAATCCGGGAAAGTCGATGCGGGTGCCGCTGGCGCGGAAGCTCGCGTGGTGTCCGTCGACCTTGACGCCCAGATCGACCTTGATGCTGGTCTTTTTGGCGTCGGCCATCTGACAGGCGACGGTGCGCTTCCAGATCAGGTCATACAGCCGCTGCTTGATACCCGAGAGTCCCGATTTTTCGGGGTGAACGAAGGCGTCGCCGGTCGGGCGGATCGCCTCGTGGGCCTCCTGAGCGTTTCCGGTGCTCGAGGAGTAGTTTCGCGGCTTGTTGCGCACGTATTCGGAGCCGTAGAGACCGCGCGCCGCATCGCGAGCGGCGTCGGTGGCCTGCTTCGACAGGTTCACGCTGTCGGTACGGTGGTAGGTGATAAACCCGTTCTCATACAGGTCCTGCGCGATGCTCATCGTCTGGCCGGCCGACAGCCCCAGCTTGCGGTTTGCCTCCTGCTGGAGCGTCGACGTGATGAACGGCGCCTTCGGCGAGGTCGTGTAACTTCGGTGCTTGATGTTTTCGACCGAAAAGGGCTTTCCGACCAGGCGCTTCTGCAGTTTCTGGGCGTCGTCCTCGTCCAGAAGCAGGACGTCTTTGCCCTCTTTGATCTTGCCGGTCGTCTCGTCGAAATCCTTGCCGCGGGCGACGCGGGTGCCGTCGACGCTGCGAAGCCGAGCCTCGAAGTTGTCACCCTTTTCGTCGAGCTGGGCCTTCAGGTCCCAGTAGGTGCCGATCTTGAAGCGACGTCGCTCGCGCTCGCGCTCGACGAGAAGTCGGAGGGCGACCGACTGCACGCGCCCGGCAGACAGTCCGTAGCTGATCTTCTGGCTGACCAGAAGCGACAGCGGATAACCGACCAGGCGGTCCAGAATACGGCGGGTCTCCTGAGCGGCGACCAGGTTGTCATCGATGTCTCGGGTGTCCTCCAGCGCGGCTTCGATCGCCGTCCGGGTGATCTCGTGGAAGACCATCCGTTTGCTGGGCACCTTCGGGCTGAGTTCTTCGACCAGGTGCCAGGAGATCGCCTCTCCCTCGCGGTCTTCGTCCGTCGCAAGATACAGCTCCTCGCAGTCTTTCAGTTTCTTCTTGAGGTCCTTGATCGTCTGGCGCGAGCGCTTGTTCTGGACGACGTAGACCGCCTCGAAGTCGTGCTCGGTATCGACCCCGAGCTTTGCCCACGGTTCATCGCGATACTTCTTGGGAACCTGACTTTTGTTGTCGGGCAGGTCTCGGATGTGGCCGTACGAGGCGCGGACGTCAAAGTCCCCGGGCAGGTACTTCTGGATCGTCTTGGCCTTCGCGGGGGATTCAACAATGACGAGTTTCGACATGAGTGTGCAGGGTCGGTGCGGCGGGAGGATTTGGAGGCGGCGGTTTAGCTCGCCCCGGTATGTACGGAGGCGGCTACCGTTTGTCCAGCCATCGACATCGGGACAAACCGATCCTGTGATGTCGCAGGTGGCCGGATCGTTTCACAGCCCATACAGGTAAACGCCAACTGTCGGTTGGGCAAATAGGTCGGGCAAAGAGGTCCGGCGAGGCTACTCGTCGTCGTCGGATGTGTCGGTCGATCCGTCGGTGCCTTCAGGGCCCTCGGGGCCGCCCGCGTCGCCGGTGTCAAACTGCTCGAACGGGTTCTCCCCGGACTGAAACATCTGGTAGATCTGCTTCATCTGCGATTCGATCTCATCGGACGACAGATTCGACAGATCCATCTCGTCGAGTCGATCGGGGTCCAGGCCGCCCATCCCTTTGAGCAACCCGGGTGGCAGATTCTTGAGGATGCTGGGCGCGTTCTGGACGGCCATCTCCAGAAAGGGTTTGAGCCGCTCGTCGAGTTCGCCCGATTCGTCGAAGATCTGCCCCATCATCTCCTCGGGGTCCGGCATCTCGCCTCCCATCCCGCCGGGAAACTCGCCGCCCATCTGGCCGGGGCCAGTCTCGCCGCTGTACATCTGACGGTACTGGCGCAGCAGGTCGCGCATCGACTGGTGGTAGCCGCCCGCCTCGAGCACATCGTAGAAGGGGCCGAGCAGAAACATCGGCAATTCGGCGGGGGCCTGCCCGGCACGCTCCAGGTCTTCCTGCGCCTCTTCGGGCTGGCCCTGCATCTGCCGGGCCGTCCCTCGGACCATGTACCCGTCGGGAAGGCTCGAGTCGAGGCGCACGGCGCGTTCGGCCGCTTTCAGCGCAAGCGACAGGTTTCCGTCGGCGAGCTGCGAATGGGCGAGCTGGACGAAGGCGAAGGCCTCGTCGGGGTAGTGATTCGAGGCACGGATGGCATCGCGTCGCGCCTGCTCGCTGTCGCCGCCGATCAATCGAAGGTGGCTGCGCATCAGCAGCGGCTCGAGTTCGGGATCCTCCTCGTCGAGGAGATCGTCGATGACCTCGAGGGCCTCTTCGGTCTCGCCGCGGACCATCAGCATTCGGCCAAGGGCGATGCCGTACTCGGGATCCTCGGCGTCGAGTTCCCGGGCCTTTCGGACGTCGCGCTCGGCCTGCTCCAGATCGCGCAGCCCCAGATAGACTTCGCCGCGCAGACTGTACAATTCGGGGTTTTCGGGATCGAGCCGGATCGCGTGGCTGAAGTCGGATCGCGCCAGCTCAAGTTCGTCGTCCTCCATCAGAGCCAGGCCGCGGCCCATCAGAGCGCTGACGAGATCCTCGTCGGCATCGAGCGCCCGGTCGAATTGCTCGCGGGCCCGGCCCGGTCGGTCGTCGGTATACGCGATCCATCCCGCCAGGCTGTAGGTGTCGGGATTCGTCCAGCCGGCTTCCAGCGAGGCCTGGACGGCGTCCCAGGCGTCACTCAGGTGGCCCATCTCCAGGAGGAGATCGGCACGTTCGGCGATCAAGCCGGCACGCAGTAGGGTGTGTTCGTCGTCGTCGGGAATGTGTCCGAGAATGCCGTCGAGGTGGTCGACGGCCTGGCGGGCCGTCATCCGCGCGATCTCATCGTTGATCTGGTGGTACTGTTCGCGCTGTCCCTCGGGCAGTGCCTGTACGCCGGTTGTCTGCGTCAAGGCAGTCACTCTCCCTGAGCCAACCCTTCAAAGAGCTCGCGAACCGGCTGCTCGCCGGAGAAGCCGACCATGTGGTCCTGCGGCTCGTCGCCGCGCATGGCCACGACCATCGGGATGCCGCGGACCTGAAAGGCCTGGGCGAGTTCCTGTTCCTCGTCGACGTTGACCTTGCCGACCTCGACCTTGCCCTCGTACTCCTCGGCGAGTTTTTCGATCACCGGGCTGAGGTTCTTGCAGGGGCCACACCAGGGAGCCCAGAGATCCAGGATCCAGGGCAGCTCGCCGTTGACGACTTTGTCTTCGAAATTGTCGGAGGTGATCTTCGTGACACCCATGAGACACTCCTGTGTAGAGGTACAACGTCAGGTTGAACGGTAATCACACCGAGGGGCGGCCGCAAGCTGGCAGCTCAGTCGACCGGCCATTCTTCGATCGTCTTGCGCATGTACCGCATGAATTTGTCGGCCGTGGCACCGTCGATGACGCGGTGGTCGAACGACAGACACCAGTAGGAGGTCGGGCGCACTTCGATGGCGCCGGTCTCCTGGTCGGCGACGACGCGCTTTTTGATCGCGCCGGTCGAGACGATGGCCGCCTGCGGCTGATTGATGATCGGAATGCCGAATTCCGGCCCGAAGACGCCGTGGTTCGACACCGTGAAGGTGCCACCCTCGACTTCGTCGGCCTTCAGTTGTTTGTTTCGGGCGCGCTCGGCCAGGTCGTTGACCCGCCGCGCGATGCCCAGCAGACTCAATTCGTCGACACCATCGATGCTCGGCACGATAAGGCTGCCATCGAGCGCCACGGCCATGCCGATGTCGATGTCGCCCCGGTAGATGATGTGCTCCTCATCGGGGTCCATCGCGGCGTTGACCATCGGAAACTCGCGCAGTGCGTCGGCCGCCGCCTTCATGATGTATGCGGTGTAGGTCAGTTTCACACCGCGGTCGGCGAACTCCTGTTTGCGCTGCTTTCTGGCCTCGACGACGTTCGAGAAGTCGACCTCGTGGACCGTCTGGGCGTGGGCGCTGACCGAGCGGCTTTTGACCATGTGCTCGGCGATCATCTTGCGCTGCGGAGACAGCATCTCGACGCGGTCGCGTTCGCCGACGTCGACGTCGGGCATCTCGATGTCGCCGCGCGGCGCACGGCCTTGGCTGGGCGCACTCGGTTGCGTCGGCTGGCGGGCCGGCGCCTCGTGTTTGCCCTCTTCGATGTAGGCCAGGATGTCGTCTTTGGTGACCCGGCCCGACAGTCCCGACCCGTCGATTCGAGTCAGATCGTCGATTCCGTGTTCGTCGGCGATGCGCCGAACCAACGGGGTCGAACGGGTCCGGCGAAGCTCCTCTTTAGAGGGAAATTCACCGTCGCCGGAGGACTCCAGGCCCGCACTTCTGTCGGCCGACGACGCGGTCGTCTCGGAGCCTTGGTCGGTGGCGACCGAGCCGTCCGTGCCGGAATCTCGCGCTTCGGTTTCGTCTCGATCCGAGTCGGAATCGTCGGACGCGCTGTCGCCGGCATCTGCCGGGACTTCGCCTTCGTCGGCTTCGCTGTCGAGCACGGCGATGACGGTGTCGACCTCGACGGTCTCACCGGGATCGACGAGCCGCTCGACCAGGACGCCCTCGGCGGGGCTGGCGACTTCGGAGTCGACCTTGTCGGTCGTGATCTCGAGCAGCGCTTCGTCACGCTCGACGTAGTCTCCGACTTCTTTGAACCAGGTCGTCACCGTACCTTCGGTGACCGACTCGCCCATCTGGGGCATCACCACTTCGTTTCGCATCCCTGAACCTCGCTGGGAACTCACATTCATGCATCGGATCGCCGGGAGGACTCATAGTCGCGCCCGCCGATTTTGACAACTCGCCTCGAAGATGGTTGCTCGGGCGGATCCGGTGCAGGATCCGCCCGAATGACCATCGGTCAGGCGTGGAGGGTCTCGCCCATCACATCGTGGGCGGCTTCGCCGACGGCCTCCGAGAGCGTCGGGTGCGGGTGGATGGTGTGCTCGACCTCGAGGACCGTCGACTCGAGCTTCATGGCGACCGTCCCCTCGGTGATAAGCTCGGTGGCCTTCGGGCCGATGATGTGCAGACCCAGAAGCTCGTCGTATTTCTCTTCGCTGACGATCTTCACGAAGCCTTCTTCCTGGCCGACGATCGTGGCTTTGCCGATGGCCGAAAACGGAAACTTGCCCGTCTTGACGTCGTAGCCGCGCTCCTCGGCTTCGGCCTCCGTCAGCCCCACCGAGGCGACCTCAGGCGAGCAGTAGGTGCACATCGGCGTGTGGTCGTAGTTGATCGGGTGCGGGTCGTCGTCGGCGATGTGGTCGACGGCGACGATGCCCTCGTGGGAGGCGATGTGGGCCAGCCACGGATTGTCGAGGATGTCGCCGATGGCGTAGACCCAATCTTCGTCGGTCTGGTAGTACTCGTCGACCGGCACGCAGCCGCGGTCATCCAGCTCGATGGCGGTGTTTTCGATGCCGCAGTCGCCGGTCACGGGGCGACGCCCGACGGCGACCAGAAAGTGCGAGCCCTCGATGACTTCGGAGTCACCGCCGTCGGTGCCTTCGACGACTGCCTCGACGCCATCGTCGACGACCTTCACGTCAGTGACCTTCGACGAGGTGCGCACGTCGATACCCTGACGGCCGAACGACTTTTCGAGCTCGTCGGAGACCTCGGCGTCCTCCAGCGGCAGGACGTGGTCCTCCATCTCGATGATGGTCACCTCGGAACCGTATCGCTTGAAGCAACTGCCGTATTCGGTGCCCACGGCGCCGGCGCCCAGGATCACCAGATGCTCCGGGATCTCCTCGTACTGCAGGAGCTGATCGGAGTTGAGGATGCGCTCGCCATCGGTCTCGATAAACGGCAGACCGCCGCACTCCGAGCCCGTCGCCAGAATGGCGTGTTCGGTATTCAGCGTCTCGGTCGATCCGTCTTCCTTTTCGACGTTGACTTCGCCGCGATCGCCGAGCCGGCCGTGGCCGAAGTGGACGTCGACGCCGTTTTTCTTCATCAGATACCCGACGCCGCGCGCATTTTTATTGATGTTCTTGTCGCGGTAGGCGGCCATCTTCTCCATGTCGACGCCCGAGCCGTCGACATCGAGCCCGAAGTCCTCGGCGTGGTCGAACTTCTCGGCCAGCTCGGCTGTCTGCAGCATCGCCTTGGTGGGAATGCAGCCGCGCAACAGACAGGTGCCACCCAGCCGCTCCGTCTCTTCCTTCTCGACGATCGCCGTCTCGAGCCCGGCCTGAGCCGCCCGAATCGCTGCCACGTATCCGCCCGGCCCACTTCCGATGACTACCACGTCGTAATCACTCACTATCGTCTCCTTGAATTCGTAAAGATCGCATCTCGAAGGGTGAAAAATGGCTCGCCGCGCGCCAACCTAACGTGAGGCATCTCTTTCGGCAAATGGGAACGCGCGTCACGTCTTCGCGGGCCCCGTAGGACGTACGAGGTACGACGGGAGCCGCGAATCACGTGGCCGCGTCTCGCGTAGGACGTACGAGGTACGACGGGATCCGCGAATCACGTGGCCGCGTCTCGCGTAGGACGTACGAGGTACGACGGGATCCGCGGAGCACGTGGCCGCGTGTCGCGTAGGACGTACGAGGTACGACGGGGGTCCGCGAATCACGTGGCCACGTCTCGCGTAGGACGTACGAGGTACGACGGGAGCCGCGGGGTGGTGAGTGCGGAGATCGTGGGCATGCGGAGGTGGATACCCCCCGCAAGCGCGGAGATCGGTTGCTGCGCTGAAAGCCTCGCGAGCACGGAGATCGACAGTCGCCGCGCGCCGGAGGCGCGCATCGTTGGCCCCAGCGCGCTGGAGGCGCCCAGGCGGGGCGCCTCCGAGCTTGGGGGTGTGTTTTGCGACCATCCTCCGTTGCCCCTACCCTTGGAGGGAATCGGAGTGTATAAGGAGAGGGTCAATGCATGTCCGACAGGATCGACACACCGACGGATGTCCGAGAGGGCGAAGAGCTCGACGTAGATTGCCTGGGTGTCTGGCTGCGCGAAGATCGGCCGGATCTGGCCGGTGAGATCGAGGTTCTGCAGTTTCCGGCCGGCCACTCGAATCTGACGTATCTGATTCGCGTCGGTGACCGGGAATTCGTGCTGCGGCGGCCGCCTCATGGGGCGCACGTCGAATCGGGGCATGACATGTCGCGGGAGTGGCGAGTGCTGAAGGCGCTGGAGGGCACCTACGACAGGGTGCCCTCGCCGGTGGCGTTCTGCGATGAGGAGGATGTCATCGGTGCGCCGTTTTATCTGATGGAGCGTGTCGAGGGGGCGGTGCTTCGCGGGGCAGATCCCGAGGGCTTCGAGCTGGATGCCGCGACGATGGAGGGGTTGTCGGAGTCGTTTGTCGAAGAATTCGCCACGTTGCACGGGATCGATTGGAAGGAGGCTGGACTCGAAGGGTTCGGCAACCCAGAGGGCTACGTGGACCGGCAGGTCGTCGGCTGGATCGACCGGTATGCAAAGTCACGCACCGACGAGATCGAGCAGATGGAAGAGGTCGGCGACTGGCTGAAGACAAACCGGCCCGAGACCGACCTTGATCAGCGTGGCGCGTCTCTGATCCACAACGACTTCAAATACGACAATCTGGTCTTGGATCCGGAGGATCTGTCGCAGATCCGGGCGATTCTCGACTGGGAGATGGCGACTGTCGGCGACCCGTTGATGGACCTGGGAACGACGCTGGCCTACTGGGTCGAAGACGACGATCCCGACGTGTTGTTGACGATGCAGTTCGGGCCGACGGCCAAGCCTGGGAACTTCACGCGCCGCGAGCTAGTCGATGCATACGCCGAGAGGACCGGCCGCGATGTCTCGGACATGTTGTTTTACTATGTCTACGGGCTCTACAAGGTCGCGGTGATCGGCCAGCAGATCTACTATCGGTTCGATCAGGGCCACACCGACGATCCCCGGTTTGCCGCGCTGATTCATGCCGTGCGGGCGTTGGCCTCGACGGCGGTGCGGGCATTGGAGCGCGACTCTATCTAGGCCGGCAGGCTCAGTCCGAGGCCCGCTCCTTTAGCGATTTCTTGGCGACGACCCGTTTGTGGACTTCGTCGGGGCCGTCGTAGATGCGGGCGCCGCGTTCATGGCGATACCAGAACGCCAGGGGCGTGTCGTCGGTGACACCAAGCGCGCCGTGGATCTGGATGGCCCGATCGAGGACGTCCTGGAGTACACCCGCCACGAAGTATTTGATCTTGGAGATGTCGACCCGTGCGGCACGGGTTCCCTTGCGGTCGATCTGCCAGGCCGCCTGCAGGGTCATCAGTCGGGCGGCGTCGATGTCGGCCCGGCTGTCGGCGATCTTTTCCTGGACCATCTGCCGGTCACCCAGGGGACTTCCCGGGTAGACCTCGCGTTGGTTGGCGCGCCTGCACATCAGGTCGAAGGCCCGCTCGCAGATGCCGATCCAGCGCATGCAGTGGTGGATGCGTCCCGGTCCCAGCCGCTCCTGAGCGATGGCGAATCCACCTTCGGCGGGCCCCAGCAGGTTTTCGGCCGGCACCCGGCAGTCGTCGAACGTGACTTCCCCGTGGCTCAGATACCCGCTGCCCGACTCGCCCATCACCGAGATGTTGCGCTCGAGTTCAAAGCCGTCGGCGTCGGCGGGAACGATGATCTGGCTGGCGCGGCTGTAGCGGTCCTCGGCGTCGGGGTCGGTCACTGCCATGACGATGGCGAAGTCGGCGCCGTCGGCACCCGAGGTAAACCACTTGCGGCCGTTGATGACGAACTCGTCGCCGTCGCGGCGGGCCGTGGTGTCGAGCATCGTCGGGTTGGAGCCGGCGTTGTCCGGTTCGGTCATCGCGAAGCAACTGCGGGTGTCGCCGTCCAGCAGCGGTTCCAAAAACCGCTCTTTTTGCCAGTCGGTGCCGTATTCGGTCAGAATCTCCATGTTGCCGGCGTCGGGCGCCTGGCAGTTGAAGGCGTAGTGGCCCAGTGGGCTGCGGCCCAGGGCTTCGGCGACGTGGCCGAACTCCACCAGCGACAGCCCCATGCCGCCCCATTGTTCGTCCAGGTGAGGGGTCCAGAGGCCCAGTTCCTTGACCCGGTCGCGGCGTTTGTCCAGTTCGGACTGAATGACGTCCCAGTGGCCGTGGACCACATGGTCCTCCAGCGGATGCAGCTCTTCGGCTACGAAGGTCTCGACGATGTCGAGTGTCGATTCGAGTTCCGGGCTGATCGAAAAATCCATGTCAGGTCCTCTCTACTTGGGCTCACTGGACTCGGAATGTGCGAGCCGCGATGGCGGCCAGTCGGCGCCGATCTCCTCGGCGAGTTGTTCGAGGTAGTCCGTCAGCAATCCGTGGCGCCGGTCGGCGATCTCGGCGCCGGTCTCGGTCTGCATATGCTCGCGGATCGTTAGCAGCTTCTCGAAGAAATGGTCGATGGCGTATCGTGTGTCGTCCAGGTCGCGGTCCTCGGCGAACGGGTCGGCCTGATCCCAGAGCGGTCGGTCGAGTTGACCGCCTACGTGGAAGCAACGGGCCAGCCCGACCGCACCGATCGCCTCCAGTCGGTCGGCGTCGCGCACGATGGCGCCCTCCAGTCGCTTCGGCTCCAGGCCCCGCGAGTAGCTGTGGCGCTCGATGGCATCGGCGACCCATGCGAGCCGGTTCTCGTCAAATACGCCGGTGCCGGCGAAGAAATCCCGGGCGGTATCAGCCGCGTGGACCGAGGCATCGGCGCGTTCGTCACTATCTTTGGGGACGTTGACGACGTCGTGAAACAACGCGGCGGCCATCACGACTTCCCGGTCGGCCTCGCCGCCGCGCTGGCGCTCGCCATCGAGGATCATCTCGCAGTTGCGCATCACGCGCAGGAGGTGATCGCCGTCGTGGCTGCCGTCCTGACGCATCGTTTCCACGACGTACTCGGCCGCTTCGGCCGCCCAGGGGGCATCGATCCGGTCGGCAGCGCTCTGTACGAACGCGTCACTCATCACTCCCCCTCGGCTTCGACTGGCGCCATCTCCGCGGCGGCGGACTCGGCGGCCTCCAGTGCCTCGAGCAGATGCCGGCGGTTCGTCTCGCTGCCCAGCAGCCGATCGTACTCCCGCTCGATCTCGCCGGTCATCATCTTCTGGCACATCTTCAGGTTGGCGCGGATTGCCCACAGCGGGTGGCTCAGCGAGGTCGGTTTGTTCCCCTCGATGGCCATGTGACTGAACCACGCCGGCCCGTACCCAAGCGCGGCGGCCAGAGCCACGAAGCGGCCGTCCTTTTTTACGGCTGCCGCGGTCAGCGACGCCAACGCGCCGCCGAGGCCCAGTGCGTGCAGAAGGCGCGTGCTGCGTCTGCTGTGCTCGCTCAAATACTGGGGCCAGAATTCTTCAAAGCTCTCGAGTTCGCGCGTCATGTGTCCGTCGGTGTCAGCGGGGAATGGGCAGTGGCGGTTCGTGCGATCTTCAAGATAGTCTCCACGGGCGGATTAACCAGCCCTGTTGAGTCGGCGGCGAACTTCCTCGGCCACGGCAAAGACGTGCGGATCTTCGGCGCCGATCTCGGCCAGCGCATCGGCCAGTTCCAGTACGTATTCGACGTTGTGTCCGCTGGGGCCTTCGGATCGTATCACCTGCTCGGCGATCGCCTCGATCGTGTCGTCGCCGGCAAACTGCGGGTTTTGGGGGGTCGCCACGTACATCAGCGCACTCTCGATGATCGTGTCTCGCTCGGCACCGGGAGCGGGGTGGACGTCGACTTCGTGGCGCTCGTAGCCGCCCTGCTCGCGCACATCGAGCTGCCGGCGGATCTCGTCGGCAAATGCCGGATCCGCACGGTAGACCACGCCCCAACAGGCCGCGCCCTCGTCCTGCAAGAGGGTCACGACGCGTCCGGGATCACCCGGCACCCCACGATGATCGGTCGAATGTTGCCAGAATCGACGCGTCCACCCTTCGACGTAGCCGGGGTGCGATTCGACGTACTCGAACCCCGGCCGCCAGACGATCGATCCGTATCCGAAGACCCACATGCGTGTTCCGGTTTGTTTCAATTCACTGTCGTTGTCTCGGGGCGGTCATTCGACTACACAGTATGGTCGTCGGACCGAGTCCCTCCAACCCCGAATGCCATGTCTTATCTCGCGCTAGCACGGAAGTGGCGACCCGACCACTTCGACGAGGTCGTCGGGCAGGAACATGTCGCCCGCACCCTCAAAAATTCGATCGAGCAGGACCGCGTCCACCACGCCTACCTGTTTTGTGGTGCCCGCGGCGTCGGCAAGACCTCGACGGCTCGCATTCTGGCCAAGGCTCTGAACTGCCAGGGCCCGGACGGCGAGCGCGAGGGGCCGACCGCCGAGCCGTGCTACGAATGCCAGTCCTGCAAGGACATCACCGAAGGCCAGGCCGTCGACGTCTACGAGATCGACGGGGCGTCGAACCGCGGGATCAATGAGATCCGCGAGTTGCGAGAGGGGGTCCGCTATGCCCCCAGCCAGAGCCGCTACAAGATCTACATTATCGATGAAGTTCACATGCTCACCACCGAGGCCTTCAACGCCCTGTTGAAGACCCTGGAGGAGCCGCCCGAGCACGCCTACTTCATCTTTGCGACGACCGAGCCCCAGAAGATCCCGATCACGATCCTGAGCCGGTGCCAGCGCTTCGATTTCAAGCGCATCCAACAGGGCGACATCGTCGACCACCTGGCCAAGATCTGCAGCGAAGAGGGTCTGGATGCCGAGGAGTCGGCCCTGGAACTGATCGCCCGGCAGGCCGACGGGGCGATGCGCGACGCCCAGAGCCTGCTCGATCAGGTCATCGGATTCGCCGGCGACACGATCACCGAAAAACAGGTCGCCGACATCCTGGGCGTGGCCAACCGCGAACACCTCTTCGAGATCAGTCGCGCAATCCTCGCGCGCGATCCGGCCGGCGCGCTCGATGCCCTCGATACGGTGCACCGGTTCGGCTACGACATGCAGCAGTTCGCCTCGGAACTCGTGACGCACCTGCGGGACCTTGTGGTCGTCTCGGCGGTCGACGATCCGATGGAGGTCACCAAGTTGACCGCCAGCGAACTCGACGAGGCGCGCTCCCAGCTCGATTCGATGCAGCTCACCGGCGACGAGCGCCGCCAGCTCGTCCACCGTTTCTTTTCGGTGATGGCCGACGGCGCCAAGGAGATGACCCAGTCGCCGTACCCGAAGCTCGTCTTCGAGATGACGCTCGTGCGGCTGACTCAGCTCGAGCCGCTCAAGAGCATCGACCTTCTGGTCGACAAGCTCGAAGCCTTGGAGGGTGAATTTGACGGGACCGAGCCCTTCGAGCCGCCGGCGGACGGCTCCCCGACTCCGAGCCCCAAAAAAGGCGGCCAGGACGCCGGCGGAACCGATCCGGAACCGACTTCCGCGGCGACCTCCGAGCAGGGAACGAGCCGCGAAGCCGGATCTCCCGCCGAGCCGAGGGCCGAGGAGTCGAACGAGGCCGCAGACGAGGACGACGAGTCCGACCCTGCGCTCGACGTAGAACCTGAATCCGACCCCGAACCGGACCCCGACCCCGAACCGGACGAAGAACCCGATCCTGACGACCAGGATGCCGGCCAGCCCGAGCCGCCGCCGATGGAGCCGCGGCCCGGAGATACCGGCGGGGAACCGGCCTCGAACGAACCCACGACCATCGATGTGTCGGCCCAGTCGGGGCCGGCCGCCGACGCCGACGCGATGGATGTCGAGCAGCGATGGCGGCGGGTGATCGATGTCTTGTGCGACGAGCTCGGGGCGTCGGGGGTGCAGTACGAACACGCTCACCCGGATCGGCTCGAGGACGGATTGATCAAGCTCGGGTGTGAGGGCCAGTTCTACGAATTCTTCAAGGACGACCGTCATCAGGAGCTGATCGAAAAGGCCGCCTCTCGAGCCCTCGGCGGCGAGTGGAACGTCTCGATCGACGCCTGGGACGGCGTGGATGCCTCCAGCGAAACGCTCGCCGATCAGCGCGAAGCCAAATTCAAAAAGCGCAAGGCCGACCTGTACGAGACGGTCCGAAACCACGAAGCTGTGGCACGGGCGCGCGAGCTCTTCGGGGTCGAAGCCGACGATGTATACGTCGATGTCGATCTGAAAGAACGGTAATCCTCGTTTCCAAAAGATTGTCGGGGCTGCAGCCCTCTGGTACGGTCTCCGCGACCGCGAGGGTCCCAAATGCCTCACCGACAAGGGCTTTCCAGTATGACATTCGGCAGCGACAATTCGGCGGACCGTCCGATGCCGCGATCGAGCGGCCTCCAGTGGTCCACACTGTGCGCCGCCCTGGCAGCGACGGTTCTGTTGGCTGCGTGCGAAGAGACCGGGCCAACGGTTGTGTCGGCCTCCGAGTCCGCACGGGTCGGCGGGATGGAGGTGTCGGTCACCGACCACGAGCTGCGGGTGCCCGAGGTCTCGAACGACGGTCGCATCCACACCTACGACGAACCGGTGATGGCGGTGACCGTGTCGCTGACCAATCGCGGCAAAGACGCGTTTCGATACTCGCCGCCCCACGGCGCCAATCAGTTGAGCGAGGCGACGACGCCGCTTCTGTACTTTGCGCCGGAGGGTGAGCAGTCGACGGTTCCACCGGCTACCAAGCAGACCATCGCGGGCGTGTCGCTGCAGAAGGGCCACTTTCAGGGCCAGGTGACCAACCCGGTGACCATCGCCCCGGGTGACTCCGTGGAGGACGTCTTTTTGTTCGAGGTCCCGGAACGTTCCCCCGCCGAGCTGATCTTCAGCGTGCCGCCGGCGATGCACCGCGGCGATCTGCCGGTCCTGATCCGGATGCAGTTCGAATCCTCGGAACCGACCGGCCCCGAGGTCTATTCGTCGGGTGAAGCCGTCGAGCTCGATGGCGTACAGTTCAAGGTCACCGGCTCCGAAGCCGACTATCTGAAGCTGGAACATTCTTCTCAGGGCGAAGGATACAGCTCCGACCCCGCCCTTGTGGTGAACTACTCCATCACCAACAACACCGACGAGCCCGTGACCTATCGGCCGGGCCACCGCGACGTGGCCGGCCGGCGGGTCGCGAGTGTGACGAGCGAGCAGTCGACCTACGCGCGGCTGAAATTCTCGGGCAGCACCACCGTCGAGGGACAGATCACCGAGGACACGACCATCAAACCCGGCGAGTCGGTCGAGGACTTCTCGATCTTCGAACGCCCGGGCGAATCCGTCTCGGAGCTGCGATTTACGTTCCCCGCCTCGCGGTTCGGACGGGATTCGCTGGTGCGCTACGATCTGTCGTACGAATACCAGGAGTTGGAGGTGCCTGAGCCTCTTCGCGACGACGGCGACGACGATGAGTGACGATCAAGAGGACGACGAACAGCCGGATCCCGACGCCATGTTTCGCCAGGCCGTCGAGCAGATGGACGGCTCTGAACTCCACAAGAAGTTCGACGACGGGCCCAGCGAGGATGCCGAGGACTCGACCGAGATGGAGCAGTCCATGGAGGAGGCCGGCGTCGACCGAGACGACGTCACTGTCGACGACGCGGATGAAGCCTCCTTCGAGGAAGCCCTCGAGGCGTGGGAGCGCGAAGAAAACAAGAGCAGCGAGGAGAAGATGCGCGAGGCCCTCGACGGGCTGAGCGCCGCGGAGATGCAGAAGCAGAAATACAGCGGCCAGACCTCCGACGACGAGCCCGCCAACACGCTCAGCTCTGACGAGTTGGAGCAAAAAAAGGAGAAGCTCGACGACGAGGCGCGCCAGGAGCTCGAATTCCGCCAACAAAAGCGGCAGTTCGAGCAGGCCATGCACGACGTCGATCGCAAGGAGTCAAAAAAGCCCTTGAAGGATCCCTCGCCGCCGGACCCGGCCGAATACCTGGATGGCAGCGTCGAGCAGACCTGGGAGTTCGTGACGCCGCGCCTGCCCAAAAGCGGCGACGGCCTGGAGTGGATCCCGCCGCTGGATGAGACCCAGAAACAATTGAAGATGCGCCATAAACAGTGGGCCAAACGGGACGGGACGCCCGAGTTGAACATCCGCGGCGAGACCGTCTCGGAGGCCGTCTCCAAGCTCGAGGAGTTTGTTCGCTCGGCCTGGGAGGATCAGTTCCAGTTCGTGCGCATCGTCCATGGGAAGGGGAAGCGATCCGAGGGCGCCCCGGTCCTCAAACCCGCGGTTCTTCGCTGGATCGAGAATCACGGGGGCAAGTACGTACGTGGCTACATCCCCAAACGCGACGTCAAGGGCAACTACGGCAGCCTCATTATCGAACTCCGGGTAACCAACAATGGATGAATGGCCGACGAGCGCCTCGGAGTTCCGCGGCGCGTTGCGAGACATACGGCGCGATCAACGCAAGCTCGACGGCAACCCGGGGTCGTATGAGGTCGAGAATTGCCGGCGGTGCCGCAACTGCATGTTCACCGTCGACAGCACCGATTGCACCAAGTGCACCAATTGCACGGACTGCGAGTCGTGTACGCGGTGTACCCACTGCACGGGCTGCGAGGACTGCGATGACTGCCGCCACTGCAAACACAGCGAAGGGTGCGCCGACAGCTCCCACTTAGTCGAATGCACCGACTGCGTCGGCTGCACGTTTTGCTTCGGATGCGTCGGCCTTGTCGACGCCGAGTTTCACATCCTCAACCAGAAGTTCAGCCGTCAGGAGTACTTCGACCGGGTCGAAGAACTCCAGGACATGCTGGGCTGACCCGTCTGTTCTAATGCGGGTGAAACGCCTCGACGACCTCGGGGTCGGTCTCCACGCGGGGGCCTTCGAGTAGTTCGATGGTGGCGGGGACGACCACGAAGAGTTCGTCCAGCGTCTCGGCGATCGCCTTCGGTTTTCCCGGCAGGTTGATGATGAGCGACCGGCCGCGGGTGGCACCGATCTGGCGAGACAGGATCGCCGTCGGCACGTACTGCAGGCTGATCTGGCGCATCCGCTCGCCGAAGCCGGGCAGGATTTTGTCGGCCACATCCCGCGTGGCTTCGGGTGTGACATCCCGCGGGGCCGGTCCCGTGCCGCCGGTCGTCAGGACCAGATGACACTCCTCATCGTCGGTGAGTTCCCGGATGGTCGCGGCGATGGTGTCGCGTTCGTCGGGGACGAGTCTGTCCTGGTAGGTCCACGGCGAGGTGAGCGCGTTTTCGAACCACTCGACCAGGGCCGGGCCGCCCTGATCTTCGTACTCTCCGTTGTAGGCCCGGTCACTGCAGGTGACGAATCCAACTCGCAATGTGTCGGTCACGTCTGTTCCTTGTTGCGCTGAGTTCACCTCATTCGACGCCGCACAGCGTAGAGGGCAAAGACCAAGATCGCCAGCGGAGCCGGGCCCGGAGCGCCCGTGGTCGAGCAGCTCGACGCCTCCGGGTCGACCGGGTCATTGGAGTTACCGGTATCCATGCCGGCGTCCATCCCCGAGTCGCCGCCGGCATCCATGCCCGCATCCATCGAGCCGCCGCCTTCACAGCCGCTAAAGTCGAAGGTGCAGTCGGAGGCGCAGCTCAGTGTACCGCCCTCGAATTGTTCGTTCCGGCAGGTCGAACCTCCCAGGTTTTCACCGTCACAATCCTCGACCTCTTCCTCGATCATCCCGTTGCCGCAGAGGGTGTCATCGGGATCGCCCGGCTCCGAGACCGCCGCCTGGGGGTCTTGGGCACCAACCTGCCAGGTACAGTCCGGGTCACCCAGCTCGGTGCCGTTCGAGTAGCCGTCGCCATCGGCGTCCAGGGGACAGACGTCTTCCCAGATGACATCGCCGGCCTGACCCGGTTCGGTCAGGTTGTTCTCGACCTGTTGGCCGAAGGCATTGCGCGGGCCACCGCCGAGGGAACTCGTATGACAAAGGCCGCAACTAAAGGTGTCGCCGTGGGGTACTTGGTCGACTCGTTTGTCGCGGGCAAACCCGTCGGCGGCGGCGAGCAGAAATGAAAGTACGACTGCGGTCGTCAACAACGTGCGCATAATACTCCAATCAGTTCGGTCAGTTTGATGTTCGGTTCTTACGACGGTTGAATCCAATGTAGAGGAAGAGGCAGAGGATCCACAGTGGCGCGGCCGGCGTGGATTGCGAAGAGGAGCAGGCCGACTCGGGCTCGCGCATCGGGTCGTCCGTTCCGTCGGTGTCTTCACCGGTCGCCGCGTCCATAGAGGCGTCGGCCCCGGCGTCCATCCCCATATCCATGCCGGCGTCTTCTCCAGCATCCATGCCGACGTCCATGGCTGCATCCATGCCGGCGTCCATGGCTGCATCCATGCCCACATCGGCGCCGGCGTCCACGCCCATATCCATCTCGGTGATGTCAGGGCCTGCATCCATGCCGACATCCATTCCGGCGTCGACCCCGGTGTCCATGGCCGTAAAGCAGCCGCTCGTGTCGTAGTTGCACGAACCGTCACAGGAGAGGGTGCCGCCCGAGAAACCCTGATCGCTGCAGGTGGAGCCAGCCAGGTTGTTGCCGTCGCAGGCCTCGGGCCCTTCGATCATGCCGTTGCCGCAGAGGGTGTCCGACGAGTCGGCCGGTCGGGAGGTCATGCCGGCTGGGTCCGGATCACCGATGGTCCAGGTGCCATTCGGATCGCCCAATTCCTCGCCATTCGTGTAGCCGTCGCCGTCGGCATCGAGATTGAAGATCTGGCCCCACTGCACGTCGCCGGCAAAGCCAGGCTGAGTGAGGTTATTTTCGACCTGCTGCCCGAAGACATTTCGCGGCCCGCCGCCGGCTGAGCTGACGTGGCACGTGCCGCAACTGTAAGAGTTTCCGTTCGGGATCTGGTCGACCCGTTTCATCCGGGCAAATCCGTCGGCCGCGACGAGTACGACGGCGACGACTATCGAGGCAGCAATTGTGGGGCGCATAAATTTACCTAGCTCGAAGGTATCAGCGTGTATTCCGTTCGGTCAACGACACACCATCATGACAACTCTTCGGAACCGAATCAAAAAATAAATTTCGTTTTATCTAATTTACATACGCGAGGCGATTCAGCGCCGTCTCGACGGCGTCTTTGATCGGGGGCTGGCCGGGGTCGGGCGGGCCGACGCACGAGGGACACCCCTCGTCGCAGTCGCACGATTCGACCAGCTCCAGCGCCTTCTTCATGAAGGGGCGATGGTCGTCGAATAGCCCTTCGCCGAAGCCGACGCCGCCGGGGTAGCAGTCGTAGATAAAGATCGAGGGCTCGAAGAGGCCGGGGCCCACGCGGCCGGAATCGCCGGTCTCGTGCTGCGAGCTGTCGGCCGGGCCGCCATCGCCGTCGAAGGTGTGTTTGTCGCCGCCGCTGTCGCGCAGGGTCAATCCATCGAAGCCCTCGCTGAGCCACTTGTCGTCGGCCGGCGAGCCGATGCAGGTGTCCAGGTCCCGTGGATCGCACATCAACTTCAGGCTTGCGGCGGTCTTGAGGACCACGCCCAGCCCCTGCAGCGTGCGGGCCCACTGCTCGGGCACAGCCGAGAGCTTGGGGAAGTACTCGGTCGACAGGGTCAGCCAATACGCCATCGTATGGAGGTCCAACTCCGGCAGGTTGATCTCGCCGTAGCCGACGTTTTCGCCGGTGCGAAACTTGATCTTCTTGTATCCGACGAATCGGTCGGTGACCCGGACCTCACCGAAGTGGGTGCGCCCCGGAGCCGGCTCGGCCTCTTTGAAGGTATCGAGCACGTGGACCGACGAGTAGTGGATGGCGGTCGTGTAGTAGCCGTCATCGCTGCGCTCGACGTAGGCGCGGCGTTCGTCGTAATCGAGCCGGGTGACCCGGTAGGGCTCGCCGGAGACCTGGTAGACGGCGTTCGGATACAGCTCCAGGTGCGCGCTCTCGAAGTCGACCTCCGCGATGATGTTGGGTTCGCCGTCGGTCTCGTCGACCACCACGAAGTTCTCCTCGTCGATGTCCCTGAGGTTGACCTCCGAGGCGGGGTAGGTGCGGGTCGTCCAGACCCACTCCGGGCCCTTTTTTCGGACCATCCCGGTCTGCTGGGCCAGAAACTCCATCGACTCCTCGGTCTCGTCGGCCGACAGCGCCCCGAAGGACTCGCCGACCTGGATGGGCAGCTCGTAGGCGGCGCACTTGAGGTGCTCGACTGCGATCAGCAGGTTGCCCGGATCGACCCGGGCGTGCTCCGGTGATTTACCTAGAAAGTGGTCGGGATTGCGGATGATGAACTGGTCGACGGGCTGGTCACTGGCGACCAGGACCGCCAGACTGGTGGAATCGCCGCGGCCGGCCCGGCCGATCTGCTGCCAGGTCGACGCCACGGTCCCCGGGTAGCCGGCCTGCACACAGGCATCGAGGCTGCCGATGTCGATGCCCAACTCCAACGCGTTCGTCGAGACGACGCCCATCAATGACCCGTCGCGCAGCCCCTCTTCGATAGAGCGGCGAAGGTCGGGCAAATACCCACCGCGGTAGCTTGCGATGCGGTGGTGCAGCCCCGGGGTGTCGCTCTTGCGCTTCAGCCGATCTTTGAGTCGGTGCAGGACCACCTCGACCGAGCGGCGGCTGCGCGCAAAGATGATGGTGCCGGCGCCCTTTTGCAGGAGGTTTCGGGCCACGCCCTCCGAGGCGGTCAGCGGCGATTGGCGGCGCATCTGCTCGGCGTCGACGATCGGCGGGTTCATAAAGCAGACGTACCGCTCGGAGGTCGGTGCGCCGTTGTCGTCGACGAGTTCGAAGTCGACGCCCGTCAATGTCTCGGCCAGTTCTTCGGGGTTTGCGATCGTCGCACTCGTCGAGATGAAGGTCGGGTCGGCGCCGTAGTGTTCACAGATGCGCCGCAACCGTCGGATGACCTGCGAGACGTGGCTGCCAAAGACGCCGCGGTAGGTGTGAATCTCGTCGATGACGACGTACTCGAGCCCCTGAAAAAAACCGACCCACTTGTCGTGGTTCGGCATGATGCCGGCGTGGAGCATATCCGGGTTGGTGACGACCATGCGGCCGTTTCGTCGCACGCGCCGGCGAACATCGCTCGGGGTGTCGCCATCGTAGACCTGTGCCTCCCAAGAGGCGTCCGACCCGGGAACCTCGCCGATCAATTCGTTGAGCTCGGAGGTCTGATCTTGGCTGAGCGCCTTGGTGGGAAACAGATACAGGGCGCTGCCGCCGCGGCGCATCTGGTCGAGGACGGGCAAGTTGTAACACAGGCTCTTGCCGCTGGCGGTCGGGGTGACCACCACGGTATTGTCCCCGTCGAGGATGTGCTCGATCGCCTGGGTCTGGTGGGTGTAGAGCTGGTCGATGCCGCGGTTCTTGAGCGCCTCGTGCAGGCGCCCGTCGAGCCGGTCGGGAAAGGGCGCGTGTTCGGCCGGTTCGGCGGGCACATGTTCGATGGCGGTCATGTGGCGGCCGGCGCCGCGGCCGTTTTGCCACTTCTGGACCAGCTCCTGGATCTGGGCTTCCGGATTTTTCGACGGATTCAACATCGACGTCCCGTGCGTAATCGGCAATCAGACAAACGAGCAGCCACGGGACGACTGTATACTGAAAATCTGTGCGGTTAAAGAGAGCGCGGACTCACTGACGCATGAATTCCTCGGAGACCTCGTAGCGGCCCTCGATGTCGTCGAAGTCGGTCAGCGGGCCCAGCGGGTGCATGGCGACCGAGCCGTCCTCTTTGTCCTGCAGGGCGCACAAAAACAGGACGCGCTGCTCGTCTTCGGTATCCCAGAAGGGGATCACGCCCAGGCGGTCCGACGCTTCGATGGCTTCGAGGGCGGTCTCGGCGAGCTGTTGTTCTTCGTCGTTTGGCGGTCCGAATTTCTCTGCGTCATCTATGTCTTTGTCATCCATGGCGTTCAACAGGGGTGTCCGAAGCGATTGAAGGTGCCGGTTCCGTCAAAATGATTCCGAGCAGGGTGCCCCCGGCGACGGCGATCGGGATCGTCAGAAAGTTCAGCAGCGGAACCCAGATGAGCACCGCCGTGCCGAGTCCAAACCCAAGAGCGAACGTGCGGTTGTCTTCGAGAAGTTCAAACTTCTGGCGCAGATTCAGGCCGCGGCGCTCCAGCGAATAGTCGGTAAACTCCAGGGCGATGAACATGGCGCTGACCCCCGTGCTCAGTATACTTGCGGCGACCTGTCCGACGACGGGCACGAGATTGAGAACCAGAATCGGGAGCATCACGATGCCGTAGCTGAGCAAAATGACGATGCTCGAGCCGACGGCCCGCAGCGACCCCCATATGAGTCCGTAGTCGGGCTCGGGCATCTCGCCGGCCAGCGCCTCGCGCTCGACCCGTGCCGATAGCACGTCGTTGAAGGGGCTGGCGACGATCCCCGCGAGGATGAGGGTGAAGGCGTAGCTGGCGACCAGCGAGAGGGCGCTGGCGAACACGATGGCGGCCCACCAGAAAATGAGAGCGATCAGGCCGGTCGGCTTCGACCAGACCCAGCCGATGATGTCGCCGGCATAGGTGACCATAAAGATCGCCAGCAACACGAAGACGGCGGCGTTGATCAGGGCGGGCAGGACGACCATCGGCCAGGTGCGCCGGTGGTTCCACAGGATGCCGGCGGCCTTAAACGGCAGCATCATGCCGACGGCCAGCCGGTGGAAGGTCGACATCTGACGAGCCCCGCGCAGCGACGCCATCAGATCGGAGATATCGTCGCCCGCGTCGGCGGCGTCGTCCATCCTCGGAAGGGTGAGGTCCGTACTCGTGTTCCCAACCGACGGAGTGTCGACGGGGGAATCGGTCATGGTCAGGCTCGTGGCGATTCGATGCGTCAGAGTGCTCGTCTGCGGATGCCTCTGGATAGACCAGAAACCGGCCCAAGTAAATTTATTGGTCCCGCAGATGACGTCGCTAGACGAACGCCAGCCTGAGACCTACCCTCCGCGCGAACCGAACTCATCACCCACGCAGACACTTTCATGGACTCACATTCCCGATGTCTGGCGGCGATTCCGGCCCTGCTCGCCGGGGTCGTCCTCGCTTTCGTCCTCAGCCACGGTGTCTTCCCCGGAGCGGCCCACGCCCAGTCCGCTGCGGATTCGTCGACGCCGGAAAAGCGCGCCGATGCGCTCCAGAAACGGTTGAGTGCCAGTGAGAATGCGCCCAAGGCCGCCACTCTTCTGAGCCATCTTCGCGGTGTGGCGCCCTATCTGGCCCGGCCGGATTACTTGAATCGACTCGGGTCGCTGGCGGAATCGGTCACCGATCCCCTGGTGCACCATCGGGTGGTCGAGGCCTGGACCCGGGCGCGCATGCATACCCATGATACTTCGGTGGGGCTTCGGGGCATGCAGGGGCCGTTGAGTCAGCAGGGTTGCATGACGAACTGGTCGGTCGTCGGACCCTTCGACAATGATTCGATGCAGGGGTTCGACGATCGTCTCGGACCGGAGAAGGGACAGTCCGGGCCCTACGACGGCAAGATGACCCAGGTCGACTGGCGCGAGCTTCCACCGGTGAACCGACTCTGTACGCTCCGGTTGAACCAGACCGTGTCGCCAAACACATCGGCGGTCACTTACCTGTCGGGCAGCGTCGAGGTCGACCGGAGTCGTACCGCACGTCTCATGGTGGGCGCCCGGGGGGCGTACCGAATCTGGGTCAACGGCAATCTCGTCGGCGAACAGTCCAGCGACCTGGGGCTGACCGTCGACAATCAGGCCTGGCGGGTCCGGCTGAATCGCGGGTCCAACCGCATTCTCGTGAAGCTCGCTTCACAGAGCGACAGCGGGTTTGCGTGGACCTCGCGTCTGGTCGACCGGCAGTTGGAACCGCTAGATGTCGAGATGACGGACCGGCCCCAGGCGCATGCGACGACGTCTCCCGAGGAGGCCTCGACACCCGAGGCGACCGGCGAGGGGATGCTCGCTCGGGCCGAGACCTGCTCGGCCGACGGCGCGCCAACCACACGGGCCCTGTGCGCGATCCAGTGGCAAAACTCCACGTCGGGTCAGGCTGCGACCCCCTGGCGCAGCGTGGTGCAGGAACTTCTTGCTCCCCTGAGAGACGCCGATGACCCGGCCTCGGTCTCCACGAAACTCGACGGGTACACCGTGGCCAGACTCGGGCAACTGCTCGAGGGTCACGCACGCCACATCGAAGCGGCGGAGTGGGGCGCGGCGGTGTCTCCCGAGGATCCCTGGGTCGAGCTGCACCGCGCCGGCACTTACTCCCAGGCGATCGGCTCAGAGAACCGCGTTCGGGAACGCCGGGTGCTGCAGGCGCTGGTCGAGAACAACGAGGACTTCTGGCCGGCGCGACTGCGCCTGGTCGACTGGTATCTGCGCCACGACTTCTCTCAGAAGGCGGCCCGTACACTGGAGGCCGCCGACTGGTCCAAAGCCGACCAGCGGCCGGCCTTCGTGCGCCAGCAACTCGCCGTGGCGCGGGAGGTCGGCTCGCGCAAGGAGGTTCGAGACCTCCAGAAGCACTACTGGACCATCGCGGCCTCCACGTCGAGTTGGCCGCGGGTCAAACTCGAACGGCTCTCCGCCGAAGGCCAGATCGACGAGGCGTTGGCCTGGACGAAGGAGCAGAGGGAGCGTCATCCGATGTCGACCTGGTGGCTGCGTCGGCAGGTGAGTCTGATGCAGGCCAAGGGCGGCAACTTCCCGGACTTCTCGGAGCCCCTGATCGGCCAGCGGCCCGGCGACGTCTCGCTCCATTTGTACTTCGCGAAATTGTTGGCGGCCGAAGGCCGCACCGAGCAGGCGCTCAAGACCGTGGAACGCGCGGCGGCACTGGCTCCGCAAAACGACCAGGTCGAGACGTTTGCCTCGTTTCTTCAACCCAGAGAGCGCGGCTTCCATGCCTCCTGGATGGTCGAACCAAAGGAGCTGCGTTCGCTGGCCGAATCGGCCGACTCGCACCGCCACAGCTACGATACGTTGGTCGACCAGACGGTGGTGCGTGTGTCGGCGAATGGCCTGTACGAGAAGGTCGTCCAGAAGGTCGAGCGGGTGAACACCTCGCAGGGTATCAGCGGGGCGCGGGGCATCTCGGTGTCGCACCAGGCCGGCGACGAGGTCGTCGAGGTCATCGACGTCCGGGTCCACAAATCCGACGGGACGGTCCTGGAGGACTACGACAAGTGGCGCACCGAGAGCGGAGGCGGCGGGTCGTATTACACCGACCGCGCCTACATGAATCTGCGGGCCAACAACGTCGATCCCGGCGACCTCGTCGAGTTTCGCTACAAGATCCGTCAGGTGGCCAACGAGAACTTCCGCGGTGACTACTTCGGCGATGTCACCTTCACGCAGTCGACGCGCCCATTGGCTCTGGGGCGCTACGTCGTCGAGGCGCCCGAAGGCTGGAATCTGCACTTTCGTCAGCCGGACTTGAAGCACACCGAGGTGAAGGCGCGGCCGGGTGACGCCGAGGCGCCCGAGGGCTTCACGGTTCAGGGCTTCGAATGGACCGACGCCCCGGCCGTGCAGACCGACCCGAACATGCCGGGCTACACCGATGTGTACGACTACATCGTCGTCTCGAACAAAAAGAGCTGGGACGCCGTGGGCCGCTGGTGGTGGAATCTGATCGAAGAGCAGCTCATCTTGAATGACGAGATCGCCAACAAGGTCGCCGAGCTGACCCGCGGGCCGACCTCTAAACGCGGCAAGCTCGAGGCGATCCACAACTGGGTGGTCAAAAACACCCGGTATCTGCACGTGGGCCTCGGGATCCACGGCTGGAAGCCCTACAAAACCACCGCCTGCTTCAACAACAAATACGGCGACTGCAAGGACAAAGCCGCGTTGCTGAAGGTCATGCTCGAAGAGGCGGGGATTCCGACCCAGTTGGTCCTGGTGCGCACCCGCCGGATGGGCCACGTCAGCGATGTGCCCCCGAACATGCATATCTTCAACCACGCCATCGACTACGTGCCGTCGATGGACCTCTATTTGGACCCGACCGCCGAGTTCAACGGCACCACCCAACTGACGCCGATGGACCAGGGCGCTCAGGCGCTGGTCATTGAGGACGGCGGAAACGCCCGGTTTGTGACGCTGCCGGTCGACGAGGCCGGGGAGAATCGCATCGAGGCGTCCTATGAAATCTCGCTGGATGGCGACCAGACGACGACCCGGGGGACCTGGACCGCCTACGGGCAGCAGGCCGTCGAGCTGAGACAGGCCTTGCAGGATCCGGAGCGGCGCGACGAAGTCTTCGAAAAACAGTTGGCCAATCGCTTTCAGGGCGCCGAGCTGCAGGAGGCGACGTACCGAAATCTGACCGAACTCGAGAAACCCACCGAGATCGAGTTCACCTTCAAGGGCGGCCGAATCGAACGCTCGTCGGGCGGACAGCCCTACGTCGTTCCCTTCGCCTCGCCGCGTGATTTTCTGCAGACCTGGGCCTCGCAGCCCGATCGAAGTCAGGACCGAAAGATCTCGTATCCTCGCAAGGGCGTGGCCACCGTCCGGTTCAACCCCGGCGATGGACGGCGGTTTGACTCGGTGCCCGAACCGGTCTCGTACGACAACGAATTTGCTTCGGCGAGCCTCGACTTCCGTCGCGACGGCCGCACACTGGTCGTCGAGATCAGCTACGCGATCAAGGTGCAACGAGTACCCGTCGAGAAGTACGAATCCTTCCGAAATATCATGTCGGATATCACGTCGGCGTTCAGCCGGACGATACCGATCACCACCGACTGAGTCTGGATCGTATCCAATGGATACTGCGATGAATGACCTGCACAGAAGAATGTCGATGGCACTGGGGCTTGGCCTCGTCGTCATGGCCGCCTCCTGCGTGTCGGTGCCCTACGCCGACCAGGACTGGCGCGTGCCCCCGGAATCCGATGCCCACGAGACCTTCGACCAATGGTTTCGCGGCGAGATCGATGCATCGGACGTCGAAGCCGAGACGCAGACCGCCGAGGTGCCCGACGCCGAAATCGAAGGAGATGCCGAAGCGGCCTCGATGGTGACGGGATTTGACGTCTCGCGGCGGTTTACGATCGCCGAGATGGCCTTCTGGAAAGGCGACGTCGAGCGGGCCTTCGAGCTGTACGCCGACATTCTGCGCGAGGAGCCGGCGCATCCGCTGACGAGGTTTGTCGCCACCCGGCTCTACGAGTTGCGCCAGGACGTGGTCGACTGGAAAGAGAGGATCCGACCGCTGCTGAAGCAGACGACCTTCGACAGTGTCCATCCGCTGGGCCGAGTCTATCTGTCGCTCGCCGGCCAGACGATTCACTACAGCGACTGGCTCGAAGACCACCCCGCCGAGCCGTTTGCCGGTGACGACGTCGGCTTCCCCGCCGAGTGGACGATTTCGCCGCGCATGTCACCGTTTCATCGACTCGGCTTCGACCGCGGCTTCTCGATCGACGATCAGCCCACATTGGCCAGCGAGTACATCGCGCCGTGGTTTGCCGAGGACCGTCCCGTAAACAGGCGGCCGAGCAAGCCGTATCTGCCAAACAGCCTGGAGTTGAGCCCGAATCTCAGCGGCGAGGGGCTGTATTATCTGGAGACCTTCATGACCGTGTCGTCGTCGGAGGGTGGCCGGCGGGACTTCTGGGTCTACGGGAACTTTCCGGCGGCCACCGAAGTCCGCATCGACGGCAACACCGTGTTTCGTCGCCAGATGGGAAGCTATGGGACCGGCAAGCGGATGCGCCGGGTCAAACTAAGCCCCGGCGTCCACCGGGTCCGCGTGAAGCTCGCCTACGACCAGAATTATCGCGACTCTTTCGATATCGCGTTCTTGGCCGACGACGCCACGCCGGTCTCGGACAGTGGCGTGACCTTCTCGAGGACGGCGCCCGCGGATTTTTCGGCTCCCGGTGCCGGCATCGGGCTGCGCGGCGATTCGATGAAGCCCTACGACCTGGAACCGCTGATGGTGCCGGAGTCGGGACTGCAGGAGGCTGACAGTTCGGCGGTCTATCTGACGGCCCTGGCGGCGTATTTCGACCATCAGCCCCAGTACTTCGAGCCGGCCATGCAGACGCTTTTGGAGCGTCACGGGGACTTCGCCCCGGCCTGGGGACTCAAGAGCCTGGAGGTTGCGACGCGCTGGGAGATCCCTTCGGACAAGCGTAGTGCCCAGTCACTGTCGCATCTGAGGAAAGCGCACGCCCTGGACGGCGACAGCATCCGGTTTACCTCCCGGCTCGCCAGCCGGCTGCGACAACGAAGTCCCGACAGCCGCGAGGTGCGGGAGCTGCTGGAGGCGGCCCGCCAGATGGCCCGGGCGTCGGACGGTGAGCTCAAGGCGTTGGAGCCGTTCAACGCCTGGGCGGACTGGTTGGAATCGCGCGGCTGGGCCCCAATGGCCGAGGACGGGTGGCGACACGCTCTCGAGGTCGAACCGACGAACTGCACGGCCGCGAATTCACTGCAAGATCTCCTGTATCAGCGCGGGGTCTACCCGGAGTTGTCGTCGATCACCGAAGCCTGGGAAAAATGCCCGGGACTCGAGCGGCGCCAGGTGCGTCAGAATCCGAATGCGTCCGACGACGAGCGGCTGGCGTTGACCCGTCGCATGGCCGAGCGCCATCCCTACGATGCCGGCCGCCAGATTGCCCTGGCCGATGCTCTTCGCCGCCGCGGCGCAACCGACCGGGCTCACAGGGTGCTCAGGGACGCCCGCACCCGAATGCCCTGGTCGAGCGCAATGGTCTCCGAACGGGCGAACCGGATCTTTGCGGACTCCGGCGAGCAGGCCGCCGTCGACTTCATGCGCGAGTCGTTTAAACGAAACGGCGGCCCCGGCGTATGGGAGCTTCGCCGGCTGTCGACGTTGACGAACAAGGTGCCGCTCAGCGACCTCCTCGTCGACGGCCGAGAGGTGGCGATGGAGCATCTGAGCGGGGAGCAATCCTCCGTGGGGCAATCCGACGAGGCCTACTACGTGGTCGATTACGCCGCCTCCGACTACTCCGAAAACGGCGTGCGGCGAACCCTGACCCACACGCTGGTTCGTGTGATGACCAAGGGGGCCATCGACCGGTTTGCCGAGACCCAGGTTCCCGGGGGCGCCGAACTCATCAGAATCCGGACCATCAAGGAGGACGGCACGACGCTGGTCCCCGAGCGGACCTCGGGCAAATCGACCTTGAGCATGCCGGGTCTCGACGAGGGCGACTTCGTGGAGGTCGCCTACCTGACTCACCGCTCCGAATCGCGGCCCGTACGTAGCACGCGGCAGGGGATGCGGTTCTTCTTCCAGATGTCGGATATCTCGAGTCTGCGCAGCCAGTACACGGTGCTGGGCGCCGTCGAGTCGAAGTTCATGCGCCAAAACGGAGCCCCCGAGGCCGAGACCGTCGAGACCGAGGCGGGGCCGGGCAAGACCTTTGTGCGGCGGGACAGCCCCCGGCCGCGCCGAGAACCCCATCGGGTGCGGGGGACCGAGTACTTGCCCTGGATCCAGATGTATCGCCAGGGGACGACCATCGACTTCCAGCAGGTCCATCGCATGAGTGCGCGAAACCAGGTCCTGAAGGGGCTCGAGGTCAGCGATGCCTTTCGCCGACAGGTCGACGAGTGGCGAGAGGGCACCGAACCGGGCACGGTCGCCGAGATGCGCGACCTCTTCTACGACGTGACGGCTTGGTTTAACGACCCGTCGCCTCAGTCGCTGACCACCGATGTCAGCCACGCGCTGTATACCCGGAGCGGAAGCCCGGTGATGATGCTCCATGCGGCGTACCAGTTGGCGGGGATTCCCTCGCAGATTCACATGGTCAAAAGCGCCAATCAGGACCCGGCGACCTATCCGATGGGCGAATTCGCCAAGTATCGGTACGCGGTGCTTCGAGTGCAGAAGCCCGATGGCTCCTGGACATGGGTGCAGCCGGGCCACGAGGATGCGATGTTCGGCCTCCTAGGTTTGCTACTGCACGGCCAGCCGGCGATCTGTGTCAGTTGTGAGGATCCGTCGGAGGGGGCTCAACGCGTGCCCGGGGACGGGTTCCCCACATCTCGCCGCGAGATCCACGTCGAGTCGAGCCTGTCGGCCGACGGCACCCTGACGGGCACCGCCGAGGTCACCTTCAACGGCATCCGCGCCATGACCGTCCGAAAGACGCTGACGCAGGTGCCCGAAAAGGCGAAGCGGCAGAAGTTCATGGGCCGGATCATGACCGGTTTGATCCCGGGAAGCTCCCTGGAGGCCTACCGGATCCGCAACGAGGATAAGCACGACAAACCGCTGACCTTCGAGCTGGACTTCACGCGCCGGCAGTTCGCCCGGGCCTCCAACGGCTCGCTCAGCGTGCAGACGACGCTGTTTCGGGTGCCCGTGGCGAGCGTCTACGCCAAACTGCAGAGTCGCCAGACCCCGATGATGATCCGCGGGCAGCGCCGCGCCGACTTTCAGATGACCATCCGTCTTCCGTTGGGCTACTCCGCCGAGATCACCAGCCGCACCGGCGAATGGGAGTTCGAATCGGCCTTCGGCAGCTTCAGCCGTAAGGTCGAAGCCGGCGGCGAGGCGGTGACCGTCCGCTCGTCGGTGCATCTGCCCATCCAGCGGATCGGGACCGACGCGTACGGGGACTTTCGGGAGTTCGCGGTGTCGGTTGAGAGGTCGTCGCGGTTTCTGATGGATTTACGGCAGGAGTAGGTGATTGGACCCCCGGGCTCGACGGCGCTTTGCGCCGTCATCGGCCGGGGGGGACAAATCCGGCGGCGCGCCTTCGGCGCGGCTCACGTGATCACGGGCCGCGTAGGACGTACGAGGTACGACGACTCCCGCGCGTGCATTCGAGATGGCTGGGGCATGCGGAGGTGGACACCCCCGGGCTCGACGCCGCTGCGCGCCGTCAGTACCCGGGGTTACAAGACCGCGGCGGCGCGCCACAGGCGCGACACGCCGCGTGATCGCCCGGTTCGACTGAAGCGCCCTGAACTTCAGGGCGCGAGGGAGACCGGGATGTCCGTCTTCCTCATGCCGATCAAGATCGTGTCGGCATCTCCAGCAAGCTGCGGATTTCTATGTCGCAGTCTCCAGCAAGCTGCGAATTTCTATGTCGCAGTCTCCAGCAAGCTGCCGATTTCTATGTCGCAGTCTCCAGCAACCTGACTAGTACCACCGGAGCCCGATGCTCCCGTTGAACATGTCGAAGGAGCCGTTGCTGTAGAAATGGCGGTTGTAGTGGGCGCCGATGCCCATCGCCAGGGTGCCGTTGAACCAGAACTCGTAGCCGAGCCCCGCTTTGATGGCGCCGCCGGCTTCCTGAATCGGCAGGTTTGCCGAGGGGTGATCGCCGACGAGGGCGCCGTAGCTGAACCCGCCGCCGACATCGAGGTGGAACCCTTCGATGACGTAGAAGTTGCCGATGGCGAGGACGCTGCCCTGGTGGTTGGCGTAGTCCTGGGTGTTGCCCTTCTTGATAGTGGTCAGCCAGTAGTTCGCCTCGGCGCCGATGAGTACGTGGTCGGTGACGCCGCCGCCGAAGATGGCCGAGGCGTGAAATCCGACGTTGTAGCCGTCGCGCAGTGCCGAAAAGTCCGTGGCATCGCCGCTGTGGATGGCGCCGGGCCCGCCGCCGAGGGCGAATCCACCGAAGACGTTCTTTCGCTTCTGATAGCCGTCGATGGCCATCGCGGAAGAGGCGCCCACCAACAGCGTGGCAATGAAGGCGAGAAGGCTGGTCAGGGTCGTCAGTCGCGTCGAAGTCATGGATCGTCTCCTTGCTGCGGGGCTATTGTGTCTCGATTCGTTCGACGCGCGAGGGGCGTGAACATTCAAATCATCCAATCAGTGCTTTGGTCAGGCTCGCCTCGTGCTGGAACTTGATGGCGCCGGTTTCGACGTCGAGGACCTGCAGAAACAAAAAGTACTGCACGCGACGGGCGTCTTTGGTCCGCTCGGCCACGTCGTAGATCCGGCCGGTGATGTAGTACTGGGCACCCAGTTGCTCGCCGTACTCGGCCAGCCGCTTCGGGTCGTAGGCCGACGACTGCTGGCGTTTGACCTCCGAGATCAGCGCCCCCTGGCTCTCCTGCGCAATGATGCTGATGGGGGTGTCGTTGACCAGATCGGTCTCGATCTTGGAGACCAGTGCATCGAGCGACCCGCGGATGTGCTCGGAGGTTTCGTTTCGAATCGGAAAGACGGCCACGTTCGGGGGCGCTCCGTTCTGGGCCTGGCCCTTCCACTGGCCCATAATCGACGAGTCCATCAATTCTTCGATGTTCTTCTTATACAGCCGGTCCAGGTCGGCGCGGTCGAACCGGAGGCTGAAGGTCATCTGGTCGAGCGCCGGGTTCTCCGAGCCGCGCATGTGTTGGCCGGCACAGCCGGTCAAGTGCGCCATCAGGCCCAGGGCGAGTATGACCGAGAATGTCTGGAATTCCTTCATGGTACCACGAATCGGGAACGTCATGTGATTATCGGTTCCGCGAGAAATTGACGACTCTGACTCCGGAGCCGATCTCGACATTTCGACTTTCAGTGCGTCCGGCGACCTTCACCTTCACGGGGTATGAGCCGTCGGGCAATCGGACGCGGGCGAGTTTGATGCGACCGGGGAGCATCGACCAACTGCGCGTGTCGGGCTTGTCGGCCGCCAGCATGCTCCCCTCGACGGCGAGCTGGGCCAGAATGCCGAGTCCCGACTTACCGGTTGCCTGTTGGGTGGCTTCCCGGGCGCCGGCACCTGCAGCGGCACGGGTGATCATTCGGGTGATGGCCGCGACCATCAGGGCCCCCGAGATACGTTCCCAGGCGTGCTCGACCTGCCGTTCGATATTCGAACCCATAAAGACCGCCGCCTCGCGGCCGTCGACGAAGATGTTGACATTGCGCTGGCCGGGCAGACCCTTCTCGGTCAGTTGGGGGAACGAGATCCATTTCAGGGCCCCGCTGACCGCCATCTCCCGGGCGCGCGACTTCTCCTTGGCGCTCAGCGTGTAGTTGTAATTGTACGAGTGGGCGTTCGCGTAGGCGATCGCCTGGCCGACCGGATACTTCTTGCCTTCTTTATAGGGGGCCATGCCGGACTGCACGACCATCAGGAGTTCGCCGTCGACGTATTGTTTTCGGTATTCCTCGAAGCTCAGCACCGACCCGGCCCGCGACCTGTCGACGAGCTGCTGGACGGCGTCGCCCTTGCCCTTGCCGCCGTATCCGGTGATGCGAAACAGATCGACCAACCGCCGTTCAAACCGCGAGGTCCGCAACCCGTACCGATACGCATCGGCGTAGTAGCGGGCCGCCTGGTTGTACTCTCCGGTCGCCTCGAAGGCGACGCCGCCCAGGTAGTTCCCCAGCGCCAGCGACTCCGGAAGCAGGGTCTTCGATTCGTCGTTCAAAAAGAAGTACTCGACGATCGAGAAGCGTCGAGCCTCGACCTGGGCCCCTTCGTAGTCGCCGACGGCCATGAAATTGACCATATTCAGCGTGTTCAGAAGCAGCCGCTCAAACGGCGGCGCGCGGTACTTCACCGAGGACCCGCTGAACATGTACTTGCCGATCTTGGCCTTTCCCTGGGCGCCGATGTCCAGCCAGTCGAGCTGCTGGTCGGCGATCATCATGTCGCGTGCGGCCAGCTTGTATTTGCCGATCGCCTGCAGGAGCGTCGCCCGTTCCAGCAGCATCAGCGTATTTTCGCTGGTCAGCTTCTCGGGATACTGATGGCTCTCCTCGGCGCCGATCGCCTTGTTCAGACGTTCGACTGCCTGTTGAGTTCGGCCCTGGAGGGCATCTTGCTTCGCCTCGCGGACGTGGTCGGTGTAGGTGGCGCAGCCGGAGGCGCCGACCATCGCAAAGCCCGAGACCATCAGCGCCAACAGGATCGAGAACGCAGACGTGGAGTGCTGCAGTGGTTGTGGAAGACGTCGTTGCACCATCACCCTCGAAATGGTTCCTCGTGAGCGGCGAACGCGGCGGCCGACATTACTTCATGAAGCCTTTGGTGAGGCCGGCCTCGTTCTGGAACTTGATGGCGCCGGTCTCCACATCGAGGACCTGCACGAACATGAAGTACTGCTGGCGCTTCTCGGCCTTGACCTGCTCACGGACCCCGTAGACCTTGCCGGTCACGAAGTACTGGGCGCCGAGTTGCTTGCCGTAGCCAGCCAGTCGCCGAGGGTTGTAGGCGCTGGATTGCTGGCGTTTGATCTCGGCGATCAGTTCGGCCTGGTTTTCGTGGCTGACCACATCGGCGGCCGTCTGGTTGACCAGGTCGGTCTCGAACTTCGACAGCAGCGCATCGAGGGCGAGATTCTGGCTGGTTTCGTTGCGCATCGGGAAGATCGCCACGACCGGGGCTTCACCCTGAGCGGCCTGACGTTCCCACTGGCCGACGACCGACGACGACATCATTTTGTCGACGTTTTCCTTGTACAGCCGGTTGAGGTCCTTTCGGTCCAACCGAGTACTCATCGCCGCTTCGTCGATGTCGCGCTTCTCGGTGTCGCGCACGTACTGCGGCGCACAGCCGATGGCAAAGGACGTCGCCAGAAAGGCGAAGGCGAGCAAGCCAGCGAACAATCGTGTGAATCTCATAGTCGGATACCTCAATCGAAGACAGAAGAAGACTCTGGACTACAATTCGGCGGAGACATCTCTCCGGGCCGGACCTGCCGGCCGAGCTGCCAAAACCATCGCGGCGGACTCTGTAACTACCAGCCCCGTGGTGTACGCGCAAGCCTTTGACGAACGGTCCCCGGCCGACATTCACTTGAAACGTACGGCGTTGTGACCCCAGCCTATTTCTTAACGGTCCTAAAGCAGTTGAACCGTCCAGTCCGGCGTGCTAGGCCCGGCGTCGACGGAACATTTTCTCGGATCAGGATCTCTCCGATGACCGACACATCCCCTTTTGCCCCCATCCTTGGACCGGCGGCCGCAGCCATGGTCGCGGCTATGTTGCTGGCGAGCTGCGCCGAGACCGACTCGCCGGGCGACCGCGAGGCGCGATTCGGTACGCCGACCAATACCCCGGTCGAGGACCCCATCGACTTTCAGGAGTCGGCAGCGCAGGTCCAGGGACCCACGCCGATCCGCGAGATCCTGGATACGGAATTTCCCGGCACCGGCGACCCGGATCCGGTCTGGTTCGGCTTTAATCCCGCCGACCCGTATCCGTTCGGGGCCGACTCCGGGTTCGACGAACCCTGCGATACAAACTTCGGCAACCGGGTCTTCGAACTCGGCGACTTTCCGAAGACGATCCGCGGCCGCGTGACGATCCATCCGCAAGTCTACCAGAAGCCGACGATCTGCGGGCAGGACCACCGCTACTACGGCTCGTATGTCATCCAGGATGACACCGGGTCGGTGATGGTGCTGAAGGACACCCGGATCCCGGACTTTTCGTACGGTGATGTCGTCGAAATCGAGGTGCTGGGCGTGGTCCGCCAGTTCGGGACGACGGCGGTGTTGGCCCACGACGCCGAGACCGTCGTCGAGACCGGCGGGGCCGTCCCGTATCAGACCCTGCAGACGACCTTCGCCGAGGAATTCGACCGCGACGGGCCGCAGTGGAACGGGCCGACCTCGTGCTGGGGTATCAGCCAGGGAGGCCGGAACGTCGGCTTTCAGCATCCGCCTCGGCTGGGCAACAGCTACCGGGTGCGCGGCCAGGTCTGCCAGGAGCCGAACGACCTGAACTTCAACGAAATGATCCTTCAGCCCGAGGGCGGCGAATGCCAGGAAGACCCCGACGTCAGTTGGACGGTCTCGATCGGGCTGGAACTCGGAAAACGCAACTTCGACTTCGAGCGCGGTGAGGTCATCACCGCCACGGGTCCGGTCTGGGGACGGCTCTCAGGGCTCGCCCCGTGCCGCTGGACTTTCAATCTGCTGGCTGGCCGGATCGGTCAGCTCCAACGTCATTCGATGTCAAACTGAACGTTGAGCAAGCGATACTCTCACTGCAGTGAAGATGCCATGACTTTTAGACGACTCACGGGCTGGGCCCTCGCCGGGCTGATCTGCTTATTCGCCGCTCCCCTGGTTGCCCAGGAGGAGCCCGATGAAACCTCTGCCGTCGACCTGCCGGAACGCGACGAAGAGGAGGACGACGACGAGGCTCTGGCGGTGCCGGGGCTGCGCATCGACGGCAGCCTGGCCGGCGAAGCGCACACGTTCAATAATCTGGACTTTCGGACGCTCGATGAGTCGAGCGACCAGGCGATCCTGGAGAGCGACGACCGCGACACCTTCGGGTTCTCGAGCATCTCGGTCGACCTGCAGTACGAGCCGATCGACTCGGTCAAGCTCAACGTCGCCGCCAATCACAGCGGCCTGTGGGGCAGCGACCAGATCGGCGGGCTGGCGATGCCGGACCGCGGTGAAGGTGGCTCGGCAAACTTCCTGTGGATCTACGAGCTGAACGTCGAGTGGGAGCCCATCGACAATGACGAGTTCGGGCTCGACCTGGTCGTCGGACGGCATCCCTTCACCATCGGGGGCACCGAAGAGGACTACTTCTTCGACGACATCCACGACGGCGCCACGCTGGAACTCGACGGGCGAGAGCTCGGAAGCGTGCGGCTGACCGCCGGGTTTATGGGGAGCAACGCCGAGCCGCGGCACGTCTCGTTTGCCCGATACTCCGCCTCGGGTGGGACGATTCAGGGATTTCGTGGTGACAACAACACCTACCGGCTCGGTGGTGTCTACAAGACGCCCGAGCTGTTCGGCGGTCTCGAGGCGCGAGCCTTCGGATTCTACGCCGACATCGGCGCATCGACCGGCGACAACGGCACGGGGGCCGACCGTTCCTACGCCGGCGCGCTGGGGAACTTCTCGGACGAGGACTACACGTGGATGGGCGGGCTTCGAGCCAGCTACACCCACGAGGCCGACAACTACGAGATCGCCGGCCACGCCGAGTTTGCCCGCTCGAACGGAATCGACCGAAAGGACACCACGGTCGGACTCTACGATGTCAACACCGAGGGATACGCCTTCGGTCTGGGCGCACGCGGCGAGTTCGACCTGGGAGCCGTCAACCTGAACGCCAACATCAAAGCATTTCGTGCCGACGGCGCGCAGTACGCCCGGGGCAACGGCGTCCAGTACAATCACGGATTCACATCGATGAAGGGTGACGAAATCGGCGGCCTGGCCATCGACAGATACGCCGGATGGCACCCGTCGGCCTACGTCAGCGACAACGGCATCGATGATATGCCCCATACCGTCGACCGCGCCTCGGGAACGCAGTTTCTGAAGGGCGGCGTCGGTGTCGGCAACGACAATTTCGGCGCCGATCTCGAAGTCTGGCACTACATGGACAATTCCAACTCCAGCTTCGACCAGTCGCAGGCCGACCAGGTCGCCGGCAATCTGCCCTTCGGGTACACGCAGGCCGACCTCGAGGCCCAGGAACGACTGGGTAAATCGCTGGGAACCGAACTCGACCTGTCGGTGAATTATCGGCCCAACGACTTCCTGGTCTTCTACGCCCGCGGCGGATACTTCATCCCGTCGAACTTCTACGAGATCGAGGTCGATCGGACCGTCGCCGGCGACTACACGCAGTTGGGGTCCAGCGACCCGGCCAGCTTCTGGTCGGCGGCCTTCGGCACGTCGATGCGGTTTTGAACGTACTCTCGAGCACGAGCATAAGGATGAGACGACTGAGAGCGACACAGTTTGTTGGCATCGTCGCCGCGATGGCGGCGTTGGCCTGGGGCTGCAACTCCACGCCGGAGTTCTCCGACCAGACACCTCTGTATAGGACCCCGGCCAGCGGCGAGACCTCCAGCGGTGAGCGTGGCAGCGTGATGGTGACCGAGGTCAATTTCGCCGGAAGCGTCCGCGACGACGGCACCTATTTCCCCGATGACGTCTTCATCGAGCTGCACAGCGACGAGGAGACGCCGGTCAATATGACCGGATGGGAGCTGCGCATCAGCGGCGATGTCGACAGAAGCTATACGATCCCCGAGACCGAAGCGATCACGACCAACGACTACTTCGTGATCGCCAGCGACGGGGACAAGGCCTTCGGTGAGGTGGCCGATGTGGTCATCCCCGAGCTGGAACTGGGAACCAAGCGCGTCCAGGTCAGACTGGTCGACCGCGATGAGCGACTGATGGAATCGGTCGGCTCCGAAGATGTACGGACCTTCGCCGGGGGCTGGGATACGGTGTCGGTCCGGTCGATGGAGCGGGTGCAGTTGTTGTTCAGCAACTCGGGCGGCGTCTCGCGAAGCTGGCATACCTACTCCGACGACGAGGGCCTCGATACGATCGCCGAGGGCTGGCGCGAGCACACACTGGCCAGCCCGGGCGAAGCCAACAGCACCGACTACTCCGGCAGCACCTCGACCGGAAGCTTCGAGTAAGGAGATGACGATGGAGAGCACGACTCGACAGACCGGACAAGAGGTGGCGGCGTCGGCGGGGCTCGGCCTCGTGGCGCTGGGCGCCCTGGTCTTGCTGACGATGACCGGCTGCGAGCCGGCGCCCTACGCCGAACTCCAGACGGTCCTCCAGTACGAGGTCGCCCAGGACGGCAACGACCGGGCGTCGCTTCGGGACCGGTGGCTGACAGACATGAGGGAGGCCGACTCCCGGATCTGGGCCGCCGTCAACGGCGATGTCATGGATCAGGAGGTCGCCGACGCGATGATCCAGGCCCACCAGGAGGGTGCTGATGTCCGCGTGGTTGCCGACGCCGAAGACGAGGGCGGCGCCGGCTTTCAGGCCCTCGAAGATGCCGACGTGCCGATCACATATGGCGACGGCGAACTGCTGTACCTGCCGGACCCGAATCTCTCGCAGGTCGCCACGCGCTGTCGGCTCGACCAGGCCACTCAGACCGTGACCTGCGATTCCGGCAGCACCTCCTCGCCGCTCTGTGACCGCGAAGACGGCATTCAGGGAGCGCTGTGCCGGCCCGACAGCTTCAACACCATGTCGCATCGGTTCGTCATCCTCGATGAGCACACCGTCTGGAATTTCGCCAACGGATTCGAGGACATGGGGCAGGCGGGCGCGCTCGGCTGGAAGGTCGAAAGCGAGATCGTGCGCGAGGACTTCGAACGGGAGTTCCGGCAGATGGACGGCACCGGCGGCCCCGATACCCCCGGATTGGAGCGCGACTCGGTCTTTGCGACCACCCTCGGCGCCTACGACGGTATTCTGAAGTCGCGCACCGACTCCAACGTCGTCTACCTGTCGAACCAGCCCGGGGCGCTGACGATCCGATTCAACCCGCAGGAGCGGTTGATGAAAGAGGTCATCGACGCGGTCTATCGTGCCCGCAGCTCGGTGACCGTGATTTCGCCGCGCATCCGGAATCCGTTTCTTCTGGGCGCGCTCGAATACAAGGCAAACAACGGCTTTCAGGTCGACGTGATCATCGGTGAGGGCGCGCAGCCGCAGGACCTCGAGTCCGATGGACCGCGCTCGCGGCTCGACGCCCTCGGCGCGCGAGTCCATCCCGCCGGCGAGAACCTGCCGACGCTGGTTTTGATCGACCAGGAGCCGAAGCCGCAGGGACGCCGTTGGCCTCGCTCGGCCATCGTGTTGAGCCATCCCCTCGAGCGGGCTCGTCCGCTGCAATTGTCAGTCGGGACCGGCCCGGGCGGCTCCGACGAGGTGCTGATCTATCCGAGCGATGCGTTCATCGACGGCAATCTCTGGAAGATCTTCGAGTACGAGAGCAACATCGGTCAGGCCGAACCGATCGACCGATTTTCGCAGTGGGCCGACCGTATCGAACAAGACACGCAGGAGTTCCCATGAGACGGCGACGACCCGAAATCTCCGGTAGCTGGGTGGGGCTGTTTGCTCTGCTGATGCTGACGTGCGCGGGCCTGTGGGGCTGCAACGACGGGCTGTCCGACGAGGACCGCCGGACGCTTCAGACTCCCAAGGTCGAGGCCTTCTTCAACTCGACGGGGACTCGCCGAGGCAATGCCGGCGATCTCAAGCCCGACGACTTTTTGATCGAGCGGATCGATCACGCCCAGTCGACGATCGACGTCGCCGCCTACGGGTTCGAGCATCAGGGGATCGCCGACGCTCTGATCCGCGCCTACGAGCGTGGTGTCGACCTGCGGTTTGTCGGCGACCCGACCCACCTGTCCGACTACGGCTACGAACAGATGCTGGACCGGCACATCCCGATGCAGGTCGGAAACGAGTACAGCATCATGCACCTGAAGACCTTCATCATCGACGGACGGTTCGTCTTCACGGGCACGGGGAACATCACACCGACCGGGTTTGGACGAAACAACAACAACTGGGTGTGGATGGAGTCGGAACCTCTCGCACGGGACTTCACCGAGGAGTTCGAGCAGATGTTTCAGGGGGAGTTCAGCGCCGCCAAGGAGTCGACCAACAGCATCAACACCTACCAGATCGGCGATACGACCGTGGAGGCGTACTTTTCACCGCAGGAACAGGCGATGGATCGCCTGCTCCACGAGGTGCGAAGCGTCGATACCTCGATCCATTTTCAGATCTTTGCGTTCACCAAAAACGAAGTCGGCGGCGCGTTCGTCCGAAAGCACCGTCAGTTGATGGAGGCGAATCGCCAGGCGGCGCAGAATGGCAACCTCGACCCCGACTGGGAGCAGCAGTCGCCGCGAAGCTGGCCCAAAAAGGTCACCGGCGTGCTCGATCGTAGCCAGGTGCACGGCAACGGACAGTATCACGAGGGCTATCGGATGTCGGCCTTCGGCATCCCGATGCGCTACGACGCCAACGACAATTCGGTCCAGCCCGGCGACTACCAGGCCGGCGGTGGGCGGCTTCACACCAAGACGATGATCCTGGATGCCGGCACCGAAGACGCCCGGGTGATTACCGGCAGCTTCAACTGGTCGTCGTCGGCGACGACGTCGAACGATGAGATCATGTTGATCCTTCGCGGCGAAGAGATCACCGACCGCTTCATGTCGATGTTCGACAATATCTGGAACAACTCCCGCCCGCTGTCCGACGGTCTCTGCTACTATCTGGAGCCGCCGCGCGCGAGGTGCGGCGACGAGGTCAATCCCGGCGACGTCGTTATCAGCGAAGTCCACTGGGACGGCTGGAACGGCCGCGTCGATCCGAGCGACCACACCGGTGCGCTGGAGGACCGAGACCTGGTCTCGAACGATGAATTCCTGGAGCTATACAACACCACCGACGAGCCCATCGATATGTCGATGTGGACGGTCACAAATGGTCAGGATTTCGTGCTCGGCTTTCCGCCGGGCACGACGATCATGCCGGGCGAGTACTTTCTGGTGGCCGACCACAACCTGGAACCGTACTCCGAGAATCGGCCGCAGCGGGGCACCCACGCCTTCACCGAACCGGACTTCACCCTGAATACGGCCAACGACCCGCGTTTCCCGCGGTTGAATCTCAAGAACGCGTCGCTGCACCTGGAGCTCAGAAACGTGGCGCGTTCGCTGGAACAGCCGGCCATCGATGTCGTCGGCGACAACGGAACGCCGTACGCCGGCGGCCGTGAATTGACCTGTTCAGGGAGCAGTTGTCAGGTGGAGGCGAACTACTCGATGGAGCGGACGATACCCGAGTCGGGGCCGGTCCCGGACGGAACCGACCCGTCGAGTTGGAGCGCGGCGACGCGGATGCCCGATTTGATGACGCACATTGCCGAGCCGTATCGTGACATCATCGTCGCGACACCCGGCATGCAAAACAGCTCATCCGCCTCGTCTGGCCAGCAGTAGACGAGGCTGGATTGTCGACATCGATTAGATGTCGATGATCGTGACTCCCCGGTCGGAGGATTCGTCATCGGAATCCTCTTCCTGGTCCTTGTGAGGTTTGTCGAATTCGGGTTGGGGTCTCGGAGGCTCGATGCGTTTGCGCGGCCGTTCGCGATCGTCGCGCTGGCGGCGCTGTTGTTCGAGCTCATCGTAGATGGCGTAATCCGGCAACATGGCAGGCTCCTTCGTTGCGAGCCGAGCCGTCGGGGCGTAACCCGTCGGGCTCAAGGCCCATGGTACAACTCGCGAGAGCATCTGCGAGAACGTCCTCGGCTCGCCGGCCGAGTGGCTTCACTATATATGACGCGAGATCATGAATCCAAATTCAATTTAATGTCATCTTGGCAGGGAGTCGAGAAAGCCGATACCATCGGTACCGACAGGGCGTCTGCTCTCAAGTCTTATAGCAACAAAACGAAGGTAGTTATTTCGTGACCGACGAGTCCGAACCCGAAGAACAGATCTGGGGTGAGCTGCTCGAGGCCGCGCTGCAAGACGCCAGTGGCCCCATCCGCGGCGCGATCAACGGCGTGTTGGGAGACATCGACGGCGAATCCCGGGAGTTGGCCGACCTGGTCGGCCGAGGGCTCGAATACGTGACGAATGTGATAGACGCCGTCCTGGAGCGGCTGTTGGCCTGGGCGTTTACGCCGAAGCGTTCCCAGAAGAACCTCGAGCGAATGGAGCGTGTGGTGGAGGCATTCGAGGCCGTCTTCGAAGAGATCGCGCGGCGATGGCTGGTGCCGGCGTTGTTGGAGTCGCGACGACACGCATCGAAGCGCGAGGAGCCCAGCGATGACCCTCTCGAATGACCGCCGGGCCGAGTTGGCATCGATCGTCGGAGATGCCCGGGTCCTCACCGACCGAGCCGACCTGCTCGCTTACAACGCCGACTGTTCGCCGCGGGGGATCATCCTGACCCGTGGTCGTCGTCTCGAAGCCGGCCAGCCCGCTGCGGTCGTCCAGCCGGACGGTGTCGACGAACTTCGAGGGCTCGTCGAGTGGGCCGCGCGAACGGGCACGGCCCTGGTCGCCTACGGCGATGGAAGCGGGGTCTGCCGCGGGGCCGTCGGCAACGCCGACAGCGTGGTCGTCGACTTGAAGCGGTTCGACGACATCCTGGAGCTCGACGAGGACCGCCGGAGTGTCAGGGTGCAGGCGGGTGTGAACGGCTATCTCTTCGAGCGGGAGATGCAGCGTCGCGGCTGGACGGCCGGGCACTTCCCTTCGTCGATCTACTGTTCGAGTGTCGGCGGCTGGGTGGCAGCCCGAGGCGCCGGTCAGTTGTCGAGCCGATACGGCAAGATCGAGGACATCGTCGAGTCGGTGCGGGTTGTCACGGGCCGCGGCGATGTGATCGATACCGCGGAGTCGCCGCCGCCGGACCCGACCCCGTGGTTTGTCGGAAGCGAGGGGACGCTCGGGTTCATCACCGATGTGACCCTGCAGGTCGAGCCAAAGCCGGCCGACCGTCACTATCGAGGCTTCCAGTTCGACGACCTCTCCGATGGCCTCGAGGCGATACGACGGCTGATGCAATCGGGTCTACGACCGGCGGTCGTACGTCTGTATGACCCCTTCGACACCCTGGTAAAGAAGGCTCCCAGCGGGGACGGGGCCGGCACTCTGCGCCGTGCGCTCCCGGCGGCCCTTCGCACCGCACTCGAGGCGCGCGTCGACGAGTGGGGCCGGGCCGCCTTCAACGAACTCATTCGACGGGCGGGATGGGTCAACGGGGCCGTCGACGCGTTTTCGTCGGAATGTCGACTGATCGTCGGGTACGAGGGCCATACCGAGACGTTACAAACGGAGGCCGAGGCCGGATTTGATCTACTTCGACGCTACGGCGTCGACCTGGGCGTCGAGCCGGGCGAGGAGTGGCGGGAACATCGCTACGCCGTCTCGTACAAGCAATCGCCGGTCTTCGATGCGGGCGCCTTCGTCGACACGATGGAGGTGGCGACGAGCTGGTCGAATCTGGAGTCACTGTACCAGCGGGTGCGCGAGGCCCTGGCGCCCCACGTGTTGGTGATGGCCCACTTCAGCCACGTCTACACCGCCGGCAGCTCCATCTACTTCACCTTCGTCGGATCCGCCGACACCGCCGAGGAGGCGCTCGAGTTGCACCAAACCGCGTGGCGCAGAGGGCTCGATGCCGTCGACGGCGCCGGCGGGAGCATCGCCCACCACCACGGCGTGGGCTCCGTCAAGACGCCGTGGACCGGGCGAGACCACCGTGGCGGGGAGGCTGGATTTCGGGCCCTCAAGGAGGCCTTCGATCCCGACGGCATTCTCAATCCGGGGAAGGTGTACCCTCGAGCCGCAACGGAGCCTCGGGAGGCGTCGCCGTGACGACCGATACCCGCGACGTGACCGAACCCGACTACTGGAAGTCCCGCGGCCTCGAACCGCCGGGTCAGGTGTATACGCCCGACTCGATCCGGGCCCTTCGCCGCAGGATCGCCGGCCCGTCTGAATCCTCTCGACCCATCGTGATTGTGGGGACCGGGTCACATCTGCGCCCCTCGGCGGTGACCGCGGAACCCTTCGATGTCGTCGTCACTCGCGGGTGTGCCCGGGTTCAGTCGATCGATTCGACGAGCGGCACCGTCACCGTGGAAGCAGGGATTTGCTGGGGCGAGCTGCGACATCGCCTTCGCGACGAGGGTCTCCAGTTTGCGCCAAATGGATTGTACCCGGCGGACTCCACGGTCGGTGGCCTCTTGGCCAGCGCAGGAGTGTCAGGTCTGGGCCCCGACGTAGCCGCGATGACGGCCTGCACGGCGTCGGGCCGCGATTACAGTTATGCCGAGGCCCCGCGCAAGGCCGCCGGCCCCGACATGCGCTACCTGTTCATCGGGTGCGAGGGTGCGTTTGGTGTGATTCTGACCGTGACCTTGGCGCTCGGGCCGCGGCCCGATGCCCGATTGTGGCGGTTTTCCGGCGACGCGCTGGAGAGCGAGGATCTCGGCGGCGTGCAACTGATCGATCGACTGGCCGACCACGACATCCGGGCCGCGTGGTCCTGGTTCGACGAGTCCGAAGGGGTCTGGGACGTCGCCGTCCACGGGCCCGAGGCCGTCCTGGAGCGATGGGCCGCCCGAGCCGGCGAGGTCGTCTCGCCGGAGCTCGACCTCGAGGTTCGGGGCGCGGAGGCGTGCCGAGAACGTCGAGACGTCATCGAGGCCGAACAACTCCCCGCCGAAGCTGCCGAAAAACGGGGCCGCTCGACTCAGAGCGGGCAGCCGGAGTGGCTTCGACACATCAAAAACACGCTGGATGATTCCGGCGTGCTGGCGGTGGGGCCTGGAGCGGAAGTCCCAAAGCCGGACTCGCAGCGGAATTCGGGAGGAGACAGTTGAGGCAGTTTTCCGACGATATCGAGAAGGCGACCGCGTACTGTACGTATTGCCCGAAGATGTGCCGTTTTTCGTGTCCCGCCTCCGAGGCCGAAAAGCGCGAGACCGTGACGCCCTGGGGCATGATGCGGCTCTTCGAGCTCGCCAGGGACGGATCCGTCGAGCTCGACGGCTCGGTCGCCGAGACCTTTTACCACTGCACCGGCTGCCGGCGCTGCCAGACCTGGTGTGAGCACGACAACGATGTGCCCGAGGCGCTCTGGGCGGCGCGCGACTGGGTCCACAGCGAAGGGCTGGCGCCCGAGCCGGCCTCGCATGTGACCGACCAATTCGAGGAGTTCGGGGGACCCTTCGACGAGCCGGCCCCATCGCTGGATGACGAGTCGTCGCGCGCGCTCGATAGCGTCTTCGATCCCGACTCCTCCATCGTCTTTGTGCCCGACTGCACCACGCGATGGGAAGACCCCGCCACGGTCGTCGCCATCGGACTCCTGTTGGCTCGCCTCAACGGAGGAGAGCCCGTGGCGCTTCACACCCCGGGCGCCGCGGCGGATGGTACCGAGACCGACCGTGGATGCTGCGGTGCTCCACTGGCGGCTGCCGGAGACGGCGCCGGATGGCGACGGTGGCGCTCCGGCCTGGAAGCCGAGTTACAGGAGGCCGACCTGGTTGTCACCGAATGCCCGTCGATGGCCGCGCACTTCTCCGAGGGCAGTAGCTGGGGCAAGCAACGGCGCGTGCATGTCGAACATCTGATCGGCTTCATGGCGCGGGAACTTCAGGAGGCGACACCGTCGGAGCCCGTGCGCCTGACGGACCCGATGCTGCACGACTCTTGCCTGCTGACGCGCCAGCTCGGGTTGGCCGACGAGACGCGCCAGGTCGTAGACGCCCTGACCGACGGCGACGTCTCGGAGTTCGACTTCAATCGAGATGAGGCCCCCTGTTGCGGGGCATCGGGGCTGTACGACCGGGTGGCCCCCGACGCGGCTCGCCGATGCGCGGCCTCGAGGATCGACGACCTGCAACGGGAGGGCGGTCGAACGGTCGTCTGTGGCTCCGCGGATTGCACAAAGGCACTGCGGGGAGAGGCCGGTTCAGAGGAGACCGTTCGAGACATCGTCGAGCTCGCCCTGCGGGCCTTCGCCATCGAGCCGCCAGCGCATACATTCGGGGAAGGAGGTCAGACGTGACGATGGAGACCGACCTACATTACCGAGCCTTTGTCATTGCCAACCCTGTGGCCGGTGCAGGGGCCGTCGAACGGGACTGGGACTGGATCGAACGGCTCCTGAATGCCCGACTGCCGGAATGGGATGCCGCGTTCACCGAAGGCCCCGGCCATGCCACCATGCTCACCCGCGAGGCGCTGCGCGCCGGCTGGGATATGATCGTGTGTGTGGGAGGCGACGGGACCATCAACGAGGTCGTCAACGGGTTCTTCGAGACCCCCGATGCGCCCGAGACCTATCGGCTAGACGACGGCTGGGTGCGGCCGGCCGACGACGCCGGACAACCCCCTGAACCGACGCCGATCGACGACGATGCGGTCCTGGGTTTAATCCCGCTGGGTACCGGCGGTGACTTCCGACGCAGTGTCGGCCTGATGGGCGGGTTCTCCGAGACGATCGGCCACCTGACGGGTCGTTCGACCGTCGATCTGGACCTCGGTGAGATAGGATTCCTGGACGACGATGGCACCCTCGAGAGCCGCTATTTTATCAACATCGCCAGCGCCGGTTTTTCGGGCCTGGTCGACCGCATCGCCAACGAACGTTGGAAGGGAATGGGCGGGGCGGTCAGTTTCTTTATGGCTACGAGTCTGGCGTTCTTCCGGTGGCGAAACGTCGACATCGAGGTCGTCATCGACGAGACCCATCAGCTCGAAGGGCCCACCCAGAACCTGGTCGTCGCAAACGGCGAATACTTCGGCGGCGGCATGTGGGTGGCGCCGGGCGCCGATGTCGACGACGGGGAGTTCCAGGTCGTGCGCATGGGGGATATGAGCCACGGCGAGATGCTGGCGATTTTGCCCAAGATCTACCGGGGGCGCCACCTCGATTCCGACAAGATCGACCGGTATCGGGCCAACCACGTCGCGGCCCGTACCACCGACCCCGAGGACGCCGTCGACCTCGATGTCGACGGCGAGACTCCCGGCCGGCTGCCCGCCTACTGGTCGATCCATCACAACGCACTTCAACTCAAATTCTGACTCCAACGACTTCTTCCTCTATGACCGATCATGAGCACACCAATCGCCTGATCGACGAGACGAGCCCCTACCTTCTGCAGCACGCCCACAATCCCGTCGACTGGTACCCCTGGGGCGACGAAGCCCTCGAGAAGGCGCGCCGCGAGGATAAGCCGATCTTTTTGTCCATCGGCTATTCGGCCTGTCACTGGTGCCACGTCATGGAGCGCGAGAGCTTCGAGGACGAGGCGATCGCCGAATACCTCAACGAGCACTTCGTGCCCATCAAGGTCGACCGGGAGGAACGCCCCGACATCGACCGCGTCTACATGAACGCCACCCAACTGATGACCGGCCAGGGTGGCTGGCCGATGAGTGTCTTTCTGACCCCGGATCTGGAGCCCTTCTACGCCGGCACCTACTTCCCACCCGAGGACAAATATGGCCGCCCCGGCTTCGGCACCGTACTCGAGCGGCTTGTCGGGATCTGGGACGACGAACGCGACCGGGCGGAGTCGATCGGCGAACGGATGCGCAAGCGGCTCGAGCAGGCCTCCGAAAAGTCTGAATCCTCTGACCTGAATCGCGAGCCGCTGCGCAAGGCGATCGAGGTGGCCGAAAAACAGTTTGACCGCAGCCACGGCGGCTTCGGCGGCGCCCCGAAGTTCCCCTCCGCGATGACCCTGCGGACGTTGATGCACGGGTGGGCCGACGGGGGCCTGGATCAAGAGACCCGCAACCACACCCTGGGGATGGTCGAGACGACCCTGGCGTTTATGGCCAGCGGCGGCATGTACGACCAGATCGGCGGCGGCTTCCACCGCTACTCCACCGACCAGCGCTGGCTGGTCCCCCACTTCGAAAAGATGCTCTACGACAATGCCCTGCTGACGTCGGCTTACACCGACGCATGGCGCATCACCGGGCGGGATTTCTACGAGCGTGTCGTCGACGAAACCATCGAGTACGTCCGCCGCGAGATGACCCTGGACCACGACGCGGGCGCGCCCTTCTTTTCGACCCAGGACGCCGACAGCGAGGGCGAAGAGGGCAAGTTTTTCGTCTGGACGCCCGATGAGGTCACCGACGTCCTCGGCAATGAGCGCGGCGCCGAGGCCTGCGAGTGGTGGGACATCACCGAGGGAGGCAACTGGGAGGGAACGTCCATCCCGAACCGACTCAATCCCCTGGAACAAGACGGCGTCGAGGCGGCCTTCGATGCGCGTCCCGACCACATCGAGGAGATGCGCGAGGAGCTGTTCGAAGCCCGCACCGACCGGGTGGCCCCCGCCACCGACACCAAGGTGCTGGCCAGTTGGAACGGGCTGATGATCGCCGCCATGGCCCACGCCGGCGACACCTTCGGCCGCGACGACTGGATCGACGCCGCGCGCCGCGCCGCCACCTTCGTCACCGACGTCATGATCGACGGCGAACGCGACGAAGACTTCGAGGTCATGCGCACCTACAAGGATGGCCGCGCCCGCATCACCGGCTACCTGGATGACTACGCGTATCTGGCCAACGGATTGATCGAACTCTTTGAGGCATCTGGCGAGCCGCAGTGGCTTCGCTGGGCCGAGCGGATACTGGAGCGCACCGACGAGCTCTTCGGAGCCGAAGGCGCCTATTTCTACACCGGCGAGCACCACGACAATGTCCTGGTGCGCGACAAGGACCAGATCGACAATGCCACGCCCGCCGGCAACTCCCAGGCGGTCAAGGCGCTTGTGAAACTCGGCCGGCTCACCGGCGAAGCTCGCTGGGAGGAGCGCGCCGACGCGATCCTCTCGGAGTTCGGCGACGCCCTGCAAAAACGTCCCCACGCCATGGGCGAGATGCTGCAGGGGCTGGATCTGCTGTTATCCGAGAGCCAGGAGATCGTCAGCGTCGACCCCGGCGACGCCTGCGCCGAGCTCGACGATGTGCTGCGGCGTCGCTACCTGCCCCACGCCGTCCGCGTCCGTGCCGACCTCGACGAGGTGAGCGCCGAGGATTGGGCCGAGCTGACCCCCCTGATGGAGGGCCGCGACGCCCGCGACGGCCGCTGCACGGTCTACGTCTGCCAGAATCGCGCCTGTCACCGGCCCGTGACCGAACCGGACGAGCTCGAAGAGATGCTCGACGACCTGGCGTGAGTACAGCCGATCAGAAACGCCGCGGGCCTGGGGTAGCCCGCGGCGGTGGGTGCATAGACGTACGGACCGGGTCTACTCCGATAAAGTGGTCTCGCCGGTCACCGAGACGAAGCGCTCGAGTTTGGCCCAGGTCTTCGGGCCGATTCCCTTGATGCGCTTCAGGTGGTCGGGCTTCTTGAACGGGCGCTTCTGCCGGTATTCGACGATCCGCGCCGCCGTGGCGGGTCCGATGCCGGGCAGCAGCATCAGCGAATCGGTCGAGGCGTTGTTCAGGTTGACGACGCCCTGAAGCGTCGAATCGTCGTCATCGCCCTTCTTTTGGGCGATGTTTGCTGCTTCGGTCGGTTCTTGCTCTTCGAGCCAGTCCTCGCGCATCATCTCGCGGGCCTGATCCTCCGACATCATGTCGGGCGGCTCCGCCGACTCATCGGTCGACGCGTAGGTGTTGTCAGCGATCTGTGTAACCGTCGGCGCGTTTTCCGCGCGCGCCTCGGTCGACAACGGAAATGGCGTATCGCAGCCGGCTGATACTACAGCGGTGATCGCCAGTGAAAAGGTGGTCAACGTCTGCCACATCGGCTCCCTCCCTCAGTTGGGTATCAAAACGGTCGAAATGAGGGTCACCGACGAAGCGGCCCCCCATGTACCGTTTTCGCGGGATCGGGCCGATCTGTTGCAGAGAAATCGTGGCGGGCAGGGTTTCAGAACCGCAGTCCGATGCGGCCGAATGGCACCGGCTGGACGTTTTCTTGGACCGCGGTGGCCGTCGACACGGTGTAGATGTCGCCGGCAACGCCGCCCTCGATGATGGCCGACAGGCCGGAGTTGAACCGGAAGCCTGCGCTCAGTGACGCGCCGACACGGGCGCCCAGCGGATCGCTTGAGGCGGAGAAGCTGTTCGCGATGACAACCTGGTAGCCGGCGCGCAGTCGGGGAGTCAGATCGAAGACCGGCGTCAACTGCCAGCGGTACGACCCGGAGATCCCGGCCGAAATCCGATGGAGGCTGTTCAGCCTGTCGTTGGACCGGTCGAAGGCGACGCCGTAGCTGGCGTAGGGGCCGACGCCCCAGCCCGAATCGTGGCGGAAGGTGACATCCAGGGCGGTCTCGTACTGGGCGGACGACGCAAAGGTGCTGATGTCCAGGGCCGTGGCCGCGCCCATGGCGAGATACGGCTCGAGGTTCCATCGATCCGGCTGGGCGGTCCCGCCCCCGCCGCCCGATATCTCGGCGTTTCGCCGGCCGGCGTCAAAGCCCGCTACAAAGGAGGGGCCAAACGGGGTCTTGAAGAGGTCCGAGCGGAAGGCCTCGTCGACCGAGCCGCGCGCCTGCTGCGAGACCTCGGAGTAGGCCAGTTTCGCGGAGGTCACGTCGTCGGATGTCAGCGGAATGTAAGCCTGTTGTCCGTCGTGCTGCAGGTAGTAGCCGCCGTCCTGACCCAAGGGTTCTCGAAGCAGCGCGATGCGCGTGGGCACCGAGCCGTCGACGTGGAAGTCGGCGTAGCGCACGCCCCGGGCATCTTCCAGGTGGTACCGCCCGCTGACGCCGCCGGGGATGGTCAGGAGCGTCGCCTCCTCGTAGGCACCCAGTTCGGTGAGCGGTCGCGACTGGTCCTGGGCGGGGGCTTCGGCGTAGACGTTGATCTTGGCCTTCGGGTTGGTGACCGCGGCGTTGGCTGCCACCAGGTACGCCTCGATCTCTGGATACGTCACCTGACCGTCGCCATTGGCGTCGGCCGCGCCGAGCAGCCCGCTTCGAAGCTCGTGGCTGAAGACGCCGCCGCGGAATTTGCTCCACTCGTGGACCTCGGCGGTGCCCGCCGTCGAGACGATGACCCCGACGGTGCGGCGGGTCTGACGGCTCTTCTTTTGCTTGCGCGTCAGGTAGGCGTTGAGCTGTCGGTTCAGAGTCTGTCCGGAGCGGTCATCCTGCCAGTCGTCGCCGCTGCCACCGCGCGAGTTCACCATGAAGTACGCGTGACAGGCGTCGATGATCAGATGTGTGAAGTCGGCGCCCAGCGGCTCGATGATCTGACGAAACAGGTCGTCGCGCTCGAGCTTGCTGTCGGCCAGACTCAAATACCCGTTGCCCTCGGGACCCACGTTTCCGTGCCCGGTAAAGACGACGTACATCTCGGTTTCGTAGCCGGCCTTGCGCGCCTCCTTGATGTCGGACTTCAGGCTCTCGACGGTCTGCTTGAGCGCGGTACGGGTCGGCGGGCGAGTCTGATCGGTGACTTCGGGGAAGACGCGCTGACTTTCGCTGTCGAGCGTCGTCAGGAGCTCGGCACGCGTCGAGAGGCTGGAGAACATCTCGAAGTAGCGCGCGCCGTCATCGTCGGCGTACTGGAGGGGTTCGACGCCGGGGTCGACGCTGTCGTTGTTGGCCACGATCAGCGCGAAGCGCCGCAGGTTCGAATCGTCATCCTGCGTCAGCCCGGGTTCGGCCGCGACGGTCGAGGTCGCCATAACGGCGCACAGCGACGCCATGGCCGCGACGATGCACGCGAGACTGAGATATGTTCTGTCGTTGTGAGCTCTCATGGTGCCTCCCGGTCTTCATCGGGGGAGGTGATTTCGATCATCTCACTGGTCGCGGCCTCGGGCAAACCGAGAAGGTCGACCGTCGGGCGTTCGAACATCTTGGTGCCGTCTGCGGCCTCGAGTCGCTGGTTCAACGATTCGAAATCGATCGGCTCGGTCGTAAAGACCGCGTGAACCCGAAGCTTTCCGGGTCGGTGGTTGACCGCCAGTCGGATCGACTCGCCGTGGGGAACGAGGTCTTCGCTGCGCTTGGCCCGAATCGGCTCCTTGGCTACAGGCGTCGGCCCGTACCAGTAGTAGCTCCCTTGGGAGTCGACGCCGAAGAAGACGACGTAGCCCAGTTCGGGCGCGTGGTTTCGGTAGGTGATCTTGATCTCGCCGTCCTTCGGGCAGGTCAACATTCCCAGGGAGTCGTCGGTCGAGCCGTCGAAGCGCACACCGCGTTCGTCGCGTCGTGCACAAAAGACCTCCAGGTCGGGCTCCGGATAGTCCGAAGTCGACGCGGATGCGGCCGATCGGGCTCGAAACGTCCCGTGGGCCCCCTGCCCGCTCCCATTGAGAACGGGCTGGATAAGCCAGATGATTCCAAAGAGACCGACCGCCAGGGCCGCCGCGACAAGCCCCGCAGTGGCCGGTCGTGCGCCGAACAAGGAGATAACCTCGGCCTCGTCGTCCTCGGCTGCGCCGTCCGCGGAGCCGTCTTCGGCTGTGGGACCGAATTCGGCGTCGAGCCGCGACTCCATCACTGCATCGGAAAAGGTGCGCTCGAAGTCCGACTCCTCGTCGGACAGCGAACGGTCGAGGCGGGCGAGCTGGTCGAAGTAGTTGCGAAGCTCGTCGGACGAACGGATCGCCTCGGCCGCACGCTGGGCCGAGATCTCACGGAAGGCTTCGTCGGGATCACCCTCGGCAAACAGCGCGTCCAGCGCCGACTCCACCACCTGCGGGTCGGATTGTGTGTTCACATCGCTCACGTCACGACCCCGATCTTCGAGAGGGTGTCGAGCAGAGATTCGACGTCCGACGTGCCGATGAGGTCACGCCGCTTGAGGTGCCCCAGAAGGCTGCGTCGAATCATGCGAATGTGCTTGCGAACATCGTTTCGGTCCGTCTCCAGATGATCGGCCACCTCGTTTTGGGTCATCTCGCCCAGAAGATAGTGTCTCAGGATCTGGGTGTCCTTGTCGTCGAGCTCCTCGACGAACGACTCCAGCGCCCGGCCGACCTCACCGCGCATCGCTTCGGCCTCTGGCGAGGCGTCCTGCGTGTTCGACGCGCTCTGCTGGCCGAGGCGATCCAGCGCAGACGTGCCCGACTCGTCTTCGGCGGCCACGTCCTCCGCCGCCACGAACAGCTCCGATTCGAGCTGCCGGCGTCGGAATTTGTCGATGAGGTGATTTCGAATCACGGTCATCAGATAGGGGCGAAAGGAACGACTTGGGTCGTAGTTTTTGCGCACGCGCTCTTTGAACGCGTGGATGAAGGCATCCTGCAGGGCCTCCTGGAGCCGAAAGGGCTCGTGGTATCCCTGAAAGCGGACGGTGCGGCCGTCGCTGGTGAAGGTGAAACCGCCTCGCAGCATCGCCTCCACCTCGTCGCGCCAGGCCCGGTACAATTGCCCGAGTACTTCGCGGTCTCCGCGGCGATATGCCTCGGCCAATTTGTCATTATCTTTCAGTTCCATGACATCCGAGGCATCGGCCTCGCCCGCTTCACAGAGTTGTACGAACGGGGTTGAGACTTTGGTAGAAAAGTTTCCGGATCAGTCGGTGTCGCGGGCATTTCGCCGGGTAAAGAACCAGGCGATGGCGATCGACAGTCCGTACAGGATGACCAGGGGGCCGGCCATCATCAACTGGGTGAGGATGTCGGGGGGAGTGAAGATGGCCGCCATCAAGAACGCCCCGACCATGGCGAACCGCCAGTATTTCAGCAGGGTGCGGTGCGTGATGACTCCCAGCGCCGAGAAGAACATCGAGAAGACCGGCAACTCGAAGATCAGCCCGAACCCGAGCAGCAATTTCGTGGTGATCTGAAAGTACTCCTGCATCATCAGTTGCGGGCTCGAGACGTCGGCGCCGAACTGCAGCAGGACTTTGTAGCCGAAGGGGAGTACCAGGTAGTAGCAGAAGGCGGCCCCTCCCACGAAAAACCCGGTCGCCATGATCACGAAGGGGATCGCCAGGCGCTTTTCATCCTTGTAAAGCCCGGGCGCGATGAACTTCCAGACGTTGTAGAGGATGCCGGGAAGGGCCAGGAAGGTGCCGGCGACGCCGGTGATCTTGAGGAACACAAAGAAGGGTTCGGCCAGATCCTTGTGGTGGATCGTGGCGGCCTCGGCGCTCTCGGCCCCGATCTGCAGAGGCGCCTTCATAAACAGAAACAGCGTCTCCCGGAAGTTCCAGGCGATGATGCATCCGATCAGAAACCACGCCGCCGAGTAGATGATCCGCAGGCGCAGGTCGGCCAGATGCTCCATCAGCGACATCTCGCCGTCGTGTCGTTCATCGGACGACGGAGCCGCGTCTGTCTGTGAGTCGGTCGAGGTCATCGAATTACCAGGGCAACGCCGGTGCTGGGGTCAGGGTTTCGTCGACAAAGTGCTCGCCATCGGGGGTGGCGGCGGCCGCCAGTTCCACGCTCCGAACATCGCCGGTCGGTCGGGTCGGGGCCAGCGCCACCGGTCGAATCGCCGGGACGGACATGGGGGCACTCGCCTCGGACTGCTCGCGGCCAGCCTCCCCCGAATCGGGTTGGTCGATCGGTTGGTCGGCCATCATCCGGTCCAGGTGGTTCTCCGAGTCCGCGGACCCCTGATCTTCGATCATCAGGGTCCGCTGGATCTCGTCGGAGGCCTCGCGGATCTGGCGGATCCACCCGGCGAGGGTGCGTGCCACCTCCGGCAATCGCTCCGGCCCCAGGACGATCAGGGCGATCACCAGGATGAACAATAGTTCGGCGAGCGAAATACCAAACAAGGCGGGCTCCTACTGCTGGTCGAGCCATTTGATACTGCAACCCATCGACGGTTGCTGGCTGGCCGGATCCGGGCGTCCGCCGTCGAGCACCGTCTCGATGGCCTGCTTGAGCTCGCGGCGCTCGACCTCGTCGGGCTCCTCCCAGTTGTCATCGACCCGGCCGTGGTAGGCGAGTGTTCGGTCGCTGTCATAGACGTAGATGTCCGGGGTGCAGACGGCGTTGTAGGCTCGTGCCACATCCTGCGTGCGGTCGGCCAGGTACGGAAAGGGAAGGCCCCACTTTTGGGCCGTCTCCTTCATCTTCGGAAACGTATCCTCGGGATGGGCCTCTACATTGGGATTGATCGCCACGAAGTCGACCGATTCGTCGGCCATCTCCTCGGCCAGCTCCACCAGCCGACCCTGCACGGCTTTGACGTAGGGACAGTGATTGCAGATGAACATCACGACCAGGGCGTCGGCCTCGAAGTCCTGCAGGCTCCAGTGGGCGCCATCGATGCCTTCGAGTTCGAAGTCCGGCGCCTTCGAGCCGAGTGCGACGTCGTTTGATTCCAGAAGTGCCATGTCGATCCTCGAGCTGAGAGTCCACTCATGCAGCGCCCGTGCCTAACACAAGACGCGCCCAGACGGCTACACGCGGGCCGCCGACCCTTGCGAGACGTCTCATCTGGGTTACGTTGGAATCGAGTGCTTGAAGTGAATGGAACCAGAGAGGTGAAACGATGCGTCGAAACTCGTGGTTGTGTTTGTCGATCGCCCTGACATTCGTGCTCGCGGCCCCGGCCTGCGAAAAAGACTCCAAAGAGAAAGCGCAGGCGGATGCGCCCGAGAGCAAGGCCAAGCAGGGCCAGAAGGCCAAACAAAAGGACAAAGAAGACCAGGCAGCCGACGATGAGGAGGAGGAGGCCGAGCAGCCCGCCCACTCCTCGTCGATCCCCGGGACCGAAAACCAGCTTCTGTGGGACCAGGACGTCCCCGAAGTCAGCTTCGAGATCACCAACCCGAAGGACGGTCAGGTCCTGGAGTCTGGGGACTCCGTGGAGGTGACCTTCAACGTCGAACAGTACCGTATCGGCAGACAGATCGGTCAACACATCCACTTCATCCCCGACAACCAGCCGTACATCGCTCACTACGCCAACGATGAACCACTGGTGCTGGAGGACCTGGAGCCGGGCACCCACACCATTCGCGCGTTCCCGGCGCGCCACTACCACCTGTCGCTCAAAGAGGGCGACGTCTTTGAGACGATCACCTTCCACGTCGAAGAGAAGTCGAAAGACTTCGGCTTCAACCCCGACGAGCCGTACATCACCTACAGTCGCCCGAAGGGCACCTACAGCGCCGCGGCTGGCAAGGAGCTTCTGCTCGACTACTACGTCTCGAACACCGAACTCGGCGACGACACCAAGGTCGTCTACTCGGTCGACGGCGAGAAAGTCGGCGAAGCCACCGAATGGAAGCCCGTGCTTTTGCCGCCGATGAAACCCGGCGAGCACAAGGTCAACCTGAAGCTCGTCGACGGCGAGGGCAACGTCATCAAAAACGGCGGCTACAACAACACGACCCGCACGATCACCGTCAAAGAGGAATGACGCTCCGAGCGACTTGAAACGAGAAAAAAAGAGCCCCGGCGCCTGGCGGCGTCGGGGCTTTTGCTCGTTCAACGTGTGTTCGTTGAACTTGGGACGCGATTCGCGTTGTCAGTTCAGTTCCTCCGTGACCGACCAGCCGGCCACCGAACTCGCCTGCAGATCCTCGTGGTTGATCGCCCAGACAGGATTCAAGTGAAGGATCTTTCCTTCTTCCTGTCGGGCTTGGTCGATGTGTTCCCTGGCCTCTGCACGGGTGTCGTAGACTGGGCGATTTTCTTGGTTGGGGCCGATGGAAGAGAGCTGGGGCAACACGGCTTGAAGTCGGGGGTATGGACTCTTCTCTTTACCCTGAGATTCCATCTCGGAGGCTCCTTCTTGAAGACACGCGAAGTGATTCGTCTTCACAATCGCACGCTGGAAGGTTGGACACGAGTCGCCTCATTCCAACCCCCAGGATGTCGATTTCTCGAACACGAACGTCGTCGGCAACCGATACCGGACAGGACCCAACGGGTCAACATTCCTCGACCGGTGCCACCATCAATAACACTATCGAATGCCCGCGCATTCCGCGCGATCATGGGCTGGCTGGAGGAGGCGTTTTGGGAATCTGCAGTTTGCTGGAGATGCCGGACGCGCGATGTGGGGCGTGAGCCCAATGGACACCCCGGTCTCGCGAGGCGCGTCGGCGCCTCGCAGCGAACCGGGGCTATCTGCGGCGTGTCGCGCCCGCGGTCGCGCCGCCGCGGAATAGGCAAAGGAGAAAGGCGTGGCGGTCGCCGATCCTAACCCGGGTGCGAGCGCAGCGAGCCCCGGGGTGTCCACCGTACGCACACTTACCAACGCCGACTCCCTGCGGAGATCGTCGTACGTCCTACGTCGTACGCGAGACGCGGCCCCGTGACCCGCGGGAATCGTCGTACCTCGTACGTCCTACGCGAGACGCGGAAACGTGGCGGCGGCGCAGCATGCCGCCGCCGAGCGCGGGGGTGTCCCACGTCAGCTTCCGTCCAGACTCCGCCGCCCCAGGTCTTCATACACCCGGATCCCCTCCCCCAGCTCCCCCAGATCAATCCGTTCATCATCCGAGTGCGCCACCTGAATATCCCCCGGCCCGACGAGCCAGACGGGTCCCAGCGCCTGCAGGTAGCTGGCGTCGGTATTGAAGGCGACGGTGCAGGTATCGAGGTCGTCGGGGACGTCGAATCGGACGGGGTCGTTGTGGGCGACGACGTCGACGTCGGTGTCGTCGCCGGCGGCTTTGCGGAGCCGTTCGGTGAGGGCCTCGGACGGGGAGACGGCCCGAAAGAGCAGGACCGCTTTGGCCGACGGCGCCATCACGTTAGCGGCGACACCCCCCTCGATTTCGCCCACGTTGAGGGTTGTTCGGCCCAGGATCGGGTCCGTGGGCCAGCCGACGCCTCGGATGCGTTCGAGGGCGTCGAGGAGCCGGTGAACCGCCGAGATGCCCCGCTCGGGATACGCGGAGTGGGCGGCAGTGCCTTCGGCTGTCAGCTCGGCCTTGACCATGCCCTTTTGTCCGGTCACCACGCGATTTTGCGTCGGTTCGCACAAAACGATCCGGTCGGGGGTTAGATCGAGCTCCCGAGCCTTCTTCGCGCCGATGTGGTCGACTTCCTCTCCGACGACCAGCAAAAACCCGAGGTCCTCGGAGCCGTCGGCGCGGAGTCGCCGGGCGGCTTCGGTCATCGCCAAGAGCCCACCCTTTGTATCGCAGGCGCCGCGCCCGTAAACCGTGTCGCCTTCGCGCCGGGCTGCCAGATGAGGCGGAACCGTGTCGACGTGGGTCGAATACAACAACGACGGGTTGTCGGAGGCGGTGGCGACCAGGTTCCAGCGGTTCTCGGCGACGGGCTGTCGGCGAATGTCGTAGCCGCGCTCCCGGAAAAACGCCTCGAGCCGTTCCAGAAACTCGCTTTCTCGTCCGGTCGTCGAGTCGATGGCCAGCCAGTCGAGCAGCGATTCAGCGAGAGCGTCTGTCGACGGCCTGTCGGTCTCGTTCATGGGGTGGGTTGGGGTCTGGGAGAGATGCTGGCAAAACGTCGCCAGATGCGGTATCCGGTGCACTCGAAGCAGTATGGTCATCGCGACCTTGACAGATTTTTGCGAATACGTCTAATCTCCGGAGCCTGAATAGGCGCGTTTTCGACGTTCTGACATCGACGACGACGCCGGCTTTTCGCCGGGGTCGGTGGCTTGGAACAACAGTGCGCCGCAAGGCTGTGGGCCCTCGGGTCCGCATCGTTGGAGCCAGGAGCCAGTATGGCTGACGACAACGAGAGGAAGGATGCGTCCGAAGTGGCCGCCGATTCCGTCGATGACAGGGCCGAAGACACGGACGCAGAGGCCGGGTCCTCCGACCTGGATGCTTTCTCCCAAGAGATGATCGACGAGCTGGGGGACCTCTTCGAGACCGGCGCCGACGAGGGCGAGGCCCTCGGCGACGAGGCGAGCCTCGGTGCAGCCGGCGACGGGAAGACCGACGAGACGGGGGCGGACGAGCAGGAAGAAGAAACCGTGGAAATGTCCCGGGAGCGGGCACGCTCCGTGGTCGACACCGACGAACTGGATCCGGAGGTTCGGGAGCGGCTCGGGGAGGCCCTCGCGGGTGAAGCCGAGCCCGAGTTCGGAGACTTACTCGACAACGACGATCTTGCAGATACTCTGGCGGCTCTGGCCGAAGAGGCCGGCGACGCCGAATCGGAAGACGCGCAACCAGACGAGGAAGGTAACGTGGCCGACAAAGACAAAGATCAAGAGTCGACCGAAGAGACGTCCGACGACGTCGACACCTCCGAGGACTCGGAGGTCGAGCAGGCGTCCGATCAGGAGGAATCGGTCGAAGAGGAGAGTTCGACGGAGTCCCAGGAGGAGTCCTCCGACGACGCGGAGGCTTCCGATGCCGATGAGACGGCTTCCGGGGAGCCCGATGCGGAGGACCAAGAGGGGCTCATCGCAGGCGTCTTTCGCCCCGATGATCCCGTCGGTGTGGAAGACGACAGCGACGGCGGCTACCTGGGGGAGGATGACCTGGAGGGCTACGAGCCCGAACAGACCATCTCGGCCGGGCGGATCTTCGGCATCGCCGCCATCTCGATTCTGGTCATCGCCGCCGGCGGCTACGCCGTGCTGGCGGCCACCGGCCAGACGACCCGATTCGTCCATCTGATGAAGGGCGATCTGAGGGAGTGGGAGCGGGCCAAATCCATTCAGGCTCAGGACGAGCACGAAGAAAAGATGCAAGCGCAGCTTCCCCAGTACGGGACGCTGAACATGCGGGGCAATCCGCTGTACTCGCTCATCAAGCTCAATGGCGAAGCCCAGTACGGCCAGACGCCCGAGTCCGGTGAATGGAAGGCGCTTCGGTTGACCCCGGGCACCAACTTTCAGGGGCTCGACGCCGAGAAGACCCACAAGCTGACCCTGACCGCGCCCGGCCACGAGAAATTCGAACACACGTTGACGCCCGGACAGTGGAGTTCGGTCAGCGGCTCGGAGGTCGAGGTCCAGAAGGCGATTACTGCGAACCTCACCCCGGTCAGCCGCGACCACCAGATCGAATTCATGCAGCGGATGCAGAAGGACACCGAGAACAACTTCTACGGTGAGGTCACCATCAAGTCGACGCCCGAGGGCGCCACCGTCATCTTCGACGGTGAGCCGCTGCTGAACGAGGATGGCGAAGAGCTGAAGACCCCGGTGACCTTCGAGAAGTATTACACCCGCGACAAGAAGAAGGACGATCCCGAACTCGTCGAGAACAAGGTCCGGGTCGATACGCCGCCCGACCGCGGCCACAAGATCCAGTTGCGCATGCCCGACAGCGACCTGCCGAAATACGTCTCGCCGCTGGAACGGCAGATGTGGACCTGCAACTGGAAGGACGAAGACGAGATCGAGGACCTCGAAGAGGATGCGCCCTACACCTCCCGCTGCAACTACACGTTCACCCTGAATCTGAACTTCAACGAGCTGCAGAGTTACATCGACGAGCGTCAGAAGAAGCGCGAGGAGATCAAGAAGGCGAACGAGAAGATGAGAGAAATGCAGGAAGCCGGCCCCGACGCCCCGGGAGCCGTCAGCAGTGCGGGTTCTCAGAAGGGCGGTTCGGCAAAGGGCAGCTCGGCGAAGGGGGAGTGAGCCGATGGCTGCTTCCCTGTACCGGGTCCGCACCGGTGAGGGTGAGTCTGCGCGCTGGGCCATCCGCCGGGAGGGACAGTTTATCGAGGTCGAGACGCCCCTGGGGGATTTCCCCGAGGCCGACGCTTCGAGCCTGTCGCTCGGCGCCCCTCTCGAAGGGGTGACCGAAAAGGATGCCCTCGCGCCGGCCGACCCCACCAAGATCGTGTGTGTGGGGAGAAACTACCGCGCCCATGCCGAAGAGCTGGGCAACGCCATCCCCGAGGAGCCTCTCATCTTTTTGAAGCCACCCTCGGCATTGATCGGACCGGGTCAGGCGATTCACCTGCCCGACCAGTCCGAGGAGGTCCACCACGAGGCGGAACTCGCCATGGTGGTCGGCCGACGCGCCAAATCGGTGTCGGCCCAGCGGGCCCACGAATTCGTAGCCGGTTACACCTGCGCCAACGACGTGACGGCGCGCGACATCCAGCGACGAGAGGACAAATTCAGCCGGGCCAAGGGGTTCGATACCTTCTGCCCCGTCGGGCCGACGATGGCCCTGGCCTCGGAGTTCGAGCCCGCGGAACACCATGTGACGTGTCGGGTCAACGGGCGAGACCGACAGCACGCCGGACTGGACGATTTCATCTTTCCGCCCGCCGAGATCATCGAGTTTGTCAGCCACATTATGACGCTTGAGCCCGGGGATCTCGTGCTGACTGGCACGCCTTCGGGTGTCGGCCCGGTCGAGGCGGGAGACACCGTCGACATCGCAGTCGACGGCATTGGCACACTGCGAAATCCCGTGGTGCGTCACCCTGCCGACGACGTGTCGTGACCGGGCGTTTTATGGTGCAATAAAGAGAACGACTCATTTGTTACAATTCAGCATCTCCCGCACGTTCAGCCAATTCTGGGCGCCCATCGGGCCAGAACAATCTGCCATCGGCCCGCTGGAAGCGACAGCCATCGAGGGGTTGCAGACAGGCGCCGTCGCCCGACCCGCTCGCGCGGACGTGGGTGCGGCCCGAGGCCCCTACAGTGCACGCATCGAGGATATATAGATGAATCAACAACAGCAGATTACCACGCCAGAAGGCGAAGACGTCGAAGAGGATGCCGAGCAGGTCGCTCTGGATGAGACACTCGAAGAGGCCGTCGCGCATTCCGAGGAATACACCGCCAACAACATCCAGGTCCTGGAGGGCCTTGAGGCGGTGCGCAAACGCCCCGGGATGTACATCGGTGACACCGACGACGGCTCGGGCCTGCATCACATGGTCTACGAGGTCGTCGACAACTCCATCGACGAGGCGTTGGCCGGCCACTGCGACACCATCGATATCACCATCCACGAGGGAGATGTCATCACCGTCGAAGACAACGGCCGCGGCATTCCCGTCGACGAACACGAGACGGGACGTTCGGCGGCCGAGGTCATCATGACCGAGCTGCACGCCGGCGGGAAGTTCGACAAAAACTCCTACAAGGTCTCGGGCGGACTGCACGGCGTCGGCGTCTCGGTCGTCAACGCGCTGTCGGAGTGGCTGCAGATCGAGGTCAAACGCGACGGCCACGTCTGGGAGCAGGAATACAAGCGTGGCATCCCGCTGAAGTCCCTCCAATCAGTCGGCAAGGCCAAGACGACGGGCACGAAGATCACCTTCAAGCCCGATGACGAGATCTTCGACGGCACGGAATTCTCCTTTGATACCCTCTCTCAGAGGTTGAGGGAGCTGTCGTATCTGAATGCCGGAATCGCCATCAACATCGTCGATGAGCGTTCCGGCCAGGACCACCACTTCAACTACGAAGGCGGCATCAACTCGTTTGTGAAGTCGCTCAACGAGAATAAACAGCGGCTGCACGACGACCCGATCTTCATCTCCAAAGAGGTCGAAAACGAGGGCATTCTGGTGGAGGTCAGCCTCCAGTGGAACGACAGCTACAACACCAACGTCTTCGCCTACACCAACAACATCCGCAACGAAGACGGCGGGTCGCACCTGTCGGGTCTGAAGGCTGCGCTGACGCGCACGATCAACTCCTACGGCGTGACCAATGACCTGTTGGACGACACGCTCAAGGGCCGGGACATCCGCGAGGGGCTGACGGCGGTGCTGTCGGTGAAGATGCCCGAGCCGAAGTTCTCCAGCCAGACCAAGGAGAAACTCGTCTCCAACGAGGTCAAGGGCATGGTCGAGTCGGTCGTCAACGAGCGGCTCGGCTACTTCCTCAACGAGAATCCGAAGGTCGCCAAGACGATCGTCGAGAAGGCGCTGGCGGCGAACCGCGCCCGAGAGGCGGCGCGCAAAGCCCGCGACATCGCCCGCAAATCGGCGCTGTCGACGGTCTCGAACCTTCCCGGCAAGCTGGCGGACTGTCAGTCGCGGGACCCCTCCGAGAGCGAGCTGTATATCGTCGAGGGTGACTCCGCGGGCGGCTCCGCCAAACAGGGTCGTGAGCGGCGCTTCCAGGCGATTCTTCCGTTGCGCGGAAAGATCCTGAACGTCGAAAAGGCTCGGTTCGACAAGATGCTGTCGAACAACGAGATTTCGGCGCTGATCTCGGCGCTCGGCTGCGGGATCGGCGACGAGCATTTCGACCTGGAGAACCTGCGCTACGAGAAGATCATTCTGATGACGGACGCCGACGTCGACGGCAGCCACATCCGCACGCTGCTTCTGACGTTCTTCTACCGACAGTATCCCGAGATCATCGAGAACGGGTTTCTCTACATCGCCCAGCCGCCGCTGTACGGCATCAAACGCGGCAGCTCGGTCGATTACCTCAAAGACGAAGAAGCTCTGCGAGAGTTCCTGATCGACAACGCCATGAATCGCGTGTCGATCCACGGGGACGACGAGGTCCTGGAGGACGAGGAAGTCGAGGATTTCGTCAAAGACCTGATCAAGTACCGCGAGATTCTCGATCAACTGTCGCGTCACACCGACGAACGGGTTGTCAGCCTGCTGGTTCGCGAGGGACTCGAAGCCGATGACCTGCGCGACGAAGCGAAGTTCGCCGAGATCATGGACAAACTGCGCGAGCAGCTCCACGAGGCCGACCGCTCGACGAGCTGGTCGTCGCCCGACATCTACGAGTCCGACGAATACGACGAGTTCTACGAGGCGGTCTGGAAAACCCGCGTCGCCGGTGCACCGGTGACCACCAGAATCGACCGCGACTTTTTGACCGGCGTCGAGTACCGAGAATTGCGCCGCGTCTGGAAGCGGTTCAAGGACCTGGGCGACACGCTGCGGGTTGAAGCGAGCCGCACCGAAGATACCTTCGATGAGCCGCGGGCGCTGCTCGACTACGTGCTGGAGCAGGGTTCGAAGGGCCAATCGATCCAGCGGTACAAGGGTCTCGGCGAGATGAACCCCGATCAGCTCTGGGAGACGACGATGGATCCCGAGGGGCGTACGCTGCGTCAGGTGCGCGTCGAAGACATCGTCGAGACCGACGATCTCTTTACCGTGCTGATGGGAGACAGCGTGCAGCCACGCCGTGAATTCATCGAGTCGAACGCCCTGAAGGTGCGCAACCTCGACGTCTAAATCGTTGCCGGAATCCCCTGCGTCTCGCCCCGCTCGAAGCTATGTCAGAGATTCAACTTCTGCACGGCCGAACCGACGTCCGCGAGGCGTTGCGTGACACCGACGAACTCGCGCTGTTCCGGTACAATTTGAATATACCGACCTTTTTGATCACGCTGATCGTGGGGTCGGCGCTGACGGGGCTCGGGGGCGTCATCTGGTGGAAAGGGCAGCTTGGGACCGGCGGCTACACCGTCACCTTCGGTGTGCTGGTCGGCCTGGGACTGGCCTTGGGCGGTCTGGCCGCCTACTGGTACAGCTACACCCAGACGCATTTTCTGGCGGCGACCCCCGAACACCTGTTCGTGGGCACCCGTGACCGGATGTGGGCCATCAGTTGGGATCTTTTGGACCGCGAAGCCCTGGGGCTCGAGGAGATGAATGTCAGCTCCGTGGGCGGTCAACTCGAGTTGAATGTCGCCGAACACCAGATCCCGGTGCGGCTTTTTAACCCCTTCGTGATGCTCGACCATCTCGAGGCATTTATGGGTCGGCTTCTCGAGCAGGCAAAATCCCGGGACGACACGGACTGACCTCACTTGCTTCTTTCGTCTGGCACCTCCACCGATGGGTAATCTACCGACAAATCTCGTCGAGCAGCTCGAACGGACGATCCGCAGCAACGACGACGACCTGATCTCGCTGCGCCGCCAGTTCCACGCGCACCCCGAACTCAGCAACCAGGAGTTCGAGACGACGCGCGAGCTGAAGCAGCGGCTCGAAGAGCTCGGCTTCGAGGTGCATGTGCGCGACGAAGGCACGGGGCTGTATGCCGATCTGGAGCCCGAGGGGTTCGACCCCCTCGAAGACCCGACGGTGGCGATACGCAGCGACATCGACGCCCTTCCGATCGAGGAGGAAAACGATGTGCCGTATCGCTCCAAAAACGAGGGTGTCATGCATGCCTGCGGCCACGACGTACACATGGCCTCGGTCATGGGCTCGGGCATGGCCATCGACTCGTTGTCGCGCGATCTGACGGGGCGACTGCGGCTGATCTTCCAGCACGCCGAGGAGAAGGTCCACGGGGGCGCCACCGAGATGGTCGACTTCGGCGCGATCGACGAGGTCGACGCCATCCTCGGAGTCCACTGCCAGCCACAGATGGAGGTCGGGACCGTCGGCCTTCGCAAGGGGGCGTTTACTGCAGGTTTCGACGACTTCAGAATCAAGGTCATCGGTCGCGGCGGTCACGGGGCGCGTCCTCACGAGACGATCGATCCGATCTATGTGGTCACCCAGGTCGCCAACGCTCTGTACCAGGCCACGAGTCGAAGCCTCGATGCCCGGGATCCGGTCGTATTGTCGATCGGGTCGATCGAGGGGGGCGACGCCCCCAATGCCATTCCCTCGTCGGCGACGATCGAGGGCACCATCCGAACTCTATCGGACGAACAGCAGGAGCGGATCGAGCCGCTGCTCAAGCGCATCGTCGGGGGTGTCTGTATGGCGCACGATGCTCAATATGAGCTCGACATCAAATACGGGGCTCCGGCCATCTACAACGATCACCGGGTCGTCGACCACATCGAAGCGGTCACCTCCGAGCTGCTCGGCGACGAGGGCGTCCAGGAGATCCCACTTCCGAGCATGGGGTCGGAGGATTTCTCGGAGTATCTTCAGTACGCGCCCGGGGCGATGTTCCGGCTGGGAAGTGCCGGGGTCGGTCCCAAGCATCTGCTGCACTCGGCCCGCTTCGACGTCGACGAACGGGTCATCGGCACCGGCTCCTATATCCTCTCGCGGACGGCTCTCCGCATCATGGACGACCTGGCAGACCGTGAGAAACCCTCGCGCACCGAACGGGTCATGAAGACCCGAAAGTCGAATCGTGAACGCAACTGACCCGTCGAATGGAGGCGGCCATGTCGGACCGTGTCATCGTCACGTGCGCCCTCAATGGCGTGCTGACCGACCCGCAGACCCATCCCGTGCCGGTGACACCCGAGGAGATGGCCCGGGAATCTCGTCGTGCCGCCGAGGCCGGCGCATCGGTGATCCACCTGCATGTGCGTGAGCAAAACAGCGGACGGTTTCCCTCCTGGGATCCGGAGCTCGCCGCCGACATCGTCGATGCTATCCGCGAGGCGTGTCCTGACATCGTGATCAATCTCACTACCGGCGTCCCTTCGGAGGACGACGACGTCGTACAGATGCCGCTGCGGATGCTCGAGGAGGTCGAGCCGGAGATGGCCGCGCTGAATGCCGGGTCGCTGAACTATCTGGGGCAGACGTCCGATGGAAGCTGGAAGTGGCCGCCGATGTTGTTCAGCAATTCGGTCTCCAAGGTCGAACGGTTTCTGGAGACGATGGACGCCCATGGCATCCACCCCGAATGCGAGTGCTTCGACACCGGTATCCTCCGCTCGCTGTCGCTGTACGAAGACAACGGGCTGCTCGAGCGGCCCTACTCGGTGAGCCTCGTCCAGGGGGTGCAATCGGGGATGCCGGCGCGCCCGGACCTGCTGCCGATCCTGATCGATGAAATGCCCGACGGCGTCCCGTGGCAGTCGATCGTCATCGGGCGCGACGAAATCTGGGATATCCATCGCCTGACCGCCGAACGCGGTGGTCATTTGCGCACCGGCATCGAAGATACGTTTTATCTGCCCGGCGGCGAAAAGGTCTCCGGAAACGGTCCGCTTATCGAGGCGATCGTCGAGGTCGCCAGAGAGGTCGGCCGCGAGCCGGCGACACCCGCCGAGGCCCGCCAGATCCTGGACCTCGACGATTCGGCATCTGACCCATGAGCTTCATGAAACGTCTCATCTACGTTCCGTTGGCCGCACTCGTGTTGTTCGCGTTTGGGTGCCCGCAGGGCGGTGGTTCGCCTGCAGACTCGCCGCCGGCCAAACAGCGCGTGATCGAGGGCAGCGTCCGACTGCCCGATTTTCAGAACCTGGAGAGTCTCGGAGAGGGGGCCGTGTTTCGCGAGCGGCCGGGCCAAGAGGTGCCCGTCGAGCTGCGTCGGGCCGACCAGCCGGATGACGTTCTCGGCCAAACCCGTACCGATTCGGAGGGCAACTGGAGTATCTCGGTTCCCCCGAAGACTCCCCTCGATGGTTCGATCGTGGCCGTCGCTTCGCTCGACGACACGACCCTTCGACGGGCCATTGTGACCGAATTCGGAAATGCCATCACGATCCGCGCCGAGGCCCTGAGTCGGATGCTCGCCGAGCGGTCGAGCTCGCCCGCACAGATCCCGCGGGCCAGGTATCTGAATCTATTGTCGATGCTGGCGACCGCCGCCGATCTGACCCATCCGGTCGACTGGGTCGGCGACGAGACGATAGAGACAGCCGTCGAACGGGTGCGGGAGGCCGGAGCGGCCGATCCGAGGTTGAGCAAACGGCTGGAGCAAAAATAGCCCGGCCCCGCCACCGAAGCGGTGACGGGGCCAAGCTGGAGAATCGGTCCTCCGAGTAAGCCGGGTTCGGTCCGCTCGCGCGGGACCGTCATTCATCTAGGCCGCACGTTGCCATGCGGCTCGAGCGACTACCTGGAGTATGGAAGCGGGCCGCTTCCGGGCGTGTGCCCGACTCCGGTTCATCTTGCATCGAGATGGGGTTTGCCTCTGCGGACGACGTCGCCGCCGCCCCGGTGAGCTCTTACCTCGCCGTTTCACCCTTACCGAGCGGCCCCCGAAGGGGCGCGCGTGCCCGGCGGTCTGTTTTCTGTGGCACTGTCCCGGAGGTTTCCCTCGGTCGGCGTTACCGACCATCCGGCCCTGTGATGCCCGGACTTTCCTCCCGCAGACTATCCCGCTGGGGAACGGTCTGCCGGCGACGGTCTTGAAGGACCGATATCGTCGAGACAACAGCGGACCCGACTCCGTTGTTCCGGAGTTCCGCCCTCACGGCCGGGGCCGCGGTCTCGTAGGTCGCGGTCGATCGGGGCTGATTCCGCGAGGAATCTCGGCGACTACGCCTCTTCGGCCTCAGCTTCTTCGCCGGTCTCGTCTTCGTTCAGGGCGTCTTCATAGAAGTACAAGATCGACTGACAGCTCGAGCAGGTGATGAGTTTGTCACCGCGCTGAAGCTCGATGTACTGCTGGGGCGGAATCGCCATGTAACAGTTCTCGCAGTGCTCGTCCTTGGCCGGCGCAATCGCCTTGCCGTCGCCGCGGTCTCGGATGAAATCGTAGCGGCGCAGAACGCGCTGGGAGACGTCGCCGCGGGCCTCTTCACGGCGATCTTTGAGAGCCTGGACCTCTTCATCCAGCTCTGCGATCTGCTCTTCGGCCGAGGCCTCCTCTTCGGCGATCCCTTCGCGAAGATGGAAGATCTTCTCTTCCTTGTCTTCGATGGAATCTTCAGTCTCCTCGATGACTTCGCCGAGGCGTTCAATTTCGTCCTCGGCTTCCTCGATCTCCTCTTTGATCACGTCGATCTCGGTCTCGACCGCCTCGTACTCCTTCCCGGTCTTGGTCTTGTGGAGCTTGTTCTGGCGGTCCTCCAGCTTGTTGTTGAGCTCCTGGAGATTGTGTTGCTTCTTGGTGCGCGTCGAACGCACCTCCTCGAGCTCGTCCTTCTGGTTCTCGAGGTCGGTTTCTAGTTTCTCCAGAAAGCGCTTGTTTTCCTTGAGACGAGACCGAATCTCGTTTTTGTGATCTTCGAGTTCATCGAGCTTCAGGTCGATGTCCTGCAACTCTCGAAGTAGGGCTAGCTGCTCCTTCAATGTACACCTCGCGGAGTGTTTAGATGAACGCGCCGGCGCGAACTACTAACGATTCTGGTCGTAAATGAAAAGGCGCCCGACTCGGAAGTCAGGCGCCCATCTTCTGGTGCAGTTGGCCCGGCGTACCCCTTTCGCTGCTCGTTCGGGGCCTCGCCCAGCCTATCTGTATCTGGTGTGACCATCGTCACCGACGAGCTAAATGGGCCAACGGGCCGATGATCTCGGGAGATGGGCCCACCAGGACTTGAACCTGGAACCTATCGGTTATGAGCCGACGGCTCTACCAATTGAGCTATGGGCCCGTCTGTCGCCCGTGCAAACGAGATCAACCGATGCCCCATCGGGCACCGGTTGACCATGAACTAGCGAATGGGCGTTGTTTTCGCAAGGCGAGCCCGGTGACGGGCTCAACTGTCGATGAAGCTCTCGAGCTGCTTGGCCCGGCCCGGGTTGCGCAGCTTCTTGAGAGCCTTCGCCTCGATCTGTCGGATACGCTCTCGGGTGACGTTGAAGTCTTGGCCGACCTCTTCGAGCGTGTGGTCGGATTTGCCGCCGATGCCGAAGCGCATCCGAAGGACCTTCTCCTCCCGGGGCGTCAGCGTCTCGAGGACTTTCCGAGTCTGCTCGGCGAGGTTGGCGTCGACGACGGCGTCCGAGGGGTCGATCGCTTTTTCGTCTTCGATGAAGTCGCCCAGCGAGGAGTCCTCCTCTTCGCCGATCGGTGTCTCCAGGCTGATCGGCTCCTTGGCGATCTTCTGGACCTTGCGGACTTTTTCGACCGGCATGTCCATCTTTTCGGCGATCTCTTCGGGCCGCGGCGGTCGGCCGAGCTCCTGGATGAGATAGCGCTCGGTGCGCGACAGCTTGTTGATCGTCTCGATCATGTGGACCGGAATGCGGATCGTGCGCGCCTGGTCGGCGATCGCACGGGTGATCGCCTGACGGATCCACCAGGTGGCGTAGGTCGAGAATTTGTAGCCACGCTGGTACTCGAACTTGTCGACGGCCTTCATCAGGCCGATGTTGCCCTCCTGGATGAGGTCCAGAAACTGCAGGCCGCGGTTGGTGTACTTTTTGGCGATCGAGACGACCAGCCGCAGGTTGGCTTCGACGAGCTCCGATTTGGCCCGCTCGGCTATCTTTTCGCCCGCCTTGACCGCCTGATGGGTCACGCGCAACGAATCGATCGACTGACCCGCTTCGATCTCGACGGCGCGCAGTCGACGCCGGATCGAGCGCATCTCTTCCCAGATGCGGAACAGTTGCGGTTCGGCCAGCCCGAGCTTCTTGCGCCGTGATTCGCCCTTCTCCTGGTCGCCGCGCTTCAGTTCGGTGGCGGCCTCTTCGACCCCGTCGAACGTCACGTCGTAGAGGCGCTCGATCTGGGCCAGGTCGCGCTCGGCCTCGTCGATCCGGTCGATGAGCTCCTTGAATTCGGCGACGATCTTGTCGGTGTACTTCTTGGTCAGCCTCACCTCTTTGATGAGACCGAACATCTCTTTGCGGTTCGACTTGATCCGCTCACGCAACTCACGACGCTCCGCGCTCGACAGGCCGGGTTGGGTGATCAGGTCTTCACCGAGCCGACGGTTTTCGCGGTACAGTTGGCGGACCTTGTCGATCTGCTCGCAGAACCACCGCTTGCGTTCCTCGGGGGTCAGTTCGATGACCTCGCCGTCTTCGTCCTTCGGCAGATCATCCGGGTCGGGCGCCTGGAGGACGTCCGACAGCTTTACGTCGTTTTTGCGCACCCGTTCGCCGACGTCGATCATCTTCTCGACGCCCACGCGCGTGCTCAACACAACGGTCAGAACCGTGCGCTCTCCCTCTTCGATCCGTTTGGCGATCTCGACTTCGCCTTCGCGCGTCAGCAGGGGGACCTGACCCATCTTGCGCAGGTACATGCGCACCGGGTCATTGCCCTTGACGAAACCGGATCCGCTGGAGCGTTTCTTGTTCGAATCGTCGGACTTGGTGAAGGCCTCTTCGTCGAAGTCCTCCTCATCGACCTCGTCGGCGTCCTCGGCGTTCTCGACGACCTGGATCCCCAGTTGCTCGAACAGGATCAACATGTCGTCGATCTGCTCGCTCGACAGGACTCCCTGGGGCAGTGCGTTGTTGACTTCCTCATACGTGAGAAAGCCCTTCTCTTTCCCCATGTCGACGAGCTTCTGGACTTCCAAGCTCTCGGATTGGGCTGTAGCAGGGGCTTCAGACATCGAGACTACTCCTTCAGGGTGGGCAAGTTACGACAGCCGAGGGCACGAAGCGCCCGCGCGAACACACGAGTGCTCGAGTCGGCGAGTCGTGGCCTCGAATACGGAAAGTTTGAAGGTGTCGGCGTTTTCAAACGTAAATGCGTGCTCGCATGCGTCGATCGACAAGAATATCGCACCTCGGTGCGTGAGCCCGCGCCTGTGGTTCATAATATCGGTGATCCTCGGCGGCAGACGGGCGCTCGACGCACCGACGGCGTTGACCTAACGAACGCATTACACACTTTATTTCAAGCAAACAGGATCCCATCTGGGTATATACGTCCCCGCCCCCCGTCGCGAGGCTGCTTTGTACACAACGGTAAAGGTCAGTTCAACGAATTATTCGTCAAGGAGTTACGAAACTGAACGATTTCCTGTTGCTGACGCGTCAACTCTTCAAATCTATCACGCTGGTCGACGAAGTCGAGTCTTTCGAGTTCCGACTGAATTTCCTCGAGCATCCGCGTCGCCCAGCGCTTCTGCAGGGTCTGAACACAGTCCCGATACCATTGTCCAGCCTGCTCCGAATCGTAGCCGGTATCCTCGGGGTCCAGTGCCCGGGCGACGGTCGTGCGAAGTGACGGATCGTCGATTTTCTCCAGAAGCATCGCTTCGGCGAGTTCGTCGTGCTCGCTGTAATGACTGTGTGCGAGGTGTAAAAATTCTGCCAGTTGGCGATCTCTGAGAAGCTCGTCGTACTCTTCGTCCAGAAAATCTCCGATCCAGTCGGGCTGATCGAGCAGGACGACCAGCATGCCGTGTTCGGCCTTGTCGAGCTCGCGGGGCTGATGAGCCTCGACGACCTTCTTTTTGGCAGCTCGCTGACGTCCCGGGGGTGCCTTCAGATACCGGCGCATCAATTCCGGCCTCAGATCCAACTGCCGGGAGATGTCTTGCACGTAGTGGTCCCAGGCCATTCGGCTCTGGACCTCCTCGAGGATCTCGGAGACCTCGTCGAGGGCCGTCAGTTTGCGTTCGACCTCGTCGCCCTGAGCCGGCGCCACGACCTGGTTGACCGCCCATCCGACCAGCGAGTTCGCCCGATCGATCTTGTCGCTCAACGCGTCCGCTCCCCTGTGGCGCACGAAGGTGTCCGGGTCGTCGGCGGCATCGAATCGAATGACCCGCCCCTCGAGTCCAGCCTTCTGCAGCGCCGGGATGCACTCCCGGGTGGCCTTGGCGCCGGCATCGTCCCCGTCGAAGGCGACGATCACCTTCTGTGCGTATCGCGACAAAAGCTCCGCCTGCTCGGCCGTCAGGGCCGTGCCCATCGGCGCCACCGCCGTGCGAAACCCCGCCGCGTGCAGGGCAAAGACATCGAAGTTCCCCTCGACCAACAGCGCGTAGTCCGTCGAACCGAAGTGCTGCTTGGCGACATGGAGCCCGTAGAGGTGCTCGCCCTTGGTGTAGTAGGCGGTCTCCGGCGAGTTCAGGTACTTGGGGACGTCGTCCTCTTGAGAGAGTGTCCGTCCGCCGAACGCCCGCACGTTGTTCCAGATGTCGACAACCGGAAAGACTATCCGGTGGCGAAAACGGTCGTAGTGGCCCGGTGAATTCGAACGCGAGCGCACCAGGCCGGCCTTTTCGGCGGTTTCCGCGTCGACACCCTGGTTGTGCAGGTAACCGAGCAGGTTCTCCCAGCCGTCGGGCGCGTAGCCGAGGCCGAAGTCGCGTGCGGTCTCCGCGTCGATCCCTCGCTCCTTCAGATACATGCGCGCCGCTTCGCCGGCGTCGCTCCAGAGGTTGTTCTCGAAGAATTCGGCGGCCATCCCCGTGATCTCGAAGTACCGATCCCGCGATCGCCGCCGCTTGCGAGCCCGCTCGGCGGCCTCCGGATCCTGGTCCGGCACCTCGACGCCGTACTGATCTGCCAGCTTTCGGACCGCCTCGGGAAAGCTCCACCCCTCCATCTCCATGACGAACCCGATGGCGTTGCCGCCGGCCCCGCAGGCAAAACATTTGTAGATCTGCTTGCCCGGATGAACCTTCAGGCTCGGGTCGTGGTCGTCGTGGAACGGACACAACCCCTTGAAGCTCTTGCCCGCCTTCTTCAGCGCCACGTATTGACGCACCACATCCACGATCTCGGCGCGCTGCAGGACCTCCTCGATCGTCTCTTCGGGAATCAATCCCATGGGTGGGGGCTACTCGGCTCGCGGCGGGGATGACATCGTCGTCGCCCAATCTAGCAGCAGCCTCGAAGGTGTCAAAACCCGCGAGTGCGACAGGGGCGCGGTTTTCGTGGCGGGACGCGGGTTGGTCGGTTTCAGTGTGATGGTCACCCCGGGCTCCCATCCGGTCGCATCGGGGGGAACGATACGCGCCTTCGGCGCGCGGCGACTGCCGATCGCCGTGCTTGCGGAACGTCCAGCGCAGCAATCGATCTTCGTGCTTGCGGGGGTCTTCTAAACGAGCTCCGTCCAACCTGAACGTCCAACGTAAACGTCCAACGTAAACGTCCAACGTAAACGAGCTCCGTCCAACCTGAACGTCCAACGTAAACGTCCAACGCGAGACGCGGATACGCGGACCCCACAACTACTCTTCATCGCTGACGACCTCGACAGCCGCCGTCGCGGCCACCACCCCATACTCCACCCATACGATCCATCCCGGCACGGCCCAGGTTCCGCCACCCTCCGCGGAGATCCACGCCGCATACCCGAGAAGTACCGTGAAGCTGAAGACGAGCGGCGCCAGTCGGGGGCGCAGGGCCGCCAGGGGAACGAGCCATGCCACATACCAGGGATGGACGACGGGGGCGAACAGGTAGAGCGTCACCAACACGGTCAGAGTCCCGGCGATGGGGCCGGCTCGGGTGACGATCGCCCAGCTCAGGGCAACGAGGACCAGAAACACGGTGATCAGCTTGGCGATGGTCGCTGCGATCTGGTCGGCGGTGAAGGAGGTGGCGGGCACCCGGCGGCCCTGCCAGGTTCGGGTCCAGCCCCACTGCTTGGCCGTCGAATCCCAGGAGGGGAAGCGATAAAGCGACGAGCCGTCGGGAGTGTGGTCGTCGGGGGTCGTCTGCGCCTGCAAAAGATACCGGGTCGCTGTGTAGACGGCGCGGTAGCCGCCGTCGTTGCCTCGCCAGGACGCGGCATAGGTGTCGAGGCCACCCATATTCTGAGCCCCTGCCTGGCGGCAGGGCAGATAGGTGGCGGCGAGGAGTACGGGGACCAGTAGCGCGAGCGTGCCGCGTTGTGCGACGGCCCGTTGGATCGACGGGCTCGTCTGGCTGCCGCGGTCGCGCGTACCGAAGAGCATCAACGGCACGGCGGCGAGGGCCAGAAACTTCACGGCCACACTCGCTGCCAGCGCGATGGCCGCCAACAGGGTCATCCGCCAGCTCCGGTCGCGGCACCACGCGACCAGAGACACGGCGAGCAGGGTCCAGGCGACCCCGTCCAGGTGGCCGCTCCATGCAATCTCGATGAAGACGAGCGGATTCAGCAGATAGATGGCGAGCCCGAGCCTGCGCTGGGCCTCGCCGAACATCCTCCGAGAGAGCCGCCAGACCAGGGCCACGCCGGCGAGCTCGATGGCGACGAAGATGGCCTTCAGGCTCGTCAGCCCCCCGCCGATCCAGGCATTTAGCTGGAAGAGCGCCTGGGAGCCCGGCGGGTAGACCGTGGGGATCTGCGGGTGGTTGATCTGCGGCCAGATCTGGGCGTCTCGGAGGTGAGCCAGGGCGTCGGCCGCCGGGGCATGAAGGTAGGGATTGATACCCGACAGAGCGACGCGTCCGTCCCAGATGTAGCGGTAGAGGTCATCGGAAAGTACCGGGGCCGCCGGCAGGAATGCGAGCCGACAGAGTAGACCGGCGACGACGAGTTCGGTGGCGGAGATGGCGCCCGGGCGTCTCTCGCTGCCGGCCTGGCCGCGGGCCACCAGGGCGTAGGGTACAAAGAGCAGCGCGTAGGCGGTGACGGTTGCGGCTGGAGGGAGTGTGGAGCCCAGCGCCGCAAGCGACATGGAGCCGAGCACCAGCCCGGCCAGAAGGGCCAGGGACCATCGGCGATCCGACGGGGCGGCGGCTCCTGTATCGTCTGCGGTCGAAGACATCTGTCAGGTGCCGACTCGAGCGGCGGCTCCGCGGAGTCCCTGCGTCAGGCTCACGGCTCCCACGTATAGAAACCCGAATTGAAAGAGCGCCAGGAAGGGCAAGGCGATGACACCGTGGTCGGGACTCAACGCCACCATCGTTACGGCCCAGCTAAACCAGGCGCCCAGGGAGAGCTCCACGGCTGTCATCAGCGTCGAGGGGCGAAAGTAGAGCTTTGACGTCCAGGATTCGCCGACGGACTTGATGGCGTATTTTGGGGTTCGCACAAAGGGCGTATCGTATCCCAGCAGCGCTTCGAGGACGGCCTTGGCATTGTTGACGGAGATGCCGATTCCCACCGACAGGACCACTGGGATCATCGCGAGCGTATCCAGGGCGTCGCGGCCGATCTCGCGCTGGGAGACCCAGTAGAAGTAGCAGACCGACAGGGTGGCGCTCATGAAGATCGGGAGGTCGACAAACATCGCCTCCCACCATCCCTGCTGAATCCGGACCATGGTCGCCATGGGCATGAGCACGGCCAGGGCGACCATTAAGGGGTAGGCCAGGTTGGCCGTCATGTGGTAGAACGCCTCGATTTTGCGCGCCAGCGAGATGTCACTCCGGACGATGCGCGGCAGTAATTTGAGGGCCGTCTGAATCGATCCCTTCGCCCACCGATGTTGCTGGGACTTGAAGGCGTTCATTTCGACGGGAACCTCGCTGGGTGCGGTTCGATCGCGCAGGAAGACGAACTCCCACCCTTCGAGCTGCGCACGGTACGACAGGTCGAGGTCTTCGGTCAGCGTGTCGTGTTCCCAGCCGCCGGCCTCTTCGATGGCCTGGCGCCGCCAGATGCCGGCCGTGCCGTTGAAGTTGAAGAATCGACCGGACCGATGGCGAGCTGTGTGCTCGAGCACGAAGTGACCGTCCAACAGGATCGCCTGGGCACGGGTCAGCAGGCTGTAATCACGGTTGATATGTTCCCAGCGCGCCTGGACCATCCCGATGTCTTCGTCGGTAAAATAGTGGATGGTGTCGAGCAAAAAGCTCGGTTTGGGGACGAAGTCGGCGTCGAAGACCGCCACGAACTCGCCGGTGGCCGACTCGAGGCCCTCCGAAAGTGCGCCGGCCTTGTACCCGGTCCGGTCGTCACGGTGGATCAGCTCGATGTCGACGCCTCGGTTTTTGTGGCGTTCGACGAGTTCTCTGGCGCGCTCGGTCGTATCGTCGGTGGAATCGTCGAGCACCTGGATCTGCAGTCGGTCGGCGGGATAATCGAGCTTGCAGACCGCTTCGATGAGCCGTTCGACGACGTAGCGCTCGTTGAAGATCGGTAGTTGAACGGTGACCCGGGGAAGGTCCGACGCCTCGAAATGGTCGGCCGGCTCGGGATCCCCGCCGCTGGCGTGACGACGATACAGATACACGATCAGGTATCGGTGGATTCCGTATAGCGACAGAAGCCCGAGGATCAGAAAATAGGCCCCCAGAATCCAGACGTGCCAGTCGGTCAGCAAATCGCCCATAGTGTCCTGACGTTCATCGAGTTTGTGCGGTTACGGAGCCGCCGCCGAGCCCGGGCGTCGGGTCGACGCAACGCGGCAGAATTGATAGCAATAGTAATGATGCGGGTACAAGTCCGCGCAGTGTTCAGGTGACTACGGAATACGGCCCCCGGACTGGACGATGACGGATTCCACAGATTCCACGACAACTCCGCCCGAAACCGACGAATCGTCCGGGCCGCTTTCGATATTCCTGGCGCTGTTCGAAACACTCCGGCCCCAGCAGTGGATCAAGAATCTCTTCGTACTGGCGCCGCTGTTCTTTTCGCTTCAATTCCGTGACCTCGAGCGTCTTTCGCTGGGATTGGCGGCGACGCTTCTGTTCTGCCTGGCGGCGGGAAGCGTCTATCTGATCAATGACATCTTTGATGTCGAAAAGGACCGAAACCATCCGGTCAAATGCAAGCGTCCGATTCCGAGCGGGCGCCTGCCGATCTCGGTGGCCCGCGCCGCCGCGGTGATCCTGGCCATCGGGACCGTCGGGCTGTGCTTTCTTATCGAGCCCTGGCTGGCTGTCGTCGTCGGCGGGTACCTGGTGATGAACCTCGCCTACTCGACGGCTCTGAAGCATGTCGCCGTCGTCGATGTCACCATCATTGCGGCCGGTTTCGTGCTCCGGGTCCTCGCCGGACAGTTCGCCACGGGCGTCGCCGTCTCGAACTGGCTGCTGGGCTGCACCTTTCTGCTGGCCCTGTATTTGGCGATGGGAAAACGGGCCCACGAGTTTCATCTGTACGCCAACGGAGAGAGTTCGGGGACGCGCAAGGTCCTGGATCGGTACCGCGAGGAACACCTTGAGTTTGGCACGCTCTTTGTGGCCGGAATGACGATCGCCGTGTACACGATTTGGACGCTGACGGCCGCCCTCCCGAAGCTAACCGAGTCGATGATCAGACAGCCGCTGCACGCTCGACCGACCCCCTTTGCCAGTCCATGGCTTCTGGGAACCATCATTTTTGCGGTCGTCGGGATCGTCCGATTCTATCAACTCGTCCAGAATGAAGATCCGCACAGCCCGACTGACCAGATCCTGAGTGATAGGCCCTTCTTGCTGAATCTGGCAGGCTGGGGGCTGGCGATGTTGGCGGTCGCGTTCGCTTGAGTTCGTGGATGGTGGGATCGTCGGGGGTCGTGAGTGCGGGGATCATGGGTGTGCGGAGGTGGACACCCCCGGGTTCGACGGCGCCCGAAGGCGCCGCCAGCACCCGGGGTCACGAGACATCGGCCGCCCGCCTCAGCGGCGAGGCGTCCTCGCGTTGGTAGGACCTAGAAGCCTGAAGCTGACGAAAATGGGCCTGTGGAGATCGTGGGTGGCAAGGACGAGTGGGCCCCGGGAAGCCCGGGGTCGTCGACTTCGGTGCCGGCGCCGGCCGACGATCGTTGCCCCCCCGGAGCTGAACTCCGGGGGAGTTGTCGTGAGCGTCGTACTTGCGTTTGCCTGTCCCGCGGCGGCGCGCCTCGGGCGCGACACGCCGCGTGATCGCCCGGTTCGCTGCGAGGCGCTCCAGCGCCTCGCGAGACCGGGATGACCATCATACTGAAACCGACCAACGCCCGTGCCGGCATCTCCAGCCGGCTGCCCTTTCGGCAAGCACGACCCCAGCGGGCCCAAGAAATCCCGAAAGCACGCAGCCCATCGGCCTACGAAGCTCGTGCTCGAAAACCCCCGCAAGCACGAAAACCGATTGCTGCGCTGAACCTCCCGCCAGCACGGAGATCGTCAGTCGCCGCGCGCCGCAGGCGCGCATCAATTACCCCGATGCGACCGAAGGGGAGCCCGGGGTTACCAACTCCAGCCAGCTACCGACTACGACTCCTCGTCATCCTCGATCGACTCGGGATGTTCGGTGCCGGCGAGGTCCAGGTCCTTCGAGAGCTCGGGGTTTTCGCCGCCGGCGGGCTGCTGTGACTCGGTGCCGGCGATCTCCAAGTCTTCGTCGATAGAGCGGTCGAGGTCGGGGCCGGCGTCGGCCTCCTTGAGGCCGGCCAGATCCAGGTCCGGAACCCGCGTGGCGGAGTCGTCGTCGGAGGTGGCCACGGCATCGGTGTCGGGCGCCTGGTCTCGGAGGTTCAGATCGTCGACGACGCGCTCGGGGTCCGGGGAGTCGGGCTCGATGTCGGCGTCCTCGACGGGATCTCCGGTGGTGGGGGCGAGGGCATCGTCGGTGGCGGTGTCGGCCGGGGGCGACGGTTCATCTTCCTCGTGGCCGAGGCCGTCGATGTCCTCGGGAGGCGCCGCGGCGGCCTCCAGCAGACCCACGGCGCTTCGTTCGGCTTCATTCGCCGCGCTGTCGGCCTCGATGGCGCGGAAGTGGGTCTCCGGCAGGTTCGGCTCGGAGCCCCGGTCCGATGGGTCGGACGGCTCGTCGATATCGAGGTATTCCGAGAAGTCGACGGCCCGGCCGAGCTGGAAGCCCTCGGATTTGTCTCCCATCGTTCCAAGTGACTCGCCCGTCTGCAGCGACCATCGCCCGATCGTGCCCGCGCTGGAGACCGTAAGGATCCCGCCCTCGGAGTCCGGAACGACGTGTTCGATCCAGGTCGAGTGGGCGTCGAACCAGTGCTCCAGAGTCTTGTCGCGCCAATTCCAGATCCCGACTTTTCCGTCGTACCCGGCGGTGACCAGAAGCGAGGAGTCGGGCTGGAACTGTACGGTCGTGACGATGTCGGAGTGAGCATCGAGCAGATGCTCCGGCTCGAGGTCTTCGCCATCGTACAGCACCACCGACGCGTCCCAGCCCGCCGATGCGACCATCTTCCCGTCCTCGGACCAGTCGACGTCGGCGACCCAGTTCCCGTGTCGGTGGCGCACCGCTGCCAGGGGCGATTCGCCGGCGTCGTCCCAGAGGTAGACTCCGTTGTCCATGGCGCCCGAGACGAGGCGTCGGCCGTCGGGTTCAAAGACCATGCTCAACGGCCAGCCGGCCGAGCCGAGCCAGATAGCGTCGGCCGACAACCGGCCGGTCGCCCGGTCGAAGGGGATGTCTGTGAGGAGGTTCTCCCCCGTCGGCTCGATGTTCCACAACCCGATTCGACGGTCCCTGCCGCTGCTCGCCAGCCTCCGCCCGTCCCCCGAAAAGGCAAAGCTGACGATGTCGGTGCGGTGCGCACGGTTGAGTCGCGCAAATGGAGGGTCGCCGGGCTCGCGGGTGGGGCTGAGCACAAGGATGCGGCCCCGTCGTCCTCCGACGACGACTCTGCATCGGCCCTGGCGGTGGGCCGCGACGGCGCAGGGCTCCAGCGGGGTGTCGCACTCCCAGAGGACCGTCGCATCGGACTCCTCGGAGGCCGTCGCCAGAGACCAGCCGACGATCTCTCCCAGATCGTGGACGGTGATCATCCGCTCGGCGTCGACCAGCGCGAGTCCGACGATTCGACTTCGCCGGGTCTCGACGGTGCCGGTCGGCTCCCGGAGGTCGGCGTCGGTCAGGTCCCGCCACAGCGACACGTTCTCCGGGCCGTCCGCCAGGGCTGTCCATCGGCTCGTTGCGTCGAAATCGAAGGGGGTACGTTCCAGCATGCCCGATGTCCCGCGTGAGATCGGTGTGATTGGAACACAGAGTGTAGACCAGCCAGTCGTTTACACCAACTGGCGGAAGCGGTAACACATCGTTACCTTATGATGGTTTCCGCGCACAAAATGTATCGTCGGGTCCGTCGGTGTGGGTGGCCGGCCCTCGCCATACTCTTGTGTGGCGTCGTCGGCTGCGAGGCCCTCGAGGATGACGCCCTGAAGCGGGCCGCCCGATTCGTGGGACCGGTCGAGCCGGTTCGGCTGGTGCAGTCGATGCCGGAACTGGAGGTGGAGTCGACCGACGAGCCCGCCCGGAATGCGACCGTCCCCGACAGCCGTCTGCGTCTGGTCATCGGGCTGAAGCTCGACGACGCAGAGCTGGCGATCGACGAGCTCAGCTACAGCGTCACTGGTCAGCGAGTGACCCTGCGCGGCCGGGCCGATGCAATGATCCATCGGGACCGTGCGGAGCTGATCGTCCGGTCGGTCGATGGGGTTCGTGCGGTCGACAACCAGATTGAGGTCACATCGCCGTGAGGGTTCTCTCGGCGGGACGATACCGATGATGGATGGGTGATTATGGGGAATCCGACACGAGCTGTCGTTCTGTCCGGAGGGGGAGCGCGGGGCGCCTACGAAGCGGGTGTCCTGCGCTATATTCTGGAGGCCGTGCCCGAGGAGACCGGCGAGCCGCCTCAGTTCGACATCGTCTGTGGCACGAGCGTGGGGGCCATCAACGCGGCGTGGCTGGCGGCCACCCTCAACGACCCGGAGCGCGCCGGCGAGCGCCTCTGGTATCTGTGGCGAACGCTGAAGTTCTCGGAGGTCGTCTCGGTGTCGTGGCGCGAGATCACGCGACTGGCCGCCGAGTTTGTCGGGCGTGCCGACTGGCTCGAGGCGGCGGCCGGCGAAGAGGAGGGAGGGCGCCGGGGCGGCCTTCTGGATACCTCGTACTTCCAACAACTCGTCCGTGACGAGATCCCGTTTCACAACATTCATCGGAATCTCGACCGTGGGGTTCTGAAGGCGGCCACGGTCTCGGCGACAGATATCGTCTCCGGACGCACCACGGTCTTCGCCCAGACTGCATCCGGCGAGCTTCCCGAATGGACCCGTGATCCTCGGCGCGTGGCGGTGGGTGGCCCGTTGACCGCCGACAAGGTGCTCGCCAGCGCGTCGCTGCCGATCCTGTTCCCGGTGGTCCGCATCGGTCAACGATGGTTCTCCGATGGTGGGCTGCGTCAGAACACCCCTCTGACGCCGGCGCTTCGGCTCGGCGCGGACCGCGTGCTGGTGATCACGCTGCACGCCGAATCTCAGATGCCCGAACCCAACCCAAACCCCTTCGATGAACCGCTGCCGGGGCCGGCGCGCCACTATCCCGATTACCTGTTCCTGATGGGTAAGCTGCTGGACGCCCTGCTGCTCGATCCCCTCGACTACGACCTGATGGTGCTCGAGCGCATCAATGCGATGCTGCGCCAGGCCGAGAAGCTGTTCGCGACCGACGAGTCGGCCATCGAACAACTCAATGAGTTGATGCGGGCCTATCGGGGCAAGGGATATCGAATCGTGGAGCCGCAGGTGATTCGACCCAGCCGAGACCTGGGATCGATGGCCTCGACATTCGCCTCGCAGGTCGACTCCGAATTCTGGGGCTCTCGTATCCTCGACACCCTCGGCTCGCGGGCCGCCGAGAGTGCCGGCTACGGCGAAAGTGACCTGCTGAGCTACCTTTTGTTCGACGGCGGCTACACCAGCCAGCTTCTCAAACTCGGGTATCGAGATGCGAAGGCACGCCACGACTCGCTGATCCGTTTCTTCACCGATTGACCCGGGAGTTGGTGAGCAACAGAATAGTGTGGAATATTTTGTACTTGCCATAGTCATCGCCCGCGGCTTTTATGACGATGCTGCTGAACAGACGCGGGGAATTTTCGCACCCTTGAACGGGTTCAACTGGCATGACAGCGTTGCTCGGCTACAGACGAAACCAGTGGGCGACCTTTCTGGTCGCGTGCGGGGGGCTGTCGATGCTTCTCGGCATCTTCACGGCCTCGGCCCAGCCCCGTGCCGGGGGCGCCGAGGGCTCCACACCGTCGGTCGAGGGTGACCGGGACTCGGAGTCGGACTCTGCAACCATCAGAGAGCGGATCGTCTGGACCTTCAGCGGGTATCACGCCTCGACCGAGCCGGGGCCCCTTTTGGAGTTGGGCTCTCGAGCCGGGGTCGTCGCGGCCTTGAAAGACCTGGCCTCGGACCCAGACATGCGCCCGTCGATTCGACTTCGTGCCGTCGATGCCCTGGGGCGGCTCGGTGGCGACGAGGCGACGGTCTTTTTGGAGTCGATGCTCGAGAGGTCTCCGTCGGCAAGCGACGACCGCGAACGACGGATCGCGGAGTTACTCAGAATGCACGCCATCTCGAGCCTGGGTCGCATCCTCGACGACGCCCGAGCGGCCGAGCGGTTTGAGTCGCTCTGGCCGGAGGCCGACGTCCAGACGAGACTGACCATCGTCGAGACCCTGGGGGCCCACGCCGGATCCCCCGGGCGAGACGCGTTGGGGCGGCTGGCCGAAGCGGCTGAAGAGCAGATCGTAAAGGACAAAATCGGCGCGAAACTATCACGCTGAGAGTCGCATCGAATTTAGCGACATGACCCGGGCAGGCACTGTGGGCAGAGCCATGGGAAGTGAGGAGTTCAGTCACGGGGAGAAGCCGGATACGACGACCGTCGTCGATACCGACGTCGTCACGCGGGTCCGCGATGAGAGTGAACCCGATCAACAGGCGTACCTGATCGTGATCTCGGGCCCGCACGTCGGCCAGATGCTCCAGGTCAGCGAATCCCCGCTTCTGGTGGGGCGCACCGAGTCGGCCGAGCTTCAACTCCACGACCGCGGTGTCTCCCGCGAACACGCCCGGCTCGTCCCCGCTGACGATGGCGTGTACCTGCGAGATCTCGACAGTTCCAACGGCACCTACGTCAACGGGACGGAGCTGACCGGTGTCCACAAGCTCGAAGATGGCGACAAGCTGACGCTGGGCACTGCCACGATCCTCAAATTCGCCTACCAGGACGAATTCGAGGAGACCTACCAGCGCAAGATGTACGAGGCCACGCTTCGCGACGGTCTCACCGACGTCTACAACAAGGATTATCTCCAGGAGTATCTCCACTCGGAACTCTCCTTTTCGCGGCGTCACGATACACCTCTCTGCCTGGTGATGTTCGACATCGACGAGTTCAAACCGATCAACGACACCCACGGCCACCTGGCAGGCGACCGGATTTTGGAGCAGTTGGCCGAACGGGTCGACCAGGCTGTCCGCGACGAGGATACGATCGCACGCTACGGCGGCGACGAGTTCGTGATCGTCTGCCGCGGCATCGAACGCGAGGGCGGCATGGAGCTGGGAGAGCGGATCCGGCGGACGGTTGCCGATACGCCCTTCGAGTACCGCGGCGAGACGATTCCAATCTCGGTGAGCGTGGGCGTCGCGACTCGAGCCGATGCTCAGCCCGAGACGGCCGACGATTTCATCGACGCCGTCGACCAAGCGATGTACCGAGCCAAACACGCCGGTCGAAACACGACGCGGATCGGCTGATCCCCCGCCGAGAGGTCATCAAAAAAATTGTCAGAGGGGTGATCTTCGGTAGGGTTACGGTGCCATGCATCCACTGGTTGCCCGAATCCATCCGAGCATTCGAACGAGCGTCACCGCCTGGCTTCTGTGCCGGCTGTACGTCTGGAGCTTTCTGTTGCTTCAGTCACAGCCTCCGACTCCCGCGTTTTTGGCTGGCGGCTCGCCGCGCGGTGCCCCCCTCTGGGTCGGCGCCGTGGAGGGAGCTCGGCAGATCGCGTCGCTGGTCGGCGGGTCTGCCGAATGGTGGCTCGCCGGGGCCGGCGAGCTGGTGTTGCTGGCGGGGGCCGTCGCCGTCTATCGGTTCGCTCGCAAGGACGACCTTCCCCACACCGCCGAACGGACGACGTGGCTCTGGCTGGCGACTCCCGCCGCCGCCCTGACCCTGCCGGTCTCGGCGTGGAATTTCGCGGCCGCCGGGCTCGCCGTCGGGCTGGCCAGCCTTCGGGGCGGGCGATGGATGTGGGCGACCCTGGCACTCGTGGCGGCGGTCGGATTCCGTCCCGAGAGCCTGATCGTCGGCGCCGGGATCGTATGGATGGCCTGGCGAGTGTATCAGCCTGCCAAGAACCCGACGTGGGGGCCGTGGGCGGTCACCCTGGCGGTGCCCGCAGCGTTTACCCTGTTTGTCGGCATCGCGATCCTGCTGGCGGGTACCTGGGGCATCTCGGTGAGGACCCTTCAGACCGGCGCCGAATGGAGGGCCCATTGGCCCTGGCCCCCGGGCGTCGAAGACGTCTCGCTGATGGCTGCGGCCACGGCCGTGTTGGTCGTCGTCGTGCTCTTTGCTCGCCACGCCAAGCGGACGCCGCTGTCCTGGCCGCTGATCGCTCTGCCCGCGCTGGTGTGGCCGCTGCTGCATGATCCGGTCCTGCCGGCCACCGGGGCATTGTTGTTTGCTGTGCCCGCGTATGTGTTGTTGGCTCGGGCGCTGGACGACCGACGCATGGAGCGGCCCGTGTTGACGGCCTCGCTGGTCGGGTTGCTCCTCTGCCTGGGTCCCCTGTAAACCCTTCGTGCCCCACACGGACGGGAACACCTCTAACCCAAGGAACATCAAGATGACGGACGAACCTGAATCAATGATCGTCGAGTCGTTGACCGTCGGGCCCATCCAGACGTCTATCTTCCTGGTCGGGTGCGCAGAGACCGGCGAGGCGGTGGTCGTCGACGGGGGCGGCGATACCGAGCGGATCCTGCAGACCGCCGAAGAGCACGATCTGCAGATCCAGGCGATCTGGCAGACCCATGCTCATATCGACCACGTGGCGGGGCTTGGCTCGCTGAAAGCTCGCACCGACGCGCCGATTTTATTGCACCGTGACGACCACGAGCTCTACCGGGCCGCTCCCCAGCAGGGGCAGATGTTTGGTTTCGAGGTCGAGCCGCTGCCCGAGCCGGATCGATGGATCGAAGAGGGCGATCGATTGCAGGTCGGAGATCTCGAGGCCGAGGTGCTGTTGTTGCCCGGCCACAGCCCCGGGCACGTCGCCTTCTATTTCCAGGAACAGTCGATCATCTTCAGCGGAGACGTGCTGTTTCGGGGGAGCATCGGCCGGGTCGACCTCCCGGGCTGTGACCCCGATGCCATGAAGGCGTCGCTGGAGCGTATGAGTAAACTCCCCGACGAGACTCGCGTGATGTGCGGCCACGGGCCGAACACGACGATCGGTCGAGAAAAGGAGTCCAATCCGTATCTCAATGGGCGCTGGTAGAGCCAGGCGCGCGCGGTTGCATTGGCGCGCCAGTGATCTACCCTATCTCAGAAGCGACAATCTCGAACATCAGCACATGCCTTCGGCACCCTGAGTGGGGCCGGGCTTAGACCGAGGTTATTCATGGCAGATGAAGGTGGGTACTACCGTCAGCCGACGGTTCACGACGATCGAATTGTCTTCGTCAGTGACGACGATCTGTGGGAGGCTCCCCTGGAGGGAGGGCGCGCCCGGCGATTGACGAGTGGCCGCGGCGACGCCTCGCATCCGCATTTCTCTCCGGATGGCACCCAGATCGCGTTTACGGGGACCGAGGAGGGAGCTCCGGAGGTGTTTGTGATGGACGCCGACGGCGGCCCCGTCGAGCAACTCACCTTCCACGGCACCCGTTCGGCGGTCGTGGGATGGGAGTCCGACGGCGAGTCGATCGTCTTCCGCTCGACCCACAAACACCCCTTCAAGCGCCCGACGTTTTTGCACGCCGTGCCGGCCGACGGCGGCCCCACTGAATCGCTGTCGTTCGGGCAGGCTCACGCCCTGGAGCGGGAGCCGAATGGCGACGGATGCGTCATCGGACGACACTCCGACGATCTGGCCCGCTGGAAGCGCTATCGTGGTGGCACCGCCGGCACGATCTGGCTGGACCGCCAGGGGGATGGTCAGTGGGAGCAATTCCTCGCCGACCAGGATGCCGGGCTCGTCTCTCCGTTGTGGATCGGGGACCGCCTGTACTTCATCAGCGACTTCGAAGGATACGGAAACATCTATTCGGCGAACCTCGATGGGGAGTCGCTGCAGCGGCATACTCACCACGACGATTTTTACGCCCGGTTTGCCGCCACCGACGGCGATACCATCGTCTACAGTTGTGGGGCTCGGCTGTGGCGACTGGATGTCGGTGCCACCGAGCCGGAGCCGATCGAGGTGCAGTTCGGGTCACCCCGCACCGAGCGCAACCGCAAGTTCGTCGACGCCTCGGAGTATCTGGAGGACTATACGCTCCACCCCGAGGGCCATTCGATGGCCACCACGGCCAGGGGTAAGGTCCATGACTTCGGGCTCTGGGAAGGTCCGGCGCGCCAGCACGGACGGGCCCACGGAGTGCGCTACAGAAACCAGCGCTACCTCGATGAGGATCGTCTCCTGGTCGTCTCTGACGAGGGCGGCGAAGAATCCTTCGAGATCCACGACCTGGACTCCGGCGAAGTCGACCCGGTCGACACCGGTGACTTCGACATCGGCCGTCCCCTGGAAGTGAAGGTCTCGCCGGACGAAGAAACCGACGCCGCCCTGTTTTCGAACCACCGGGCCGAGTTGATCCACATGGAGTTGGATACGGGCGCCTGCCAGGTCATCGACGAGAGCGACCACGTCCTGCTCGGTGGCTTCGACTGGTCTCCCGACGGCCGCTGGATCGCCTACAGCACCTTCGGTGGATGGCACACCTCCGAGATCCGCATCGCCGAGGTCGGCACCTGGGACACCCGTGCTGTCACCTCGGGCCAGTACCGGGACACCGAGCCCGTGTTCGATCCCCAGGGCCGGTATCTGTACTTCCTGTCATGCCGGGAATTCGACCCGGTCTACGACCAGGTGTTCCTGGAGCTGAGCTTTCCCAGGACGATGAAGCCCTGTGTAGTGACGTTGCAGGAGGATCTCGATTCGCCGTTTCACGAAACACCGCGGCCGCTCAACGGGGGCAAACCGAAAGGCGGCGAAGCGGGGGACAACGGCGCTGACTCCGACGGCGAGGACGAAGACGACTCCGAAGAGGCCGGCGACGATGACTCGTCCGACGAAGGAGAGGTCGAGATCGACTTCAAAGGGATCGGCGACCGCGTCGAGACCTTCGATGTGAAGGCCGCCGAGTACGGCGGCCTCGATGCGACGGCCAACCGGGTCTTCTGGACGGTCCACCCCATCGAGGGGAGCATCGGAACGCCGATGGACGGCGGTTCAGACTCCGGAAGCCTCAAGTATTTCTCGCTGAAGAAACGGTCGACCCAGACCTTCGCCGAAGGTGTGTCGACCTTCGAGGTCGGGCCGGATAACTCGACGCTGGCCATGGAGATGCAGGGCCGGCTGCGTGTGGTCGACGCCACCGGAAAGGGGCCGGCCCAGCAAAACGGCGGCTCACCCGAACCCGGCCGTTCGACCGGCTGGATCGACCTCGATCGCCTCGTCTTGCCGGTCGAACCGGCTCGCGAGTGGCGCCAGATGCTGCGGGAAGCATGGCGTCTGATGCGCGATCACTTCTGGCGAGCCGATATGACCGGGGTCGACTGGCAGGCAGTCTGGGAGCGATACAGTCGACTGGTCGACCGGGTGTCGACCCGCGGGGAGTTCTCGGACCTCGTCTGGACGATGCAGGGTGAACTCGGGACCAGCCACGCCTACGAGATGGGTGGAGACTACGAGCGTGCCCCGCAGTATCGACCGGGATACCTCGGGGTCGACGTCGAGTGGGACCCCGACGTCACATGGGAGCGCGGTGGCACGGAACACCGCGGGGGCTTTCGGATCACACATCTGGTGCGCGGAGCGAGCTGGGAGGAGTCGGCGACGTCTCCGCTGGCTCGCCCGGGCGTCGACGCCACCGAGGGCGATGTCATCGTCGCCGTCAATCGCACGCCATTTCGACCGGGGGATTCCTTTCAGGAGTCGCTCGTGCATCGATCCGGCGAGGACGTCGAGGTGACGCTGCTTCACAGCGGTGCGGACCGGGAGTCCGACGAGTCGGATGCGACGGCCCGATACTCCGTGGAACTGCTTCGCTCCGAGCAGCGGGCCCGGTATCTCGAGTGGGTCGAAGAGAATCGCGAACGCGTCCACCAGGCGACCGATGGACGCGTCGGCTACGTGCACATCCCGGACATGGGGCCGCGCGGGTTCTCGGAGTTCCACCGCAGCTTTCTGTCCGAGCAGTCAAAGGATGGGCTCGTCGTCGACGTGCGCTTCAACGCCGGTGGCCACGTCAGTGAACTCATCCTCGAGAAACTCGCCCGACAACGGCTCGGCTACAGCCTCCCACGCTGGGGCGATGCGAATCCGTATCCGTCGGGGAGCATTACCGGACCCATCGTGGGGTTGACCAACGAGTACGCCGGCAGCGACGGAGACATCTTCTCGCACTGCTTCAAGATGATGGACGTCGGCCCGCTCGTCGGGAAACGCACCTGGGGCGGCGTGGTCGGCATCTGGCCGACTCACGGCCTCGTCGACGGCAGCGTGACGACTCAGCCGGAATTCGCCTCCTGGTATCGCGACATCGGGTTTGGACTGGAGAACCGCGGGACCGAGCCCGACATCGAGGTCGGCGACCCGCCCGGTTCGATGCAGGAAGGCGATGATCCGCAGCTCGAAGCCGCGATCGAGCGAGCGCTCGAGGGGCTCGACTCCTCCGATGAGCGAAAGCCCGACTTTGGCGAGCCGCCGTCGATGGCGCCCCCCGAATCACTCCCCGAGTGGGACGGATGACGCAGCGTTACGGTTGCACCCACCGCTTCAGCAGCGGCGCGCAAAACGGGATCAGGACGATGCTGAAGAGGCCGAGGGCGATCAGGATCAGGTCGAAGACCCAGGCCGCCTTCGAGCGCGGGAGCAACAGCGCCGTGCCGAACGCCACCAGGGTCGGGACGCCCCAGGCCAATGCCCAGATTCGGTGGATCGAGATGGCGTCGATCAGAAATCGTTCGCCGAAGCCGGGCATCGTGTACGCCCCGATGCCGACGAGGGTCGACCCCAAGCCCGCGAGCGCCAGGATGACGGCGTAGACGGTGAACTGCTCGTGGGCGTAACGACTCGCTTGGATATCGGTCGCCATATCGCACCTCCAATGGAGAGCTGTGGACCGGCTCACCGGTCGAATGTAAGTGCGACCGGACCGGTGTCTACATCAACTCTCGGAGTATAGGCATGGCCTCGAGGTCGTCCTCGGAGAGCTTCGACCAGTCGATGCCGCCTGAGGGTACCGGCGGCTCTTCGACCACGATCCACTCTTCGGGCGTGGCGATGCCGGTCAGGCCGATGTCGTGATCATCGATGGGAAAACCGTCGACGACCTGCCGGTCGTGAACCGTCGTGACCACGGGTGCCGGAGGGTGTCCGAGTTCCCGTAACATGGCGTATTCGAGGTCGCTGTACCCTTCTCCTTTGCCGCAACGGCGTCCATCCCGGGTGACCGCCACGGATCCCGTGACGATCAGATCCATGTGGGGAAGATCGTCGAGGGAGACTTGTTCGGCCCACGGATCCCAGCGGCTCAACATCGATGCGTCTTCGTAGTGCTCCTCGGGGATCGCCTCGGGGTCGAAGCGGTGAAAACCCCCTTTGAGCCGCGGTGTCGGAACGTAGACCGAGATGCCGCGACGCAGCGCCAGTTCACGTACGTACTTCTGAGGGGAATCGGGGTTCGATTTGATGGCGTCGACGCCGTCGAAGATATCGGAATCCAGAAGGCGTCGGGCCGCGCGCTCGGCCCCGTCGAAGTTCGGGATGCGCCCCTCGACCGGGAAGGGAAACCGGGCGGCCCCGGTTTCGCGCAGGGTGTCCCAGACCCACTGGCGGGCCTCGTCTTTCGTCTCGAAGGTCGGCATGGCTCGGAGGTCTGAGCGGTTACGTGAGATCGAGGCCGAGGGCTTCGGCGACGCGGCGTGCGTCGCGGGGCACGTCGCTTCCGTCGGCGGGTTCGAGCTGATAGTCCATCGCTGAGCGCAGCGCGGCTTCGACGGCGTCGGGATCGCCGGCCGCCCGGCCGAGGGCATCGTCGAGATCCCGGGATTCGTCTAGCCCCTTGATTCGCAGATTCCTGGCCGACTCCAGCACGGCGAGCTCGGGAAAGTGGGTGGCCGCGACGACCCGATGGCCTCGGGATGCCAGAGCCTCGACGATGCTCACCGCCAGGTCGGCGCCGTCTTCGGGATGGGTCCCGCGCCCCACCTCGTCGAGAAGCCAGAGGCTCGGTACCTCGTCTCGGCGCATGTGTTCGACGATCCGGTGGATTTCGCGACCAAACGACGACAGACCCTCTTCGGCGTCTGCGGCGTGGGGCTCTTCGCTGCCGACGTAGACGATCGATTCGACGGGTCGAAACCGATACCCGTCGGCGGGAACGGGAAGGGCGTGCTGGGCGCACCACTGGGCCAGTCCCACCATGCGCAGCAACGCCGATTTTCCTCCCATATTCGGTCCCATCACCACGATCGGGCGTGTCCCGATACGAATGTCGATCGGTTGGACGGTTTCGGCTCGTCGCAAAATGTGGGGGTGGCGGGCCCCTTCCAGGCTCGCGGCGCCTTCAGCGAGTTCATCTTCCTCGCTCCACTCGGGCCAGCAGCCGTTCAGCTGTTCGATGAGTCGGGCTTTGGCCAGCCTCAGATCCGCTTTCGCCAGGTGCGTCGCCATGCGGTCGAGCCACTCGACCTCCTCGGACAGCTTCTCGGTCAGGTCGCCGCGGCAGGCCTGCTCCAGGTCGTCGATTCGGGCGTCCAGGGAGTCTCGCCGGTCGCGGAGCTCCTCGAGTTCGTCCGACCAGACGCGCCAGGCGCCGGCCGAGTGCCGAAGGCGCGGATCTGCGCCCGGACCGCCGTCCGGCACCGCCTCTCGCTCATCTTCTCCCTCGGGCGGGCGCCACGCCCCCTGAATATCGAAGCTACCCCCGTAGTCTTCGACGACAGACGCCTCGAGCTCGCCGCGGACCTCGCGGAGGCGGTCGTCGGCATCACGACGGCGCCGGCGCACGTCGGCGAGTTCGTCGTTCAGCGCGTCCGATAGATGGAATCGGGGGTGATCGGTACCATCCGGATGGAGGCTGCCCAGCAGGTCGGCAAACTTCTTGCGCGCCGGGTCGACGGGGACTTCTTGAGCCGCCGCCAGACCCGGAAAGTTCACCAGGAGTTGACGGCCGTGATACAGGAAGCGTTTGATCCGAAAGAGGTCGACGTCAGCCAGAGGATCGCGTCGTTGCTCGGGCTGCTGGAGGCTCTGCGAAACTCCGTCGATCTTGGGGACCTCGCCGAGAACAGACTCGGCCCTCGGCACCTGGTCTTCGTTCTCTAGGGCCCAGCGGTTCGTGGCGCGTGCCCGCTTCATCTCATGCTGCCATCTTGGACGTTGTCCCGGTCGGTACGCTTCAAGGGTCTCGGCGAGGCGTCGGCCGGCGGGACTCACGGGGCTGAGCGCCCCTCGGACATCGTCGACACCGATCACCTCGGCGGTCGGTTTGTCTGCCAAGGGCTTCATGGGGCCTGATCCTCGTCGAGCACCCGCTGAAAGACCTCGTTCATGCACGATGAGTAGGTCGATTCATCGAGCACGAGACGCCCCTTGGTGGTTCGAGTGCGCGCGTCGCCGAGGCACCGGCGCTGGTTCTCGCCAATCAACTCACGACAACGCGACGGGTCGATCCCCTTCAGGACGCACTCTTTTTCGGCGCGTTCGGCCGCCTCCTTGGCGCGATCGGGGTCGATGCCCCCGCCGATCTGGAGCGTCCAGATGCCCCAGGCCACGGCGCTCAACAGGATGAAGGCCGTCAGCACGATCACCGGAACTTTGCCGTCGCCGTCGGCGTCAGACATGGTTGGTTCTTCTCAGTGAGAACAGGAGATGGTCCGGCGCCTATTTGAACCGAGTTCAGGCATCGCTTCAAGGCCGACTTTCATCGACCAACTACGAAGATCGCTCTCGGGGTTTCTTGAGGAGGGGCGCCCAGCTCGGTGACATCGTCGCATGAGCCCCGGAGCTGAAGTCCCGCGCCACCGGCGGCGTCCTCGACCCGATCCCGTTGCCCTGGGCGGGTCAGACAGATGATCGAACCCTGGTCATCGATCAGAGGCTCGGCGGTCCTCACCCACTCGTCCGGGGACTGAAAGGCCTTCGAGATGGCGATGTCATGGACGCCGATCTGGTCGTCGTCGAGCTCTTCGACGCGACACCGCTCGAGTTGCAGGTGGTCGAGCTCCAGCCGTTGGCGGGCGATTTTCAGGAAAGTTGTCCGCTTTTTGCGGGGCTCGACGAGTACGACGTCGCGGTCGGGATAAAGAATAGACAGCGGGATGCCCGGCAGCCCGGCGCCCGTGCCGACGTCGATGATCGACCCCTTCGGCGGTCGGAGTATCGCCGGCAGGATGCTGTCGATCAGCAACTCATCGACGACCTGATCGGCATCCATCGGGCCGATGAGGTTCATCGAGTCGTTGAAGTGCAGCAACAGCTCCAGGTAGGTCTCGAAGCGCTCGTGGGTCCGCTCGGTGTAGGGGAGTTCGTGGCGGTCGCAGATGTCGGCGAGTCGATCGATAGGTGTCATCGGCTCAGCGTGTCGTCGCCAGAATCGGATCGGTCCGAGGAGGGGGCTTCAGCTTCCGGGGGCGCCGGCGCGGCGTTGTCCTGCCGGTGAGGGGTTCCGGCAAAGGCGACGTCCAGACCGTCGTCGTCGCGGCGCACCACGAGACGGCTGCCCTGCCGGGTGTCGTGGGTCGATACCAGCAGACGGCTCAGCGGCGTGAGCACCTCCTGTTCGATGGTGCGGTGCAGCTCCCGGGCGCCGAAGCGTTCGCTGAAGCCCCTCTTCTGCAGGTAGGTGCGTGCCTCGGGCTCGATGTCGATCTCCAGGTCGCGCCGGACGATGCCGCGGCGCTCAAGGATCTTGTCGAGCTCGATGTCGACCAACTGAGCCATCGCCGACTTCGACAGCGGGGTAAAGGCCAGTATGTCGTCGAGTCGGTTCAGAAACTCCGGCGCAAAGTAGTCGTCCAGTGCCTCGCGCATCTTGGCGGCCTTCGAGTTGCGGTCGGCCTTGTCGAAGCCGACCGGCGCGATGCTCTGCGAGGAGGCTCCCAGGTTACTGGTCAAAAAGATCAGGGTCTGTCGAAAATCCGTCGTTCGACCGCGAGCGTCGGTCAGCCGGCCCTCGTCGAGGATCTGCAAGAACAGATGATAGATCTCGGGGTCGGCCTTCTCGAATTCGTCGAATAAAAGCACCGAGAAGGGCTGATTGCTGACCTGCTCGGTCAACAGACCTTCGCGGTCTCGGTCGTGCGGCGAGCCGATGAGTTTTTCGACGGCGTAGCGACCCTGGTATTCGCTCAGGTCAAAGCGCATCAGGCGGTCCCGATCGCCGAAGATGCGCTCGGCCACCAGTTGGGCCAGGTAGGTTTTGCCCACGCCGGTCGGCCCCACCAGAAAGTAGACTCCCAGGGGGCTTGTGGGATCGACCAGGCCCGACTTGACCATCGCCATTCGGTCGACGATCCGTTCGACGGGTTCGGGCTGGTCGACGAGCCGATCCGTAAACCAGTCGCGCGTCTCTTCGAGGTCCAGGGCGACCGTGTCATCGAGTAGATCCAGGCTCAGGCCGGTCTCCTCGGCCAGACACGGCGGCACCTGCTGGCTCTCCAGGCGAACCGGGTCATCCTCCTCGGGCACGTGTCTGACGGTGTAGTCGATGAGCGCGTCCTGCAGATCGCAGGCACGGCCGGGCGGAGCACTCCGGGTGTAAAAACTGCGCGCGAAGTCCCAGATCGTCTCCAGACAGGCCCTGTCGGCCACGACCTCTCGGTTGCCTCGCACCGTCCGATGGTCGGCGCGCCGGCGCAGGACCTCCATCGTCTCGTCGCGGCTCATCGGCTGAATGTTGACCTTGCGAAATAGACGCAAAAAGCCGGGATCGGAGCTGAGCCCCTCCTTGAGCTCCTCCTCGGTCGATTCTGCCACGATCGTCAGTTCGCCGCGGTGAAGATACGGTTTGAAGAAGTCGGCGAAATTTTCATCGCTCTTTGAGTGGGCGCCCGCTCCCAGCAGGTCGTTCGGGTTGGTCAAATACAGGATGACGTGGCCATGCTCGATGATGGCTTCGGTCATCTCTTTGAGCTTGCTCTCCCAGTCGCCCAGATACCGGGTGCCGCTGATGAGTTCGCTTGTGTTCGTCTCGAGGACCTCGAGGGGGTCGTCGCGTTCGGCAGCGCGTCGGGCAAATTCGTGGATGATCGCCGTCTTCCCGACCCCGGCTTCGCCGACGAGCAACAGACTGCGCCGGGTATCGGGGTCGGTGCAGTGGTCCATCAGCAGGTCGACGGTTTCGTCGCGTCCGAAGGCCCTCTCCAGGAGGGGGCGCTCGACCTCGTCGCTCAGAAGTCGCCCGTATTTGTCCAGCCCGCGCTCCTCGGACGGCACCTCGGTGTCGTCCAGGTCCAGGGCGCCGGCCAGCTTCGGGTACACCTCCTGCAGATTTCGGTTCTGGAAGTAGTTAAGCACCAGTCGCCGCTCGCGCTTGGTGAGCTCATCGGACACCCGCGCGTAGGCGTCGGGGCCCATCTGTGGGACCAGCGAATCGAGGGCCTCCTCGGCAGTGCGCTGCATTTGACGTTCCGACTCCAACAACGCCTCGAGGATGGCCGGCACCGCGTGTGGCGAGCCCTCTTTGGCGAGCAGGGTCAGCGCCTGTTCTCGGACCCCGTAGGCGTCGTCCTCGCGCAGCCGCTCGATCAAAATCGACTCCAGACCGGGATATCCGAGATCGTGCAGGGCGATCAGCGCGCGGTAGCGGACGTCGGAGTCGTAGTCGTCCAGACACTGACGGACGGCGTCGACGACGGAGCTGTCGCCGAGGATCCCGAGCGAAAAGAGCGCCATCTCGCGGACCCCGGCCTGCGGGTCACCCAGGCAGTCGACCAGTGGGGTGACCGCCGTCTTGTCGCCGAGCCGACCCAGATTCGTCGCCGCCGCCATGCGCCGCCGGTAGTGCCAACTCGTGAGTTCGCGACGCAGCAGCGGCGCCACGTCTTCGCCGAGGCCGTAGAGCTGATCGCGCAGATTGCGATACTGCTCTTCGGAGTCGGCCTCCTCGATCCGCTCCAGGATCTCGGCGGCGCGCTCGACGGTATCTTCCGGGGTCTCGCTCATTGTATCCGGGCCTGAGGTCTCGGAGAGGCTCGCGTCTCAGAGAACCGTACCCGAACCCTCCAAGATTCCAAAATCTTCAAAGCCGAATCCCGTGAGCGATGCTGACATCGGCGGGTCCTGCTGGTATCCTCCGCAGGGTACTCGCCGGCCGATAGGGGACCGAGGACATCTTCAGTCCGAACCGAAAAGGATATCGATGACCGTACAACCGACGTCGCACAGATCCGGAGAGGACGCCGACAGGATCGTCTGCACCAATCCGGCCGATGGGACCGTGATCGATGAGATCTCGGTGCCCGATGAGGACCAGATCCGCAACGCCGTCGCCGAAGCGAGGGAGGCTCAGGCTCACTGGCGGCGGCTGCCGGTCGAAGAGCGCGTTGAATATGTGCTCGATGCCCGGGATATCTTGCTCGATCATCGTCGCGAGCTGCGGGATCTGCTGGTTGCCGAAACCGGCAAAGCGCAGACCGACGCCCTGGCGGAGTTTCTGACCGTCTTCGAGACCTTCGACTACTACACGAAAAAGGCGCCCGAGGTCCTGGGAGACGACAGCCCGCCGTTGCGGTTGCTCAAAAACAAATCGGTCACCGTGCGCCGGGTGCCCTACGGGGTCGCCGTCAACATCAGCCCCTGGAATTTCCCGTTCGATCTCGCGATCACGCCGCTCATTCCGGCGCTGCTGGCCGGCAACGCGGCCATCATCAAACCGTCGGAGTGGACGCCGTTGATCGCCGAGCGAACCGTCGAGTTGATGAATCAGGCGGGGTTGCCCGACGGGCTCCTCCAGTCGATCCCGGGCTACGGAGATACGGGCGCTCAACTGATCGATCAGGCCGATGTCGTCAGCTTTACCGGAAGTGTCGAGACCGGGCGCAGCGTGGCCGAGGCGGCGGCGCGAAAACTGATCCCCTGTTCACTCGAGATGGGGGGCAAGGACCCCTGTATCGTCCTCGACGATGCCGACCCGCAGCGGGCGATCAACGCCGCGACCTTCGGGGCCTACTTCAACTCCGGTCAGGTCTGTATGTCGGTCGAGCGGGTATACGTCCACGAGAATCTGTACGATGATTTCGTCGACTCCGTGGTGACCGATACCCGCCGGCTCAGGCAGGGAAATCCGGAAACCGGCCAGGTCGACGTCGGCGCGATGACCTTTCCGCCCCAGGTCGAGGTGATCGAAGACCAGCTCCAGGATGCCGTCGACAAGGGGGCCCGGATCCTGACCGGCGGCTCGGCGATTTCGATCGAAGGCGGAACGTACTTCGAGCCGACCGTCGTCGTCGATGTGACCCACGAGATGGATCTGATGGGCGAGGAGACCTTCGGGCCGGTCATGCCGATCATGAAGGTGTCGTCGGCGGCCGAAGCGGTCCGGCTGGCAAACGACAGTCCCTACGGTCTGAATGCGTCGATCTTTTCGACCGACCGCGAGCGCGCCCGCCGCCTGGCTCGCCAGATCGAATCCGGCAACGTCTGCATCAACGACGTGATCGCCAGCTATCTGGCGATCGAGGCGCCCTACGGAGGGATGAAGGAGTCGGGGGTCGGGCGTCGCAAGGGTCTGTGGGAACTGGAGCACTACACCCAGCCGCAGACGATCATGGAGGATCGGCTGGGGATGAAGCGCGAGCCCTTCTGGTATCCGTACCGGGAGTCGGTCGTCGATACCCTCGATCGGGCCCTGGACGGGCTGTATCGGCGGGGGATTGCAGCCAAGATCAAGGGCCTGTTCAGCGGTTCGAACTGATACTGTCGATACATGAGTGATGAAGACGGCATTTTTTCCGAGCCGATTCCCTTTGGCCGCTACTATCTGCTGGAGCGCATCAGCACCGGTGGGATGGCCGAGATCTTCAAGGCCAAGGCCTTCGGGGTGGAGGGGTTCGAGCGGCTTCTGGCGGTCAAGCGCATCCTCGGCCACATCGCCGAGAACGAAGAATTCATCGACATGTTCATCGATGAGGCCAAGATCGCCGGGCAGCTCCATCACCCGAATATCGCCCAGATCTTCGACCTCGGCCGCGTCGAAGGATCGTATTTCATCGCACTGGAGTATATCAGCGGCCAGGACCTGAAGACGCTGTTTCAGCGAAATCGCCGCCTCGAGCAGCGCCCCAAGATCCCGCGGATCATCCACGTCGTCACCAAGGTCTGCGAGGGGCTCGCCCACGCCCACGGCAAAAAGGACTCATCGGGACGCGACCTCGATATCGTCCATCGCGACATCTCGCCGCAAAACGTCCTGCTTAGCTACGAGGGCGAGGTCAAGATCATCGACTTCGGGATCGCCAAGGCCCGGGGGCGAACCAGCGAGACCGAAGCGGGGGTGCTCAAGGGCAAATTCAGCTACATGAGCCCCGAGCAGGTCGAGGGGGAGGAGGTCGATCATCGTTGCGACCTCTTCAGCCTGGGGATCGTCCTGTGGGAGATGCTGACCCGCCGGCGTCTCTTCCGGGGAGACAGCGACGTTCGGACGATTCAGAACATACAGGACATGAAGATCCCTCCGCCGTCGACACACAACCCGGAGGTCAACGACGAACTCGACGCGATCGTCATGAAGTCCCTGGCTCGGCCCCCCGGGGAGCGATTCCAGACGGCCCGGGAGTTCGAAGAGGCCCTCGAGCGCTACATGCGCCACGACGATCTCTTCTACAAGAGCACGGATCTCGCCGAGGATATGCGGGCCGCCTTCAGCGACGAACTGAAGATGGAGCGGCGCAAGCTCGAGTACTATCGGTCCCTGGAGCTGGAGGAACCCGAGGGCTCCGGGGAGTTGAGCCGGCAGTCCGGCGGGGATGGCCCGGACGTCACCTGGGATGAGCGCGACGTCGCCACCGGGGTCTTCGAGCCGTTCGACGACGAGGATGCCGACGAACAGACCCAGACGTTGACCGAGGCCGACATCATCGAAGAGGTCGGGGAGGCCGGTGAGTCCGGCGAGACGACCGAGCCGATGGAGTCTCCGGCGCGCCGTCCGGCTGATGAACCGGAGGACTCATCGGCCAGCCGGTCCAGCCCCCCCCTGATCGTGGTCGCCGCCGTCCTCCTGGTGGCAGGGGTGGCGGCCGCCGTCTGGCTGCAGCCGGCGTGGCTCGATGGCATCACCGAGCGTCTCTCCGGCTTTTCGATGGCTCCGTCCCGGGCCGAGATCACGTTTAAGACCGAAAACGAAGGGGTCGATCGGGTATCGATCCGGGTCGACGATGAAGTCGTCTATCGCGGCTCGCTTCCCCACACCCATCGTGCCGAGGCCGGTTCGACCGAGATCGTGGTCAGCCGCGAGGGATATGAATCCGAACGGCGCACCCAGACCCTGGAGGCCGGCCGTACGTACGTGTTCAACGCGGAACTGGGCACGCCAGTCCGGGAGTCGCCCGACCCGGCGACCACGGCCGGTGACCAGGCGAGCTCGGTTGGCACTGCGGTCGTCCGACTCGCGAGGGACACCGCCGACGGGGCACGCACCGAGAAGAGCCAGGTGGAGCCGAAGCAGGATCGTGCCCGGCCATCCGATCCGGTCCGCAAACCCTCTCGGAATCCGACGGCCGGGAACCGGGAATCGACGGAGTCAGAACCCCAGAGAAAGCCGAAAGCCGCGGCGAAGGACCCCGAACCAGAGCCTCAGCCGCAGCCAGAGGAGCCGGCGAGCCCCGAACAGGACGACGAGGCCGCCGCGAAGGCGGGCGCACAGACGGCGGGCGGGGCCGACGCCGGCACGGCGGCGCCGGGCGCGCTCCCTCCCTCAAAAATGGAGGCGGATCCGGGCTACCTGAAGGTCGCGTCTCGACCGGCGGCCAAGGTCATCATCGACGGGAAGGATACCGGACAACACACGCCACTTATCGGCCATGAGCTCAGGCCGGGGACCTACAGTGTGACGCTGAAAAACGAGAATTTCGGGCTCGACAAGACCTACTCCGTGACCATCGAACCCGGCGAGACCGAGACGATCATCAACCGCTCGAAGGGAAACTGATCAAATCGACCACTTACGGCTTGCGGCCCGACGGAAAGTAGTCCACCAGCTTGCGGGCCGCTTCGGCCCGGTGCGAGACCGAGTTCTTCTTGGCCATCGGCACCTCGGCCATCGTTTTGTCCCAGCGAGGCACGTAGAAGTGAGGGTCGTAGCCGAAGCCGCCGTCTCCCCGGGCCTCGTCGATGATGCGACCCTCGACGGTCCCCCTGAACCAGATGAAGAGCCGGTCTTCGACGCGCGTCAGCTCCGCCTCTTCGCGAAGGTCGCCGGCGGGTACGTCCTGGAAATTCGTGTGAAGTCTCCGCAGGATCGCCCGACCGACCTTCTGGTTTGCGATCGCCAGTGCCGTCACGCAGACGTAGCGCGCCGTGCGCTCGGAGTCGGGAACCCCCTGGAGTTCCTCGATCAACTTGGCATTGTTGTCGGCGTCGGTGGCGTCCTCTCCCGCGAAACGAGCGCTGTAGACCCCGGGACGGCCGTCCAGCGCGTCGACTTCGAGCCCCGAATCGTCGGCCATCGTCGTGCAGTTGGCCACTCGGGAGGCGTCGCCGGCCTTCTTGATCGCGTTGCCGACGAAGGTGTCGGCGTCCTCCTCGATGTCGGGCATCGGTTCCGGCCAGTCGGTCAGATCGTGGAGCTGCCAGGTCGGGCTCAGAAATTCGTCGAGAAGCCCCTCGAACTCCCGGCGTTTGTGCCGATTGCCCGTGGCGAATAAAAATACATTGTCGTGTTGCATGAGATCTCGTGGTCGCCAGAGTCCAGTTCGACTGCGCGTCCCGATAGTGGGGCTCAGGCTGCTGATATCAAACGGAGGACGCAATGGAAGACATCGGGCTCGTCGGAACGGGACCGCGTTTGGCGGCGATCGCTCACCTGGTGGATCGAAACGGTCGGCAGATGCGCCACTGGGGGCTCGAGGAGGCATCGTCGGATTCTGTCTCGTCGGGCGATTTCGGGGCTAGCGGCCGTCGAGGTGAACAGGTGTCCGCCTGGCCCGAATCGGTCGGTGAGGCCCGCGTCGACGATCTGGCCGACACCCCATTGATCTTTCTGTGGACGCCGATCCACCGGATGCGTGACACCCTGCGGCGACTCGGCGATGTGTTGACCGGCCGCCAGGTGGTGGTTCATCTGAGCCGCACGCTGGAGTACGCCACGTTGACGAATGTCTCGTCGATCATCGAGCAGGAGACGCCCGTGCCCCGCACCGGGTTTGTGACCGGACCGATGGTGCCCGAAGACGTGGTCGCCGAACGGGGCGCTTCGGCGGTCTGTGCCTCCGATTTTCCCGAGGTCAACGATCTCGTCGAAGAAGTGCTGCGGAGGCCGCGGTTTCGATTCTTCCGAAACACCGATCTGGCCGGCACTCAGGCGGCGGCCGTCTATGCACGGATTCTGTCGCTGGTGGCAGGCATGGCCGCCGAACTCGATGTCGGACGAAGCTTGCGGTCGACCCTCTTCGCCAGCGGGCTCGCGGAGATGCGCGACTTCGTGGCCTACCAGGGGGGCGTGGACCGAACCACCTTCGGATTGGCCGGAGCCGGGAATTTGCACGTCGATACCACCGGCACGGGCGGGATCGATTTTCGGATCGGCCGTGAACTGGTCGACGGCGGGCTCGACGACATCGAGGCCTTTCGCGACAATCTTGCTGCGGTCGACGAAGAGATATTCGGTCTGCTCGACACACTGGCGAGTCGGGCGCGTCAGGCTCAACTCGATCTGACGATCCTGGAGGTCGTGGACCGTGTCGTCTCCGAGGAGATCTCCCTGCAGGAGGCCGTCGATGAGCTGCTCGGCACCGCCGGGTGAGCGGAAACGGGGTGATCAGTTCAGCGACGCTGCCAGGTGTGCGCCGTCGATATCGAAGGTTCGCACCCGGTTTCCGTAGTAGTACAGCAGATCGATTCTGTGGATCATGACCCCGTCGCCGACCCGCTCGACGACCGCCGGGGCGTGATAGCTGGTCAGGCTGTCGATGCCGGCGTTGACGACGTCTCGCACCGAACCCGACTCGAGGACCGGGGCGACATGCAATTGGTCACGGTCCGCCATGTCGGTGAATTCGTCGATCAGCAGCGCGACCATCGCCCGGATGCGTCGCCAGGTGAGCGTCTCATCGGAGGCCAACCGGAGGAGTTCGTAGACGTCCCAGTTTGGATGTTCGTGGTTCAGTAGCTCGAAGAGCGCGAAGGCCACGATCTGGGTCGGCATGATCACCGTGTTTCGTCGAAACGCTTCGGTGACCCGACGACCGGTGCGCCGCGTGTAGGCTCGGTTGCGTTCCGGATCCGCGGTGATCTCGCCGCTTCGCGGACAGCGAACGAGGTCGGTCGGATCGAGCCGTCGGCCGCGGTTGTCATAGCTGCGCCCATCCGGGCCGACACGGTTGCCGAAGGGATCCAGCGGCTCCCCGTAGCGGAGGATCGTCGTCGAATCCATCTTCATCGTGTTCAGCGCGAATCGGACGACCGTGCTGATCTGATCGAACTCGTCGGATTCACGGAAGTATCGACGGCCGCCGGCATCCCGAAGGTGATCGTCGATGAGACTCTCGGCCTCGAGCACCAGATTGTAGTTGATGGTGACCGGGACGATGTACATGGGCCGCCGCGAGCCGTGGTGCAGGAGGTTGTGGACGTAGGCATCGATGGCGGTCCCCAAAAGCCCCAGCTTCAGTTGCTCCTCGACGATGTTCGAGCGACAGCGGGTGCCCCCGGGGAAAAAGAGGCTGTGGTACCCCCGCTCTAGCAACACCTGAGAGAAGGTCTTCAGGACGCATTTGTAGAGGTCGTGCTGGAGGCGCCGATCGAGCTTGTAGGCGCCCAGATTATTCATGAAAAAGCTGGTCAGCGGGTTGGTAAACAGGTTCTTGCCGGCGCCGTAGGTCACCGGCGGCAACCCGGCGCTGTACAGCGACCAACCCATCAGAATCGAGTCCATGTTGGAGCTGTGGGTCGGGACCACGACCAGGGTGCCGCGGCGCGACAGCTTGCGCAGCGTGTCGAGCGGCCCCTCGATGACGACCCGTTCGGAGAGGTCGCGCAGGGTGTCGAGGGCCTGGCGTAGATCGAGGATTTGACCGGGCAGATCGCCCAGATCCTGAGCCTTAAACAGCAGGCTCAATCCGACTGGAAGCGCCTGGGTGGCCAGCCGATAGACCCGCGGATCGAAATGACCCGCGATGTCTTCGGTGTAGCTGGCGACGAGCTCTCTGACCACCGAGCGCTTCTCGGTATCGGACATCTCGCCGAGCCGCCGGGAGATGTCCGTCCACCACTGCCTGGAGCGGACTTCACTTTCGGGCCCCTGCTCGGCCTTCAGCCGCTCGACTTCCTGGTAGGTGGCGTCGTTGAGGAGGTGGTCCAATCCCTCGATGCGCGAGTTCCGGGCCCGACTGAGGAACTCGCTGTAGGTACGCCGGCACACTTCGGCGACCAGGTGAGCCCGGTCGTCGTCGAAGCGAAAGAGCGGAGAGTGGCGGTTCATGAAGGACCGGTCAGTACTTTTCGAGATACGAGTCGAGTTCCCAGTCGCTGACGTACGGCTTGTATCGGTCCCACTCGCGACGCTTGGCTTCGACGAATTTCTCGGCGATGTGGTCGCCGAGGGCGTCGAGGATGACCTCGTCTTCGACCAGAGCGTCGATGGCCTCGTTGAGGTTGCCCGGCAGCGTGTCGATGCCGTACTCGTTGCGCTTGGCTTCGTCGAACTCGTAGATGTTCTCGCGGACCGGGGCCGGCGGATCCAGGTCGCGCTCGATGCCGTCGAGTCCGGCGCGCAGCATCACGGCCAGGCCCAGATACGGATTGCACGACGGGTCCGGCGAGCGCAGTTCCACACGTGCGCTCTCGGGCGTGCGGGTGGCGGGCACACGGATCAGAGCAGATCGGTTGACGTCGCTCCAGGCGATGTAGGTCGGCGCCTCGTAGCCGGGGACCAGCCGCTTGTAGGAGTTAACCGTCGGGTTGGTGACCGCCGTGATCGCCGGGGCGTGATCGAGCAGGCCAGCCAGGAAACTCAGCGCGGTGTCCGACAGGCTGAACTCGGCGTTTGGGTCGTGGAACGCGTTGCCGTCGTCGTCGAACAGCGACAGGTGAACGTGCATGCCGCTGCCGTTGATCTCGGCGATTGGCTTGGGCATGAACGTGGCGTGGACGCCGTTGTGCTCGGCGACCGCACGCACGACGGTTCGAAACGTCGAGATGTTGTCGGCGGTCCGCAGCCCATCGGCGTATTTGAAGTCGATTTCGTGCTGGCCCTTCGCGACCTCGTGGTGGCTCGCCTCGACCTCGAAGTCCATGGCCACCAGCGTGTGAATGATCTCGCGACGGATATCCATGGCGAGATCCTTGGGCGACATGTCGAAATAGCCGCCCGAGTCATGGGTGACCGTTGTGGCATTGCCGTCGTCGTCGCGCTGGAAAATGAAGAACTCCGGCTCCGGACCGGCAAAGGGTTCAAACCCCATGTCATCGCACTTGTCGAGGGCTCGTTTGAGGACGAAGCGAGGATCGCCCTCGAAGGGCTGGCCGTCAGGGCCCATGACATCGCAGATCAGCCGCGCGACACCGCTGCCATCCTCGGCGCGTCGCCAGGGCAACACCGCGAAGGTGTCGGGATCGGGGGCCAGGCGCATGTCGCTTTCTTCGATGCGCACGAACCCATCGATGCTCGACCCGTCGAAGTAGATCCCTTCGTCGAAGGCCTTGCGGGCCTGATCTGACGGGATCGACACGTTCTTGACGATGCCGAGAATGTCGGTGAACTGGAGGCGGACGAAGTCGATGTTTTCCTGCTCGATCTTGGCGAGCACATCATCCGGGGTCATCATTGCAAATACCTCGAAGAGATCGTTCGGGAGCGGATTAGCGTGTCGGCCCGCGGGCCGTCGTCAAAGGCATCGCCAGGGGGCCGGGCGAAGACGCGTCTCGCCAGGGCGCTGCCTTTGGTTGTGTACCGTTGGTGTGGTGTAGCCGCACCGGATCGGGAAGTCAACGCCTGAAAACACAACATTCGGGAAGACTGTGGCGCTTGTGTGCGTATGATCAAGGGAACGAACCGTTAGGCTCTGTCTTTCTCGACCGTGCCTTGCGAAGCCTCGCGCCAATAGGTAGACTTGCGAGATGTTGGGAATTACACACGCATTACGAACTTTCTGGGAGCAAACCGTGAGACGATTCAATCTCTTTTTTCTGGCTCTGGCGCTGATGGTCACATCAGCATGTGGGGGTGGTGACGATCCGAGCAACGATGCGGGCGGACAGATGGATGGCTCCATCGCCGATGCCGGGGATGTTCAGATGGATGCCGCCGCTGATACCGAGGGATCGGATGCCGACGAGGCCGATGCCGAGCCCGACGTCCAAGAAGACGCGGCGCCGGACGTCGAGCCGGATGTCGAGCCACAGGGGGATGTCGGCGAAGTCGATACCGGGCCGGATTGCTCCCTGGATACCGATGCCGACGGGCTCAATGACTGCGACGAGGCCGAGTTGTGCACAAGTCCGACCGACGGCGACACCGATGACGATCAGCTCAGCGACTTCGAAGAGCTCCAGGCCGGGACCGACCCTTGCAAGGCCGACACCGACAACGACGGGGCCACGGACAGCGAGGAGCTCGATCTGGGTCTGAACCCGAACAAGCCGTCGACCTTTGACGACGGAGTCCTCGACGGCAACCGCTGGCGGCTGACTGCCTGCGCCCCGCCCGATGATCCCGAGGAGGATTTCACGGGGACGATCGACTACTACAGCAGCGAGACCGGCAACTTTAAGATGGGGCTGCCCCCCGGCTTCAGTAACTATCGCGAGCTGACGCTGGTCAACACCCCGGCGCCGGTCGCCGCCGGCGTCTACGGCGACAGTCTGACCTCGGTCTACGGCTTCATCCTTTCGAAGGACGCCGAGTCGGGTCGCACCGCCCCGGACCAGTCGCTCCGCGACACGGTCCGACCCGAGATTTTGTCCCTCGCCGGCAACGATTCCGACAATCTCATCTTCGGGACCAACGGTGGAGCCTTCGATACCCACGACGGCAAACGAGCCGCAATCGGTCGGTATCTGATCAATACGCCCGTGCCGAAATCCGCGTCCAAGGTCCGCGAGGAACTTCTGCTGAGCCTGAATGCCTTCCAGCAGAGTGACGTCAGCGGCCAGGGACTTCCCTCGACGGCCGGCCAGACCCACTCGAAATTCCGCATCTTCGTGTCGGTCATCTTCCGCAGCAACAACGCCGGGCCCAGCCAGGCACTGATGTCGGCAGCGGTCGCGCCGGCGTCGGTCTACGATAGCCGCAATCAGGTCCGCTTCCAGATGGACGATCTGACCAACACCACCAACATTGCCGAGGAAGTCGACGGAAACCTGGTCGGTTGTGAGCGCTTCCGGCCGGCGTCGGACATCCCCAAGGCCTACTTCTACTGGGTCCTGGACCAGTCCGGCTCGATGAACACCAACAACTCCGACCTGGCATCCTTTGGTCAGAGCTTCATCAATCAGGTCCAGCGGACGCAACTCGACTTCGCGCTGGGGGTGACGAATATGGACATGCGCAACGACGGGCGCCTGTACAACCCTTGGACCAAAAACGCCCAGCAGTTCGCCAGTGACATCCAGCAAGGTGTCATCAGTTGTACCGGCTGGAATTGTAGCGGCGGCTCCGAGGACGGACTCGAGTCCGGGATGCGGGGCATCCAGTACATGCGCGGGCTGACCGCCCAGCAGCCGCCGCCCGTCGAGGCGATCGACTCGGGCGCCGCGTTGATTACCATCTTCTTTACCGACGAACCCGACAACTCCGTTGCCTACGACAACGTGCCCGAACAGAAGTACATCGACTTCTATACGGGGCCGGGCAAGACGACGGCGTTTGCCATCACCGGTACACAGGACTGCGAGCAGGACGGTCCGTCATATCAGAACGTGGCGCTGGCTACGGGCGGCAAGTTTGCATCGGTCTGCTCGGGTGATCTGACGGGGATTCTGACCGATATCATCTTTGCGGCAACCGGCCAGGCGACACAGTACCAGCTCTCGGAAACCCCGGTGTCGGCTTCACTGAGCGTCTTCCTGAACGGCGACTTCGTGCCCCGGAATCGCGACAGCGGTTTCGAGTATTTCGCCCAGGACAACTCCGTCGCCTTCTTCGGAAGTTACCGGCCGGAGCCGTCGGGTACGGATTACTCGGAAGACTTCGTGGCGGTACGCTACGAATACTTCATCGATCGCTGCAAAGAGTCCGGTCAGGGGGCCAACAACTGCAGCGACTAACCCTGCTCGAGGCCGGCGGCTGGAATGCACGCTCGGCCACTCCTCGATGTGGTTCTGCGGAGCGACGTCGCCCCCGGGTGACGTCGCTCCGTTTTGTTTTTGTGGGGAAGACTGTGGAAACCCATTTGAAGACCGGTCCGACATTCCTTAAGATCCTGAGAAGTGAACAGCTCGAATGAAGTCGGACTGCATCGAAATCGTTGGCCTGCCTCGGTGATACGGGGACCACATTTCAAGCTTAAAGAGGTCGCCATGAAAAGAATATCGCTCATTGGATTGTGCATGATCGGTTTGTCGGGGCTCTTGGTCGGTTGCGGACCCGGCGACCAGGATGACCCGGATGCCGGGCAGCAAATGGACACGGATCCGCAGATGGATGCCGGGGATGTCCAACCCGATACCCAGGAGGATCCGGACACCGGTGAGCCCGACACGGGGCCCGATGTCGAGGAGGATACGGAGCCGGATGTCAAACCCGATAGCGGCGACGAGGAGACGGATGGGGGCGGCGGCGACGCCGACACCGGTCCGGACTGCTCGCTGGATACCGATGCCGACGGGCTCAACAACTGCGACGAAGCCGAGCTGTGCACCAGTCCGACCGACGGCGACACCGACGATGACAAACTCAGCGACTTCGAAGAGCTCTCCGAGGGAACCGACCCCTGCAAGGCCGACACCGACAATGATGGGGCCGACGACGCCACGGAGCTGGACCTGGGGCTGAACCCGAACAAGCCGTCGACCTTCGATGACGGGATCCTCGACGGGAACCGCTGGCGGGTCAATGCGTGTGCGCCGCCCGACGACCCCGACGAAGACTTTACCGGCACCATCGATTACTACGGAAGCGAGACCGGGAATTACAAGATCGGCTTGCCGCCGGGCTTCAGTAACTACCGGCAGTTGACGCTGACGAACACCCCGGCGCCGGTCGCCGCCGGCGTCTACGGCGACAGCCTGACGTCGGTCTACGGCTTCATCCTCTCGAAGGATGCCGCATCGGGCCGCACCGCCCCGGACAGCTCTCTGCGCGATGCCGTGCGCCCCGAGATCCTGGATATCGCCGGCAATTCGTCCAACAACATCATCTTCGGCACCAACGGTGGGGCCTTCGATACCCACGACGGCAAGCGGGCCTCGATCGGCCGCTACCTGATTCGGACGCCGACCGACAAATCGGCGGCGAAGGTCCGCGAGGAACTGCTTCTGGGACTGGATGCCTTCGGTCAGAGCGACGTCGCCGGCCAGGGGCTTCCCTCGACGGCCGGTCAGACCCACTCGAAATTCCGCATCTTCGTGTCGGTCATCTTCCGCAGCAACAACGCCGGGCCGAGCCAGGCGCTGCTGTCGGCGGCGGTCACCCCGGCGTCGGTCTACGACAGCCGCAATCAGGTGCGCTTCCAGATGGATGATCTGACCAACACCACCAACATCACCGAGGAAGTCGACGGCACGCTGGTCGGCTGCGAGCGATTCGAGCCGGCCCAGGACATCCCCAAGGCCTACTTCTACTGGGTTCTGGACCAGTCCGGCTCGATGGACGGGAACAACTCGGACCTGGCCTCATTTGGTCAGAGCTTCGTCAATCAGGTGCAGCGCACCCAGCTCGACTACCAGCTGGGCGTCACCAATATGGACGTCGGCAACGGCGGGCGGCTGTACAATCCATGGACGAAGAATGCCCAGCAGTTCGCCAGCGACATCCAGCAAGGTGTGATCAGTTGCACGGGCTGGAATTGCAGCGGCGGATCCGAAGACGGGCTTGAGTCAGGGTACCAGGGCATCCGGTTTATGCGCGGGCTGACCTCCCAGCAGCCGCCGCCTGTCGAGGCGATCGACTCCGGTGCCTCGCTGATCACCGTCTTCTTTACCGACGAACACGATAACTCCGTCGCCGATGACAACGTGCCCGAACAGAAGTACATCGACTTCTACTCGGGGCCGGGTCGCACGACGGCGTTTGCCATCACTGGCACGCAGGACTGCGAGGAGGATGCACCGGCCTACCAGAACGTCGCATTGGCGACGGGCGGCAAGTTTGCATCGGTCTGCTCGGGTGACCTGACGGGGATCCTGTCGGACATCATCTTCGCGGCGACCGGCCAGGCGACGCAGTACCAGCTCTCCGAGACTCCGGTCTCGGCGTCGCTGAGCGTCTTCCTGGAGAGCGACAGCGACCCAACTGCCTCGCAGTTCGTGCCGCGCAATCGTGACAGCGGCTTCGAGTACTTCGCTCAGGACAACTCGGTGGCCTTCTTCGGAAGCTACCGACCGGAGCCGTCCGAGCAGGACTACTCCCAGGACTTCGTGGCCGTGCGCTACGAATACTTCATCGACCGCTGCAAGGAGTCCGGTCAGGGTGCCAACAACTGCGCCGGCGACAGCAGCCCGTAAGCATCGAACCTTCACATACCGACCCGTGGTGACACGGGGCCTATCTCGCGGAGCGGCTCCATCGGATGGTGGAGCCGCTCCGCTTTTTTGCCCTTACGCCCGAGAGTGTTGTCGGATTTGAGACGCAATCTGGAGTTCTCTACCCTTTTGTGCAGCACATGCATGTAGTGTGGTCAACTGCCATGAGCCCAGATTTTGCATAGCGCGCCTCAATACGGAACAGGTGTTATTTATGAAAAGGATCATCTTAGTCGCGTGTTGTACTGTCGGGTTATCGTTGGGAGCTGCGGCGTGTGGATCGGACGGAGGATCGCCCGATCCCGATGCCGGGATGTCTGACTCCGGTACCGATGTAAGCGACACCCAGATGGATGTCGGCGAAGATTCCGGAGAGCCCGATGCCGCGCCCGACACCGGCCCCGATGTCGAGGAGGATGCGGAGCCGGATGTCAAACCCGATAGCGGCGACGAGGAGACGGATGGGGGCGGCGGCGACGCCGACACCGGTCCGGACTGCTCGCTGGATACCGATGCCGACGGGCTCAACAACTGCGACGAAGCCGAGCTGTGCACCAGTCCGACCGACGGCGACACCGACGATGACAAACTCAGCGACTTCGAAGAGCTCTCCGAGGGAACCGACCCCTGCAAGGCCGACACCGACAATGATGGGGCCGACGACGCCACGGAGCTGGACCTGGGGCTGAACCCGAACAAGCCGTCGACCTTCGATGACGGGATCCTCGACGGGAACCGCTGGCGGGTCAATGCGTGTGCGCCGCCCGACGACCCCGACGAAGACTTTACCGGCACCATCGATTACTACGGAAGCGAGACCGGGAATTACAAGATCGGCTTGCCGCCGGGCTTCAGTAACTACCGGCAGTTGACGCTGACGAACACCCCGGCGCCGGTCGCCGCCGGCGTCTACGGCGACAGCCTGACGTCGGTCTACGGCTTCATCCTCTCGAAGGATGCCGCATCGGGCCGCACCGCCCCGGACAGCTCTCTGCGCGATGCCGTGCGCCCCGAGATCCTGGATATCGCCGGCAATTCGTCCAACAACATCATCTTCGGCACCAACGGTGGGGCCTTCGATACCCACGACGGCAAGCGGGCCTCGATCGGCCGCTACCTGATTCGGACGCCGACCGACAAATCGGCGGCGAAGGTCCGCGAGGAACTGCTTCTGGGACTGGATGCCTTCGGTCAGAGCGACGTCGCCGGCCAGGGGCTTCCCTCGACGGCCGGTCAGACCCACTCGAAATTCCGCATCTTCGTGTCGGTCATCTTCCGCAGCAACAACGCCGGGCCGAGCCAGGCGCTGCTGTCGGCGGCGGTCACCCCGGCGTCGGTCTACGACAGCCGCAATCAGGTGCGCTTCCAGATGGATGATCTGACCAACACCACCAACATCACCGAGGAAGTCGACGGCACGCTGGTCGGCTGCGAGCGATTCGAGCCGGCCCAGGACATCCCCAAGGCCTACTTCTACTGGGTTCTGGACCAGTCCGGCTCGATGGACGGGAACAACTCGGACCTGGCCTCATTTGGTCAGAGCTTCGTCAATCAGGTGCAGCGCACCCAGCTCGACTACCAGCTGGGCGTCACCAATATGGACGTCGGCAACGGCGGGCGGCTGTACAATCCATGGACGAAGAATGCCCAGCAGTTCGCCAGCGACATCCAGCAAGGTGTGATCAGTTGCACGGGCTGGAATTGCAGCGGCGGATCCGAAGACGGGCTTGAGTCAGGGTACCAGGGCATCCGGTTTATGCGCGGGCTGACCTCCCAGCAGCCGCCGCCTGTCGAGGCGATCGACTCCGGTGCCTCGCTGATCACCGTCTTCTTTACCGACGAACACGATAACTCCGTCGCCGATGACAACGTGCCCGAACAGAAGTACATCGACTTCTACTCGGGGCCGGGTCGCACGACGGCGTTTGCCATCACTGGCACGCAGGACTGCGAGGAGGATGCACCGGCCTACCAGAACGTCGCATTGGCGACGGGCGGCAAGTTTGCATCGGTCTGCTCGGGTGACCTGACGGGGATCCTGTCGGACATCATCTTCGCGGCGACCGGCCAGGCGACGCAGTACCAGCTCTCCGAGACTCCGGTCTCGGCGTCGCTGAGCGTCTTCCTGGAGAGCGACAGCGACCCAACTGCCTCGCAGTTCGTGCCGCGCAATCGTGACAGCGGCTTCGAGTACTTCGCTCAGGACAACTCGGTGGCCTTCTTCGGAAGCTACCGACCGGAGCCGTCCGAGCAGGACTACTCCCAGGACTTCGTGGCCGTGCGCTACGAATACTTCATCGACCGCTGCAAGGAGTCCGGTCAGGGTGCCAACAACTGCGCCGGCGACAGCAGCCCGTAAGCATCGAACCTTCACATACCGACCCGTGGTGACACGGGGCCTATCTCGCGGAGCGGCTCCATCGGATGGTGGAGCCGCTCCGCTTTTTTGTGGCGGTGCCTCGCCGAATGCTTCCCATATTTGAATCGCAATTCGGTGTTCTCTACGATTCCTTTGTGCAGTGTGAACAATTGGATCGGAGTTTCATTTTTTGGACCTCTCGTCGCGATGTGTAGCGGGTCCAGAGCTAATTGGAGCGTGTTATGAAACGGATCTTGCTGGCTGGATTGTGTATTTTCGGCCTCTCCTGCGGGACTGTGGCGTGTGGATCGGACGAAGGACCGACGGGGTCCGATGCCGGGATGTCTGATTCCGGAACGGATGTGAGTGATGTCCAGATGGATGTCCGTCAAGACTCCGGGCAGCCGGATGCCGAGCCCGACACCAGGGAAGATGTGCAGCCGGATGTCGAGCCCGATACGCCCGATGAGGAGCCGGATAGCGGCGACTCCGACAGCGGGCCGGATTGCTCGCTGGATACCGATGCCGACGGGCTCAACAACTGCGACGAAGCCGAGATGTGCACCAGTCCGACCGACGGCGATACCGATGATGATCAACTCGGTGACTTGGAAGAGCTGACCGAGGGAACGGACCCGTGCAAAGCCGATACCGACAATGACGGGGCGGACGACAAGACCGAACTCGAGGTCAGTCTGAACCCGAACAAACCGTCGACCTTCGATGACGGAATCATCGATGGAAATCGCTGGCGGGTCCGTGCGTGTGAGCCGCCCGAGGACCCCGATGAAGACTTCACCGGGACGATCAACTATTACGAAAATGATAGAGGGAACTACAAGATTGGCCTGCCCCCCGGCTTCAGCAACTACAAACAGTTGACCCTGTTGGATACACAGAAGCCCGTGGCCGCCGGCGTCTACGGCGACAGCCTCACCTCGGTCTATGGTTTCATCCTCTCGAAGGATGCCGAGTCGGGCCGTACCAAGCCGGATCAGTCACTTCGAGATGCCGTGCGCCCCGAAATCCTCGACCTCGCCGGCAACGATACCGACAACTTGCTGTACGGGAGCAATGGCGGTGCCTTCGAGACCCATGGCGGAAAGCAAGCTGCCATCGGGCGCTACCAGATCAAAAGTCCGACGCCGAAGTCCGCCGCAAAGGTGCGCCAGGAATTGATGTTGAGCCTCGACGCATTCAACCAGTCAAATGTCGGTGGAAGCGGCCTTCCCTCGACGGCCGGTCAAACCCACACGAAGTTCCGGATCTTCGTGTCGGTGATCTTCCGTTCGAATACATCCGGGCCGAGTCAGGCGGTGGTGTCGGCGGCCGTCACCCCCGAGTCGGTCTACGACAGCCGAAACCAGGTTCAGTTTCAGATGGATGATCTGACCAACACCACCAATGTGGCCGAAGCCGTCGACGAGCCGAAGGTGAATTGCGAGACCTACGTCCCCTCCAAAGAGACGCCAAAGGCGTACTTCTACTGGATCCTCGACCAGTCCGGGTCGATGGACGGCAACAACTCGGATCTGGCGGCCTTCGCGTCTGATTTCACCAGCAAGTTGAAAGGGACCCAATTGCAGTACAACCTGGGTGTCACGAACATGGACGTCGACAACGGGGGACGACTCTACAATCCATGGACGCAAAACCCGCAGCAGTTCGCCAGTGACATCCAGCAGGGGGTCATCGGATGTTCGGCCGGCGGCCCGTGGGCGTGCAACGGAGGCACGGAGAAAGGACTTGAATCCGGATATCAAGGAATCCGGTTTATGCGGGGGCTTACACCCCAGCAGCCGCCGCCCGTCGAGGCGATCGACTCCGGGGCGTCGCTGATTACGGTCTTCTTTACCGACGAGCCCGATCGGTCGGTGAATCCCGGCTTCGGCGGCGGCGCGGTACCGGAGCAGAAGTACCTGGACTTCTACGGCCGGGAGGGCCCCGCTAAGACAAAGGCGTTCGCCCTGACGGGCACCGAAGATTGCGAGCCGCTTTATCCTGCCGGCACCTCGTATCAAAACGTGGCGTTTGCCAGCGGCGGGAACTTCGCCTCGATCTGTTCTGACCTCAGTCAGATCCTCGACGAAATCATCGATGCTGGCCTCTCCGATGCCTCGCAATATCAGCTCTCCAAGACGCCGGTCTCCGCGTCGCTGAGTGTCTTCGTCGAGAGCGATGAAGACCCGACCAAGTCGGAGTTTGTGCCGCGCAACAAGTCGAATGGCTTTGAATACTTCGCCCAGAATAACTCGGTCGGCTTCTTCGGGAGTTATCGTCCGGAGCCGCGAGACGGGGAGTATGCCGAAGACTTCGTGGCCGTGCGGTACGAATACTTCATCGACCGTTGCAAGGAGTCGGGCAACGGAGCGAACAACTGCGCGGAAGACTGATCGATGTGTCTGAGCCTCGGCCACCTGAGCCGAAGACTCGAGAGCGGGAGCGCCATGAAGAAATTGCTGTTTGTCGGGATCGGGGTCGTCGCAATGGCAGGTCTTTCCTGGGGCTGCGAGTCGGACGGCTCCGACCGTTGGCCCGTCGACGGGGGGACCGATCTAGGTGACGTCCGGCCCGACGGCTCGTTCGATACGAACGGGCCGGACGCCCGGGAACCCGACGGTGGGCGCGACACCGGGGAGGACACCGGTCCGGATTGCTCTCTGGATACCGATGCCGACGGGCTCAACGACTGTGATGAAGCCGAGCTGTGCACCAGTCCGACTGACGGCGACACCGATGATGATCAGCTCAGTGACTTCGAAGAACTGCAGGCGGGGACCGACCCCTGTCGGGCCGACACCGACAACGACGGGGCCACGGACAGCGAGGAGCTCGACCTCGGGTTGAACCCGAACAAGCCGTCGACCTTCGGCGATGGGATCTCCGATGGGGATCGATGGCGAGTCTATGCGTGCGAACCACCCGAGGATCCGAACGAGGACTTCACCGGCACGATCGACTATTACGGAAGCTACGCGGCCAACTACAAGATCGGACTGTCGCCCGGCTTCAGCAACTATCGACAACTGAAACTGGGCAACCTGCCCGCCCCCATCGCCGCGGGAGTCTACGGCGACAGTCTGACGTCGGTCTACGGCTTCATCCTATCCAAAGAGGCGGAGTCGGAACGAACCGAACCCGATGTGTCGCTGGTCGAATTCGTGCGCCCCGAGGTCTTTGAGTTGGCCGGCAACCAGCAGGAGAACCTCATCTTCGAGATGAACGGCGGGGCCTTCGCCACCCACAATCAGCATCAGGCCGCCATCGGTCGCTACCACGTCGAAACCCCCACCGAGAGATCGGCCGCCGCCGTCCGCGAGGATCTTCTCCTGGGGCTCGATGCCTTCGATAAGGAGGACATCGACGGAACCGGGTTGCCATCGACGGACGAAAAGACTCACTCCCGGTTTCGCATCTTCGTGTCGGTCATCTTCCGCGCCAACGCCAACGCCTCCGCACCCAGCCAGGCGCTGGTCTCGGCGGCGGTCACCCCGGCGTCGGTGTACGAAAGCCGCAATCAGGTGCGCTTCCAGATGGACGACCTGACCAACACGACCAACATCTCCGAAGTGGTCGACGGCACCCTCGTCGGCTGCGAGACATTCACGCCGGCTGAGGAGATCCCCGAGGCACATTTCTACTGGGTCCTGGATCAGTCCGGCTCGATGGCGGCCGAAAACGAGACGCTCTCCGGTTTCAGCCAGGGATTCATCGAGCGGACCCGAAGCACACAGCTCGGATTCAAACTCGGCGTCACCAACATGGATCCCCGAAACAATGGCCGGCTGTACAATCCCTGGACAACCAGTGCCACGCAGTTTTTCAGCGATGTCCGAAACGGCGTGATCGACTGTACCGGCTGGAACTGCGCCGGTGAAACCTCCCGAGAGGAGAAGGGACTTCAGGTGGCCATGGAGGGCATTCGGTTCATGCGCGGCCTGACCACCCAGCGGCCGCCGCCTGTCGAGGCGATCGATTCGAACGCAGCCATGTATACCGTCTTCTTTACCGACGAACACGCCAGTTCGGTTCAGGATGACAACGTGCCGGTACAGACCTACATCGACTTCTTTCGAGGCGCCGGAGACACGACGGTGTTCTCCATCGCGGGCACCCCCGATTGTGGGGAGCCTGGGTCCGCGTATCAGGACGTTGCCCGGTCGACAGGCGGAAAGTTCGCCTCGGTCTGTTCGGGAGATCTCGAGGGCATCCTGTCGGACATCATCTATACCGCCGTCGGCGAACAATCCGAGTACAAGCTGTCTCGGACCCCGGTCTCGGCATCGTTGACTGTCTTCATGGAGAGCAACGACGACCCGACGACCTCGCAGTTCGTCCCCCGCTACCGGGAGAACGGCTTCGAGTACTTCGCCCAGAACAACTCCATCGCCTTCTTCGGATCCTACCGGCCGGAGTTGTCGGACGGGAAGATCGCGGAGGACTTCGTCGCCGTGCGCTACGAATACTTCGACAACTTCTGCGTGAGCGGCGACTGCGGCGATTGATTGGCGTCTCGCGACGGGCGGGCCGTTTGAGGCGCGTCGAGTCTCCGGCTACCCTCACTGTGTAAAATGTGTGAATTTTGAGGAGGCGATGATGCGAGTCCAAGTGTGTGCGTTGGTGGTAGTGTCGGCGCTACTGGCGTCTGGATGCGACCAGCCGCCGGAGTCACCCGGCCGGGACGTCTCCACGGACATGGCCGTTCCCTATAGCTCGCCGCCCGACGCAGGCGACATTTGTCCCAAGGAACGGCGAACACGGGTTTGAGTACTTCTCCGAGGACAACTCAATCGCTTTCTTCGGTGACTACCGACTGCAGCCCTCGGAGGGGGAGATCGCCGAGGACTTCGTCGCTGCGCGCTTCGAATACTTCATCGATCGATGCATTGAAACAGGCGAAGGGGCTGACAATTGCATGCCCGAAGAGTGAAACTTCGATGTGAACGAAGGGAGTTCGAATGCGACGAATGACGTCTTGCTTATTTGCCGTGGCCGTATTCTCGGGGATTCTCCTTGCCTGTCAGGAGCCCGCATCAAACACAAACTGGACGACGGATGTTGGCGGTGACGCGCCGTCGGATACCAGTGTGGACGGGACCGGCGATCTCGGCGTGGACGATGCAGGAGCCGACGGCGACGGCTCCACTGGCCCGGACACGTCTGACACTCGGGACCAGGATCAGGATACGCAGCCCGATGGAGCGGACACCTACAGTGGCCCCGACTGCTCGAAGGACACCGACGGCGACAGATTGAATAACTGCGACGAAGCCGAGCTCTGCACCGATCCGACGGACTCCGATACCGACGGGGACGGACTCAGCGATTACAAAGAGGTCGTCGAGGGGACCGATCCCTGCAAGGCCGACACCGACGAAGATGGCGCCGACGATGCCACCGAGCTCGAGGCTGGGCTGAACCCCAACAAACCAGACACCTTTGAGGACGGGGTGACCGATGGGAATCGCTGGCGGACCGATGCCTGCGCTCCACCGGCCGACCCATCCGAAGACTTGACCGGAACGATCACCTACCGATCCAACTCTGCGGCGGACTACACGATCGGAGTCCCCCAGCAGTTTGGGTCCTTTCAGCAAGTGGGGCTGACCGGGGTGGCTCCGCTGGTCGACGCCAGCGTATTCGGCGACGGATCCAACTCCCTCTATGGGTTCCTGATCTCGAAGAGAGCCGAAGGGGGGCGCATAGATCCCGTGGAAACCCTTAGACAGGAGGTGCACCCAGAGATTCACGGGCTCGCCGGGAACAACACGGACAACCTCGTCATGGCAACCCATGGGGCAGCCTTCGACACCCACGACGGACACCGGGCCACCATCGGGCACTATGAGATCGACACACCCACGGCGAAGACCCCCGCCAAAGTCCGCGAGGAGCTCCTCTTTGGAATGGACGCGTTTGCCAGGTCCAACCTCACCGGGGGCGGGCTGCCTTCTACCGCGGGGACCTCCTACTCGAGCTTTCGCATCGACGTGTCGGTCTCACATCGAACCAAGAGCTCCGGACCCAATCAGGTGCTTGTTTCCATGGCGGTCGCCCCGGCGCCAGTCGTCGACAGTGACCCGCAGGTTCGATTCGAGATGGAGGACCTGGTCAACACGACCAACGTCAGTGGATCCGGGGCGTCGACGGTCATCCAGTGCGACTCGATTATCCCGCGAGAAAAAACTCCCAGAGCAAACGTCTACTGGGTGGTGGACCAGTCGGATGTACAAGGGTCGAAGGTGCCTTCGTCGGCCGGCTTCAATCAGACGCTCCACAACCAGATGTTGGGGACACAGATCGATATGTCACTGGGCATCACGAACATGAATCCAGACAATCAGGGCAGACTCTACAGCCCCTGGACTCAAAATGGGATGCAGTTTGCCAGCAATATTCAGAATGCCGGCAACACGTGCACCGGTTGGTCCTGCGGTGGTTCCATCAAACCCGGGCTGGAGGTCGCCTACGAGGGAACTCGGTACATGCGAGTTCTTCTTCCCGAAACGCCGCCCTCGGCAGAGAGAGTCGACGATGGTGCTTCGATGGTAACCATCTTCATGGCCGACGATCCGGCCTATTCGGTCGCCTCCGGCTCGGCGTCGCTGTCGATGTACAGAAACTTCTTTACCGGGAGCCGCGCCGACACCACGGCGTTCGCGGTGACGGGGACGCCGAACTGCGCCCAGGATGGCTCGGCCTACCGGGATGTGGCCTTGGCGACCGGCGGCGGGGCCGGCTCGATTTGCTCGAATGACGTGTCGGCTATTCTGTCAGATATCGTCTTCTCGGCCGCCGGTGAGTTGTCAGGGTATGTACTGTCAGAGACACCGGTCTCCGCGTCACTGAGCGTCTTCACCGATAACGACCAGGACCCCACGAAGGCGACATTCGTGCCGCGAAGCCGGGATGACGGATTCGACTACTTCCCCGAGCATAATACCGTGGCTTTCTTCGGCAGCTATCGACCGAAAAATCGACAGATGACGGATTACGCGGAAGATTTCGTGGCCGTGCGCTACGAGTACCTTTCCAGCCCGTAGGCTCGTCGACCGGTCGATACGATGAAACCGACGAAGAATCTGAGAAGTGCACACACGAGTGAGGTCATGTTGAAACGAGCAACGTTTCTTCTGATGTGCGGACTCCTCTTCTCGGGAGTCTTCCCCGCCTGCCAGGAGTCTCCACCGGAGGGAAACTGGTCGGCTGATGCCGGCGTCGATGCGGCCGATGTAAACGCCGACGCAAGGGGTGATGCCGAGTTGGACGACGGAGGCAGTGACGCGGTAGACGTCCAGGACGGCGGCGAGGAGGATACCGGGCCCGACTGTTCGAAGGACTCCGATGGCGACATGTTGAACAACTGCGACGAGTCCGAGCTCTGCACCGATCCAACCAACGCGGACACCGACGATGACGGGCTCAACGACCTTGAAGAGCTCCAAGAGGGAACCGATCCGTGCGACCCAGACACCGACGACGACGGGGTTGACGATCCGGCCGAGTTCAAGTTCGGCCTGAATCCCAATGATCCTGAGACCTTCGACGGAGTTCCCGACGCCAGCCGCTGGCGCGTCGACGCGTGCGCGAAACCGGTGGACTCTTCCGAAGATGTCACCGGAACGATCAATTTTGTCACCAGTCAGGCGGCGAACTACAAATTCGGCGTCCCGGAGCGCTTCAGCAACGTTCAGGGTGTGACTTTAAATGGTGTGCAAGCACCCGTCGCGGCCCACCTGTTCAGCGACGCGTCGAGTTCACTGTACGGGTTCGTGCTGTCGAAAAACGCCGAAGACGGGCGGTCGGAGCCCGATGTATCCGCTCGCAAGACGGTGCGACCGGCCGTCCTCGATTTGGCCGGGAACGACGAAGACAATCTGACCTTCTCCACCATTGGCGGAGCTTTCGCCACCCACGACGGCCACCTGGCATCGATCGGCCGCTACAGGATCAAGACACCGATGGCGAAAACCGCTGCCAAAGTCCGCGAGGAGCTCCTTCTGGGCATGGATGCCTTCAGCCAGAGCGACGTCGCCGGCGGACTGCCGTCGACGGACGGCTCCACGTATATGACCTTTTGGATCAATGTGGCCGTGATCCAACGAAGCACGAATACTGGACCCAACCAGGTGTTGCTATCTGCGGCGGTCGTGCCTCAGTCGATCTACGACGACACTCCTCAGGTCCGATTCGACGTGGACGACCTGACGAATACAACCCAGATCAGCGAGGTAGTAAGGTCGGTCACGGTCGGCTGTGTTTCGACCCCCCCGCAGGGTAGACGCACGGGATACACGTTCCCCGAGGTGCCGGTTTCTGGATCGCTGCGTGTCTTCTTGGAGAGCGACCAACATCCGACCGAGGCGACGGTCGTCCCACGTAGCCGGGAGAATGGATTCGTCTACTTCTCCAGGGACAACGCCGTGCGGATGTACGGCAACTATCCTCAGGGATACAGAGGAGAGTATCCTGAAAACTTCGTAGCCCTTCGCTACGAATACTTCGCCAGCCCGTAGGTACGGTCATTTGTCGACGGTGATCGCCAGGATCAGGATGCCGGAGCGGTAGTCGAGGCCGGCCTGAAAGAAGGTGCTGCCCGGCGAGGCGCGCAGGGTGGTGCTGAGTTTGTCGGAGATCTCCAGGCCGATCTTCAGCAGGTCGTCGGCCGGCCCGTGGTAGGTCACCGAGATCTGGCTTCCCTCTGGAAGCGTCACAGATTTGGTCTGGTGAGGCGTCAGCTCGAACTCCACCGAGGTGAGCTGCTCAAATCGGGTGTAGTCGTCGAAGACCTTCTCGAGCTTGGACTTCAGATCCGACAGCTTGCTGTCGAAGCCCTCGCCTTGTTTGTCGGCGGCGATCGAGCGGATCTCGACGGTGATGCCGGGATCTTCAGCCTTCGCTGCGGTGGAGAAGCCGACGATCCCCAGCATCGTCAGAGCCACTAGAATATGTCGATACGTCCGCATTGTCCGGTATCCCGGTCACTGTACAACCATCAGATCGGCTGGCCGCTGGGCGGCTGGTCGGCATCGTCTGCTCCGGCGTCGGGCGCGCGGTCCTTATCCTGCTGGTCGCTCCCGTCTTCCGTCCCACCGGATTCGGCGTCGTCTTTGTTTTCGTCGGAGTCGAGCAGCCAGATGACCGTCGGCTTGTCCTCCGAGGCCTCGTCGTCTGCTTTCTTCGTTGCTTTCTTCGGGTCGTCGGCCGACTCCGAGGCACCAGCTTCCTGCATTGGACTGTCGATCAGCACCGACGAGCCCTCGCTGTGTTCGACGCTGTCGACGATGACGACGGTCTTTTTTTCGACGACGCGCTCTCCCCAGGGGAACAGTCGGTCGCCAAACAGCGCGCCGACCGTAATCAGGACCAGCGCCGCGGCGACGGCTCCGGCGATCCCCTGGCGGTAGTCGTCCAGCCGGAAGACCTCGGCCGAGCCGCCGGATTCTTCTTCCTCGTCGTCGATCGCGTCGGCGACGGCGTCCCACAGCTCGATGTTGTGGCCGCCCGCCTGGTCGAAGGCGGCGCGGGTCGTCTGACCGAGGGCGTCCAGGGTCTTCAGTGCGTCGGTGACCTCGGGGTGGCCCTCATCGACCCATCCCTCGACGATCTGTCGTCGTTCGGCGTCGAGTTCGTCGTCGGCGTAGCGGTGCAGCCACTCGGCGTGCTCGTCCGCGTCGAATGTGGGAGGCTGCGAGTCGACGGCCTCCAGCACTGCATGGACCTGGGCGTCGAAGTCGATGCCGTCGCGGCTGGCCTCGTCGGCGCCGCGCACGGCGTCTCCGAGTTGTTCGAGCCCCTTCAGGTAGTCGGCGACATCGTCGCGGCGGCGCCTCAATCGTCGCACCAGTGCAGCTTCGGCCTCGACGACCTCGCCGTCATGGTAGCGCTCCAGAAGCGGCGCCAGTTCTCTGAGCGGCTCGTCGGCGGCGGGCGGCGCATCCAAGGCCTTCGAGACCGTCTCTTCGGCCGACCATCCCGGCCCGCCGCGCACCTCGTCGGCCAGCCCGCGGGTGATCCGTTGCATCGACTCGAGCGACGCCACGTAGTCGGCCGCCGCCTGAGATTCTTCGATCAGTGCCTCGGCCTCGGGTACGCGGTCTTCGGCGAGCTCCCCATCAAACCAGCGCTGAAGTAAGTCGCGCTGTCTAGTTGTGAGCGAGGCGTCGGTCATCGTGTTCTCTATTGCGTGTCGCCAGTTGAGGGCTCCCGTCACACTGAGTAGACGAGGGGTCACGCACGATTATTCAATGGGATGTCGTCTCACTCGATCTCGATCGACTCACCGAGGTAATCTTTCAGGGCTTCCTGAAAGTACTGGCGGGCGTGATACAGGCGGCTCATGACGGTTCCCTTCGAGATCTCCAGTACCTCGGCCATCTCCTTGTACGAGAGCCCCTCGACTTCGCGCAGATTCAGAATCGTCCTGTGCTTCTCCGACAGTGAATTCAGTGCCTCAAGCATCTTGGAGCGCAGCTCCTTTCGGCCCAGGGCCTTGTCGGGGTCGACCCCCAGCTTGGTGGGCATCAGGTCGTCCATGCCCTCCATATCCTCGTCGCGCTTGATCGAGTCGTCGTAGTCGACCTTCTGGACGCGATTCTCCTTGCGCAGAAAGTCGATGCACGTGTTGACCGTGATCCGGTACAGCCACGTGTAGAAGCTGGAGTTCTTGTTGAAGTTGTCGAGGTAGCGGTAGACCTTGATGAAGACGTCCTGGGAGACGTCCTGGCTGTCCTGCTCGTCTTTGAGCTTGCTGTAGCAGATGGAGTAGACCTTCTGCTGGTAGCGCTCGACGAGCTCTTGGAAGGCGTCCCGGTCCCCGTTTTGGGCCCGGTCTACGAGTTCGGAATCGTCGACATCCACCAGTTACCTTCTGGGCTGCAGGTCGCCAAAGGACGGTCGGGAGGCCCGACCGCCCCTATTGTGGAGACGCGACGATCGTTGGCAAGGGACTCCCGCCGATTAGGGCTTCGTCAGTCGGACTCGCCAGGTGTCCGGTCCGTCCTCCAGATACTCCCACTCAAACGCATCTTCGCCACGTTCGGCCTCGAACTGATACTTCAGGGGTACGGGATCGTGGTCGTTGACGATCACGAACGATTCGCCGGAATCGAGTCCGTCGAAACTCTCAAAGATCGTCGGGTGCTTTTTGGGCGGCGGAAGTTCGGTCACGTGCAGTTCTTCTCCAGCGTCGACAGCCATGGTGGGGCCTCCGTAGGTCAGGGAACGAGATGTGACGTATCGAACGGTCGTGCAGGCCAATCGTGCGCAGCGTCGCGTCAGAGTCAAAATAAAACCGTAAAAAGACACGTTTAATTTGATTGGCCCGGAGCTCGGGGTTACGTTCGTGCTGCAAATGGTCGCTGTGCTCCCACCACCCAAAGAAGTGAAATGGCAGCGGAGGAACGATGTGGCATTCATTGGTCGACAAACTGCAGAGCGGCTCTCCCGACGAGGCCGATGCGGCCGACGGCGACGGAGGAACTGCGGACTTCGAGCTGACCGAGGCCGAAGTGCCGGTGCGTCGGACCGATTCCAACGCCGCGTTGGTCGATGCCCTGACCGACGTCATCGACCCGGAGCTCGGCATCAACATCGTCGACCTCGGGCTGGTCTATGCCCTGGAGGTCAAAGATGATGAGGTCCGCGCCGCCGTCACGGCCACCACGCCGGCCTGTCCGATGTCCGGGGCGATCCTGCGTGACGTCGAACAGTCGATCCGACAGGCGCTCAACGACGATCGTGACGTCGAAGTCTCGATCGTCTGGGAGCCGTCGTGGTCGCCCGACTTCATGAGTGACCCCGGCAAAGAGAAGCTAGGGTGGCAAAACCGATGAATGATTCGAGGATGTTCGTCGCCCCCATCGCGGCGATGGCCGCCGTCGCGCTGGTCGGGGCCGTATGGGGTGGATTAGGCCGTATGGGGCTGGTGACCATGGCTCCGCCGGCGGAGTTGGCCATGTCTCACGGCGCGCTGATCGCCAACGGATTCTTCGGCACGGTCATCTCGCTGGAGCGGGCGGTCGCATTGGACCGCCCGGTCGTCTACGCGATTCCCGGGGCCGCCGCCCTCGGCACCTGGGTGAGCTACTTTGGCTGGCCGCTTGTCGGTAGTCTGAGCGTCGTTGTCGCCTCACTTGGGTTGGTCGGGCTGTTCGGCTGGCTGACCTGGCGGGAGCCCGCTCGCCACCATGTCATCATGGGACTGGGCGCGCTCAGTTGGGCCATTGCCGCCACCCTCCTGGTCCTCCATGTAAATGGGACGGGCATCTCGATGGGCGGACTCGCCCCGTGGTGGGCGGCTTTTTTGGTCCTCACCATCGCCGGCGAACGGCTGGAGTTGGCTCGGGTGCTGCGTCCCGATCGGTTCAGCCAGGCCTGCTTTCTGGCCAGCGTCGTCGCCGTACTGGTCGGCCTGATCCTTCAACTCGCCGGGTTCTCGTTTGGGCTGCAGATCACCGGCGTCGGCTTCGTCGGCCTGGCGCTGTGGTTGGGCATCTTTGATGTCGCACGCAGGACCGCCAAACAGGAGGGACTCCCGGGCTACATCGGCCGAACCCTGCTCGGCGGCTACGTCTGGCTGGCGGTCGGCGGCGTGTTGCTCGTGGTCCACGGCCCGACGACCGGTGGCTTGGTCTTCGACGCCCAGTGGCACGCCATCTTCGTCGGCTTCGTCCTGACGATGATCTTCGCTCATGCACCGGTGGTACTGCGCGCCCTGGCGGATCGCCGGATCCCGTACCATCCAACCCTGTACCTGGCGCCGGCACTCATCCACGTGACGCTTGCGATGCGACTCTACGGTGACCTGGCCGTCGACCCGACGTGGCGACTGGCGGGTGGGCTGGGAAACGCCGCTGCGATCCTCGTGTTTGTGGCGTCGGCCATCCCCAGGATCGAGCGGATTTGAGCCCGCGGGCAGTTTCGTTTCACTGCATGAAGTCTTCGTGAATCCGCCGTCCTTCTTCATGCAGGACAGGTCCAACGACCTCGGTGACGCCGTCGAGCAGTTCGCCTGCAGAGTAGACGGGGGACCCACCAGTAAATTTCGCGAGATCCGCGCCGGAGACGCTGTAAACGACCCGTCCGAAGCCGGCTTTTCGCATCCCGCCGCAGCACATCATGCAGGGGGCGGTGCTCGTGTACATCACGGTTTTCGCTCTCTCCTCGGCCTCCAACGTTCGAACCGCGCGGTAGGCGAGGTGGAGTTCGGGATGGCGGCGCAGGTCGTCTTTGGTCACGATCCGATTCGACTCGACCATGATGACCTCATCGTCGCGCACGAGGACCGATCCAAAGGGCTCGTCGCCCCGGCCCATCGCCTCCCTGGCGAGTTCCAGGGCGCGAGTCATGTGCGACCGATGGTCGAACGCGTCGAAGTCTGGAGCGTCAGTCATATGGCGTTCCCCTTCGGAGGGCGCGAAAGACTTGTGTCCGACAGTGCCCAAGCTAGAGCACGTCAGGCCGAGTCATCCTCAGTGCTGCTGAACTGGTACGTACACGATTCGTGCCCATCTGGCATGTAGGCGACGCGCTCGAGGGACTGGCCGACGACGAGTTCCAGAAACTCCGCCTCGAGCCGACAGGGCAGACGCGTCGATTCGACGGCCTCGGACAACGGGCAGTTGCACTCGCGAATCGTAACCTCGCCGTCTTCGTGGTCGATCTCGGGCATAAAGCCCTGCTCGGTGAGAAACTCACCCAGAATCTCAAGTCGCACATTCAGATCCGTGCCTTCCGCCTGGTTGAGGCGGCGTTGGAATTCCTCGGTACGCTCCTGCCAGAAGTCCCGAAAGAAGGCGTCGATCGCCCGGTGGTGGCCCTCGCGGGACAGGAAATCGAGCAGGCGGTTGAGCATTGCCGCGTCGATTGAGGGAAAGAGCCGCTCGGCCCGCTCCGACAGGCGGTACAGGTGGGTAGGCCGGCCCCGGCCGCGAGCCTCGGCGCGATGCTCCAGGAGCCCCTGGTCTTGCAGCCGATTGAGATGCTGACGGACCGTCGTGACGGCGAGTCCGATCGTTTCAGCGAGATCCCCGGCGGTAACTTCGCCTTGCTGCTTGATGGCCAGCAGGATCTGGGCCTGAGATTCCGAAAACAGGTCTGCGAGTGACTCCATGACTAGGCCTCTAGCGGAGCTGGGCGTCCAGCTCGATATCGACGCCGGCCAGGGCTTTCGAGACCGGACAGCCCTGCTTGGCCTGCTCGGCGATCGACTGGAACGTCTCGTCATCGAGGCCGGGGACGTCCGCCTTGGTCTTGAGCCGAATCGTCGGGATGAAGATGTCTTCGCCCTCCTGTTTGATGGTGACTTCGGCATCGGTGTCGATCGACTCGGGCTCGTAGCCTGCTTCGCCGAGCATCAACGACAGGGCCATCGAGAAGCAGCCGGCGTGGGCGGCTCCGATGAGCTCCTCGGGGTTGGTGCCGCCGGCGTCGCCGAAGCGAGATGCCGCTGAGTACGCTTCTTCGAAGTCGCCGAAACCGACCGTTCCGGATCCTTCTTCGAGATTTCCGTTCCACTTGGCGTATGCGTTACGTGTAGGCATCGATCGTGTCTCCAGACTCAAGGATGGGTGAACAACGCATTCTAGGTACTCCATGGTGGATTATAAAGACGTTATACATCGTGTAAACTATAAGTCCTAAATTCACGGCATTTGCGCTTTGAGGCCACAAATAAACACGTAAAAAAACAGTTTTAATTTGACGCAGGTGGGAGTCGTTGCATACCTTTCGGTTGCATTCGGAGCTGCCTTTCGACTCTGAACGGACCCGAGGGCCGTTGTGACACAGTCTCATCGAGGCGCCACTCAGTCCGGTCGCGCTGATCGCCGCGTGACCGCGTCCAAATCGAGTATCGATGAAGTCGTCGATGCCGACCCGCGTCTGGTACGACTGGTCTTTTGGTACGCGGCGTCGGCCACCTTTTGGTTGGTCGCCGGCACGGCGGTGGGGGAGTTTCTGGGTCTGACCTTCATCTGGCCGGAGATCGCGTCGACGTCCTGGCTTTCGTTTGGCCGTCTGCGGCCCGTCCACACCAATACCGTCTTCTGGGGGTGGAGTTCGCTGGGCGCGCTGGCGGTGGCTCACTACGTGGTCGCCCGCACGAGCAGGACCGAGTTGTTCAGCTACCGGCTGGGCTGGGTGGCGTTGGGCGCCATCAACCTGTCGGTGATCGCGGGAGATGTGCAGTTGATCGCCGGCATCAACAACGGGGGCCAGGAGTACCGGGAGTTCATCTGGCCGGTGATGGCGCTTTTTGCAGTGGGGCTCGTGGCGTGTGGCGTGAACTTCTACCGCACGATCGCCGACCGCAATACCGACGCCATCTACATCTCGAACTGGTACATCCTGGCGGCGGTGATCTGGACGCTCACACTGGTGACCGTCGCCTATCTGCCCGGGTACCAGGACGGCATCGGGCAGACGATCATCCAGGGGTATTACATGCATCAGGGCGTCGGTATGTGGTTTACGCCGCTGGCGCTGGGGCTGACCTACTACAGCCTGCCGAAGCTGCTGAACAAACCGATCTACTCGTACTCTCTGGGCGTACTCGCCTTTTGGACCCAGCTTCTGTTCTACACGATGATCGGCTCGCACCACTTTGTGTTCGCGCCGATCCCCTGGTGGATTCAGACGGTCGCCATCATCTTTTCGATCGGCATGATCGTGCCCGTGGTCGCCGGTACCGCGAATTTCTTACTCACGATGCGCGGATCCGGCACCACCATCTCGCACAGCTACGCCCTGCCGTACCTCGTGGTAGGCGTCGTCTTCTACTGCGTCGGTTCGCTTCAGGGATCGGTCGAGGCCCTGCGGTCGGCCAACCTCTACTGGCATTTCACCGACTTCACCGTCGGCCATTCCCACATCACCATGTACGGCTTCGTGGCCTTCCTGATCTGGGGAGGCATCTATGGGCTGTTGCCGAGGCTGTCGGGCCGCGAGCCGCCGCACGCGCTCATCGGCGCCCACTTCTGGCTCTCGCTGTCGGGGTTGATCCTCTACGGGGTGTCGATGTCGATCGGCGGCACGATCCAGGGGTCGATGTGGATCGAAGGGGTCCCTTTCATCGAGACCGTCCAGGCGATGACGCCGTACTGGGTCTGGCGAGCCATCGGGGGCACCGCGATGTTCCTTGGCCACCTCATCTTTGCCTACAACCTCTGGTCGATATGGCCAGCCGTCTCGGAATCAGACGAGGAGGCCGCCGATGTTTGAATTCCACCGAAACGAACAGCTCCTTTTTTCGACGGTGTGGTTGTTATTTGTCGTGCTGACCGTCGTCATCGCCATCGGCCCGGCGCTGACCTCGCAATCGACCAACGAACCGCTGCCGACCTCCGAGCCGATGACCGATCTGGAACGCAAGGGGCTGAAGGTCTACGTCAACGAGGGGTGCGTCTACTGTCACACCCAGCAAGTCCGCCCGGTCAAGCCCGACGAGAATCTGGGCCGGCCCTCGGCGCCGGGTGACTTCGCCCGTGTTGAGCGGCCCGGGATCTGGCGACAGACCCCGGCGATCCTCGGGTCCGAGCGGACCGGGCCGGATCTGACAAACGTCGGCAAACGCCAGCCCAGCGGGCAGTGGCACCTGATGCACCTGTACAATCCCAGGGCCGTGGTGTCCGAGTCGATCATGCCGTCGTTCAAGTGGCTGTTTCGTGTCGTCGACCGACCGGCCGAGGATGCCACGGTCGTCTCGATGCCGGGCGGGTACGGACCCGAGGACGGTACACTCGTCGCCACCGACCGCGCCGAGACCCTGGTCGCCTATCTGCAGTCGCTCGACCAGGCGCCGCTTCCGGGGCAGGACGCCGCGGGTGGCGGATCCAAAAAAGGTTCGACGTCGAGCCCCGCAAAGGAGGCCGGCGGACCCGACGGCGCGTCGATCTACGCATCGAGTTGCGCCAGTTGCCACCAGTCCAACGGCGCCGGCGTGCCCGGTGCATTTCCGCCGCTGAAGGGCGATCCGGTGGTTACTGCCGAGGATCCGAGACGCCATGTCGAGATCATCCTCGAAGGCCTGTCGGGCAAAAAGATCGAAGGGACCTCGTACTCGGCCGCCATGCCGGGGTTTGCCGACCAGCTCGACGACGACGAGATCGCTGCAGTCGTCAATCACGAGCGGACGAGCTGGGGCAACTCGGCCCCCACCGTCGAGCCCGAAGATGTCGAAGCCATTCGAAAAGCAATGAAGGAGGCGAGCGATGAGTCTCTTTGACTACACCGTGATCATCGTCGCCGTGGCCATCGTGGTGCTGACGTTCGTGCTGGCGATCACATACCTGATCTGGCCCGGCGAACGCCAGGACGAGCACATCAAGCGTCGCATCCTCGACGACGAGGAGGTCGACCGTGAGTGATGCCGAACGCGTTGCCGTCTACCTCGACGATGGCACCGAACCCATCGCCGAATACTCTCCGCCGGCGCGGATCAGCGTCGACACGACACAACTTTCAGATGGCGAACACGAGCTTCGGATCGAGGCTAGCGGGAGCGACGATACGCTCGGGCTTCAACGCATTCCCTTCGAGGTTCGAAATGGCCCGGCGATCTCGATCGAGGGACTGCGGGCCGGCGATGTCGTCGAGGGAGACCTCGATGTGGTGGTCCACGCCTGGGGCGGCGCATCGCAGGGGGACTGGGAACCCGAGCGCGTCGAGTCACCCGCGCCGATTCCGACCTGGGCGTGGGTGCTTTTGATCAGCATCATCGCCTGGGCGCTGTACTACGGAACCCTCTACTGGCAGCCGGGTGAGTCGTTCCAGAAGACGCCGACTTACGAGAACGAAGCCGTGTCCGCCCCTTGACCGCATTAGGTCTCGACCGCGCAGACGACCGTGTCGCCGAGCCGTGGCGTGAAGTTCTGGTCGGTGCTGCAGATCCAGAGTCGCTCGTCGCGGACGTAGAACATCGGGATGGTGTCATCGATCTGGGCTTCAAACTCGCGGAGGGCTTCGTCGGAGGTCAGTTCCACTGTCTGGATCTCTGCGCCGCGTCGAAACAGCCGGTTGACTTCATCGTAGGTGACCCGCTCGTTGAAGAGGACGCGGCCACGCCGGCGAGCGACGGCCGGCTCGGAACCGGGTTCGACTTCCATCTCGCGCGAGGCCAGCCGATAGACGTGTTCGCTGCCGAAGGCCTCGGCAAACTCCGTGGTCGCCAGCAGGTTGACTTCGTCGGTCGCCGACAACGACACGAACTTCCCGAAGCCGGTCAGATCCAGCTCCTCGACGACTTCGTGGGACGCCGCGCTTCCATGCTGGACCTGAAGTCCGGCATGGCGGGCAGCCGTCGCATCGGAGGCATCCTGTGCGATGATTTCGACCTCGTAGCCGAGCGAATCGAGGGCTTTACCTATCTTGATAGCCCAAGAATGACTTCCCGCGATCACGATGCCCTGGTCGGATGCCTGTGTCAGACCCAACCACTCGGCGATCGGTCTGGCGAGCAACCCATAGAAGGCCACCGTACCCGTGATGACCAGAAAGGTCTCCGTCAGGAGCTGGTCGGCCATCGGCACGCCCTGATTGGCCAGCTCGTAGGAAAAGAGCGATGCGATGGCCGCGGCAACGATCCCGCGCGGCGCCATCATGCTGACAAAGACCTTCGACTTCCAGCTAAGCTCCGTGCCGGCCGTCGACACGAAGATCGAAAGGGGGCGGATCACGAAGATGACGACCAGCAAAAACACGATACTCCATACGCTGATCTGCGAGACCACCGCCATGTCGATACGCGCGGCGAGGACGACAAACAGCGTCGAGATCAGCAGGACGCGCAGGTTCTCCTTGAACTCGACGATGTGTCCGACTTTGACGAAGTTCTGGTTCGCCAGGATGATTCCCATCAGGGTTACAGCCACCAGCCCCGATTCCTTTTGAATGACGTTGGAGGCGGCAAAGACGGCGATGACCGTTGCAAGGGTCGCTGGACTCTCCAGAAAGTCGGGGATCCAGTGGCGTTTCAGCGCGAAAATCAAGATCGCCGCTCCCGCCACGGCCAGTGCGGTAGCGCCCACGACGGTGACGGCCAGGCCCTCGATCATCCGAAGGGTCATCGCCTGAAACCCGCCAGCCAGGATTCCCTCGAAGACCAGGACGGCCAGGACGGCTCCGATCGGGTCGTTGATGATCCCTTCCCACCGAGTGATCGCCCCCAGGCGAGGCTTTGGGCGCACCTGGCGCAACAGCGGAATGATCACGGTGGGACCGGTCACCACGAGCATGGCCCCGATCAACAGCGCCAGGTCCAGTCGAAACCCCAGAATCCACCATGCCGCTGCAGTCGTCAGGGTCCAGGTCAGTACCACGCCGATCGTCACCATCCGTACGACGATGTCTCGACTCTCCGAGATCGTCGGGATCCGCAGCATCATGCCCCCTTCGAAGAGGATGAGCGCCACGGCGACCGAGACCGTCGGAAACAACATCTGCCCGAAGAGCTCGTTTGGACTGACGAGGCCAAGGCCGGGGCCGATCGCAAAGCCGGCCATCAGCAACAACAGAATCGCCGGCAGTTTGGTGCGCCAGGCGAGCCACTGAGAGAGCACGCCGACGACGATAATGGTGACAAGGCCGAGTAGAGGAGAGAACTCCACAGGGATCTCCGTACGAAAAGGACCGCTGAGACGGCCGAGCCACGGCCGCTTCAGCGGTCCCGTTAGCGAAGATGTTCGCTCAAGGCAATCGCCCCTCCCCTCGGAGGAGCGAGGCCTTACCTGTCGAGGGGTCAGTTTCCGGAGCAAGCGAACAAGCCATCCCCATTGACCTTGGTCCCGGCGTTGTTCTCGATGGTGACATTGCTGCACGGCTCAATGCGGCTATTTGAGCCCACTATGATGCCGGTCCCACCGCTCCCCTCGATCCGAACGTCGGAAAGAGCGACCTTCGATTCCTGGTGGACGAACAGATTTGAGCGTGTATCGGAGATAAACCAGTCTGACTCTCCCCCGTAGAGAATGGCGGCGTTTTTGATGACATTGTCGGAGCTGAGCGTGTTGGCGAAGCGAATGCCTTGCCAGTAGCCTTGGACTTCTTCGCCGTTTGCTGCTGTGAATGTAATGCGTTCCGCTCCAGAGGCGTCGGCCCTCAAGGTGCCGCCGTTGACCTCAATTCCTTTGTTTTGTCCCATCTCCAAGGTGATCCCCGGTGACAGGGTCAGGCCAGCCTCGACTTTGACCCGTTTGATGATCCGGTAGCCGATACCGAGCGACGGCCAGGTCTGGTCCGTGTTGATTGTGCTACCGCTCCCATCCGAGGCTCCGACGACGACGTGGCTTTCGTCGTTGCCGCTGAAACTGACGTCTCCGCCGATCTTGCCGGTGAGGTTGGGTTGGAGTTGCATCGGCTGAGCATTGTCAATAAATGACGATGACTCGATGGTGAGGTTCGAATCCTCTCCGTCCGCATACAGCGCGGTTTCGGCGTTTTCGAGGAAGGTCGAATTCTGAATGTCGAGCGAGGACTCGGACCCTTCGACGAAGACGCCCGCCGTCGATTTGTAGGAGGCCCATGCGCCGCTGCCGGCGTATTCGACGGTGACCCAGTCGAAGCTGTTGGCGGTTGTCCGATTTTGGATGTAGACACCCTTCCAGTAGCCGCGGGTCTCTTCAACTCCGGTGAAGACGATGGGGTCTCCCTCGGTGCCCTCTGCGGTGAGCCCGCCATCGTTTTTGACCAATATGCCAGTATCCTGACCGAACTGAATGGTCACGCCCGGTTCAACCGTGAGCTCCCCTTTTGTGACACGCATTCCGTTTTCAGCCAGATAACAACCGGCTTCGATGGTCCCACCCTGATCGTAGTCCTTCTTCTCGATTGTCGCCGGGGCCGCGCAGGAGTTCCCTCCTGAATCGCCGAGGCCTCCGCACCCAGTAGTATACATGAGTAGACCGAACGTAATCGTCAGCGCTGAGAATTGGCGCAGTCGTTTCATCATCGCAATCCCTGCGTAAGAAAAAGCGAGTGACGAGCGTGAGTTTGGTGGCTCACGTGAGATCAAGCGACATGTGGTTGGTCACCTTTGACCATATGGACCACTGCCGAGATTGGCAATGCGGTCCCATCCACCCGAATTGTCGCATCGCAGGGGTTTGACGCGCTGACTTGAACTTTATTCAAAGCCAACTTCATTCCGTCGACTCACCGTCGACTTTTTCGCGGTAGGAATCGAGCAGGTCGCCTTTGAGTTCCTCGGGGGCCTCTTCTTCGGGGTGTTCTCTCCATCGCTCCCCCAGCTCGCCCATCAGATCGGCGACATCCCGCATCTGTTGCAGATAGGTCTTGCAGTGGTCGCACAGAAAGGCATGCAGCCACATCTGGATCCGTTCGCCGAAGGGCAGGGTCCCCTCGATGTACTCGCCGACCTCGTCGGTGAATTCCTCGCACGACATCATGAGCGTACCTCTCCCGGCACGACCGCGGCGTCTTCGAGGGTCTCTCGAATCTTCGCACGCCCGCGGTGCAAAAGGACCCGTTGATTCGCCTTGGATACGTCGAGAATCTCGCAGGTCTCCTCAGAGCTCAGACCCTGAACGTCGCGCAGCATCACCGCAGCCCGTTGACGTGCAGGAAGTTCATCCATCGCTGCTTGGACGTGTTCCAAAAACTGGGTCTTCATCGCCTCGTCTTCGGGGTCGAGCTGCAGCGCCCGTGGCGGGGCCTGCCATCGCCCCTCGGCGTCGAAACGCTCCGTCATGTGGCCAGCCGATTCCTCGATGGGTTCCTCCATGATCGTCGACCAGGGCTTTTCGCGCTGGTCGGATCTGCGCCGTTGGCGTGCCAGATTCGCCAGAATACCGAAGATCCAGGTCTTGAGTTTTGAACGGCCTTCAAAGGTGTCGAGTTTATCGATCACGACTCGCCACGTCTCTTGGACCAGTTCTTCGGCCGACGATTCATCCGAGACGAAGGTCTCGGCCAGCCGGATCATCGCGGCGTAGTGGCGATCGATGAGGGCTTCGAAGGCCTTCTCGTCGCCGGCTTTCAACCGCTCAATTATGTGGGCGTCATCGGACAAGGCCGCCCTCAATCATCGGATGGGTTCGACGGGTTCGGGGTTTCATCTTGCAGCGAGCGTGTATCAAACAATTCCGGGTTTATCACGGGTGCTCGCGGTTGGGAGTCCGTCTTTCTAGAAATTCCCGTGTAACGTTTTGGCGGCTCGGCGCACTGAATACATGCAGGAGGCAGTAGAGAGTCTACTCACCGATACATGGAGGATGCGATGCCGAAGACGAGAACGACCGCGATGCCCTGTAGCGAGCGCCACCCCGACGATGATTCGGATCTGGTCGAGCGAGCCCTCGACGGAGACACGGGTGCGTTCGAATCCCTGGTCTGTCGCCACTCGGGGGCGTTGTATCGAATGGCCCGCGGGATCGTCGGCGAGTCCGCCGCGCAGGACGTCTGGCAGAAGGCGATGGTCAAGATCCACGACAAGCTCGACACCCTCAACAACCCTTCGAGCTTTAAGAGCTGGGCCTACCGCCTCGTCAAAAACGAAGCGCTCATGGTCGTACGCCGCGAGAAGAGAAACGAGGAGATCGGTTTTGGCGACCTCGGTGAAGGGCGCGACGCCGAAGAGTACCACGAGTCGACGGCCCCCGACTGGCAGACCCGCGCCGACGAGGCCCTGAAGCATGCCGAGCTTGGCGACAAGATCGCAGAAGCCGTGGACGGACTCGAGTCGAAGTACCGCGTGCCGTTCGTACTTTATGAACTGGAGGGCGTCGATTTCGACGCTATCGGCGAGCGGCTGGGTCTGACCGCCGGCGGGGTGAAGACCCGTGTGCATCGAGCCCGCCTGCAACTTCGGGCGTCCCTGGAACGATATACCCGCGACGATCTTAAATGGAGTGCGTGATTTACCTTTCCTGATGTTTCGACGACGGAGGAAGAAGAGATGCTCAGCGACGAACAACAACGTCTGTGTGACGAAAACGAGACCGACTACTCCGACCTGAAGGCTCTTTATCTGAACTGCACGCTCAAGCCATCGCCCAAGCAGTCTCACACCCGCGGGCTGATCGACGTCTCGGCGGCGATCATGCGGGAGAATGACGTCGACGTGGAGATCCTGCGTCCGGCGGATTACGACATCCCGCAGGGTGTCTACCCCGACATGACCGAGCACGGCTTCGAGACCGATGACTGGCCCGAAATCCAGCAGAAGGTCATGGATGCCGACATTCTGGTGCTGGGTTCTCCCATCTGGCTCGGCGAGCGATCGTCGACCTGCTCGAAGGTCATCGAGCGGCTCTACGCCTCGTCGGGCGATCTCAACGATGACGGACAGTACGCCTACTACGACCGCGTCGGCGGCTGCATCGTCACCGGCAACGAAGACGGCGTAAAACAGGTGTCGACCAGCGTTCTGTATGCCCTCCAGCACATCGGCTACCTGATTCCCCCGCAGGCCGACGCCGGCTGGATCGGCGAAGCTGGCCCGGGACCCTCCTACCTGGACGAAGGCTCGGGTGGTCCGGAAAACGACTTCACTCAGCGCAACACCACCTTTTTGACCTGGAATCTCATGCACATGGGTCGGATGCTCAAGGACCAGGGCGGCATCCCGGCATACGGGAATCAGCGCTCCGAATGGGAGGCCGGCTGCCGGTTCGACCATCCGAATCCCGAGCATCGATAGACTCCGCAACACATTGGGGGGGATTTGAAACCGAGGAGCTGTCGAATGCACCTGTGCAGATGGAGTCAGCGAACCCATCACTTGTCTCGGAGGTGCTTCGATGTGTCGCCTGTACGGAATGGTCGCCACCCATCCGACCAAAGCGGAATGTGAACTGCTCGATGCCCAGAATTCACTGATCAACCAGGCCGAAGAGGATGCCCGGGGGCTTGAAAACCCGGACGGTTGGGGAATCGGGTATGTCCGCGGCGGCGAGGCGGACTGTCGCCGTCAGGTCGAACCGGCGAAATGCAGTGAGACCTTTCGTCGAGAGGCCGTCCAGAGTGATGCGGAATTGCTGATCGCCCACGTCCGTCGTGCCACGGTCGGCACCCCCAGCTTGAGCAACACCCATCCGTTCCGGCGGGTCAACTCTTTTCTGGCGCACAATGGCCACGTCGAAAATTTTGACGAGATACGTCCCCGGCTCACTGAGCACCTTCGGGAAGGCCAACGCCAGAGGATCGGGGGCTCGACCGACAGCGAACACATCTTTGAGCTGCTGCGTGCCGAGGTCTCCGCGGGGTCAACCCGGCCGGAGGCGCTCCGGCGTAGTGCAGCACTGTTGCGCGAATGGACCCGCGAGTCCGACTCGAAAGCGGAATTGGCCCTGAACCTTCTCTGGTCCGACGAGGACCAACTTGTGGGAACCAAACTGGGCCGGTCGCTGTGGTATCTTCAGCGAGATGAACCGCTCGAGTGTGAGATCTGTGGGCACCGACACGCCCACCCCGACAACGACGAGGCCTACCGCAGCGTGGTCATCGCCTCGGAACCCTTGACCGACGAACCCTGGCGAGAGGTGCCGGAGGCTTCGGCTTTTGCGGTGACCGAATCGATGGAACTGAAGATCGAAGGACTGTTTGCGTGAGAAAGAGGGTGTCGGAAGTGCCCAGGCTGACCATCGTCCTGCTTGCACTGACTTTACTCTGGATGCCTTCCAATTCGGTCGCATCCGAGGGCGAGGAGGCTGCCGAGGCCGACAGCCAGGAATCGTCGAATCCCCTTCCGGTCAACATCTCCGGCCACGCGATGTTTCGATACACGTGGTCGCTCGATCTGGACGATCCAAATGGCGCCGAGTTGTACAATCTTCGGCTCTATCTGGAACGGTCCTTCGAGGGGATCTCCTTGTACGCCGAGCCGCGGTTTCGCCAGACGCCTCTGCGGAGTTTCTCACCGTCGAACATCTGGGTCCAGGAGGCATGGGTCGCGTTCGATGAGTTCCATGACTCAGTGGGAACCCTGCGGGCCGGACTCATTTACAATCGAACGGGGCTATCCTGGGACCGCTCGTGGTTTGGGAACCTCGTCTATTTGAACGGATTGAAGCTCGACCCGGATTACGGCATCGAGGCGGTCGGGACGCCCGAATGGGATCTCGGCGGCAACGCCACCGCTGGACTCCACTACGGTCTCCAGTTCTTTCCGGTCGAGGATGGTCTGAACGGCTTTTTTGCTCCCTCGTTCAAACTCGATCGGCTGAACGCAACTCCCGCAGGCGGATGGCCGATCGATTTCGACAGTGCGCCGGGCTACACCGAACGCGACATCATCGTCGGAGAGATTGCCCCCACGCTGTCCATCGGAGACGTGTCGCTTCGTGCTGGACTGTCGGTGGCCCGGAGCCGACTTGTGCGCCAAGCGTCCGACGATTTCGCGGGGGCTCAGGGCCGGGAGTTGACCCTCGGAGTCAAAGGGGAACTCGGCTGGAAAGGGTTCTCCGTGCATGGAGAATGGCTTCGTCAACAGACCCGTGGGATCGACGTCTCATCGCAAGCCGACCAGCGAATCATCGAATACGGCTTGGCCGGATTGGCCTACACATGGTCGCGAGAAACCCGGTGGCTGCGGGACGTCGAACTGAGGGTCAATGGTTCCCATGTCCATTATCACTTCGCCGATGTCGACGAGTGGTTCGTCGCCCCGGGACTGCATGTGCGACTCCACAAATTGCTCGGTGTCACCGCCGAATATGTCCGCTGGGAATTCGCCGATCGTGAGGTCGTCGACCGGGTCGAGTGGATTCTTCACGCTTACTTCTGATCTGAGTAAAGCGCAGTCATGAATCTTCAGATTCTCCTGTGGACATCACTTCTCGTCTACGCCGTCGTCATGTTTGCACTGTCGCCGATGGCGACGACGGCCGCGGAGTTCTTTTCTGCCAAAGAGGACGGCAAACGCGAGATATCCACCGGGTTTCTGGTCGGCTCGGTGGTCATCAGTTGGCTGTTCGCCAAATCGATCACCAACGCCGCCAACCTCGGGGCTACCTACGGCCTCGTCGGAGCGGTCGCCTACGCGGCGTGGTACGTGACCATTCCCGTCGCCGGTCTCATCATCTACCGGTTGCGCGACCGACTGGGCGTCCAGAGCCTGTCGGGTTTCATTACCTCGAAGTACGGCCGCCTCGCGAGTCTGGGCTTTTTGACGGCTATTCTGATCCGGCTCTTCAACGAGGTCTGGTCCAACACGGCCGTGGTGGCCGCATATTTCGGCAGTGCGGGGAGTCCTGCCTACTACGCGGCGGCCGGGGCATTCGCGCTCGTGACCCTGGGCTACAGCCTTCGTGGCGGGCTCCGCTCGTCGGTCCTGACCGATGCGTTTCAGTGCGGTATGGCGGTGTTTCTGTTGGTCTTTGCACTGGCTCTGGTCATGCCCGATGCCGGCGTCGAGGCGACGGTGACCAGCGGGCAGTGGACGCTGAAGGGCGGCGTCGATCTGCTGCTGGTGGGGCTTCTTCAGGCCTTCAGCTACGGCTTCCACGACCCCGTCCTGACGGACCGGGGGTTCATCACCGAGCCAAAGAAGATGCTGCGCGGTTATCTGGGAGCCGGCGCCATCGCCGCGGCGTTCATTGTCCTGTTCGGCCTGATCGGCGTCCATGCTCATGTCACGGGCCTGAGCGTCGGCGAGGATGCACCGCTTCGTGTGGCCGAGGCGTTCGGCGTCTCGGTCCTGGCGGGAATGAGCGTAATGATGATGCTCAGTGCCGGCTCGACCCTCGACTCCACCCTCAGCTCGTTTAGCAAGGCGGTCGTACAGGACCTCGGCGGGGCAGCGACCCGGCCGTCGGCCCGACGGACCGTCCCTCTGGAAGCCTTCAGTCGATGGGTTCAGCGCAGAGATTCCGTGCGCCTGGGGCGCTGGGTGATGGTCGTGACCATTGTGATCGGGTCGCTGCCTCTCTATGCGGGCACGGAGATTTTGAAGGCCACGACGCTCAGCGGGACCATGGTGCTGGGACTCGCTCCCGTCTTCTTGTTCTGGTTCATCGACCGTGCCGGGCCCTTTGCCTTCCACCTGGCCTTCTGGCCGGGCGTCGTCGTCGGGGTTGTTCACGCTGCGGGATTGACTCCGGCGTGGCTGGCCGTCGGCTCCGGCGACTACGCGGAGCTGCTGGGCACAAATCTGGCCGGCTGCCTGATTGTCTTCGCCGGGTTCGGCGTCGGGACGCTGCTCGACGGGTGGGCTGAGACCGACTGATGCTGCTCGAAAAGCGTCCTTAAACGACGGGTTGAGCGCAAAAGCATATAAAGCCTACTTGATTGGTAGGCTTTATATGTATTAGGCTTCCGAAAGGGGGGCGTCGTCGATTTTCGCCAATTTTCGATACGGAGTGATCCATGACTGAAAGGACCAGCTTATCACGTCTCTTTTTTCTATTCGCCATCCTGCTGTTCGCCGTGGGATGCGGAGAAACGATCGATGGCCCCTCATCATCGGGGCCGACCGTGGACCCGGCCCCGTTGAACAACGAGGTCTACGTCGATGTCGAGACCTTCGAGCAATTCAGGGCCGACGGCGCGACCGTTCTCGATGTTCGCTCGAAGGAGGCCTACGAGCGGGGCCACGTGCCCGGGGCGGTGCACGCGTCATGGACGGCCTTCAAGGAAGATGACCGGGATGGTGCGTTTATCGAACAGGATCGCAGTCAGCTTCAGGAGGCGGCACGGGCACTCGGCATCGATCGAGACCGTAAGATCCTCGTCTACGGAAGCGCTCAGTCGACGCTGCCCTCGCGCCAGGCGTGGTCCCTGGAGTACATCGGCCACGGACAGGTCTACCAGTTGGATGGAGGGCTTGAGCGATGGAAGCAGCAGACAGAGGTCGAACTCTCGACTACGACGCCTGACGTCTCACCCGGGACGTTCAAGGTGGCCAAAAGGGACTCGATTTTGGCGACGGGCTCCGAAGTTCAGGCGGCTCTGGAGAGCGATGACCCGGTCGTCATCTTCGATGCACGAAGCCAGTCGGAGTACGAAGGGACCGATGACCGAGACAACCCTCGTCACGGCCACGTTCCGCAAGCGATCCACTACAACTGGAAGAACGTCTATCAGGCTGACGGGACGCTTCGGCCCAAGGACGAGCTCAGAGCAGAACTTCAGTCCAAGGGCCTGCTGAAGGAAGACGCCGTAATCATTCCTTACTGCCAGGGCGGCTTCCGCTCCTCGGTCGTCTACACGGTCCTGCGGTGGCTCGGGCGAGAGAACGTCCAGAACTACGATGGCTCCTGGTACCAGTACTCGCGCCGAGACGAGTGGGAGGTCGACGATTGAGGCGTGTGGATTGGGGGGCTACCGCGGCTCAGGGCGCGATGAATTCGGAATCATCCAGAAGATCCTGGTCGAAGGTCGCAACCTTCTCGCACCCTTCATCGATGGCGATATCGCGGATGAGATAATCCGCAAAATCGCCCTGGGAATCCCGGTAGGACTGAAGGGCTGACCGGACGAGAGCCCGGTCGCGGAATCGAACGTGGCGGGCGTCGAGCAGCTTGTTCAGGACGTCTGAAATCTCGGCCCGCGAGACGTTGTAGGCACTCTCCAGGACCCAGACACATTCGCAGAGTACGATATTCGAGAGGAAAACGTCGCCGCCTTGAGCAATCGTCGACTCGAAGAGATCGGCTGCGCGCTCGCACTGATGCCGGGGTTTGTCGCCCACGAGATATCTTACGAGGACGTTCGTATCGACTCCGATCATTGCTCTCCCCCCCGCTGTCGGACCACCTCTTTCATATCGTCGATCGACACGCCCTGGACGTCCGGGTCAATGCAGCCACGCAGCTCTCGGATGTCCCCGCGCTCGGGCTCCATGACGATTTCGCCATCTTCACGAACCTCGAAGTGCACCGAATCCCCCGGCTCGAGGTCGAATGCCTCTCGCAGTTCCTTGGGGATCGTGATCTGACCCTTCGATGTGATCTTCGCCGTCGCCATCTTCACCTCCTCGTAGAGCATTCTTACTTAAAGTAAGGAATACGGTCACGGCGTCAACATTCATTGCAGGGACCCGGCGGCGGCGCTACCCTCTTGAGTGTTGTGATAGAATGAGTTCGATGTTGTTTGCTGAGAGAGGGTACCGATGAGCGACGAGCAGCCGCAGTCTGACGACCAGGCACTTCAACCGCGTGGTGATGATGCACTGACGAGGGAGCGGGAGCGCTCCGGGTCGGTGATGGACGCGATGCGCCACCTGGAGAAAGAAGAGCTGGCACAATACTGTCGCGGTATCTCCGTGGACGGCGTCATCGCCCAGAGTGTGGAGGTCGAACTCAACCGCGGACAGACCTTCTGGGCCTCTAAGGGGACGCTTCTGGGCTACGGGCCCGAGATCGAGTGGCAGCTCAAGGTCCCCGGAGGCGCGGGGAAGGCCGTCAGCCGGGCACTGTCTGGCGAGGGGCTGTCGATGACGCACGTGATGGCCAAAGCGACCGGGGCGACGGCGATTCTGGGTGCCAATCAACCGGGGCAACTGGTGACCTGGGACCTCAGCAACGGAGACATCGTATGTACCCGCGGGACCTTCGTGGCGGCGTTGGGTGACGTCGACATCGACGTGACGACCGCCGGCAAGGCGGGCGCGGCGTTTTTCGGCGGCGCAGGGGTCTTCATGCAGCGGCTCTCCGGCGACGGGATCGTCATCCTGCACGGGTCGGGCGACTTCGTCGAAAAGGACCTGGATGCCGGCGAGAGCTTTCTGGTCTCCACCGGGAACCTGGCGGTCTTCTCCGGCGACGTCGACTACGACATCCGCCGTACCGGCGGGTGTCTCAAGTCGATCTTCGGCGGCGAAGGGATCTTCATGACCGAGATGACCGGACCGGGATGGGTGATGCTGCAGACCCTCAAGAAACTGCCTGCTCAAGGTGGCCAACAGGGGCAGTAGCTCAGCGGAAGTCGACTTCTCGACCCGTCCCTTCATCGGCCCTCACCACGCCCTGGCCCTTGTCTTCGCGGCGGTAAGCGAGCCGGCCGTTGACCCAAGTCTCGGTCGGCCATCCGGAGAGCGTGCGGCCGCGAAGCGGCGTCCATCCGCAGCGTGAAAACTGGTCGGCGTCGGTGACCTCGCGGGTCATCTCCGGGTCGATGAGCGTCAGATCGGCCCAGTTGCCCTCCTCGAGTCGTCCGCGCTCTTCGATGCCGTAGATCTCGGTGGGCCCGTGGCAGAGCCACTCGACGACCTGCTCCGGGCTGCACTTGTCGCGGTGAGCGGCGTCGAGCATCACCGGAAGCAACGTCTGGACGCCGGGCATGCCGCTGGGGGCCTTCCAGTAGGGCTGCTCCTTTTCTTCTGGCCGATGCGGCGCGTGGTCGGTCGCCATCATCTGCACGTCGCCGTCGTGCAGGGCCTGCCACATCCGCGCCTGCTCCTCGGGTGGACGAACGGGCGGGTTGACCTTCGCGTAGTTGCCCCACTTGTCGTACATCTCGGTGCTCATCACCAGGTGGTGAGGACAGACCTCGGCGGTGATCCGCGCGTCGGTGTCGGCCTGGTCGGCGGCCTCGCGAACCTCGGCCAAAGCCTCCATCTCTGCCCCGGTCGACGTGTGAAGGACGTGCACCTGACGGCCGAATTCGATTGCCAGCTCGCCTGCCAGCCGAATGGCGTCCGCGGCGGCCTTCGGGTCGCGGATCTCCGAATGGACTGCTGTGTCCGTGCGGTCCTTGAACTCTTCGCGGCGTGCATCGAGTCGGGCCTGATTTTCGGCGTGGACGCTGATCTGGCCGTCCCAGGCACCGAAGACTCGTCGCAGGTCCTCTTCCTTGTCGACGAGCAGGTTGCCCGTACTCATCGCCATGAAGATCTTGAGGGCGCAGACGCCATCGACGGTGTCGTAGGAATCGGTGTTGTCCGCGGTCGCGCCGTAGAAGAACCCGAAGTTGCAGCGAGTTTGCTCGCCGACGAGGTCACGCTTGTCGTCGAGAGACTGGGGCGTGATCGTCGCCGGGTCGACGTTGGGCATATCGAAGGCCGTGGTCACGCCCCCGGCGACGGCCGCCGCCGAGGCCGTGGTCCAGTCCTCCTTGTGGGTCAACCCTGGGGTCCGAAAGTGGACGTGGGCATCGATGATGCCGGGAAACAACCACCGACCGTTGCCTTCGACGACCTCATCGGATCCTGATCCGTCGACGTCACCGAGCTGCGCGATGCGGCCATTCTTGATCAGACAGTCGCCACGGTGGCGCCCGTCGGGGGTGAAGAGTTCGACGTCTTTGATCCAGGTCGTGGGGGTGTCCATGCAGATTCCAAACAAGCGCGAAGGGGAGGAGTCAACTTTCGGCGCCGGGAGCGTATCCGAGGGGGGTGATGACGTCAACGAAGGGTCAAGGAGGAGTCAAAGGGTGTGGTCGAAAGTGAAACTCCTCCGCAGTGCCAATCATCTTGGGAGCGAGGCTGTGAGTATTGGGTGCTGTGGGCGAAGACGGTGAGCGTTCGATGCCTTCATCTTGGATAAACAAACTGGAGCGACCCATCGGCTTCGTATTTGCAGGCGGAGCGAGCCTCGGGGCTGCGCAGGTGGGAATGGCCCGAGCCCTGGTCGAAGCCGGCATCGAGCCGGATATGATCGTTGGCACCTCTGTCGGGGCTCTGAACGGAAGTTTTCTCGCGCAAGGGTTCAGTGCCTCGAAGGTCGAGGAGCTCGAATCCGTGTGGCACGGCCTCACCCGTGAGACGGTCTTTCCCGGCATCAGCCTCATGCGGGCAATCAGATGGGTGGCTGGCGGGACCCATCATCTGGCCTCAAAAGAAGGGATCGAGCGGCTCGCCGAGTCGTATTTGCCCCGGAGCCATGCCGAGTTGTCCGTTCCGACGACGGTGGTAGCCAGCGATCTCGTCAGCGGTGATAAGGTGCTACTCAGTGATGGGGACCTTCGAAAGAACGTCGTCACCAGTGCATCGATCCCCTTCGTCTTCGAGCCGGCCACAGACGACGGCCGGATGCTCGTCGATGGCGGTGTGACCTCCAACGTCCCGGTCGTGCCGGCGCGTCAGAGTGGGGCAAAGTCGTTGATCGTGCTCGACCCGGGCTATCCTTGTGCTCTCGACCAGGTGCCCGACGATCTGCTCGGGTTTTCGATGCACATCCTCACATTGATGATCCGTCACCAATCCTACGGAGCACTGCATTTTTTGGCAGAGGACTCGCCGATCGTGTACCTTCCACCGCCGTGTCCAGTCGACGTCCCACCCCATGAGTTTCACCGAACCGACGAATTGATCGAGGCGGGATACAACCACGCGGTCGAATTCCTGGACGGTCTGTCCATCGACGGCCCGGGTATCTATGGGCACCCTCACTATCACGGTGAGGCGGCCGAGTTCGGGGTCGCCACTTCATGACCAGTCTACGCAATTAGGAAACATAGATGTCTTGGATTCAGACAATCGACGAAAGCGAGGCCAGTGGCGCGCTGCGAAAGGTCTACGACCGGATTTCCGACGAGCGCGGAAAGGTCTCCAATATCATGCGTATTCAGAGCCTGAATCCCGAGGCGATGGAGGCACATCTCGAGCTGTACAAGACCGTCGTCTACGGGGACAACGGATTGAGCCGCAAGGAACGTGAACTGGTTGCCACGGCCGTGTCTGTAGTCAATGGCTGTGAGTACTGCACGAACCATCACGCCGTCGCCCTTGGTAAATACTGGCGAGACGACGAGCGGCTCGGGCGATTTGTCGAAGACCTCCGGTCGGTCGAACTTCCACCGCGCAAACGGGCCCTGGTTGACTACGCCGAGGCGCTGACCGAGGCCCCCGATGAAGTCGGTCCCGACTCCGTCGATCGGCTGCGCGAGGCGGGGCTCGACGACGAGCAGATCCTCGCGACAGCGCTGGTTGTCGGATACTTCAATTTCGTCAACCGGCTCGCCGAGGGCCTCGGTGTGGCCTTCTCGCAGGCAGAAATGACCGGGTACGACTACTGAGCGGGCGAATCAGTCGTCGGAGGTGACGACGAGTTCGCCGACCATTCCGATCTGTTCATGGCCCGGGACCTGACAGGCGATTTTGTAGGTTCCGGGCTCGCCGGGACTCAACGTGATCGCCGTCTGTTTTCCGGGCTGGATACGGTCACTCTTTTTGTCGAGTTCCGGGATGGCCCAACTGTGGGTGACGTTCCCCTTGTTGACGAGCACGATTTTCAGTGTCGTCGACGAATCGATTTCAATTTTCTTCGGGCTGAAGTCGAAGTCGGTCGCTTCGACCGTGACGGTTCGGTCGGCGTCGGAGTTCTCTTGGTCGTCTGCTGCGACCAGGGGAGCCGGCGAAAGAAAAACGGTAGCTACAGCGATGGTCATGGTGGCCAAGATATCTCTCATTTTCCTTCCTCGTTTTCTTGAGACGACGTAAGAAATGGGCTGGTCAGTACCGTACGGAGGGAGGGCATGTCGCCCTCCCTCGGAACGCGTCAGTTTTCGCCGGTCGGCCCGTTCCATTCGAGTCCGTCGCCGAGGGTGTCGTTTTCGTACATGATGTGGATGAATGGCTGTTTTTTTCCGTTCGGCAACTCGAAGGCCGTCTTGACGGGCTCGTGCTTGGGGCCTTGAGGCGTGAAGGTCACGGGAAGGACGATGCAGTGGGTGTGGTGCATCTGACCTGCGATGGTCTCTTCCTTGTCCAGGGGCAGATCATCGTTGTGAGCGAGTTTGTAGTCCGTATCTCGGACGGTCTCGGTGGTCATGCAGTGCATCACCTTCTTCTTGTCGGCAACCTCGCCGTTGATCTTGACGTTGGCGATGGCCCAGAACGCGCCCCATGTGTAGACCTCGGGCATCAGGGGACTTCCGGTGCCGGTCGTCCCGTGGTGTTTGGAGTCGGTCACCACGCCGCCCTGCGTTTGATAGCCTGGAATGGGGGGCTGGACGACCAGCAGCGGCACGAGTTCGTATGCATTGCCTTGGGGGTCGGTAAACTCGATGCTCGCCTCGACTTCGTCGGCCGTCTTTATCGGTGGTCCTTTGTCTTGGCTCTGGCGGTCGATGTAGGTCAGATCCAGCGAGCTCTCCTCGACCGGAACCCCCTTGTTGCCGAACGGACCCGGCTTTTTTGTCCAGGCTTCACCGTCTTTGTACATACGCCCCTTCTCGGGCACTCCGAGCAGGATCGGCAGGTCCTTGATCAGTCGTTTGATCGGTTTCGGAGCATTCTCCGGCGGCGTCGCCGTCAACTTCGGATCCGCCTTGGTGCCAAAGTATGAGTCGAGCTTTCGCGGCCCTGGCAGGACCCAGTACGTGACCTTCCCTTCCTCCTGAGTCACGGTTGCCTCGACGTTTTTTGAAGATGGCATCTTCGATTTGTCGGCCTTCATCATCTTTTTCATCATCTTCTTCATCTTGGCGGCCTTCGATGTGCCGGCCTCGTCGGCCGAAGCCGAAGTCTGAGCCGCCGTCCGGTCCGCACGGTCGCCACCCTTGTCGGCCTTGTTTCCGGATGCGCATCCCGCGAGGACAAACGCGAACAAGCTGATCAGTGCAGCGGAACATCCAATTTGACGTGTCGACATCTGTGTTCCTCCAAATAAAGGGCAAAGCGGTTCTCGTTCACTTTCAGATCTTCTCGATTCCCCCACGTTTCGATGGTCCATAAGGGTGATGGAAAGCCGAGCCGACCCGTTTCAATTTCCCGACGCCACGCCGAGAACCACGCAGTCCGCCTTGCGCCACCGGCGATACCCAGAAGACGGCTTCCAGTTCCGCCGCCGAAACCTCCTGGCAAAAAGATCAGATCACCCAGGGCGAGCGGAAGATGGTGAAATCCTATCTTCGCGATCACATCGATAGCGTCTCGGAGTCCGGTCTCTTCCCGATTCCCGACCATGCAGAGTACCCCGAGGCAAAGGGCTTTTTCGCCGGGGTGACCTCGGAGATCTGGTCCTCAAAGGTCGACGGCTCGGTTGTCGGGTACTTGCAGGTGAAGTCCCGGCAGACGTAGGCCGTCGACTTTCCTTTCTTGGTCTCTTTTTTCTCCATCCAGGGGATCGTCTCTTTCCGGTTGGGGATCGAGGGGTCCTCGGTGCGCACCAGGACGGCGTTGGGCAGGAAGGTCTTGCGCCAGGTATTCATCATGGGATTGAGCGAATCTTCGGAGGGTTTCACAAACGCGATCTCGCGGGGTTTGGCATCGATGAAGTCCAGGGCGACGAGCATACGTGACAGACGAGCACCGCGGGTCTCCAGCGTTTCACCGAAGGCTTCGAGTACGTCTTTCCCACGTTTCTGAAACGACTCGTCCAGCGTGAACTGGTAGAGTTTGAAGAGATTCAGGGCGGCGTAGGAGTTGGAGGTCGGTGTGGAGCCATCGCGATCGCCCTTCTTTCGGGTGATGGGAACATCGGAGCCGGAGGCGGTCTGGTAGAATCCACCGTGCTTGTCGTCCCAGTAGTGCTCCAGGTGCTGGCGTTGCAGCTCCTCGGCCCCTTTCAGCCATCGGGTCTCGCTTGAAGCCTCGTACAGGTTCAGGAGGCCCGCGATGGCGAAGGCGAGTGCGGCCCGGGCGAAGGCCTCCAGCGCCAGCCCGTTCCACGCCGTGATGATGTTGTCATCGAGCGGCGGATTCGGGCGGTTTTCCCGGGCGATACGCAGCTTTTTGCGGGCCCGATCGAGTCGGTCGTCGACCGATCGAGGCCGAGTTCCTCGGCGACGGCGTCTCGCGACCGGGGCGTATGCAGAACGTTTTTGCCCTCATGGTTCCCGGAGTTGGTGACATTGTAATACGCGTTGACCAGCTCGGCCTGCTTGTCGGTCAGGACCTCCCGGATCTCGTCGGGCGACCAGAGGAAGAAGACGCCTTCTTTGAGCTTGCCTCCCGGCTTGACCCGGCTGTCGGCGTGGGTCGCGGCGTACAGTGCGCCCTCCTCGCTGACCATCTCCAGCGCGCGCTCTTCACCGGAACGTTTGTGATATCTCAGCAGAAACTGCAGCCTGGATGGCATGGGAAACTTGTTGCGCCGCCCTCACCCGACATCATGCGCACCGCACTCATGTAGCGGTCATCGATGTCCGGGCGCTGCTCCCGGTCGACCTTGATGGTGATGTAATGTTCATTGAGGTACTCGGCGATCTCGGCTTCGTCGAAGCTCTCCTTGGCCATGACGTGACACCAGTGACACGTCGAATACCCGACCGAAAGCAACACCGGTTTGTCTTAGGGGCTCGGCTTCTGTGGTTCGTCGGTCTGCTCGGCCGACTACCCCTCGGTCGTGGTTGGGGGCTTGTCGCAGGCGAGCAGGGTAGCCGTCACTAAAAAGAACGAGGTGAGTTTCTTCATCATAGCTGCGTGGCGGGGTTGAAAAGAGCCGCAGGACATCCATGGCAATGAGTACCTATGGAGATACGGATTGGGAGGCCGAAGATCTGGTTCAATCGACCTATGAGAGCGCCTTTCGGCGAGGAAAACTGATGTACATCGAAATTTTGTATTTCGACGGATGCCCCAATTACCGGGAAACACTCGAGCGGGTCCGGAACGTTGTCCGAAGGCTGGATGTCGAGGCCGACATCGAGACGACTGAAGTTGAGACGGACGAAGAGGCACGCGACTTGGGCTTTCGCGGCTCTCCGTCGGTTCGCGTGGAGGGCACAGATATCGAGCCGGATGTCGAAGGGCGGACGACGGTTGGACGCGGTTGTCGTGTCTACTCTACGGCGCGGGGCACGTCCGGCGTGCCACCTGTCGAGATGATCGAAGAGGCGATCACCTGACCCCCTCCGCCTTCGGTGACTAGAAGGTCACGACTTCGTAGCCATCATCGACGAGCGATTTAATGCTCGGATGGCCGTTGAAGTCGGCCAGAAAGTCGATGTCGCTCTGCTGGACTTCTTCGAAGACTCCGAAGGATTTCGAGCAGAATCGGCAGGCCCCGGCGATGCTACCCTTCACGGCATCGTAGATCGGGTGAGCATCGTGTTCGGGATCTTCGAGTTCCGGGATCCACTGCGTCCCAGCCCCGTCGAAGATCAGTTTGACGTCGTCTCCTTCGCCATTTTCGATGAATTCTCGGGTGGTCTCCAGGGCGTTGAAGACGCGGCCCAGGTCGGCGTGACTGTCGGTTCCGGCAAAGACGATCAGTGCTGTTTTGGACATGTTGCACTCCTTTTGAACGAACGGTGATTGTCAGTCAGACTTTGGAAGAATCGGTTCGAATCCGTTGTCGGTGCGCAGAACAGGTAGCAGGTGGAAGCCTCGCCTCAGCCCGGTGCGAATGAAGCCTTCGTAGCCGGTAATCGACTCGGTCATCGACGCCATCCAAGAGGCGATGTCGGCCGTGGCGCTCTCGTAGGCATCCAGAAAGGCGTCGGTGTAGGCGTCGGCCACGAGCAGCGCCGCGCCGATGTCGCCTCGATCGTTGCGGGCGTTTTTGGCCGGCTTCACGGTCGCCAGAAACGACTCGAGCGTCTCCGGGGTAAGGGTCGATACCTGGCGGCCCACATGCAGAACTTTTCCTTCGTTGTTCTGGGTGATCAGGTCGAAGAAGTCGCTCTCCCTGGAGTTCGGCCGCGGCAGCTCGCAGTAGAGGGTCGCCGTCGATGTCTCGGCCACCCAGTGGGTCAGATACTTCCAGTCCTCGAAGCGCTTGCGCTCCTCCATGTGTTGCGGCAGTTGCGTGAGCATCCACCGCAGGAGTCGATAAGTGGGGTCGCTTCGGTAGAGGTCGCGCCACACCGTCGAATCGCGAGCCGGGGCCTCGGCGCGAGCGTCGGCGGCCGGTTCGATCGACCAGGTGGAGTAGCGCATTCCCACGGTCGACGAGGAGGTCTCCTCGACCTCCTGACCCTCGGAGGAGGGAGAAATGTGGAAGGTCCGGTCCCTGAGTTCACGTCGGTAGGTGATGGTCGGAAAGTGGGTTTGACGCCGTTCGACGTGCACGGTCACCGAGCGGTCATCGATCCACGACTCCCAACTGTGTTCGGTGGGATCCGGCTCCCAGCCCTCCGAAAAGACCTCCAGAAGGTCGGTCCCCTGCTCGATGAAGAGATACGCCACGTCCTGACCGTCGCGAAGTTGGACGGCCCCGTCGAAATCGGCATCCCTCAGTCGGCGCACCAGCTCGACAATGTCGGTAAACGACGAGTCGAGGTCCTCGTGAAGACGATCCGGTTCGTACAGAGCCGAGGCGAGGTGTGGAATGCACCGATCTTCGAGGTCATCCGGCACCGGGTACAGGGTCGCTCGCGTCGTCTCCGGAAGCGACTCGTAGATGTGATCCCCGACGCTTCCGTCCTCGAGATCCACCGATGCGAAGATCAGCCCCTGGAAGATGAAAAATACTGAGTTTCCGAGCCGGGCGACGCCGGCAAAGGGGTCGGTGTGAAGAGGGGTCTCCAACAACTTCTCTAGCAATTCCTGCGTCGAGGAAGTGCCCAGGGACTTGCCGGGCCAGTTCAATACGGCGTTGACGACGAGTTCGACGGGTCGTGTGCCCGAGACCACGCAGGTGGGCGGTGACGTTTCGTCGGGTGAATCGAGGGCGGTATCTGGTTCGTTCGTCCAGGACAACGACTGCAGGGTGCCCGAGCCGTCGGAGTTGAACTCCTCGAGCGAGATCTTCATCTCCGCGGCGGAGGCGAATCGGTCGCTGGGGTTTTTGGCCAGCGCCCGGTGGACGACGGCTTCCAGGACTGGCGGCACCGTCGGATTCTGTGCGGTGATGTTGTCGGGGTCCTCGTTGACGATCTTCGTGCTGACGGTCGCAATATTCGAGCCGTCGAAGGGTGGGGTCCCGGTCAACATTTCGTACAGGATAACGCCGACCGAAAAGAGGTCGGAACGCTCGGTGACCTCGCCCTCCATGAGCTGTTCGGGCGACGAATACAGCGGCGTTCCCAGCACCTCGCCAGCCTGGGTTTTGACCAGGTCGGAATCCTTGACCTGCGCGATGCCGAAGTCGGTGAGTTTGATGCGGCCGTCGCGCTTGACCATGACATTGGCCGGTTTCACATCCCGATGGACGACGTCGTGGGAGTGGGCGGTCTCCAGCGCATCCAGGAGCTGGACCCCGATGTCGCAGACCCGGTCCGGATCGCAGGGTGCATTGTGTTCGATGACCTCGGCCAGGTCGTCGCCATCGATCCACTCCATGGCGATGTAGGATAGCCCGTTGACGTAGCCGAGTCGGTGCGTCGTAACGATTCCCGGATGAGAGAATGCGGCGCTGGCCCGCGCCTCCTGCAGGAATCGACGCGACGCTTCCATCGCCCCGTTCTCGGAGAGTCGGTCCAAAAAATCGGGGCGCAGGACCTTCAGGGCCACCTTCCGGTCCAGATTCAACTCCCGCGCCAAAAGGACCACACCCATCGAGCCGTGCCCGACGGTGCGCTCGACCTCGAACGGAAAGTCTTCGCTGGGTTCGGTGGGAAGCTTCATGGCTCGGTCACTCTCAATCGAGTCGAGGGCCGTCAACGCGGAGTCGGTGATTTCGTTACGATAGATGGTCAGCGGCGGATTCGGTTTCAATCTGACGAAAGTATGCCGGACTGAGGGTCGGGCAGACCTCAGCGACGCATCGCCAGCACCTGACGCAGGATCTTTTTGACCGTCAGGGTCAGCTTCGTGCGGTTGTAGTCATCGCCTGCCGACCGGATGCCGCCGGCGAGGGTGGGGTACGGATGAATGACGTCGGCCAATGCATCGAGGGTCATGTCGCCGCGCATTGCGACGGCGACTTCACTGATCAGGTCGCCGGCATGGGGACCGACGATGGTGGCCCCTTTGATGGTGCCGGAGCCGTCGACGTGGATTCGAATAAACCCGTCGGTCTCTCCCTCGACGATAGCGCGGTCGACGTCGGAGAGTGGGGTTGTGTAGGTCTCGAAGTCGACGCCTCGATCCTCGAGGTCCCGGGGATACAGCCCCACGTGGGCGACCTCCGGGTCCGTATAGGTACACCATGGGATGAGTAGGTCGTCGAACTTCTTGCGCCCGAAGAAGAGGGCGTTTTGGACCACCATCCGGGCCATGAAGTCGGCGGCATGGGTGAACTGATACCGCGTGGCGACATCGCCGACGGCGTAGATGTCCGAATTCGTCGTCTGGAGCCGCTGGTCGACGTCGATGCCCTTCTTCGAGCTGTACGAGACATCGGCGCGATCGAGCCCCAGGCCGTCGACATTTGGCCGCCGGCCGGCTGCCAACAACAGCCGGTCGAACGTAAATGTCTCGCCGTCAGCCAATCGAAGTCGGACCGCGTGGTCGTCCCCGTCGCCGGCTGGGCTGACGCGTTCGATATCGGCGCCCAGCCGAAAGTCGACGCCCTCGTCTTCCATGGCGGATTGAACGATATCAGCCGCGTCGCTCGGCTCCTTTGCCAGGATTCTATCCTGCAAGTCGAAGACCGTGACCTCGGAGCCGAGTCGACTGAAGGCCTGAGCCATCTCCGCGCCGATCGGCCCGGCGCCGATGATCCCGAATCGATCGGGCAACTTGGTCAAATTGAAGAGATTCTGGCTGGTCACATAGGAGGTCTCGTCGAGCCCTGGGATCGGCGGCGCTGCGGGTTTAGCGCCGGTGGCGACGCAGGCCTTGGCGAATTCGAGCTTCGTTCCGTCGACCTCCAGGGTGTTCGGCCCGACGAACTCGCCGTGACCCAGAAAGACATCCACCCCGAGCTCCCGGGCGAAGCGCTCGGCGGAATCGTGGTGCGAGATGTGAGCGCGGACCGAACGCACCCGCTTCATGACCTCCTGAAAGTCGACCTCGATGTCGCCGCGGACGTGGATGCCAAACTCCTGCGCGCCGCGCACCTCGGCCGCGGCTCGGCCCGCCCGAAGGATCGCCTTGGAAGGGACGCACCCGAAGTTGAGGCAATCGCCGCCCATCAGATGTTTTTCGACGAGGGCGACTTTGCCTCCCAGACCGGCGACGGCTGCGGCGGTCACCAGTCCGCCCGTTCCAGCGCCGACGACCACCATGTTGTAACGGGGCTCCGGGTCCGGATTGACCCAGTCGGGCGGGTGGACCTGGTCGAGCAACTCGACGTTTGCCTCATCCATCGGCTCGACGCCGATCTCCTCCAGGTCTTCGGCCGATCGAAGGTCCACCTGCTCGGGCAGCCGAGCCTGCAGGCCCGCCGCGGAGTCCGACGGATCCGCGCCCGTCAGGAAATCCGCCCAGGAGGCGGGTCCGTCGCCTTCGCCCCGCGATCGATGCCCGTGATCCTCGTCCCAGGTGAATCGGTAGAAGAGATAATCGTCCTTGAACCGATGTTCCCGGGTGACGTGGTGAAACACGCCAGCTTCGAGGAGTAGATTTCCGATGCGCTCGGCTTCGTCGGTGCTGTCGGCCAGGCCAGAGTCGACGAGCCACTCGCACGCCTCGGAGCCGACGAAACAGTCCTCGTATTCCTTGAGGCGATAGGTGCGGTCCGAGACGTCGATGTTGTCTCGAAATTTGGCGACGAGCGAGTCGAGGGGGACGTCCGTGGAGTCATTCATGGCACAACGGGCCGCAGGGAAGTAATCAATCGCACACTCATGCATCGTTGCGACAGACGTTCATCCCCGGCTCGTTGTTTCAGATTCGTCCGCCTACCGCGGCATGATCCGGTAGTCGACGAGGGTCTCCACGACGCGGGTGCCTCGCAGTCGGAACTCGCGCATAACCACGCCGATGCCGCGGGCGAAGTAGCGGCTCATGCGGTGGATGCGGCCGAAGGGAACCTCGTCGTGAAGGGGGCCGACACCCTCGATGGAGATGCTGCCGAAGAACGACCCAGCAGGGGTCTCGATGCGGTTCCAGTTCGTGCCGACGGTGAAGGTCGGCGACCGCTCGGGCCAGGACCTACCGAGTTCCAGCGGGAATCGGTACACGGGAGTCTGTCGGCCCAGGTACGAGAGCAGCCAGTCCAGGTCATCGATGTTGCGACGGCACGGGCTTGGACATTCCCAGATACGTCTCGGGGTCACCAGCCAGTGGTGGTTGGCCTGGCTGAGATTGGCGTCGTTGTACTCCGAGCGCAGGTGCACCAGTCGACGGGTTCCGTATCGGTCGACCGATTCGACGGAGGTGGTCACGGTGGTGGCAGGCAAGGCCGATTGTGCCGGTGAATCGGGGGCATCGGCCCCGCTGTCGTCGGCGGCCGAGGCGGGCCGGCGCTCGTAGCGCCAGTAGTTTCCGACCTCCAGCGGAAACGGGTAGTCTGACGAGTCCAGAAGCGTCGTCTTCAGGTGAAGCCCGGCCTTCAGAAACACGTCGAGGCGGTGTCCCAGATGCATCGTCGACGCGACGCCGAGTCGAAGGTCCGGGTTCTGTGCGGCGTCGCCCGCCTGGCCGGCATCGGCACCGCTGTCGGGAGAGTCGCCGATGCGGATGATCTTGGGGATGCGAATCTCGAAGGTGGCGTCCTGGCCGACGAGGCCGACCTTCAGGGTGTTGTCCCAGTGCTGGACGACGCGTTCGTCTTCGTCAGCCACAGGTCCGTCGACCGTGCGGCCTTTGCCCAGCGCGAGGCCGCGAAATTCGAAGATCGAATCGAGCCCCTCGGCCGGGGCCTCGGAGGGGTTGTCGACGCGCAGGCGACGGCGCGTCTCGGCCGCCTTTCCCTGCTGGGTGTCCACGAATTTTCTGGCATCTTCGAGGCCGAGGTTCACCAGCGACGCGTAGTCGGCGGGCCCGACGAAGACGTGGTCCCAAAGCGAATCGTTGTCGGTGATCAACGCATCGAACAGGGCCTTTCCCAGCGCCTGCGTCGAATTCAGTCGGGGCAGCGTGTCGTCTTGCTCACCGGTCATCGACCCCCAGCGCCCGGCATCTCCGCGGGCTCCGATCTGGAGCTGGCGGCGCAATCGGCGCTCCCGGGTGGCGGCCGCCTCCGGGGAATGATCCGGGTCTTCGGTGTAGACCAGAGGCTTGAGCGGGCGCTCGTCGCGGGAGTCAGTCGCTGTTTTCTCTTCGGACGAACACCCCCACGGCCCGCTCATCGCAGCGGCGACGAGGAGGGCGGCAAAGACTGGGCGTTGGAAATCGGGGGTGAGCATGGTGTCAGTTTGAGACCATACAAAGAAAAGCGCGCAGCCGTGAAGCTGCGCGCTCTTCGTGGGATGCTGAAACAAGCGGGGTGGACGAGACTCGAACTCGCGACCTCCTGCGTGACAGGCAGGCGTTCTAACCAACTGAACTACCACCCCAGTGGTGCGGGCGCGGCAATGGGCGCACCTGGGATTGAACCAGGGACCTACTGCTTGTAAGGCAGCCGCTCTCCCACTGAGCTATACGCCCGTGGCGCGTCTTACCGCCGAGAGCGTGGCCCTCAGCGGGCGGCACAATCTATGTGCCGGCGCGTGCCGAGTCAAGAGCCAATCCGTCTCTGGCCCCTCGTCGGCGGCCGGGCTCGGCGCCCGAGCGACCGCTTCTCTAACCAGTGTGGCTGGCCCCTGTCAACCGGCATTCTTGTCACTGATACGACCGTTCGCCGAGTCCGATGGCCGAAGCCGACGATTCCGGCAGAGTTTCGTCGCCGGCGTCTTCGGCCGACTCCTCGTCACGCAGGACTTCCGGCGGCAGAAGCGGCCCCTGGAGTTGTTCGAAGAACATCTCGGGATTCTCCAGCGCGAGAGCTTCGCGCAGCACCTCGTCCATGTGCTCGACGGTGACGATCTCCAGGCCGCGTCGGATGCGCGAGGGGACCTCCTGCAGGTCCTTTTCGTTGGCCTCGGGGATGATCACCGTCTCGATGCCGGCACGATGGGCGGCGACGATCTTTTCTTTGAGTCCGCCGACCCGCATCACGCGTCCGCGGAGGGTGATCTCTCCGGTCATGGCGACCGTGCGTCGCACGGGCGTCTGGGTGAGTACGCTGACGATGCTGGTCGCCATCGTAATGCCGGCTGAGGGCCCGTCCTTGGGTAGCGCGCCCTCGGGAAAGTGGACGTGCAGGTCGACCTTCTCGTGGAACTCGGGGTTGAGTCCCATGTTTAGGGCCCGGGAGCGCACATAGCTCATCGCGGCGCGGGCCGACTCCTGCATCACGTCGCCCAGCTTGCCGGTGATGATCAACTTGCCCTTCCCGGGCATGACCGTGACCTCGCTGACGAGCATGACCCCGCCGTTTTGGGTCCAGGCCAGCCCGTTGGTCATGCCGATCTCATCGGACTCCTCGATCTCCTCTTCCTCGAACTGCGGCGCGCCCAGGTAGGTCGGCACCGTGCGCGCCCGGATCGTAAAGGTCTCCTGGTCGGAATCCTCCACGACTTTGCGCGCAATTTTCCGGCAGATCGAGCCGATCTCGCGCTCCAGATTCCGCACACCGGCTTCGCGAGTGTACTCCGATGCGATCCTATCGAGGGCGCTGGAGGTAAACGAGACATCGAGGTCGTCGAGGCCGGCGGCCTTGAGCCGTTTGGGCACCAGATACTGCCGGGCGATCTTTTCTTTTTCGTAGTCGGTGTATCCCGGGATCTCGATGATCTCCATGCGGTCCTGCAGCGGCGCCGGGATCGGCTCGAGCCGGTTGGCCGTGCAGATGAACATCACATCGGAGAGGTCGTAATCGAGGTCCAGGTAGTGGTCGTTGAAGGTCTCGTTTTGCTCCGGGTCCAGGACCTCGAGCATGGCGCTCGCCGGGTCGCCCCGGAAGTCCGAGGACATCTTGTCGACCTCGTCGAGCAAGAAGACCGGGTTCGAGGAGCCGGCCTTTTCGATCGACTGGATGATCTTGCCGGGCATCGACCCGATGTAGGTGCGCCGGTGACCGCGGATCTCGGCCTCGTCGCGCACGCCGCCCAGCGATAGTCGCACGAAGTTTCGATTGGTCGCCCGTGCGATCGACCGCCCCAGCGAGGTCTTTCCGACGCCCGGCGGTCCCACAAAACAGAGGATCGTCCCCGACGGGGCGTCCGACAGCGAGCGGACGGCCAGGTACTCGAGGATCCGGTCCTTGGGCCGCTCCAGTCCGTAGTGATCGTTCTCCAGGGTCTCTTCGGCCGCCTCGATGTCGAGCCGGTCGTCGGTCATCTCGAACCAGGGCAGCTCCAGGACCCGGTCGATGTAGTTGCGCACGACCGTCGCCTCGGCGCTCATCGGGCTCATCATCTTGAGCTTCTTGAGCTCACTCTTGAGCCGCTCTGTCGCCTCGTCGGGCAGCTCCTTTTGCTCGATGCGGTCCTCGAGCTCGGCCACTTCGTCGGCGAAGACGTCCTGGCGCTCCTGCATCTTCTGGTGGAGCTTCTTGGCCCGAGAGTCGTCGTCATCGTCGTCGCTGGCGGGCTTCTGGCTGCGGGATTCGGCCTTGCGCTCGGCCTCGACCTCGATTTCGTCCTGCAACAACTCGTAGAGTCGATCGAGTCGCTCGCGGGGATCGAAGGTCTCGAGCAGGTCCTGTTTGAGATCGAGATCCAGCGACAACTGGGCCGAGATGTGGTCGGCGATCTGGGACGGAGCGTCGACCTGTTCGAGCTGGCTGAGGGCGTCGGGCGGGATGCGTTTGTTGAGGTCGACGTAGGTCTCGAAGGCCGAGCGGACCGCCTCGACGATATCGTTGGGGATGTCGGTCGGCTCGGGGATCAGGACCGGGTCGTGCTGGACCTGAAGGTGGTCGTCGTCGGAGCGGAAATTCTGGGTCTTGGTCCGATGGTCCCCTTTGACCAGGACCTTGACCGTGCCGTTGGGCAGCCGGACAAGCTGGGCGATCCGCGCGACGGTCCCGACCTCGTGGAGGTCGTCCTCGGTGGGGTGCTCGATGTTTTGCTTCTGGACGACGAGCACGAGTTTTTTGTCGCGGTGCATCGCCTCTTCCAGCGCCCGAATACTCGGGGCCCGACCCACGATCAGCGGGGCCGTCATGTGCGGGAAGACCGCGATGTCGCGCAGGGGCAATACCGGCAGAAAACGTGCGTCGTCGCTGCCGTCACTCGATTGCGACATGGAGAGTCCTCGTCACTGCATCGATGGTGGGACGTGCGTGTCGCGCAGGCTACGCCGATTCGGCGATGACTTCTTCGAACTGAATCGACGAATGCTCCGCGTCTTCGATCATATCTTCGGTGATGCGGACCTCGGTGATGTCCGAGCGCCCGGGAAGTTCGTACATCAGATCGAGCATCACTCGCTCGAGGATCGTGCGCAGGCCGCGGGCCCCCGTATCGTGATCCAGGGCCGCCCGGGCGATGGCGCGCAACGCATCCTCTTCGAACTGCAGGTCGACACCGTCGATCTTAAACAGTTTTCGGTACTGGCGCACCAGAGCGTTTTTCGGCTCGGTCAGAATCCGCACCAGCGACTCCTCGTCGAGCTTCTGCAGCGTCGCTTCCGTGGGAATCCGCCCGACGAATTCCGGAATCAGGCCGTAGCGCATCAGGTCTTCGGGTTGCAGCGCCTGCAGCAGTTCGGTCGTCGAACGCTCGCGCTTCTCGGAGACGTCCGAGCCGAAGCCCATCTTCCGGTCACCGAGCCGCTGATTGATGATGTCGTCGAGCCCGGAGAACGCTCCGCCGCAGATAAACAGGATGTTCGTGGTGTCGATCTGCAGGAAGTCCTGCTGTGGGTGTTTGCGGCCACCCTTCGGCGGCACCGAGGCAACCGTGCCCTCGATGATCTTGAGCAGAGCCTGCTGGACGCCTTCGCCGGAGACGTCTCGGGTGATCGACGGGTTTTCACCCTTCCGGGCGACCTTGTCGATCTCGTCGATGTAGATGATCCCCTTGCTGGCGGCCTCGATGTCGCCGTCGGCGGCCTGCAGGAGATTGACGATGATGTTCTCGACGTCCTCTCCGACGTAGCCGGCCTCGGTCAGGCTGGTGGCGTCGGCGATGGTAAACGGGACATCCAACACCCTGGCCAGGGTCTGAGCCAACAGGGTCTTGCCGCTGCCGGTCGGCCCGATCAGCAGGATGTTCGACTTCTCGAGCTCGACGTCATCGCCCTCCTGGCTCGACTCGATTCGCTTGTAGTGATTGTGGACTGCCACCGAGAGGATCTTCTTGGCGCGCTCCTGAGAGATGACGTACTGGTCCAGAAAATCCTTGATCTCTGAGGGCGACGGCAATTCGGAGTGGTCGGTGCTCGACTCGTCGTGCTGCAGCTCCTCATCGATGATGTTGCCGCACAGGCCGATACATTCGTTGCAGATGTAGACCGTGGGGCCGGCGATCAGCTTCTGGACTTCGCGCTGGCTCTTGCCACAAAACGAACAGCTCAGGTTCGAGTGGCCCCCGCCGTTGTTTCCCTGGTTTGCCATGAGTCTACGTCCCGTAGTGCTGAAAGACGAGAACTGTCGTCTGTGATGGTACCCGAAACGCCGCGAGAGTTCAGCCCGCGCCGCCGAGCTTCTTGAACACGGCCCGTCTTGGACAGGCCCGATATACAAAAAACCGCGACGGTGCCGAAATTCCCGCCGCGGCAAGGGGAGCTACCCCTCGTGGGTCCCGTTCAGTCGTTGGGCTCCGGCGGGCGGTCGATGATCTCGTCGGCCAGCCCGTAGTCGACCGCCTCCTCGGCGCTCATGTAGTAGTCCCGGTCGGTGTCCTTGCGGATCCGCTCGATCTCTTGGCCGGTGTGGTCGGCCAGGATCTCGTTGATCCGCTCGCGCAGATTCAGGATCTCGTTGGCCTGGATATCGATGTCACTGGCCTGGCCGCTGACCCCGCCCATCATCGGCTGATGGATCAGCACACGAGCGTTCGGAAGCGTCAGACGACGCCCCGGCTCGCCGGCCGCCAGAAGGAGCGCCCCCATCGAGGCCGCCTGTCCCATACAGATGGTCGTGATCGGCGGCTGAATGTACTGCATCGTATCGTAGATGCCCAGTCCCGCGGTGACGCTTCCACCCGGCGAGTTGATGTACAAGAAGATCTCCTTTTCGGGATCTTCGCTCTCCAGAAACAGCATCTGGGCGATGATGCTGTTGGAGACCTGGTCGTTGACGCCGGTGCCAAGGAAGATGATGCGTTCCTTGAGGAGGCGGCTGAAGATGTCCCAGCCGCGCTCACCGCGGTGCGTCTCTTCGATTACCTGCGGAATGAAAGCCATGATTGGTCCCGTCGACGGTAGAGGTCGAATCTCAACGAAGAAAGGTAGGTCACACGGCCCTCAGGACAAGGGCCGTGGACCCGACTTTCTCAGTCTTCCTCGACCTCGGAGCTGTCTTCGTCGAGGCCGACGTCGGAGCTGTCCTCATCGAGGCCCGCATCGGAGCTGTCCTCGTCGAGGCCGACCGGCGCCGGCGTGTTCTGGCGCTGCTTCTCCTCGAATTCGGACCACGAGATCTCGTTGACCTCGGCCTCGTCCATCAGCAGGGTCTTCGTCTTCTCCATCAACGCCTGGTACTGCACCGACTGCATCTGCTGCGGGTCCTGCTCGGCGTAGTTTCGCAGTTGCTCGGCGTTGATCTGCGGATTGTGCTGCGCCTGATGCTCGAAGAAGGCGTTGAGGTCTTCTTCTCCGACCTCGAGGCCCTCTTTCTCGGCGATGGCCAGCAGGATGAACTCCGATTTGATCGACTTTTTGACCTCGTCTTCCATGTCGGCTTTGAGGTCCTCGATGTCGATCTCGAGGTCGTCGATGTCCAGACCCTGCTGCTGGAACATCTTCTTTCGCTGCTCGACCTCGCGTTCGAGCTGCTGCTCCAGGAATTTCGGCGGCACGTCGATGTCGTGGGCGTCGACCAATGCGTCGACCAGTTCGTCTTCGGCGACGTGCTCGGCGCGGTGGGACTTCTGGTCGGCGATCTGGTCGCGAATTTGGCCGCGAAGCTCCAGCATCGTCTCGGCCTCGCCGGTGTCCTTGGCGAACTCGTCGTTGAGTTCGGGGAGCACACGGGTTTTGACCGATTTAATCGTGAGCTGAAGCGTGATCGACTTGCCCTGAAGTGACTCCTCGGGGAAGGACTCCGGCAGTTCGATGGTCGCCTCGACCGTGTCGCTGAAGCCGGCGCCTTCGAGCGCCTCTTCGATGCCCGGCAGCGTCTGCCCGGCTCCGATCTCGACCTGCATGTCCTCGCCGGAGAACTCCTCCGGGTTGACGTCTTCGTCGTCGAGCGGCTTGAAGTCGATGGTCGCGACGTCACCTTCTTCGATGGTCTCGCGAAATTCGATCGGCTCGAGCGTGGCGAACTGCTCGCGCATCTGCTCGAGCTGCTCGTCGATCTCTTCGTCATCGACCTCCGGTTGCGGCGAGTCGACCTCCAGACCCATGTAACCGACCGGGTCGACGGCCGGGCTGATTTCGACGTAGACGTCGAAGTCCAGCGAGCCTTCGTCCTCGCCGGGCACCTGCGTGACCTCGGGCTGGCCGAGATGCAGGATGTCCTGGTCGAGGTCTTCGATGAACTGATCGATCTGGTCTCGGACCAGGTTTTCGATGACGTCACCCTGGACGCGCTGGCCGTATTTGCGCTTGATGACCGACATCGGGACGTTTCCCTTGCGGAATCCGTCCATGTCGGCGTTTTCGGCCAGCTCGTTGAGCGCCCGGTTCATCTCTTTGTTGTATTCTTCAAAGGGGACGCTGACGTGCGCCGTGCGGGTCATGTCGCCGGTTTCTTCGAGTTCGTAAGCCATGCAACGCTCCTGTACGCGCGTAGATAAATTCGAGTGCGTCGTCGTGTACGTGTCGGAATTCGGAAACGGGACGGCGGCCGTGATGCGGGCTCTCCGCCCGGAGGTGCCTCCGCATGAGTGAGCCAGGGAGGATTCGAACCTCCGACCGATGGATTAAGAATCCATTGCTCTACCAAGCTGAGCTACTGGCCCTCGCGGGGTCGACGACGCGGGTCGTCGACCGTGCGGGGAAGGGAGCGCGCCCGGCAGGATTTGAACCTGCGACTCACGGATTCGAAGTCCGCTGCTCTATCCAGGCTGAGCTACGGGCGCACAGATCGTAAAAAGGGTGGGCAACGGGACTTGAACCCGCGTCCTCCGGCACCACAAGCCGGCGCTCTAACCAGACTGAGCTATGCCCACCGCAGGGCCGTCGCCGGAATTTTGCTCCGGCGGCAATCGGATCGGGTAACTAATACGCGCCCGTGACACTGTCAAGGACGTTCGGCGCGCCGGTAAACCGACCAGTGAGGGCTTTTGAAGACGCGTTTGAAGGTGTCATTTTGACGCTGAATTCGGCCGGGTCCGCCACGGACGAGCACGTAGTTGTACCAGCCGAGATCTTCTCTGGGATTCACGTCGCCAGGCTTCCATTCCCAGCGTGGGGGGACGCGCGGCGGACGGTTGCCCTCTCGAAAGCGAAAGGGCGACTGTGGGAAGTCGGCGAAGGTGAACATCACGGCGCCGCCCTTGTGGGCCTGGTAGTAGGCCACGGCGTGCAAAAATGGCGAGAATCGGACGTGTCGCGAGCCGGTCCGAAACATCAGTCCCGCCACGCGCTGGCCCTCCGGGATCTCGTCGATAGCGGCCTGGAGCTCGCCGACTTCATCGCGGCTAAACGACTGGAAGCTGTCGGCGACCTGGTAGAACTGGACGCACGAGACGGCCACGAGCGCGGCGGCGGCCAGGACCTTCGGCCAGCGTGTCGGTTCGGGAAGTGCCGGCACGGCCAGGAGGATGCCGATGATGGCGAATCTGGGTGAGATCGGCCAGATCCAGTCGTACGACAACGGGAGCGCGAAGTAGGCGACCATCGCCAACGGCGCCATCATCGCTACCCGCTGTACCGGCGGCCACCAGGTGTCTGACGGCTTGTCTCGCTGGAGTCCCGCGCCGGTGATGACCACGAAGATGGCGACGAGGCCCACCAGTATCAGCAGGTGGTCGTCGAAGGCCTCGTGGGTGATATTCGTCGTCCAATCTGGCAACTGAGAAAACGCCTCTCGCCAGGGGCGAAACTGCGCGTCCTCTCCGACGGCTTTGGTCGCCGAGCTTCCCGCAGGACTGAAGAAAGTCCAGAGGATCGAGATGAGACCTGCCGGCAGCATCGGCAGCCAGCGCCAGAAGGTCTGGGGCGCCGAGTCTCGAAGTCCCAGCGTGGCCGCGCCGATGGCCAAAAACGCGAAGGGTACGACGTGCATAAAGAAGCAGACGATCCCGACGACTCCCAGCGAGATGGCGGTCTGTCGGGTGTACTCGTCGCGAAGTTTCGCACAGAGTCCCAGTCCCAGAAGCATAAGCGGGAGGGCCGCCGCGAAGTTGATGAATCCCAGAAGGACGAAGGGATTGTAGAGCAGCGGGACGGCGAAGAGGGCCAGAAACTGAGGGCGGTCGAGTTCGGCCAGCAGGTAGCGCAGGGCGTAGGGCGTCGTCGCCAGGCACGCCGTCAAAAAGAGGCGGTTGGCGACCTGGATTTCAACGATCCAGGAGAGCAGCCAGACCGCGCTGTAGTAGCCCAGGTACTGGGTCTGAAAGGGGGTGATTCGGAAGAAGTTCGACAGGTTCAGCGCCGGGTCGCCGTAGTCGGCGAGGACCCGGATGGCGGCCAGATGCTGGGGTAGATCTTGGAGGGGGAGCCAGTCGGGCAGCCAGATCGGAACGATGGCGGCCGCCACGAGTGCGGCGAGCCCGAGTTCCAGCAGCTTTCGGCGCAGGCTCATTTCAAACATCCGAATCCATGAACGCCACAAAAGCGCGCCCGGTAGGACTCGAACCTACGACCGGCGGCTTAGAAGGCCGCTGCTCTAATCCAACTGAGCTACGGGCGCTCCGCAACCCGCCGGAGCGGCGGGTGGAGGGGTTCCGGACGAACCGGAGTCGGGACGCCCGGATTTGAACCGGGGACCTCCTGCACCCAAAGCAGGCGCGCTACCATGCTGCGCCACGTCCCGTGGAGGGCGAACATATAGACGAACCCCGGGTGCGCTGCAATACCTCCGGCGCACCCGGCGTCTGTGGGAATCGATCAGGCGAGGAATTTTCCGTCGTCGGGCTCCGGACTCTCGGAGAGTGCCTCTTCGACCAGGCTGCGGGCGTCCTCGAGCCGGTTGTCCTGCACGAGAATGCGGATCTCACCCTCTTCGCCGGCGCTGACGGGAAAACCGGGATTCTCGTTTTTGCGCGTGTGGCAGCGGATGCCGTGATCCTCGAGGACATCGACCAGCAGTTCGACCTCGGCGAAGTTGGGGCTCGCGTACAGAGGCACCATCTCAAAGTCGGTGTCTTCCGGATCGTCTCCGGGTGTGCCCGGGGTCTTTTCGGTCTCGTCGGACATGGACATACCTCGTTCGTTGAGTTCAGTGAGAGTCCGTAGCTGAATGTAACGCCTGTGACGGCCCCGACAACCGATGTCGGGTGGCTACACGGCGCCGGTCACCGTGGGGGACGATCGGTAGAACAGAAAGAAGATGTAGCCCCCGTAGACCAGAAGCATCGCCACGCCCTCGGTGCGGCTGATGCGATCGCCGGTCTGAAGGATCGGAAAGATCAGGAGTGCCACGGCCAGCATCATCCAGATGTCGAAGTCCAGCACGTGGTCCTGCACGTGAATCGGCGCGATCAACGAGACCGTGCCCAGCACCAGCAGGATGTTAAACAGGTTCGAGCCGATGACGTTGCCCACCGAGATATCCGAGGCGTCGTTGAGCGCCGCCACCAGGCTGGTCGCCAGCTCGGGCAGGCTCGTGCCCAGAGCGACGATGCTGATGCCGATGACCAGGTCCGGCACCTCGAAGTAACGGGCGATCTCGACCGACGATTCGACCATCAGGTACGCCCCGCCGGCCAGAGCGGCGATCCCCAGGACGATGCGGACGATTTGCTTCCACATCGGATCCCGGGCGACGGCGTCGGGGTCGACCTCCTCGAGCTCCTCGGTCACCGCCGGTTCCTCGTTCGAGTCGCCGTACAGCGACGTCATATACGAGTACAGCAGGTACGCGACCATTCCGCCGGCCAAAATGGCACCATCCCACCGTGTGAGCATGTAGTGGTCGGCACCCCACAGGGTCTTGTCGAAGAGAATAAGCCCCAACAGCAGAAAGGAGGCGGCCAGCATCAGCGGATATTCTCTGCGCACCGCCTGCTCGGTTACCTTGATGGGACGCACCAGCGAGGCGCACCCCAGAATCAGGGCGATGTTGGCGATATTGCTGCCGATGATGTTTCCGATCGAGATCGAATCGGTCGCATCCGTATGCTCGATGGCGGCGGTCAGACAGACCAAAAGCTCGGGCGAGCTGGTGCCGAAGGCTACGACGGTCAGACCCACCACCAGCGGTTTGACCCCGAACTTCAACGCGATCCCGCTGGCACCGTCGACCAGGGCCTCCGCTCCGAAGTAGAGCAGGACGAGTCCAACCAGGAACAGAATGACTTCCAGCAGCATACGAGCGGTCCCGATAAGGATCGTGAGTGTGCCGACGGGTCGGCGCGCGCCGCACTTCCGCTAACCTGTAGACGGTGAAAATGTCCAGTGGCTGGGTTGATCCAGATTCACATGCGTCGAACTGTTCGTACGCACGCTCATGGGATGCATGAACTCCGACGGAGGATTGGCGACATGATTAATCTGGTCGAAGAAGCGACGTCTACAAATGACCTTGCGCTGGAGCACCGGCACGGCGCCGGGCACGGGGCCTGCTGGGTGGCCGATCGGCAGACGAAAGGGCGTGGACGCCGCGAGGTCGGCGGCGAGCGCCGGCAGTGGTTCTCGCCGGCCGGCTCGAATATTTACATGTCGGTCCTTCTACGCCCCGAGATGGAGCCGGAATCGGCCACGCCGATCACGTTGGCGGCGGGGCTGGGTGTGGCCGACGCGCTCGTCGAAGAGACCGGGTTGGATATCTGGTTGAAGTGGCCGAACGACCTCTTTGTCGGCGAGCGAAAACTCGGGGGCGTGCTCACCGAGGCGGCCATCGACGACGGGGAGTTGGACGCGATCATCTGCGGGCTGGGTCTGAACATCAATATCTCGGCCGATGAGGTCCCCGACGAGTTGAGCGACATCATGACGAGCGTGGCGATCGAGAGCGGTCGCCAGGCCGATCGGCTCAGGCTGGTCTTCGAGGTTCGGCGTCGGCTGGTCGAACGGTGTGACGCCTTCGCGGGCGGGGGTATCGAGGCGATCCTCGAGGATCTTCGAAGCTACGACCGGACCGCGGGTCGGCGCGTGGAGATCTCGCGCGACGGGGAGTGGGTCGACGGTACCTCGAAGGGGATCGGCGACCGGGGGCAGTTGACCGTGGAGGTCGACGGCCAGGTCACCGATGTGCAGGCCGGAGAGGTTCGGTTCCCGGAGCTTTAGGGTCTACGGCAGTTGGTCGAAGGAATCGGGGCTGCCGTCGTCGTTTTCGTCCCAGCCGACCCGGGCGCGGTTGCCCTGGTCGTCGTAATATTCGAAGACGTCGGCCTTCCCGTCGCCATCTTCGTCTCGCTCGACCCGAAGGAGCTGGCCCTCTTTGTCGTAGAATTTGACGATGGCGAAATCCTCCTTGAAATCGAGGCTCATCTTCTTGCGGGTGACGGTGCCGTCCTCGTAGAAAGCGACCAGGTCGACGGTGCCGTCCAGGTCGAGATCCATCTCCTCTTCGATCACGTCGCCCTCGGCATTCGGGTACTGCCACAGGTCGACCTTTCCATCGAAGTTCATGTCCCGCTCGATGCGGATCAGTTCGCCATTTTTGTTGATGAAGCGGCGTTGGTCGGCCTTCCCGTCTTCGTTGAGGTCAAAGGTTTTGACCTCGAGATTTTTCCTCGACAGATTTCGGTTTCTGCGGCGTTGCGTGGCCGGAGTCTTGGTCGCCTTCTTGAGTTTCTCGGAGTCGGAGGCGGCTGCATCCTTGTTTTTGTTGCAGGCCGTCAGACCCGCCGCAAGCAGGCTCATCAGGCACACGAGGATGATGGTTGGCCGGGGAACGCCTGTTCGGGAGATCTGTGTGGTCATACCAGTGGGACCCAGTCGGAGCGTGTTCGTATCGTCAGTATCAAGGAGTATCAGACCCGCCGATATACGGCAATCAATCCGAGACGTCGGACCGACCATTACATGCGCATCGAGATGTCGACCGCCGAGGCCGAGTGGGTCAACGCGCCCGAGGAGATGACATCGAGCCCCAGACCGCCCAGTTCCGGCAGCCGTTCGACCGTGATATTCCCGCTGGCTTCGACGACCACGCGCTTGTCGGCACGGCCACGGATGGTGTCGATGGCGGTGGCCATCTGCTCGGTCGTCATGTTGTCGAGCATGATGATGTCGGCGCCGGCCTCCAGAGCGGGCTCTATCTGATCGAGGCCTTCGCATTCGACCTCGATCTTGAGTGTGAAGGGGGCCTGGCGACGCACACGGTCGACCGCCTCGGCGATCCCTCCGGCCGCGGCGATGTGATTGTCCTTGATCATGGCCCCGCCACCCAGGTCGAATCGGTGGTTGGCCCCACCCCCGCAGCGCACCGCGTATTTATCGAGCTCCCGCCAGCCGGGAAGCGTCTTTCGGGTGTCGACGATGTGGGTCGTCGGATCGTCCAGGGCATCGACGAAGCGAGCCGTCTTTGTGGCCACGCCCGACATCCGTTGCACAAAATTCAGGGCGACGCGTTCGCCCCGAAGAAGCGAGGCCGTCGGCCCTTCGGCCTCGCCGAGCACATCGCCCGCCTCCAGCCGCTGCCCCTCGTCGGCTCGTTGCTGCCAGTCGATCGCCGGGTCGACCGTCTCGAAGACCTGCTCAAGGACGGGCCATCCCGCCAGGATCATCTCCTGTTTGGCCACGAGACGCGCCTCCGAATGGTGGTCTTCGTCGAAGGCGGCCGAAGATACATCAAAGCCGATGCGATCTTCGTCCAGGGCCCGGTCTACGAGCGAGCGGACATGGGGCGTCATCTGAAAGTGCATGGATCGTTACTCGTCTTCGGAGGTTTCGTCGCCCATGTTCGTGGCGATGGCTTGGATTGGCACCCCTCGGCGCAACAGCAGATCGGCGACGGCGCGCTTCATCACCGGGGCGCCGCTCAGAAAGACCACAACGTCGTCGAGATCCGGATCGTGGGCCTCGAAGGCGTGTTGTACGTAGCGGTGGCCGTCATCGGCTTCGGCCAAGTCGGCGGCGCACAGGTAGATCGTGGCACCTGCGCCTGTCCATTCGTCGAATTCCCGATCGAAGGCAAAATCATGGGACGCGGATTCGCCGTAGTAGATGGTGACCGATCGCGGAGCCAATTCGGGCCGGTCCTCCCACAGGTGCATGGCGGGACGGATGCTGGCCACACCGCTTCCCGTTACAAAGCAGTGAACGTCGGCTCCCGTTGCTCGCTGCATCGGATACCCCGGTCCCTCGGCCCCGCTGACCGATACCGAGTCTCCCGGTTTCAACCCGGCGATCGCCTGGCCGAGATCCGTGGCCTCATCGACCAGAAACTCCCACGCTCCATTGGCACGCGACGGCCCATTGGCGATGACCAGAAATCGGGGCTCCAGATTGTCGAGTCTGAGGGTCACGTACTGGCCGGGCGCGGTGAACGTCTCCGCGAGCGGGTCGGGAACCGCCAGGCGCAGTCCCAGGTACGAGGCCCCTTCGTCCCACATGGCATCGATGGTGGCGGAATGGACCGTGCGATCGGTCTCCAGGGGGATCGTCGGTGTCGCTTCGACAATCGTGTCGACGCGTTGTGCAAGGTCTCTTTCGTCCAACGTCTCCTCGCGGCCGTCGGTCGGGGTGCGATCTACGGTATCATTGATAGTCAGTGGGTGGCACCTCGTAAACCGGGCGAAGGTTTGCCTATTGAAATCCGGTGGGCTATGGTCCCGCCGACCAAGTTTCCTGCGACCGCTCGCGCGGACGACGACAAGGTATTACGCATGACTGCCCCGTATTTTCAGTTGCTCGGACATCTGCTCGCGGCCACTCACACCTGCGAGCACAACAAGGAGCTCGCCTCGGCGCTGGTCGGCCAGGGTCTCGGCCAGGACCAAATCAACAGCGGCGCCGAACTCGCTGAATTTGGCGCCTCGCTCCCCAATCGCAAGGTCGAGGAGACCGGCGACGAACGCATCGTCGAACACGGCGTCCACACCTCGGCGACCGAGGTGGAGATGTGGATGCAGACCGTCCGCTCCCGACTGCGCAACGAATCCGTCGCCGCCGCGCTCATCGAAAAGACCGGCGGCGAGGATCTGCACTCCGACGAACACGTCGTCGAGGTCGCAGCCCGCGCCCTACGTATGATGGGGATGCTGCGCACCAACGAGACGATTCACGATGCCATCGGGACCGGTCGCTCGACCCGCGACCTGCTGATCCGTGGAAACACCCTGATGAGCAAATTCTTCATCGCCGGCGACAAGCTGATGTCCCCCGGCTCCAAGGCCGATCCAGACGCCGAGGTCTTCCAGAAGATCGAGGACTTCGAACGCAAGGCCACCGAGTGGCTCCGCGACCTCGAAGAGGCCGTCGAGGGACTCACCGATCGCCCCGAACTGCTCGGTGAACTCGCCTTCCTCCCCGAAGGCGTCGGCCTGCCCACCGGCGGCACCGGCTACAGCATCACCCTCCATGAGCGCTCCGAAAAGCGCCCGCCCGACCCCAACGAAGAGGTCCGCCCCGACCCCTCCTGGACCATCGGCCGCCAGGGCCAGAACAAAGAAAATATGGGCAAGGGCTGGGTGGAACCCTCTTTTGATGAGTAATTGAGGATGTAGCACTCTGGAATCCCCGGCGGTACGTGTATCAACTCAGCACCGGAATCGAGTGGAACACGTTCTCGATCGTCTTCCCGTTTCCTGACATGAGGCTGGCTTCGCGGGCGTCGTCGATCGTGTCGTATTGATCGATGCCCATCGCTTCGAGGGCGTCTAGTTTTGGTGCGCCCACGAAGGCGATGTCGACGTGATTCATGGCCTTGGCGAGGACGAAGGCGCGCTGTTGGCCGCCGCGGGTCTCGACGGACTCGCGGCCCTCCAGGATGGCGTTGAGTCGCTCCGGCCCCCACATCATCGCCTCGCGGCACGCCTGCTCGCCGGCTCCCTGCCCGATGCCTTCCGGACAGCTCGCCTCCACGATGACCGTGCCGCCCTGTCGGATAGCGGGCCGGTCGATCAGCGCCACGTAGGTGGCGGCGCGGGAGGCTTGGTAGACGTTCTGCGCCTTTGATTCTGGCACCGGCAGATGAAGCCAGTCCAGCGGAGAATCGAGGTGCTCGAAGAATCGAATCCGAGCCAAGACGACGGCGTCTCCGAAGGCCGAGTCGATGGGCCCAAAGAAGGCCCTCGGCTTGTCCACTGAATCTTTTGAGGGCGCCGGGACGAGCTGGAGTCCGTCGATGGGTCCAAGGGCTTCGACTAACTCGTCCAGAATCTGGCGGAACGGATTGTCGTCGATGCCGCCGATGCGCGTTCTGGGATCTCGGAGTAAGTCCAGGCCGTGCATCATCGAGATCGTCTCGGCGCCGCCGCAGCCGATGGCCACGCCCTTCGTGCCGCCGGAAAAACCGGCGTACTGATGGGGCTCCACGGTCCCGACCGAGATCACTCGGTCGGAGTCCACAATCCACGGGTGCACGATGGCGGGCGCGTCTTCGTCGAGGACGACCAGATCGTCGGCTTGGGCATCGTGTTGGGCCAGCCGAGTACGGTGGGTTTTGGCGAGCCGGCGTAGGGACTGGACTTCGCGAGGTTCCACCGGCCGGTGGAGTCCGAGGCCGATCAGGATGCGCGCCTTCGCGCCTGCGTCATCGAGTCGGCGGAACAATGGCGCGAGCGCCGTGTAGTTCAGCGGCCGGGTGGCGTCGGGCACCACGACCGTGACCGTCGAGTCGGAGTAGAGCCCCGAGGAAAAATCCGCCTCCAGGGCATCTTTGACTGCGGCGGTCTGTCGGTTGGCTCCCGTGCTCATCGTTAGCCCTGTCCCGTCCTTCGCCGAGCCGTCTCGAGCAACGCCGTCGTCATTGCTTCGACGCCCAGGGGCAGGCAATCTTCGTCGACGTCGAAGGTCGGCGTGTGAAGTCCCGAGGTGATGCCTTCGGCCTCGTTGCGAATGCCTAAAAAGAGGTAGCAGCCGGGCACGCGCCGAGAGAAGGCCGAGAAATCCTCGGCGGCGAGCTGCGGGGGGAAGTCGACGAGCGTGCCGTCGGGCAGGGCGTCGCGCAGGATGTCGACCGTGGCCTCCTCGAGCTCGATGTCGTTGTGCACCGGGCGAGCGCCCTGAGTGAATGAAACGTCGGCCTCGGCGCCGAAGCCCTCGGCAATACGTTCTGCCATCTGTCGGATCTTGGTTTCGGCCGCGTCCGAGACCTCGGCCGAAAGCGACCTCAGAATGCCGGTCATTTTCGCGCGCTCGGGTAGGATGTTGTAGCTGTCGCCGGCCGAGATTTCGCCGAAGCTCAGCACACAGGCTTCGCGGGCGTCGGTCATCCGGCTGATGACCGACTGCAGCGACACGACGATCTGGCTGGCGACGAGCCCGGCGTCGACCCCTTCGTGCGGAAGGGCGCCGTGGGCCTTCTTTCCCGTAATCTCGATGTCGACCAGGCCCGAGCTCGCCCAGACGGGGCCGCCGGTATGGCCGATCGTGCCGACGTCGAGTGCCGGCTGGCAATGCAGCGCAAACATGGCGTCGACCTTCGGGTCATCCAGCACGCCCGCCAACGCCATCTTCTCGGCGCCCACCGGCTCGTCCTGTGGCGTCGCTTCCTCGGCCGGTTGGAAGATAAACTTCACCCGTCCCGCCAACTCATCGCGGCGACGCAGCACTTCGGCGGCGACACCCAGCCCGATGGTGGTGTGCACGTCGTGGCCGCAGGCGTGCATCACGCCCTCGTTGCGGCTGGTGTAATCCACATCGTTGGCCTCTTCGATCGGCAGGGCGTCGATGTCGGCGCGGTAGGCCAGTGTCGGCCCATCCTCCGCGCCCGGTGCGGTGCCCTCGACCAGCGCCACTACGCCGGTGCCGGCGACGACCTCGACTTCGTCGAAGCCGAATTCGGCAAGCCTTTCCTGTACATACCGGCTCGTCTCGCGTTCCTGATTCGACAGCTCCGGATGCGCGTGCAGGTGCCGGCGCATGTCGACGAGTTTGTCGCGGGTGATCGGCTTGGACATATCCTTGGTGGGTCGAGAGAATCGTCGCTGGGAGGGTCGGCCAGGCCCGAAGGCACGTCAACTCACCAAAATTAGCTCGCGGCGGCCGCGCAGTCGAACTGGTTTTCGATCCATTCGATTGTATTCGGCGGCACTGACTCGCGGCCGGACATGATCGCCACTCCGGCGTCGGTCAGCCCGAGCTGGCCGTCGGCAGCCTGGCGCAGATAGTCGCGGTCGACGCTGTGGCGCAGCAGATCGACAAGCTCCACCTGGGTCAGCGTCTCGAGCGCGCCCCAGGTCGAAAGGTCGTCGAATCCGCGGTTTTGGATCGCCTCGGATTCGGACCCTCGAAGCAGGGCGGCGACCGTCACAACGCCGGCATTCTCCCGAGTCCGTGCCACCGCAGAAAGCGCCTTGCGCAGGACCGTCTCCGGACCATCGTCGAAGTGTCCGCGCTCCGGTGGATGCATCATCGACTCGGCGCGTTCGCCGCAGGCGTCGCAGCGCCCGCACTGGTCACCAAAGCTCGGCGAGGCCCCGAAGTAGTGGAGCATGTAGGCCTGGCGGCAGCCCTTGCCCTTGGCGTAGTTGATGACGTCGTCCAGGTGCTTTTCGTTGACCTCGCGCTGCTGGCGCAATCGGTCCCAGTCGACTCTCAGGTCACGTTTTCGGGATCGGTCTTTGACCTCCACATACGGCCGATCCTGCTGCCAGCCGAAGTCCAGGTGCCCGGCCTTGCGCAATAGCTTCAACGATGTCTCGACCGCCCAGGAGTGTACATTCACGCCGCGACCGGAACGACTGATGTTCTCTGCAATTTGATCGGGACCGATCTCGTGGCGTCCCATCCCCTCGCGGGCGACTTCGCGCCAGACGGCCTCGACCACCGATGGTTCCGGGTACGAGTTTTCGATAAAAAAGTCGTGGATGCCGCGGTCCGATGAATCGTAGAGCATCAGACAGTGGGCTGGATCGCCGTCGCGGCCCGCGCGCCCGGCCTCCTGGTAGTACGCCTCCAGACTGCCGGTGATGTTGTAGTGGATGATGGTTCGGATGTCCGGTTTGTCGACGCCCATCCCGAAGGCATTGGTCGCCACCAACACCGGCAGGTCGCCCGCCATGAAGGCATCCTGCGTTTCGCTGCGCCGCCGACCCGACAAGCCGGCGTGGTAGGCCCCGACGACGAGACCGGCATCCTCCAATCCCTGCGAGACGTCTTCGACCTGCCGGCGGGTCGCACAGTAGACGACCGCCGACTCTCCGTGACGCGCCTCCAATACCTCGACGGCCTTCTCCATTTTACGCTTGTCGCCGGCGGTCTGATGGACGTCAAAGAAGAGGTTTGGCCGCTCGAACCCGCCGATGACGACTTCGGCATCCTCCAGGCCGAGCTGGTCGAGGATATCCTGTCGAACCTGCCGCGTCGCCGTGGCCGTCAGCGCCAACACCGGCGGCTCATCGAGCTCGTCACGCACATCGCCCAGCGCCAGGTAGTCGGGCCGAAAGTCGTGGCCCCAGTGGCTGATGCAGTGCGCCTCGTCGATGGCCAAAAGCCCGATGTTCGCCGACTGCGCTGCCTCCAAAAACCGGTCGCTTCGAAACCGCTCCGGCGCCACGTACACGATCCGAAACCGACCCGAGATCATCCCGTCGATCCGCCGGTTCCGCTCCCGCCGCGACATGTTCGAGTTGATGACCGTCGACGGGATATCCAGCGACTGCAGCCCCGCCAGTTGATCCTCCATCAGGGCGATCAGCGGCGACACCACCAGCACCGTTTTGTCCAGCAGACAGGCCGGCAATTGATAGCAGAGGCTCTTACCCGACCCCGTCGGCATGATCGCCAACTGGTCTTTCCCCTCGCCGACCGCGTCGATGATCTCGCGCTGCGCCGGCCGAAAGGACTCGTATCCAAAGATATTTTGAAGCGCGTCTTCCGGAGAATCTGCCAATTGAAACCCGTCGTCACCCATTGAAAGCCGTCACTGAAAAAATATTCACCACGACGCGCATCGTTTCTAACAATCTCCCGGCTGGTTGTCAGTCGTGGATCTTGGGGATGAGGTTGGATTGGTCGATTCTTGCGTCACCGAGTTGATGCCCGGGTTGCCAGGGGTATAATTCCGAAAGTGCCGCCGAGCACGAGTAGGACAATCCCACCGCCCAAGAGTCCGGTGCGCGCTGGAGATCTGTCTTTGACGACGACTTCCTCGATGTCGTCCGTTTTAATTCGAGTCGAAGCACGGTTTTTGGACTCCACCGTAAATCGCGCCATGTTTGCCTCGACGGACAGAGGGTGCTTGAACATTAGTTCTCGACCATCTTCAGTTCTTACGATGAGGTCAGCAGCGCCCAGTACCTCGTAAAGGCGGCCGTCCTCTCGCTCGACGTTGACGCGGCTCTTGACCTGAACACCGGGATTTCCAGAAACGGATTGGGCGGTTTCAGTCGCATTCAGCTTTTCCGCCTCGCTCGGCGGGATGTGGACGTAGTTGAAGCATCCCGTCGTCAGCAGGCTGAAGCACGCGATGGTGGCGACGGCGATGCTGCGGAGCGTACGTTTCGAGAATAGTGACATTTTTCCCTTCTTCTGATGTGTGCGGCCAACCGTCGAGTCTTCTCGTGGCAGGCGGCGGCGCACTGTCTAAGAATACGGCTTAGGGTGTTGAGCGACTATTTGCAGAGTTTCGGACGAGGAAGAATGTCGCCACGGAGACTGCGGCAACGCCGAAAACACCCCCGATGACAGCCTGTGTCGTCTTCTTTTCGTCCTTATCGTAGACTTCGACCTGCTCGATCTCGTCAGCGGAAAAAGAGGTTGCGGAGCGGTTCTTTCCCGCCACTTTTAGATTGCCCTGCTCGTAGTCGACGATGATGGGATGCTCAAAGCGAACCTCACCATCTTCGTCGGTCGTGACGATGAGATCTCCGGCCCCATTCATTCGATAGATGCGTCCATCATCGCGCTCCAGCTTGACCACATTCTTGTGAACCAATCCCCCAGCGCCAACTCCAAAGAAAACAAAAGGGTTCCAGACAAAAGCCTTATGAGTCTTGTTCAATTTTTCCGCTTGATCTGGCTTTATCTGTACCCGGTTGAAGCATCCCGCCGTCAGTAGGCTGAAGCAGGCGATGGTGGCGACGGCGATGCGGCGGAGCGTCGACTCTGAAAAAAGCGACATGTGAGTTCCCATCTCTCGGGCGGGCAGCGGGCTTGTCGATCGTGGGTAGTCTGAGGAATGAGTCGTTGCTTTGCAACGGACTATGCAGCTGGCTGGGGATCGCGAGGTTGGGATCGGCAGACGGCTGGAGATGCCGACACGGCCTTATTGGTCATTCAGCGATAGTCATCCCGGTCTCGCGCCGCGGAACGCGGCGCATCGAACCGGGCGATCACGCGGCGTGTCGCGCCTTGGCGCGCCGCCGCGGTCAAGGCAAAAGTATTCGGGTCGCGGATCGCGGCTTTGTGTCCGTCCTCGTGCGCTTGCGGGCCACTTCATTCCACCAAAAATCCTCGTCGAAATCAGTCCTTTTGAGCATTTCTTCTGTGCAGAGAAAGATGCTATTCTAGGGACTGTACTGGCCGCGTGTTCGATAGCCCCGGAGGCCCAGGATGGAATGGAGAGACAGAATTACGGTCGAGCCGGATGTCTGCCATGGGAAGGCGTGCATTCGTGGGACGCGGATTCCTGCTTCGGTCCTTCTCGACAATTTGGCCGAAGGAGTTTCAGTTGCTGAGATCCTCGAAGAGTATCCGTCCGTGTCGGAAGCGGATGTGTTGGCGGCCATCGCCTACGGCGCCGAACTTTCGCGTGAGCGAGTAATCGATTTCGATGCGCGCCCTAGGTAGAGGAGGAGTGATTGCGGGTGAAAATCGATGAAAATCTACCTGGCTCTGTAGCTGATTTGTTCGAGGAAGCCGGGATTGATGCGGAAACGGTTCTTTCCGAAGGGATGGGTGGCGCCTCCGACGAAAGCCTTGCGGAGGCGAGCCGACGTGAAGATAGAGTCTTGGTTTCGCTCGACACAGATTTTTCGAACATTCGTAGATATCCGCCGGCTGAATCCCCAGGTTACATCGTCCTTCGCCCAGAGACGCAGGATATTCGTTCGGTATTGCAATTGATTGATCGGTTAATTCCTGAAGTCCAGGAGAGCTTTGGGTCCGGTTCGCTGTGGATCGTGGAGCCGGAACGCATCCGCATTCGTGAGCAGAGCTGAGTGTCGAGGCAGGCTGGGGATGGCGAGGTCGTAGTTGGAAGCCGGCTGTGAATCGCGACTCTGGGTTCTGCAGCTGGCTGGAGATGCTGACACGGCCTTATTGGTCATTCAGCGATAGTCATCCCGGTCTCGCGCCGCGGAACGCGGCGCATCGAACCGGGCGATCACGCGGCGTGTCGCGCCTCGGCGCGCCGCCGCGGTCAAGGCAAAAGTGTCCAGTCTGCGGACCCCGTCATCCGTGCCTCGTCCCCGTTCCTCGTGCACCTGCTCGTGCCACGTCGTACGTCTCGTACGTCCTACGCGAGACGTGGAATCGTTCTGCGCGGAAATCGTCGTACGTCCTACGTCGTACGCGAGACGCGCCAACGCGATCCGCGACCCCAAGGAACATTTACCTTCCCCCACTCGTGTCATATACGAATGCTCACCTCGAGGCTCACTCATTCCCCTTTGAAAGGAGATTACCCATGAACGGCGGTGGCGGACTCAAGAATATGATGCGGCAGGCGCAGAACATGCAAAAGAAGATCGCCGAGGTGCAGGAGCGCATCGGCGAGGAGGAATTCGAAGCCTCCACCGGTGGCGGTGTGGTGACCGTGACGGTCAACGGCAACCAGGAGATGCTCGATATCTCCATCGACCCGGAGGTCATGGACCCCGACGACGTGGAGATGCTCGAAGAGATGGTCGTCGGCGCCACCAACCAGGCGCTGGAGAAGGCGGCCGAGAAGATGAACCAGGAAGTCGAGGACATCACCGGCGGCATGAACATCCCCGGTCTGACGTGACCGATCTGAACGGATTCACGTGAAGAGCGACGATCCCATCACCAATTTGGTCAGCGCCTTTGCCCGGCTGCCGGGTATCGGGGAGCGCACGGCCTCGCGGCTGGCGTTTTATGTGCTCAACGAGCCCGATTCTCTGGCCGACGACATCGCCGAGGCGCTTATGGCGGTCAAAGACCAGGTCAACCTGTGCGAGCGGTGTTGCAACCTGACGCAGGCCGAGACCTGTTCGATCTGTCGGGCGCCCGACCGCGACCACAGCACGATCTGTGTGGTCGCGAATGCGCAGGACCTGCGGGCCATCGAAAATACGGGCGAATTCGACGGCGCCTACCACGTCCTCCACGGGGTCATCAGCCCTCTGGAGGGCGTCGGCCCCGACGACATTCACATGTCGGAGCTTCTGGAACGGCTGCAATCGGCCGATGCCAATGGCGGCACCGAGGTCCAGGAGGTCATCGTGGCGACCAGCCCGTCGGTCGACGGCGAGGCGACGTCGCTGTATCTGTCCAAAGCGATCAAGCCGCTCGATATTCGAATTTCGCGCATCGCGTCGGGCGTGCCCATCGGAAGCGAGCTGGAGTACACCGACAAGTCGACGCTGTCGCGGGCGTTGTCCGAACGCCGGGAGCTGTGATTGCGTCGCCAGCTTCGAATGTGCTAGCGTCCGGGCTTGAGAGCAGGTGCCGCCGAGGGAGATCCCGCAAGGGAATGTGAGACCGTCGCGGACTGCCAGTTCCGAAGTTTGACGACGAGGAGTTGTGGAATGCTCAGCGGTCAGGTGATCTACGAGGAGGAGCACGATCGACTCGAAGACATCTGTGATCGTCTCGTCGAAGATGCCCTGGCCAAGGCGATTTTCATCGTCGACAAGGATGGCCAACTGATCACGGGAACCGGCGAGACCGAGGGCATCGATACGACCAGCCTCGCCTCGCTGGTCGCCGGATCCACCGCGGCCACCGGCGGCATCGCCGACATGCTCGGCGAAGAGCGGTTCCCCGTCCATTTCCACGAAGGGGAAGAGACCAACATCCACGTCTCGGTGATCCGTGACTCGATGATTCTCGTGGTCATCTTTGACGAGCGCTCCAGCCTCGGGCTCGTTCGGCTGCGGGTCAAGCGGGCATACAAGGAGATGGAAGATGTGATGGATTCCCTGGATGAAAAGCGCGAGTCGGACGACAACGAAGGGCCCGACCTATTTGGGGATATCTCCGATGACGATATTGACGACCTGGTCAACGACACCTTCGGTTGACCCCGACGCACCCCCTGCCAGTCCTCCTGAAAGAAGATGACAGACGTCCAAGACGTGCTATACACGCCCCGCCGGAGGACGAACGCCGGCCGCTGCCGGGGACGGCTACCTTCAATTGATAGTGCCAGTACTACGCCGACTTTCGGTCCATAGAAGGTCTCTATGTCGTTTATCAATTACAAGAAGCGAGAGATCATCCTGAAGATCGTGTACTACGGTCCGGGGCTCTCGGGTAAGACGACAAACATCAAATTTATCTACTCCAAGACCAACCCCGATGCTCGGGGAAAACTGGTCAATCTGGAGACGCAGCAGGAGCGGACGCTGTTCTTCGACTTTCTACCGCTGAGTCTGGCGGGCCTGCCCGGCTTCGAGACGCGGCTGCACCTGTATTCGGTGCCGGGCCAGCTCTTCTACAGCGCCAGCCGGAAGTTGATCATGAAGAACGCCGACGGCGTGGTCTTTGTGGCCGACTCTCAGCGGGCGCGAAAAGACGCCAATATCACGTCGATGGAGGACCTGGAGGAAAACCTGGAACACTACGGGGTCTCCAAAGATGAAATCCCCTTCGTGATTCAGTACAACAAGCGGGACCTCGACTCGAAGATGCCCGTCGAGGAGCTGCGCGAGGATCTGAATCCCGGCGGAAAATATCCCGATTTCAAGGCGCAGGCGATTCATCCGGAGGGTCCGGGTGTCTTCGACACTCTGAAGGCCTTGGTCAAACAAATCATCAAAGAACTCAAAGCATCCCAGAAATGAAATGAGCACCCAGCCCCTGTCGTCCAAAATCAAGGATCCCCACGCGAACAACGGTGGGGTCAACGCGATGAAGCCCGACGACGTCGACGGCAAAAAGGTCTTCATCGAGACGTACGGCTGCCAGATGAACCTGGCCGACAGCGAGCTGATGGGAGGCATCCTCGCCGAGGAGGGCTTCACGGCCGCCGACTCGATGGAGGAGTCCGACGTCATTCTGATCAACACGTGCGCCGTGCGCGAGAGCGCCGAGGACCGCGTCTTCGGCCGGCTGTCGCACCTGCTTCAGCACAAGCATGAAAACCCGGAACTTGTGCTGGGCGTGACGGGATGCATGGCGGAGAACCTGCGCGAAAAGATCGTCGAGAAGGCGCCGTACGTCGACCTCGTGGTCGGCCCCGACGCGTATCGCCGGCTGCCGGAGCTGGTGGCCGACGCCATGGAAGAGAACGCCGACCCGGTCATCGACGTCAAACTCGACCAGGACGAGGTCTACGAAGGCTTTTCGCCGAAGCGTGAAGACGGCGTCGGCGCCTGGGTCTCGGTGCAGCGCGGCTGCGACAAGTTTTGCACATTCTGTATCGTCCCGTTCACACGGGGTCGCGAGCGCGGTGTGCCGCCCGAAGAGGTCGTCCGCCAGTGTAAGGACATCGCCGAGCGCGGGTTCAAAAAAGTCACGCTGCTGGGCCAGACGGTCAACTCCTACGAATACGAGGATACGGACTTCGCGGATCTGCTCGAGATGATCGTCCCGATCGACGGGATCGAGCGGATTCGGTTTACCTCGCCGTACCCGATCGACTTCACCGACAAGCTGATTGACACGATCGCCCGGCACGACGAGGTCTGCAATTACCTGCACCTGCCGATGCAGTCGGCCTCGAACGAGGTGCTCGAGCGGATGCGCCGTCAGTACACCGTCGAAGAGTACGTCGACCTGGTCGAGCGAATGCGCGAGCGGATCGACGGCCTGGCGCTGTCGACAGACATCATCGTCGGCTTCCCCGGCGAGACCGACGAGCAGTTCCAGCAGACCAAGGATCTGATGGAGGAGCTTCGCTTCGACTTCGCCTACATGTTCAAGTACTCCGAGCGCTCCAAGACGTACGCCGAGCGCGAGATGGAGGACGACGTGCCGGAGTCGGTCAAAAAGGAGCGGCTGACATCGATTATCGAGATGCAGGAGGACATCAGCCGCGAGATCTGCGAGTCCCGCATCGGCACCACCCAAGAGGTGCTGGTTGAAGGGCCCAGCAAGCGCGACGACTCCGAGCTCAGCGGCCGGACCGACGATTTCAAGACCACGGTCTTCCCGCGGCCCGCAGACGACTCGATCGAGGCCGGCGACTTCGTCGACGTCGATATCACCGACTGCACCAGCCACACCCTCCTGGGTGAACTCTCGGGCTGATCGAGCGGTTTGACGATCCTTACTCAATCGAAGTAATGGGGAGGGGCGAACAATTGAAGGCCCCTCACCTTTGTCTGTAACTATTCCGGCCTACGGCCGGTCCCTCGACACAGGATTGGTTCATGTCGCGAGACTTTATCTTTACGTCTGAATCCGTCTCTGAAGGTCACCCCGACAAGGTCGCCGATCAGATATCCGACGGCGTCCTCGATGCGATCCTCGAGAAAGACCCGAACGCCCGGGTCGCCTGCGAGAGCATCGTCAATACCGGGATGGCACTCGTCTTCGGTGAGATCACCACCGAGGCCTACGTCGACATGTCAGAGATCGCCCGCCAGACGATTGGAGATATCGGTTACACCGATCCCGATTTTGGCTTCGACCATCGCGCCTGTTCGGTCATGACGGCGATCGACGAGCAAGCTCAGGACATCGCCCAGGGCGTCGACGCCAGCGATGACAAAGAACAGGGCGCCGGCGACCAGGGTCTGATGTTCGGGTACGCGTCCAACGAGACCGACGAGCTGATGCCGATGCCGATCATGATGTCGCACAAGCTGGTGCGACGTTTGGCGGACGTGCGACGGGCCGACAACGGCATCGATTTTCTGGGCCCCGACAGCAAGAGCCAGGTGACGGTGCGCTATGAAGACGACAAACCCGTAGCGATCGACGCCGTGGTCCTGTCGACCCAACATCGTGAGAGTTCCACGCTCGATCAGGTCAAGACGGCGGTGATGGATACGACCATCAAGGAAGTCATCCCCGAGCACCTGCTCCACGACGGAACGAAGTTCCACATCAATCCGACCGGTCGATTCGTCGAGGGTGGACCGAAGGCCGACGGCGGACTGACGGGACGCAAGATCATCGTCGATACCTACGGCGGCATGGGCAAGCACGGCGGCGGCGCCTTCAGCGGGAAAGACCCCAGCAAGGTCGACCGCTCGGCGGCCTATCAGTGCCGTTACATCGCCAAGAACCTCGTGGCCGCCGGCCTGGCCGACCGCTGCGACGTCCAGCTCGCCTACGCCATCGGCGTGCCCGAGCCGGTCAGTGTGATGGTCAACACCTACGGCACCGGCGCGGTTGCCGAGGCGGAGATCGAGCAGGCGATTCCCGAGGTCTTTGCCCTCAAGCCGGCGGACATCATCCGCGAGCTGGGTCTGCTGACCGATCCGAACTACAAGGAGACCGCCGCGTACGGTCACTTCGGCTGGGATGGCTACGCCTGGGAAGAGACCGACAAAACCGACCAGCTCGAAGACATGCTTCTGTAGAGCTGGGTTTGTGGGACAATCGTGACCGGCGCCGACTTTGATTTCGGCGCCGGTTGCGGCACAATGGGGCCGATTCAAACCGAATGGTCAGACCGGTCCCAGCCCCCGAGGACGATGAAGTCGACTTCCTGCGCGTGCCTGCTCTCCTTTCTATTCCTCTTCGGCGTCGCAGCCTGCGGCTCCGAATCCGACGGGCCGGAACATCCGGCCCAATGCAACGACCCGACCGCCTGGTCCGAGGGTCAGACTCTCTTCGAAGACACCAGCGACGAGTGGGGCCTGCCCGATCTGGGTGCCGATGGCGTGCGGATCACCGCCGTTGATTTCAACGGCGACAACTGGGCCGACTTGGCCGTGCGTCACGCCGCGGCGAGCCGCAACGACTACGAGGGCGGCCGCACGTTCTGGTTGCTCAAAAATAACCAGGGCGAATCCTTCGAGGATGTGACGCAATCTTCGGGGATTCTGCAGCGCCGAGACGGTGCCGACGGGTCCCGCAAAGCCGAGGTCGTCGCCTGGGCCGACGTCAACAATGACGGTCGTATCGACGCGTACACGGGCTTCAATCGACCGCAGGGCGGAGGCGGAGACACCGCCGAGATCATGCTCAACGACGGCGACGGGACCTTCAGCCTGGCACCTGCCGACAACGACCTTCGCCGGTCCGGTTCGGTGGACATGCCGGCCGGAGCGAGCTTCGTCGACTACAACCGTGACGGAAACGTCGACCTGTGGGTGGCCCAGTACGCTAGCGACGCGCCGCTGCAGGATCGACTCTACCGCGGCGAGGGTGACGGGACCTTCACCGAAGTGACCTCGCAGGTGGGATTGGCGACCGATCCGTGGCAGAACCTTCAGGAGCTCAACCAGGCCGAGGCTCATACCCAGGCATGGAGCGGCGCGGCCTGTGACCTCAACGACGACGGTTCGCCCGAACTCCTGTCGGCCTCCTACGGTCGCGCGCCGAACCACCTCTGGCGAGCCGACTCGGCAGGCGAGGGAAGCGTCACCTTTTCGAACATCTCCGTCGACAGCGGCTACGCCTACGACGACCGGATGGACTGGCACGACAATGCCTCGGCGCGTTGCTACTGCGAGCTAAATCCCGGGGCCGCCGAGTGCGGCGACGTGCCGCCGCCGGAGCAGATTCGGTGCCAAAGCGAGGACGACGCGTTTCGTTGGAACCACATGTTCGACCGCGAGCCCTTCCGGCTGGGCGGTAACAGCGGTACGACCGTCTGCGCGGACATCGATGCCGACGGCAGTATGGACCTGCTCACGACCGAGATCGTCCACTGGGACGTCGGCTCTTCGAGCGATCCCAGTGAGATTCTCTACAACTCCGACGGCGACTCGATCGTCTTCGAGCGACCGGGACGACAGGCGACGGGTCTGACTCGCGAACACCAGCTTCAGGCCTGGAACGAAGGCGACATCACCGCGGGAGTGTTCGACGCCGACAACGATGCTCGGCCCGACATCTACATCGGCTCGACCGACTATCCGGGAACCCGAGGGCATCTGTGGCGACAGACTCCCGATGGCACCTACACAAAAGTCCCCAAAGGCCCCGGTATCGACCATACGAGTAGTCACGGCATCGGCCTGGCCGACTTCGACCACGACGGCGATGTCGATGTGGTCGTCGGCCACTCCGACAACCGGTGCGGCAGTGGGGACCACTGCTACCCAGATGGCGACCACCACGTCCGGATGTTCGAGAATCAATTGGGTCAACAAGGGAACTGGCTGCAGCTTCAGTTGTCTGGTTCACAGGGGACCAATGGGTCCGCCATCGGTGCCCGGGTGACGGTGACCACCGAGCGCGGCACCCAGACTCAGGATGTCGGCGGCGGCCACGGCCACTACGGCATCCAGCACAGCCAGCGGCTGCACTTCGGGCTCGGCGAGGCCTGCGAGGCGGAGGTCACAGTCCGATGGCCGAACCAGGAGCTGACGACCGAGATCTTTACGCTCAAGGGCGGTCGCGCCTACTCGCTGACACAAGGTGGCGAACCGACGCCGATAGATTAGACCCCCGGCAATCAGTCGGGGGAGACAACTGCGAGCACGCTGACGGAGATATTCTATGATGTGGTTGAATGGTGAAGCTGGCTCGACGATCAGACGTGCGGCGGTGGTGTGTGCTATCTCGCTGGTCGGACTCCTCGTGTGGACCGGCGGTTGCAGCGGCGACGGCGGCGTCGACAAGCCCGATGGACAGGGCTCTGCGACCTCCTCGGGCTTTCGGTCTCAGGGGGCATCCGCCGAGGACGGCGAATCGACCTCCGGGCTTCAGTTCAACCTCTCGTCGCTCGAATCAAAGGCGCCCGAGGCCGACGGAGCGCGCACGGTCGATGGCACGCCGCTGTCGGCCGAAGAGACCCAGGCCCTTCTGGATCGCCTTCCCCCACTGGCCGACACCAGCAGTGAGGAGACCTCCTTTGCCTTCCGCGGCCGTTCCAAACCGGCGCCGCGAGCCGGCGAGACGATCTCGACGGTCTTCCCGCCCGAAGAATCCGAGGAGAGGCCCGACGAGCCATCGGCCGATCAACCGCCCAGCATCGTCCGGAAGGTCCCGGTCGGTGATGTGCCCATGGTCCCTCGAGTGAGCGTCACCTTCTCGAAGCCGATGGTCTCCGTGGGCACGCGTGCCCAGATCGATGACTGGAATCCCGTCGGCATCAAACCAAAGGTCGAAGGCACGTGGCGCTGGATCGGCACCGAGACCCTGGTCTTCAAACCGGAGGGCGACCGGCTGCCGATGGCGACCGAGTACACCGCGGCGCTTCGCAGTGGCACCAAGGCCGCCGATGGCTCCGGCTTCCAGAAGTCCGTTGAGTGGAGCTTCAAGACGCCACCTCTCGAGGTCGAGCGCTGGCATCCGACCGGCTCCAGTCAGCCGCGCCGGCCGATCTTCTTCCTGCAGTTCAATCAGCGCGTCGACCGCGAAAAGGTCCTCGAGTACGTCAAGATATGGGGCGGCGGCAATATCTACGACCTGCGCCTGGCGACCGACGCCGAGATTCAGGACGACGAACGGGTATCTCGGCTCGCCGAACGCGCTCCAAAGGACCAGTGGATCGCCTTCAAGACGAAGTCGCCCCTGAGGGTCGCCACCAAGTTCAAATTCGCCGTTCAAGAAGGTGCGCCCTCGGCCGAGGGCCCGCTCAAGAAAGCGGAAGACAGCTACAGGAGCTTCCAGACGTACCAGGAGTTTGTTTTCGAGCAGGCCGACTGCGGGTATCGATCCTGCACGCCGCAATCGGCTTGGCGGCTCGAGTTCAACAATCGGATCGATGTCGATGCCTTCGATGCGTCGATGGTCAACGTCTCGCCGCAGTTAAAGGGGCGGGAGGTTCGAGCGTCTGGTGAGCAGATCGTCATTCAGGGTCGGCCCGAAGCGGATACGACTTACACGGTCACCGTCGACGGGAAGCTGCAGGATCGCTTTGGACAGACTCTGGGATCGGCGATCACCGCAGACTTTGACGTCGGCTACAGCGAACCTGGGCTCGCCATGCCCGACCGTCTCATCGTACCAGATCCGGCCGCCGAGCCCGCCATCGACCTCTGGTCGACTAGCCTCGAGACCATCGAGGTGACCGCCTTCCGCGTCGAGCCCGAGGACTGGCCGGAGTTTCGCGAAGTGCCGCGCTACCGATGGGATCGCGAGGATTTCGACATGTCCGACATACCGGGTGCCAAACTGTCGACGCACACGGTCGAGGTGGATCACCCCAAGGGTGGGCTGGTGCGGAGCCGAGTTGCACTATCGGACTGGTTGGACGGTGAGCACGGCCATCTGGTCCTGTGGATCGAGCCGGGCAAACCGCTGCCCGAGGCGCCGACAAACGAGCACCTGGACCGATACGTCGGGGCCTCCTGGGTGCAGGTCACCGACATGGCCCTCGATGTCTTCGCCGGCAGAAATGACACCTACGCATGGGTTTCGAGGTTGGCTGACGGGTCGTCGGTGAAAGGGGCTGACGTCCGAACCGTGGGCGGAAATATGACACCAAACGCTTCGACCGGCGGCGATGGGCTGGCGTCGATGTCGAACAGTTCAGTCGACGCCTCGGGCGCGGAGGCGTTCGCGTGGGTGGCCTCGAGCGGAGATGACTCCGTGTTGGTTCCCTTTTCATCGCACGGCTACCGAAGCGTTGGTTCCGACGGTATGACGGCGTACCGGTGGCACACGTATTCGGACCGAGGACTCTACCGCCCCGGCGAGACCGTTCGGGTGAAGGGCTGGGTCCGGAGGGCAGATCTCGAACAAGAGGGCGCCCTGGAGCAGATCGGCGCGGGCACCGAGGTTGATTGGAAATTATGGGGGCCGCGAAGAAACGAGATCGTCTCCGGCACGACGGAACTGTCCGAGCTCGGCGGTTTCCACATGGAGGCCGAGCTACCGGACGACATCAACTTGGGCGATGCCCGGGTCTCGTTCACCCTCAAGGACGCCGATGTGGGCACGCAGCAGACCTTCCAGGTTCAGGAGTTTCGTACGCCGGAGTTCGAAGTCGGAGTCGAGACATCGCCGGGACCGCATGTGGTGGGCGACGTCATCGAGTCCGAAGTGTCGGCCAGCTACTACAGCGGCGGGCCGCTCTCCGGTGCCGATCTTGAGTGGCGGGTCTCCAGCAGCGAAGCCCAGTACTCGCCGCCGGGCTGGGACGACTATACCTTCGGCCGTTGGAACCCGATCTGGTGGGGGTTTGATTCGAGTGAAGGCAGAACGAAGACGCTGAAGGCCCAGGTCGACGCAGCCGGCAAACATCGGCTCGGCATCACCCCTGAATCCGTCGATCCGGGATTTGCCACATCACTGGACGCCGAGGCGACCGTCAGCGACGTCTCTCGCCAGACGATCACCGGCTCGGACACCATTTTGGTCCATCCGGCCAGGGCGTACGTCGGCCTCAAGACCGACCGCCACTTCGTTGAGCGCGGCGAACCCATCGAGGTGGAAGCCATCGGCGTATCGATCGACGGCGAGCCCCTGGAGGGGCGCCGGCTCAAGATCCGGATCGAACGCCTCGATTGGCGCCGGGTCTCTGGCGAATATAAACAGGTCGCGGCTGACTCCCAGACGTGTGAACGTGCCTCACAGGGCGAGTCCCCGGTGAGCTGCAGCTTCGAGACGCCCAAGGGCGGTCGGTATCGGCTGACGGGACTCATCCGCGACGAAGACGGTCAGGTCAGCGAGACCCAGCGTCACATCTGGGTCTCCGGCGGCAGCCGGCCACAGACCGAAAACGTCGAGATGCAAGACGTCGAACTCATCCCCGACAAGTCGACCTACAAGCCGGGCGACACCGCCGAGGTGCTGGTCCAGTCTCCGTTTGAGAACGCCGAGGGGATTCTGCTGGTCAAACGCCACGACATCGTCGAACGGCGTCGGTTCCAGACCGACGGCTCGAGCACCCGACTCGACCTGAACATCGGCGAAGTGGATATCCCCAACGTGAACATCGAGGTGCAGGTTATCGGCCAGGCTACGGTGGAGAATGGACCTCCGAAACCGGCTCAGGCGACGGGGAGTCTGAAACTTGACGTCTCCACTGCATCGCGCCGACTCGATGTGTCGATGGATACGGGCCGGTCGGGCTTCCAGCCATCCGAAGGTTTGGATGTCTCGTTGCAGGTCGACCGGGCCGATGGCTCGCCAGCCGCCGACGCTGAGATCGCCCTGGCCGTCGTCGACGAGGCGATCCTCGCCACAGCGGGCTACGACTTCAGTGACCCGATCCCGTCGTTCTATCCCGAACGAAACTTCAACGTCCGCCAGGCGCATCTGAGAAGCCTGGTTCAGATCGCGGCGCCGGAATTGCGGCGTGAGGAAGAGAATAGAGAGAAGCGCGGGGCCGGAAGTGCGGAGTACGAGGGACTCACCAAGCAGAGGATGGAGATCTCGCCGCATGCTCAGATGGACCTAGCCGCACCCAACATTCAGGGACGTGCTGCACCCAGCGATCAGGGCCCGGCCATCGACCTCCGCGAGGACATCCGTCCGATCGCCTACTTTGGGCCTCGCATCTCGACCGATGGGCAGGGCCGCGCGAGCACCTCCTTTGAACTCCCCGACAACCTGACCCGCTGGCGCCTGATGGCGGTGGCCGTCGACGATGAGGAGTACTTCGGCACCGCCGAAGAGACGGTCACGACTCGGCTTCCCGTGTCGGTGCGCCCCTCGTTGCCGCGGTTTTTGAATTACGGCGATCAGGCCGATCTTCCGGTCGTCGTTCACAACCAAACCGGCGAGGACCGGACGGTGAACCTTGCGGCCCGAGCGGCTAACCTGAATCTGGATGATCCAAACGGAGTCTCCGTCGATGTGCCCGCAGGAGACCGGGTCGAAGTCCGATTTCCCTCCAACACCAAATCCGCCGGGAAAGCGGGTCTGCAATTCGCCGTCGCCTCGGGCGACTGGGCCGACGCCGTCGAGGAGTCCTTCCCCGTCTGGACGCCCGCCACGACCGAGGCCTTCGCCACCTACGGAAGCGTCGAGGACTCAAATGCACGAGTCGTGCAGCCGATCCGCAAACCCCAGGGTGTGATCCCCGAGTTTGGCGACCTGAACGTCACGACCTCGTCGACGGCCCTGCAGCAGTTGACCGACGCGTTCATCTACCTGGTCGACTATCCCTACGGCTGTACCGAGCAAATCTCCTCCAGAATGCTCGGCGTCACGGCGCTGCGCGATGTGCTCGACGTCTTCGAATCCGCGGAGATCCCCGAAGAAGCAGAGCTTCAGGAGGCGATGCAGACAGACATCAAGGAACTGCAAAGCCGGCAAATGGGCTCAGGGGGCTTTGGATTTTGGAAACGCGGCCACCGCGAGTGGCCCTTTTCGAGCACCCACGCGACTCTGGCGCTCTATCGGGCCGATAAAGCCGGGTACGAGGTGCCCGAGAGCGTACTCGATCGCGCCCTGAGATACGTACAGTCCGTCCACCACGCCCGGATGCCGAATCAGTGGAGTCCGAAGGCTCGCCACACCATCCACGCCTATGCGCTGTATGTGCTCGAAAAAATGGGTCAGGGCGACTCTCCCGAGGCCTATGACCTGCTTCAGAAGACGACGCCGGGTGAGTCGATCTCCTTCGAGGGCGTCGGATGGTTGTTGTCGGCACTTTCGGACTACGAAGCGGCAGCGGAGGCCGTCGACGAGACCTTGCGCCAGCTCACCAATCGCATCACCGAGACCGCCTCGTCCGCGCACTTCGCCACCAACTTCGGCAACGACGACGGCTACCTCGTCATGCACTCGAGCCGCCGGGCCGACGCGGTGCTTCTGGAGAGCTGGATGGCCCACAGGCCCGACTCCGACCTCGTCCAGAAGCTCGTCCGCGGACTACAAAACGACCGCGTGAAGGGCCGCTGGGCAAACACCCAGGAAAACGTTTTCGTGCTCATGGCTCTGCGCGAATACTTCGATGCGTACGAATCGCAAACGCCCAACTTCGTGGCGCGCATGTGGCTGGGCGACGGATACATGGGCGCCCACAGCTACAGCGGCCGCACGACGGAGCGAAATCGCGTCGACGTGCCCATGAAGTCGGTTATCGAGAAGACCAGCGAGGGCGACACCTCAAGCGCGCCGCTGACCATTCAGAAGCAGGGGCAGGGTCGGCTCTACTACCGCATCGGTCTCAGTTACGCCCCCGAGTCGCTGAAGCTCGACCCGATGTCGGTCGGATTCGCCGTCGAGCGCAGCTACGAGGCCGTCGACGACCCTGATGATGTGACTCGCCGTGACGATGGCACCTGGGTCGTCAAAGCAGGCTCTAGGGTTCGAGTCACGCTCGAGATGGCGGCGCCGGCGCGGCGTAGCCACGTTGCCCTGGTTGATCCCCTCCCAGCCGGACTCGAAGCCGTCAATCCGGCATTGGCGACTACTGGAAGTGTTCCAGACGAAGACGACGATCAAGTTGGAATCCGCCCCTGGTGGAACCCGCGCTGGTACGAACACCAGAACCTCCGCACCGAGCGCGTCGAGGCCTTTACCACGCGGCTCGCCGGCGGCGTCTACACCTACGAGTACGTCGCTCGAGCCACCACGCCCGGCGAGTTCGTGGTGCCGCCGGCGAAGGCCGAGGAGATGTATCACCCCGAGACCTTCGGGCGGACGGGCACGGCGCGGATGGTCGTCAGGTCTGCAGGTGATCCATGATGAGCGAACACGGTTCAAAGAGCCTTCGGGCAGTAACAGCGTCTGCCATGTTGCTACTCGGGGGCTTCGTGTGGGTCGGCGGCTGCAGCGGTGAGGGAGGGGTCGATCGGCCCGACAAACGTGACCCGACCACAACCTCAGATTTCCAGGGAATGAGGGCCTTGGGGGAAACCGAGGAGTCTTTGTCTGGGCTGCAATTTGATTTGACTTCGCTCGAGTCCAAGCGACGCGATGTTGACGGGGCTCGAACCGTCGAAGGTACGCCTCTTTCCAAAGAAAAGACACAGGCACTCTTGGATCGGCTTCCGCCGTTGGCTGCGGGAAGCAGCAAGGAGTCATCCTTTGCCTTCCCCGAGCGCTCCAAACCGGCGCCGCGGGTCGGACAGACGATCTCTACGGCCTTTCCACCCGATGCGGCAAAGGCGAAGCCGGCTAGGCGCTCGGCCGATGAGCCGCCACGCATCGTTCGGAAGGTGCCCGCTGGGAGTGTTCCGATGGCCCCGCGCGTGAGCGTGACGTTTTCCAAGCCGATGGTCTCCATCGGCACCCGGAAGCAAGTGGATGACAGGACCCCCGTCAGGCTCAAACCAAGAGTCGACGGCACATGGCGTTGGATCGGCACTGAAACGCTGGTCTTCAAACCGAAGGCCGACCGTCTACCCATGGCGACCGAATATACCGCCACGTTGCGTAGTGGCACGAAAGCGGCTGATGGGTCTGCGTTCGCCAAGGCCGTCGAATGGACCTTTGAGACACCAACCCTCCAGGTCGAGTGGTGGCATCCGACAGGCGAAAGTCACCCGCGACGCCCCCTCTTTTTCCTTGAGTTCAACCAGCGCGTCGACCCTGAGAAGATAATCGACCACGTCAAAGTGCGGGGCAGAGAGAAAGAATATGATCTTCGACTGGCCACGAGCGTCGAGATCGAGAGAGATGACACTGTACCGCGGTTGGTGGAGCGTGCTTCCGAGGAGCAGTGGGTCGCATTCAGGACGAAGTCGCCGCTTCGGGTCGCCTCGCGATACAGAATGACTGTTCAGGCGGGAGCGCCCTCGGCCGAAGGGCCGCTTCGCAAGTCCCGACAAAGCTCGAGGAGTTTTCAAACCTATCGGGCACTGACGTATCGGGGGGCTGACTGTGGCTACGATGCCTGTACTCCTGAATCGAATTGGGAGCTCACCTTCAACAATAGGCTGGACCAGGAATCGTTTGACTCATCGATGGTCCAGATTTCCCCTGACTTGGACGGGAGTGAAGTCCAGGTCTCTGGAAGGCGAATGACGATTGAGGGACACCCTGAAGCCGGGACGTCTTACTCCATCACCGTCAGTGATCGGCTTTCGGACCGGTTTGGTCAGACGCTCTCTTCTCCAATCGACGCGGAAGTCCACGTTGGCTACAGCAAGCCGGGGCTCGGCGTTCCGGACAGGCTCATCGTACCAGACCCCGCCGCCGAGCCAGCCGTCGACCTGTGGTCCACAAGTCTAAAGTCAATCAAGGTCACTATTTATCGGGTCAAACCGGAGGATTGGCCGGAGTTTCGCAACACCTCGCGAGATCGCTGGTCTCCCGATGAGTTCGACCCGGGGCGGGTCCCGGGGACGAGGCTCTCGACGCGCATCATCGGTGTGGAGGATCCCGAAGACGGGCTTGTCCGTACTCGCCTCAAGTTGTCTCCATGGCTCGAAGACGAGCATGGTCACCTGCTGCTCAACATCGAACCCGGCGCGACCCTGCCGCAGGCACCGAAGAACGAGTATCTGGACCGCATGACCTATACCTCCTGGGTGCAGCTTACAGATATGGGCCTCGACGTATTTACTGGCAGAGGCGAGACCTATGCTTGGGTTTCGAATTTGGTCGATGGTTCCCCGGTACGTGATGCCGACGTCCGTATTATGGGGCCCAAGCCCCCGAGTCACGCCGAGACGAATGAAGACGGACTGGCTACAATTTCGAACGATAGGGTTCCGGTTCCAGGCTCGGTGTCCGCAGCGTGGGTGGCGACCAACGCCGATGATTCCGTGCTGGTTCCTTTTGCATCCAGCAACGGCCGAGACCGCGACACCGATCAGGCAACGGTGTACCGCTGGCACACCTACTCGGACCGTGGACTGTACCGACCTGGCGAAACGGTTCGGGTAAAAGGGTGGGTTCGCCGGGTCAACCTCCAAGAGGGTGGGTCCCTCGAGCAGGTGAAGCCGGGCCGCGAAATTGAGTGGGACGTAGCGGGAGTTCGGGGAAACAAGGTTGAGGAGGGCACATCTAGACTAACGGAGAACGGCGGATTTCACATGGCGGCCGAGCTTCCCGGCGACATCAACCTGGGTGACGCCACGGTCTCGTTCAGCTTCGTGAAGGAGCCGAGTGTGAGCACCTCACAATTCGTCGAGGTCCAGGAGTTTCGAACTCCGGAGTTCGAAGTTGGAGTCAGTACCTCGCCAGGCCCCTACGTCGTCGGTGACACCATCAAGACCGAGGTGGCGGCCAGCTACTACAGCGGCAGCCCGCTTTCCGGGGCAGATGTCGAATGGGCCGTCTTTAGCAGGGAAGTGCAATACTCTCCGTCGGGATGGGATGATTACACCTTTGGCCGGTGGGATCCCATCTGGCGGAGGGCCGAACGCACCGACAGACAGTTCGAGACCTTGGAGACACAGGTCGATGCCGCCGGCAAGCATCGTTTGGGAATCGAATCCAAGTCAGTCGACCCGAGCTTTGCATCGTCCTTGGCCGTGGAGGCGAACGTCACTGACGTCTCCCGCCAGATAATCGAAGGCTCCGATACCCTCCTTGTACACCCGGCGGATGCGTACATCGGCCTCAAGACAGAACGTCACTTTGTGGAGCGCGGCGACCCCATCGAGGTCCGGGCGATCGGCGTTTCCATTGATGGCGAACTCCTTGAGGGGCGCCGTCTGAAGATTCGAGCCGAACGCCTCGACTGGCGTCACGTCTCTGGCGAGTACAAGCAGGTGGTCGCGGATTCGCAGAGCTGCCAGAAGGCTTCGACCGGGAAATCGCCGGTGACGTGCAGCTTCGAGACGCCGAAGGGAGGCCGGTATCGGCTGACGGGACTCATCCGCGACGAAGACGGACAGGTCAGCGAGACGCGGAGGCCTATATGGGTCTCCGGCGGCAGCCGGCCGCGCACCGAAGGCGTCGAGATGCAAGAAGTCGATCTCATTCCGGACAAATCGACGTACAGACCGGGTGATACGGCCGAACTCTTGGTCCAGTCTCCCTTGAGGGACGCCCAGGGGATTCTTCTGGTCAAACGGCACGATATTGTCGAGCGGCGTCGGTTTTCGATCGACGGCTCGAGCATCCGACTCGATCTGAATATCGGCGAAGTCGATATTCCAAATGTGAACGTCGACGTCCATCTCGTCGGTCAGACCCCAGTAGAGGACGGTCCCCCAAAACCGGCGCAGGCCAAAGGGAGTCTAGCGCTCGACGTCTCGACGGCATCGCGCCGACTCGATGTGTCGATGGAGACGGGCCAGTCAGGCTTCCAGCCGTCGGACGATTTGGATGTCACGTTCCAAGTCGACCGCGCCGATGGTTCGCCGGCGGAAGGCGCTGAGATCGCATTGGCTGTCGTGGACGAGGCGCTCTTGGCCGCGGCGGGTTACGATTTCAGTGACCCGATGTCGTCGTTCTATCCGGACCGCAATTTCACCGTCGCGCAAAGCCGATTGCGAAATTGGGTGCAGATTGCCGATCCCGAAGTCAGACGAGCGACGACGGATCTGCGTATGGACAAGGAAGACTCCACGGCTTCCAAGTTCTACAGTTTCGACGATGAAGGCGCATCGGGCTTGAAGGGAGACGCGTCGGGCTTCGGCCGAGTACACGGGTTGGGTGACGGCGAAAACTCGCCGTCACCAAGTGCCAAGGGCCGGCCGAGCCCGTTTCCTCTGGGCAAGACTATCGACCTCCGGAAGGACATTCTGCCTCTCGCCTACTTCGGTCCACGGCTCACCACAGACGGGCAGGGCGTTGCCAGCACGTCCTTCGAACTGCCCGACAATCTGACTCGCTGGCGCCTGATGGCCCTCGCCGTTGACGATGCGGAGTACTTTGGTACTGCGGAAGAGACGGTCACGACTCGCCTGCCGGTGTCAGTGCGGCCGTCACTGCCGCGGTTTTTGAACTACGGCGATCAGGCCGATCTGCCAGTCGTCGTTCACAACCAGAGCGGCGAGGATCGCAACGTTCGTATTGCCGCCCGTGCTGCGAACCTCAATCTAGATGATCCGCACGGGATGGCGGTCGACGTGCCGGCGGGTGATCGTGTCGAAGTCCGGTTTCCCTCAAATACGAAATCGGCCGGAAAAGCGGGCCTGCAGTTCGCCGTCGCCTCCGGAGGCTGGGCCGATGCCGTCGAGGAGTCCTTCCCCGTCTGGACACCCGCCACGACCGAGGCGTTTGCCACCTACGGAAGCGTCGAGGACTCGAATGCCCGGGTCGTGCAGCCGATCCGCAAGCCCGAGGGCGTCATCCCGGAATTCGGCGATCTGAACGTCACGACCTCGTCGACGGCCCTGCAGCAGTTGACCGACGCCTTCATCTACTTGGTCGACTATCCCTACGGATGTACCGAACAGATCGCATCGAGGATGCTAGGCGTCACGGCGCTGCGCGACGTGCTCGACGTCTTCGAGTCCGCTGAGGTCCCCGAAAAGGAAAGACTTCGGGAGGCGATGCAGGCAGACATCAAGGAGCTACAGAGTCGGCAAATGCCTTCCGGGGGTTTCGGGTTCTGGAAGCGCGGTCATCGCGAGTGGCCCTTCTCGAGCATCCACGCGACCCTGGCGCTCCATCGAGCCAAGAGAGCTGGATATGAGATTCCCGAGCGAATACTCCAGCGCGCCGCTGAGTATGTCCAATCCGTACACCACTCACATTTACCGAGTCAGTGGAGCGAGAAGGCCCGTCACACCATCCATGCCTATGCGCTTTTCGTGCTCGAGCAGATGGGCGACGGCAATCCACCGGAGGCTCTCGACCTTCTTCAGAATACGACCTCCGGCGAGTCTATCTCCTTCGAGGGCACTGGTTGGTTGCTGTCGGCGCTGAAAGGCGAGTCGGGGGCAAACGATGCGATCGACGAGACCCTCCGCCAGCTCACAAACCGCATCACGGAGACGGCGTCTTCGGCCCACTTCGCCACCCACTTCGGCAACGATGACGGCTACGTAGTCATGCACTCGAGCCGCCGGGCTGACGCGGTGCTGCTCGAGAGCTGGATGGCCCACCGGCCCGACTCCGATCTGGTCCAGAAGCTCGTGCGCGGTCTGCAAAACGATCGGGTGAAGGGCCGCTGGGCGAACACCCAGGAAAACGTATTCGTGCTCATGGCACTGCGCGAGTACTTCGAGGCGTATGAATCCCAGGCGCCGAACTTCGTGGCCCGCATGTGGCTGGGCGACGGGTACATGGGCGCCCACAGCTACAGCGGCCGCACGACTGAGCGAAACCGCGTCGACGTGCCCATGAAGTCGGTCATCGAGAAGACCAGCGAGGGCGACAGCCCACGAACACCCCTGACCATCCAAAAACAAGGTCAGGGACGACTCTACTACCGCATCGGTCTCAGTTACGCCCCCGAGTCGCTGAAGCTCGACCCGATGTCGGTCGGATTCGCCGTCGAGCGCAGCTACGAGGCCGTCGACGATCCCGATGATGTGACTCGCCGCGACGATGGCACCTGGGTCGTCAAAGCAGGCTCGAGGGTTCGAGTCACGCTCGAGATGGCGGCGCCGGCGCGGCGTAGCCACGTTGCCCTGGTCGACCCGCTCCCCGCCGGCCTCGAGGCCGTGAATCCGGCGCTGGACACGACGGCGAGTCTGCCGGGCACCGGCCGCAGCGGTCGCGCTGGCCGCGGTGCATCTTTAGGCATCCGGCCTTGGTGGGACCCGCGCTGGTACGAACACCAAAACCTCCGCACCGAACGCGTCGAGGCATTTGCCACGCGCCTGAGCGGCGGCGTCTACACCTACGAGTACGTCGCTCGAGCCACCACGCCCGGCGAATTTGTGGTGCCGCCGGCGAAGGCCGAGGAGATGTATCATCCCGAGACTTTCGGGCGGACGGGCACGGCGCGGATGGTCGTGAAGTAGACCTTCGGCGCGGAACCTGCTGGCGCTCGTCCTGTCTCTTTGAGTGAGTTGGCTCTCTCCTCGAACGAGCGAAGGGACGAGATGAGAACCCCGAGGTTGGTCGCAGTCGCCGTCTTCACGCTCCTTCTGGTCGCCTGCGGCCATGAGGGCGACACGCCGGAGCCCGACGAGCCAACCACCCACGAGGTAAAGGTGCAGTCGAACTTCGAGGTGCGCCTCAGGTCGCTGTCTTCGACGCCGAAGCAAGTCGACGACGTCCGCTCCGTGGACGGGACGCCGCTCCCCGAGGAGGAGGCCGAGGCTCTTTTGGATCGGATGCCTCCGATGGAGTCCTCCGGATCGGAGTCCGACACATCCACCTTTGAGGGAGGACCGTCTCCGCCGGCACGAAAGTCGACGACCGCCACGACGGTCAACCCGAAAGAGAAGGTCGAGAAGCCACCCTCTTCGACGTCATCGGAGCCCGAAGACCTTCGGGTGCTGCGCAGGGTTCCTGCCGGGGATCCCTCACGGGTCCACAGGGTCAGCGTCACGTTCTCGAAGCCGATGGTCTCTCTGGGTACACGTGATCAGACCTCCCAGAAGCTTCCAGTCCAACTCGAGCCCGATGTCGACGGGACGTGGCGTTGGGTCGGTACCAGGACGGTGGTGTTTCGCCCCGCGGGCGACGAGTTTCCCGGGGCCACGGAGTTCACGGCCACCGTCGACGACGCCGTTGAGTCCGCCGATGGAACACGGCTCGGTGAGGACATCCAATTGACCTTCCGCACGACGCCCGTGCAGGTCGAGTACTGCTATCCCCTTCTGGACGACGATCCCCTACACCCTCTGATCCTTCTCGAGTTCAATCGACCCGTCGATGCGGGGCGTATCCTCGAGGATCTCAAACTCCTGGGAGAGCAGCGGGACCCACGCCTCCGCCTCGCCACAAAACAGGAAATTCGAGACAGCGAACGGGCGACAAATCTAGTCGAGACGATTCCCGACGGTGAGTCGGCGGTTTTTCGGCCGACGATGAAATTGAAGCCGGCGACGACTTACTCAGTCGAAGTGCAAACCGACATTTCCGGTGAGAATAAAGACGTCGCCCTGTCGACGGTCTTTGCGACCTACAAGCCCTTGAGACTTGAGAAATCGTGGTGCACGGGCCGGTGCGAGTCCGATTCGTCGTTCAAGTTGAAGTTCAACAATCAGCTCGACACTGATGCGTTCGAAGCCTCGGTGGTTGAGGTGCGTCCGTCCATGGAGGAGAGGACCGTCGAGGTCGATGGGAACGAAGTCGTCGTGACCGCCGACTTCCAGACCGGGAGAGACTATGACGTAACTATAGACGACGCGCTGACCGACCGCTTCGGACAGACCCTCGATGTGTCGGTCTCCCGGGACTTCTACGTGCCGTTTCAACAGCCGCGACTTGGGGACGTGCCTTCGATGATGGTTGCCGACCCCGGCCGTCGGCCGACGATCGGTGTTCCGACGGCGAGTCTAAAGTACTTTGATGTCACGGCCTATCGGGTCGATCCGGCGGACTGGCCCCTGTACGACCTCGGAGAACTTTTCGACGACTCCGACTCCGTCCAGGAGTACGGTACAGAGGTCGGCACCGAGCGTATTCAAGTGGCAAATCCCCGATCGGGGCTCGTCGAGAATCGAATCGATCTCTCCAAATGGCTAGCGGAAGAACACGGCCATCTCCTCCTCAGGATTGAGCGTGGCGAGCCGCTGGAGGATGCGCCCGACCCGCGCTACTCGCTCTCGGAACGGTGGACGTGGGTGCAGGCGACTGACCTGGCCCCGGTGATGTTTGTCGATCCAGCGGCGACGTACGCTTGGGTGACGGACCTGGCGGACGGCATGCCCGTAAGCGGTGCCGCGATCGAGGTTCTGCGAGACAGCGACTGGCCGATCATGGAGTCCGGGCCGGAGGGCCTGGCGGTGGAGGACCGGACCCTGGATGACGCGACGTCCGTGCATTCCAGCGCGCTCATGGTGTCGCGCGGTGACGACACTGCAATCGTGCCCATTGAAGAGACGTCTGTCGACACGTTGCCCAGACGCCAAGACAGGGACGACTACCGGTGGCATGTCTACACCGACCGGGGACTCTACCGTCCCGGCGAGACGGTCGACATGAAGGGATGGGTCCGGCAGGTCGATGCGTCAGATTCCGGTCTTCTCAGGCAAGTCGACCGGTCTTCGGCGCTGAAGTGGGAACTTCGCGGGCCTGGATACGAACGAATCGCCGGGGGCGATACGTCGCTGAGCGAGGTGGGCGGGTTTCATGTGGAATTCACCCTTCCCGAAGATGTCCAACTCGGCCGGGCGCGGTTTAGCGTGAGCCTGGAGGATACGTCGGCTGAGTCGGGCACCTCCTTTGATGTTCGAGAATTCCGTACGCCGAAATTCGAGCTAGATGTCGCCGCGCCGGGCGGGCCATTCGTCATCGGTGAGACGGCCACGGCGAAGGTTTCTGCCAACTACTACCGGGGCGGAAGTCTCTCCGGGTCGGATGTCACCTGGCGGGTCGAGAGTGACACCGGAGAGTACGCACCGCCCGGCTGGGAGGAGTTTTCATTCGGGAGGTGGAGTTCCCCCTGGTACCACCAGCAGCCTGGGGACTCGGACATGGACGTCTTGGATGGAGTTCTCAAAAAGGGAGGCATCCATCGGTTGGGCCTGGAGACCGGTCCCACGGATCTCGACCTTCCGATCGCCATCACAGCAGAGGCCATTGTCCAGGATGTAAATCGCCAGACCGTCGCAGGCTCAATGTCGACCCTCGTGCACCCGGCCGAGGCGTACATCGGGCTTCGGAAACCGGGTCACTTGGTGGATCGGGGAGAGCGGTTTGAGGTGCAGGCCGTAGGTGTGTCGATCGGTGGAGAGCCCCTCAAGGGTCGGCGCATGGAGATCTCGATGGGGACTCAGAGCTGCGAGAGGGCGTCCACGGGTAAGACCCCGGTGAGCTGCACATTCGAGGCGCGGCGTGGCGGAACGCACGTCATCACAGGCGAGATCTTCGACCGTGATGGCCGATCGAGTGTCAGCCAGCGCCGAATCTGGGTGCCCGGCCACGACCCGGGAGCGGACGATGAGATCAAGAAACAAGAGGTCGAGCTCATACCGGACAAGTCGACCTATCACGCCGGCGATACTGCCGAGGTTCTGGTCCAGTCCCCCTTTGAGACCGCTCAGGGTCTGCTCCTGGTCTCTCGCGATGAGATCGTGGCAACCAAACGTTTCGAGGTCGAAGACCATTCGGCCACGCTCGCCATCGCCATCGATGCTGCCGACATCCCGAACGCGCAGCTAGCGGTTCAGCTCGTCGGGCGTGGCAACGTCAACGGTCGTTCAGGGCCCGTGCATGCCACGGGTAAATTGGGGCTCGATGTGTCACCGAGCGCCCGTCGCCTCGATGTGTCGCTTCACCCGCAAACTGTCGGCCTGAAACCCTCGGGTGAACTCACGGTTGGTCTGGAAGTCGAGCGTCCCGACGGAACGCCGGCAGTCCGGAGTGAGGTCGCCTTGGCCGTGGTCGACGAGGCCGTGTTGGCAACGGGAGGCTACGAACTCGACGACCCACTCTCCTCCTTTTACCCGAGGTATTACTCCTCGATCGAAGCCGTCTCGTTTCGTGATCTTGTCCGGCTTACACCCGAGGACGTGCCGCGTATCCCGAAGAACACAATCGATATCGAAAATTTGGGTGTAAACAGGATGATGGCCTCGGAGAACTTGGGTTCGGGGGCACTCAAGAACATTTTCAACAACGAAGACGGCATCTCAGCGAGAATGAATAGAGAAATGGGCAGCGAACCGCCGACGCGTACGCCCAGGGCGAAACCCGGGTCGCAGGCGTCGCAGATCCGTCTGCGCCGAGATCTCCGTCCCGCTGCTTACTTCGGGCCCAGGGTGACGACGGACGAAGACGGCGAGGCGACCGTGTCGTTTGAGCTGCCCGACAATCTGACTCGGTGGCGCCTGATGGCCGTGGCCGCCGACGGCGCCGAGTACTTCGGCACCGCTGAAGAGACGGTCACGGTTCGAAAACCCGTGTCGATCAGCCCGTCCTTTCCGAAGTTTCTGAATCTGGGCGACCGGGCGCAGCTCCCGTTGGTCGTGCACAATCAGACCCGCCGCGATCGAACCATCAAACTGGCCGCTCGGACGTCAAACCTGAACATCGATGGCGCGCGAGGCGTCTCCGTCGAGGTTCCGGCTCTCGAACGCGTGGAGGTTCAGTTTCCGTCGCGGACCAAGGACAGCGGCACGGCACAGGTTCAATTGGCCGCCTCTTCAGGCGACTGGGCCGACGGCGTCGAAGAGTCGATTCCGGTCCATCGCCCGGCGACGACCGAGGCCTTCGCCACGTACGGCAGTATCGACTCACCCGAGGCCACGGTCGAGCATCCCGTAGAAAAGCCCGAAGACGTCATCCCGGATTACGGTTCACTGAATGTGACGACGTCGTCGACGGCGCTTCAAAAGCTGACCGATGCCTTCATTTACTTGGTCGACTATCCCTATGAGTGTACCGAGCAGGCGTCTTCGCGCATGCTTGGCATCGCCGCGCTGCGCGATGTGCTGGGTGTTTTCGAGTCGGCATCCCTGCCGGATGCGGAGGAGCTCAAGGGGTCGATTCAGGAGGACATTGAGTTGCTCGAGAATCGGCAGCGATACGGCGGTGGATTTACGCTCTGGGATGATGGGACCGACGTCTGGCCCTACGCCAGTCTCCACGCCACCCTGGCGTTGCACCGAGTCGAGGAGGCTGGCTACGAGGTCCCCGCGGACATGCTCGAGGACGCCGCAGAATATGCCGCCGAGATCGATGCCGCCGGCCTGGACCCCGACTGGGGAAAAAACTGCGCAAGTCCATCCATGCCTACGCCCTCTATGTACTCCACGAGATCGGCGAAGGGCGGCCGAAAGAGGCGGCGAAGCTACTGGGTGACTCGAAGCTCGGAGAAACAATCTCACTCGAAGGCGTCGGGTGGTTGTTGTCGGCCCTCGGTGACGAACCGGCTACCGACTTCAACGTCGAAAGGACGCTGCGTAGCCTTCGCAATCGCGTCTCAGAGACGGCTTCGTCGGCCCACTTTGCCACCGAATACTCCGAGGAAGATGGATACCTCATCATGCAGTCGAGCCGACGGGCCGATGCCGTATTGTTGGAAAGCTGGATGGACCACCGCCCCGAGTCCGATCTGATACAGAAACTCGTACGCGGCCTACAGGAAAACCGCACTCGAGGTCGTTGGGCCAACACCCAGGAGAACGTCTTTGTGTTGCGGGCGTTGCGGAAATACTTCGAGACGTACGAATCCAAAACGCCAGACTTCGTTGCGCGCACCTGGCTGGGGGATGGCTACCTGGGCAAACGCAGCTTTCGAGGTCGCACGACCGGGCGTCATCGCATGGAAGTGCCCATGGCGTCCGTCATCGAAAAAACGGGTTCGGGACCGAAGCAACGCGCCCCGCTGACTATCAAAAAGCAGGGGCCGGGTCGGCTCTACTACCGCATCGGCCTCGACTACGCGCCGCAATCCCACGACCTGGATCCGAAGTCCGCCGGTTTCACCGTGAATCGGGTCTACGAGTCCGTCGATGATCCCGACGATGTCAGCCAACGCGACGACGGCACCTGGGTTGTGGAGGCGGGCTCTCGGGTGCGAGTGACCCTCGAGATGGTCGCGAGGGCTCGCCGCAACCACGTCGCCCTCGTCGATCCGCTGCCCGCCGGCCTGGAGGCGATCAATCCCGCGCTGGCCACAACCGGAGACGTTCCCGACGGCGGACGGCGTTGGTGGTACGGGCACGACAATCTCCGCACCGAACGCGTCGAGGCCTTCGCCACCCGCCTGAGCGGCGGTGTCTACACCTACGAATACGTCGCCCGGGCTACGACTCCTGGGGAGTTCGTGGTGCCGCCGGCGAAGGCCGAGGAGATGTATCACCCCGAGACCTTCGGGCGGACGGGCACGGCGCGGATGGTCGTGAAGTAGAGGCCGCTCAGAAAATGTCGTCGCGACGTTCCAGACGAGGCCGGTCGTCGTTGCGCCAGCGGTTTTGCTGCTCGTCGCGGCGCATCTGCTCGAGCTGGCTGAGTGCGTTGGTGTCCTCGGGTGGCTCGCGGCCGATGCAGAAGAGTTTGATCAGGACCACGCCCGCCACGAACCCACCGGCGTGCGCCCACCATGCCACGCCGCCCTGAGCGGTGCTGACGGCGCCCATGCTGGCGACGGTCCCGAAGAAGATCTGTTGGATGAACCAGAACCCCAGAAACAAGATGGCCGGGACGCGGAAAAAGAGCGGGTAGATGATGATGGGGACCAGGATGACGATCCACGCCGTCGGATAGAGTAACAGGTAGGCGCCCAGCACCCCGGCGATCGCACCGGAGGCGCCGATCGTCGGCAACGTGGTTCCTGGCGTGAAGAATGCGTGTCCCATCATCGCAGCCACTCCGACGACGAGGTAGAACACCAGGAATCGAACGGAGCCGATCCGGTTTTCGATGCCGTCGCCGAAGACCCACAAAAAGAGCATGTTCCCGATGATGTGGCCCCAGCTTCCGTGCAGAAACATCGAGGTCATGATCGGGGCCAGCCACTCTTCGACCGACCAGGGCGCGCTGCCTACGACCGTCCAGAACTCCCGCGGGACGAATCCCCACGTGCGGATCAGGGATTCGAGTTCGGGCGCTGAAAGAGAGACCTGATAGGCGAATGCCAGGGCGTTTGCGGTGATCAGCCAGAGGGTCACCCACGCGGTCCGAGGGTTCGGGGCACTTCCTTTGATCGGTATCATCTACGCATCGGGATGGAAGGGGTCTGCATCACTAAATACGAGTACGTTAGATAGGCATGGCCGACAAGTCGCAGAGGCGTTTCCGATGGCGCGGGTTCGACCGCGGGATCGAGCGCCAATAAATGATTGAAAATCGGGTGTGCCCTTGGTAGGACGCATGCACGCAACAGAGGTTGGTAACCTGAAAGGTAAAGTATTATGACAGCGGAACCCACATCGGCCGACGCGGTCGAACAGTCAGAAGCGGCTCGAGACGACGACGGATTTCTCGAGGTCCAATATCCCGAGCCCCACGCTGAACGGACCAAGCAACTCCTGAAGGAACACCCCGAAATCAAGGAGTTGTTCGACACAAATCCATGGACGGCGGTCATCTGCGTGGGAGTGGTCGGCGCCCAGCTCGGCCTGGCAGTGTGGGCGTCGACGCTCCCGTGGTGGGGCATCGCGCTGCTGGCCTATTTCGTGGGCGCGTTTTTGAACAACGCCACCTACGCCATCATCCACGAGGCCTCGCACAAACGGATCTTTCGGGGCCAGCTCGGCAACGAGATCACCGGTTGGATCGCGAATTTCCCGCAGCTTCTGCCCACTTCGTCGAGCTTCCGCAAGTACCACCTCAAGCACCACCTCTATCAGGGCGACCCGGAGTACGACGCCGACCTCGCCACCAAAAAAGAGGCGGAGTTCGTCGGCAACTCGACCTTCAAGAAAGTCATCTGGCAGACGTTCTACCCCTTCTTCCAGGCGATCCGAACCCGCAAGTTCGACGACAACGGCATCGTCGAGTTCTGGGATAAATGGGTCATCGGAAATGTCGTCGCCCAGTTCGCCTTCCTGGCGACGTTTTGGTACTTCGCCGGCTCCTGGGCGATGTTGTACCTGCTGCTGTGCTTCACGTTCAGCATGGGGCTTCACCCGCTGAGCGCCCGGCTCATCCAGGAACACTTCGTCTTCGACGACGAGGACAACCAGGAGACCTACAGCTACTACGGGCCGGTCAACAAACTGGCGATGAACGTCTACCACCACAACGAACACCACGACTTCCCGGCCGTCCCCTGGAACAACCTGCCGAAGCTGCGCCAGATCTGCTCGGACGTCTACGAGGAGGAGCTCGACTACCACACCAGTCTGACCAAGCTGTGGTTGAAGTTCCTGCTGGATCCGTCGGTCACATTGTTCGACCGAGTTACGCGGGATTACTACAACGGAACCGTCGACCGACGTTGATTGCATCTGAGGATGAACAAAAAGCCCCCGGCGACTGAAGTCGTCGGGGGCTTTTTTATCGCGTCTTCGCGTCTGCACGTCTCGCGTACGACGTACGAGGTACGACGGGAGCCGCGACTCACGTGGCCGCGTCACGCGTAGGACGTACAAGGTACGACGGGGATCCGCGACCGCGCGCGTCAGCGGCGCGGCGGCCTCGCGTTGGGAGTGCGACAAAGCCTGAAGCTGGTGATGGTCGAACTGCGGAGATCGTGGGTAATAAGGAGGAGTGGGGCAACGGCGGCCGTCGACTTCCACGCCTTTTGCCTATTCCGCGGCGGCGCGCCGGAGGCGCGACACGCCGCGTGATCACCCGGTTCGCTGCGAGGCGCCAAGGCGCCTCGCGAGACCGGGATGTCCAACTTCCTCCTGCCAGATCCAGCCCGTACGGCATCTCCAGCAAGCTGCCGATTCCAGAGTCGCAGCCTCCAGCCGGCTGCCAATTCCAAAACGAACCCTCCAGCCGGCTGGAGAGTCTTTCCTACTCGGCCGCTTTTTCTTCGGCGGCTTCGAGGTCGTCGCTATCCAGGCTGTCGAAGCGCTCGCCGAGGCTCGGCTCGGACTCGTCGCCGACCCAGCGGTAGCGATCGAAGCTGTCGAGATTCTTGTTCATCACGACCTGGAAGCAGGCGGCGTTGCCCTGGCGGGCGATGTAGGTCGACCAGGCCAAAAAGAAGTTCCAGATGCGATACCACCGCTCGCCGTAGGCCTCGATGACCTCTTCGCGGTTCGAGCGCCAGTTCTCGTGCCAGTCTTTGAGCGTCAGGCCGTAGTGGTTGGTGACGTTCTCGATGCTGTGGATCTCGAAGTCCGCCTTCTCCATCTGGCGGGACATCGGCCACAGGCACAGACTGGCGTCGGCGCCGGGGAAGACGTACTTGTTCATGAAGAGGCCCCAGATGAGGTCCTCGGGTCGCATGTCGCGGCGAAGGCCGGTCCATTGCAGGTAAAAGAGCCCGTCGTCTTCGAGCAGGTCGTAGACGCCTTCGTAGTACTGCGACAGGTTTTTGACCCCGACGTGTTCGACCATCTCCAGCGAGGCGATCTTGTCGAAGGTCGACTCGGGAAGGTCGCGGTAGTCACAGGTGCGGACTTCGGCGCGATCGGAGAGGCCGGCGTCGGCAATGCGGGCATTGGCGTGGGCGGCCTGCTCTTCGGCCAGCGTCACACCCAGGGCGTTGACCCCGTAGTTCTCGGCGGCGTACTGGACCAGCGTGCCCCAGCCGCACCCGATGTCCAGGAAGGTCTCTCCCGGCTCGAGCTGCAGCTTGCGGCAGACGAGATCCATCTTGTTGCGCTGGGCCTCGTCGACGCCTTCGTCGGCGTTTTCATAAAAGCCCGACGTATAGACCATTGTCTCGCCGAGGAACCACTCGAAGAAGTCGTTTCCGCGGTCGTAGTGCTCCTGAACGATCCGCTGGTCTTGGCTGCGGGAGTGAATCAGGACCTCGGGCAGGAAGTTGGTGACCGCCCATTTGAAGTGGCCCATCGTCAGGCTGTACTTCACGAATTTGTCGCGGTTGTCCAAGAAGTCGTAGATATCCCCCTCGATGTCGACGTCTCCGTCGAAATAGGCCTCGTAGAGTTTGGCCATCGGAATCTTCTTCTTGGTGTACTTCTTCGCCAGTGCAGAATCGTTGAAAGTTACATAGTCAGTTATGGCGTCCATCGCGCAAAACCTTGCTGTCGTGGAGTTCTGAAGGGGGCTGTTTCGTCTTTCGCTTTGTGCCGATGTTCGTGTAAGGCGGTGAGTGAGGGTAGAACCAACGGTCGCCGATACCAGACATAGCCCGGAACACCAACGGTGAATTGTCTCTGATAAATACCGTTCAGCGGGGCGAGAACCTTGTCGGCGCGCCGCTGCTCCCTTACGATTCGCGCCGACTCGCACGCGCGAGGCTGGCTGAGCTGTATCTGACCTACGAGTGGGCTCGATTATGTTTATCAAAGAGCGCCCGGAATCTCCCCGGATTTTCGACAATGACTGGCTCGATATGATGACACGGACGCATTGGTCGACCGTGCCCATCCTCTATCTGCCCGCCAGCCTGGGGCTCGTATATTACAGCGTGTCGAATATGGGCATCGACCTGATGTCGTCGATGGGTCTGATGCTGGCCGGCATCCTGGCCTGGACGCTGTTTGAATACTTCCTGCACCGCACCTTCTTTCACTGGATTCCCAACGACACCTGGGGCGAGACCCTGCACTTCTTCGTGCACGGCGTGCACCACGACTGGCCCGACGATCCCTATCGCTTGGTGATGCCCCCGGCGGTCAGTCTGTCGCTGTTTTTCCTGTTTCTGGGCTTCTGGACGACCACGCTCGGAAGCTGGGGATGGGCCTGGCATGGCGGATTCGTCTTCGGGTACATGATTTACGACCTGCTGCATTACGTGCAGCACCATGGCCGGGCGCGGTTTAGTTGGCTCAAGAAACTCAAAAAGCACCACATGAGCCACCACTTCCATCCCGACTACAGCGATCTGCGCTACGGAGTCTCGACCCGTTTCTGGGACTTCGTCTTCAGTACCGAGGACCTCTCTGAAGAGCAGGATCGCGAGCACACCCGCGAGAAGCTGCAGGAAGAGTGACCCAGTCGGACCCCCTATGACAACCAAACTCGGCATCGATGACCGCCAGGTGAGGCGCGCCCGGCAGGCCGCCTCCGCGGTGGCGGATCGTATGGACGACTTTATCCGTCGGCGCAGCACTCTGTCGGTCGAGCGGACGGTCCTGCGTCTGATGGGCGTCGACGGGGTCGACGACGAGGATATCCCGCTGGCGAACGTCGTGGTCGATGCCGCCGACGAGGCCGGCGAGCTGCGCGGCGGCATTACCCGAACGATGGCGCGGGCGGTGGTGCAGACGGGCCGCGACCCGCAGACCGTCGCGGAGGCCGTCGCCGACGGGTCGCTCGATCTCTCGGAGCTCGACTCGCTCCCCGAGGACCGGGTGCGCCGGATGGGCGACGAGCTCGCCGAGAGCGCAGCCGATACCATCAAGAACAATGCCGACCAGAGGCAGGCGTACCTGGAGGAGTCCGAGGAACGGCCCGAGCCGCTTCACTACGTCATCGTGGCCACCGGAAACATCCACGAGGATGTCGTCCAGGCGAGGACGGCCGCCCGCGAGGGTGCCGACATCATCGCCGTGATTCGGTCGACCGGCCAGAGCCTGCTCGACTACGTCCCCTACGGCGCCACCACCGAGGGGTTCGGCGGCACGATGGCCACCCAGGAAAACTTTCGGATCATGCGGGAGGGGCTGGACGACGTCGGCGAGGAATTGGGCCGCTACATTCGGCTGTGTAACTACTGCAGCGGGCTCTGCATGCCGGAGATCGCGGCGATGGGGGCGCTGGAGCGGCTCGACGTCATGCTCAACGACGCGCTCTACGGCATCCTGTTTCGCGATATCAATCCCCAGCGCACCTTTGTCGATCAGTACTTCAGCCGGCTGGTCAACGCGTACGCGGGCGTCGTGATCAATACGGGCGAGGACAACTATCTGACGACCGCCGATCCGATGGAGGCGGCCGATACGGTGCTGGCCAGTCAATTCATCAACGAGCAGTTCGCCCTGCGCAGTGGGCTGCCCGAAGAGCAGATGGGGCTGGGCCACGCCATGGAGATGGACCCCGAGATCGAAAACGGGTTTCTCTACGAGCTCGCCCAGGCCCAGTTGTCGCGCGAGATCTTTCCCGACGCGCCCCTGAAGTACATGCCGCCGACCAAGCACATGACCGGCAATATCTTCCGCGGCCACGTCCAGGATGCGCTGTTTAACGCCGTGGGCGTGATGACCGGTCAGGGCATCCAGCTTCTGGGGATGATGACCGAGGCGATGCACACCCCACACATGGGCGATCGCTACCTGTCGCTGGAGAATGCCCAGATGGTCATGAATAACATGCGGGATCTCGGCGAGGAGATGCGGTTCAAGGAGGACGGCATCATTCAGTCGCGCGCTCAGAACGTGCTCGGCCAGGCGGTCGATCTGCTGGAGGACGTCGAAGACCGCGGCATGTTCGAGGTGCTGGCCGAGGGCGTGTTCGCCGACGTCTTCCGGCCCAAGGACCGCGGAAAGGGGTTGGACGGCGTCTTTGAGCGCGGGCCCGACTACTACAATCCGATCGAGCGCGAATTGCGCGAGCGGACCGGGCTTTCGGTCGATTGATCGGCTATTCCCACTCGGTACAGGCCTCGGAGGGATGGTAGACGCCGGCTCCCTGCTGGTAGACGAGTTTTGCACCGAGATCTCCGGCGTAGATCAGCAACCCGAGTCCCGCTGCACACAGGATGGCCACGGCGGCCTCCATCCAGGTGCGCCACTTCTCCAGGGCCTCTGTCTTCAGAAGTTGAAGTATCTCGAGGACGACCACGGAACTGAAGGTCCATCCGGTCCAGTAGCCGGCATCGTAGTGGTCTCCGAGCACGGTCGGGTCACAGATTTGGCGGACCACCACGTTGTAGGCCCATTCGCCCGTCAGGATCGTGACCCAGACGCCGGCCGTACCCAGTCCCAGAAGGGTCCGCGCCATCGGCAGCAAGAACCGGGGGCGGATGCGGTCTGGGAGCAGGGGCCAGGCGATCCGGATCAGGGCGCCGAGGGTCAGCAAGCCGACGGGAAAGTGGACGGTCAGGGGATGATAGATTTCGGGACGCCAAAAGTCCGGCATGGCTCGTGGGCTCGGGGCGTGGAGATACGTAAAAGGCCTCCGCGGAACGGGTCCGCGGAGGTCCGAGTTGTCAGAGGGTCACTCCAGAATCTTGACCGAGATCGGGTCGAGTCTCTTTCCCTTCTTCTCGATTTTGACCTCGACTTTCTGGCCCTTCTCGAGGCTCGAGAATTCGACGGTCTCGCCGCCCTTGGTCAGTTTCGTCTGCTCGGTGAAGTACAGTTCCAGAGTGTTGTCGCCGGATTTGACGTAGATCTCGTCTTTGGAGGCTTCGACCTCTTCGATCGTTCCTTCATAGGTGCCGCTCTCGACGAGGTCGCCTTCGCCGTGTTTGCCGCTCTCACAGCCGGTGAGCACGGTGAATCCGACCAGTAAAAGGGCGGCGGGAAGAGCGAGCTTGCGTAGATAGTTCTTCATACGTTCCTCCGTTGAGTGAGGATGGAAAACTTTCGGAGCGCACGAACTGTGCCCTCGGCGAATCTAAACGTGCGGTAGGGTCGTGCATTGTCAAGACAGAGGACGAGGCTCCGGGAAACTCGAATTGCAGCCCGACATTTGCTAGCAGGTACATAGAAGGCAAGGTTCCCTTAGACTCCGAAGCCATGCGATATCTAAAGTCGATCCTCATTCCCCTCGCCGTCTTCTCGCTTCTGGCGGGGGCCTGCGGCGATGATGCCGGGATTCCCGGGTCCGACACCGGGGCTCTGGCTGACGCCGGGGACGTTCACCTGGACGACGCGGCCGGCGACGTTGGGGGCGACGCGGGTACGATGGAGGACGCCGGAGACGCCGACGGATCGACCGAAGATGCGTCCTCGCCGGGCTTTCCGTCGCAGATCACGACCGAGGGCGGCTCCTGGGAGGCGACGGTGCCCGCCGGCGGTCAGACCGATGTCACCCTCGTCGCCGAGGCCAACGACGTGGTCGTCATTCGGCTCGAGGCAACCGGAGATCAGGGAAGCCCCGGGCTCGAACTCTTTCGCGGCTCGGATCGCCTGGTCTACAGCATGCCCGAACAAGGTGAGGCCCACATTCCCTACCGTGACGAGGAGCTCGGGGACGGGTGGGTCTTCTTCGACGGCGGCCAACACCGACTCGCCGTCTCGAACACCGCCGCGGCCGATGCTCGGTTGAAATTGACATTGGAGTGTCTGGACGGACCGTGCTTCGACGAGGACGACCCCGGCGAAGATCCTTCGTTTGAAGGGTTGAACGGGTACGCATTGGAGCAAGAGCTGCGCTCGGATCACGGGACCCATCGCTCCGTGTCGTACGAACGGGCTCGCGAGGCGATGTTCTCGGTCATCGACAACATGGGAGGCACCGTGGAGGGAGTCTACACGGGTGCGACGATCCAGACGATGGGCGTGCCGGACCACACGATCTTCAATACCGAACACACCTGGCCGCGTAGCAAAGGCGCCGGCAGCGGCGACGCCGAGGCGGACCTCCACCACCTGTTTCCGACGGATTCGCGGGCGAACTCGCGGCGCGGAAACCTGCGATTCGGAGTCGTCACCGGTCCCGTCGAATGGAGCGACGGCGGCTCGATGGTCGGGCCCGCCATGAACGGCGATCAGGTCTTTGAGGTCAGGCCCAAACACCGGGGCAACGCGGCGAGGGCGATGTTTTACTTCGCCGTCATCTACAGCGACGACATTCCCGCCGACGAAGAGGCCGTCCTTCGCCGCTGGCATACCCAGGATCCCGTAAACAACGCTGAAGAGCAGCGAAACGCCGCCATCGAAGACGTACAGCAGTCACGAAACCGTTTTATCGGATACCCCGAACTCGTCGAACGCATTTCGGACTACTGACGAGTCAGTGCTGTGGCGCGCACTACGACTTCGCCACGGCGAAGCGTTTGAGCTTTTCGAGCTCGACGACTTTCAGGGCCGACTCCTCGGTCGCCTCCAGAAAGACGGGCGGCGCCTTGCCGGCCTCCATCGCCTCTTTCCAACGTGCGGCACAGAGACACCAGCGATCCCCGGCCTCGAGGCCGGGGAAGTTGTGCTGGGGCATCGGTGTCGTTAAATCATTGCCCTGCGCCTTGCTGAACTCCAGGAATTCCCCGGTCATCATGGCGCAGATGACATGCTGGCCCTGGTCCCGCGGCCCAGTCCGGCAGTAGCCGTCGCGGTAAAATCCGGTCTCGGGATTCTGGCAACATGATTCCAGCGGCTCGCCGAGTACGTTGGTCTCGTCGCTCATTGCTTACCTCCGAAAGGGCACCTTCAGTCGAATTCAGCCGCAACACGCTTCTTCCTATCAGGGTTACAACGGCTTATGAAACCTCGCGAAGTCAACGATCTCGTCGAACAGTCGATCCGCTACTTGGACGAGTCGGTCGACGAAGACCGTCTCTTCCGTGCGCACGCTCGGCGGCTCTACGACTTTCAGGACAGCTACTCGACCGACGTGACGTACTTTCGGGTGATGCCGGTGCTGGTCGAGCGAGGGTTCTTCCTGAAGGTGCCCCGGGAGGACCACCCGGATTTCGGTGAGTCGGACGCGCTGGCCGGGGATCCGATGGATGCCGTGGCGCCGGTTCTCGAGTCGCCCGACGACGACTGGGACGAGCAGACGAACCCGGTCGTGGGGTATCTGGGCGACGGAGACATTTATACCCGGGCCGACAGCTCGCTTGCCGAACGATTGGCCGAAGACGGTGCTGTCGAGGAGGGGCAGGTCGGCCTTCCCGACCCGGCGCCGCTTTTCGGCGCGGTACGTCAGGTCTGTGAAGCTGCGCGTGCGTCGTCCGACGAGGGGGCCGACGACACAATTCTTCTCTGGTATACGAATCTAAGTTTCCACGTCGCCCTGGAGGGTGGCGGCGAGATGGACGAGACCGTCGAGTCGCTGAAGGACGACGGGGATCTCGAGGCGCTGCGCGAGATCGTCGTCGAGGCCGCGGACGGAGATCTCGAGATGGCGCTCGGTCACCCGGATTGCCCGGCCGAGGCCCCACCGTATCCGCTCGTGCAGAAACACCCCGTGCTCGAGTGGTGGTATTCCCTTGGATAAGTGGTTGATTCCTTGGGGTTCACGCCCTAAGGGGCGTACGTGAGCCGCACGATTCTCCAGCGATTTTTCCAGAACGAGCCAGCCCATGACAGAATCGATCGAATCGATATTCGAGGATCGGATTGCCATTTTGGATGGGGCGATGGGCACGATGATCCAGGAGCACGACCTGTCCGAGGAGGACTTCCGCGGGCAGCGATTCGAGGATCACTCCTGCGATCTGCAGGGCAACAACGAGATGCTGGTCCTGACACGGCCCGATATCATCGAGGGGATTCACCGGTCGTTTTTGGAGGCGGGCGCCGACGTCATCGAGACGAATACCTTCAGCGCCCAGCGGATCTCACAGGCCGACTACGATGCCGAGGATCTCGTCCGCGAGCTGAACGTGGAGGCGGCTCGGGTCGCTCGGAAGGCGGCCGATGCCGTCGAAGAGGAGACCGGCCGGCCGCGGTTCGTGGCGGGTGCGGTGGGGCCGACCAACAAGACCCTGTCGCTGTCGCCGGACGTCGAAGAACCGGCATTCCGCGAGATCTCCTTCGATGAGCTCAAGGATGCCTACGCCGAACAGATCGGCGGGTTGATCGACGGGGGCGTCGACGCGCTGCTCATCGAGACGATCTTCGATACCCTCAACGCAAAGGCCGCCATCATCGCCGCGCAGGAGATGATGGACGAGAAGGGCGTCGACTTGCCGATCATCATTTCGGTGACGATCACCGACCAGTCCGGCCGCACCCTGTCGGGCCAGACCGTCGAGGCCTTCTGGATCTCGATCGAACACGCCGATCCGCTGGCCGTCGGGATCAACTGCTCGCTGGGCGCCGAGGATATGCGCCCCTACATGGAGGAGCTGTCCGACATCGCCTCCACCTACACGAGCTGTTACCCGAACGCCGGTCTACCCAACGAATTCGGGGAGTACGACGAGACGCCCGAGGAGATGGCCGACCAGCTCGAGGAATTCGCCGCCGAGGGGTGGCTGAACATGGTCGGGGGTTGCTGTGGGACGACGCCGGAGCACGTCCGCCAGATCGCCGAGGTCGTGTCGGACTACGAGCCCAGGGAACCCTCCGATCCAATCGAGTACACACACTACGCGGGACTCGAACCCCTGATCCTGCGCCCCGACGCGAACTTCACGATGATCGGAGAGCGCACCAACGTGATGGGTTCGCGCAAGTTCCGCGGCCTGATCGAAGAGGAGGACTATCAAGGCGCGGTCAGCGTGGCGCGCGACCAGGTTGAGGGCGGCGCCAACATCCTCGATGTCAACATGGACAAGGGGTTGCTCGACAGCGAAGACGCGATGCGGACGTTCCTGAACATCCTGGCCACCGAGCCGGATATCGCCCGCATCCCGTTTATGATCGACAGCTCGAAGTTTTCGGTCATCAAGGCCGGACTCAAGAGCGTGCAGGGCAAACCCGTGGTCAACTCGCTGAGCCTCAAGGAGGGCGAAGAGGAGTTTCTGGAGCATGCCCGTTACTGCAAGAAGTTCGGCGCCGCGATCGTGGTGATGGCCTTCGACGAGGGTGGTCAAGCCACCGAGACCGAACATCGCGTCGAGATCGCCAGGCGGGCGGTCACGCTGCTCAAAGAGGAGGTCGGCTACGACGAAAAAGACATCCTCTTCGACGCGAATATCCTCACCGTGGCCACCGGGATGGAGGAGCACCGCGAGTACGCAATCAACTACCTGGAGGCGATCGAGCGGATCAAAGAGGAGTTCCCCGAGGTCAAGACCACCGGGGGCGTCAGCAACATCTCATTCAGCTTTCGCGGCAACGAGATCGTCCGCGAGGCGATGCACTCGACCTTCATGTACCACGCCGTCGATGCCGGTCTGGATACCGCCATCGTCAACGCCGGCCGGCTGACCGTCTATCGGGATATCGACGAGGAGCTGCGCGACCGCATCGAGGATGTGCTGTTCAACCGGCGCGACGATGCGACCGAACGGCTGCTCGATCTCGCCGACGAGTACGAGGACAAGGAACGCGAGGAAGAGGACGACGACGAGTGGCGTGAGGGGACCGTCGAAGAGCGGCTCGAACACGCCCTCGTTCACGGCATCGACACCTACGTCGAAGAGGATGTCGAGGAGGCGCGCCAGAAGGCCGAGCGCCCCCTGGACGTCATCGAAGGACCCCTGATGGACGGGATGGGCGTGGTCGGCGACCTCTTCGGGGCCGGCGAGATGTTTCTGCCCCAGGTCGTCAAGAGTGCGCGGGCCATGAAGAAGGCCGTCGCCTACCTGCTTCCGTACATGGAGGATGATGAAGAGGACGAACACCAGGACCAGGGCACGGTCGTCCTGGCGACGGTCAAGGGCGACGTCCACGACATCGGGAAAAACATCGTGGGTGTGGTCCTCGGCTGCAACGACTACAACGTCGTCGACATGGGCGTGATGACGCCGGCCGACGAGATCATCGAGAAGGCCCAGGAGGTCGACGCAGATATCGTCGGGCTCAGCGGCCTGATCACGCCGTCGCTCGACGAGATGACCCATGTGGCCAAAGAGATGGAGCGCGTCGGCCTGGATGTGCCGCTTCTGATCGGTGGCGCGACCACCAGCCGAAAACACACATCGGTCAAGATCGCGCCCCGCTACGACAGTCCGACTGTTCATGTGGTCGACGCCTCACGGGTCACCGGCGTGGTCGGTCATCTGCTGAATCCGGCAAAGCGCCCCGACTTCATCGAAAAGAACGAGGCGCGCCAGGAGCGTGACCGCCGTATTCACGAGGGCGGCAAGGGCCGGCCCCTGCTCGACTACCAGGAGGCGGTCGACAACCGGCTCGACATTGAATTCCAACAGGAGGACATGCCGGAGCCGGAGTTTTTGGGGACCCGGACCCTGGAGCCGTCACTGGAGAACGTCGCCGAATACATCGACTGGACGCCGTTCTTTCTGGCCTGGGAGATGAAGTATCCATTTCCCCAGATCCTGGAGCACGACGAATACGGCGAAGAGGCCCAGAAGGTCTACGACGACGGCAGGCGCATGCTCGATTCCATCATCAAGGAGGGCCGCCTCGGCGCGAAGGGCGTCTGGGGCATCTTCCCGGCGGGTCGAACCGGCGACGACGTGCTGTTGTTCGACAGCGACGAACGGGAGTCGGTCCGCCAGCGCCTCTGCAACCTGCGCCAGCAGCGCAAGCGCCACGACGAATCGAGCCCCAACATTTGTCTGTCGGATTTTGTGGCACCTGCCGACAGCGGCCTGCAAGATTACGTCGGCGGCTTTGCCTGCACAGCGGGACTCGGCCTGCGCGAGTGGCGCACCGAGCTCGAGGATGAACACGACGACTACTCCTCGATCATGGCCACGGTGTTGGCCGATCGCCTGGCGGAGGCCTGCGCCGAGTACATGCACGAGACGGCGCGCGAGGCGCTCGGATACGGCGACGACCTGTCGCACGAAGAACTGGTCGACGAGGAGTACCGCGGCATCCGTCCGGCTCCCGGCTACCCGGCCTGTCCCGATCACACCGAAAAGGTCAAGCTTTGGGACCTGCTCGATGTCGAGGATGCCACGGGCATGACCCTGACGCAGTCGTACGCCATGGATCCCGGGGCGTCGGTGTCAGGGTGGTACTACTCTCACCCCGAGAGCAAGTACTTCAACGTGGGTGGCCTGGGCCGCGACCAGATCGAATCCTACGCCGAGCGCAAGAACATGGACGTCGACGATGTGGAGCGCTGGCTGATGCGCAATCTCGACTACGAGCCCGAGGACTACGAGTGACTGTCACCGGCTGCCCGGCGTGATCTTGCCCTCGAGCCGAATGACCGCCGGGCCGCCGAAGGTCATATGGTCCTCTTTGATGTCGATTCGGATGCGGCCGTCGCGGTCCATCGACTGGCCCTGATAGGCCGTCCATGAGCCGCCGAGCTCATCGGCTACGCCGGTATCGTCGGCGTGGGCGGCGACGCACAGATTTCCGCTCCCACAGACCGGATCCTCGGGGATGCCCGCGGCCGGCGCAAAACTTCGGGTATGGATGGAGCCTTCGTCGGAGACGGCGTAGACGGTGATCCCGGTCAGCCCCAGGCGTTCACTGATCGAGTCGATCGCCCCCAGTGCCGGACGAAGGGTCTCCAGTGTGTCGGTGGAATCGGCCCGGGCGACCATCCAGGTGGCGCCCGCGTCGTAGATGCCCGGCTCATCGTCGAGGTCCGAGTCGAGTCCCAGCGCATGATGGACCTCCGAGGCGTCGAACTGGGTGTTTCGCCGCTCCGGGGGCGCAACCATCGCCTGGACCTGTTCGCCCTGCACATTCAGCCAGATCGGCCCGCGGCCGCACCGGACTCGAAACTGTCCGTCGGCTGGATTGACCATCCCCGTCGATACCAGCACCCGGCCGGCGCCGATCAGAGGGTGTCCGGCGAAGGGAATCTCGCGGTTCGGCGCAAAAATGCGCAGCTCCGGCAACGCTTCGTCGGCGTTTCGCACGAAGACGGTCTCCGATAGATTCAGCCAGCGGGCGATCCGCTGCATGTGGTGGGCATCGAGCCCGTCGGCGTGCATTACGACCGCCAGCGGGTTTCCCATGAACGGGCGTGCGGCGAAGACATCGACTTCGTAAAAAGGCAACATGGCAAAAACTCCCATAATCCGGGGCGACAGGGCTCCTCTTCAAACTATACAACAAACCCGTCCGTCAACGGTCGTTCATTCCATTGCGGCCGGAATTTACAGAGATATCGAAACGAGGACACGTACATGACACCGATCGACGAGATCGTCGACGCCTTGACCGAGGCCGACAGCCGACTGGCCGACGGCGGGGACCCCTCCGGGGTACGGCCGCTGGTTCGTCAGGCCCTGGCCGGCGCCCGTCGGATCCGACAGCAGCGCGATGGTTCCGAGGATGGTGGGGAGCGCGAGGGGATCGAGGGACCGCTGGGTCGGGTCCTTCGGGATCGGTGCCTCGAGATCGGATCGAATGCCGGCTGTCGAGTCGAGGTCGGACTCGGAGGCCATCCGCCGCTCGGGGACCGCGCGCAGGAGGTGATCGTCGAGGCCGCCGAGATGCTGGTTGGGGCGTTCGCCGAGCACGGGGCCGACACAATCGCGGTCACTCTGAGCGGGACCGATAATGTCATGCTGCACGTCGGCGACGACGGAACCGCCTTCGATGCCGCCGAGGTCGGACCCGCGGATCTGAATCTGCGCGAGTTGCGCTCGCTGGTCGAGGCCGTCGACGGCCAGGTCGTCTGGGAGTCGAGCTGGCGCGAGGGAACGACACTGGAGGTCTCGGTGCCGGCGGCCTAAACTGGGGGCGATAATGTCCGAAGATACGACAACATTGCGGGGAACCCTGGACCGGGTCCGGTTCCAAAGCGAGGACGGCGGTTTTTCCGTCTGCGAGCTCGATGTCGCGGATCGTCCGATGACGGTCACCATCGTCGGCAACCTCCTGTCGACACAACCGGGAGAGACCGTCGAAGTGACCGGCTCGTGGACCAACGATCCCCGCTACGGCCGCCAGTTCGACGTCGATTCGATCCGGGCGGTGCCCCCGTCGACCCGCGAGGGGATCAAAAAGTACCTGGCCAGCGGGCTCGTCGAAGGGATCGGCGAGGTGTTGGCCGAGCGAATCGTCGAGCACTTCGGCGAAGACGCCCTCGAGATCCTCGACGACGATCCGAGCCGTATCAAAGAGGTCGAGGGCATCGGCGAGGTTCGTGGCGACCGCATCATGGACGCGTGGACCCGTCAGCGGACCATCCGCTCGGTCATGGTGTTTTTGCAATCCCATGGCGTGAGTACGGCCCGGGCCGTCAAGATCTGGGACGAGTACGGTCCCGAGGCACCCAGCGTGGTTCGCGAAAATCCGTACCGGCTGGCCGAAGACATCCACGGCATCGGCTTCAAGACCGCCGACGCCATCGCCCGGCGTCTGGGTATCGACGCCGATGCCCCCGAACGCGCTCGAGCCGGGCTGCTGTACGAGCTGAGTCAGGCCCACAACGAAGGCCACATGTTTCTTCCGCTCTCGGAGCTCGTCGAGAGGACCAGCGAGCGGCTCGGCGTGCCCGGCGAGATGCTGCGCGAGCCCCTGGGACAACTTCGCCGTCAGGAGAAGGTCGAGCTCGAACCCGGCTCCGGCGACGAGGAGACCGCCGTCTACCGGGCCCCCGCCTTCGGCGCCGAGACCGGGGCGGCACGTCACGTACGAAAGCTCTTCGATAGCGGTGATCTTCTGGCGGGGATCGACGGCGGCGGCGATGCCGCCCTCGACTCGGAGCTGCGCGACGCCGAGCGCGACCTCGGGCTGGAGCTCGCCGAGGCGCAGCGCAAGGCGGTACGCACGGCATGGACCGACGCCGTGACCGTCATCACCGGCGGGCCCGGCACGGGGAAGACGACGATCGTGCAGGCAATCTGCAACATCGGAGAATCGCGCGGGCAGGCCATCGCCCTGGCGGCGCCGACCGGTCGAGCGGCCAAACGCCTCGGCGAAGCGACCGGCCGGGAGTCCAAGACCGTGCATCGTCTGCTGGAGTACGGCGGCCAGGACGGCTTTCAACGCGACGAGGACGAGCCGCTGGATGTCGACATGCTCGTCGTCGACGAAGCCTCGATGCTCGATACGTACCTCTTCCACGCCGTCGTTCGGGCCCTGCAGCCGGGTACATCGCTGGTGCTGGTCGGCGACATCGATCAGTTGCCCAGCGTCGGCCCCGGCGACGTGTTGGCGGATCTCATCGAGAGCCAGCAGATCGCCGTGGTCAAGCTGACCGAGATCTTCCGGCAGGCCGAACAATCGGCGATCGTGCGCAATGCCCATCGGATCAACGAAGGAGAGATGCCGGTGGCGCCGACCCACGACGACGGCCGGCTCGTCGACTTCTATACGATCTCGGCCGATTCCCCCGAACAGGCCCGCGATACCGTGATCCGGACCGTCAGCGATCGCATCCCCGAGGCCTTCGGATTCGACTCGGTCCGCGAGGTCCAGATCCTGTCGCCGATGCATCGAGGTCTCGTCGGCTGTACCCAGCTCAACGAGCGACTTCAGACGATCTACAACCAGGGTGCGCCCGAGCTGGAGCGAGCCGGTCGGCTGTGGAAGGTCGGAGATCGGGTGATGCAGACCCGAAATAACTACGATCTGGAGGTTTTCAACGGCGACATCGGCACGATCGAACGGATCGACGAAGGCAGCGAGACCGTCCACGTCGACTACGGCGGCCGCCGTGTCCCGCACCCCTACAGCGCGTTGGACGAACTGGAGCTCGCCTACGCCATCACGGTTCACAAGAGCCAGGGCAGCGAGTATCCAGCCGTCGTCATCCCGGTTGTCACCCAGCACTACATCATGCTGCAGCGCAACCTGCTGTACACGGCGGTCTCCCGCGCCGAAAAACTCGTGATTCTGGTCGGCCAACAGAAGGCCGTACAGATCGCCGTCGACAATGATCAGGCAAAGAACCGCTATACACGACTGGCCCGCCGCCTCCGCGACGACTTCAGATGAGTTTCGTACCCGACAACGACCTTGGGTATCTCGATACGATCCAGGTCTTCTTCGTCGATCTGACCCAGCGTTCGATCATGTTCAGCGGACGCGACCTGCGGCTGCTCGAAGAGTGGCGAGAGCGCGGAGCAAACGCGCGAGATGTGTGTCGCGGTCTGCAGGACGCCGCCACGGCGATGCCCGAAGACGATCCTCCCCGCAACATCTGGGCATGCCGAAAGTGGATCGAACCCCACGTCGAGCGTGCTCAAAACCGCGGTGTGGGCGGGCACGACGACGAGCGGCGCGGCGCGCCGGGAGGCGACGGGGAAGACGCGAAGTCGGAAGACGGACCACCCGTCGACGGACTGGTGCACTCGGCCCTCGAGCGCATCGAGCAAGCGGGCCGCCAGACCGACGATGAAGCGATCCGCGAGGTCTACCGCCACGCGTGGAGCCGGGTTCGCGCCCTCGACGGCTCCGACGACGATGATCCCTTCGAGAAACTCGTCGCCATCGAAGAGGAACTCGTCGAAGGGTACTTTGAGGCCCTCGACGCCGAGCGTCGCCGCGAGATCGACCGGCGGATCGAAGAGGAATCCGGCGCGCCGCTGGAGCGGATGACCAAGCAGGCCCGCCGCGAGCATGTGTTGGCCAGAAGGCGCCGGATTCTGATCGACGAAGATGGGCTCGCTCCGTTGCTCGAATAGTCCCTGATTCCCTCAAAATACGCCGGGATGCGCACGATTTCGGTTGCCAATTCCCGCCGCAGGCGTATCCTTCAAGGGTGTGCGTCACAACAAGCAGTTGCCCGAGTATCGGAGGATATGTTGAGTCGGGATACCGTTGTCGATCGTTTTCTGGATCATGTCGAATCGCGTCCGGGGGATCCAGCCCTCTGGCACCACGAAACCGAGGAAGACCGCGACGAGTGGGTTTCGCGCAACTGGGGCGAATACGGCCGACAGGCAAAGGCCTTCGCCGGCGCGCTGGTCGGCATGGGCCTGGAGGACAACCAGCGGATCTCGATCTCGGCGTACAACTGCCCGGAATGGCTCATCGCCAACGTCGGGGCCATGATGGCACGGCTTGTGCCCGTGGGGATCTACCACACCAACTCCCCCAAGGAGCTGGCCTATGTGGCGCGCCACTCCGAATCGAAGGTCATCGTCGCCGAAAATAAGGAACACTGGGCGAAGATCGACGAGAAACGCGACGAACTCCCGGACCTGGAACGCATCGTCGTCATCCGAGGCATCGACGACATCGACGATCCGTTGGCCGTCGGCTTCGAGGCGTTTCTCGAGGAGGGCGAGGCGCACCTCGACGAGGTCGACGCACGTGTGGCGGCCATCTCGCGCGACGATGTCGCCGAGATGATCTACACCTCGGGCACCACCGGCGACCCGAAGGGCGTGATGCTGACCCACGACAACCTGGCGTTCACCGCCGATCAGGCGAAGATGATCGTCGGGGATCTGACCGAAGACGACTCCGTGGTCAGCTACCTGCCGCTGTCGCACATCGCCGAGCAGATGTTTTCGATCCATCTGGCGATCACCTTTGGCTACGAGGTCTGGTTCGCCGACGACGTCTACGAGGTCAAAGAGGCGCTGGTCGCGGCTCGGCCCTCGCTGTTCTTCGGGGTCCCCCGGATCTGGGAGAAGTTCCGCTCGGCGCTCGAGAACAAACTCGATGAGGCGACGGGACTGAAGGCCGCCATCGTCAAATGGGCCCGACAGGTCGGCACCGAGGCCGGATATCACCGCATCGAGGAGGGCGAAGTCGGCGGCTGGCTCGGCATGAAATACGCCATCGCCGACCGTCTCTTCTTTTCGAAACTGAAGGCGCAGCTTGGCCTCGATCAGCTAAAGATCGCCTTGAGCGCCGCCGCGCCGATCGGTGTCGACGTCCTCGAGTTCTTCCTGTCGTGCGACATCACCATCCACGAGATCTACGGCCAGTCCGAAGATACCGGGCCCACAAGCTTCAACGTGCCCGAGCCGGGTAAGACCAAACTCGGCTCGGTAGGCCTGCCGCTGCCCGACATCGACGTGCGCATCGGCGAGGGCGATCTGCTGGAAGACCAGCCCGGCGGCGAGATCCTCGTCCGGGGCGACAACGTCTTCAAAGGGTACTTCAAGGACCAGGAGGCCACCGACGAGGCCCTTAAAAACGGGTGGCTGCACTCCGGTGACCTCGGGTACTTCGACGAGGACGGGTTCCTCTACATCACCGGCCGAAAAAAGGAGATCATCATCACCTCCGGCGGCAAAAATATCGCCCCGGCGAAGATCGAGAACGCCCTGCGCGACATCGACGGGATCAGCCAGGCAATGGCGATCGGAGACCGTCGCTCGTACGTGACCGCCCTTCTGACGCTGGACCCGGATCGCTATCCCGGTCTGGCCGAGGAGCGAGGCTGGCCGGCCGACGCCGAAGAACTGGTCGCCTCCGAGGGGTTCAGCGCGTACGTCGACGAAGCGATAGAAAGGGTCAATGACGATCTGGCTCGGGTCGAGACCATCAAGGAGTACACCGTCCTCCCGCAAGACTTTACCCAGGAGACTGGCGAGCTGACGCCCACCCAGAAGATCAAACGTCGGGTGGTCCAGGACAAGTACGCAACCGAGATCGAGGCGATGTATCAGTAGGTCGCACGGCGGGTTCGTGGTTGAAGCGGCGGCGTCGACTCTTAGGTTTCGGACGGGATGTCATTTGACCCTATCCGAAGAATTTCCCGGAGGTATCTATCGTGTTGAATGTAGCCGAAATCATGACGAGCAACCCGGAGCACATCGTGGCGACCGGGTCGGTTCAAGAAGCCATCAATAAGCTGTTCGAACTCGACGCTCGTCACCTGCCCGTCGTCGATGAGCACGGCGAACTCGTGGGCGTCCTCAGTGACCGCGACCTGCGCGAATATTCTCAGCCCCTGGAGATGCAGTTCGATAACCTGACGTCGTCGAACGAACGCGAAGAGACGTCCGTCAGCGACATCATGTCCGGCGATGTGATCTCCGCACATCCAGAGGACGATGTCACCGAGATCATCGACATCATGATCGACCAGAAGGTCGGCGCCGTCCCCATCGTGGACCCGCGCGACGGCAGCCTGGTCGGCATAGTCAGCTACATCGATATCCTGCGCGAAGCCGCCGAATACTTTTGAGGCGACCGCCGGTTACCTACCTTGACACACTGGAATTGGGGGCCTTATAACCCGGCTCCGCGCCCAGATGGCGCTGAATCAAAAGAGATGCATCCGCGGAAGTGGCGGAATTGGCAGACGCGCTAGACTAAGGATCTAGTGGGAGTTATATCCCGTGTGGGTTCGAGTCCCACCTTCCGCATTCTCTTGACAATACGGTAGCACGGTTTCGCGTCTCGCGTTCACGTTTACGTTGGGCGTGCACGATCACGTTCACGTTGAGGTTGGACGTTCACGATTACATTGGACGTGCACGATCACGTTCACATTGAGGTTGGACGTTCACGTTTAGGTTGGACGTTTATGTCCAGATATTGGGGGCCTTGACGTTGAACTCAGGGTGTTTTCTGAGCAACAGATTCGGCCAGGTCGGCGAAAACAGAGAAAGGGAGAGGTTCATTGCTCAAGCGTGAGGGACTGATGAGCACCGAGAATAGTTCGGACAAGATGACGCAACGAAAAGAGGCCGGAGCTCGGAAAATCGACCACGAGATGCTGGACGTATACCAGGCGGGCCGGGAGTTTCTAGACCTCGCAAAACAGGCTGTCGAGGATTTGCCGACGGGGATTGGTCACGTGAGAAAGCAGATGCTCGCAGCGGCGAGTTCGATAACACTGAATATTGCCGAGGGAACGGGTAGATCGGCGGGTAATGACCAAAAACGTTTTTATCGGTACGCGGATGGTAGCGCCCGCGAGTGTGCTGCGATCTTGGATGTGCTCCACGCTTACGGCGCAATCGATGAATCGTTCTTCGATCGGGCTCGAACCCTACTCGTGCGGATTATCTCCATGCTAAATGCGATGATCCGATAGTAGACGAACCAACGTGCCCCGTGACCCGTGCCTCGTGTTCGTCCAACCTAAACGTCCAACGTAAACGTGCCGCGTGATCCGTCCCCGTGACCCGTGTTCGTCCAACCTATACGTCCAACCTAAACGTCCAACGTAAACGTGCCCCGTGACCCGTGCCTCGTGTTCGTCCAACCTAAACGTCCAACGTAAACGTGCCCTGTGACCCGTGCCTCGTGTTCGTCCAACCTAAACGTCCAACGTAAACGCGCCGCGTGACCTGTGCCCCGTGTCTGAGGTTGCTGGAGTTTGGCAGACACATTGCCGTTGGACGTTTACGTTTTTGGGGGTCGAGCGAGTGGTTACGGGCTGGTCGTTGGAGGGAGTAGAGACCCGAGGGGGATGCCGGGCCAGCGGGAGGCGGGAGTGAACCCGTCGCGGCCGCAGCGTGCCAGGCGGCGTTGGATGGGAATCAGGACGGTGAAGTGGCCCGTGCGGGCGGCTTCGCGTCGGGCAACAAGCAGATGTTCGGCTGCTTCGTCGGGGGCGTCGCGTCGGAGCAGGACGTCGGCCATGGTGGTTCTGGCGATGATGCGGGCGTCGGTTCGGTCGGACGATTCGGCCTCGCGGAGACACTCCTGTACGTCCGCGTAGGGCGATTCGTCGAGTTGATGGACTTGAAAGTAGAGCTGTCGGGCGCGGGCGCCGACGATGCCGGCGCTGGCACCGAAGTGATCGGCGAAGGACTGGGCGCGCGCCAGACATTCCTGGGACTCCTGGGCGTCGCCGTCCTCGAACAGCGCCCAGGCTCGACGCATCAGCGACTCCAGGTACCAGTCGGTGTGGCCTACTTCGCGGGCCCGCTGGAGTACGGTCTCGAACCAGTCGACGGCTGCCGAGTCGCCTCGAGCCAGCGCGATATCTCCACGGTAAAAGGCCGGTCGGATGTCGTGTTCATGGGTTGAAATTGCCCCCTCATCGAACTGGTCCAACGCATCGCTCGCCCGGTCGAGGTCACCGCGGGCGGCCTGGACATCGGCGCGGAAGAGGGCGCAATCGAGGGTCGAGACTCCCGGGGCGTAATCGTGGAGGGCGCAGCCACGATCGGCGAAATCCTCGGCCGCGTCGGTGTCGCCGCGTCCCAGCGCTGCGGTGGCAGCTGCAAAGTAGACCGACCTCTGTTCGTCGGGCCAGCGAGAGTCCTCGAAGTGTCGAGCGGACTTCTCGAGCAGCTCCGCGGCTCGATCGAATTCGGTCAGCCGATTCAGTGCCTCGCCCATCCGCGCGTCGAGCCGGGCTTGAAGGACGGGATGGCTCTCGCTGTCGATCTCTTCGCGGGCTTCAACCAGCGCGTCGGTGGCTTCGTCGGGCCGCCCATCCAGAATCTGCGCCTCGGCCAGCAATGTGGCGACGCCCGCCGCCGAGATCGGTTTGCCGGCCTGTCGGAATCGCAGCCGCGCTTTTCGGTAGTAACCGTCGGCGCGTCGCGGTTCGTTCTGTCGCATCGACAGGTCGCCCATCAATTTCAACGCCCGGGCTTCGGCGGCGATATTGTCGGAGTTTTCGGCTTCGACGAGCGCGTCGCCGAGGATGTCTTCGGCCGAGCCGAGTTCCTCCAGGGCCCCCTGGATTTCGCCGAGCTGAAGACGTACCTCCAGTGCCGATTCTCCGTCGATGTCGTGGGATTCCAGGATGTCGACGAGCCGGATGAGAAACTCTCGCGCATCGTCGAGTTTCAGGTCTTCGAGCGCGGAGCTGACGGCGTCTTCGAGGAGTTCAACAGCGTGCTCGGGCGCGCCGCCCTCCAGAAAGTGGTCGACCGCCAAGTCCAGGACCTTCCGGGGCACATCGTCGCCGTTGGCTTCCAGCAAAAGTTTGGCAGCCCGCAGCGGTGCAGACGGCGTCTTCAGCGGGGTCGGCGGCTCGAGCTTTCGCAGCGAATTCGCGTAGGTGTGGCGGCGAAAGGCGAGGTGTTCGTCGTTGCGGACGATGATCCCGATCCGCTCGGCTCGCTCCAGCGCGTCTTCGAATTCCTCTTCCGAAAAGATCTCTCTGCGCAGCGAGGCGATCCCCGATTCCATCGACCGAGGGACTTCGTCGCCGAACAGCGCGAGGATGGTCAGGGCCTGGCGCAGGTGGTCGACACGTTCTTCATTGTCTTCGCTCGGTTCCGGCCGGATGGCTTCCTGTTCGACGGGGGTCACCGCGTCGCTCTCGAGTTCGTTCGTCGGACGCGACGTCTCCTCGCTGGAGGTCGCGCCGATGGCGAGCAGCTCCTCGAGGGACGGCGGGGTATAGCCCGGTTGCACGGTCAGGTAGTTCGCCTCGGGGCCACTCGCGCCGAGGATGCCCTGGGTGTAGCGGTGCAGCCCGGTTCGTTCGCGCAGCCGCCGACGATCCAGGGACGTCAGGATCATGATGGGCGCCGGGCGGTCCTTCAGGTCCCGAAACAGCCAGTCGAGAAATGCCAGGGTCTGGGCGCTCGCCCCGTCCAGATCCGGAATGCTCCAGATCACCGGACCGTCTTCGGCGGCCCGGCGCAGGGCCTCGCCGCGGCGGGCAAACCAGGCGAGCCGGCGTTTCGAGAGCTCCCCGAAGATCGAGGATTCGTGCTGGCCGGGGGCCGGATACCGTTCGCTGAGGAGCCGGTACGTCGATCCGGAGTCTTCGGCGGGCCAGTCGGATTCATCGACGGTGCGAATGCCCCGTTCGGCGGCCTCGTCGAGGAAGGCGGTCAAGATATCGTCGCGCCCGCTTCCCTCCAGGCCGTCGAGGATCGCGAGGCGAATGGTCCCTTCGTGTTCGACGGTCCGAAGGTGCTCGTGCAGGGTGTCGAGGTGCCGGCCCAGGCTGCCGGTGCGCGGGCCGCGAGCCGGGTCCTCCGGCGGGTGACCGCTTCGGACGGGCACGACCTTCTGGTCGTCGGCCTCATCCTCCCCGTCGCCGTCCTCCGGCTGCGAGAGTGGCCGAAACTCCGACCCGCGCAGCGTCTCGAGGAGCTTCCCCGCATCGGCGATGCGATCCTCGGGGGCCTTCCGGGTGCACTCGTAGACGACATCTTTGAAGGGGCTGTCGCGAAACTGCGGTGGCAGCTCCAGCGGCGAGTCGTAGATCTGGCGCAGCATGATGTCCATCGAATGATCGAGATCGGCATACCGCGCCTCGCCGGTGATCATCTGGTAGATGATATGGCCCATGGCATAGATGTCGATCGACGGGCCGATGGGGTTGTCCATCGCCTGTTCCGGCGCCATGTACATCGGGGTTCCAAAGACGCGCCCCTCCTGGGTCAGCGGTGAGATCGGTTCGCTACTCGACGATCCGAGCCCCTGGAGGGATTTCGACAGTCCGAAATCGAGTACCTTGACCCGCTCGCCGCTGTGGCGCCTCAGCAGAAATATGTTCGCCGGCTTCAGATCCCGGTGGATCAGATCCAGTTCGTGAGCCTCCGCCAGGCTCTGGCAGACCTGTACGGCGATCGACCAGACCCGGCTGGGCGCCATGGGTCCCTCTTCATTGAGCACCGATCCCAGGTGGCGGCCCTTCAAAAACTCCATGGCGATGTAGCACAGGCCCGCGTCGGTGTCGCCGTAGTCGAACAGGGTAATGGTGTTCGGATGCGACAGTCGGCTGACGTACAAAGCTTCGCGGCGAAAGCGCTCGACGACCTTGTCGTCCTCGAGCACGTGGGGTTTGAGAACTTTCAGCGCCACAAAACGGTCCATCGAGGGCTGGTACGCTCTGTAGACGACAGAGAACCCTCCCTTGCCGACGACTTCGACAATACGAAAACGGCCTGCGACGATGTCGCCGGGCTTGATGTCAGGCATCGACGCCGGTGATCCCATGTTCCGGCACCCTGTTTGAAGCGTAAGAAGCTGGAGTGGCACGGGCCATTATAGTGAGGCGTCCAAAAATTGCAGCCCGCCGCGTGCCTGTGCTACGATTCAGTCTCCGTCACGCTGCCCGCCCCCCACACGTCCATGAAGCTATTAATCGAGGATGACGAAGGCCACCGCACCGTGGTGCCCGTCATTCGCGACGAGATCACCATCGGGCGGCGTGAGAGCCATTCCGTTCGGCTGACCGAGCGAAATGTGTCGCGTGACCACGCACGTATCGTCCGGGACGACGATCAACTCTTCATCGAAGAAGTCGACGCTCGCTACGGCGTCTTTTTGAACGGCGCCGAGATCGACGATCGCGCGCCTTTCAATGAGGGCGATGTCGTCCAGATCGGCGACTACCGGCTGACGCTTCGCCCTGAAGACGTCCAGCCCGGCGAGGATTCCGGTGACGAGGCCGCATCGCCAGATTCCGTTGTCACCCGCCCCCAGCCGAAGGTCGGCGGCGGCCCGGAGGAAGAGACATCGGAGGCCCAACGCGATGACAAGGGAGCCGTCGGAGCGCTGACGGTCATCTCGAACCATGATCCGGGGCGGACGTTTGAACTGGATTCGGACGCCCTGCTCATCGGCCGGTCCGACGAGTGCGACATCGTGCTGAATCACCGGTCGGTCTCCAGTCGCCATGCGCGGGTCGTCCGCGAGGGCGAGGACTATCGAATCATCGACCTCGACAGCAGCAACGGCGTAAAGGTCGACGGGGAGCGCTACCGATCGATGCCGCTGGAGCCCGGTGACATCATCGGACTGGGGCATGTCGAACTCCGATTTGTGGGGCCCGATAAATCGTGGCAGTTCGCCGCGAGCAATCTGCGCGACGAACCCGCCGGCCCCGAATCATCGGCAAAGCCAGCCGCGTCAGCCGAGGCCGGCGAATCCGACAGAGATCGCGGTCTCGTCGTGCTCGGGGTCTTCGGGATCGTCCTGGTCGCCGTCGTGGCGGTGGTGGCGATTCGCATGCACGAGCCTGCCGAGTCCGACCGCCAGCGCTCGGCCGAAAGCTCGAACGTCGCCGGTGCCGACTCCAGCACGGAGGAGTCCGAGCAAGCTGAATCGGCGCCCACTGAACCGACACCGACTGAATCGGCGTCCACTGAAACGGCGCGCCCGGGCACGAGGCCACCGGATGCGGGGCCGGCGAAGTTGGCCGCCTCGGAGTCCCCGTCGAAGCCTCCATCCGAGCCGTCGGCTGCGCCCGATGCCGGCGAGGCGGTCGAGTCGACAGAGTCCGAACCCGAACGACGGGCCGAGGCGCCGCCGAGCGAACCGGAGGACGATCGGGCAGCTCGATCCGATGAACCGACGGCCGACCGCGTGGCTCAGACCGACGATTCGCCGACCGAGCCGCCCGACCGCGGCGATGAGCCGGCCTCCGACCCCCAGCCGACAGAACCGACATCCGACGCCGGGTTAGGTGAGTCCGCCAAACAGGGGCCGCCCCCCGAGTCGCTCTTTCAAAGCGCTACGCGCAAGTGGGTGCAGGGAAATGCGAAGGGGGCGATCGAGGACTGCTCCCGCGCCTTGGAGACGGGGTATACCCCGTGCTATCGCGTGATCGGTATGGCTCAGAAGCAGAGGGGAAACACCCCGGAGGCGTGTCGACACTTCGAAGAATACGTGGCGACCGAGCCCGACGATGCGCCCAAGATCCGCCGCCAGATGGAGGAGCTCGGATGCTCGACCACGGGTGCGGAATGACCGGCGTCGACCCCTTGTTTGACCCGACAAGTAGCAGGCAGTGATCATCCACACCAGAGGAGTCAGCAATCGGACGACGTGACGTTCACGGTGACCTGACCGGCCTGAAGCCGAGTCAGCGCAAAGAACTCGAAGAGCTGCACGGGCGACGGATCCCGGCGACCGAAGCGATCACGCGGGAGTTCGCCCACCAGCTCACGCTCATCTCCGAGGAGATCAACCGGGTTGTCGCCGTGCTCGTGGACCGCCGCGGGCGCGTCGACGAAGTGATGGTCGGTGATGCTCACCGCGTCTATCTGCCCGACATCGGACGTCAACGCGCCGGTTCGGGGCGCTTTCGGGGCATCCGGCTGATACGGACGAACCTGGAGACCGACCCGAAGCCGACGCTGTCGGAGGACGACCTGACGGACCTGTCGAAACTGCAACTCGACATGGTCATGACGATCGGCGTCAATGCCGGCGGTTTTCCCGGCGAGATCGAGTGGGCACACCTTCTGCCCAAAAATCCGGACAACAAACTGTGGCGCACCTTCCGGGCCGAGTCTCCCGAGGAAGTCGAGGTCGACTACGACATCTTCATCAAGGAGGTCGAGGACGAGTTCCAGCGCAAGGCAGACGAGCTGTACGAGACGGGCAGCGATCCCGCGATGCTCGTCTACGTCACTACGCCCGACGGACGGAACGAAGAGTCGGAACTCGAGGAGCTGCATCAGTTGTGCCACACCGCCGGCGTCAACGTCGTCGACACGGTCGTCCAGCGGCGCACCGAGATCCATCCGAAGTACGCCGTCGGGAAGGGCAAGATCGAGGAGATCACCCTGCAGGCCCTGCAATACGACTGCGATCTGGTGATCTTCGGCCAGGACCTGACGCCCGGCCAACTCCGGGCGATCACCGACGAGACCGACCTCAAGGTCATCGACCGAACCCAGCTCATCCTGGACATCTTCGCCCAGCGCGCGAAGTCGCGCGACGGCCAGATTCAGGTCGAGCTTGCGCAACTGAAGTACCGTCTTCCCCGACTTCAGCAAAAAAACACCGGCATGAGCCGTCTCGCCGGAGGCATCGGCGGCCGAGGCCCCGGTGAGACGAAACTCGAGGTCAATCGGCGTCGGGTCCGCGACCGGATCGCGCGATTGGAAAACGAGATCGACGAGATTGCCAAGCAGCGTCAGCAGCGGCGCAAACGCCGCATCCAGTCACCGGATCCGATCGTAAGCGTCATCGGCTACACGAATGCCGGTAAATCGACGTTGCTCAACGGGCTGACCCAGTCGGAGGTGCGCTGCGAGGACAAACTCTTTGCGACGCTGCGGCCGACGACCCGTCGTCTGCGCTACCCGGAGCCCAAGGACATCATCTTCACCGACACCGTCGGCTTCATCCACGAGCTGCCGCCGGATCTGGTGAAGGCGTTTCGGGCCACGCTCGAGGAACTGTACCAGGCGGATCTTTTGATCCATCTGGTCGACATCTCGTCGGATCGGTTCGAAGATCACATGGCGACGGTCAACCAGATTCTGCGCGAGCTGGAACTCGAGGACAAAGAGCAGATTCTGGTCTTCAACAAGATGGACCGCATCGACGAGGAGGCGGCGCGTTCGCTGGCGCAGACCTACGATGCGATCCCGATCTCGGCGCTGAATCTGGAGACGACCCAGCCGCTGATCGACGAGTTGGAGAATCGGCTTCTGCGGCAGAATCAGCGCGAGCGCGCCCAGAAGCAGACCCGCGAGGCCGAATGGGAAAAGTACCTCTGAGGATCACTCGTCGTCATCGTCGAGATTCGGCTGCAGATAAACCGAATCTCCCTTGCGGACGATGTTAAACGAGACGTCGCGGCCGTGTTCCTCGCGAAGGGAGGCGCGTCGGGCCCGGATCGAGTCGCGGACATCGTCGAAGTTCATGTCGTCGACCGATTCGCCGGCGTCTCGCTTTGCGTCGACCAGGCGATTGTACAGGCGGCGGTCACGTCCGTCTTCGTCGTCGTCGGAGCTTGAATCCGACGAATCGTCGTCGGAGGAACGCCGGATGACCCGGCTGGAGCGGCCGCGACTCTTGCTTTCGGATCCGTCGTCGCCGTTACCAGACGACGTACGCGAGCGTGAGGTCCGCCGGGAACGCTCCCGGCTGCGTCGTTCGGGTTCCTGCTCGCGGTTTTTCTGCCGGTCATCCAGGTCTTCTTCGGAGAGTCGCTGGGTCGGCTCGCGCGAGGCGTCTTCGAAACTCTTTGAGCGACCGCCGGAATCCCCTTTGCTCGAACCGCCCCCGCCCTTTGAGATGCCCAGCTTGTCCTGAAGGCTTCGGAGCTTCTCCTTGCGGGTGGTCTCCTGGCCCGAAAAGACATCGTCGCCGCCGGGGCGATGGCTCTCCTTTCGGTCGCCCTGGTCGTCGTCGCCTTTGTTCTTCTTTTGGCGCTGATTCTCCAGTTCGTCTTCGCTGGGGCGTTTGACGCGGTCAGTGGCCACATATTTCTCGAATTCCCCCTCCTGGTCCATCGCCTCGAGTTCCTGCTCCAGGCTCTTGAGGTCGACCCGGCTCATGTCGGGATCGATCTCGACGAACTCCTCCTGCCCTTCGTCGGCCGAGTCGTCGCCGTCGTCTTGCTCGCGCTGGGCCGCCTCCTGCTCCTCTTGGCGCTGGCGTTCCTCTTGGCGCTTCTTGGCCTTCTGTCTGTGCGGGGCGTAGGTCCCCTGTTCGATCTCGCGTTGGACCCGGTTCCACTTCTGTTTCAGCGATACAAAACGCTGCTGGATGCTTCGAAAACGGAATCGCTGGCTGGTATTTGAGATCCGCGTTCCCTCGAGCTCGCGGATCTGCCGGTTGACCTGGGCCCGCTGGTTCTGTGGCGGGCGCTTGCGGCTGCCCACGAAGAATTTCTCGTAGGCCCGGCGCAACTGGTCCAGGTCCTTCTCGAGCTTGCGCAACATGGCGTCGATTTCGTCATTCGATGCTTCGTCTTGGCCCATGTTGCCGTCCTCGTGTTATTGCGAAATCCAATTCGGTCGATATGTTACCACCGCGTATGCGCTTTTCCAATGACTCGGCACGATCGATGACCCTCGATGCTCATCTAAAACCGACGGGCCTTTTCCTGTCGATTCTCCTGGTGCTGGCGTGCGTCTCCGGCTGCGAACGTCCAGGCGAATCTACCGGCGATAACGCCGATGAGACCGCCAGTGAAACCGCCGACGACAAGAAGGCTCCTCGGGTTCTGGAGGCCGCCTCCGACGAGCTGCCCGACGAACCCAAGAGAATCGTTTCGCTGGCCCCGAATATCACCGAGACCCTCTTCGCGCTCGGGGTCGGCGACCGTGTCGTCGCCGTCACCAACTTCTGCGACTATCCGCCCGAGGTCGAGTCGCTGCCATCGATCGGCAGTTTTTCGAACCCGGACTTCGAGACGATTCTGGCCAAAAAGCCCGACCTGGTGGTCGGCATCACCTCCGGCGGAGACAAGAGCGTGGCCGACAAGCTCGAAGGCGCCGGCGTCCCTTACGCCTTTCTGCGTACCTACACCGTCCAGGATACCCTCGAGATGTTCGAGGCCGTCGGCGATCTCGTCGGCCGGTCCGATGCCGGTCGCCGGTTGGCGGCCCGGATCGAGCAAGACTTCGAAGATGTCCGACAAAAATACTCCGATGCGTCGGTGCCGACGCTGCTCGTCTACGGCCACGACCCGCTGGTGGCCGCTGGACCGGGCACCTTCGGACACCAGCTCTTGGAGATGGCCGGTGGCAAAAACGTCGTCGCCGACTCCGACAAGAAGTTCCCGCGCCTGGATCTCGAGAAGGTGCTGGCCCTGCAGCCCGAGCGGATCATCGATACGTCGATGCGCCCCGAGCAGGCCGAAGGATCGTACTGGGATCAGCACACGGGCCTGAAGGCGGTACAATCCGGCGGCGTGGTCCACCTGACCGACCCGGTGGTGCTCAGGCCGGGGCCGCGGATCGACGAGGGGCTGCGCCGGATCGTCGATGCGATCCACGATGCGGAGGGTGACAGCCGGTGACCACCCGACGCGACCGAGCGCTCACAAGTCGAGGGTTGTGGCAGGCCGTTCTGGCCGTGTCGCTTTTGTACGTCGCCGTTTCGGTGATGGCGCTGACGTATGGAAGCTCCGATTTCGGCGGCTGGCAGGTCGTCTCCGGGCTCGTCTCCGGCGAGCTGACGCCCTCCCAGCACGCCATCGTCTGGCACGCCCGCATGCCGCGCATCCTCTTCGCCGGCATCGTCGGAGCCGCCCTCGCCGTCGGCGGGGCCGTCTTTCAGGCCGTGTTGCGCAACCCGCTGGCCGACCCGTACATCCTGGGCATCTCCGGGGGCGCCGCCCTGGGAGGTACCCTTTTGTTGGCGCTCGAGGCCGCGGTCTTCGGCGGTGCCATGACCTACTTGGGCCAACTGTCGCCGCCGATCGCCGCGTTCATCGGGGCCATGGGAACCCTGAGCATCATCTTCGGGGTCGCCCGATGGACGCCGGCCGGGCGCACGGGCAACTACGTGCTGCTGTTGACCGGCGTCATCGTCAACGCCTTCGCCTCGGCGGTGATCCTGTTTTTGAAGTCGGTCGTCTCGGCCCGGAAAGCCCAGGAGATGCTCTTTTATCTGATGGGGACGCTGACCGTCGAAGGGCTGAGCTTCCAGCTTATCGCCAGCGTCGGCGGCGTCGTGCTCGCCTGTCTGGCCGCCATTATCTGGTATGCCCGGGACCTGAACGTCTTGAGTCTGGGAGATGACGAGGCCGCGGCCCTGGGCGTCGACGTCGAGCGCACACGGTGGTGGACCGTCGCCATCGCCAGCCTGGCCGTCGCCTGTGCCGTCGCGTTTACCGGGCTGATCGGCTTCGTCGGGCTGGTCGTTCCCCATGGGCTACGGCTGGTCGTCGGGCCCGACCATCGCGTCCTGATCCCCTGCTGCGCACTGGGCGGGGCGGCCTTTTTGACCGGCGCCGACCTGTTGACCAGGGCGTCGTTCGCTGTCTTTTCGACGACACTTCCCGTCGGCGTCGTGACCGCCTTCGTCGGGGCGCCGCTCTTTGTGGTGTTTCTGTGGCGCAATCTTCGACAGGATGCCGAGGGGGTCCGATGAGCGAACCGATCCTTCAGATCGACGGCCTCACACACGGCTTCGCCGGCGTCCCGGTGCTCCACCAGGTGGATCTGACGGTCGAGGCGGGCGATTCGATGGCGCTCATCGGACCGAACGGGGCCGGAAAGACGACGCTTCTGCGGGCCGCCGGCGGGCTTCTCGAACCCGACGCCGGGTCGGTTCGGATCGACGGGCGGGATCTGGCGGAGATGTCTCGGCGCGAGATCGCCCGGCGCATGTCGTATTTGAGCCAGGCGACGCCCCAGGTCTTCGATTTTTCGGCCCTGGAACTGGTCCTGATGGGCTTCCATGCTCGGACGGGACGGTTTTCGCTGCCGTCGAAGACCCAGCGGGAGCGAGCTCACGCGGCGATGCGGCAACTCGAGATCGAACACCTCGCCGAACGTCCCGCCTCGGTACTCAGTGGCGGCGAATTGCAGCGGGTGTTGATGGCGCGAACACTGGTGGCCCGGGCCGACGTCTGGCTGCTCGACGAGCCGACGTCTCACCTGGACGTCCGCCACCAACTCGCCATGCTCCGACAGGTCGGCGGACACGTCGGCGACGGCGGCACCGTGCTGGCCGTGCTCCACGACCTGGGTCTGGTACATCGGTTCTTCGACCGGGTGGCGGTCTTGAAGGCGGGCGAGCTCGTCGCCACGGGTCCCGTCGACGAGACCCTAAATACCGACCTGCTCAGCGACGTCTTCGAGGTGGAACTCGTTCGCGGAGAGGTCGACGGTCAAACCGTCTGGACGGTGGGCGGCTGACTACGGTTTCGTGGCGTCGGTGTCTTCGTCTTCGGCGTTTTTTTCGGCGCCGTCATCTTCCGAGTCACTGCTTGCCTCCGATTCCCGGCGCTCTTTTTCGCGTCGTCGCCACTCGTCTCGCTTCATCCGGTCGTGGAGCAGCCAGCCGGCGCTGCTGAACTTCCAGATCTCCACGAAACGCTCGTCGTTTACGCTCATGTCGGGCTCGACGTACCACCGCTGCTCGACCTCCACTCGCATCGACTTCGGGCCGTGGCGTTTGAGGCTCTTCATCTCCATCTCGACGATGTTCAGATCGTCGCCGTACTCCTCGTAGCGGCCCAGAAACGTCTCGCGGTACGAGGGGTGCACGCTCGAGGAGGCCCGGTCGAACAACTCCCAGACCATAAAGCGGTGGAAATCCTCGATCTTGCGTTGCACGTCCTCGGGATTCGTGACCACGTCGGTCTTCGATTTCTCGGTCGATGCACACCCGACGGAGCCGGCGGCGATGAGCCCGAAGAGGGCCAGACACAAGATCGATGGCGGGAGCGTTTTCGTACTCATGGGGCTCGCAAACACGTGTGGGTGAACGGCGGTGCGTTGACGTTGCGGACCATCTCATAGAAACACGGGCGTGGAAATATTCTCGTCCCGACTCTCAGTATCCGAAGGACTCCATGTCTGAGCTCGCTGACAATCTGCGCCGACAGATCGCCGAAGGCCCCGAGGCCGAGCCCCTGCCGCCCGAAGAGGTGATCGACGAGGCGACCTCCGACGCCTGGATTCGCCTGTTGGTCGCTCTCGGCGACGATGAAGCCCTCCACGTGGCATTTGCCCGGCAGGTCGATTCCCCCGCGGATGTCGACGCGGCCGGCCGCATCGCGTTCGTGCGAGCGGTCCTCGAGGAGGTCGACCGGGCCGTCGACACGGCCCTCGAAGGCTCGGAGTTCTCGTCGATGCTCCAGGCGCTGGCGCGCGCCGATGTACCCTGGAGTCACGAGGGGCTCACACAGATCGTGGCCGCCGCCGACGAGGAGGACGCCCACTCCGACGAGGACGTCGCCGCCGCGGCCCTCACGTTGGCTCGTGGTGAAGTCGACGAACTCTCCGAGGCGATCGACCGAAGCTCGGTCATCGATGATGTGTTGCTGTCGCTGCGCGCCGCCGGACTGGAGGGGCGAAGCGAACTCGGCGAGATGATCCTCTTTTTGCGCATCGAACTCGAGGACCTCGCCGCCGAGGCCGACGACGAGGCCGACGTCGAAGGTTGGATCGACCGGCTCGACGGCGTGGCGGCCCTTCTCGATCCCGAATTGTACGGCCGTGGGCTGCTGGCCGGGGACTACCACGACGGCTGGCTCGACCGGCCGGCGAGCGTGGCGGACTTTTTGCAGGCGTACGGCCCCTCCGACTGGCTCGAGGTTCAGGGGCTTCTGGAACTCGGCTACGACCCCGGGTCGGACGAGGACGACGTCGCCTTTGCGCTGGGTGCCAGACTGGCCGTCGCCGCGGCAGCCGGAATCGGCACCACCCCGCCCGAGGAACACGAGGTCGACGGTCTGCTGGAGCTGCTCACCGTCGACCCCGAGGCCGAAAATGATGAGGGCAACCCGGAGTGGCAATCCCTGGCCACGGAACTTGGCTTTGGGCTCCAGTTGGCACTGGGCGGCGATGGGTTTGCCCTGCCGCTGGTCCAGGCCGCCGCCCACGAACGTCTGGTCACCTGGGGGGTCCATTCACCGGGGGTGGCCGGGCTGCCCCTGTCGACGACCTCCGAGAAGGAACTCGACACCGATCCGGTCTTCTGGCTGATGGGCGAAGCGGCCGGACAGCCCGCCGAAAGCTGGAGCGTCGAGACCCGGGTCACCGTGCTGCGTACCCTGACCGATGCTCGCACCTGGGCGCGCAAGGGCTGGACCGAGAGGGACGGCGATGTCGAAGACCTCGCCGGGCAGCTCGTCGAGATGTTTGCAGACGTCGATGACCCGGGCGTGAATGTGGCGACTCGTCGGTTGAAGGCCGAGATCGACCCGGACTTCGCGGCGCAGTTCCCCGACGACAAGGCCGAGTTGTTGAGTGCGGCCGACATCCTCGCGATCGGGGGACGGGCAGACGCGCCCGAGGGCATTCTCGATCGGCTCGAGTCGTTGGCCGACGGCGAAGGTCCGCTGGCGATGGAGGCCGCTCGACTGTTGGCCGAAAACGGATCCCTGCCCGCACGAGAACGGCTGGGACGGCTCTGGACCGATTCGGCGCCGGTCCTGCGTTCGGCGTTCCTCCGTCAGGCCTTGGTCGAATCGCTGTCGCTCGACGCGTCGGCCGCCGACTGAGCCGCCCGAAAGACGTCCCTGGTCGGGACGCCGTGTTCGCGGGCCAGCTCCCGGCAGGCTTCGTACTCGGGCGTTCGTTGAAGGACCTCTCCGCGCCAGGCGCCGACCTTGATCGGGACGTCACCGTACTGGGTCTCAACGTGGCGCACGCCGCGCTGCAGGATTCGACGGCCCACCGTCTGCATGCGCACACCGAAGGTCGTTGTGTGTCGCAGGACCGATTCAGCCAGCCGCTCCGCATCCTCCGGGGTGCTCAGCACAGAAAGCCGCGTCCCCTGGCGACCTTTCTTCATCGTCACCGGCTCGCGGACGACGTCGATGGCTCCCTCTTCGAGGAGGGCCTCCGCGGCGTCGGCTAACAACTCGGGTGTCATGTCGTCGATTTCGCAGGTCAGCGAGACCACGAAGTCGGTGTGTTCCTCGGGGACCGTAGACTCGGTGTCGACTCCATCGGCTTCGATCACCATCATTCGAACGACGTTCGAGACCTCCTCCAGGTCCCGGGTGCCCGCCCCGAAACCGTCGGTTTGAATCGTCCCGGACGGCCGGCGATTGGTCGGTGAGATGTCTGCCATGGCCCGCAGGATCGTCGCGCCCGTCGGCGTGACCATCTCCGCTTCGATGTCGCTTGGCGCCGTGGACAATCCACGCAGCAGGCGGGTGGTGGCCGGCACGGGAATCGGCATTGTGCCGTGATCGGTCTGAGCGGTGCCCCGGCCGGTGGGAATCTCCCCGAACGACCAGGATGTCGCGGTCGTCTCCAGAATCCACGCGGCGCTGACGAAGTCGAAGATCGAATCCAGGGCGCCGCACTCGTGAAAGTGGACGTCCTCGAGCGGGATGTCGTGGACCTCCGACTCCGATTCGCCCAGCGTCTTGAACATCCAGGATGTGCGCTGGCGGACCGCATCGGGCAGCTCGGCGTCTTCGAGCATCTCCAGGATCGTCGACAGGTGACGGTGGTCCGATTCCGCCTCGGGCGGCCACCCGGTGAACTCGATGTGAGTCCCGGCGATGGCTCCGCGCCGGACCCGCTCGCGTTCGATGCGAATGTCGCCGACGCCCAGAGAGGAGAGGCCGGCCTCCAAATCTTCGACGGCCTCGTCATCCAGGAGTCCGGCGTCCAGGGCCGCGGCCAAAAACATGTCGCCGGCGATGCCGCCGATCAGATCCAGGTGGACGTGCATGGGGTCGTTCTCCTCAAGAAGAGTCGGTCTGAACGGCCAGGCGGTTGATCTTGGTGGCCAACACGGCGGCGCCAAATCCGTTGTCGATGTTCATGACAGCCGTGCCGGGAGAGCAGGCATTGAGCATGGTCAAAAGCGGCGCGACGCCCTCGAAGCTTGCGCCGTAACCGACGCTGGTGGGCACGGCGATAACGGGCTGTTGCGCCAGGCCGCCCACCACGCTCGGTAGAGCACCGTCCATGCCGGCGACGACCACCAGAATGCCCGCCTGCTCCATGTCATCCAGATGGGAGGCGAGTCGGGTCAGTCCGGCGACTCCCACATCGAACAGCGTGTCGGTCGGGTTGCCGAGCAACTCCGACGAGACCGAGACCTCCCGGGCCACCGAGCGGTCCAGCGAACCCGCCGAGATGACCAGCACGCTGGGACGATCTTCGATGGCCTCCGGCCGATACGTCGAGACGATCCGGGCGTCGAGGTAGTGGTGCAGGTCGGGCATGTGGTCGGCCAGGCCCTCCAGGATCTCGTCGGTCACCCGGGTGGCCAGAAGCCGGTCGCCACGCTCCAGATAGGTCTCGAAGATGTCGGCGACCTCTCCGGGATCCTTTCCCTCGGCCAAGATCGCCTCGGGGATGCCCGTGCGCGCCTCGCGGTGATGGTCGAACTTGCCGAGCATATGCTCTTCGAAGGGCTGGCGGACCATCCGCTGGACGACCTCGTCTTCGTCGACCTCGCCCTCTTTGAAGGCACGCAGGAGTTCTCGAATATCGTCGCTCATGGAATTCTAGCGGTTGGAGGTTACGAGGCCGGATTCAGGCTGCCGGAGCGATAGCCGCTCATGTCGACGACCACGCGGTCGAACCCGGCGGCGCGCACACCCTCGGCAACCGAGCGGCGCCGGTCGCCTCGCATCAGACGGTCGAGTTCGTCGGGGGCGACCTCGATCCTGGCCAGCCCGTCGTGGTCGCGCACGCGAAACTGTCGAAAGGAGTGGTCGTGCAGGACCTCTTCGGCGGCCTCGACCCGGCGCAGACTCCGCTCGGTGACCCGCTGGCCGTGGGGAATCCGCGACGACAGACACGCCTTGGCCGGTTTGTCCCAGACCGAAAGCCCGAGCCAGCGCGCAATGCGGCGCACATCTTCCTTGGGAACGTCGTACTCCAGCAGCGGTTGATAGACGCCGCGTTCGGCCATCGCCTGCAGGCCCGGTCGATGGTCGCCGGCATCCGAGGCGTTCGTGCCGCTGGCCAGGACCTCGCAGCCGACGGTCTCGGCGATCTCCTGCAGATGGTCGAATCGCATCGACTGGCAAAAGAAACACCGCGAAGGCGTGTTTTCCTTGAACCGTGGGTCGTCGAGTTCGCTGAACTCCATCATGTCGTGTGTGATGCCGATCTCGCCTGCGACCTCCTTGGCCTCTTCGAGCTCTCGGCCCGCCAGGGTTTCGCTGACCGCGGTGACCGCGCGCGCTTCGGAACCCAACGCACGTTTGGCCAGTGCGGCCACGACGCTCGAGTCGACGCCCCCGCTGAATGCCACGACCATGCCCGACATCTCGCGCATCTCGTCGACGATGGTGTCGACCGTCTCGCGCAATGGATTTGGAAGTTGGTCGCTCATGAATCCTCGGGATCGTCGGTGTCGACTTCGAAGGTGACGTACCGAAAGCCCATCCGCTCGAGTGCATCAGCGAGCCGCTGGATCGCTTCGGTCTCGGGAATCCGGTCGCTGTCGGCCGGATGCAGGACCAAGACCTCGTCGGTCAGCTCCACATCTTCGACGTCGAGATCGTGGTCGTCGGCGACTCGTCGGATCGCAGCGCGCGTCTCTTCACTCAGTGTGTCGTCTTCTGGCATAAGGTCTCAGGCCGGAAGGCTAGACGGTTATCGGCCACCTTTCGATTACCATCGAGCCGGCGACTGCGCCAACTCGATTTGCGATGCTTGGAAGGCTGGGGGAGGCCGTATACGTTTACGAGATGTACAGTGTGATTAATCCCACCCGCATGATCCCACCTGAGGAAGCACGATGGGCAGTGACAACAGCGAAAAGAGCTGGGAAGACCTCAAAAACAGCCAGAAGGCGGCCAAGTCAAATAGGGACCGTCAGGACGCCAAGTACAAGAGGCGCCTGGACAAACTCTTTACGTCCGACGCCGAGGTGCCCGATGAGTTCAAAGACATGATGGGCGAGATCGGCCCGGAAGAGGGCTCCGAAGAAGCCGAGCGCCGCGATGCCATCCAGAAGCTGCGCGACGCCGACGGCTTCCGCGAGTTCGCCAAGGCCGTCAACAACTTCGTGACCCTGGACTTTGCCTTTCCGGACGACGAGAACCTGCTCGTTCGCATGCTCGATCACCCGGACAACGACATCGTCGCTCAGACCCTGGAACACCTGGTCAACCTCAGCGACCGACGCGACCTGGAACGCATCACGCCGCTGAAGAGCCGACTGTCGACCATCCGCACGATGACCGACGATTCTCGCATCCGCGAGCTCGCCGACACCCTGGAAGAACGACTGTAGGCGGCCGCCTCTAGTTGGCGCTCGGGTCCGAGGTCGGGAACTTCGGATCCACGTTGAAGACCCGATTGACGCACCTGAACAACTGACCGCAGTTGCCGGCATCGCCAGCTTCGACGCAGTCGTCGGAGCGCGCCCAGATCTGGTCGGCCCGGGTGCGGGCCTGCAGTTGACAGTTGCTGTCAAAGGAGTTGAACGACTCCTCGTATTGACCCGAAGCGCCTCCCAGACACTGTTGCCCGGTGGACCTCAGGGAGTTGCAGCGGTCCAAACGCTCCTGCGGCGCCGCCGGTAGTCGGTCGTAACAAATCTGTTGCGGGTTTTCCGCAGCCTGGATCTGCTGACAACTGATCTGTTCGACGTAGCAACGCTTGTACTGGTCGATGACCGATGTCTTCCAGAATTTCAGAGCGTCGATGCATCCCTCGCGACACCCCGACAGCCGGGCCCCGCAGGCGCCGAAGATGTCACAGACCTTGGTGCAGGCATCCGGCGAATTGTTGATCGTGTCGCAGACCCCCTCCTGGCACAGCAGGCCCTGGCGACAGTCCATGTCTTCGCCGTTGCAGAAGTCGCCGATGTCCCCGCGCTTGGTCTCCAGCGGAGCCTGACAGCTCGTCAAGGCCAGGGCGAACCCGCCCAAAAGAATGCAGACCGGCAACCACGACCACGTCCAGCGCGTTCCATTCGCTTTCACAACTGACTCCGTCACAACGATCCCTGCATGAGGTTCAAAGGGTACACGGGCGCATACTAACGAATGGGGTGGGGAATGCAAAATAAGCGCTGCGGGGCGTCTGGTCGCCTCGGCCGGGAATGGTGTATAAATTGGCCAACGACATCACGATACGCCCTCCCGACACCACCGAGGCGACGATGAGCAACGGCCACAGCAAGCTCACCAATGGCGATAGTTTTGCAAACGCGCTCGATCCGCACCGACGATCCAGTCTGGTCCGAGCCATCGAACGGACCTTCGCCGGCGACGACGTCGGCTCCGAACCGACGGTCGCGCTGATCGGCTGGGGAGCCGCGACGTTGATCGACGAGGTCTACGATCGCGCCGGCCGCGTCGTGATCGTCGAAGACGACCCCGAGCTCGTCGAGAGCATCCAACAGGGACTGTACGCCCAGAATCGCGGCAAGAAGGTCAAATTGATCGAGTCGGCGCCCCGGGATGTGACCCTGAAGAGTGGCGACCGCGCGGACGTCGCCATCGCAGCCGTGCAGTCGACCTGGATCATCGAAGGGCGTGCCGCCGCAGTGCTGGAGAATGTGCGCAAGAATGTGGTCGAGTCCGACGGTGTGATGGTGCCTCGCCGGCTGTTCCACATGTTCGAGCTGACCAGCGCTCCCAATCGGGTGGGCGGCCTGGGTCTGAAAACACCGCGGTTTACGCGCCCCGGCGAACCGGTCCCCGTGCTCAGCGAGTCGAAGCACTTCACGACGACCAGCTTCACGAACGACGGCCCGATCCCCGAGACGATCGACGACACCATCATCGTCAAACCACTGCTCGACGGCCGGCTCACCGGGCTGCGACTCACCACCATCTGCGAGCTCGCCGAAGGCGTCATTCAGACGACCAGCCAGAGCGGCCTCAGCTCCGTGCTTGTGCCGCTGCGCGAGGCCATCGACATCCACGCCGGCCAGCCGGTCAGCATCCACATCTGCTACGAGCCGGGAAGCGGGCTCGAGGAGACCCGCTTTACGGCGCGCTCGCTGCCCGACGAGGAGACCGCTCAGTGGGGCCACGCCGACCACGCCGTCACCGAGTCATTTCGCAATCGCATCGCCGAGATGATCGACCGGGCCAAACGCCGTGGCCGCGGCCAGGATCTGGCCAAGGTCGTCGACTACACCGTCGACCCCCACGGCGATGTCTCCCGGCTGACTGCGTTTTTCTGGACCATCGATGAAGAGTGGCGAAAACCGGTCCGCGAGATGGTCGATGCCTTCCGAACCGAGGCCTCCTCCCAGCTCGGCGACGTCCCCTCCGACGAGACGATCTACGAGCTGATGCTCGAGGTCTACGAACAAAAATTCTGAGTTGCCCGTGACGTCCCGGTGGCTAGCTTCGTCACTAGAGCGCGTTGTACATGGTGTAGTGGCTCTCCCGATTTAGACGCCGCCGGCGGCGACGCCGAGGCCGAGAGTCGGGTGGCTGATGTGTCTGGCGGACAAGACAGGCCAGCGATGGAACGCACGACTCAAGAGGTAACTGTGTGAACCACCGTTGATTGCCGAGAGACACCACCCTGGCGGTGAAGGCGCGGTTCAAGCTGTGTCGACATCGTGGGTGGCTGCCGAATTCGTTGGATGCATCGCTGTCGGTGGCGAGACTCTAAGGAGTCTCAACACCCACAGAAAGCGCTGCTTTCGGAGTTGGCCGAGAGGCCGGCGAGGATGTCGCCCGAGAGGGCTCCCATTCTACCGGGCGTCCTGCTAAGGGCGCCAGGCAAACGGTCGCGGTCAAACGTGGCCGATGGATAGCAGTTGTCATTACGGAGGTCATTAAATCGTCCTCCCGCATGATATGAACGGCCGCACTCCGAAAGGAGCAAGTCGCCACGTCATGTAGGCCATGTCCGGCGCGCTCTCTTTTTTCTTGCTATTTTTTGTGCCTCTCGGCGATCGACGGGTCCACATCGGTCGGATCGTCGAGGTCCGTAGCCGCCTCGGTGTCCATCTGGGCCAGCCGGTCCATCGCCGAGCGGATGCTCTCTTCGGCAACCCGCAGTTCCCTGTCGTTCGGGTCCAGCGCTCCTTCGTATCGCTTCAACGTGGTGGCGGCGCGCGCATCGACGAGATCCCGCGCCAGGGCGAACTCCACACTCTCGCGGCCGTACTTGAGCCGCAACCCCAGCGCCTGCTCCAGAAGGTGCACCAGCCCGAACATCTCGATGCGTTTCTCCATGTCCGGCTCGTGCGGCACGTTGTCCATCGCGCACAGCGTCCCCACCGCCACATCACCGACGACGACCGGTACCCCGACATAAAAGCGAATGTATGGCTCCCCGGTGACCATCGGGTTGTCCTCGAAGTCGGGGTGTTCGGTCGCATCGTTGACGAACAGAACGTCGTTGCGCGCGATAACCCGGGTACAGAAGGTCTGCTCCCGGTCGATCTGCCACCGGTCGAACCCGACCTGGCCGACCACGCACTGATACTCGCGGTCGAGCAGCGACACATGGGTCATCGAGACCCCGTAGATCGCCTCCACGCACTGCGCGACGCGAGTGAGCGTCGGGTCATCACGCAAGTCGTCCGGCGACAGCTTGTCGACGATCTGCTGACGTACGGCTTCGTTTTCATCGGTGATCGGGAGTCCGGCCATACACTTGGAGCTGTTCGAGGAAAGATGATTCGTGGCAATCCACCCACTATCAATAGTCCCCAATGGCCTATTTCCAAGGGTTGCTATCCGAGTCTCCCGTCCAACACCTCTCGATAGACCTCGCGGTCGCGGTCCGAAAAGACGACGAACCGAATCCGTTCGACCGACTCCAGGCCCTCCAGCCCCGCCAGCACTTCATCGACGGCGGCCTCCGTCGCCTCCTCGACAGGATACCCGAAGGCCCCGGTGGATAGCGCCGGAAACGCGACCGACGTGATCTCGTTCTCCTCGGCCAACTCCAGAGCGCGCCGGTAGCAACGCCGAAGCAGCTCCTCTTCGGGCGTGTCGATCTCCCAGCGCGGCCCCAGACAGTGGATCACGTAGGCGTTCGGCAGGTTGTGCCCGCCCGTCACCACCGCCTCGCCGGGCTCGATAGGGGCATACTGGCGCGTCTCTTCGGTCAGCCCCGGCCCCGCACCACGGTGGATGGCGCCCGCCACCCCGCCGCCGGTCCGAAGTTGCGCGTTCGCGGCGTTGACCACCGCCTCGATGTCGTCCTGGCTGGCGATGTCACCCTGCACCAATTCGATGTCGATGCCGTTTTTTGTGTAGGTCTTCATGATGGATCATTCCTCTAAACCGTAGTCCCAAGAATAGAACCGAAGCACGTTGTAGTACGGTCCGCCCCAGAGGCTTCTGTTGTCCGGCGAATATTCGCCCATGAGCCGGATACCCTGGGATGGATCGTACTCAAATCCCGAGCCTCGCGGGAGTTCCGCCTCGTTCTGGTAGACCCGGAGAGACGGCGGGATCGGCGCCTCATCGAAGATGATGTAGTCGTGGAGTGTCGGTAGGCTGACCGGTGACGCGGCGAAAGACTCGTCGACTAGGGCGCGGTGCAGGTCTCCATATCTCTCTGAGATCGAGCATAGATCCGTCTGGATGTCGGCCCCCAGGGCCCGGTAGGGGCTGGAGGCAGCGCTTGAGCGGCACTCCATTGTCGTGCTGACGAGACCGATAAGGCTCGGACTCTTGGACCTCAGAAAATTCGGGTAAAACTCCAGGCTCTTCGAGCCGTCCTGAACCGAGGCCGGCGTCTCGTCGCTGATGAAGACGACGGCCAATTTCCGCTTGCCTTCGGGACGGAGCCGCTCGTCCAGCGGCGCCGGGTCTGTCGTGCGATCCATGTAGGTCAGCCCCTGGCGCGCCGACTTCAGTCCATCCCGAGTTCCGGAGCACGCCCAGTCGGCCGAGGATTGGCAATCCAGGGCCGCATCCTTCAGGTGAGACTTCACCTTCTCGAGGTTGCCCAGCCAGCCATCGTCTCCGTGGAGGCGACCTTCGTTGGCTGGAATCGTGTTCGTAATCCCGAACTTCACCCGAGTAGGCCAACGCCTGTAGATGGAGTCCTCAGCAACCCATTCCACGAACTGCGCCACTTTGGCTTCCCATCCGTCGGGTCCGTCGACATCGACCACGAAATAGAGGTACAGCGGGCGAGGCATCTCCATGCGCTCTTTGACGCAGTGGCTCTCGGTGGCCGTCCCCAGCGGCGCAAGACTCTCGAGGCTCCGTGCATCCGTGCTGAATGCGCGATGCTGGCCTCGGAAGTGTTCGACGGAGAGTCCGTAGATCCGATGCGGCGAATCACCTGCACGCGGAATGCCGTGTGCGGCAACCTCGATGCGAAAGTGGCTGCTCGTCTTGGAGCCAGACCGTTTGATGCCAGGGATGTCCGACTCGTCTAAGGCCCCCAGCCCCACAAGGACGTCGCTGCGGATGTCCTGCACCGTGGCGGGCTCCGACGTCGTCCCCCATGTCCGATAAATTTTCACAGGTCGACCGTCGGGACTCTGTCGCTCCACCACTGTGCTCCCCAGCGGGTCCTGCGTGAAGTCGGCGGGCAGGGTTTGATCGAGCGTCGACCGAAAGGTCTCCTTGCCGACCCTTGCGAGCGAATCCGGGGTGGAGACGACGCCACCGGCTACGTGCAGTGACTCGGAATCGTAGGTCGCCGCCGCGTGCGGTGGGTCGTACCCTTCAACGTTGAGATTCTTGTAGTTGGAGATGCCCGTCGGCGGCGCGAACGCCCAGTTTCCGTCGTCGTTGGTCTCGAGTTTCAGAGATTTTGGCGAGGTCGTCTCGCAGGCCGTCTGAAACCAGGCCTCATTCGGATCGTCCGGCGGCCCGGTGTCCTCATCGACGTCCTCTTCAATGTCGCGGCCGCTATCTTCTTGGACGTCGTCACGCACGTCTCGTTCGGTGTCTCGACCACCATCTGAGGCGTCGAGTCCGGAGTCCAGGGTCTCCACGTCCTCCCCACCAAGGTCCCTCTGGAACGGCCCGTAGCGCGGGTCTTCGTTGCACCCAAAGCCCACTGCCAGAAGCATCGAACTACAGAATATGAGCGCCGTACGCTTCAAGGTCTTGACCCGTGCCAACCAGGAGAGAGGATCGCGCAGACTGTAGCGGTGCTGGAAATGATGGGCAAATCGCCATCGACCTACTGGAATCGTCGAAGACCCAGATCCTGCGTCCCAAACCATCAAGTCACGTCCGACGTCAGTCCCCGGAACCGTAATCCCACGAGAAATGTCGAAACGCGACGAAGTAAGGTCCGCCGAAAGGGTCGAGCTCGGTGTCGCTGTAGGAGCCGACCAGCTGAGCAGTATTGTCATACGGGAAGTAGGCAAACCCGTTTTCGCGTGCTCGAGGAACCTCATCGGCATTTAGAAATGAGCGTAACGACGGCGTGATTGGTGTCGACGACAGCTGCGGGGCGTGCCTAGTGCGTGGAAAGATCGGGAATGTGTTCCCAAAGTGATGGGAAGCTGTGTTTACAGAGTTCCGTTCTTCCTGGAGCTCGCAGTAGTCATGAAGATATGCGAAGTCGGTTGCGCCGAAGATGTCGATGTAGGCGGCTGCAAGCTGGTGGTCAGGGGCGCAGTCGCCTCGGGGCCCGATGATCTGGGCGACCTTTTCTCTCCCCCACGGTCGGTAGTAGTCAGCCGTACGTTCACCACTTTCGATGGTGTGCGGATTCTCGTCGCTGATGATTCCCACGGCTGAGAGGCTGTCTGGCACCATTCGAACATCTTTGGGAGGAGGGTTTTCCTGGTTGCTCATGTACTCCAGCCCCTTCTTCGCCACGGCCAACCCGTCTCGCTCACCCTCACAGGCCCATTCGTCGGTCGGCTTGCACTCGGTCGCGGCATCCTTGATGGCCTGGAGGAACTCCTCTTTGTCGTTCAGCCAACCGTCGTGGACGAACCGACCCTTGTTGGCCATCACTGTGTTTGTGACGCCAAGCCGCACGAGTGGAGGTACGCCGCGTTCGAAAGCCACTTCTGCGATTTTGGAAAAGAACCGGTTGACGTCTTTCGAATATCCATCGGGACCGTCAACGTCGATGACCAAGTAGGTGTATCGGCGGGTCCCGATGTCGACGAGGTACTTGTCGCATCGTCCGGTCCGGGCGGTTCCTGCCGGCGCCACATTGTTCGACAGCGACAGGTCATCCATGACTTGTCGCACCTCATCGTTTTCGTCGTAGGCCTGTGCCGCCGAAACGGCCATCGAGTAGACGCCGTGATTGTTGTCTGAACCCGGCGTCGGCATCGTCTGGAGCGTGACGTACACTCGGAATTTCGAATGGGTCTCTCCGTCTTCGTCCCCCAGAGATTCGACATCATTTCGATCGAAGTCGGCGAAGTGTACCAGCATCAGATTCCGAAACGCGTCGACCGTCACCGGTTCGCTGGTCTCGAGGAGGAGTCTGAAGATGGTAGCACGACGGTCGCCCGGTGTATCGTAAGTCCCGTGGCTTGTGTTGAAAATCTGCTCGGCCACCGGCTTGGGTAAGGACTTGGTTTGATCTCTCATGACCGCGTCGGGTGCATTTTCCTCTCCAAATGCGACAGGTCGCGAGAGGAGCGCCCCGGAGACCCCTGTCAGGTTGGACTCCACGATCGCCGCCGCGTGGGGAGGCTCAAACCCCGAGAGCTGCAGGTTTCGATACTCGCTGGCCGATCGCGGCAAGGCATACGCCCAGTTGCCGTCGCCATTCTCCTCGACTGAGATCTCTCGCGGAGACGTGGTTTCACAGGCGGTCTGGTACCATTTCTCCGCCTCCGACGGCGGGCTCGTATCCTCGGTGCCCACGTCCATCGTGAACGCGCCGCGCCGCGGATCCTCGTTGCACCCAAACGTCGCCGCCAGGGGCAACAGACAACCCAAAATGAGCGCCGTTCGTTTCACGATTCGATCCCGTGTCAGCGTGTCGAGTGTGTTGCTCACGCAAGGTAGCGATCCGCGCCAAGCAGAACAAGTCAGGGTCGCATCAACCGAGTTCGTTGCGCTTCCTCCGTTGCCTATCCCGCGGCGGAGCGCCGCAGGCGCGACACGCTGCGTGATCGCCCAACCTCAATCCCACGAATAATACCGCACCACATTGAAATACGGACCGCCAAAGTAGTCGACCTGCCAGGGGCTGAATCCGCCGCGTAACTCGACCTGATTGAGATCTGGCTGGTACCGAAAGCCGTCCGCATCATCACGTACGATTCCGTCGGCATTCTGAAACATGCGCAGGGACGGCGAGATCGGCGTTTCGGAGAGCTGTATCGATCCAAGGGCCCGGGTTTCGTATGCGACTCCGCCGATAGCGAAAACCTCGCGTACGATGCGGTTGAGCTCGCCGGCATTCGTCGGTAGCGCGCACAGGTCTTCGACGGAGTCGGCGTCGATGCCCCTGTAGGCTTTGGCGAGCGGTTTTGAGCCGCAGTCGCTCTGCGGGCCGATGACCTGGACGACCCAGGGGTTGTGGGATTGCAGGCTCTCTCTGTAGGACGCCGCCGTTCGGTTGCCGCTCTGGACCGACGCGGGTTCTTCGTCGGAGATGAAGATGACGGCGAGTTGCCGCTGGTCGGCGGGCTTCATGCTGGGGCCTTCGCCGCCGCCGCTCTCGGGTCTATCCATCCTCTGCAGACCCGCCTCGGCGACGGCTAGCCCGTCGCGTTCGCCACCGCACTGCCAACCATTGGTTTCCTGGCAGACTGTGGCGGCCCTACGGACGGCGTCGACACTGACTTCGCCGCGCTCGAGCCAATCGGCCTCCCTGAAAAACCGTCCCTCGTTGGCAGCCACCGTATTGGTGATTCCGATCTGAAGACGATACCGCGGGGAAATCTGCGCGATCCGCTCGGAGACCTGCGTGACGTAGTTCTCCACCGTGCCGGCCCATCCTGCCGGGCCGTCGACGTCGATGACAAAGTACAGGTAGTACGGCGTGGGCAGGACCATCGTGGACCGGTCGCACTGCGCGGAAAACGAACTGCCGGCGACGGCCAGGTTGTGCGAACCCGCCATGTCAACGGCCGCGATGCGGGTTTGTTCGTCGTTGGGCTCCGTCGGTTCGACTGAAAGGGCGATGACCCAGTGGCCGCCACCGTCGCCGGCACTCGGCATCGATTGGAGCGTCAGCCGGAGCCGGAAGCTGGAAAATGCCGTGCCGTCGAACTCTGGTTCGACAAACCAGATGTCCGAGTGGTCAAAGTCGGCCAGGGCGAAGAGGATGTCGTTTCGAAGTTGCCCCGCCGCCATGGCGCTGTCGGTCAGCAAGGGGCTCGTCAGCGTGCGGGCCCGCCGTCCGTCATGGGTCTCATACTCGGCTGACAGGTTGCTGCCGAAGTCCGGGGTCTCGACGCCATCGGGAAGCCTGTCGAGGAGTGCGCGCCGAAGCGACTTGTCGGGTTCTTCGAAGTCATCGATCGACCCGGGACCCGAGGCCACGGCGCCGGCCACATCCCCGTTGGAGTGATCGATCAACGCCCCTGCGTGCGGGGCGTCGAAACCGGAGATCGGCAGGTTGAAGTACTCGAAGTCACCCTTGGGGAGGGCGAAGGCCCAGTTGCCGTCCTGGTTCTCCTGGACCGTTACGTCGCCCGGCGAGGTCGTCTCGCAGGCCGTCTCGAACCACTCCTCTGCGGTGGAAGGGACGCCCGTGTCATTCTGCCCCGCGTCGAACGTGAACCCTCCGCCGACGGGGTCTTCGTTGCAGCCGAGGAGGCCTAGAAAGAATACCGATGAACCAGCCAGCAATATCGTTTGCCAATCCATCTGAGCCTCTCCGGTATCGTTCGCATTGCCGCAGCCTTCTGAAGGTAGCTGGATTCAGGGGCCCGGGCAAACTGGGAAGATCTTGACGGCAACGACCCGTCAGGCTGACTCTCCACTTGGGCTCTAATGAGGTGCCAGGCACCGAATGAATTGTCCCTCCACATTATTCGTCCAGCCACCGACCCATCCTCTCTTCAACTTCGTCCTGGGACAGCACGCGTCCCTCCTCCACGTCTTCGAGTCCCTTTGCCACCTTCTGACGCACGTAGATGTGATACTGGATATCTTCGTACGTCGAATCCTCTGGCAGTTCGTCGAGAAGCTGTCGAATGTCTTGTTTTGCAGTTGCCATTGCGTCCTCGGCCCCGTTCGCTTCAGCATCCGGCGGGTGAAACCAGATCTTCGAGAGTTCAATCTCCAGATCCGGAAAAAGCCCAAAGCCTAACGTCTCGTCTTCGGCCGCGGAGTTTTCGAGCACGTATTTTCCCTCGTCGTTCAGGTGGAAAACCTCCACGACGTGGGCGTCCGGGTCGACGAATAGAAGCCAGGGCACGCCGGACTCCGCGAAGATGCGCCGCTTGCTAATGCGGTCCCGCTGGGCCGTCGACGGCGAGACGACCTCCACGACCATGTCCGGAGCCCCGGTGATGCAGTGGCCATCCCACAGCTCCGGGAATCTCTCCTTACCGACGAAGGTGAAATCCGGCTGGAGGACGGTATCTTCGGCCAGAACGACGTCGAAGGGCGCGTCAAAGCACTCTCCGAGGTCATTCTCGAGAACGTGGGTATCGATCAACGTTCCCAATTTGGTGATCGTACGTTGATGAGCGATGTCGGGGCTCGGGACCATCAATAACTCGCCGCGAATCAGTTCGTGGCGCTCTTCGTCCTCCAACGCCATGTACTCGGAGACGGTCCACTGTCGCTCGCCGGATGTATTTGGTGCAAGAGCCATCGTCACGCCGGTCTGGAGGCACGGGGGTCAGACTCAACCAGAATATCAGCAGCGACGGGGCGGCGGCAAATGTTGCACAGGACGCAGCCTTCTGAAGGTAGCTGGATTCAGAGGCTCGGGCACATCGGCCCTTGCCTTCGGTTGAACCATGTTTACCATGTTAATGTATACAGTGGCGTGGTAATAAAGGGGCGTGTTGGATGATTCAATCGTTTGGAGACCAAGAAACGTATGACCTGTTTGTTCATGGTGACGTGCCAAAAAAGGGCGCCGGATGGGCTTCTCAAAGCCGAACTGCATACAGGAAGCTCGAGATGATCGATGCCGCCAGCGAAGTATCTGATTTGAGAATCCCACCTGGGAATCGTCTGGAGAAACTCCGCAGACGAGGTTCAAACGACTGGTGGAGCATTCGAATCAACGACCAGTGGCGCATCACCTTCCAGTGGACCGACGAGGGTCCAGAGTTTGTAAGAATCGTCGACTACCACGACTGAGGAGCAGCCATGACAGAGTCGAAACGTATTGAATACGACCCGGACAAGCGAACCAGTAAACCTGTACATCCAGGAGAAATTCTGGAAGAGGAGTTTCTCGGCCCGGCGGATATCAGTCAGGCCGAGCTGGCGCGTCATATCAAGTGCGACATCAAAACGATAAATCGCATCGTCAACATGCACACGGCGATCTCTACCGAGATGGCGAGGAAGCTGGGAGCGGCCCTCGGACCCAGTGCCGAATTCTGGCTGACACTGCAACAAAAGTACGACCTGTACGAAGCGCGTCAGGACGATGACGAACTCCCGTCAAACATGCTTGGGCCGCGGGCGGCGGGCTGAGTCGTAGGTGGGGCGGCCCAAAGATCTTGACCAGGCGGAAAAAGCGCGGAATCTTGGCGGTGCATTTCAACCAATCATGCAGAGGCCCCCATGCTGCTTACCATTTTGAAGTATGTCGGAATCGTACTCGCCGTTCTGTTCGTCGTCTTCATCGCCGGCGCGTACCTGATGCCCAAGACGATCAACGTCGAGCGCGACATCACCATCGATGCACCGCCGGCCGAGGTCTTCCCCTACGTAAACAACTACAAGAAGTTCAACGAGTGGTCTCCCTGGGCGAATCGTGACCCTGATGCGACCTACACCTACTCGGGTCCCGAGGCCGGCGAGGGCGCCAAGATGAGCTGGGAGGGCAACGAGTCGGTCGGCGCGGGTAGCCAGACGATCCTCGAGTCCAAAGAGAATGAGCTGGTTCGAACCGAGCTCGACTTCGGTGACCAGGGGACGGCCGAGGCCTATTTCGACCTTGAGCCGCGCAGCGACGGCACTAAGACAAACATCACCTGGGGCATGAAGTCAGACATGGGGAACAATCCCATCGCCCGCTGGATGGGGCTGATGATGGATCGGTGGGTTGGCACCGACTACGAGAAGGGGCTCAAAAATCTGAAGGAAACGGTTGAATCAGAGCAGGGCTCCTAAAACCGATTGACGGTCGGTTTTCCGGCACGTACGGTCCTCGGCTGCGATATCTACGCGTGCAGGAGAGCGAATGAAGGCCGACGTCGACAACCTGGGTGACCTGGAGATGGCAGTCCTGAAGTATCTGTGGAATCAGGGCTGCAGTGACGTGAAGTCGGGGTTTCAGGAGGTCGGCCAAAAAAGAGGCATCACCCACAATACGGTCCAATCCGCCTTCAAGCGTCTGTGGGAAAAGGGGCTTCTGGAGCGCCACAAGGATGGGCACGCCTACGTCTACGAGCCTCGATACACCCGGAAGGAACTGACCGAGATGATGGTCGGTGAGTTGGTCGACGACATCGCCGGCTCGGAAGACGTGGCACTGGAGGCGTTCGTGAGTTTCGCCGAGCGGGCCGGCTCGGAGACGCTCGAGGCGCTGGAGGAATTGGTCGCCCGGCGGCGTCGTAGCGGCGAGGGGGATGACGCATGATGGCAATTCTCGGGTGGCTACAACTCGGGGGCATCATCGCCGTTGTCGGAGCATTTGGCGGTGCCGTCGCGTCGGCAGGGCTCTCCAAGTGGTTCGCTAGTGAACTCGAGGACATCGAACCCGCTGCTCGGTTGAAGCTGTTGTCCGGGCTCCTGTTGTTGCCGGCCGTTGCGGCTACCGCCGCCCTCGGGGTCGTCTTTGCGCCCTCGGTTTTGGATGGGCTCGGTGTAGTCAGCGACCACTGCCACAGCCACCCGGGCCATCACGCCTTCCACGCCTGTTTTGTGCACAGCCAGCCGCCGGCGCCGTCGGGCTTTCTCTCGGCGGGATTGCTCGCCGGGTTTGGGTATCTGGCCTGGTCCTGGAGCCGGACGCTCGGGGAACTCCTACGAGTGCGCGGACGCCTTCGGGCCATTCGCGACTGCGGATCGGTCGAACAGTCTGAAGGTGTCTTTCACATCGACGCGCCCACACCGCTTGCGATGACCGTCGGACTCTTCAGCCCGACGGTGTATGTGACGGGCGGACTTCGGTCGATTCTCTCCGAGTCTCAGTACCGGGCTGTCGTCAGCCACGAGCGGGCTCACGCCGAACGATTCCATTCGTTGATTCAACTCGTTGGACGGTGCTGTCGTCCCTTGCACCTGGGTGACACCGGGCGCTTTCTGGTCACCGAAGTTGAACTCGCGTGCGAGCAGATCAGTGACCGAGCCGCCGCCGACAGCGTCGGCGACGAGCTTTCGGTGGCGGAGGCCATCCTCACCATGGAGAGGCAGGCTGGCGCGATGCCCGACACGGCCCTTGGCTTCGGCGGCTCGGCCATCGAGCGGCGCGTCAGGGCGATGCTCGAGGCAGATTGGAGGATGCCGAATTGGGGCGTGATCGTCGGGATCGCCGTCTTGTCGGTCGCCGGAATCGCCGGTCACTACGACTGGCTTCATCACGCGATTGAGACCTGGCTGGGCCTGATCGTCTAGGGACGTTCGAGGACATTATGGATGAGAGAATGAAAAATTTTTGCCGCCTCGATGCGATGAAACCGATTACCGGTCGGTTTTTGGGCGCCGTGGTGGGCGTCGCGGTCGTGCTGTTGAGCTCAGCCGCGGCGGCCCAGACCTCGACGCTCACGGAGGCCGAGGCCGTCGATCGCGCCCTGGCCGTCGAGGGCATCCAGGCCGGCTGGACCGCCGAGGTGGAGTCGCTGGAGGCCCACTCGCGGGCGACCCGTCGATGGCCGAACCCCGTGGTTTCGTACTCTCGGGAGCAGACGTTGCTCGATGGAGAAGACGTCGCGGAGGACTTCGTGCTTCTGGAGCAGGCCCTGCCGATTGGAGGCCAGCGGCGACTTCTGGCGCAGGCGTCAAAGATCCGGGCATCGGCGCGCGCCTCCGAAAACCGGGCCGAGGCTCGCAATCTTGCGGCCGACGTACGTGAGGCGTTCTACGGGGTGCTTTTCTACCAAAGACGTTCCGAGGTCTTTGGCCGCTGGCTCGATGAGATGCGTCGGCTCGAAGAGACGTTCAAAAAGCGGGTCGAGGCCGGCGAGACGGCTCCCTATGAGCTGGATCGCCTGCAGGTCGAAATATCGGAGATCGAATCCGAGATGGCGGTCGAGGAGGCCGAGCTCGCACGTCATCGCGCCCGACTCGCGGGGCTGATCGGAGAGTCCGCCGGCGACGACCAACCGAGCGCCGAGGGTACACTCTTGCCGGCATCGCTCCCCTCGAAGTCGGAGTTAAAAACGGCCCTCGCCAATCGACCGTCTTTGGTGGCTTCGAAGCGGCGTGTGGAAGCTGCGCAACGGCGATTGAAGGCGGCCAAACGAGAGTGGGTGCCCGAGCCGACGCTGACGGGCGGGTATAAACGGTCGTCATCTGGCGGGCAGGTCGACCATGGGTTCGTGGCCGGGATCGGTCTGGAGCTGCCAGTGGCCGACCGGGGCAAGGCGTCCGCCGATGCCGTGCGCTCCGAAAAGATCCAGGCCGAGTCCCAGGCGAGGGTCCAGCGGCAGCGGCTTACGGCGAAATATATCGGATTGCTGAGTCAGGCCAGGTTGCTGCGCGACGCAGCGAAAAACTTCGAAGATAAGGGGCTGGCGGCGGCCCAGGCCGTCTACGAGACGGCACGTAAATCATACCGAGCTGGCGAGGCGGGCATTTTGGAGCTCGTCGACGCATACCGACGCCAGATCGACGCCCGTCTACGTACCTCAAAACTCGCATTCCTCGCCCGACAGGCAGAGATCGCGCTGGAGGAGAACCCATGAGACCGATCGATCATCTCGCACGAATCGGCCTCGCCGCGGTCTTTGTGACCGCAGCGGTGGCCTGCCAGGGAAACTCGGGTTCGGCCGGCCACGGTCATTCCCACGGTGGGCAGGAGGACCACGCTCACGGCGACGAAGATCACGCCGAGGGCAGCATCGAGTTCTCGACCGACCAGCAAACGAAGGTCGACTTTGCCATCGGGACCGTGCGCAAACGCAGCCTGAAGCCCTCGGTCCCTGCCCAGGGGATCGTCCGGTCAGCGCCTGGGGCAGATGTGCGCATTCGAGCGCCCTTTGCCGGGCGGGTGATCGAGCCTTCGGGAGGGCTGCCCGACGTCGGTCAGACGGTCGAGGCCGGCGAAACCGTCGCGACGATCGTGCCGAAGGTCGATGCCAACGCGCTGCCGATGCTGCGCTCGAATCTCTCGCAGGCCGAAGCCAGGCTGGAGCGTCAAAAACGTGAGGTCGAGCGGCTGCAGGGGTTGGTCGAAGACGACGCCATCCCACAGAAACGGCTGCTCGACGCCAAATCCGAGCTCGACGTCATCCGCTCCGAGGTTCAGGCCGCTCGCCAGCGCATCGGGCAATATCAGTCCTTTGACCGCGGCGGCGGCGCCTCGATTCGGCTGACGGCTCCCATCGGGGGGACGATTGCCGAACGGACCGTCGCCTCCGGCGAGTACGTGGAGGCCGGCGAGGTCGTCATGCGCACGCTCGACGAAAGACGCCTTCGTCTGGAGGCGCGAGTCGCCGAGGTGAACTTGACCGATATCGAGCGGGTCGACGGGGTCTGGTTCAAACGAAAGGAGGGCGGCATCGTCGAGTTCGACCGCCAGAAAATCCCTTACTTCGGCACGGTCGATCGCATCGATCCGGTGACTCGAACTCGGTCGTTTTGGTTTGGCATCCCCGAGGATACCGACGGTCTATCGGCCGGGCAGTACCACCGCGTGCATCTGTGGGCTGGAGAGCCAAAGGAGACGGTAGCCGTGCCGGCGTCCGCCCTTCTGGAACAGAAAGGCGTCTGGACGGTCTACGTGGCGACTGGTGCGGAGAGCTTTGCGCGGCGAAACGTGAAGATCGGAATGCGCGACGGAGGATTCGTCGAGATCGTCGAGGGGCTCGACCCGGGTGACAAGGTCGTCACCCGCGGAGCCTACTACGTGAAACTGGCAGCGACGACGAGCGGCGTCGGAGGGCACCACCATTGATTGACGGCATCATCAAATGGTCGCTCGAGAATCGCTTCATCGTCGTGGTGGGCGCGGTCGTGCTGATGGTGTGGGGCGCCATCCAGGCCAGCCGCATGCCCGTCGAGGTCTTCCCGAACCTGACGGCGCCGACGGTCACCGTGGTGGTTGAAGCCCACGGTATGGCGCCCGAAGAGATCGAAAACCAGGTCACCTTTCCCATCGAGACAACGCTCAATGGCGCGCCCGGTGTGCGGCGCGTTCGCTCGAGCACCGGCATCGGCTACACGGTCATCAACGCTGACTTCGACTGGGGGCAGGACCTGTACCGGGCCCGACAGATCGTCTCCGAACGGCTCCAGCAGGTGCGCGGCTCGCTGCCGCCGGGCATCGAGCCTCCGACCCTGGCGCCGATGACCTCGGTGATGGGCGAGATCATGTTCGTGGCCCTGACCGCCGAGGAGGGCTCGCAGGTCTCGCCGAGGGCGCTCAGGACCGAGGCGGACTGGAGCGTCAAACGTCGGCTTCAGTCGGTTGAAGGCGTCTCGAACGTGGTGCCCATCGGCGGCGACGTGAAGCAGTTCGAGGTCGTCGTCGATCCCGAACGGCTCGCCGCCTACGACCTCGGGCTCGACGAGGTCTCCCATGCCCTGGAGCAGTCCAACCAGAACACCTCGGCGGGCTTCTACCAGGAAAACGGCCGGGAGTACCTCATCTACGGGGTCGGCCGGCTGCACGACACCGAAGACATCTCCCGAGTCGGTTTTGGAACCCGCGACGGCACCTCGATCACCGTCGGCGACCTGGGAGAGGTCAAAGTTGGCGAGGCCCTCAAACGCGGCGACGGATCCTACAACGGCAAAGATGCCGTCGTGATCGGCATCCAGAAGCAGCCAAACGCCAACACCCTGGCGCTGACCAAGCGCGTCGACGAGCAACTTCGCCGCATCGAGGCGTCGTTGCCCGAGGGCATGACCGTCAAACAGGACCTGTTTCGCCAGGCCGACTTCATCGAGGTGTCGGTCGACAATGTCGTCGAGGCCCTGCGCGACGGCGCTATCCTGGTGGTCCTCATCATCCTGATCTTTCTGGGCAACTGGCGCGCTACGGTCATCGCGGCGACGGCGATTCCGTTGGCGCTGATGGCGGCGGTGCTGGTGCTGTCGGCGATGGGCGGCTCCATCAACACCATGACCCTGGGCGGCATGGCGATCGCAGTGGGAGCCATCGTCGACGACGCGATAATCGACGTCGAAAATGTCGTCCGCAGGCTACGTGAATACCATCGCGGCGATGACGACCGCTCGGTACTGAGGGTCGTTTTCGACGCCTCCAGCGAGATCCGCTCGGCCATCGTCTACGCCACGGCGATCATCGTCATGGTCTTCCTGCCCCTGTTCTTTTTGCAGGGGATCGAGGGGCGGCTGCTGCAGCCGTTGGGCGTGGCCTACATCGTGGCGCTGTGTGCCTCGTTAGCGGTGGCGCTGACTGTGACGCCCGCCCTGTGTCTATACCTGCTGCCCGACACCGACGGGGTCAAACAGACCCAGAAGGGCAAGGTCATGGGGTGGCTGGAGTCGAGCTACAAACCGCTTTTGGACTGGAGCATCGACCACTGGAAGGCCGTCGTCGGCTTCGCCGTGGCGGCGTCGTTGGTTGCCATCCTGGCTTTCCTGCAGGCGGGCCAGTCCTTCTTGCCGACCTTCAATGAAGGTTCGCTGACCATCGCCGCGGTGACCCAGCCCGGGACGTCGCTGAAGACCTCCGACCGGCTGGGCGAACAGGTCGAAAAAGTGCTCTTGCAGCAACCTGAAGTGACTTCCACGGCCCGGCGCACCGGGCGCGCCAAGGGCAACGAACACGCCCAGGGCGTCTACTCCTCGGAGATCGATGTCAGCCTGCAGATGAAGGATCGCTCCAAGAAGGAGATGCTCGCCGATCTTCGCGCCGATCTGCAGGCGATCCCCGGCATGAACATCACCATCGGCCAGCCCATCACTCACCGAATCGACCACATGCTATCGGGGACCCGCGCCAATGTGGCGGTGAAGATCTTCGGCGAGAATTTGTCCCGGCTTCGAACCCTGGCAGACGAGGTCCGCGGCGCGATGTCCGGGGTCGACGGGGTGGTCGACCTGAACATCTCCAAGATCCTGGATGTGCCGTTTTTGAAGGTCGACTTCGACCGCCGCGCCATCGCCCGTCACGGGTTGAACGTCGCCGAGGTGGCCGAGACCGTCGAGACGGCCTTTCGCGGCCACGAGGTCACCCGGATCGTCGACGGCCAGCGCGCCTTCGAGGTGCTGGTGCGTTACGACGAGTCCGCGACATCCAGCGTCGAGACCATCCGACAGACGCTGGTGGATACACCCAACGGGGCCCGCGTCCCACTCAAGAGCCTGGCCGACATTCGGCGCACCCGCGAGCCAAATCGCATCTCCCGCGAGGATGGCCAACGAAAACTCGTCGTCTCTTGCAACGTCTCCGGCGGAGACCTGGTGGGCGTGGTCGAGGAGATTCGCCGGCGAGTCGACCAGTCCGTCGATTTTCCCGACGGCTACCACGTCGAATACGGCGGTCAGTTCGAGAGCGCCACCCGCGCCTCTCGCATGATCGCCATCGCCGCCATCGTCGTCTTCTTTGCCGTCCTTGCGCTCCTGGTCATGCCGCTGAACTCCCTGCGCGACGCCACCCTGGTGATGGCGAACCTGCCGCTGGCGCTGATCGGCGGCGTGGCCGGGGTGTGGGCCACCGGTGGCATCGTTTCGATCTCGTCGCTCATCGGGTTCGTCATGCTCTTCGGCATCGCCACCCGAAACGGCCTGCTGATGGTGACTCGCATCCGGCAACTCTACTTCGACGAAGGCATCACCCGGGTGCGCGAGGCCGTCGCAACCGGTGCCATGGAACGGCTAGCGCCGATCCTGATGACCGCCCTTTCGGCGGGGCTGGGGCTGGTGCCGCTGGCGCTGAAGATTGGCGAGCCGGGCGGCGAGATTCAGGGGCCGATGGCGGTCGTCATATTGTTTGGTCTGGTCTCTTCGACCTTCCTAAACATGGTCGTGGTGCCGGCGCTGTACAATCGCTTCGGCGCGCTGAACGATGAATCGGAACGTCGCTAAAAGAGGGCCGCTATGTCCGAGACATCTGCCGCCGACCGAAACGTCAGGCTCTATCCCTGGTATGCGGCCTTCTACAACGCGTTTTTCTGGATGCCGGTCTTCTTTCTGTACTTCGGCGACCATCTGGACCTGACCGGGGTCTTGTACCTGGAGGCCGTCTACTACACGGCCATCGTGTTTCTGGAGGTGCCGTCTGGCTACGTCTCGGATTCGCTGGGTCGCCGTCCCACGCTGATCACCTCGTCGGTCTTGCTGGTCGTCGCCTACGCGACCTTTGCCATCGGCGGTAGCTTTGCGGTCTTCGCCATCGCTCAGGTCTGTCTGGCCGCGGGCATCGCCTTTCAGTCCGGCACGGGCACGTCGTTTCTGTACGACTCGTTGTCGGACGCCGGCCGCGAGGACGACTACGAGGCCAAGGAGGCGACCGTCGCCCGCACCAGCCTGGGCGCCACCGCGGCCGCTGCCGTCCTTGGCGGACTGGCCGGGGCCTGGGACCTGCGGATGGCCTACGTGCTGTCGGGCCTGGGCGCAGTGGCCGCATTGTTTGTGACGCTGCAGTTCACCGAGCCGACTCGTTCGGAGGATGCGCCGGGGGAAAAGCGCCATTTCGGCGGACAACTGCTGGACTGCTTTGGCTACCTGCGCCAGCCGGCGCTGCTCTGGTTCTTTGGCTATGCCGTGGCCATGACGGTCCTCAATCACCTGCCCTACGAGTTTTACCAACCCTACATCGAACTGCTGGGCGCCGACCTTGGCTGGCATACCGGCACGCCGGCCGCGACGGGTCTACACATGGGCGTGACCACCCTTCTGGGCGCCTACGTGGCGGGCAAGAGCGCCGAGTGGAGTCAGCGATTCGGGCGTCGCCGCGTACTGTTGAGTGCGACTGCCCTGCAGGGCTTGGTGCTGGCGGCGATGGCCCTGGTCCTGCACCCGCTGATCGCTCTGATTATCCTGCTGAGAGGCGTGCCCGGTGCGATGGCCAAGGCGCCGCTTCGCGCCGGGGTGACCCCGCGTGTCGACCGCGGCCACCGGGCGACGTACCTGTCGCTTCAGAGCCTGGCCGGCCGGCTCGGGTTCGCCGCCACACTCTCCGTTTTGGGTGCCATGGTCAGCGGGGCGCCGGCGGAGTCGTGGCAGGCACTGTCGACGGTGCTTCAGTGGTCGGGTATGATCGCCGCAGCGGCATTCGTCATACTTGCGGTGATTTCACCGATGACCAGGCGTGGATGAAGTCCTGGATGGTCTCCCGGCCGAAGAGGACATTTCTCACGACAAATGACGCCCACCAAGGCCCGCATTTTGGTGGCGGTCGCGACGGTCCTCCTCGCCATCGGCTGCACCGAAGACACCGTCGGCGACGACTTCAACCGCCGGGTCTTTGAGGTGGTTGGGGATTAAGGGCCGATGAGAAATCGATATTTCCGTCGACTCTTTACTACGAACGCACAGTTGCACAACTGTGCAAGGGTGCTTTCTCAGTAAAGAGTGCGGCGGCCTACTCGATACGAAGCTCCTACCACGTGAAATCGGGGTCGAGCTTCCAGGTGACTGCGGCCTCCGTGGGTACCATCAGGCCACCGCGCTCTCGGTGCGATCACCTTGATGTGCGTGAGGAGCGTCACTAGTCTCACGGTGCGAATGAAAAAGATCACGGGAGCTTTCTGCTTGCTGCTTCGTGGCCGCTGTGAGGACTTCCAGATGCATACGTGGGCGATGCGCATCGGAACGATGATCCTGGCCGGCCTGTGCATGGCCGCCACGGGGTGCATGGACGATCCGGAGCGCCCTGAGGACTGGACGCTGGATGGAGATGTGCGCGACGCTGCGTCTGACTCGGATGTGAGCGACGTTCTGGATGCCGATGGCGGACGCGATGCAACTGACGTGCAGGACACGACGGACACCCGCGATACGATTGACGCGGGCCCATCCGGTTGCACCTGTGCCGTCGACGGGGCAACCTGCGAGCGTATCGACGGGAGGGCCGTGTGTGTGGTTGAAGGGGACGAGTGCGACTTTGACGTCCACGGCGCCGAGTGCAGGCCGGAATGCACCGACCATGGCGATTGCGGCCAGAAGCAGTACTGCAACGTCAACGACCGCTGTTTCCCGCGCCGGAAGTGCTACTACAGACATGCTCTGTGTCCGCCGGGCTACTGGTGTGATATCGAATTCAGCGGTCGCGGCGGGACCTGTAGACGTAGCGGCGATAAACCGGTCGGCGCCTCCTGTGAGAAGGACTGGCAGTGCAAGTCAGGAGAATGCGATGAGGGAACATGCAGCCGTACCTGCTTTGCCGAGGAGGACTGCCCGCGTAGTGGTCGAGCGTGCCGAACGTATGATCGTCGAGCCGGATTACTCGGATGCTATAGGCCGCCAGCCGGCTACCCGGATTGCGAGATTTCGTGTCCCGAGGACCAACTGTGCAATGACGACAACTGCCGGCCCCATGCCTGCCATCGGACGGCCCATTGTCCAGAGGGCGACTGTGTGCTTTCGCCAAAAGGGTTTAGGGAAAAATACTTGGGTCAGTGTACAGGGGGTAAGCGTTTGTGCAGAGGATGGGAGTTTCGCCTCGACGAGGACGATCCATTCTGCCGACTCGGCATTGATTGCGAGCATCGGTACAACCCTGACGATTTCTCTTGTCCCGCGGGATATGAGTGCGTCGAGGGCGAAGACCAACGATTAGGGACCTCATGGTGCTCGCGCCGTGTGACCGACGGTGAGTGGCCGTAGGAGCGCGCTGTCGACGGTGCTTCAGTGGTCGGCTACCATTGCCGCCGTGGCGTTCGTTCTATTGGCGGTGAGTTCGCCTCTGAGCAGACGGCGATAAGAACGTTCTATCAGGGAGGCAGTCCCATGAGTGAAGATTCGACCCAAGAGGATGAGGCGAAATGGGAAGCCCTCCGCGAGATGGTGGGCACCGGTATCGAGGAGCTCGACCGCGGAGAAGGCATGGATGGGGAGGACGTGTTCGACGAGATCTTGGAAGATCATGGCGCCGAAAATGGCAAGTCCACGCCGCTTAATTGACTGGCCGCGAGGCCACGATGTACTCAGTGCGTTCGATCGAAGCGCCGTGATAGAATCGATCGTCGATGATCTTCGGCACGTTGTAGGCGCTCTCAAAGTGGAGGCTCCAGTCGACCTCGCCGGAGTCGGCGTCGAAGACCTGGAGGACATTGTCCCCTTCGACGGCGCGCAATAGCAGAATGTGTTTACCGTCGAATCGTGGGCCCTCGAGGTTCATGTCCGTGGTGATCTCTTTCTCCCATTCGATATCTCCCGAGGCCGGGTCGAATCCAAAGAGTCGGACCGGGCTAGCACCTTTCTCCTCGTAGGCCACTGCCAGTGTGTCGGTCATACCCAGCGGGATGGGGTCATTGAGCTCTGCCAGCTTCGGTTTGATGGTATAGCTCGTCTCTCCGGTCTTGATATCACGCGCCACCAGGGTGTGGCCGTCGCGGGAGGCATGAAACGCATGGGTCGCGGAGAGCATCGACGGGAGGCGGCCACTGTGTTCGGTCTTTCTACCCCATCGACGCTCGCCACTCTGCACGTCGTAGGCGACGAACATGTGGGTGAACTCCTCGGACTCCTTCTTTTCGTCATCTGCGAGTCTACGACGACAGAAGGCGGTATCTCCACGGAGTACGAACCCCTCGCCGCACTCAAAGCTTCCTGTCTTCTCGCCCGATGTCGGTTTGTGAACCATGACATTCAGCGGGCCGCGGACTTTCTTCCCGGACGCCTCACGCATGACTCTCGTCCAGGTCGGCAGGTAGACCTTTCCACCCTCAACCATGGGTCTGCCCCACCCGTGTGCGCCCTGCATCTTCCAGTTGACCTCGCCGCTCTCCAGGTCCACTGCGTAGAATACGTGTTCATTCATACCGAGTTCTCGCTCGAAGTAGACGTTGGTGTCTCCGATGACAGCAGACGGACCACCTTTCTGGTGGCCCCCTACCTCCATCTCCCACGCCTTCTCTCCGGATGCGCGGTCGTAGGCCGTCAGTACCGAGCAGTCGAAGTAAATGACGCGCGTGGCCCCGGCGTCGAAGTGAGGTGGGGTTGGACTTGAACAATCATGGTCTGGCGCCTTGGTCTTCCAGACGATTTCCGTCTTCTGGGCCGGGGGATCCAACTTCTCGGCCTCGGTTGCCTCGCTGGTGGGACTCGACTGGCCTTCAGATTTATCGCACCCGGTCGACAGTCCCGCAGTGACCACGACAGCGAGAAGCAATTGCACGAGAGGAACACGGCAGATGGGTCGCATGGTGGGGCCTCCAAATTTTGATAACACCTAGATCATCATCGTGGCCGCAATTGCTTTCGTTTTGCAACCGTCGATTCCCTTTGGTACCTTGAAAGGGATTGAGAAAAACTATGCTACCCCCGCGCCGGCGGATTCAACTTCGAAGTACACTCGCTGGAGCTCGACTGGCAGTAGATGGTGGTCGGGTACTTGAACTAGCTCATGTGACAAAAGTGCCTAAAAGGAAAATGCCATGACTACCTTCTACAGTGACATTCGATGCGGCCTTCCTCTTGTTCTTGCTTCTCTGCTGCTCATCGGATGCGGTGGAACTGGCGAGGACCCGGGACCGGAAGGTGGCACCTGTGAACCAGTGCCTGAAAGCCAACTTGAAGATTGTGAGGTCGACGCACCGCGACGTGTCGAGACGCAGTCTGGCCTCCAACAAATCTGCGAGTCGGCGTGCAGAAACATCGATGAGCTCATGCTCGTGCAGGTACCGGGGCTCAAGAATCTGAATGCCCTCTCCAACAAGGTCGTCAAGGATATCACCCTTGAGGATTTGCCAGAATTGCAGTCGACGGCCGCCCTTCAACTCGAAAGCGGCGGTTCGCTCATCGTCCGGTTTGCACCAAACCTCGAAAGTCTGGATGCGATGCAAGGAGTGACAGAATTGAGTCGGCTGTCGATCGAGGGAGTGGGTCTCGAAGACTTTCAAGACGTTGGCTCCCTGGAGGAACTCGTGCCTGACTCGTCGGGCTTAGGAGGGTATCTTACCGTCATGGAGTCGGAGCTCAACGACTACTCTCCTTTTGAAGGGTTGGATGTGACCAACGATGAGTTGACCTTTCAGTCGAATGATGGACTGACGGAGCTGCCGCAGCTTTCCGGGGAGGTCTCTCAGATCTTCCTGAGATTCAACGACAACCTTACGGATATCTCGGCACTTCGTTCCCTGGATGGCATCTCTCAGGGGATCACCATCCGTGGGAACTCCTCGCTCTCAAGCTGTCACATTCAAGACGTGCTCGAGGATGTCCAAATGGGCAGTAGCGCGAGTGTCGTCGTCGAGGAGAACAGTTCGCAACCCTGCAATTGACTCCATTCCCCGAATGAGAACCCGCCAATCACGAAATTCTCGGGTCGTCTCAACATCGTGCTGCTGACCCTTTCAGCGTTTGCGATTGCCGGCTGTAACCACGCACACTGGTGTCGGGGTGACGCCCCACGTCGACCGCTGACCAGGCGTGAATGAAACCCAGTCCTCACTGAGGAGGAAGTATGGAGGCAGAAATCGAAGCCCTCCGCGAGATCGTCAATACCGGTATTGAAGAGCTCGATCGGGGAGAAGCAATCGAAGGCGGCGAGGTATTCGATGAGATTCTGGATGGTCTCTCCGCCGAAGATGACGTTCCTCGGGACGAATGACGCCTACTAAGACCCACATTCTAATGTCGGTCGCGACGATCCTCCTCGCCGTCGGCTGCACCGAAGACACCGTCGGCGGCGACTTCGAGTTCACCGAGGACGCCGGCCAGGACGCCAAGCCCGCCGATGAGGGCCCGCCGTGTTGGCCCATGCGCCGCGGCTCGCCGGCCAGAAACAGCTCGACGACGTGTCCTTGGCTTCCATTTCAGCCCGAGTCGGCACGCCAGATTCCCGGGATGGAGCCGGCCTACATGGGTCTTGTCCGTGTCGACGGCAGCGGCACGCTGTATGGGCTCGGCGAGAACGAAACGGAAACGGACAAATCCCTCTACAAATATGAGCCCGGGGCAGATTCGGCCGAGGTCATTCAGGAGTTTGACGACGGGTGGACGCCCGTCACACCCACACCCGGTGACATGGCGCTCGATCACAAGGGTCGGGTCTGGCTCGTCGAGTATCGGGGCAGTCATTCAAACCAGACGGCCCACAGGTTGGCAGGGTACAATCCGGATGGCTCCCTCGCTGTTTCCCATCAAATCGATGTGCCCGGAACGCTGACAGGTCAGACGTCCCTACGGTTTCATCTGCTGGAGAACGACCTGCGGGCACGTCTGTGGAACGCGAGCTTTCGGACTGTATGGAGTATCGACGGAACCGATATCGAAAAGCTCGGGGAGCTCGACCGGGTCTCAGGACATATGTGTACCGACGGCGAGCGGTTGTTCCACTGGGAGGTCATCTTAGATAGGGGCTCGCAACCACCGCCGAATCTTGTGGTGCGCGACGATGTCTCTCCGACCTCGGTCGTCACAAAGATCCCACTCGCCGAACTTCAGGAGGAAGGAGGGCCCTTCACCGGGATTCCTGGAGAGGAGACGTCCTGCACCGTGGCGAATGGTCACCTGTTCTTGCTGCCGCGCGAGGCGAGACAGTCCGACCCGGAGTGGGCCTGTGTGGCACCGCTCGACGATCTGGATGCCGTCGATTGCCAACGGTCGGGCCCACCGAGGTTCACGCCTCTACCCGCCGGACAGTACGGGGTTTTCTACCCGCCCGGGACGCTCCAAGATCTGGAACAGTACGACTCGCCGGAATCGTACAGCTCCCTCGAGGGAACCGTCTTCGCGGAAGCCGCCGTCTCGGACACCGGTCGATACAGTACCGCTTTCTCGGCGCCGAGCGGCTGGATTTGGGGTGTAACCGCCGATTTCCAGACCCTGTACGGCGCGCCCACAGGTGTCGACTTCGTCGGGCCCGAGTCATTTGATCTGTCGAACCTCGAATTGCAGGACGTGCGCATGGTCTTGCCCGGCGGAGATCGCGTCTACATCGTCGACATCGAATCCGACGGCGACGACTTCAACCGCCGGGTCTTCGAGGTCACTTCAGACTAGAGATCTGCAACTCATACCACGTGAAATCGGGGTCGAGCTTCCAGGTGACTGCGGTCTCCGTGGGTGCCATCAGGCCGCCGAGCTCTCGGTGGAGTGCGATCACCGCTAGTCGGTAGCTTTTCTTGCGCACAAAAAAATGGCAATGTCCTTGCTGAGAATTAGCGGCACGTTAATGCACTAAAACAAGGACATTGCCATGGACGGCACAGACTATGAGGAAGCGATCGACAATGCCAGCGATATCTTGCTTGAAGCGATGCTCGGGGACATCGACGCGCTGATCGCCGAAGGACGCGGTCTTGATCTGAAGGTCAAAGAGGTCGTCTTTTTGCTGGGACGCTAGCTTTTGGTGAAACTCTTCGAGGTGGCGCGTGCGATCCTGGTCGAAGAGGCCAAACGCACTGGCAAGACCGTCGAGCGGACCTCAGAGGTGACCTTCAAGACGCTACTTGGCCCTGTCGAGGTGGCCTCTCCGTACGTGTACGATCGAGAGGCCGGACAGGGAGAGCGCCCGATGCGAGAGCATTTCGGCATCGTTGGAGGACAGTATAGCGACGGCGCCGAGCGACCGAAGCGTATCTTGAGCGCCGCCACCAAAACGCTCGGGACATCCTGGGCAAACCACCGAGAGAGCAAGGGAAGACGGCCGATGAGATTCTCGTCCAGGCCGATGGATGTCACATCCGGTGCGGGGCATGGATTACGGCCGCGGAGGCACGCCAGCAAGCCGAGGATCCTGAAGAGCTGGAGCGGCTGGAAGACTACGAGGATGATGAGTCAGTTCGGCTGGTCGAGTGGAAGGAAGTACGGACCGGCCTGGTCCGCCGCCCCGAGCAGGTCGAGGCGACGTACCTTCGGACTCAAAGAAGGCCTGCAGGAACACTTCCCGCATCTCGAATTCATCCTCGACTGGTGTCATCTCAAACACCACCTCTACGAGACCGGGGAACGGCTCCTCGACGAAGACATACTTATCCGAGATGTCGACGGGTGGGTCGAGGGCCACCTCGACACCATCTACGAGGGCGAAGCCGGCGCGGTGATCGGAGAGCTCGAGAATCTGCTGCAATCTCTGGCCCCCCCGCCGGACGCAGAAGGGGCCGAAGACACGGAGTCGGCCTACGGACGTCTGCAACGACTCATCAACTACCTGACCCGCTGTCAAAAACCGGGTAAACTGACCGCGTCCAGTTCGGCCAAAGTGATCGGGGTTTTGGGTCGGATGCCATGGGTGATTTCCGGTCGTTCGCCTCGGGGCTCCAGTTCGGCCAAAGTGATCGGGTCTACGCCGTCTTTGGTTGCCGTGAAGACGGAGGATTTCGATACGAGTCGCCCTCCAGCGTGACGATGTGGCTGTGGTGCAGAAGCCGGTCCATCGCCGAGCTTGCCAGAAGCGCATCGCCAAACAT
>ENA-ORDC01000014-ORDC01000014.1-marine-metagenome-genome-assembly--contig:-NODE-14-length-285260-cov-8.392793_pt1 | contig 285260 bp, 312 predicted proteins | sample MGYA00237783_ERZ508515 | MGnify/ENA primary metagenome ERZ508515 (study PRJEB26186, sample SAMN06268792) | marine metagenome | isolation source: Eden Landing Ponds, San Francisco, CA, USA | place... | reverse complement strand
TCGGGCACCAGATGAAGTGGTACTGGAGTTTGTGGACGTTAGTACGTTCCCTGTCGAACCCACGAGGCATCGTCAGTGTATAGACGTCGGTCATCTAAAGATGTGACGTAAACATCCAACCACAACCGTGGCTATGAGGTGGAGAGATTCCCAGTTGTCGGCTTCATCCCACCCCTGAAGGGGTGGGCTTTCGCCTCGCTACCGCTGTAATGCCGGTCGCAGCGAGATTGACGAAAAGCGAGACAGCCTGCTCTTCGACCATATGCAGACACCACTCCTCTCCCAGGAATACCTGTCCACGTGGTAGGGTTCTGTATTCAGACACCGACGGGGTGTGGTCGCCCTCCGTCGAGACTGTATCGCTCGATCCCACCATTGTGTCCAAATCGACCCACTCATCATTATTCCCTGCATAATTTTTATGTGATAATAGCTAAATTATGGCTTCATCGGAGGTCAACCAATGGGACTTCTGGACGCGGTCGAGAGCGTGGTGGACGGGGCAACCGATGCGGCGACACTCGGTGGAAACGGGCCATTCGTTGCTTATGTCGAGCGGCTTAGCGACGGCCAACGGTGGCTCGTCTCGGCCGTTGTCGGGGCCGGGAGTTCCTTCCCATCGCTCGATTTCAGCTTCATTGATTTGAGCGGCAACGGACAGGCTGACCTCAGTGTCCAAGTCGGTGTGTCCCTCGACGTGAGCCTCTCGAATCCCACCATCGCCAGTGCGCAAGTCCGCGTCCGTCGGCAGACCACGACACAGACGCTCCCGCCGTTTCGGCTGGTCATCCGTGCCGACGGCAGTTCCGTGAAGCCAGCCGACGACAACTCTACGGACGACATCCCGTTCATCTATCTCGAATTCGATGGCACCGGCAATACCGTTGCAATCCCTGAAGAACTCGAGATTACGGCCACGCCAGATGGGTTGAACACCACAGACCTCTCGACCTGGGTGCCGCGTGAGTGTGCCACCGACGCCTGGCCACGGGACGCGAGCGAACCGGATGGCCAGCAGTTCGACGTCAGTATCGATGTGGCGAACGGCCCCGTCCCGACCGAGTTCGAGGCCGGTCTCATCAGCGACGGGCGTGTGTACAATCCATCCGGGTCCGACCTGAAGATTGCCTCGGCGACGGAAACACCGTACGTCGCATCCAACGCGGGGCCGGGAGACGCGACCATCGCCGAAACCAAATCGGCAGCATCGGAACTCCAAGCGTTCGATGTCTCGGTGCGTGAAGCGTCGACGAGTGGTGGGGCGACGGACGTGACGCTCACCGCGTGTCTCTGGCGTGAACTCGTCGCAAACGCCTCACCGGGGCTGTTGGATACACAGGTTGCACTGTCGATGGAGAACTCCGAGACAGTCGATCTCGATGTGGACGTAACCTCACGCGATAGCTCTGGAACATCGACCGTCGACGTCCGGCTTGACGAACTCCCGACGGAGATTGCTGCGCGGCTACTCCCGTCTCGACGCGCCGTGAACCCGGGGGCGACTGGAAGCGACGGGCAAGACGCCTGGGTTGGGTATCGGGCCAACGGTACGCTCGGTGAGTTACGCATCGATGCGGCTCCCGCTGGCGCCGACCCGTTGTGGCTCTACGCCAGCGGCGTCCCGAAACGAGTCGGCTTCACACAGGCCGGGGCTATCGACGAGGCCTTCGTCGCCCGAGGCGGCGACCCGAACAATCTCGACGACCCAATGCCCAGTGGCATCGACCGCGTCGCGGTCGAACTCGGGCCGGATCGGGCTGGCGTCCCCGGGTCGGATGTCGACGTTCGTGAGACCGTCAGTGGTGGCGACACTACCCTGCGGCTGGCGGTGCCCGGACTCGACCATTTCGACGTGGAAATCGACCCACCACCCACCGCTGGCGCCGGGCTGCTCGACCGGCGAGTATCGGCGTTCTATCACCGCCAAGCGACGCCGGACCCGCTCGATGCAACGATCGACGTCCAAGGAATCACCGGGCAGGCAGCCGACCTCCCACATGAGGTGACGGCGGTTCTCGAGCCGGCGAATCGCTCCCCCACCGCGGCCGCCGACGAACCGTGGCTCGAGTATCGCGCCGATCAATCGCTGGAGCGTCTCGAACTCGATGTCGAGGACACGCTGTGGCTCTGGCTTGAAGGTCTCCCAAAACGGGTCGGGTTCACGCAGGCCGGCGACCTCTCGACGGAGGCGTTCGTCGTTGACGCCGGCGACCCGGACGACCTCGAAAACCCGCTCCCATCGGCCATCGACCGGGTCGCCCTCGAACTCGGCCCGAACCGGGACGGCCCGCCAAGCGATGAACTCGAGGTCCACCAAACCGTCACCGGCGGCGCCACCACCTGGCGGCTTGCAGTCCCGGGACTCACCCATGTCGGCGTCGATATCGACGCTCCCCCTTCACAGGATGCCGGCCTACTCGACAGGACGATTGAGGCGAACGTGAGTCTCGGCGGCGCCGAGCAACCGCTTGACGGAACGCTTCGTGTCGACGATGTCAGTGGCTTCGAGGGGAGTGGCACGATACAGGGGTTCCCGACAACGGTTCGGCTCACGCACGTCCCCGACGGTGACGGCGGCCACGACCTTGACCTGACGTTCGGCGAGGAGCGACTCGGCGGAGTTGACGTCTCGGCCAGTCGCAGCCCGCAAGCGTCCATCGAGGAGTTCCCATATCGTCGAATCGATGCCCGGATTCGGTGGTTGCCCGCACTGGGGGCGACCTGGACCCAATCGCCTGCTGATGGGTCACTCGAGCAGGCGAAGGTCGGCCACCACGCTGATGTCACCTCGGTAATCGATGGCGGACTCGGGCAGGTCACACTGGCACTGGATCGCGATGCGGACGCCGACCCCGTGCTGGCGCCGGAGCCGAAACTCCGGTTCGAACAGGTCGCGCGGTCGGATGACAGTCGCCTCCTCGTTGGCGCGGCCGCCCTCGGTCGCGCACGCTTCGACGCACTCGATGACGGCGTCGAGGTCGAGGTGGTGCGTGCTCCCCATCCCTACTCGATGAATCGGATGGCGACACATATGCAGGAGCGGTCCTCGGAGTACAGCCTCGCGGTTGTTCGCGAAAGCGACGCTGACGGAACGCCGGCCCGGACCGTGGTTCACGGCGGGAACCTGAGGAATCGGCTGCAGGCGACGCTTACGACCGGCGAGGAGGGCCTGGAAATCGAGACGGAGGGCGTTCTTGAGCGTCTCAAAGCACTGCACATGGTCAAGCCGACTGGCGAGCCGGGCTGGGACGCCGATGGGCTTCGTGCCAATGTGTCGATTCCACGGCTTCCCGAATCGATGAGTGTCGCGGTCGGCGACACGACGACGCTTGAGTTGCCCGCGGCGATGCGTGCAAGGGTCGGCCTCCGAAATCCCGAGGGTATCGGTGCAGCGGCCGAGCGACACGTCGACGCCCAGATTGCCGTGCCCGAAGGGTCGACGACGCTTGACACCGCCGGCGACGGCATTTCCGTCGATGCCGGTGATGGCCACGGGATTACCGGCCGCGTTGCGCTGAGTCGCGCCCTCGACGACCTGACCGCGGTTCGGGCGACACCGCAAGCGTTCGACCACAGCGACACGGAACCCGACGGGAGTTCGACTCGCGTCTCGACGACAGCCCGCGTGTACGGACTCAGGCGGTTCGACGTCTCCTCGAGTACGATTACACGAAACAAGCCCGGCCTCCTTGAGACGGCCTCGAATCTCGACCTCGGCGTCGAATTAGACCCCGATCGCCCGAATCCGTCGTTCCGAATCGAGACGTTCGGCGCCGACGCGCCGGATCGCGACCCACGGTGGCAAGCACGTGCCCGATTGGCCGACATCGCCGACAACATCACACTCCGGATGCGGGCCGGCGAGAAGCCGTGGCAAACCCGCATCGACGCCGCGGCACGCGGCGGTCCGTTGGCCGAGGAGGGCGACCTGTGGGCCGAACCGGCGCAAGTGCCGTGGGACGGCCCCGCGGCTGGCGAACTCGTCGGTGTTGGGCTGCTTGAGGCTGCCCTCGAATCACTCCCGGTCGAAGTGACGTTCGTCACCCTGCCGTTCGCCGCCGACCCGGGCAACGCCGATCCATCGGATCGCTCCGGATACATGTCCGGGCCGGGCGGGTCGTTCCATCCCGGCGGCCAACTCATCGAGGTGACTGGCTCGCTCGAAATACGCGATATGCTCCAGCTCGGGTGGGCCCGCAGCGGTGGCGGCAAGGACAAATGGGCCCGAAGTGACATCGCGTGTCTCCGGGTCGAAGCCGACGAGGGCGGGCAGTTCTGGCTCCGGCAACTCGCAGACCGCGGCGTCGACATTGCCGACTCGAAGACGAAGCTGAACATCATGGTTGATTCCTCAGCACGGGTGACGATGCGAGCGGAGAACTACAACGACCTCACCAGTCGTGGCAGCGACCCGACCCACTGGAGTGCGTTCAACGGGAGTTGGACGCCAGCGGCGAAATTGCTGCTCAAGAACTTCGCCGGCTGGACGCAGGTGGATCCGGGGCTGTTCCCGGTCACCGACGACGTGAAATCCGGCAACTGGTGGGTCCGCAGCGTCGGCGGCTTCCCCATCGCCGGTGACGCGTCGCTGGGCAGTACTTCTGGGACGACGTTCGACAAAAACCCAATCGACGACGTCTGTGGGGGTGACTGAAATGGCTGAACTCCGATTACACCACACCTACGCACGTGGCGCGGCCGTCGACGTTTCGGACAACGGTAATCACGGCGAGGTTATCGACGCCTCTCCGGTGAGTGGCGAATCCGCGCTCGCGTTTGACTCACCGACGAGTCGAGTGCAAGTCGCGCCATCGAAGTCGCTGCGTCGCTTCCGGTCGATTAGGGTGCGGGTTCGGTTCCGTCTCGACCCGGATGCCGCTCCCGAACAGCGCTACAACCTCATGGAGGGGTATCTCTCCTTTGCGCTGTACGTGACCCCGGAGTTCGCACTCCGCGGGACGATATACGATGCCGAGGAGAACTGGCGTGGCGTCACGAGCGACGACCGGCTGGTGACCCCCGGCCGCTGGCACACCGCGGAGTTGACCTACGTCGACTCCGCGGCCCGTGTCGACCTCAGACTCGACGGCGAGTTGGTCGGCTCCAAGCAGGGCGTGGCAGGCCCCGTCCGTCCCGTGGGCGAGTTGGGGCTCTCGGTTGGAATCTGGCCCGACTCGGATCGGTATGCCTTGGACGGCCAACTCGACGAGGCAAAACTGTGGGCGACGTGGCCGGAGTTCGAGGAGTTCGTCGACCCCTGTTGTGCGGATTTGGGGGCGCTGGACCGCGTCACCAAGGTGTTGCGAGCGGATCCAGCCGTCCAGAATCGCGATGTCGATCCGACGGCGATTCTCCGTGGGCTCCAGACAATCAGTGCGCGTGTCCGTGCGAAACTCGTCGGCGACGACCCCGACCGCGCCGCAGCGGTGCGACAACTCGAACGCGATTTCGAAGCGGCTTATCAAGAGAGAGACCTCCGAGGCATCCTCACCACGTTCGCGAAAGGCTACCGACTGATGGCCGCCGCGGATGTTTCCGGGTCAGCGATGGTCGACGAGGGAAAGGAGGGAATCGACCTCCTACGCCGCGTCGAACTCGGCCGTCGAGTTCTCGATCCGTTACGCGAACTCGAGGCCAGTGGCGGTGGGGGCATCGCCACCCGAAGGCGACAGCCCACAATACCGGAGCCACCCGAGGAAGTTCGAGACCTCGTTGGGTCGGGGGCCCGGGCACTCTGTCTCCCCGTCCCGACCGATGACAGCGAGCCGCTGCCATCGACAGAGCCCGACGACAACTGGGGGGAGATCCCACACGAACCGTGGCCGGAACGGCCCGATCACGACCCCGAAGAGATCGAACGCGAGCGTGAACGGCAGCGGAACGAGGACGAACGCCGTGACGATGACCGTAGAGAGCATGAAGGGGCGTCCCGCGAGCGTGACGAACAGCGACCCAGTGGCGGTGACTCGACGCGACAGGACGAACGTGACCGCGAGACCGATGGCGAGCAAAACCAGCCCGAACGGCTGGAGCGACCGCTGTTTCGGCGGGCGTTCGAACGTCTTCGAGGCGGGTCGCTGCGCCCACTCAGCGAACTCGATGACGATGGAAACGACACAGACGAGATGGATACATCGGACTCCGGTGACGCCGGCCGTGGGGACGGCAGCGGCCCCAAGGAGGGAGATAACCAATGACGATGCGTCCACGCTTGCCTCGTAACCCGGACGAGTGGGTGACCGCTGACTGTGCAGCTGTTAGGGAGTTGGCGCGGTCGTATGCGCCGACACTGGCGTTCTCAGAAGACGAGGAGTTCTTCCCGATTCTCGCGGAGTCGTGGCTCTCCCACAGTGCCTACGGCCAGTGGCCGACCGACGACACCAACGGCATGTCGAATCTCCTGCCGACCGACACGGCCAACCGTGGGACCGCGCTGGTCGACGCCACCACGGCGGGCGACTCACTGACCATCGACCGAATCGCCGGCGCTCCGAATCCCGCGGGGCGACCGCTGCAGTTCTCGACCGATAGCAACGACCCGAACGCAATCGGCCGGCCCGACCGCCGCGGTGCCGAAGGGGCCGACCTCTCGCTTGTGTTCGGCGGCTGGGCGAACGCCGACCGCACCGCGGGCGATGAAGCGTATCTCGCGTCGACCTTCTCGGAGTTCGCGGGGGCGATGAACCCGACCGATGCCGCCGAGTGGGAGGCGCCAGCGCGGTCGACGTGGCCGACGATGTGGGTGCCCCAGCCACCGACGCCGACGGTCTACGCCGAAATCGATTGGACCGGCCGGTTCCCGGATCTCGACGAAGCCGCCGAGTTGGGTGATTTCGCACCGGGAGCCAACGGCCAAGACAACGACCGCCTCGACGGCTACCTCCAGGTCACGTATCATTACCTGTTCCCGATGCGCCGGCCGAGCAAATCGGGCGGGCCCGAAGCCGGGGGTGTTGCCCGCAGTGAAAGCCAGTGGCAGGCGGCGACGGTCCTGTTCGAAGCCCGCCGCCCCGACGACAGCCAACTCAACGACGAGGGCCGTCCGGAGGAACTCCAGTTCCGAGAGCCGCCGGTCGCGGTCGTTCTCAGTCACCAACTCGATGCCGAGACGAAAGCCGATGTCGTCGCGTGGGACGATGAGATACTCGAGCGATTCGAGATCGAGAACCCCGAGACGGGCACCGAACACGCGAGTACGTCGCCGGTCATCTACGTTGGCGAAGGAACGCATACGTTCCTACCCGAGCCGACCAGTGGCGAGAACCCCTACACGGGCGGCACTGGAGCCGACGACGGCAGTGGTGATGGCGGCGGGTCCTCAGCCGACGACATCGGGACCGATGATTTCCAAGACGAAGGCGGTGTCGGCGGCTTCTTCCTTGCGCTGTTGGTCATCCTGCTGGCGTTGCTCGTCCTCTGGGGCTTAATCGCGGGCGCCTACTACTTGTTCACCATCGCGGCCGGAATCTTAGCCGCGCTTGCCGTGGCCGCAATCGTCGTGTTGGCCGTCATCGCGTTGCTGATACTTATCGCCGGCCTCGCGTGGCTCGAAGACTGGTTCGACAGCGGCGGGAAGTCACCACATCGCCGCTCGTCGAACGAAGAGGCCACGGGCGACGGCTCGGCGGCCGCGCCGCCACCGACTGAGACGGACGGGTCGCGAGGCCCGCCCAGCGACTCGAGTGACAGCGGTGGCGCACCAGGGTCGGGCGGCCACGACGACCCCACTCGGGAGGGCAGCGACGTCGACGCTGGCGGGTACGCCTCCGGCACTGGCGGCCAGCGCGGCCACAACCAAGCCAGTTTCGACGTTCGGGTCGTCGACCGAGTGAACACGCATGCGGCTACAGGGTTCCCACCCGAGCCGACCGACTGTGAGCGACCGACGTGGTGGGGATACACCGGCACGTGGGGCGCTCCCGTCTCCGTCCGCGAAGAAGATCGCTGGACGTGGGGGCCACAGCGTGTCGACGAACACGGCCGGAGCTGGTCGTATTGGCACGCCGTCGTCTTCGACCAGTATCTCAGTCGAGAGTAGCGTGGCTTCTGTACGGTCTTGCTACGTAGGAATTGGTCGGTGGAGACCATTTACGTCGGTTGTACGGAGGTGTACACTCATTCGAGCCTCCGCAGTGTGTGTACGGTGGACGCCTACGGTACTAGTACGGCCAAGACAAACAGCCCGACCGGAAGGCAAACAGGCTGCAATCAGCCAAAGGCGAGAGAGACCGTCTAAGCGGAGAACATAGAGGAAGTCAATCAATCATATCCCCCCAATCAGAGCGCATCTCAGAATTGGAAATCGGCGGATACACCCCCATACTTCCGGGGGTGTACGCGGGTTTCAGATAGCCAATAATGAGTGCCTCAGCCAGCGTCCAACAGGTGTACACCCCCTGCGAAAGAAGGGACACCGTATCAACCGAATTCGGGCCGTTGACGACACATGCGACAAGAAGCAGGACCAACAAAAGCGACTCAACGGTACATCCACGTACGTCAAAGCCGACTCGGCGATTATCGACTGTCTACAGCATCGCACGTGCTTCACGTTGCGGGCGTTCGAATGAGTGTACACGGCCGAAATCAGCCCGCAAGCCAAGTGTACGCGACCGTACGACGGTACAGACGAGTGTGCAGATGGCTTCGACCGTACTCACCACCGTTCCGCAGCCAGTCTCGGATTCAGCCCGCGTCCACTATCAGCAGTTTCAGCAACAGGCAGGCCGTCGACGATTCTGTGTTCGATTCGATGACTGCTCGTCGAACGTCGACTCCGTCGCCCACGCTGCCCGGAGGTCACCGTCCCGGACATCCTCACGGACGGTGAGCCTAATGTGGAGACGGTCCCCGCGTTCACCGAACCACTTGCCTGCACGAATCGCAGTGCGTTTCGACGTCAGCGACACGTTCACGTCAGTTACCCACGACTGAAGTCGTGGGCTTTCGCCTCGCTACCTCTGTAAGGGGGAAGTCAAGAATCGTTGTACGTTTGGACGTTAACATCCGGTATCGGCTCAAAGTCGCTCGGATTCCCCGTCACGACTGGTTCGTCGAAGTGGCGAGCAGTCGCCCCAATGAGTATATCGCCCGAAGCAATGCGGTTTCCCTCTCGCCGGAGTTGTCCATCCAACCGGCCTGCCAACTTCGCTATCTGCTCAGTCGTCTCGATAATTGGCCGCGATTCAATCACCTGCTGAATCTTCGCCACTTCCGAAGTCGGCGTTTCAGTATACCCAACACCGACATACAACTCATACACCACGTGCACTGGGACGCGCTGTGCCGCATCTAAGTCCTCAATAGTCGTTGCCCACGCCACCGCCCTCTCGTCGCTATTCATCAGATCGATTAAAAACGAGGTATCGAGAATCATTTAGCGTCGCCTTCGAAGCGGTCTACTACCTCATCCATATCTTCGGTTGCGTCGGTATCGACTTCCTCAAGTATGTCCCGCATCTCTTCGGCTTCCTCATCGGACAGAATACCGACCAGATCCAGCAACGATGAACCGCCGATGAGCCGTTCAATTGCCTCGGAAAACGTCTCATCATCTCGTTTCTCGCTTTTAATTCGCTCGTATACATCATCATCCAACCGAACGTTCTTCGTCCCCATGCGTATACGTCGTATACGAACACGCATAGGCATTACTCCCACCGACAAGACGACACGCAATTCACACAGACCGATAGCGCATACCTCCGTCTTCAGGCGGAGGTCAAACGGTAGGCATAGTGCGTCAATCCCCAACTCACGCCATCACTGGATTTCCCACGCTGCACCGAAGGTATTACGACGCCGTCGAACCATAGTGTACAACACGGATGAAGACCACACGGCACGCGACCTACAACCTCAACTACCACATAGTGTGGTTGCCGAAGTACCGCCAGCCGGTACTTGACAACGAGGTCGCCAACCGTGTGGGAACCATCCTTCACGAAATCGCCGACGACAAGGGCTTAGAGATTATCAACCTGACCGTTCAACCCGACCACATCCATCTGTTCGTCAGTAGTCCACCGAAACACGCGCCCTCACTTCTCGCCAACTGGTTCAAGGGTATCTCCTCACGGAAATACAACCACCGCCACGCCGACAGCGAGGGCGAGAAGATTCGATGGGCACGGGGCTACTACGCAGGAACGGCAGGCCACGTTTCCAACGAAACGGTACAGGACTACATTCAGCGTCATGAGGAGGGCGACCGATGACCGAACTCACCAAGACGCTGGAACTGAAACTGGTCGCCCCGAACGCACACAAACAGCGGAAACTCCGCGAGACGCGGAACGCCTACCAGCAGGCCCTTCGAGATGCGTTCGAGGCTGGTTGCACCACCCAAACCGAAGCGAACGACGTGGTGGTCAACTACGACCTGAGCGGGTACGCGAAGAACGCCCTCAAGAAGTACGTCCCGCAGTTGACGACGACCTACAACGCAGGCGATCTTCACGACGACCACCCGGTACGCTTCACCAACGAGGGGCTCCGACTCGACCATAAGCCCGAGAACGAAATCGAGTGGTATGTCAAAATCCCGCACCACGAGGACTACCACCTCTGGATGCCAGCACAGCCAAACCCCGAACAACGAGACTGGTTGGAAGCGTTGAACGCTGGTGACGCAGAAATGGGCGAAAGTCGGCTGTTCGAGCAGGACGGAACGTGGTTCCTCCACATCACTGCCACCCGCGACGTGGAGAGGGATTCTGAGGTGTCCAGGGAAGAACGGACGCCTATTGGAGTGGATGTTGGGGAAGCGTCACTCGTTACGGTGTGTCACCGCGACGACCACGGTTCCCCGACCCGCCCCGAACTATGGGCCGACGAGGGCAAAACCGTTCGTCGGCTCCGTAAGACCTACTTCACCGCCACGCGACGGCTTCAGGAACGTGGAAGCGAGCGTATCGCCGAGTCGTTCGGCGACGACCTGTGGAGCCAGATAGACGACGTGTTCCATAGTGTCACTCGCGAAGTCGTGGAGTACGCCGAATCCGTCGAGAATCCCGTGTTGGTTCTGGAAGACCTGACGTACATACGGGAGTCGATGGACTACGGCGAGTACATGAACCGCCGTCTCCACGGGTGGGGATTCGCCAAACTCCATGCACAGATACGCTACAAAGCCGTCGAGAAGGGCATCCCCGTCGAGACGGTGAACCCACGTAACACGTCGAAACAATGCCACGCGTGCGGTGAGGTAGGATACCGCCCGCGACAGGCGACGTTCACGTGTACGAACGACGACTGCTGGATAGGCGAGTACCAAGCGGACGTGAACGGCGCGATAAATATCGCAGACCGCTACCTCAGCGGAGAGAGTCGTTCCAGAGAACACGAGAACGACGATGACTCGGCTGAGGATGGGGCGCGTTTGACCGCGCCACAAGACAGCCAAGCCGATGCTGAAACCCAGCAGGCGACGCTTGGAACGTATGCGTCTTGAAACCACAAGGCCGCGCTCGGCCTGAAATCCCGTGGCGGGATTCCCGCGTCTTCAGGCGCGGGAGGAGGTCAAACTGCCCCATGGACACCTTGCCGTCCGCATCCGTCGAGTTGAGCCACCCGAGACGCTCCTCCGCGTCGGCATCGTACATCACTCCGGCCGACCAGTTCGTCGTATCAGACGGCTCCTCCATAGATCGAGCCGTTACAGCTGCAGTCATCGTGAACTCGGGTGGCGCCGTCGAGACAGTTGGCTCTGGTGTGGTTGCGTTGAGGTCGCTTTCAGTTGTTGGCGGTGTAGCCACGAACAGAAACCACAGGCCCGCAGCCACTACAATGGTAACTACGAGAACGGCGAGGCCGGCTTTCAGGAGCCGATTCCGCTTCATCGTGGCGTGGGTGTATTCCCCTCACTATTCATCTTTTGCCGATTTTCAGGCATTGGCTCCCCGATGGACTCCTTCCAAGCCCTCAGCCTCCGGCCGAAGCCGTAGCTTGGCCACCGAATGTCGTCGCTAGCCAACTCCCGACGAACCCGCCAAGTCGGCCGGACAGTCCACACAGCGCAAGCAGGAACGAACAGACCATGATTGCGATGACGATCGCTGGCGTGGCTGCCCACGAGGCAGCAACGTCGCGGAGGTAGTCGACGAACACCACGCCAACCCACACAAGCGCAGGAATCCCACCAGTCATCCACCGCGCCGTGAACGGCGCGGCTTCCCCACTTGGGAATACCAGCTACGTTCCCCTGTTGCTGGCAAAGGCTTCCGACCCATGGATAGAGTGGTTGCTGGTAACGCCTCCGGAACGGCCACTAGTCGGGACATGTTGACGACCAATTTTTATAACCATTATCGCACAATGGGGGACTATGGGATCTCCGAAGGGCACTGCAGACGACGCACCCCAGTTCGGTGAGGAACGGGACCGCAAAAATCCGGACTTCTCTATTGTTGATATTTACGCCGAAGACGGGGAAGTCTGGGTCCAGACTGGCGGGATGCACGAGCCATACAGTGCCGAGGTCGCAGAACAGATCCGTGACAGGCTCGATAGCGCAATCGAAGAGGCAAACGAGGACAGCTAATCTCTCGCCCGAGCTGTTGAGGCTGTGAAGGCAACCAGTTCCGACATGCCGGACAGGGATACGCTTGGTGAGGTGGACGACCTCATCTGTCCGATGAAGCACGGCCCCCTCGACACGTTCCCGCTCCTTTTGAGATTCACTCTCGTAGGGTCCGTCGGCGCGAAAGTGCGGTACGTAGTGAGCCGCATCGAAACCATCGCCGGTCTGGATTCAGGGGATGTGAGTGTCGTCGATACCACCATTATCGAGAGCAGCCACCGGACCAAGCTAGTGGGACCAATGTTTATTGACGACGCCAGCATCATCGTCGAACCGACCACTGGTTTGTATCTCTCATGACCGACGCACCCCTTCCCGAAGAAGACGACGCACGACGCACGCTGGCGCAGGAGTTGGCGTCGCAGTCCGACGACCGCCCCGAAAGCATCACCGATGAGGAGATGACGCAACTCGTCGCGTTGCTACGTGTAGCGGATGTCGAAACCCGCGTACAAGCTGCCGAAGCCCTGCAACACCTGTATGACCGCCCGACACTCTTTGGCCCGGTAATCGCGGAGCTTGTCGAAATCGGGGACACGTATCCTGAAACCGTTGATCGGATTCCCTCTCCTCAGTCTATGATGAGTTCGCCGGAACTTCGCACCGTCATCTACGTCGCCGACTCGCTGGCACGGGTTGCACAACGAAAGCCGTCGCTGTTCGTCCCGATCGCCGATCAAATCGCTGAGGCGGTCGTGGCTGGTGACCGCACACCCAAATATTACGTCTTCATCCTCGGGTTAATCCACGATTTAGTTCCGGAGACCGTTCCCGAAGCGATGGTGAAGGAGGAACTCTGCGCGTTGCTTGACCGCGGACACGGATTCGGCTATCCGTCGTGGGCAGCGGACACACTCCGTCGCTTTGGAGATCCGACTGTCCTCCCTGAACTGGAGGCAAACTATCCCGAAGACCCATCTGACGAGACGGTTCAGGAGACATTCGACGAGGCAATCGCCGAACTACAAGCCCAAGGGTCGTAGCTCCGTATCGAACTCATCGACGGTTCGGATTTCTAAGAGAAGTACAATCGGATTCTGCTCAATACGTACCGATCGCGAGAGACGCTTGCTGTGTCTCGTACAACTATCGAAAGACCTCTCTGGAGAACAGTTTTGTTGCTGTTCGCAAAAACTGTGTAACCCACCGTAGGAACCAATACAAGTGAGTTCTCGACTAAGCCTACACCCAAGAACAGTTTGACCACTTCCCGGGCCTAAAGTCACGGGAATCCCACCATGGAATTTCAGGCCGATTGCAGCCCTACGGTTTCAAGACGCATACGTTCCAGGCGTTGCCTGCTGGATGTCAGCATCGGCTTGGCTGTCTTGTGGCGCAGTCAAACACGCCCTATCCTCAGCCGAATCATCGCCACTCGTGTCTTCTCTTGAATGGCTCTCTCCGCTGAGGTAGCGGTCTGCGATGTTCACCGCTCCGTTCACGTCCGGCTCCACTCACGCGCCGTCGCGACACGGCTGATTGGTATTCCAGACCAACGCAGCGTACATCGGTTGCCGAAGCAGCCATAGACCTTTATTCTACATCCGAGAAGCGGCGGTATGAATCGTCGACGGTTCATCGGGATGGTGGGTGGAGGCGTCGCGGTCGGCGCTGCTGGGTGTGTTGAGGAACTCCTCGAGCAGTCTGCGGGAGACAACGGTGGTGACGAATCCGGCTCTTCGACACCCGTATTCGAGACGGGGCCGCAGATCCAACTCGTCTCCGAGGCGTTCGATACCGAGCGATTAGCCTACGACGTGACGTTGGAGGTCGCGTTGGGGAGCAGCGAGCACGTCACCGTGACGGCGACCGAACTCGGCGCAGATAGCGGTTCTACCGAACGCCTTGCGACCGATGGACAGCACGTCCTCGATGGACTCCGTGCCGGGATGCAACTCGAATTCGACGCGCCGAACGAGCACGTTCAGGCGCCAATCATGCACACCGTCGGAACAACGGCCGGAGTGACGCTAGAGGGCCAGGAGCGATTGAGCGGGCTTTCAGTCTCGTCAGTGCCGGAGCTTTCCGGGGAGACATATGATCGACGCTACGAGTGGGAGTTCCCGGGTCACGGCCGCTATCAGGCCCAACTCAGCATTCCGAAGTCACTGTTCGAGTATTGCCAGGACCGCCCGAGACTCGACAAATACGGCTTCTATGGTGGCGACGCGTTCAATGACGTGTACGTCGAGCGCGTTGCTGATCTAATCGACGAGCAAACCGAGCTCTCGAAAACCGAGCGTGTGAATCTCGCTATCTCGTTCGTGCAATCGCTTGAGTACACGAGTGACAGTGTGACCGCCGGATACGACGAATATCAACGCTATCCTGTGGAGACGTTAGTAAAGCAAGGCGGCGACTGTGAGGATACCGCAATTCTGCTTGGTTCGATATTGAAAGAGCTGGGGTACGGCGTTCGGGGCGTGTTGTTGCCCGGGCATGTCACCTTCTCCGCCCTGAAGGGCGGAGCTTGTCGGTGGACTCCCGTTCTGACCACTATACGGTGGTTGGCGTGAAAATGCCGTTTACGTTCAACGTCCCCGACTTCAGGGCAAGGTGACTGGTTGCCCCTCCAGACCCAGACTTGTGCCAGTTCTGGAGTAGTTTCCGAGCGATGTTCTTCGCGGCGTTGTAGTCGGCGTGGTATTCGCGGTCGCACTTGAGACAGCAAAAATCGTCACCATCGCGGTTGTCTTCGTGCGTGAAGCTACAGTCAACGTGACTACACCGTTGACTAGTGTACTGTGGAGCTATTTTCTCCACCGCGATACCGTACTCAGCGGCTTTGTATTCGGTGTACTCTTGGATACGACGGAACGCCCACTGCTGAAATTTGCTTGCGTTCGAGATGCTTTTGCGGATATATTTCAACTTCTCGAATGCGATGTGCGTGCAATCGTGGGCAAGAGCTTCTTGTACCAGTGCCTTCGAGACACGATGCAGGTAGTCTTTGCTCCAGTCGGCAAATCGCCCACCGAGCGATTTCATTGTCAGGTGTGACGACCGAGTTCCGACCTGTTGCATCTGTCCACGCCGTTTCTCGTATTCTCGGCGTTTGTGGTTGAGGTAGTCAGCGTTGCCGATGAACGCACCAGTCGAAGTGACAGCAAGGTATCCATCCACGTTCAAGTCTACGCCGAGAACCGTTCCGTTCTCGGCATCTTCCGGCTCTGTATCCGTCTCTTTGACAACAGCAATGTGGAGGTAGTAGTCGCCGTCACGGTGATGTAGTGTCGCCTCACGTTTCTCCCACTCCTCAGTAAAGTAGGTCGTAGGTGGCACATCTTCGTCAGGCAGGACATACTCTGCTTCGATGCGTCCGTCCACAGTGGCAAGCGTGGCGTACTCGTCGTAGTACGTGATTGCGTTCAGGTTGTAGACGACTGATTCCGACGTGAACTGTGGTTTTGATGGGTTTTCCCTGTCTTTGCGTTTCTCGGCGCAAGAATCGAGTGCGTCGGCGGCTCGATTCCGCGCGGCACACACGAGGTCGGCATTAAGTTCGTCCGTCGCTTCGCGTACTGCGTCATATGTTCGGCTGTGTAATTCTGTTTTCGACGTGAGGATGTAGCTGTCTTCCGTGCCGTTCCAGCCGTCGTCTGCCACCATCTGCGCGGCCTGCTTGAAGCGGTCTATCGTCTCTTGAAGGAGTTGGTGAGCGTCGTCGTCCACATCGAGTTTCACGACGGCAGTACGTCGAAGCTCCACAGGTGCCATATGAGTTTGAGTAAGTATAAAAATTGTTCATATAGTTCATCAAAACTGGGGAGCCATCAATGATGTAGTCGGTAGTTTGTCACACAGAGCGGACGCGATTCCCTCCCGCCCTGTTCGTTCCTCGGTTCCGACTGATCGGAACACTCGTCACTCACGGGGAGGGCGGGATTCCCTCGCTGTATCAAGATGGCAATTGCCGTGACAGGCGATGAGAGCGTCTCAGGGACGTACTATACAGAGGGTGGCAGTCGGTATTACTACATCGAGACAACCAGTGAGGGGTGGCAAGTGGGCGACATTCCCGATGCCTACAGGGGTGAAGAAGCTCGGCTCGTGCCGCTGTCCGGGTATCCGTGTCTGAATTTCTCGCTTGGAAGCTTCGACGACACACGGAGCGCAGGGCCGTTCATTTATACGATTCAGAACTCCGGGGATGCAGTCGCACGGGATGTCCGGTTCGACATCGAATTCATCGGGGCTGCAGGGCAAACGGTTACCGGCACGCGGCTTCGGGTTGGCTCGCTGGGGGCCGGAGAGTCCACGCAGGAAGTCGTCCCTGTGTTACCACCAGAGAAGTCGGTGTCGGTGAAACTGCGCCATTCGATCTACCACGACGGTGAATTGCATACAGCTCACGAAACCGACTATTTGTGAGGCACTGACTGCGACTACCACCTCGGCGAGTGCAACGGTGAGAGAGTGGGCGATGCTCTACTTTTGATTGGCGCTTGACTATCTGTGAGCGCATACAGAGCCGCTCGCACCGGAATACGAGGCGACGATCAACCTCTGGCTAGCACGTATTGACGGCACAGGTCAGATTCTCAAAGAACACGACATGGCCGACGACGCCCCCACGAACCGAATGATTATGACTACGAGCACCATAATGATGAATAAGAATGGCCGCCGAAGGTAATCAGCCCGAAATTCCCGATGAGATGTCCCCTGAAGAGGCGCGGCAGTATCTCATCCGGTTCCTTGGACGGCAAGACCTCGACGAACACGAGGAAATATACGACGAGCTCGCAACCGAGTGAACACAGTACACGTAGGTACGTCCATGGATTATTTTTGAACTCCTGAACGGGCAGGGGCGCTTCGAAGCGTGCCTTGTGACGTAAGATGGCTTCGAGAAACATCTACGAACGGACGTTCGACGAGGACGTACTGCAACACGGTTACCGCCTGCGGAGTCAGTGTCCCTGAAATTGCGGCACTCAATCTATCATGAAGAGAAGTAGCATACAATCCACGAAACGGACTCTCTGTGATTCGCTGACTAGGACTGACGGATCGTGAGTTCGACGAGGGGAAAGTGGGGTTAGACCCAGTCCTCATCAGCGCTCGCTCGACGTGCCCACCACACCAGGATGGTGAGAGCCCCTGCGACGAGCGCCGGCCAGCGGTCGCTGCTGAGGTACAGTTGGCCGGCAGGTGGATTGTACGCAGTCAGGGGAAACAGAACGGGATAGGAGTAGCCCGAGGGATTGAACAACAGGAGATCGAGACTATGGTGGGACGCTGCTCCGAGCGCTAACAGCACGAAGACACGTTTGCGAGACTCAGGAGCGACGAGTAACGCACCCAACAGAAGGACAGCGAGGTTGCCGCCGAGTGTGTGTAACGCGAACCAGTCGAAGGGCACGCCAAGAAAGAGTTCGACGCGTTCGCTCGGAAGAAGTAACGCGATTTTCGTAAGATCCGGTGTGAGCGCGCCGAGCATGACGAGCGTGACGTACTCAGGGGTGAGCCAGTCGTAGCGACTCGAGAGGAGTGTCCCGAGAATGTAGCCGACGAGGACGTGCGTTAGGATGTCAGGCATCGTCGCCACCTCGTGGGCGGAAGGTGAGATGTGTAATGTCGAATCGCCATTGGGTTGCGAGGCGGCCGAGTACCAACAGGCCACCGAGGAAGGAGATAATGTACATGTAGGTGAACTCCCAAGGTGAGCGGACAGTGCCGCGTTCGACGGTGAGGGTCTCGCTGTCATCCAGTGTGCCGAACGCGGATATTTCGTCGCCGACAGCTACTGGTTGGTCGAGATTCTGGAGGGTGACCCGGAACGGGTCGCCCGTGTCGGGGACGGTTTCGATGATGAGTGGATCAGTCTTGACGACCGTTCCAGCCAGCAAGACCGGGTGGTCGACGTACGGATCTGGGTTTTGGGCGACTTGATCTTCATCCGGGTAAGTGTTCATCGCTGGATTGGGGCTGAGTGTGCCGGCCCACAGAAGCGTCGAAAACAGCACGGCCACAAGCATCACAAAGGCGAGAAGACGGATGCGTTGGCCATCCAGTTCCAGCGGTGGCATCTGATTGGGAGTTTGTCTCACGAGTGGTAGGTCTTCCGAGACGGATTCGCGATGCCTAATCCTTAACCAACATAACGGCGTTGGTAGCGGAGCTGTTGGTTAAGCAGTCCAGCGGGGTGTACATACGAATCGGCCCGATTTCAATTTCATCGAGTGCTACCATCTTGAATTTCTTCGAACCAAGACCGCGTCCGAAGCGTACGCCTCCGCCAGCAGTGGATCCGTACCTATACGCCGACCCCATCACAGACACACCCCGTACCGAGTGTAGTCGGGAAATCATCCAACATTTCAGATACAAATAAAATTGAGGAACACGACGTCGCTAATTCACTCGGTACGAGGTGTGTATTACTGCATATTAAGTTAATAACTAAGATGAGAATACACTACTTATGGTTTCTCTCTCAGGTTATTAGTATTTCAGTCGGTATTGGGTCGGTGGCTTTTTATGTCTATGTTGAATGATGAATCGTAATGACTGACACAGCAGATATCTTTGAGACGGGTGATATTTTTGCCGACCGTCAGTTGGTTCGCGTTGGCCACGTCCCGGAACTCGACCGGGTTGTCGGTCGAGATGGGGAAATCGAGGCTGTTGGTGGGGCTCTTGCCCCCGGGATTCGAGGCGGGCCACCGGAAACGACGATCATCTACGGCAAGACTGGAACTGGGAAATCACTCGTTGCGAGGTGTGTCACTCGCGAAGCGACTCGGCAGGCCGCAGCAAACGATCACATACTGGAGTATGCCTACGTCGATTGTTCGGATTATCAGACCGAAACCCAGGCCAGCCGGGAGATGGCTCGCCAACTCAAAACGAGTATTGGCGAGCAGGCCGCCGAAAAATCCATCCCGCGAAAAGGGATTGGCGCGGCCGACTACCGCGACATCACGTGGGAACTGCTCGCCGAACACGATGTCGAAGCCTTCGTCGTTATCCTTGATGAAGTGGACAAACTCGATGGCGATGCGATACTCCGCAGTCTTTCACGAGCGCGAGAAAGCGGAAAGGCTGACGCGTTGATCGGTGCCATCTGCATCAGCAACAAAATCGAGTATCGAGATCGTCTGACCGAGCGGATTGACTCGTCGCTGCAGGACAACGAGCTCATTTTTGATCCCTACGATGCTGACCAGCTCCAGGCGATTCTGAACCACCGGCTGGATGCTTTTACTGAGGGCGTACTCGAATCGGGGGTCATCTCAAAGACAGCCGCCCTCGCTGCACGAGAGCACGGCGATGCGCGGAAGGCCGTCGACACGCTATACGAGGCGGGCCGCCTTGCCGAAAAAGAGGGTGCGACGACGGTCTCTGAGGCCCACGTCGATGCCGCCGTCCATCAGGCCGAAATCAATCGGTTTCGAAAGCTCATCGGGGGCCAGACGCCACACGTGAAACATGTGCTCCGGGCGCTTGCAATACTCACCGAAAACAGCGACGGTCGAACCTTCCGGACGGCCGAAGTATACGAGATGTACGAAGGGGTTGCAACGCAGGCGAATACGACGCCGTTGAGCTATGACCGCGTGCAACGGTTACTCAACGAACAAGCTTTCCTCGGGATTACGGAAAGTGAGCATACCGGTGGCGGTCACGGCGAGGGCAGTTATCGCGTCCACAGACTCATCAGAGACCCCGAACTCGTCGTAGAGGCGCTCGATTAGAACTGATCAGCTGGGTTGGGAATGTTATCCCGGTCACTATTGTCCAGATGGAGGTGTTGTGGATTGATGGTACACTCGGTATGGGGTGTGTGCGGGGTCGGTGCCTGTGGTGATTCTCGATAGAATAGCGGTCCAAGAAGTACTCAACTAGACACCCTGTTTTTTCGTTCTCACTAAGTTTGACAGCGAAAATATAAATACACTTGTTGGCTCGGTTGTAGCAACAACTAATGATAGAGGATAGGGATATTCTCGTGACTGGGGGTGCCGGGTCAGTGGGTCGAATACTAACCCGCCGTCTTCTCAAGAGAAATCCAAATGTCATTCGTATTTTTGACCAAAGTGAACCCGGACTCGCAGCATTCAAAGATGAGCTTGAAGATGACCGATGTCGGTTTCTGTCGGGGAATATCCGAGATAAAGATAGACTTGTCCGTGCGATTGATGGTATCGATATCGTCATTCATGCTGCGGCAATGAAACATGTCGATGTCTGTGAGTACAACCCCTTCGAGGCAGTCAAGACCAATGTGATGGGTTTGCAGAATTTAATCGATGTCTCAATCGATGCTGGCGTCGAACGATTCGTCTTTACCAGCAGCGATAAGGCCGTTCATCCTGCGAACACCATGGGGACGACCAAGTTACTTGGTGAAAAACTCGTGACTGCCGCGAACAAGTATAGCGGGCGCCAAGATATGCAACTGTGTTCTGTTCGGTTCGGGAATGTCGTGAACTCCTCACAGTCAGTCATTCCAGTATTCCGGGAACAGATTGAGACAGGTGGTCCGGTTACATTAACTGACCCTCGAATGACGAGGTTTTTCCTGACGTATGACGATGTGGCCGAACTCGTCGTTAGCGCAATGGAACATACCGAAGGTGGTGAAGTATTCGTTCACAAGATGGATGCGGTCCGTATCGAAGATCTGGCGAGAGCCATGATTGACGCATTTGCACCAGCCTCGGGATACGACCCAGCAGAAATTGAAATCACGGAGATGGGCCGACGGGTGGGTGAAACGTTTGACGAAGAGATTCTGACAGAACGAGAGGTGACCCGGACAACCGAAAACGACACGCTGTATGCTGTCACCCCTGAACAATCCGGAGAAAACGGCTACCTGGATCATGATGGTCTCGAAGGCTTCACCCCCGTTGATGATGTTGTGCTCTCTTCGCATGATGCGAAAAAACTCCCGCACGACGAAATTCTTGAACTGCTTCAGACGGAATTCCCGGAGGGAATCGCACAATGACTGAGGAAACCGTGTTAGTGACGGGAGCGGCCGGGTTTATCGGTCGCTGGGTAGTCGACGAATTACTTGACCGCGGCTATCTCGTTCGAGGCCTCGATAATCTATCAAACGGCTCCAAACGAAACGTTGCCGAGTTTGATTCCGTAGAGCGCTTCGAACTTACCGTCGGAGATGTCACAGACCGTGCAACCGTTGAGGAACTCTTCGATGACGATGTTGAGGCGTGTATTCATCTTGCCGCCGAGATCGATGTTCAGGAGAGTCTCGAAGACCCACAGTCACACTTCGATGCCAACCTCGTCGGGACACAGAACGTCCTCGAAGCCTGCCGCCGGACGGATACCCGCCTCGGACTGGTTGGCACCTGTATGGTCTATGATATGGTCGACTCTGATGAGGGAATCGACGAAACTCACCCGACGAAACCTGCCTCCCCATACGCCGGCTCAAAACTCGCCGCCGAGAACCTCGCCGAAGGGTATTATCACGGCTATGACCTGCCCGTGACGATTCTTCGCCCGTTCAATACGTATGGCCCCTATCAAAAAACTGGGATGGCGGGCGGTGTCGTTTCGATATTCACGAATCGAGACATCCAGAACAATCCGTTGAAAATCTTTGGTGACGGAACACAGACTCGGGATTTACTGTATGCGACTGACTGTGCCCGCTTTATTGTTGAGGGAACGTTTTCCGATGCAGCCGTTGGTGAGGTCTTAAACGCTGGTACCGGCTCGGATATCTCGATTAACGAACTGGCGAAAACAGTCGCAACAGAAGGAACCGAAATCGCACACGTCGAACACCACCATCCACAGAGCGAGGTTCAAAAGCTGCTCTGTGATCCTTCGAAGGCCCAGGCGATGCTCGGATGGGAACCGGAGGTGTCACTAGAGGACGGTATCGACCGGCTCCGTGACTGGCTTCACGCACAGAACGATTCGTAATGACACGACAACCAGCATACTACGGTGGTGAACCGGTTCGAGACGAGGTACTCGGATACGGGAGTCAGAGTATTACTGATCTCGAAAAAGAGGCCGTCGTTGAGGCGCTTGACGGCGACTATATTACCCGAGGACCGACTGTTGAGACATTCGAAGAGCGCGTTGCAGATTTCGTCGGCGTTGAACATGCTATTGCGACCACGTCAGGAACGACAGCACTCCATTTAGCGGGTGCTGCGGCAGGCTTCGAGTCCGGTGACGAAGTGATTACAACGCCATTGACGTTCGTTTCGACGGCCCATGCAGCGACGTACAATGATGCGACGCCAGTGTTTGCTGATATTGACCCACAACGGCGGACGCTCGATCCAGACGCTGTCCGCAAGCAGGTAACCGATGACACTGTCGGGCTTGTCCCGATGCATTATGCTGGTCATCCTGCCGACATCGAAGGGTTGCTTGAGATCGCTGATGATCATGGCCTGACGGTGATCTGGGACGCCTGTCACGCATTCGGCGGTTCGTGGCGTGGCGAAGCAATTGGTGCCCAACGGGACATGGCTATATTCAGCTTCCACCCCGTAAAGAACATCACGACGGGAGAGGGTGGCATGGTCGTGACCGACGACGACGACTTGGCGGAGCGATGTCGTCGCCTTCGGTCGTTCGACATGGAGTACAGTCCTGATGGTCACGAGGACGAACCCTGGTATCAGGTAACCGAAGGTGTCGGATACAACTACAACGTCACCGACTTGCAGGCCGCACTCGGCCTGGCACAGCTGGATCGACTTGAGGAATTCAAACAGCGGCGTAATGAGATTATTGCGCAGTACGAAGAAGCGCTGACTGGAATCGACGGGATTCGAACACCACCAGAACCACTCGATTCGGATCCGATGTACCATCTCTACGCGGTCGAAGTGAGTGAGGTGTTCGGCTGTGATCGCAAAGAGTTCGTGAACGCGATGCATGCCGAGAACGTTGGGGTGCAAGTCCACTACGTCCCATTGCACTATCACCCGTTCTTTCAGGATGAGTTCGGATACCAACCCGGTCAATTCCCCGAAACAGAACGGGTGTACGACGGGCTAGTGAGTCTTCCGCTACACGCCGAGATGACCGACGCAGATGTGTCCGATGTCGTAACCGCTATCGAAAACCTTCACGAGTATCATCTTGAGTAGGTGCGTTTATTTCGATTCCCTGTCGGGATAGAGACATGGAGACGTTCGATATCGGGGACCGAGCAGTTGGCCCAGGCGAACCAACGTACATAATCGCCGAGGCGGGGTCGAATCACAACGGCGACCTTGAGACGGCAAAGGAGTTGATCGATGTCGCTGCCGACGCCGGGGCTGACGCGGTGAAGTTCCAGACCTTTCGGGCTGAAGATTTGTACGTCGAAGAGAGTGGCGAAGTTGAGTATCTCGAAGACGACCGGAGCATCTACGACATCATCGAGTCGATGGAGATGCCCTACGAGTGGATACCAGAACTCTACGACTATTGCCACGAACAAGGTGTTCAGTTCATGTCCACTCCGTTCGATGAGCGGTCCGCCGCAGAGTTAGACGAGTACGTTCCTGCTTGGAAGGTCGCCTCTTATACTAGTAGTCATATCCCGTTTCTTGAACACCTCGCCGAGACGAACAAGCCGATTGTCATGTCCACGGGGGCCCATGATCTTGATGAGGTCTCCGAGTCCGTCGCGGCGCTTCGCGAGGCTGGCGTCGACGACCTCGTGTTACTCCAGTGCGTAGCCGCGTATCCAACACCACTCTCGGAAATCAACGTTCGTGTTATCGAAACCCTACGGGAAGAGTTCGATGTGCTCACCGGCCTGTCCGATCACACGTTAGATCCGGTAATAGCACCGTGTGCTGCCGTTTCCCTAGGTGCAAGCGTCATTGAGAAGCATTTCACGTTGGACAACTCGATGGAGGGGCCGGATCACGAATACGCACTTGAGCCCGATGAACTGGATTGCATGGTGTCGAAGATTCGTGATATCGAGGCTGCACTCGGAACAAGCGAGAAACATGTTCTCGAGATCGAGAGGGAACTCTACAAAAAGGCACGTCGTGCCATACATGCCGTCTCTGATATCGAAGCTGGTGATAAATTCACAAGAAATAACGTGAAGGTGTTGCGACCAGGCGATCGCGAGGCGGGTCTAGACCCGAAGTTCTACGACGAGATAATCGGAGCGGCTGCCGACAGTGACATGCAAAAAGGTGATGGCATCCAGTGGGATGACGTATCGAACTACGGTTCGTAGATGTACTGTAGCCACCCCTCATCGGTGTCTCTCTGTTGGAAACCACAACGGCTAAACAATAGTTTCGAAGCAACATTTTCCTCGTGAATTTCCGCAAACAGCGGCGTACGATTCTCGAACCGGTTACAGAGCCATTCGAGCGACGCTGCTGCTATCCCATGACCGTGGGCGGAGAAATCTCCGAGATAGATTCCGACCTCGTCATCGGTATCAATACTGATGACGCCTACCCGCCGTTCGTCGTAGTGAATCATGAAGTCGTGACGGTCGGGTGCTCGTGATTCGAACCACGTTACGTGCTCGTGCCACTCCAAAGGACTGTTCTGGAGGCGAAAGTAGCGATATATTTCTGGATTCGATCGCCATGCTAGTACGAGTTCCAGATCACCGCGTTCAAGCGGCGAAACACGAGTCGAACAATTGTCCTCAACGAGCGTTATACAAGGGTCACAGCGAGACTGAGCCGCTTCGTCGCTGGAATCTTGATTGGTTTTTAGAGGGAGTCCACAGTCGTTACAGAGAGTCATTGTGTACATTAAATTCACCAACTCATATGTGTGTAGTTCTGACTGATATTCCTTCTCAGAGTGGATTACTTTCGATTACATCACAGATTTCAGCTACGACTCGTTCTGTACCGCGTCCGTCGACCAGTCTGCGTCCTATATCCCGGCGTTCACGACGAAGCACGTCGTTCGATATGTACTCCTTGATAGCGTGCTGGAACGCCATTTTTTCAGCCCCACGTCCAAGAACAGTTGCAGCGTAATGTTCGCGAAGCGACTGTGCAATCGGCTCTTGATTATCCACAACGGGAACGCTGATGATTGGCGTTCCGAGGGCGAAGAGTTCGTACGTCGTCGAACTCGCCGTACTCACGGCAAAGTCAGCCTGAAACATCCGTTCTACGAGATCCTCAGGATCCCGTGCGACAGCTACATCCGCTGAAATTTCTTCTGCGGCAGCGTGGATGGATTGTTCTTGTGCTTGGGAGAAGCCCGGACCGACAATCGCGTCAACGTGGATGTCGATCCCGTCGAATGCGCGGACTGCGGTCGGTGTCAGATTGGCGATATCGCTCCCACCCATCATGACGAGTGCGTGTTCCGGCTGCTCTCGCCATGGAGGCTCGTCTGTGGCACGCTCGCGAATCTCGTTTCGCAAGAGTACGTAATCAGTACCGAGACACATCTTCGGTTCTTGACCGACGAACTCGTATTCCAGATCAGTCGCATACAAGTTCCCGTTTACAAACAAGTCCGCACAGATGGCGTGACGAGCGTCGTCTTGTAACACGGCGAGGGGGACTTGATCGCGAACCGCCCGCTGGTATTCAGTATCGACTGGATAGCAATCGGTGAATACGGCATCGGGTTCGTTTCCATTGGGCCAGTCCACAAATGTTCCAGAATCGTCCCTAGACGAGAGTTCAACGACGTTGACTGCGTCGGAAAACACCGAACGGGCCGACTGCGGTGTGGTCGTCGCGACACGGACATCGTTTCCGCGTGCCAGTATTTCATCGGCGAGCGCATTCGAACGAATCAGATGACCGTAGCCGATTTTTGAACCACCATCAACTCGGATCGTGATATCCATTGAATAATTAGACGTGTTTGATATGGTTTGTTAATTCGCCAAGGCCGTCTATCTTGCATGTAACAGAGTCTGCATCATCCAGGAGCTTCGATGGACTTCCAGGGTCTCCCAAAGCCACCACATCATTCTCATTTAGCTTACATATTTTGCTCGCAAATGAAACCATCTCTGGAATCGAGAATCCCATTTGGGCAGTTGACCCCGAGACGGAGACTTCGCCGTCAACACGAACTTCAACATCTAGATTCTCGTAATCTGCTTCATCCTCTTTTTCAACGAATTCGCTAAGAATGGGTGAAAATGTCGGTAAGAGTTTGTAGCCGACGCCTGTAATCATCCCATGATCTGGGTCAGACCATCCAGGCCAGTCTCCTGATGCCGTCACATCATTTGAGATTGTGAACCCTTTGATGGCATCCCAAGCTTCTCTTTCACTGGCATTATAAATGTCTTCACCAATAATAGCGGTTATCTCTGCGCCTGGTTTTACTTTATTGACACGCTCCGGGATTTCAATAGCCTCTCCCTCATTAATCATACCTTCAGACGGGACAACCCAAAGGTCGGGCCAGCGATATGTCCGGTCCTTTTCTTGCTGATGTGTTTGAAAAGTTCCCCCAAGTGCAACGAACTTCCCGATTTTATCCTTCGTCAGGTTCATCACAAGTATAAGCTTAAGCGAAGTTTAAAAATGTTATTTACTAATCCACTCAGCCACGTCCCGTGGATTGTCCCCGACGGCATCTAGTGCATCAGTCAATGACCAGTAGTCACTTGGAGTATCAACAGCGATATGCGCATCAGAAATAGTACGCCATGATTGATTCTCTGTCCACATCGTCTCCCATTCTTTGGGCTTTGAGCGTGCCAGCTTCACCGGATGGCTTTCCCCGATTGATTCAAATTCGGCGAGGAGGGACGGATCAATGGCATCCACGCCAGTTCCTACAGGCATATTCTCAGTAACATTTGTCGTGTAGGCCGCATCGTTTGCTAAGTGTTCTTTGACAACTCGATCTATCTCTGCACTCGGTACAAATGGGCAATCAGCAGTGATTCGAACAAGCAAGTCGCAATTTGTCTGTTCTGCAACAGCTAGGTGACGGACCAGTAAGTTCCTTTCGGGTCCGACAGCATAATTGATTCCGTTCCTCTCACAATATTCTTCGAGAGCTTCATTTTCTGGCTGATCTCCGATTGTAGCTACTGATTTATCGACGGTTTTAGCGACTTCTGTACGGTCAATGGACCACTTCAGTAAACGACGGTCACCCAGTTGGAACAGAACTTTCCCAGGGAGTCGTGTCGATCCGAGTCTCGCTTGTACGCTCGCAACAATGTGCATCCACAGATGTGTATGTTTATCAAGCATTTAAACCTCTGGAGAAATCGTTATCTGGGATGTCAATTGTAATCGAGAAGAGAGGTCAGTATATGCTTATGCTCAGTTATTATACGTGGAATCTAGAACCGACGAGGGTTCAGTATCAATATATAACTGTTAGCTGACTATCTAAGCCGTGTATGGTTTCGGTTTCCCAGCTTGGTTCTCGGTTTAGAGTAGAGTTTCTCTCTACGCTCATCGCCACTGTCTCTGGCGCACTGTTGGTCGTGATTCTTGCGCGGCTTCTTGACCCAACTGGATACGGGTTGCTATATTTGACACTTGCCGTAATTGGAGTGGCCAGACTATTCGCGAAACTTGGTATTGGTCGGTCGACTGCTCGCTATATCGCAGAGTACAGAGAAAAAGACCCATCTCAGCTGAGACATATTCTGAGCTTTTCTGCAGGAATCACATTGACTCTATTACTGGTCGTTACTCTTGTCGTAGGCTTGGGTCATCAGCAAATTTCGGGACTAATCGGTGAACCTGATCTAGCAATATTTCTAATAGTTGGTTCTCTTTTCCTGTTTTTCGAGACTTCATTGGAATTTATTCGGAAAGTTCTCCAAGGTTTTGAAGAAATTAAATCTGCAGCATCACTTCCGATTATCAAGTCATTAATTAAACTTGCGGTAGCGATCGGATTAGTTGCTGCTGGGTTCGGTGCTATCGGGGCACTAGCTGGATGGGTTCTCGGTGCATTATTCGCTTCACTTGTTGGCGGATATATTATCTATTTTCGTCACTATCAACCACTAGAACAGGGTTTTCCGGTAGAATCGGGTCTAAGACGGCGGATAGCGCAATATGCTGTCCCATTAACTGCCTCAGAAGCCGCCGGAAACTTGAGTGGGCGAATTGATATGGTTCTTATAGGGTTCTTTTTGAATCCGGTTGCAGTTAGCTACTACACAATATCCAAGCAAGTAGTCACCATGATTCAATCACCTGTTAATGCTCTTGGATTTACTCTTGCACCTACTTTTGGCAAAGAAAAGACTGCCGGACATTCGGAGGGTGCGGCCAGACTTTATGAGGAAAGTTTTGTACATATTATGCTACTATATATCCCTGCAGCAGTGGGAATAGTACTTATTGCAGACCCTCTTGTAGTACATATATTTGGCAGTAATTATTCGAATGCGGTTCCTGTACTTCAGATATTAGCACTATATGCAATTATTCAGGCAAATCTAAATATTTCACCGAGCGCGCTAGATTTCATTGGAAGAGCACGCGAAAGAGCAATCGTGAAAGGGGTTACATCTATTATGAACTTCATCCTTAATATTGTTTTAATCCCATCAATTGGTGTAGTAGGGGCTGCAATTGCAACTTTAATTACCTCATCTATTTATGCCTCATCAAATATGTACCTTTTACATCAAGAATTTAATTTTAGAATAAATTACCTTGCCTGGAAAGTGGGACGAATAATCCTTGTTTCATTTTTAATGGGGATGGTGGTGCAGCAATTAGTTCATTATATACTGGGAGTGACAACATTGTTCGCTATAGTTGTTGTTGGACTTGTTGTATGGGTAATTGCGTCGACTGTGCTCGGTCTTATTGATATCAGAAATATTCTGGACGCTTTATCATGATCTCTTAGATCAGATTAGACCCGGCAGAGTTAGTCTTTTTGGGATAATAAACAACTTAAATTCAAGACTTTAAAAAAGTCTGAATAGACTTCACGGGAAATGCTCCTCTGATTTTTGGTTTGCATAACCTTATCGATTTTATTCTCCATTAAGTCTACCATATTATTCGGAGTCGACGAGATGAGCTTCTCGGGATTTATCCTGTCCATTTCATTAATAATTATATTTGGACTCATTTTCGATTGGTACTGGTCAGATTCTTTTCGCTCTTTTTTGTATGATTCCAATGAACGATAGGATATATTTTCATACTGCACTCCCAGTTTATTTTTGACATATTCATACACCTGGGGTTTTGGTCGGTAAGCCTCTCGAAGCGGCCTTGATCTTCCGATATTTCGGCTTATAAATGGACCCCACATAGCTGGTAGGTATACCGAAGTGCCCTTAGCATCCTGGGTACCTATTAGTTTATTTGAATTATGTTGATACTGATGATGTTTTAATATATCCGTAAGGTACGACAGCTGTTTGTTTTGATTGTCCATCAAATGAGACGCTATTTGTTCTGACCGCGTACTATTGGAGTCATGAATAACGTTAGGGAAGCCAGAAGAAAGAATACCTGTTAAATATGCAGGCTTCCCAGAAACCCCTCTCCAATTCGAATTATACCGGGATATTAATCTTGACAATATTATCTGAAAAAGCGTCGATCTTTGGTATTTATTAGTATATTGTACATTTGGAATGACATGCTTGAACACATCGGTTATTTTTTTTGTAGCTCGTAAATGGTCTAGAATTGATAATTGTGGCCGACCCATATTTCCTGTTAATACGGAATCAAAGTTTTGGCCAGATATAACGATATCTTCTGATCTCGGGATAAATGCATGATGAGGGTTAAATGGATCAACTATATCATGCGACATCTGTTGAATTACTCCATTAATAACCCTATTGTTTTTAGGAGGCCATCCATAACTTACTGGTTCAACGTCAACCCCAATTAATTCTCCAATCCGTACTGCCCGCTCTACACTGTTTGCATTGGGACCGATATCTACCGAAACAACTGATACGTCAGTATTTATACTTTGTAAAGCAGCATATAGTGCTGTACTATCAACCCCACCACTGTACATTAGGGTTACCTGTTCAACGGATTCCAGAGGTTCTACAGCTCCTTCAATTGCATCGTTAAAGTTACCTTCGCTATATCGAAGATATGGATTATAAGATATATCTCCCTTATAATTTATCACAGATCCTGGTGGGAGTCTCTTAATTGATTGAAATATACTCTGATATGGCCAAAAGCTAGTATATGATTTTTTCAGGAATCTTCGCAAAGCGGGGTGGAACTGAACAGATTTAGAATCTTTTTTATCAAGAATTGGGCGGAGTAGAGTGCAGGCAAAATCTTCGGTGAGGTAGCCCCCTACATAACCTGGGCTAGTTATTATCCGGTTCTTTTTTGGGTCATGTAAAAAGTAGGATCCTGCGGAACGAGCCGCCTCTCTTTTTAAAAATCTAGTATCGTTCTTTACATATTCGTTAAGAATATTTTTATATTCCGTGTGAAGCGGTTTACCTACAACAGAAATATCTCCAGCATTTAATTCGACTAGTTTATGCTCCATGCATTCATCTTCAACTCCGAAGTAATCATCCTTAGGGTATAATTTTAATCTGTGCGACGGCTTGAATTCTTAGATAGCCAATTATTCATCCAAACATAACACCAGTTATTGACCGATTATGGCAGTTTGTCGTCATACCCTTACTAAGAACTTAGAGACAATGTAGGAAGCCGTACAAAATATGAAGAAGTTCAATAAGATTCTTGTCTAGATTCTATACTGTTCTTTTGGTGATTGAATCCACGATATTCTCAATACTTTCCTCAGATGTATCACCCCATATCATCGGATCACTTATTTTATAGAGCCCATTAATATATCGGAGAAGTTTTGTCTGAGTAGGCCCCCCCTTTTCAACAGCTTCAGCGATTACGCTATCTAAGTTATTTATATTCTCGACATCGTACGTGAGGCCAATTTGGCTGTATAACGCATCGCCGAGTGTAACTACAGGCTTTTCCCAAACAAGAGCCTCGTGTCCGACAGTGTTATTCAAAGTGACGATCGCATCCGCGTTTCTCACAATATCGTGGGCAGACACTTCGGGATCGATAAAACACGCATTCTCCGAAATTTCTTTAGCACTTCTTAACGATAACTGGCCGACGTGTCTTGGGTGGTCTTTTACAACGAGTTGATCTGATGCGCTTGGGAGATTCCTTGCGAGATATTTTATCAAATGCTTTTGGTCATAGAATGCGGGTGATCGGAGCGTTACTCGAGACTCTATCGGATATTGGATTGGATAAAAGATATAATTTTCTGAGGAAATAGTAGACTGGGCCGAAGCCTGTTCCACATGCCACCGTGACTGTAGTTTGGCGCTGATAGATTTGAGAGTAGGTCGTATAAATTCCCAAGCTATCGCTTTCGGGAGATTATCCTCAAATGTTTTTATTGTTTGAATTTTCCCCCCGATACGAGAACGAAGGCTAGGCTTGTCATCGTTGGGGCTTCCTTTAAATTTCGGTTTATTAGTTCTAATTGACCTGATATACTTTTTTGCTCGTCTCCGTTCGTCCTCATCTAGCGACTCATCGAGTGCCCTTTCGAGCTTTGGAAATCTCATCTCGGTAGAAGATCGGATACTTCGGCGCCTTGGCAGGGGGTTAAAACTATAGCGGATTGATTGTACATCGTGATAGTCCGCTACAACCTGTATAACCTGACGAACTATTCGGGCCCCTTGGTTACTGATATGTACGGCATCAAATCCGTCAGAATATAAATTGTCAAAATAGTCAAGCGTACGATGTAACTGCTCTCTATAAGGTTCAAATTCGGGTTTTCCATAATTAGAGGAGATATACCTATTATATATTTGCCCTGGATAGTTACGGTCGTAAACCATTTCTGGGAAAACAAAGGAATAGGGACTTGATATAGAATATTTATTTAATAAATATTCAAGCGATGCGGTGGGTACATGGGAAATATGTTCTCCCATAAGAATCTTGTCGGGGATATTTCCTTTGTACTTTTGGAGTGTAGATCTGCTCATTGGAACTATCCGTAGTAGATACCCCTTATTTTTCATTAAATCTACTGTACTTATTATTTGTGGGTTAAAGTGTGAAACTGGACAAACATAATCTGCCTGGTATTGCATTGTCTGATTATGATTAAGCTAGTCTATTGGAACATCTTTACGATTTATTTTTCCGTATACAACCAGGAGATAATACCTTACTACCGATCTATTGGTATAAGATCCACGCGGTAATAGTAGCTTATTAAGGTTTCTTAACGACTCTTCCGTAGTGTTTAGTTAAGGATGAAGAGAGAGACGAGCTGAATTTCGGCTGGTTCAATGGCTGAAATCGCTCGCCTCAGCGGTCGTAGCGATTGGATCGAGTTAGATTTTGTGGAGCGAGAGCGGACACCGAGCGAGCTGATGCAGCTTGGTATTCGACTGCATCTGTCTGGATTATCACTTTCGAATACCATTCGAGAACTTGAGAAGTTCGGTGTCGAACGGTCGCGGAAAGCCGTCCATGATTGGGTACAGAAAGCCGATTTACAGCCGGCTGACGATGCCAGTCCGGATCACGTTGCGCTTGACGAAACGGTGATCCGAATCAATGGCCAGCAGTTTTGGCTGTATGCCGCCGTCGATCCAGAGACGAACAAATTCCTGCATATAAGGCTGTTTACAACGACTACGACCGCATTAACACAGCGGTTTCTGCAGGAACTACAGGAGAAACACGACGTCTCCGACGCTGTGTTTCTCGTCGATTACGCACAGCACCTGACCGCAGCGCTCCGCCGAGCTGGCCTCCGATTTCAGACGCTTCGCCATGGAAATCGGAATACTGTCGAACGTGTCTTTCGAGAGGTAAAGCGACGTACCTCTTCGTTTAGTAATAGTTTCAGTCACATGCAGTCGACGACGGCAGAAACATGGCTGCAAGCCTTCGCTGTCTGGTGGAGTTCACTTAACTAAACACGATGGACTCTTCCTCCATAACTCTTAATTGGTAATAATACAGTATTCACCAACTCTTTTACCGGCTTTTGAGTCCCCACGTATCAACTCTTGAATCCTTCCTACAAGGGCACTTTCTAGTTGAGTCAGTTTGAGAGGTGAGCAGGTTACTGAGTTGGTTAAAATGCTCGCAGACCTGTTCAGCGAGAGCTATGCGGCGGAAAATAACCGGACGGCGACGCCCGTTAGGGCGTTCGCCATCCGCTCCAAGAAACTGTGTTCGCTCAGAGAAACAACAATGATTCTTGCTGATTTAGCCGTTCAACGCTCTCAGGGGGCCGTGTGGAACTGGGTGTATCGGCTATCTGACTGCAGTTGCGACCCACTGACGACACAGACATCAAGTGTCGCCGTCAACAAGATCGCTGTCAAGATTAACGGTGAGTAGTCTTGGTTTTTGCTGCAATAGATATAGACATAAAATTAATCCTTGATAGCGCGTTATTTGTTCAGAATATCACTAATCCAGCGGCTGAGTTTATGCAGTAACTCCAAGAGAAACATGATTTCTCGGAAACTGAGTATCTCGTCAATCAATTTGGCTAACGGACTGCATTTGCTCGGTTAGGGTTGATTGGTCAGGTTAACTATACCGATCGAAACCCCATCGAAAGATGGATCCACACCCTCAAAATGCGTATCGACCGCTTCCATAACCCGAGGGTTGGAAGTTGGGTGAGCTTACGCGAATGGCTTGAACAGCTTATGCATTAGTACAACTGCAACAGACCACTTCAAGTTGCCGATGGAAAATCGCTATTCAAGGAGGTACAGAACTAGACATTGCCTATCAACCTGAAATATAATATAGCGTATATCCACTATTGTCGTATACTTTGCTATTATTACTGTTTCTTATATATTCGAAATCTTCACTAGAAAATCGGAATCCATTGTATAGCTCAGTCTCTCTTTGCTCAGCCTTTGTGGTCAATATGAGTAACATACTTTGATTATATTCACTGGATAAGCCTTGATTGGCAAACCCGTCCGGGCTCTTTACTGCTGCTGGACTTTTTCTGGTTTCTTTACCATACAGAGCATGCGAAAACCGCCTGGGAGAATCTCGTACCGTAATCAATTCTGTATCACCGCTCACTTCAAATGTTGTTTCATAGCCAGTCATCTGTTGTGATGTAACGTGCGGATTTGATTGATAAATATATGGTGACATATGTACCAACGGTAGTGATAGAATAAGGAAAATGAGGAATATAACTGTAAGTATTCGGCGATTCCAAGGTTTGTTAGTCTTCTTGTAAATTCCCGTTATATACAAGGAGCCCAAAATAGTTCCGATAACCATGAGAAATCCCAAGTGTCGGAAATATTGAGAGGAGAAAATAATGTAGGCAACAAAAAGCACGCCAACAGGAACCAGCCCTGCAGAAAGGCAGAAAATGAATGTTGTCTTCTTCGGACTCCAGGGATTCTTCCTCTGCCAGAGTATAATCGCAAGTAATTTGATGGAGATTATCACCGTCAAGAGTGCATATACCGAGCCAGTAAAGAATATCTTGAAAAATAGTTCGATAATACTTCCACCTATCGCTTCAAGAGACAGAGATGCACTTTCAATGTCGCCAGTCGTCTCTGTGTCTACAAGGATCGAGCTAATTAGGCCAGCAACACTGTTTTCAAACCGGACCCTGTTTGCTGCCCAGATCCAGAAGATAATAGTAAATACTGCACTTGGAGTGAGAAGATATCTCCATTCAAATTCGACAGACGATATTCTCAAAACTAATGGGGATAAAAAGAAGGAGAAAAGTATAAAAATCAAGAAGTTAGCTGCCTGCTGTGGATGAAGCATCAGTAGTGATAGGGAGGTTATTAAGAACAAGACGAGTCCTCTATTCCTTTCACCAGTATATAATAATACGATAGTGAACAAACTAACAGGCAAATAGAATAGAGCTGCAAGAGTTGGATATGGCTGTAAGAACACCCCTGCTCGACTAATCTGGTTTACGGGGAGGATTAACGAGCCTGAAAGAAAACCAATCCCGACGACAAGCCATGAATCATCAACAGATCGGAGAAGAACTGGGATTAGAGTAATAAATACTGCACCGAATATCACTGGAATAAGCATAAATGCATTGGTAATACCGACATTAGAAAGAGAATCAATAAAGACAGAATTAACCATAATTCCTGGATAAAGATTCTCTGTTATGAGCATATTGCCTTGTTGAAGATCGATTCCCCAACCCAAATACGACATTGCGTCCCCAGAACCAGTATAATGGTATCCTCGAATAATTGGAAGAGCAATTACCGATAGCATCGTAATAGCACCCAAGAAAACCCCTGCTATGCGGTTTTTATATGTGGTTGAATAGAATACAGTTGTAGGTACTATAATGAATGATACAAGGACTGCTGCCCAAAATGTAGCAGGAGTTGATCTATATATAGACAGTTCATACGCTACGGCAGGGTTACTCCGAGTTATAAAGATACCAGCGCTCAATAGAAGCAGTGTAAAAGAGACAAATAGCGTTATCGGTCTTTCAGAGTCCATTACTCAAGCGCTTGCTCATAGACATCAATAATATCATCAGCCATCTTCGCAAGACTGAGTTCCTTTGCATGCTCCCGTCCGTTTGACCGCTGCCCGTTCACTAGAACACCGGCGAGCCGCGAAGCGAGTTCTGATTCGGAAGCACACACGTAACTGTTCTCTACCGGCTCAAGTCTGTTACGAACACCACCAACGTTTGTCGAAACCACCGGAAGATTACACGCCATCGCTTCCTTAACCGCGTTCGGGAAACCTTCTCGTCGAGAAGTAAGCAGCAGGCAATCGGCGGCGTTCATATACAGCGGTACGTCGTCGTGGGCCACTCGATAAACGACTTGTAATTCAACTGGCTTAGATACGTTGTTTTGTACTGTCTTGACAACGCGTTCTGCGAGCGGATAGTTCTTAACTTCTCTAGAGGGATTATACGGAAATAGGACATGGGCTTTCTCTGAATCCCAGCCGACAGCTTTCTGGGATTCAACTTGCGACATTGGCTTGAACTGGGTCATTTCGATACCATGGGGAATGACGTGTGCGTCTCGACCCAACTTCGTCTTCATTTCTTCGCTCATTACGATGATTTCATCGCAGTATTTTGCACAGAATTTGCTAAGTTGACCTACCTTACCGTTCAGGTCCGAGCCCCAAAGTGAGAGTATAATCGGTCGGTTGGGTTGGGCAAGGGCGAATGGGCCGATTAAGCCAAAATTTGCGTGAACTACATCATAAGAATTCAAGGACTGTTTCAATACGTTTGGATATAACTTCAAGTAATCTACCCATGTACGACTGATTTCCTGCTGTTCACCATGGTCAACGGATTGCTGTCTTGGATAGCAATGAGTTATGTTGATATCGTATTCTTTTAGTGCTTCATTCTGCTTCTGGTAAAAGCTCGCATATCTGTTTGTAACAAGAGATAATACGTTCATGTCTGTCTAATATAGATATTCGCCAAGTACTTCAACAATCGCTTCTGCTGCCGTCCCCTGGCCGTAGTATTGCCTGTGCTTTAGCCTCTTGTTCGGCTTGAAGCGCTTCTACAATCCGTTCTCAGTCGGTCCCAACCAGCACGTGCAGCCACACTCAACTGTCTCAGCTCTTTTCGTCGCCTCACGCATCGTCACACACGGCGTATCGAGGTAGAAGGCCTCTTTCTAGACACCACCGGAGTCGGTCACTACCTTGTCAGAAGCGTCCAGCAGACGGACGAAATCCAGATTACGCACCGGATTAAAGACCTTGATTGCACCAGTTGCACGCTCCCACAGCCCGTACTCCTTGAGCGGATTCTCAGTTCGGAGATGAATCGGAAGCACGACGGGCAACGGCGCGTTTGAGTGGGGGGTTTCTGACATAGACTTGCTGGTGATATCGATGAACGTCATGCGGGCGTTGTGCGCGTTATCAAGGATCTATGATGCGGTTGTTTGATTAGCGGTCTGATTCGGTTTGGCGGCGTTCGTCGCGGAAGGCTTTGGCGTCATAGCCGCGGTCGGCAGTGAGGCTTCGCAGGTCGCCGGTGTTGCGTCGGCGACCTGCGGACCTTCGCATCGTGTCTCTTGCTTATGGTGGTGTGGATGTCGGTGATATATAAGGTTTCGACATCCACGAGTCCGGCGACTTTCAGCGCTCTGACGTGTTAGTTGGTGCGGTTGGCATAGTGTCGGCTGGGCTGGTCACGGTCGAAGCGTGCACAGTGAGCATCGTCTATTCGTCGGGTTCGTCCGGGTTATCGACAACTAATTTATTCTTAGCGACCGTAATACGAAAGAAGAGACTGATTTAAGATGTCAAATCAATCAATCTATTCGCTTTCTACGGTAATAACGCAGTCGTCGCCGTCACGTCTAGCGAAACTACAGGGCCTGTATTAGGAACAGCATCAATCCGCTTGAACACATTCGCGGGTAATGAGGATTATGGGTAACTTCGTCCATCTAAAAGACAAATATGAACTGCTATAGTTAACGACCTACGAAGACGAAACGATTGCCACTGCCCAGAGATTGATGATTCAAGCCTCCAGTCAAAGTGGGACAAGCGCCAACAGGAGTTGCTTGATAATACTATTGATGTTACCGAGTACATACTGGAGCAAATCCCAGAGGTGGACCGATGAAAGTATTGTCAGTCGTTGGAGCTCGTCTACAGTCCATCAAGGCCTTTGGCCTTTAAGAAACTCCGACCTGAACAGGACGAGATACTTGTACATATAGGCCAGAATTACTACGAACAGCACTCTGATGTATTTTGAGGAACTTGGAATTCCTGGACCCAGTTACAGCTTCGGCGTTGGCACCGATAGCCACGGCCGACAGACAGCCGCTATTCTTGAGAGTATTGAGGGGATAATCGAAACCGAAGCTCCCGATGGCGTCTTACTCTATGTTAAAGCGAATTCGACGCTCGCTGGTACGATAGCAGCGTCGAAGATTGAGCTACTTGCCACTCACGTCGAAGCAGGCCTACGAAGCCACAACCGAGATATGCCCGAAGAGATTATCCCCGTTCTGACCGACCACGCCTCAGACCTCCTGTTCGCACCAAGTGATTCAGCTGCCGAGCCGCTCGTTAGCGATTAGTGAGGGGACACCAACAGCGTTCACGTGGTCGGTGACGTGATGTACGACGCAGTCCTATGGACACGCGGCGTGGCTCAACGGAAATCGGATTCCTTGATCGACTCAATAACCAGGTGAGCTCAACCTCTCGACACTCCACTACGCTGAGACACCGATGATCAGGAGCGGTTCCAAGCAATCGTTGATGGGCTCTTGTTGATGAAGCGCACGCTCGGTTCCGCCGTGCGTGTGCGAAGTTGGGGGGCTAGCGTTCAGAGAAATGCTGCTGAAAGCCACCGTCTACAACCTCTCTGTCGAAACGTCTGATACCCGTGCAATCCGCTATATACCGAAATTATAGAAACGAAAATTAAAACAGCTCTGCTAAGTTTCCTGTCGTAAATCTCATAACTCTTCGAGATATTTTATGGATATGGAAAACCAACTAATTGAAAATTGTGATGTAGGTGACGGAACCGAAATTGCAGAATTTGTGTCACTTCAGGATTGTAATATAGGAGAGAATTGTCAAATCTGGCGTTTCGTGAATATGTACGGATGTGAAGTCGGGGACAAGTGTATGATTGGCAGTTTAGTAGAAATCCAAGGTGACACTGTGATAGGTCAACGAACTCGTGTACAATCCCATGCCTTCATTTGCTCTGATGTTACCATTAAAACAGATGTTTTCGTCAGCCATGGTGTTAAGTTCATTAACGACAGGTATCCTCCGAGCGGTAATCCGGATGAATGGGAGGAAACGCTCATTCGTGAAGGGGCCTCTCTCGGAACTGGTGCGGTGATTATGCCAGTTGAAATTGGAGAAAATGCGTTAGTTGGTGCCGGATCAGTGGTTGTTGAGGATGTCCCTTCGAATGCTATTGTAGCTGGTAATCCTGCTGAAATCATTGGTTATCGCGACCAAGATAGTATCTAAAACCAGTTAATCACTGCATCGTGACGGGTATAGACTGGTTATTTTTGTTTGATTCAATTGCGTCTTCAATAAGCTCTACTGCCTCTGCCCCAACCTTTCCATCGGCAAGAGGTGAGTCTCCAGACTCAACTGCATTGAGGAAGTCTACAACCTCTTCTCGGAGAGGTTCGGCTTCTTTCGTTTCGTGAATTGTTACACCTTCGTCTATTGCACGATATCCTTTGTCTGATTGCAGAATACGTGCATCGTACACCTCAAGCTCTGTATCTTTTAGATAGTCTATATATACTGCTCTCTCGGTCCCAACTACGATGAGTTCACGCTGTTTGCCGAATACAGGGACCTGCCAGGATTCGTTTATTGTAGCTACTGTTTCTCCGTACTCTAATGTTAGCGCCGCTGTCTCCTCAGTTTGACTTCCGGCCCAAGAATTAGTCGAGCAAAATATTCGTTCAGGATGTTTACCAAGGAGATAACGATAAATATCGATATCGTGGACAGCGAGTTGATGTAGAACCCCACTCGAATCTCGGGGAACTCGGAAAGAGTACCGATTTGTGTGGAGGTACTTGATTCGGCCCAGATCCCCTCGGTCGATTTTTTCTTTCAAAGCTTGTAGTGCGGGGTGGTGCCGGAAAATGTGCCCAACTGCGAGTGTCTGATTCTCTCGCTCTGCTGTATCAACTATTTCGTATGCTGTATCACTATCCATGGCGAGGGGTTTCTCCACCAGACAGTCAACGCCGTTCTCAAGCAGGCGGTGAGCTATATCACGGTGGGTGTGAGAAGGAGTAGCTACTACCGCACAATCCACAGCCGAGAAAAGTTCACGGTAGTCCGTTACGTAATCAACGCCGTAATTCGATGCTAATTCTGTGACTCGATCCTCATCGATATCACAGAACACTGTCTTATCGATTTTACCATCAGCTGCCAATTCCGTTGCGACACGTGCATGATTTGTTCCCCAATATCCCGTCCCGATAATTGCGAGTCTCATTCTATGTATCCCTCAATCTGGTTGCAAACATATTCAATCTCCTGTTCATTCAAGTTGGGATGCATCGGCAGCGATACCGTACGTGAACAGATATCTTCAGCTATTGGTAAGTGGTGGTCCCCAACAAGATTCCGGACAGCTTCATGCTGGTGAACTGGTTTTTTGTAATGAACTCCCGTTCCAATCCCTTGTTTCTCAAGATATTCCCGGAACGGTTGTCGCTCTTCTTGTGGAATCAGTACAGGATAGTGATGGTAGACGTGGATGGACCGTTCGTACGTCGTTGGTTTCGTGATGTTGTCGACTTCCCCAAGGTGATGGTCGTACTGTGCTGCGGCATTTCGACGCGCCTGTGACCAATCGGGAAGGTGGTCAAGTTGTTCGCAACCGATTGCTGCTTTGAATTCGTCGAGTCTATAATTCAAACCCAAGTGTTTGTGCTCTCCTGTCTCATCTCGTCCATGATTTCTTAACGCTCGGGCCTTAGCTGCCAACTCAGAATCGTCAGTTGTGATAATTCCACCATCACCTCCCACAGTCATATTCTTCGTCGGATAGAACGAGAAGCACCCAATATCTCCAAAGGACCCTACTGGTGAGCCTTCGAACTCGGCGCCGTGTGCTTGGGCTGCATCCTCGATTACCGATAGGTCATACTCCGTTGCAATATCGAGGATTCTGTCCATTTCTGCTGGCTGACCGTGCATATGGGTGACCGCAATAGCTTGAGGATTATCGGCGCCGTGAACCGCTTCGCGTAATTTATCTGGATCCATGGTATATCGTTCTGAATCTACATCAACGAATACCGGTTCTGCTCTTAACTCAAGTACCGGACTAACTGTCGCGAAGTAGGTGTGTCCAGGAACGAAGACTTGGTCGCCATCCCCAATTCCTAGTGCTTTCATCGCTAGCAGGAGGGCAGCTGTTCCGTTCGAAACACCGATTGCGTGATTGGTACCGCACAAATCCGCAAACGAGCGTTCGAGTTTTTCACACTCTGGACCTTTCACGAGACGACCGCTCTCCAGAACTTGAGTGGCCGCAGTAACCATCTCACCGTCAATCGTAATGTCGACAAAAGGGACTGAACTTACCATAAGAGGTGATAGTTTCTATTGGCTTTTATTGATTCTGATCGGCTTGGACATTCTATATAATTTTCTTTTCTAATCATACAACTACATTTCTTATAGAATTAGTTATATAGTGTGTAACATCTATCTTATCATTAATTAGGTTTTTTCTTCGAATTTGCCAAATTTCTTCTTTTCTACTATTTCCTATTATCTCTTTTATTTTTGCAAATGATTCGCCTATATTATCTGTTGAATATATGAGGCCATATTCTCTTTCTAATTCATCTTGTATACCACCGTGTTGAGAGGTTCCCCCAGCTAACGAATTGTATCGAATTGCTGGGGTCCCTAAGATACCTGCTTCACAAGCCATCGTCTGCGAATCACCCACGAAGATATCTGAATAATATAATAGATGGTGGATATGCTCTGGGGGAATTGGAAGTTGGTACTTTGCCAAGTCATCGGGCAATTCCCCTTCGCTGGTAATATAGACTTCCCCATACTCGGACAGGAGCGAAACAAGACGTAATCTATCTTTTTGAGAAAAGCCGGATTCGTTTTTATCATGATGTGCCTCCCAACCAACAAATCTAATGAGTGAGAACCTATCACCCGGTTTAATGTCGTGTTGTTCCAAAATACTTGAATCAGGGTCAAAACGATTCGGATGTAAATACGCAAGCTCATGAAATCCCGGGTACGAGGTCTGCTTAGGACCAAGGTTTTGATTAAATCCTTCAGGGGTATGAATTATATTACTCATTCTATATGTTAGGCTAAATATCATCTTATGGCTTTTTTCTGTATCTTCAAACATGATATAAGGGCAACCCGCCATTGTGCTCGCAACCGCTGCTGCTGGATTAAACCTACCAACAATTACATCAGGATTGAACGAATAAACGGTAGATAGTAGACGAGAGACCCGGGTAATCCATTCACTCGTTAATGAATATGTACTGGATGCAGACGATAGAGTCCTATGATTGATCCCGTATGAATCCAAGAGGGATGTTGTTACACCCTTTTCACGGGAAGTCACTTTAATATTAGCTCCAGTAGATTGGAGAATATTTATTGGATACCGGAATAAATGGACATGTGCAGGGTGAGTGATTTCGAAAAGTATTCTCATGTATATCCGAGGTCTTCCAACCGTTCTTGGATTATTTCTTTTTCTTTATCAGAATGTTCAGCTTCTGTTTCGTTCATTTCCTCTTTAATAGTTTTTCGCTCGCCGTTGTCGATAGTCAGCCATGGAACTGTGACCAGCTCATCAGCGTGGATCCCCGTCGGATGCCCATACATTTTGATTCCATAGGGTGTGACGACTTCCCCTAGGAGATTTCCATGATCAGAAGTAATAACGGTACGTCCTTGGAATCGATCAAGTTCAGCTTCGATATTTTCGAGAGCTATTTCCAAGTTTTCAATATAAGCTTCCCGTACCACTGATTCCGACATTTTTCCATCATTGAGTTGATCCCAGACTGTATCATAATCTCTTTTCGCTGTTTCCTTATCGTCTGCCAGGCGCTTAGTCAGTTCAAACCCTGAGTGGTTTTTGATATTTCTACCTTTCTCACCAATAAATGGATAGTGTGGTTGCATATAGTGAACAATCAGACGCTTGTTTGGATACTGTTCCTGAGCTCTAATCGCATGTTCTGTTACATCACTTGGTTCAACTGTGCTTAGTTCATCGTTCCATTCTTCTTTCCATACACTGATAATATCATGAAATGTGCCTGGGCTAAGTCGTAGATTAACTTGTGGATTTGCAGTAACATAGACGATATCCTGGAAAGAATCTCCTCGAAATGTTTCCTTCAAAAATTCTGGTGTTGATGAACCGACAGACTTTCTCCTTCTTAATTCACCCTCTATATTGCAATTTTCTTCAAACATATCATATCTACATGCATCAAGAATGAGAAGATTATCCCAATCTTCCTCGGTAAAATCCTCACCAGAGGGGCCAAAAGCACGATAATAGGGCTTTAGCGTACCTGAAATGAAGGTACGCTTGCCATACGGTATTGCTGTATTTCGCAACCATTCTGTGTCGTTCCAATTGTTTTTAGCGACTAAAAGTGCTAATTTAATATCCATATTTGATTATTATCTTATCTGAATCTCGGCATCTTCGTTGACTTGCATATCAAACAGCATAGCAAACATGAGGAACATACTGCCGACAGAAAACAACAATAAGCTAGCCGTTGCTCGAATAAATAGGGAATCACCAAGCACGAACTTCGCATACATAGACCAGATTCCCCCCAAAATTCCGAAGATTGCTGTACCTGCACCGAACAGATAGAATAGCGCCAACGGGTGGAAGTCTAGCACAAGGTACTTCACCTTCAGTCGCCACATTAAGTTGCGAAGCAACATCCCTGATACTTTCCGGATGTACGTCCGATATCTAATGCTCGACGCCTCGTCGCCGTACACAGCTGGCATCGCGACGTCGGCAACCTGCATCCCCTTGGCGTTCAGTTTCACCAATAGGTCGTTGCAGTAGCCATAGTACTCATACATGTCTTCGACACCAACATTGTCCAACGCATAGTGTGAGATGGCGGTGTACCCGTTCTGCGGATCCATCGTCTTCCAGTACCCACTCGAAATCTTCGTCAGAAACGTCAGTATAGAGTTCCCTAGGAAGCGGAATTTCGGCATTTCTTCGCGATAGTCCTTGTAAAGCAAGCGATTACCCTTCGCATAATCGACGTTCCCGTCAATGATTGGATCAAGTAGTCGCTGCATCATTGAGAGGTCCATTTGACTGTCTCCATCTACCGTCACCGTGATATCCACTTCGTCAGCAAGCGCCGCCAGATATCCGGTCTTGATTGCTCCACCAGCGCCGAAATTTTCACGGTGCTGAATCGGGACAACACGTCCGATCCGATCACCGACAGTTGCACGCTGATTCAGGAGCGATCCTCCACCATCGGCTACAACTTGTTCTGTGAGTTGGTACTCATGGGTGTCTTCACGATTCAGATCTGCGTGAGCTGCTTCGAGGATTTCACCCCACGTTCCATCTGTCGAGCAGTCATCGACGACATACATGGAATCGACGTAGTCGGGCATCTCTCGAATGACATCCCCAACAAAACCTTCCTCATTGTATGCCGGAATGACAACGCCAATCGTGTGGTCTTGGTACATTTATAACCCCGAATAGAGCGAATCGTAATGTCTCACCGCTGTTAATACGCCCACAAGCAACGGTTCGGTTGAAATTTCCTCGGCGACTGCTTCCGATGCCTTCGATGCGACCGACTATTCAGTAACACTCGATTCACCCCCGCTTCCGTTCGTCTGTATTCCCATTGTGTAGCGCACCCGTCTACTCAACCGCAGTGGCTGGCCCTCCAACCCAGCCGGAGGCTTCTGGTAACGATAGGCTAATCAAACTAAATTGGTTTAAAATTATCGTATTGTGGCGGACGGGTACAACGACAGCGACAGCTCCGATTGCTGCGGGTTTAACCACCCACTAACGCCATCTTACCGCTACCTACGTCGAGTATACCATCCTACGATTAGGCACTCGAAACGTTGACCCACAGATGCAAGTCGCGATAGGCCGTCGACGTATCGATCTCTTCTGGCGGCTCACCACGATACAGTAGATACTGCAATCGGAGATTCTCACCAGTCATCCGTGGCGCCACCGTATGCTGTCGTAACCACGTCTCGTTGTGCGCGAGCGTCGTCTGGAATCGTCGCAGCTCCTGGGACTCACGAACAACGGTCTCATTATCGACGATATCGACCCGCTGAATCTCCACCACCACCGTGTAGTTGGCTCGCTCGTGTTCCTGATTGCCGATGCCGACGACCAGCGACCGCTCTTCACCTTGCGTGAAGTTCGTCGGATAATTATCAGCAACCAATCCCTCCGCATTGGCCACCTCCTGTCCGTCTTCGGCTTCGGTCAACAGATAGAACTCCGAGAACTGCTCACCTTCGGGCGGCACCGCAATCGCATACCCAACGGACCCCAACGCAAGCACCACACTGATCGCCAACGCGACGTTCAGCACGGCATCGGTCCGCGACGAGGGCTCGAATACTTCCTCGCGACCGGCCGCAAGCCACGCCCGATACGGCACGGCAAAACGGTCGTCTTCGGGCAACTCCCAGCGCCGAACGGCCGCAACAGCGGTCATCACAATCGTAAACCCACTCAACGACACCATGATCGGCGCCAGTCGAATCCCCCACGGCGTGAAGTTCAACGCCAACCCGATCAGCGGCGTAATCGCGATGCTCAACCCAAAGGCAAGCGCGACACGTTCGATACCGTCAATACCACGATCGCTGCCAAGTGGCCCCCCGAGCGGTCCTTTGAGCGAATACCCCGAGTCATCGCCATCATCGGCTTCTGCCTCCGCGAGCGCCTCCTGGGTTGGTGGCTGTCCCGCTTCGGGAAACAGCGCCGCGATGAAGACGTATCCGGGCACGAACAACACGAAGGGCAGTCCCAACACTACCCGCACTGGTGACTCCCGAACGATCGGTAGGAAGACAACGGCGTTCGTCAGCACGACCACCGCGAGCATGGCGGCGAGGTCGGCCGGCAACCGACGGACTGGACGGGGCAACAACAACCAGAGGTCCCGTCGGCGTGACATCTACTACGGCGAAAGCGGTAGCCGGACAAAAAAGCCGCGGTCGGTGTGTCGCCACGGGACCGGCGTCTTGAGGATATCCCTAGGCAAGAGAATGCAGACACACGGCTGCCGAGAGTTCGGCCAGCGCAGGCGCTCGTCGACACTCCGTAGGCTGGGAAAAGTGGCAGGGCACAAACCATCAGTGCGCCGAAGGTTTTTGTATATTATCCATAGAGTGTAAACAGCATGGGAACGATTTCGGCACGCGTCCCCGACGAGCTAGAAGCCGAACTTGACGAATTTATCGACGAGAAGAACCTCGATCGGAGCACGGCCGTTCGCAAGCTCCTCTCCGAAGGCCTCGACGAATGGCGTCGCGAACAGGCGCTTGACCAGTTTGCGTCCGGGTCGATCACGTTCAGTAAGGCAGCCGAGTTGGCCGAGATGTCCGTCTGGGACTTCGCCCAAATCGCCAACGATCGAGACATCACGTGGGTCGCCGATGACCACCTCGACGCCGATCTCGAGGCATTGTGAATGTGGGTCTTCGACGCGACGCCACTCAATTGCCTCGCAAAAGTCAACGGCTCTCACTTGTCAAACTTTGAGACGTCAACAGCAATCGATGCCACGTCACCCTCGTAGATGTCGACATCGTCAGGTGCCGGAAGGTCCAGTGGTTCATCCTCAAGGTCGGATTTGAGAAGGCGGAGCCGCTGGGCGATCTCGGCGCCGACGAGCTGCTTGACCGCTTCGAACTCCAACTCATCATCGTAGTATTTCGTTGCGACTAACTGCTGGAACGTTTCGCTGCCAGCAGTCTCTTCGATGTACTCTCGGATGGCCTCAACCAGCAGGTCGGTTCGGTCCGTATCGAAGAGCTCTGCGATCGCATCAAGTCGCTCAATGAGGGACTCCGGCGACTGGAAATGAACCCACTGTAGACCATTGCTGTCGTCCATTCTATATGTATGGATTGCCTCATGGAATCTTGGCATCCACCTCCGCCTGAAGGCGGAGGAATCCCGACCGCGTTTGGGATATTAAGGTTTGCAGTCTACCACTTGTTCCTGCGGTTGGAATCCGCTGGACAAGTCATGAAGGTAGACTCCGGGCTGTGCCAACCAGCCGGTACTCCTATCCTCACCCAAACCGGGCGCAGACTCAGAGTTACTTTGATTGATGTCGAGACGGATGTTCTCCGCCCCATTCACGTCAGCGTTGAACGCCGCATCACACGTCTCACAAACGTAGAGGCCACGTTCGGCACGCTGACTATCGTCTTCTCTACCGCACACACAACACGTCTTGCTCGTGTCGCGCTCATCCACTTCTACGACTTCGATACCCTCGACTTTCGCCTTGTATTCGAGGATGTTCGAGAACCTGTCGAACGCCCACCCGTGCAGGTCGAGGTTTCCGTGCTTGCCCCAGTTCTTCGACTCGCCGTTGTCGTCCTCGCGGACACCAGCGAGTTTCCCGACGTTGATGCGACCAACGTCGTTCTTGATACATCGTTCAACGATGTGTTTCGCTAAGGAGTGGAAGAAGTGGGTGCGGCGCTCCGACCACTTGTGGTGCAGTCGAGTTGCTCGTTCACCACCCGAGTCGTCGCATTTAGCAATTTCTTTCGGGAAGTAGTAGCCGTCTTGCTTCAGGCGGTTGCCGGGGTACAGGTCGGCTTCCTCGGTGCTGTATGCGACGGCGGCGAAGTTGCAGATGCCGAGGTCAACACCCGCCGTCTCGTTGCCGGGAGCGGTGGGCGTCTCGATCTCGTCTTTACAGACGAGGTGCAGTTCCCATCGTCCCTTTGCCTTGTCGTAGACAGCTCTGGCCTGTTGCAGGTTCTCGACTGTGACGCCGGGTCGAGTTTCGTATTCGACGAGGATGTATTCCCATGCTTTCGGGTGTTCCTTGTGGTTCGCCCCTTTCGAGAGGCGCACTCGCCCGTTGTTGGTGTCGTGGCGGATGCCGTTTTGCTTCCACGTCACAGTGCTACGCGGGTGTTCTTCGTGGACCCGATGGCCTTCTGAGTCGTAGTAGTTTTTCTTGCGGTAGCCGGGCGGATTCGCTCGATTGTCAGACTTCCTCTTACCGTACCACGAGTTGAAGGCTTCAGCGAGTTCCTCCAGAACGCGCTGACTGGACTGCGAGTGCAATCCCTTGTACTTGTTGTGGGTCTTCAACTCGTCTTTGAGGTCTCCGTGATCGGGAATCTCTCCGGTTTCCTCCCAGACTTCTCGGGAGTGATAGTTGGCGACGTTCCAGAGTTTGCTGGCCGACCACCCGTGCTGGTCGAGCATCTCAGCCACTTGACTGTGGTTGAGGATTTTCGCTCGGTGAGTGCGGTGGACTTCCAGCATCCTGAACGCCTGTATAATCACTTATACTCGCTTTTCTTGTAAAGGTGTGGCTGAGAGCGTGGAATATCCGGCCCTGCCATCGGCGGTGGATTGTGGAGGGGGTGTCGGATTCATCCCGCGCCTGAAGGCACGGGTATTCTCCTTGCGTTTTATAAACACCCTGTACCCACCTCTCCGCGGCCATATCGCGCTAGGCGTCGCGGCGAGTTTACTGTTACTCGTTATTTATGCCGTTCAACGCCTTCAGGATTGAAGCCCGTCCATTTGGCTAACAGGTATCGGTTTGTACAGAATCTCGGTCACGCACTACCGGTGGTCATCAACCCACTCACACCACTTCTCAAAGTCATTGGCACCGCATTGGTCGGAAATATTCCGTAATGTCCCGATGCTGATGCGATCATGGAGTGGTACAGTGACGGTTCGGACGCTACCGTCGTCGGTCACATCGCGAAGTTGGACGTGACTACCGGTGCGGCCGGTGAGGGTGTAGCCATGAGTCCGGAGAACTTTTACGATATCGCGGCCGGAGAAGTCGGTCGTCGTCACCCTTATTGCATGAATTCGGGAAGTGATTCCGGTTCGTCGGGAATCTCACTGGGGTCGATACCGATGGATTCGAGGAAGGCATCTTCATCTTCGATGGGTTCGCCCCCGGTTTCGTGAAGTTCGACCGCTTCATCGAGGTTCGCCAGCGCCTCTTCTCGGGAGGCGCCTTGGCTGGCAACGCCGGCCTCTTCGTCGATGGCCGACCACACCCCGTCATCGTTCTCGATAAGTCGAATCTCCCGGCCCGTGCTCATGACTCTTCGTAGGTGACACCGCGATATAAACCTTCGACCCGACAGAGGTTTCAACGTTGTACAGCATCGCATATACGTTGGTTCCGGAGGTTTTCAAGCAGATTTCCCCGGATCATGGATGAGACGCCCCGTTTCGTTCGCATAGGTGACGATTTCGCTGTCCGTTGCGCCGAATCCGAGTTCGGGTGTGTCCTGACCGCGAACGATGTCGTGGCCGAGTTTGGTGAGGTAGTTCACCGTCGCCCGCTCGATATTTTCGTCGGCAAGAATCGAGTACGACATCGAGTCGTCAGTCACGGACTTTTTCGGGGTCCGTCGTCAGGTGCTCGTGTTCATCAAAGGCCTGCTCGCGCAGGCGCTCGACCTCACGCATTTCGTCCGGGTGGTCGTGGTAGTAGGTCAGCGCTCGGTAAATGTCCGCCACGTCAAGATCGTGACGGTCGGCGACGGTTTGTGGCTCCAGACCGCGCCCCTCGACACGCTCTTTGATGAACTGCACCGTGATCCGGCTCCCCTCGATATGGGGTTCGTCGTGGAGTTCTCGCACGATACGAGACTGTTGCCGACTCATCACGGCTCTATGTAGTACAGACAAGAATAAAGCGGTTGGGGATGTTTGTCACCGACTTCGAACCGATTCACCCGAAGTGGTCAGGGCGGATGCTCTTTCCTTGGACGAGAAGGGGCTCCGGAAACTCACTGAAATCTTCCAACTCGTTGATTACATCGGCCATCACGTTGTCTCAAAATTACCCAACTCCTTATAAGCAATTAGGCAGTTATGAAACATCCCACAGGATTCACACTAATCTTTTACCGACAAGTATAGTTCCCAAGGACTGGTCACAACCTATGAGAACGTACTAACTGCAGTTTCAAAAGAGCCGTGTTGACGACATCAAACCCGTAGCCATTCCTAGTGGTATTCTGGAGGTACGTTACTCCCCAAGCAGTCGCTTCGCTGCCCGCAATGCAGTCCGCACCTCATTCGACTCGATATGACCGGCGAAGGTCGCCTGCTCGTAGGCAGCCACGACCGTCGACAGCGCCTCAATGTCGATATCGTCGATTTCGGTCCCACAAACCGCGAGGAACTCAGTGTGCGTCATCGTATCCGAGAGGTCGATGCGCTGGCCCAAGCCCGCCCTCACGGCGGCATATGTGGCGATGGCTGCCCCCTTGCGGTCGCCTGCAACAAGTGTCGTTTCGGCATCGTCGAGCCACTGCTGTGACGTCGGCCCACCGAGACGGTCGTCGGATGACTCAGGCGTCACAGCAGTCTCCTCGGGTGTCTCAACGTCGCCGTCACGTCGGACCCACACGACCGTACCAGCGAGGACGACAAGCGAAACGACGCCACCGCCAACCGCAAGCGAGAGCGTCTCACTCCACGGCAAAATGCCAGTCGACGCGCTCCCGGGAACGGTGATGGATGTCTCCGCGCGACTCGACTGAAGATTCCCGCCAGCAGCATCGAACCGTGCAGTCACCGGCACGGCACTCGCGTTCTCACCGGCCGTTCCAGTGACGTTCCGCACCGAAGTGCGATACCATCCCGATTCGTTCGTCTCGACGGTCTGGACGGACTCGCCAACAGCCACCGAGACGGATTGATCTGGAATCCGCGTCCCGCCCTCTGTCCGCAATCGACCCTCAATCACGAAACGACCGCCCACGCGGTCGGCAGCCACCGACAGCATCGTCGGCGTCGACGTAACCGAAACCGACGCGGTCTCCGTGATTGGCCCGACCGCTCGATTTGCCAACCCGTGTCGAACGGATATCGACTGGTCGCCTGTGGACACCGCGGCAGGCACGCGATGGGCAATCCGAGCCATTCCCGAGGCGTTTGTCACACGCGTCCGCGTCACGCCGCCGAACGTCGTCGCAAGGGGCAGCGATGGAACCGAGCGATTCCCAACAGTCGCCATCACTGTCGTGGTCACCGTCTCGCCGTAGCCAGCCTGTGCTGGGCTGGTCGACACCGCAAGCGTTGGCGTCACCTGGCGAACGTTGACGGAGACGTTCTGTTCGGATCCGAGATACGGCGAAGTCTCGGTCGGCCGGAACTGGACTGCGACCTCGCTGGCGTTGACTGGTAGCGAAACGGGGCGATAAGTGACCGCAAATCGACCATCACCGTCGGTCTCCACCGAATACGCGCGGCCGAACACAACGATTCGAGCCGGTTGATTCCCAACAGCCGTCCCATTGGCCGTGGTCACCTGCCCGGAGATGCCAAGTGGTGCATCGAACGCAACCCGCGTGCCGTTCGTCTTGACGGTCAGCTGTGTCGTAACGAACGTCTGCTCCCGAACGGTCGCCTGCTGGGTCGTGATATTTCGGGTTGTCGTCGCGACAGCCTCCTCGGACTGGTCGAAGTTGCGGCCGGTTTGGTTTGCTACGGTTCTGTAATTGCGGTTGAGACTCCGATTGAGCGCAGTCGTATTCTCCGAGAGCGATTCGAGTCGCCGTGCCGCCGCCCGAGCGCGTGTCTCATTACCGTTCGCCCGTGCCTCGTCATATTCGTCTTTCGTCTCGCGATACGATTGGACCGTCTCACCGAACTCCCGTTGGTTCTGTTGGGTCTCACGGAACGTCTCAGCGCTTTCGTCATCATCCGTCCCTTCAGTCTCACCGGCCACGTCGACGTACTGCTCGAGTCGCGAATCGTACTCGTCGCCGAGCAGCTCTTGGCCCTGTTCGTATTGGCCCTCAGAGATCTCGATGGCGCTGCCCTGGAGTTGCTCCGAGAGACGGCCTTCGAGCCACTGGCTCACTCGTTGGGAGTCACCCGACTGCGACACCGACTCCGGGCGTTCGTGTTGGACCGTCGTGTTGTTAGTCGGCGTCGCCGTCGTCTGTTGGGCGGCGACAGTGTCACCACCTGTCGCGACGGCGAGTGTCGAAGCGCCAACAGCGACCGTCACGGTACTCACCACGACGAGGGCGATGACAGCAACGACATATCCGGTCCGTCTCACAGTCGCTGTCTTGCGGTGTGCGCTCAAAAAGCCATGTATTCTCCGGGCGAGTGGTCGTGGGGAGCCGCCGGTGGTGACGACGTTGGAACTCAGAAATATGGACACCCGGTTTGAAGAACTCATCCCTGCTTGGATGATGTATGCCAGACGGCGACGGAACCTGTGGGTATGTACTTGACCCAAGCGACCCCGGGACGTGGGGTGGGGAAGAGGGGGACACGTGCCACGTTGAGAAAGAACTCCTGAACGAGGATGGGAACTGGTCCTGTCCACACGACGTCCACGGAGACCGTGACCTGTGTCTCTTTCATGCTCCAGTGCCTCAGAAATCGGACGACGAAGTGAAGACAGCGTTCAGAAATACGGTCCGAACGACTGCCTCAGCCGAGGACGTGGGGTCAGAACGGAGATTTGAATTTATCGGCGCCAAATTCGGGGAGTTCGATTTGAGCGACAACCCGCTTGAAGTCGTTGCGAGTGAAGCGGATCTCGATTTCTCACACGCCACGTTCGAAGGACCAACCGACATCTCCGAGTGGACGCTTGATGTTGCTTCTATCCGCTTTCGGGGGACCACCTTCCAGAGTGAACTCGTGTTTTCGGGGGCAACAGTTAGGGGCGATACTGAGTTTGCGTACACGGAATTTACTGGCACCGCCATATTCGATCAAGCAGCGTTTCTCGGCGCTGTATCCTTCGATAACGCCATCTTTCAGGAGCCAGCCCGATTCAAATCCGTACAGTTTGGCGGTGCGGCCGATTTTTATAAGACAAAATTCAGCGAAGCGGCTGTCTTCAATTCAGCTGTATTCGAAACGGCAGCTGACTTCTTCGATACGTCCTTTGGGGCCAACACAGATTTCTCCGAAAGCTCGTTTCAGTGTGATCTTAATTTGAGCCAAGCTACGTTCAACGGAGACCTGAATTTTGATCGGGCGACAATAGACGGAGAGACAGACGTTGGAAAAGCAGACTTCGGTGGCGATGCAACGTTCTTTGAGACGGAGTTTCGAGATGACCTCGTCGGACAGTGGGCTGAGTTCAGTGGGCGGACGGACTTCAGGGCGACGTTCGAGGGTGCGATTGAGTTCTCACTGGTAGAGTTTGGCGGCTCACTCGAGTTCGGCGACGTGAATATCGGCGGCAAGGTTGATTTCAGTAGTTCTGAGTTTGGAGGCCGCGTCGATTTCCAACTAACCAACTTCGGGGCAGATGTGAATTTCGAGGGTGCCGTATTCAAACAGGCTGCCGACTTCGGACACGGCGAGTTCTCGGGCGAGACGGATTTTTCGAAGAGCCAGTTCAACGACAGTGCCACGTTTGAGCTCGCCTCGTTTGCTGGAGCTGTCGATTTTTATCAAACAGCGTTCGCTGGAGAGGCCAGTTTCCGGCGTGCAACGTTCAACGACTCCGCTCGCTTCATGCTCGCGGAATTCAAAGAAGCATGTCAGTTCTACGGTGCAGAATTCCTCGGCGAAGCGCAGTTTTCCGAAGCCGAATTCCGTGACGGTGCGGACTTCGGCACCTGCGATATATCGGACTGTATGTTCGATAACGCGACCCTGACTGCGTCATCGTTTGAGGACGCGGATGCGACAGCTACCAATTTCCGAGAGGCGAACCTCGAATCATCCGATTTCAGTAGTGCAGATCTCAGCGGTGCAAATCTCGAACGCGCAAAGCTCTCGAATAGCGATCTGTTTGATACGAATCTCAGTGGGACGCGGCTATACGGCACTCGAATGGGTGACGTTGCAATTAACTCTCAAACAGTGTTCGACGACCATGGAACGTACCGCTGTGTTTACGATCCGCACTCGGAGTACGAGTATACCCCCGACGACGAGAACGTTGGTCGGCTCACGAAATCCATGGGCGCCTACCACGTGTTGGAACAACTCACGAGAGCCAACACGCTCCCTGATGAGCAGTCCAAGTTCTTTGCTCGCAGACAAGATATGCGCCGCGCACAACTCCGTTCGGAAGGGCGACGCGTCAGCTACTGGTTTGCGGAGGCTCAGAACGCCATTTTCCGACACGGTGAAAGCTTTTCGCGAGTCATTGGCTGGTCACTCGGAACCATCGTCGCCTTTGCTTTCATATACCCGTTAGGTGGATGGCTACAAAGTGATTCAACTGGAACGCTTACATACGGAACCGTCACAGACATTCCAGGAGTGCTCTGGCAGTCCTTCCACCACAGTTCACTGCTCTTTCTGACTGGTGGGGGACCACTGAATCCGACTGGGTTCATCGGGGAGTTGCTGATAACGATTGAAGCAATGATGGCGCCGATTCTGTTGGCGCTCCTGATTTTCGTCCTCGGTCGACGCGCTGCTCGATAAAGATCTAGAAATCGCTGCCAACATCCCAGGGACGATACTCAATGAACTGGGCCTTGTGAGGGCCAGTCAGAGTAGGCGACACCCGACTAACCTTTCACGTGCCAATCAACGATATCGGAATCGCAATACTGATGAAACTTATATGAGCGATTGGGTACCGTACCGGAGTGTGATTAGGGCAGACGCGACGGAAGTCGCCTCGCTCATCGAGGAGGAGGGTGAATTCTTCAATGTCATGTAGGCGATCCAGAACAGCAATTTCCCATCGGTGGCAGACATAGCGATGGAAGGGATGAAAACCTCCTGTCGCTATTAGCCAATTCTCCTGTTCTAACCGAAGCGTACATTGCGGAAAATAACCCCCTATAGTTTTGGATGTATACCGACGACCGTTTGCGTCCCTTCATGTGCTTATTCGGGGGTACTGCCCGAAGTCGCCCGAAATCACCGCAGTTGCTCCAGCGGCCGCAGACGACTGAGATACAGCGTTGCGGCCAATCCACCAACGAGACTCACCGCAAGCGAGACGGCGAATCCACCGGCTAGAATCCGATGTGAGACGGAGACAACCCCCTCAAATCCGCTCAGCGCAGCGGCGACGTAGTTCAGTCCCCAAATGCTGGGGATGGCAAGGCCGATACCGACCAACCCACCGAGCAGCCCCAACGCCAGCGTGTTCGTCAACACGACGATCGCCAGCGACGACCGTGAGGTGCCCATCGCCGTGAGTGCACCAAAGGTCTCGCGGTGGCGATAGACGAACGACAACTGCAGATTCGTCAACAACAGCACCCCAGCGACGACAGCCAACACGACAAGGCCGACACCGCTGGCCAACACCACCGCTTGCTCTTGCAGCATCGATTCCAACTGTTCGCGGTTCGTTCGCACCGTGTACTCGGGGAAGTCCTGCTCGATTGCGGTTGCAGTCGCCTCTACGTCGGCACCATCGGCAACCTGTACCGACATCATCGTCGCGCGGTCGCTTGCGGTCGTGCCCGTGATCTCCTGTATCTCGCTCGGCGGCATAACAACCGTAGCAGCACCGACGAACTGCGAATACGTCGAGGAGATGCCGACGATGGTGAACTCGTTGTCCCGAGCAGTCGCCAACGTCCCCCCGAGGTACAAGGTATCGCCTACGGAGACGTTGTACTGTTCGGCCGTTCGCGGATCAATGATCACCTCGTGTTGCATTGGCCCATCGTAGGACCCACCAGCGTAGTGGCTGTCACCACCCTCGATTGGGCCACCCTTGGAGAACGAAACGCTCCCACCGGAGGAGGAAGCCCCCACACCAACGATGGTATTGTACTCCTCGCCATCGGTACTGGCATACAGCGTCTGGAAGATGAGCGGGTTGGCTGTGCGGACATCGTCCCGCTGTTCGAGTTGCCGTTCGACGGTATGGGCATCAACAAGCGAGTTCTGGAACCCGCCAACGGAACCGGGTTGGAGCTGTACCGGGCCGCCGCTCACCCACAGGTCTCGCCCGGATTGGTCGAACTTCTCTTGCCCTGTCGCGACGACGCCGGCGCCGACGCTGGCCAACAGCACCGATGACAACACAGCCATCGCGACGCCGACGACCGCCAACACCGTCCGTAACCGTTCGTGGCGCAGTTGGACGAGTGCGATTCCAACCAGCGCCCGGAGTCGTGAGACGAGCCTCATCCCGAGAGCACCTCCAGCGGATCAGTTCGCCGACTCAACAGCACGGGATAGGCGGCCCCAACCAGCCCGATGCCAAAGGCGACCACCAGTGCGTACACCGCCAATCGCGGTTCGAACACAGCGACGGTGTCCACGCCGAACGTTTCGGTGCCGAGGCGATTGACGCCGAGAATGCCAAGCCCACCAACAGCGATCCCGACGCCGCCACCCAACAGCGAGATGATGACCGTTTCGGCAGCAACCACAATGGACCGAGACCGTGCCGAGACACCCAGCGCGGCCAACGTCCCGAGTTGCTCGCGGTCGGCGCTGACCTCCAAGCCCATCAGCGTCGTCACGAACAGGACGCCAACGACGACCGCCGACAACAGGGCGGCGATGGCGACGGCCAGCGGCAGGTTCGATGTCGACACCTGCTGGGCAGAGAGACCGCTTCGGGAGACGACGGTCGTCCGATCGTACCGACCCTCGAGGCTGTCGCGGACTGACGGATCGTTCGTACTGATCAGCAGTTGATCGGCCGTATCGCCGTTGGAAGCGCCGGTTATCGTCTGTAACTCGCTCAGATGCACCAGCATCATCGGCACCGTTCCGCCCACGGCTTCGGTCCCACCGGTCGAGACGTTCGCGACGGTCAGCGACCGATTCGTCGCGTTGCCCGCCAGCGACAGCGACTGGCCAGACGAGGTGTTCGTCACCGTTGCCGCGGCATCGTTGAGGATGACCTCGCCGGTCCACGGGCCATCATAGCTCCCGTCGGCGTAGTGTGGGTCCCCGGGCGTCAGCTGCTCGGTCGACAACCCGAGTACGTCAGTCGACTCGCCGGGAATAACGCCCGCCGCGAGGACGTACTTACGCTCCCCAGTCGTGGCGTCCTCGATCGGCACGAGTTCGAGTAACACCGGTGTCGCATAGTCGACGCGCTCGTCGGCAGCAATATCACGACTCGTCGAATGGACGTCACCCAACCGAACGCCACCGGTCGAAATGGCGATCGATTCGACATCGGCTTGCTCGGGGACGATCCAGTAATCGACGCCGTCGCTTTCGACAACCGATTGTGAGGCCAGTCCCAACGAGACGCCTGTCACGGTAACCATCAGCCCAACTGCGAGCGCCACGCCAAGCACGCTCAACAGGACGCGCTGCGGCGCGATCTGCAGTCGGCCCGTGACACGGCGAAACGCGACACCAAGGAGAGCCCGGAAGCGTCGCAGCATTCAGACCACCCGTTCGACCGCACCATCGCGGAGGTGGACAACGCGGTCACAGACGTCGAGCGCCTGCTGGTCGTGGGAGGCCAACACGACGGCTTGTTCGTCGGCGATGTCGACCAACAAATCGAGGACGCGCTCGCCCGTCTCCGAATCAAGTTCGCCGGTCGGCTCGTCGGCCACCACCAGCGCCGGCTCGCTCGCAAGCGCTCGCGCGAGCGCAACGCGTTGTTGTTCCCCACCAGAGAGTTGCCCCGGTTTGTGTGTCAGTCGGCCGTCGAGCCCAACCTCATCGAGGAGCGTCTCAGCCCGCTCCCGGCGGCGCCCCTTCGAATACCCCAGCTCGACGAGCGGGAGAGCGACGTTCGAGCGTGCCGAGAGCGCATCAAGGAGGTGGAAGCGCTGAAACACGATGCCAACGTTATCGAGACGCAATCGTGCGCGCTGGCGGCCGGACAGCGTCGAAACATCATCGCCGGCGAGCGTGACGGTACCACTGGTCGGCACGTCAAGCCCGGCGAGGAGATGGAGGAGCGTTGATTTGCCGCTGCCGCTCGGCCCGGCGATGCCGACCACTTCACCGCGCCGGACCTGCATCGAGACTTCGTTGAGGGCTTGAACGGTCGGGGCGTCACCGCCGCCGAATATCCCCCCACCGCCCCGGGTGTAGGACCGGGAGACCGCATCGGCCGCGACGGCAGCGTCGGCCGCGGCGTCTGAATCAGGGACCTGCTGTTGTGCCATTGCCTACCCGGGGTTCGGCTTGGACGGCCGATAATTGTTTGGACATGCTAGGACGAAAACCCCAAAGACTGAGTAGGAAACTGCCAAGCATTCAGGTATGCCGAGTCCCCGTTCAATCGTCCCTCCACTGCTGCTTGCGTTGATGTTGGTTGTCGTCCCGATAACAGGGCTGGCCGCGACTGAGTACGGTATCACGGCCGATCCATCAATGGATACGCCATCCGAGACGACGACCTACGAAGGCAAAGAGTACACCGTCAGTTCGATAACGCCAGTTACGACGGATGACACGATCTCAGTACAAACGACCGCTCCCGAGGGAACAAGTTACGACATTAATTTCCGCGGCCCTGAGAACCAGATCATCAGCAGCGGACGAGAGACGGGCGATGCAAGCCACACTATCGACTACTTCGGCTCCGGAGAGGCGGGGACCTACGCCATTACGATCCAGCAAGACGGAACTACACAAACCGTCCAGCCCGTTGTGGTACAGGGGTACGACATCGTCGTGTCCGCACCTGAAACCGTCGAACAAGGTGAATCAGTTACCATCGAGGCGTCGGTTTCAGAACGTTCGATCGAGAAGCACTCGGCGTTCGACCGTGTTGAGTTTGTTATCGGCAACGAAGACATCGAAGTCCGAGAGCAGATGAGTCAAGCCGACGACGGAACGTACACGGCAACGGTGTCGACAGATGACCTTGAGACACAGAGTTACAACGTGTATGCGGCCGTCCGTGGAGACAAGGAGGTCCGTAAACGCGACGAGATACTCGGTGTTAGTGAAGCTACGTCGTTTGAGGTCACCGCAGCTGCAACAGAGACGCCTACCGACACCAATCCTGGAGGATCACCAGGATCGGAGCCAACCGACAATACAGCGACGCCAACGGTTACACCGACGACACCCACCGAAACGTCGACAGCTACACCGGCGACCAATGCGACCACAACGCCGACAACGACAGATGCACCGACTGCAACGCCAACTGACGACACACCAACTGCAACGGATGGCTCCGGGGTTATTGACCCCTCTACTGCAACGGAGACAGCGACGACCGATGCTGATGGCCCTGGATTTAGCGCGTTATTGACGACTCTGGCTTTCGTGGGCGCGTTCGCTCTTCACCGTCGTCGGTGACAGTATAGACTCAGACGTTATTGAATTTCATAAGCAGTGACTACTCCCGAAACTGAAATTGCGAGTGTTTTTCGATTTACTGTAAGCCCAGGTTGACGATTTACCTGCATTAGCCGTGTTTCAAATTGAATTGGTTGAGGAAAACCTTCTTTACTGAGTGATTTGATGTCGGAGTAAGCCCATGAGCAGACAGAATCGCGGCTTGGCCCTCTTCCTCAGTTCTCTGATGGTTCTCAGCGTGCTGGGGGCAGGGGTAGTGGTCGCACAGGATAATCCGAGCGAAATTGATGACAGTCAAGTATTTAATGTCACTAACGATGGTCAAATCAAGGGATGGGAACGAGCTGCGTACCCTCTGCGAACGGATGACACGGACGCAGCTACACAGATTCGGCCGCCAAAAGGAGACGAGGTAGACGAGAGTGGTGTGTATGGGGAACGCGTAGACAATATTACCCAAGATGACGACGTCGGACCCGGGGCGTCGCTGATTCGGTATTACGGGGAGACGCCGAACCCGATTGGCGTCCACCAAAGCGGTGAAAACGTCACGATAGAATTTGATCAGGGCGATGCGTTAACTGATAACCTAGACAATCAGAGTAACGTCCAATTCGTCGCTGCCCGGCTTACACCACAGGACGATAAGGGTGTCCCGGATACAACTCAAGGCGCAATCGATCTGTTCTCCAGTATCGAGAACGCGAACGCGAACGCCTCGTTTGAGGTGTTGAATACTACGAGCCTCAATGCAAGCGGTGAAGCCACTATTTCCAACACATTCGATACTCCTGGTAATTACGTGATATTCGCGGCTGTGAAGGAAAGTCAGTCAAACGGATTCCAAGCCGATTCATCTGGCAACATCACGGTAGATGGTGATATGGTCATCATCGGAATGGACCAACTCGCGATACAGAAAGGCGCGACAACGGTGAATTCGATTTCACCATCGAACCCGGAACCCGGTGAGAACCTAACATTCGATATCAGTGCTTCGAATATCAATGGACCAGCAACTCATGCAGTCGCCATTTATAATGCCTCAACGTTCGAAAATTCACGCTTCGATGTGGTCGTCAACGACTCGGAACTAGGTAATGATTTGGGAACCGATGACATTCAGCTGGAACATTCCATTGATGGCGTCAATGGAGTTGCTGATGTAGCACCTGGGACTACAGTTAACGGACAAAATCTCTCAGATGGTCGCATCAGTCAACCTGTCGGTGCGGCGAATATCATCGACTTCCTCGCTGATGAAGCCGGAACAGACGACCCGAACACACATAGCATTACGAACGGGGGTGCGAATACATCGGAGACTGAAACGATTGATGCCTCCGTCACCGTCGTTAACAATAAAAGTACTGACGCTACTGTCACCGTCGAAACGTTGGGGGACTTCTCTACAGGAGACTATCGCTATATCGTGCTCTCGACGCCGGATGATGATGAGCAGAATATGAGCACGACAACGGGTACGGTTACACTGGAGAGCGAATCTAGTGGTGGCGGAGGAGATGACGACACCGATACTGGTGACGGTGATGATGACAACAATACCGGCGGTGGGGGCGGCGGTGGCGGCGGTGCTGCCCCATCCCCTTCGGCAGAGTTCGACATCACCGATGCAACGATCAATGAAACGGTCATCGAAAGTGGTGACACCGTTGGTGTGAACGTCACCATCGAGAACACCGGCGATGCCGACGGTGAATTCGACGCTCGACTAACGACTCGTGGTGTCACCCTCGACGAGCAGACCGTCGATATCGATGAAGGGTCCTCCGAAACGGTGCGACTGACCAATACCTTCACCGAATCCGGCGCGTACAACCTCAAAATCAACAACGACTTCGAGATTGGACTAGTCCTCGTTGATGTCGAACCGGCGCAAGTCGCTGTCAACGAAACGCGACAGCTAGCCGATGAATCCCCCGACCAACCCGGTCTCCGTGTCAGCTTCCGGAACGTGTCGGTGACGAACATCACCTTCAGCAACGAGAACGCGACCGGAAACGTATCCGTTGAAGACCTAACCCGAGTACCACGCAATATCACTCAGCCCGAGGGGAAGGCCGTCCAATCGTCACGAATTACGGTTCCGGAATCCGAGCGGAACCGGAGTGCGACGGTCCAGATGCGAGTCAACGCAAGTCGACTTAACGAGTTCAACGCCTCGGCTGAGGAGCTCGTCATCACTCGTTACAACGACACGTCCGAGGAGTGGGAGGAATTGAACACGTCCGTGATTTCCTCTGACGACGGATCGGTTCTCCTTGAGGCCGAAACGCCCGGCTTCTCGCTGTTTGCCGTGACAGCACCGGACGAAGAGGAGACCACTCCAACCCCGACGGCAACGCCGACCGATTTGACGCCAACACCGACTGAAACCGACACGACCGATGACATAACGACGGATACGCCGGAAGACACGCCAACGGAGACTGACTCCGAGACGCTGCCTGGATTCGGTGCTATCGTCGCGCTCATCGCGCTGCTCGCGGCCGCCCTACTGGCCATGCGTCGCCAGTGAATCCCTCCGGCTTCAAGGGCTGACACACCGCGAACGTCAGACTTCGACCTTTCTTTTTCGAATTCAGCGGCTGTTCCACGAACGCTGAATCTGAAGCAGAGCGATAACGACGCTACCGCCGACGACAGCGCCATCAGTAAGTCGAAACAGCCGTCTAGTGGCTGCAATTGCTCCACCGGCCAGTCCGTGTGCCAGTAATTCTCACCACCAAAACGTCGTATACAGTGGTATCGTAGCTGTTGAGCCGGCGATGGCGCACAGCCCCGCAGTTAACACTGCTTGCCGAGTCGAGGTCATCTTGGCGACATCCTCGGGATGAGACGTGACTGTATCAGCTCGGCTCAACAGTCCGCTAACGAACTCCTTCAGAGACATTCCAGACTGTTGCCCCCGTCATTGAACGGCCTTGTAATCGGTTCGAACAGCCGTTCCCAACGGTGTGTGGGTCCCGTCATAGACGTATCGTGAGGAACAGCAGGCTTCGTTATGTGTTGATTACACAGACAGGAAGCCCACGGTGACAACCGAACAAGAAAGCCAACCGACTGGGGGGGAGAACGAAAGCTACCGACTCACCGCGTTGTCGTTAACGAACGCGACACTACGACGAATCAGTTGACCGAGGAGTCGAAGGCCGGGCATGCCGTCCGCGACCCACAAGACTGCCGCCAGTGTGAACAGTCCAAATTCACCGAGTATCCGGGGCGTCAATTCGGCAGCAGCAAAGTGAGCGATGATGCCCGCAGACTCCTCGTACTCCGGCAATGACGTAACTGGCCACAGTAGATACCCGAGGTCGGCATAGTGGCCATCGAGAACCGCATACAGGCCATCCGAAAAAACGTGTGCGAGGTACCCGACGCCGAACCACCGACCGAGAGGTCGTCGCTCGACGCGGTCCAATAGTACGACGAGACAGACGATGAGGGGGATTGCGATGAGCAACGAGTGGGCGCCCGTGCGACCGGATGGAAGCACGCCAAGATGCCATGCCAACGGTTTGTCGATCAGGTCCGGGAACTGGGTTCCAAACGCGAGCGCGATAGCCACGCCAGCAACTGGTCGCTGCTGGTATCGACTCCGAATCCAGAGGCTACAGAGAAGGTAGCCAACGGCCAGATGTCCCCATGGCCACATATCGTAGCAGCGGAGAGCCGCGGCGATGAACCTTTTGTTCGAGACGACAGGTACAAACCCCCACACTTCGAGATGCCGACAATGCCGACACGGCGGCGACAGCAGTTCATCACAGGCCATCTCGCGTGGATGTTAGCTACCGTGCTCGTATTGACGCTCCTTGAATCACTCTCCTATGAACTGTTCTTCGTCATCTCCCTCATCGGCTTTCTCGTCGTCACCGAACTGACTGCGCCCTTCGCCGTGAGACCGCGCTGGCGGCGCCGACTGAAGTGGCTTATTGCACTCGGATTGGCCGTCTTCGGCTACATCGTCGTGCGTCGGATCCTCGAAATCCTTCCATCGGGGGTGTTCTAATCGTGCTTGAGGACTACTCGTATCCCCGACTACTGTTAGCGGGGCTTGCCGGAACACTCGCCATTACCTTGATTGTACTCGCTGGAACCTCGTCGGCATCACTCGGCGTGTACAACGCCGACTGGGACGGCACCGCCGAGATTCGGTCGGCCGCCGAATCCGCTGGCGCGGAGCCGACAGTCGCACAGAACGTGAGTGCCTATGAGGCCGCACCCCCAGAGCAGACGCTGGCAGTCGTCCTCTCACCGTCAGATGCGTACGGAAGGGATGGGCAGGCAGTTCGCTCCTTCGTCCGGTCGGGAGGGACGCTTCTCGTCGCAGAGGATTACGGCCAACATGGAAACCAGTTGCTCGATGGCGTCGGGGGCGACGCACGCATCAATGGAACGCCGCTGCGAGACGAACAGCGCGCCGGGCCCAGCCCTGATTTCCCCCGGGCGAATGCAGTCACGAATCACACCTACACCGACGGTGTGGATGGACTCATGCTCAACCACGGCAGTACTATCGATGCCGGTAACGCCACAACCCTGTTCGCCTCCTCGGAGTTCAGCTATCTGGACACGAACCGAAACGGCGCACTCGACGAAGCCGAGACGCTCCGCCAGCGGCCGGTTGTGACCATCGAGTCGGTCGGGGAGGGCCGCGTCATCGTGGTCAGCGATCCCAGCGTGTTCCTCAATTCGATGCTCGACCGAAGCGACAACGCTGCCTTCCTCCAGGCGCTGGTCGAAAGCCACGACCGCGTGGTGCTCGATGTCTCACATAGTACCTCACCGCCGCCGCTCGTGACGGCTCGCTTGCTGCTTCAGGACTCCGGGGTGGCCGCGTTCTTCGTCGGAGCACTGTCCGTGCTGGTGGTTACAGTCGCACTACAGCCAATCGGGATTGTCAGACGCCTTCGCGAGCGACGGTCGGGACGGCCTGACTCACCGGGACTGTCCGAGACCGACATCGCGGCCTCACTCCGGCGTCGACATCCGGAGTGGGATAGCGAGCGAATCGAGCGGGTGACGGACAGTTTGATGGAACGGCGTGGAAAAGGAGAGAGCAATGACTGACCCCGCCGCGCTCGCAGACGACATCGCAGCCGAGATGTCGACAGTTCTTGTCGGCATGGACGAGCAGATCGAGTATCTCACGGTTTCGCTGTTGAGCCGTGGGCACGTACTGCTTGAAGGGGTGCCCGGCGTGGCGAAAACGACGTTAGCCAACGCATTCGCACGAGCCAGCGGACTGTCGTACAATCGGATTCAGATGACACCCGATACCCTTCCTGCCGACATCACCGGAACGAACGTTTATCGAGAGCAGGCCGGCACCTTCGAACTGCAGAAAGGGCCAATCTTTGCGAACGTCGTCGTTGCCGACGAGATCAATCGCGCCACGCCGAAGACCCAATCGGCGCTTCTGGAGGCGATGGCCGAAGAACACGTCTCAATCGAAAGCGAGACCCTTGCGTTGCCGACACCGTTTCTGGTCGTTGCGACCCAAAACCCCATCGAGATGGAGGGAACGTTCGAACTGCCGGAGGCCCAACGCGACCGGTTTCAGTTCAAGCTCCAGGTCGAACTGCCAGAAACGGACACCGAACGTGAGATGCTAACGCGGTTTGAGAGCGCACCGACGATGAGTGCCGACGACATTGAGGCCGTTACCTCCCCAGCGGAAATCCTCGAAGCGCGTGAAATGGTCACCGAGGTCAACGTCGAGTCGATGGTCCACGAGTATATTCTTGATCTCGTCAACGCGAGTCGTGAGCATCCGGATGTCGCCCACGGAGTGTCTCCACGAGGGTCGCTGGCGTTACTCCAAACCGCCAAAGCACGGGCCGCAGTCCGCGGTCGAGAGTACGTCACCAGCGACGATATCAAGCGGTTAGTCGAGCCGGTGTTCCGGCATCGGCTCGTACTCACGACCGACGCCGAACTCGGCGACGTGCGTCCCGAATCAATTATCGAAGAAATTCGGTCGTCGGTGCCGACGCCGGACGGCACGGTGGCCCAACCGGAACCTAGTGGGGATTCGGAGGAAGCATCGACCGATGGAAATGAAGTACCAACAAATTAACCTCGCGCCACTAGTGGTGTGAACAGATGCGGGTCACGAGTCGATACTGGGCGGTTACAGCCATCGTGGGTGTGGTGGTCGCTTGGGCCATCGTCTTGGAGCAAGCGATACTGCTCGTCGGCGCAACGGGGATGGCGGCGTGGCTCCTCGTTCGTCAGTATCGGTTCATGCGTGGCGTCAACGTGACGATCGGACAGATTACCATCAATCTGGAACTCGACAGGTCGCGAGTCGTCGCCGAGGAGACATCGGTCGGCACGCTACACGTGAGGAGCGAACGTCCAGCCGGGCTCTCGGTTCGGGTGGCCGTGTCACCGCCGACGGGGGCGACCGGAGAGAACATCGCCTGCGTGCTCGGTCCCGATCAGAATCTCACTCAAGCAGGTTTCGACGTGACATGGCCGATCGCTGGGCGCTTTGAGTTCGACGCACCGGCCATCACGGTGCGAGATTCCCTCGGCCTATTTCGACAAAGCACAACCGGTGGACCAACGCCGTCGGTGACTGTCGAGCCACGGACCCCACGCGATATCCACGTTGGTGAAGGTGGCAGCCGTCTCAGTGCCGGGTTCGGTGAACACGAAGGCGGCCGCACGGGCAGCGGTCTCACCCCAGCGGAGGTGCGTCGATACACGCCGGGCGATACGTTCAGGCGCATCGATTGGAAGGCAACGGCCCGACTGGATGAACCACATATCCGTGAATTCGAAGCCGAGCAGGACTACAAAACGCTTCTCGTCGTCGACCATCGGGCGACGATGGGGGCCGGACCGACGGGTCGGCGCAAGCTCGACTTCGCTCGCCAAGTGGCGCTGGCACTCATCGAGAGTACGCGTGAACTCGGCGATCCGCTTGCCTGCTACACCGTCGGTGACGAGGGTGTCACCAACGCGTTCAGGTCGAGTTCGGACGACGACCAGTATCGGGCGGTCGCCCGGACGCTTCGAACCCTCGAACCGACCACGACAGACGAATCGGGGAACGGCATCGGAAGCCAATCCGGTACCCAGGTGCTCAATCCGGGCGAAGCTGGTCGAACGGCACAACTGCTGTCGGGGAAGACGGACTTCGAGGACCGGTTGCGCCCGTTCTTCGAAGACGCCGAACAGTACGTCCAGCGCATCGTCGATGAACCGCTGTTCGGTGCACTGCGAGTCGCGTCGACGACTCTCGACGGTGGGGCGCGAACGATCATTATCAGCGACGACGAACATCGAACGGAGCTGTTGGAGGCCGTGAAATCGGCTCGCGGTGGAGACGGCCACGTTGTGGCGTTCATTACCCCGAGCGTGCTGTATGACTCCAGAACACTGGCCGAGATCGACGACGCCTATCGGCGATACACGGAATTCGAGGCGTTTCGACGACAACTCGCCGCAGTATCACGCGTCAGCGCCTACGAAGTCGGACCGACTGACCGTCTCACAACCGTTCTCGCTGCCGGCAAAGCGGAGCGTCGAGCGAAACAATGACCGCACAAGCAAACGACGACCCGGACCCTGAAGGGTGGTCAAAAGCCGGCGGCAGTCGCTCGTGGGTGGAGGCAATCCGGTGGCGGACCGACACACCGATTCTCGGGGGGGTGGCACTGCTCGCGATTTTGGGGGTGTTTTGGTGGCTCGGCGGCATCCGCGGAGCAGTCGCGTGGGTGTTCGTCGCCGGAGCGTGGCTGCTGTGGCCGCCCATCGTTCCCGTCGCAATCGGGCAGTTCGCGCTGCTCGTGGTGCTGCCCACTGACGCCGCGCTTACGACGATGCTCCCGGCCGAAGCCGCAATTTTGACGCCGCTCCTTGCGGACATCCTTGGCGGACGAGATACGACGGCCGTCATCGATGCCGCCCTGTTCGTGTTCGTGGTCGGCATCGGTGGCGCCTTGATGCTCCTCCTCGCTGAGGTGGGCGGCCTTATCGCCGCAGGAATCGTGTTGCTACTCGCAGCCGGTATCGGCTCGTATCTGCTCCACCGCTCACTTCTGTTGCAGCTCGGCCATCTCGATGAGAATGGCTGAGGAAAGAACCAAACGAACAGGTCTGATACGAGCTGGATTTGTAGCCCGAAAAACGGTACTGTAATCCGACACCGACTCCAGCCGTCTGCTAGCGACGAGACACATTTGGTCCCACCGATGAGTACGAATAGTCGACTCGACTCGGACGCTGATGGCGAAGACGATGGCGGTGAATCCATCGCCGAGTTACGCACACAACTCGAAGTCCTCACCGAAGAGAACGAACAGCTCCGTGAGTCCTACATCCGCGCAAAACAGACCCAATACCGGCGAACTGCCCTCGGATTGGGTCTCATCGGACTGCTTGCTGCAGCGGCGGGCGTGTTGCTTCCGGGGGCGCGTGATGTCCTGTTCGCACTCGGTGGCATTGGGCTGTTCGGGGCCGTCCTCACCTATTACCTCACGCCGGAACGGTTCGTCTCAGCCGATGTCGGTCGCGATGTCTACGCGGCGCTCGCCGGCAACGAAGCGGCTCTGGTGGAGGAACTCGGGCTCTCCGAAACCCGCCTGTATGTCCCCACGGAGAGCGGTGACGACCCCGTACGGCTGTTCGTTCCCCAACACGATGCGTATTCGATTCCGGAGGACGAAGCACTGAGAGACACCATCGTCGTCACAGAGCCCGACGACACACGCGGCGTTGCGTTCACACCGAGCGGTGGGCCACTTTTCGAGGCGTTCGAGGCAGCACGCTCCGGCCCGGCTGCTGAAACCCCGGAGGCCATCGCAACCCAACTGACCGATGCGCTCGTCGAGCAGTTCGAACTCGTTGACAGTGCCACACCCGAGTTGGACCCCGAGGAATCGCGTGTGACGGTCGCGATCGACGATACGGTGTATGGCACGCTTGCTCGATTTGACCACCCCGTCGCGTCCGTAATCGGGGTCGGGTTAGCAGCCGGACTCAACACACCAGTCACACTGGAAACAACGGCACCGGATGACGGCAAATCGGAGTTCCTGCTAACCTATCGGTGGGACGGAAACGAAGAGTAGGTAGCTCCTAGCAAGTATAATCGAGTCAGATACTCCAGAGTGCTCTCTGGCTGGCAAATTTAGAGACAAATTATTTTAGCGTGAATCACGCATTTCTCAATATGTCCCACGAGGTTGAGGACGAAACGACGGTGAATGAGAGCTACTCGGTTACCGTCCCAGCAGCGGTACGGCGGGCGGCTGGTGTCGAAGCCGGTGACAAAATCCGCTGGCACGTCGACGAGGATGGGGATCTCTCAATCAAACTCGTCAAGCAACACTACGGCGCGTTTTCACAGCTCGAGCCGGTCGATATAGGCGAACCCACCGACGCGGCCGAAGACCACGACCTCATTGCTGGAGACCACTGATGGCGGCCGTTGTTGTCGACGCAAACGTACTCATCGCGGCCCGTCTCTCCCGTGACCAGAACCACGAGCGTGGGAACGCGATTATCCAAGCAATCGACAATGGAACACTCCCGACAGCATACGTCCTGAGCGACGTTCTTGAGGAGGTTATCAACTATCTTCAAGCAAGAGCTGGGCACGACGTGGCTACCGAAACGCTCGATGCCGTCATCGAGAGCAGCGGATTCTCGCTCAAACAGACCACCAAATCCGATTTTGACACTGCCCGGTCGCTGTTTCGACGCTACGAGTCACTCTCGCTGACCGATGCTGTCATCGTTGCAACGATGAACCGGAAGGAAATCGACTACCTCTACAGCTTCGATGACGGATTCGACAGCGTTTCTGGGATTACTCGGCTCACAACACCTGAAAATCCGTTCGAGCAGTAGCGTCACCACATAGCGTTCCTCGAACGCAAGCAGTAGCCCCAACTGGGTGCAGACATACGAGCCGATATGGTCCCCACACGACGACGCCTCCTCCAAGTCGGCGGGGCAGCGATGCTGCCCGCGCTGGCCGGCTGTACGGCCGGCGGTTTGTTCGGGTCGAACGAACCGACGACCGAATACACCCTCAGTATCGATTCAATCGAGGTTGACCCAATCGAACACGCTCTCTACGAGCCTGACGATGGAGCAATATTCGGAGCGCCAGCCCGGACTGCACTTGCCGCGATTCTTCCGGACGGGCGCCATACGACGTACGGCTACCGACCGCTCCCGGAGGATGCCTACGTCGAGCACGACGATGCGTACTATCAGACGAAATACATCGTCACCGGGCGGTCGAAACAATCCCGTCAAATCGTTCGCGTGGACTCGATCCCTAAAGAAGACGTTCCCGAGGACGCCGTGTTAATCGACACGCTTGCACAGCCGAGTGCCCGCGTGCTCAAAATCCTCCACACCCACGCCCAGAGCAACGGCAAGGCGAGTACCGCTGAAGTACTCCGTGGGGACGGCTACGTGTTGCGGCGGCCAGCAGAACGCGAGAGTCGGCTTGCAACCGGCGATGTCGACGGACGAATCGTCACGATGACCGACAGCGGAAATTGGGCGTATCGCGTCCACGTCACCGAAGAAGAACTCCGCGAACCAGCACACACGGCACTCGCCATCAAGGTCGCTGCCTCCCGCTCGCAGTTTCGGTCGGTCGTGTTCGGTTCCCGAATCGATGCCGAACTTACGCCAGCAGCACTTTCGAGCGACGCCCAAGAGCTGCTTGAACAGGCGATTGCGCGTGGGACGTATACGGAATCGGCGCCGATTTCGGAGCCATTGGACGCCCTCCTTGGCGCTCTCGGGCTCAAAGCAGTCGACAGCGCAGCGACCGGGAAACAGCTCTGGTACGACGAGCAGTTCTATCGATACGGGCTCTACATCGACGACGATTAGTGAGTCGATTTTCGCTGAGACGTAGCGTCGCTTGATTACGGCAGCGTCGGAGCATGTTCTACCCCTTGGTCAAGCCGTCCCGTGGCCAAATCCCGAAGTTTCTGGGCCGCCCGTAGGAATACGTCTCGAGAGGCTCTATTGGGATCCCATTCTTCAGATAAATTCCCGCCTGAAACAGTCGGTCGATGAGGGTGCGAATTTATCATCCCCGAAGAACGATTACTTTCCAGTTCCTCTCTATACTATGACCGAAGAACAGGGGCGTATTCTCGGGACCATCAGTATTGTTCTGTCAGTTCTGGCGTTGACCTATACCGCCCTCTGGTTCGCTGGAATCGTCTGAATACGCCTTACCGGACCGTTTTCGATACTTGTGACATCTGTATTGACCGGACCGAGTTAGAACCTGTCTTTTTCTGATGATTTCAAAAGAGCTTCTCTAGAACGCTACGGCAACGAATAGCGCTGGTAGCATCGGACGGCATACCGATACGATCCGTACGATACGCCGAACGTCACGGTGAGATACACGCCGAGACCGACAAGTACCAATGGTGTGGCGGTGAGGTGACCGGAGAGTCCGTACCAGGTCGTCAGCAACCCGATTACGATACCGCCGGCGACCACGAAGAGATACACGAGCATCACGATCGTCGAGGGCACGACGGTCACCGTCCCCCAGAACTCTCGCTCATCGTAAATCGGATACACAGCACCGAGGCCAACTGCAAAGAGGGCCGCTGCGAGACACATCCAGACCCCGGTCACCGCAAGCACGACAGCGTCGAGAAGTGGCGTTCCGAGAAGTGTCGATACCAGCGGCACGAGCGTCGCGATCGGGAGTCCAATGGCAAGGCCGGCGAGGAGTCGGCCACGAACGAGCGTTCGAGGTGCCGTCGGGGTGAGCAGAAGCAAGGGGAACTGCGGGCGGTCATCGCCGAGTGGGTTCAGCCCAAAGGTTGCACCGGCCAGATACGCACCGAACCCAACGCCGATTCCGGCAGTGATGAGACCGAATCCATCACCGGGCGACTGCGTGAGGGTCGACCCAATCGGCGCGATAAAGAAGACCGCCATCATGAGATGGGCGAGTTCCTGTGGCTGTCGCTTCGCACGGACGAGAACGGCCCACGCAACGTGCCCAGCTGGCCACCACTTGAACGGCGCCGGCGGTCTGAACCGGCCCGTCGACGGTTGGGCAGGTTGCGTGTCGGCTTGGGTGGCCGCGTCGGTAAACCACAGTCGAGACACCTGTCGTGTTGCGAGCGACAGGCCGAGTGGCGTCAGCGCGAGGAGGCCAACCAGCACGGCCAGCGAGCCGAGCGAGACCGACCGTGCCAGTGGGGTGCCGACGAAGGCTAGTGCAACGTAGTCGGCGACCGGCGGCAACGCGAATCGTGAGGCGGCGGCGCCACCCGAGAGCCCACCCTCGACCAGATAGCGGCCGAGAAACTGCGACCCAGCGACGAACACGACCAGTACGACGACGCCCACGATTTTCAGCAGACGATGGACGCTGGGCAGACGACGAAGGAGGAGCAGAATCGAGATTCCAAGTGCGTAGCCACAGACCGCCGCCCAACACAGCAGCGGCAGGCCGACAAGTGCGGCCGATAGCAAAAACGACGGTGAGCCAAGTCCAACGGTAAAGGCGGAGGTCACGGCCAACAGTGGGATACCAATCCAAATCGCCAGGCGGGCGATTTCGGCCACCATCAGCCCAAACACGACGGCCCGCGGATGAACGGTCGTCAAGATTAGCTCCGGAGCGTCGATACGGCCGATTCGTTCCAGCGTTCGCAGCGCTGCCAGCGCCACCAGCCCGATCGGCATGGCCGTTGCAACGGGCGCGAAATACGGAATCGACGCAACACTACGGGCAGTCTGTCCAACGAAATAGACCGATGGCAGAGCGATAAGGAGGTTTCCACCGAAGAACAGGAGAGCAATCGCGAGACCAGCCAGTCGGCGCTTACTTCCGATGTAGCCCCGGAGGCTTCGAACGAATTCAGCCCGTGCAATCCGTAGTCCGTGCCGACCGTCTTGGCGCAGGCTCATGACTCCTCAGCGGCGGTCTCGACGGTTTCGTTGCTCGTGATAGCGAGAAACGCGTCTTCGAGCGAATCGGTCTCGCCCGTCTCAGCGCGTGTCTTGACCTCGCTCGGCGAGCCTTCAGCGACGACTTGCCCATCAAAGAGGACGCCGATCTCGTCTGCAACGGCTTCGACGACCGGTAGGATATGCGTCGACAGGAAAACGGTCGTTCCAGCGTCGGCGAACTCGGAGATGGACTCACGGATGCGGCGGGCCGCTCGTGGGTCAAGCCCAGACGTCGGCTCGTCTAAAAACAGCACATCGGGGTCATGAAGGATACTTTGAATGAACGCAGTCTTCTGGCGCATCCCCTTCGAATACGATTCGATCTTCCGGTCGGCATCGTCACTGAGGTCAAACTGGTCGAGGTACTCGTCGATTCGGCCTTGGGCACGATCGGTCGGAATATCACGAAGATCGGCGACATAATCGAGCTGTTCGCGGGCACTGAACTCCTCGTACAGCGGCGGGGTTTCCGACAGATACCCCACATGAGGTGCGATGTCACGTCGGTTGGCAACGGGGATACCACACACGCGAACGCGACCGGCGGATGGCTGTGAGAGCCCGGTCAACAGCTGCATAGCCGTCGTCTTGCCCGCACCGTTCGGGCCGAGAAAACCGTACACCGTACCTGTCGGAATCGAGAGCGAAACACCATCGAGGGCAGTCGCTGTGTCATACGTCTTCCGGAGATCGACCGCCTCAATTGCAAGCTCGTCTGCGTTATGGGAGGGCATCGGACGCGTCCGTGTTGTTGATGTTATCGCCTAATCGTTACGAAATGGAGTGGGTCGTCCGTTCAGAATCGAAGGGATCAACGGCCGAATGACCACCAATACTACCGAGACAAACCGAACCACACAATTTTATGACAGCAGACGGAATAGTTCTGTGCGATGCCCTCCACAAGCACCACTAGAAAGGTTACCGACTGGGTGACGGCCCAGCAGAACGTCACCGTCTTCACAGCAATCCTCGTCGCGCTCCCGTTGTTGTACGCGTTCAATACGGTCGTGTCCGATTCCTCCGGAAGTTTCCTCTTCTTGATTACGCTCGCCGTCGTGGTCCCTACGGCATACAACGAACTGTGGCCGCAGTACGAACAGACGTGGAAAGCCATCGGCTGGGTCGTCGTTGGCTGTACGGTGGCGGCCATCGAATTTACTGGTATCTATCTGGTCAGTGTCGAACTCGGTGCCCCTTCCTCGCTCATTGCCAGTACCGCCGCCTTCCTCGTTACGGCACTCGGCAACATCGTGTGGCTCACCCTCCGAAAACGCCGGTGATTGCCCACGGCTAGAGACGTAGGATTTGTCTCGTTCTTGCTCCCACCCAAAATTGAAGGCCGTGCGAAAGAGCCCGAGCTACGCTGCCGTGACGTTCTCGAGTTCGCCGAGGTAGGTCTTCCGCTGGACGGTTCGGTCGCCGTCTTCCGCCCCCACCGAGAGACTGTACACGCGCCCACCCATGACACCAGTCAACTGATCCTCGTCAGTCTGGACGAAAAAGCCACGCTTGCCGTCAGCGTCGGGCACTTGGAGAACGGTGCCCGTCCGCGAGACTTCACCACCGGAGCGGTCAGACAGATACGAGATTTCGACACGGTCGCCGCGTTCAAATGCTTCAAACATACGTCCATAATTCAGCCGCCCCAAAATAAAACTGTAGTAGTATTACGATGGGGGCGAAACCAGATGCCACCGAGAGCGAGACATTAACTGGCGCAAACACGTACCAGAGACATGAATCGAAGGGAGGTCAGGGACGCTTGGGAGGCCATCGCAGCGACGTACGCCGACCGCCGGGACGCCGACGGCTCCGATGCGGCGCTGGTCGGTGAGTTGGCAGCATCGCTCCCGCCGGAGGCGACGGTCCTCGATGTCGGTTGCGGTGACGGCGCGCGGACGCTTTCGAACCTGCCGCCGGGCAGCGTTGGGCTTGACCTCTCTCGCGAGGGCTTGAGGCTGGCTCGTCAGAACGTCCCGGAGGCGCGACTGCTCCAGGGCGACATGACCGCGCTGCCCGTGGCCGACGCCTCTGTCGACGCCATCACCGCCTACCACGCCGTGTTTCACGTCCACCGCGAGGACCACCCGACGGTGTACCGCGAGTTCGCCAGAGTGTTGCGCCCCGGCGGGACGCTATTGATGACGCTGCCGAGCGGACGGTTCCACACCGTCCGGGAAGGGTGGATGGGCGGACGGATGCTGTTTTCGGCGCCCGGCCCCGAGCGAACCCGCTCGCAGCTGGCCGACGCTGGCTTCGAGAACCTGCGAACAGAGGAGGTATCCGACCCGCTGGGCAGCACCGCCACGTTCGTCTTCGCCGACCCCACAGCCGATGCTGGCGGTGACGACGGCGACATGTAACCACAGTCCCCAATCGGTATCGCCTTGCTTGTCTGCTGTATTTATATCTCCCTTTTTAGACGGGAAAATTCCTATTTTTATTACTCATTACGGAGGCTTATGTCGATAAGACGACGACGGTTCATTCAGTCACTGGTCGGCGGCGCGGCGGCAAGCGGTGTCGTCGGGACGGCGGCGGGCCAGTCCTTCGGCGGCGCGAACGACACGCTCGACGAAATCGAGATACTCACCGACGAGTACGGCAAGAGTCACGTCTACGCCGATTCGCTGTACGCTCTTGGATACGGGAACGGCTACGTTCAGGCCCGTGACCGCCTCTTCGAGATGGACGCGCTACGACACGTCGGCTACGGCGACAGTGCGGCGATTATCGGCCCGTCACAACTCTCTTCGGACATCTCGGTGCGACGTGACCTTTACTCCGAAGAAGAGATTCAGAGCATGTGGGACGACGCCTCCGAGACCACTCGTGAGATGGTCGAGGGGTTCTGTGACGGCGTCAACCGACGGATGGTCGAACTCGCCTCGAAAGGGAATTTGCCCGGTGAGTTCGCCGCGTTGGGGCATGCGCCCGAACCGTGGAAACCCGAAGACAGCGTTGCCGCAATCTCCTATGCCATCGGGTTCTTCGGCGTCTCTGGCGGCAGCGAACTGTCGAACGCCAAGACGTTCGCCGAGATGCTGACGCGCTTTGACGACCCCGAAGACGCCTTCGCGGCCTACGAGGACCGAAACACCCTCCGGACTCCTGAGGAACACTACACGACGATTCCGGAATCCGACGGGACCGTCGAATACGGCGAGACGGTGCCCGAGTCGTGGACGGACCTGCCGGCCGAACAGCGCCGGTTCGTCGAAGCGGCCCCCGGTGCCGAACCGTGGGGTATCGAGACGGACGTGACGATTCCGCCGGACATCGCCAACGGCATCCCAAAAGCACAGGGCCTCTTCGAGGGGTTCAAGTTCGGCTCCAACGCCCTCGTCGTCGACGGCGACCACACCGCGACCGGCAACCCGATGCTCGTTGGTGGACCCCAGATGAGTTACTTCAAGCCACCCGTCATCCACGAAGTCGGGTTACACGGCGCCGGCTTCGATGTCAGCGGCGTCGGCGTCGTCGGGGCACCCTCCATCGTCGTCGGTCGGACACCGAATCTCGCTTGGACGGTCACGTCCGGGCGCGATGACATGGTCGATGTCGTCGCCGTCGACCTCGATCCCGACGACAAGCACCGCTATCAGTGGGGCGAGGAGTGGCACACGATGTCGACGCAGACGGTTCGACACGCCACCTCCCCCATCGGCGGCGTCGTCGAAGGGGCCAACGAGGTGCGCTACGTGGAGCAAGAAATCGCCCACATCGAACAGGATGGCGAGGTAATGCCCGTGGTGGCGTGGAACCCGGAGGAGAACGTCGCCTACTGCAAGCGCAAGACGAGCCGCTACGACGAACTCTCCGGGGCGTTCCAGTGGGCAGAGTTGGGCCGCGTCGACAACGTTGAGGAGTTCGAACAGCAGTTAGGTGACTTCCCGTTTACCTTCAACTTCCACGTCATCAGCGACAACGCTTCTGACCCCGACATCGCCTACATCCACACCGGGAAAGTGCCGGACCGAAACACCGACTTCGACGGCCGGTTCCCGATTCCGGGCGGCGAGACACACTGGTACGGCACACGTGAAGGACTTGGCTTAGAGACGAAGGCCCGGGGCTCTTCACGAGGGTACTTCGCCAACTGGAACAACGGCCCGGCGGTCGGGTGGCGCGCCGACGACGCCGAACAGTCGTGGGGGTCGACCCACCGCGTCGAAGTGCTTGACCGCTTCACACGACGAAAGCTCGACGAGACGGGCGATGCCATCACCTACGAGGACGCCCAGTGGATAATCGAGGAGGCGGCGAAACACGACTCTGCCGCCCACTACTCCGTGCCGTACTTCATCGAAGCGGGACGCGACAGCGACGACCAACTCCTTCGCCGGATGGCCGATGAACTGGAAACATGGCTCGACGACGACTGCTCGTGGAAAAGCGAGGATGGCCGCTACGTCACCGGTGGCATGGCCATCTTCGAAGCCGTGCGAAAGGAACTCCAAGAGCGCGTGTTCCGCGACGAACTCGGCGACAGCGTCGAGTCGCTCGCCTACAACCCCTCCGGTGGTGGTGGCGGTATCAACGGCGGCCCGGACCCCCACGCTGCAGACCACGGCAACGCCAGTCAAGACCAGACATTCGTCGACGCGCTCCGCGGTGCGACGAACCACGACTGGTTTGCCAGCGTCGACAGCGATACCAAGCCCGGGGAAGGCAACCGGCGAAAGCGCCGCGACGAGACGATTCGCGCCGCGATGCAGTCGGCCGGCGATTCCCTCGTTGCGGAGTATGACAGTCGCTATCCAAGCGAGTGGCGACTCGAAGAGTACGTCTCGACGTTCACCGCGTTGGGTGCCACGCCAACGGAGACGATTCCCATGTCGAATCGCGCCTCCTACATGCAGGCCATCGAAATCGGTGGCGGCCTCGCTCGCTCCGGCGACGTGTTGCCGCCGGGCAACTCCGGACAGGTCAATCTCGCAGAGTTGGTCGCCGCACTCGCTGGCAGTGGCCCGGACCGACTGACCGACCAGTTGGCGCTGTATCGCGAGTACGGCTACAAACCCCACCCAATCACACGCGAAGACATCGAACAGGTGGCAACTGAGCAGCGGACGGTGCAAACGACCACACCGGATTTGGACGGCCCGGTTCGTGGCGTCCGAGAACTCTCCCGAGATGCCGCCTCGCTCGTGACCGGGCGACCGGGTGATTTACCGGAGGATCTCGGAACGCTGCTGGGGACTACCGGCGACACCCTCGCCGATGCACCGAACGGCATCCTCGAAGGGCTGTCCAGCGGCGTAGACGGCATGTGAACTGCCTCGGGGGCAAGCCCCGAGGCACTCGCCTTGCTTATCTGTAGACACTTTGGGACCCGGTGACGATTTGGCGGGCGGCGGCTCGGATGCGAAGCGTTTCGGTGACTCCATCGGGACCCTGTGCTCCTCATCGTATGCCGTCGCGAACAGATCCGTCCGCTCGGGAACGTCGTCCGGTCGCGATAACCGCGGTGGTCACCAATCGTTCGTCAGTCTCGTGGCGAACGCTACCGCTCGGGCCTCGATTCCGCACCAGCGTCCCGCTCGACGAGTTCCGCGAAGTTCCGCAGAAACGTCTTTTCGTCGGTTCCCCCCGCGTCGGCCGCAACGAGCAGTTCCTCTAAGCCGTCCCGAGAGTGATTGCAGCGCTGCTTGTCGCAGGGCTTACAGAGGTGTTCGAAGCGCTTGCCGTCGCGGTCCCAGCGGTCGCCGTACTTGTCGTATTCGCGAGCTGCCGACCGCGAGACGGTGTCGCCACAGGCGATACAGACGACCGACTCCGAATCGCCGGACGACGAGTCGTACCACTCACCCATGATACTCACCGACCTCCCAACGGACGTTCGTTTTGGGCTTCATATCTCAAACGACGCCCGCCAGCGGACCCTGAATTTTCCCGTATGCTCTAGGCCATTTATATTTCGGGAGTCATAGAACGAGTCCTACACAGACGAGCAAGGCGAATGCTGCGGTGGCATGTACTCAGTTTAGAGGATACCTCTCCCTTCGCACAGTGACCGCCGTCTCGACGATATAGAAAATTCACCCAGTTAATCACAAAAGGTCTAATGTAGTTGGTCACGACTACTCACCTGCACGCAGGCCAGTTCTGTGTCCCAACCACCGCACTGCTGCGTGCCAACCCGGTCACGTCACGTGACCGGGCTCGTACTACCGGATATCATATAAACAATAATCCAACCGACCAGCGGGATGCGCTCTCCCGTGCGGTAGCCGCGGGGTATTTCGAGGTGCCCCGACGGACGACACTCGTCGAACTCGCAGACGAGTTGGATATCTCCGATACCGCGGTTTCACAACGAATCAGACGTGGGATGGCGAACGTGCTTCAGGATTCGGCGTTGGCGTCCAAAGCGGGTACCACTACTGTTCGCAACGACGACTGAGACGTGAACGACTGGGGTCTCGGGCGCTCAGGTTTGTTCCTCTTTCCAGTCCGTATCCGTGCACTTTGGATACACAATCCGATAGCTCAGGGCGACTCCAACCTCGGTACCTGCCCGCAACCGAGACGCCGTTTCGAAGCGTGGCTCGAAGACATGTTTTAGCTCTCAAAACCACCGTGAAGGTGGTTCCGGCGTGTAGTGACAGAGAGGTTGGGACCAGTCTGTGTCTACACGCCGTCTTACCCTGTGTGCCAACCACACATAGAAGTACTGTGATTAACTGGGTTAATCATCTCACACGAGTGGTCATTCGACGCCCCCGGACCGGCGCCATCAGAGAATATTGTAACTATTCGAGTTACAGCCCTTGAGCACGAAACAATGTACTAAACACCTCGGGAGTAAACGAACCGTTAGCGGTTGAGGTTGGGACCAATGGATGATACGTCAAAGCAAGAACAAGCGATTGGATTGCTCCAGGAACTCGGGCTCAAAGAGTACGAGGCCAAGTCGTTCGTAGCGCTCACACGCCGACAGAGCGGCACGGCGAAAGACATCAGCGAGACGTCCGAAGTTCCCCGGACGCGCGTCTACGACGCGATTCGGGTTCTCGAAGAGAAGGGGCTAGTCGAGACCCAACACTCCAATCCACAGGTGTTTCGGGCCGTCTCAATCGACGAGGCCATCAACACCCTTCAGGCGGAGTACACAGAACGCACCGAGTCGCTCCGTGACACCCTGCAAGGGCTTGAACCGGTCGACGACACACAAAGCACGGAAGTCACTCACGAGGTGTGGACGCTCGCTGACGACCAAGGCATCACGAGTCGAACAGAACAGCTACTCAAGCAAGCGGAAGACGAAGCGATTCTCGTCGTGGGCCACGGGAGTGTGTTCACCGACCGGCTAGCCGAAGCGTTGCAGGCAGCCCAAAGACGGGGAGTGGACGTCATCATCGGAACCATCGACGAAGAGCTTCACGCCGAGATTCAGCGGTCACTTCCCGAGGTAGAGGTGTTCGTGTCGGGACTGGAGTGGTTGAGTCAGTCACCGGTGCCGAACGACGACACGGAAATCAGTCGGCTGTTGATGGTCGACCGAGAGGCGATTCTGGTGAGTTCGTTCGTCGAAACCGGCGAGGAGAGTCGAGGACACGAACAGGGTGTGTTCGGTCGCGGGTTCGACAACGGCCTCGTCACCATCGTTCGGCGGCTGATGGCAACCGGGTTGCCGTTCGAGACCGGCCAAGTGGATACCGAACCCTGAACAGCCCCATCGAATGCGGCGCTCAGGTGAGCCGCCAGAGCAGCGACCGGAGTTTGTAGCTCACCGACCCGTTCTGGTAGCCACGCCAGCCGCTCATCCCACCGCGCAGCGTCGCAGCGTCGTATCCTTCTTCCCTGAGCAGGCTGGTGGCGCGTTTCGCGACGACGCCCATCTTACAGACGACGACCACGTCTCGGTCGGTCGGGATGTCGTGAAGGTGACGCCGAAGCGTGGCGTCGTCACCCCCGCGTAGGTCGTCGTAGACGGCGACGTTGTGACTGTTCTCGATGGCACCCGACTGGAAGGAAGATTCCGGGCGAATGTCGAGGAGAAACGGGTCGGCATCCGTATCGGAATCGAGGCGGTCGGCCAACTCGTCCGGGCGAATACTGCTCATCGAAGGAAAGTTGGACTCGCGATACAAAACCGCGCTGTTTCGCTCTTTTCGTGTTCGCGAGAATCACAAAAATGGACGCAACGGCTCGCCGGTCGTGACCGACTCGTCGGCGACGATGCGGTCGTGAGCGACACAGACCGAGGTCACGACCAGCGCGGCGCCGATGCCAGCCACCCCCACCGGTGCGGTGAGGAGGTTGCCGGCGCCGGCGAGATACACCACCGAAAGCGCCCCGAGCCCGTTGAACGACCCATGGAAGAACGTCGCAGCCAGCACCGACTCCGCACGAACCGTGAGATACGTGTACACCGGCGATACGGCCACCGTCGCGACGGTCATCACGAAGACGCCGACGACCGGCGCCTCGGGGAAGTTGTGGCCCTGCAGGATGATGGGTGCGTGCCAGAGTCCCCAAACGGCACCTGTAAGCACCGAGACCTTCCAGAAGCCGAGCGGCGACAGTTCCTCGAGCAACAGACCGCGCCATCCGAGTTCCTCACCCAGCGCGGCGAGGGCGTTAATCGTCAGGCCGGCACCGAGTCCCTGGACGGCGAACAACAGTGCGGGCGGTCCCGGGAACGCTTCGAGTTGGGCGACGGCCTCGTCGACCTGCGGCTGTGGAAGGCCGAGGTCGAGGAGATACGCGCCGTAGTCTGTCGTGACCGACACGCCGGGCAGCAGCGCGCCGACGCCGATGGTCGCGGCGACGAGGACGAGCGGTGCAAGCCAAGCGACGGCGACCCACCGAATGCGACCGATGTGCAGGCCACAGCCGTCACGAATCGACCCCGCGGCGCGGTACTGGACGAGTATCGCTGCGACCGCCGGCGCCCACATGAACAGGGCGACGACGAGAACGGTCCCGGTAATCGTTTGCAGTTCGACACCGGCAACGTAGAGAGCGCCCGCACTCGTCCAGGAAATGCCGAAAGCGAGCGCGAGGAACGCCCCCACCTTCCGAGTGTCGACCGCGTCGAACGCTGGTTCAGCGGCAGTTCTGGAGGGCATTGGTGAGTCTGGACCGCCGGGCCTCAAAAACGTAGGGCCCAGGGGCTACTCGTCCTCGGCGGGACGGCGGTCAGGAATCAAATCGAACTCTGGTTCGATATCACCCAACACGAGCAGGGCGTAGTACCGCAGGTACGCGAGCACCGGAACCTGAGCGAGCGCCGCGAGGACGATGAGCGCCACGACGAACACGGCCGCGAGCACACCGAGGATGACGAGTCCGGCCGTCGAGAACGACAGCGTCAGATACGTGATTCCTCCGAGAATTGCCAGCGGAATGGCCACGATGACCGCACCGATACCGACCGCGATCGACAGCAGGAAGGCGGCGACGATACCCAGACCGAAGGCGACGAGCGCGTAGGCGAGGTACTGTTTCCATTCGGCTTTCAGGGACGACCAGAGTCGACCCCACGCGGCGAGGACGCCGCTGTCGTTTTGAATCATGAGCGGAACGACGAACGCGGTCGTGAAGGCGTTGATGACCCCGTAGACGAGTGCCGCGAGGAAGATGAGCGGAATCCCGATGACGAAGGCGGCGATACCCGGGGCAGCGTTACCGGTGAGCAGCGGCACCAACAGAAGCGCCAACCAGCCGACCACGAGCAACAGGAAGGGGAGACCGATAAGGAGACGAAAGCCGAACAGGCGGAGTCCCTGTCTCCACCGTCGATTCCAGTAGCGCCGAATCGACACCTCGCCGCTGCGGAGCGATTCGATGAAGACGAACTCCATTATCGACCCGATTATCGCGAACGCGAGGCCGATGAGGAGAACCACGGCAACGACGAGGCCGACAATCAGGAGGAAGTCGTCCGGAAGCGTCGAGGGAATACCGTCGGGCAGCTGCCCCGGCTGTTGTCCCGGCGTGTCGCTCGGCGTCCCACCGGTGTTGAAGTTCCCCGTCGGTGCACTCGTCGACCCGCCGATAAAAAAGGCGACGAGGGCGAGTTTGAGCCACCGCCGTAACTCGAACGGGAACAGGAACTCCCGTGTGACATCTATCGCGTCGCTAACGTCGTCGATGGCATGGAGGGCCATACAGAGGTAATCGGCGACATCCCCGATAGCGTTTTGGGTGGTTCTCAACCGCTGAGACACCGTCGGAGACGACAAAAGGCGTTGACGACGTGTCAGAAGCGTATCAACACCCATACCACGAGCCCTTCCTACTCGAGAAAACCCAGAATCGGGAGGGCGCGAACTAATCCTTCCGTGACCAGGCGACAACCACTACCGCGAGGGCGATGACCAAGAGGCCGAAAAGCGCCGCGGTCGGGATGCCGCCACCGATGCCAGCCGTTGGCTCTCCGGGAGTCACCGTTTCGTCACCGAAGCTCGCTGTAATTGGGACGACTCTCGTGACACGCGCCGTGCTCCCGTTGGCTCTCTCGATGGTGAGCGTGACGGCCGTTTCCTCGCTCGTCTTCGCCGGCAATTCAAGCACTCGTCCGTGTCCGTCGACGGTCCCATCACCCTCGATGTCCCAACTGTATGCCTCGACGGCATCTTCTGTTACCGCTGGTTCTGCGGTGAGTTGGACCGAATCGTTCTCGCTCGGGTCGTTCGGGCTGTACCGGAACCACGCTCCACTGTCCGTGGCCGTTTCGGTCGTCGACGCCGGGGTCGGGGTCAGGGTCCCAGTCGACGAACTTTCCGTCCCCGACTCGGTTGGCGTCGGCGTGACGGTCGAGGTCGGAGAAGTCGTCGGTGTCGGTGTGAGAGTTGGCATTGGCGTCGTCGGAGTGGCTGTTGGCGTCGGGGTGAGCGTCGCCGTTGGTGTCGGCGTCGCGTCGGTCACGGAGAGGGTACCACAGGACGCGGTGTCACTGGACTCACCACCGCTGTAGGACCAAACTTTCACCCGCGGTTCGTAGGTCCCTGGCTCGGAGTACGAGACCGTCCTCGAAGGTTGGGCGGTATACTGCCCGAACGAGCTATCGCCGTATCTGTCGTACTGGTAGTCATCGGCGTTCTCGGAAGCCGAGGCGTCGATGGTCACCGACTCACCCACCTGGACGTTCGTATCCGAGACCGTACATCTGGCAACCGCAGTCGATGTCGGGGTGGGCGTCACCGTTGGCATCGGGGTCGATGTCGGAGTGGGCGTCACCGTTGGTATCGGGGTCGATGTCGGAGTGGGCGTCACCGTTGGCATCGGGGTCGCCGTCGGCGTCGGGGTCGGCGTCGCTTCGGTCACCGTGATACTGCCACAGGATGCGACATCACTGGATTCGCCACCGCTGTAGGACCAGACTTTCACTTGCGGATTGTAGGTCCCCGCTTCGGAATACGTGACTACTCTCGAAGACTGCGTGGTGTACTCGCCAAACGATTCATCGCCGTATCTGTCGTACTGGTAGTCATCGGCGTTCTCGGAGGCCGAGGCGTCGATGGTCACCGACTCACCCACCTGGACGCTCGTGTCCGAGACGGTACAGCTAGCGACGGGATGGGTGTTCGTGGTAGCCAGCATCGTCGGCGCCACGTCGCCGCCAGACACCGTATCGCTCGTCGTGCCCCCACCGACGGCCGGAGTCGCACCGAATATCAGAACCCCCACCAGCGCCAGCAGAACGACCACACCACCCACGTAGCTGAGTCCCAAGTGACGTCTCGGCGTCGCCCGATTACAGCGGTTCCACTCGTCTGTCTCGTCGTCAGTCCATGGATTCATCCCGATTCACTACTCCCGTGACCCACCCAATGCCGTCGGTACACTCCGGTGTGAGTGTCGGTGAGAACGGTCCCGCATCCCCTGGATTCGGCGGTTCCTGGCCTCACCGTGGTTGTTGTCTCTGTGCGACCTCATCTGTGCTTGTTTCTCCAACCCCCGATATAAATCTAAGCGTGGATTACGGCGGTAACCACGGTTACGCGCGGAAAATCCGAATCGTACTCGAGTAGTCAGGGATCCGGTCTTCGGCTCAACGCGTTACGAATCATTCGGAGGTGTCGGGTCGGGACGCTGCCCTGCGGAAGTCACGGCAGAAAAGAGGCTTCCAGCAAGTCCGAGTACCCCGATCCCGAGCGAGGCGAGAACAATCGTTCCGGACGTACCGTACCCTCTCGCCTCGATTCGAACGGCCCAGAGCATCAACACGATACTGAACAGGAGAGCATCTCTCGACAGGGACATCTAGTAGGGCGGGAACGGCAGCCGTATTAAGGATTTTTCACCCCACTCGGGGGAGTCCGATATCGGCGATGGAGCAGACGCTACCGAGAGTTAGCAATCACCGCTGAGATGCAGAACGTATCTCAGCCTATCTGGACTGCGAATACGATCTGATTGTTCAGCATAACGTGAAGTGGCTGGCCAGCGTCGTCCCACGCTTGTGTCTCCGAGTACGGCGAGTCCCGAGTCGAATCGATAAAGGAGACCTCCACGTCGTAGTCACTCCCCATTATTACGTTGTTGTTGATTACCGTCTGTTCGTTCGGACTGAGTTCGAGTCGGGTGTCGATTGGGGAAGCCTCGCTGTCCCGTTGTGTGACGGTCAAATCGACGGTCCGTGACACGCCACCATCGTTGTGTACGATCACATCAGTTGCCCCCCGGCTACTCGCGAAGGGACCGCTACACCCGGAAAGACCCACGAGAGTCATCGAGCCAACGCCGCCGAGGAAGACACGCCGAGACCAATTCGAGCGCATATTTCGGGGTCAGAACAGGTGCATAAATATCTTCTCCAGAACCCCTTGGAGACGGTATGTGGTCTATCGGAGCGCTGCGGTCTGCGTTCCACGCGAACAGCAGCTATAGGCGTTCGAGCGCCCCGTACTCAGTCGACCCACGTTCGTGTGAGTTCCTCTCGTGGTGTCGTGGTGTACTCCCCCTCCTCGAAGACGGTCACACGCCCCGTCTCCGCGCTCAGCGTAATCGTCGTGACCACGTCCGGCCGAGCGGACGTATCGAGTGCGCTCATGTGCCGAGACCCCATCCAATCTGCGTACGGACTGGAGTCCTCCCGAGAACGTTCCGACTCCGGTGAGTAGCTTCGGAACCGGACCAGCTGTTCCTGTACGACACCGTCGACACTCACGACCACCGCGCCGTCACGGGTGCGAGCGACCTCGGTCGTCGCCTCGTAGAAGCCGTCCACATCGTCGAGGATATCACGATTGTCGACGTCGGGCCAGCGATTGTTCCCCATCGGGTCCGCGTGATCCCGGACGGTGGGCCCAGAGACGACGGCGAAATACAGCCCCGGGCCCGTGACGTACGGCCCCTCCCAGCGCTGGAATGACAGGCTGATGTCCTCCACACAGACTCGAATCCGGTCTATCAGCTCCTGCACCCGTTCGTGTGACCGATACTCGATGTCCAACGGGTCGGCGGCAGTCATACTCCCCACTCGTGTCGGGAGGGATATAGAACTCCGTACACGTCCCGTCTCGGCGTTCGTATCGGCAAACGGTGAAGGGAGTGCCCCACCAACGTCCCACCAGAGATGTACGACCGAATCGTAATCGCCGTCGATGGGAGTGAAGAAGCCCGTCGAGCGGCGAGACGGGGGCTCGCACTCGCGAAGGCCTTCGATGCGGAGGTGGATGTGGTCTCTGTCGTCGAGCGGAAAACGCTCCGACTGACGGAGACAGCCGACGAGAAGCGCGAGCTGCGAGAACGCGGCGAGGAAGCCCTCGCAGAAATCGAGGACATTGCAGCAGAGGTCGGCCACACCGTCCGGACGGAACTGCTCGAAGGCAAGCCCGCCGCCCAGCTCTGTGGCCACGCAGATTCAACTGACGCCGATTTACTCGTCGTCGGGAGACAGGGACGAACGGGGCTCGGTCGCCGTCTGTTGGGCGGCGTTACCGAACAGATCCTCCATCGGGGCGACACGCCTGTGCTCGTCGTTCCGGATGGCGACGGGAACGAACTGGACGCCGACTATTCGGACGTTCTCATCCCGACGGACGGCAGCGACAACGCCGAGGTCGCGGTCCCGCACGGTATCGGGGTCGCCGAACGCTGTGGTTCGACGCTCCACGTGTTGAACGTCGTCGACCTGCAAGCTGCAGGCGGCGTGTTCGACGCCGGCGGACTCGACCGGGCGTTCATCGAACGACTCGAAGCGAGAGGCCAGGACGCAGTCGGCCGCGTCGCGACGGACATCACGGAATCCGCCCCGTCGCTGACGGTCGAGACCGCCGTCGAACGGACGACTTCGATGGACGGGGCGGCCGCCGGCATCGAAGAATACCTCGAGGAGAACGGAATCGACCTCGTGGTGATGGGGTCACACGGCCGGTCGAACCTCAAGCGTCAGCTCCTCGGTAGCGTCGCCTCGACCGTGCTTCGGACGGTCGACGTTCCGGTTCTCGTGGTGAAACGACCCGACTGACCCGGGCGGCGAAGCGACGGGCCGCGCGACGAGACCCCTCGAGTTGATTTATCTCGATTCCCGCGGTAAGAGCAGTATGTCGAGTTCGGAGCCATCTCCCTCCCGACGCCGCTGGCCGCTGCTCGCGGCAGCGCTCGGGGTCATCATCGCCGCCATCGCGTTCGCCCGTCGCCGGTTTGCCACCGAAATCAACGACCACGTCGATGCCCTCTACGGGGCGGCCGACGCCGAGCAGCCGACGCCTCACCTGTTCGAACCCGACGACATCGCGTCGCTGCCGGCGCCGGTTCGTCGCTACTTCGAGCGCGTCCTCGAACCGGGACAGCCCCACGTCCGAACGGCGCGATTGCGACAGCAGGGGACGTTCCGCCTTGGCGGGGCCGACGCCGACTGGCGCCCGCTGGAAGCGACCCAGCACGTCACCGTCCGGCCACCGGGATTCGTCTGGGACGCACGTATCGACATCGCACCGCTGATACCCGCCCGCGTCGTCGACCTGTATCGAGCGGGCGACGGCATCCTGAAAGCGCGGCTGTTCGGCGCCATCCCCGTGGCGAGCGCCGGCCCCACCCCGGAGATGAACGAGGGCGAACTCCTCCGGTATCTCACCGAGGCGGTCTGGGTGCCGACGGCATTGTTGCCCGAGGCGGGCGTCACCTGGGAGGCCATCGACGACGGCTCGGCGCGTGCAATCCTCGAAGACGGCGACGTGACGGCCTCGGTCGTGTTCCACTTCGATGCCGACGACGAAATCGAGCGCGTCACTGCCGAACGCTACCGACAAGAAAACGACGACTACGCCTCGTGGACTGGGCACTTCTGCGCCTACGAGCGTCGCGATGGCATGCGAGTGCCGACCGAGGCGGAGGTGGCCTGGACCCTCCCTGACGGTGACCTCCCCTACTGGCGGGCGACCATCGAAGACATCGAGTATTCGGTGTGAGGCGACTCCGTAATATCAGGGCCGGGCACCGGCATCCGTCGCGTCCGGCATCTCGCCGTCGGTAAGTCGTTCCCGGCCGTAGACGGCGATGACGGCGAAGACGATGAAGACGTACACCGCGAGGTGGACGACCGTGACGACGCCGACGGCGCTTTCGTCGATGATGCCGTCGATGACGATTTGGTCCGCCGCCAGCGGAATGACCACGTCGGCGGTGTTCGCCATCGCGTGTAGCACCATCACGAGCAGAAGGCTGCCGGTGTTGTTGTACAGCCACCCGAGCAGAATCGACAGCGTGAGAATCCCGCCGACCCAGCCGAGCGTGTTGACGAGCGGGAAACTGGAGTGCGGCGTCACGGGGATGACGAAGTAGGGGGCGTGCCAGCCGGCCCAGACGACGCCGATGAGTAGACTCGCCGGCACCGCACCGTAGCGCTCGTTGAGGTGTGGCTGGGCGAACCCACGCCAGCCGGGTTCTTCGTTGAGACCGCCGCTCAACAGCAGCGCGAACAGGAAGATGGCGGCGAACAGAATCGGCGAGGGAAACGCCTGCGCGAGGTCGACGGGGCCGCGAACGACGACGAGCACGAGCGTGATACCCACAGCCGCTGCAATCGGGAGGCCGGCGGCGACGGCCCACCACTTCCAGCCGACCCGCCAGCGAGTAATCTGTCGCGCCCACGCCCGAACGTCGTCGCCGCGCAGCCACGTGACGACCGCGGCGCTAATCGGCGGGCCGAAACTCCCCACGTAGACGAGAATCGCGGCCGACCAACTCGGCTCCATGAACACGGCCGGCGCCGAAACCACCCACGTGTAGAGGTACGCGCCGAGAAAGAACGCGACGACTGGACGGTCCTCGACGAGCGGTATGCTAGAACTTCCCATAGAAGGACACTCCTCGGAATCGCATTAAACGCTTTTCCGCTCCAAGGAGGGACCCGTCACCGCACAGAAACGGTTCGTCGTTCAGTCGGCCGTCGCCGCACAGTTGTTCGGTCCGCGTTCGAGTTGCAGGGCGCGTTGTCGTGGGATGTCGCGTTGGCCGAGGTTCGTCGCGATGAGCTGGGTGTGATTCGCGGGCCGCGGCGGCATATCGGCGAGGACGGCCTCGACGAACTCCGCTTCGGGCAGCGACAGGATGTCGAGTCGCTCGACGACATCGCGTAGGGGGGCCGTGTAACTGCCGTCGGCAGCCGGTTCGGCGTGGGTCCCGTGGTGTCCCGGCGCGATGAGCGTCTTGTCGGGCAGCGTGAGAACCCGCTGTTGCAGCGACTGATACAGTTGGGCTGCGGCTTCCGGTGCGCCGTCGGCGCCGGCTTCGAGGTCCGGCCGGGCCACGCTGCCGACGAACAGCCCATCGCCGGTCAGCAGGACCGCCTCGTCGACGTAGTAGGCGGTCATCCCCGAGGTGTGTCCGGGCGTGTGAATCGCTTCAATCGTGCTGTTCCCGACTTCGAGCGTCTCACCGTCGGCAATCGTCTCGTAGGGGATGTCGTAGTCGATGCCGCGGTCGACCGCGGCCGCGGGGACGACCGCGGTTGCGTCGGTGTGTTCACCGAGTGCTCGGACGCCGCTGACGTGGTCGGCGTGGACGTGCGTGTCGACGGCATAGACGAGTTCGCTCCCGTAATCGGCCGCAACGTCGACGTACTCCTTGGCGAAGGCCGACAGCGGGTCGATGACCGCCGCTTCGTCACCGGAGACGACGAGATACGCCAGACAGCCGCTGGAAGGGCGCCGAAACTGCAGCACCGTCGCATCGGCATCCGTCGTCAGTTCCGTGTACACCGAGAGGTCCGCCCACGCCTCCATCCCGCCAGCGAGATTTCGGACGTCGACGTCGGCCCGCCGGAGGTGACGCGCCGACTCGCGACTGATTTTTCCCGTCCCACAGACGGTCACGACTGTCTCGGCCGGATGGTCGGCCAGCACCTCCGCGGGGTCCGATTGGGTCAGCGTCCGGTCGGGCACGTTCACCGTCTCGACGCTCGGCCCCTCGATGTGCCACTTCTCGTACTCGTGCGGTTGGCGCACGTCGACGACCGTGACCGGTTCACCCGCCTCGATGTGCTCGTACAGTTCTTCGGGCGTCATCTCGGGGACGGAAGACATGGTTCTACCGAGTCAATCTCATCGCAGGAACAAAAATGGTTCGGCAATATTGTTCTATTTACGAAATTCTATCGAACCGAAGTGAGTGCTAGTATCGCGATACGAAGGGTTCACTCGAGGTGACACCTCGCGTTATCAGGCCTCGATTGCTCAGTCCAGTTTGCCCTGCAGGACCTTTGCCGCGGTAAGCACCGGGTCCCACACCGGACTGAACGGCGGCGCGTACGCAAGGTCGGCGTTCTGCAGTTCCTCGACGGTCATCTCCGCGGTGAGGGCCGTCGCGACCGTGTCGATGCGTTTGACGCCCTCTTCGCCGACGAGGCTACTGCCGAGGACGCGACCGGACTCCCGGTCGGCCATTAGCGTGACGGTCAGCTCCGAGCCGTCGGGGTAGTAGTGTGCCCGCGAGGCCGCCGAAATCGTCACCGAGACAGGGTCGAACCCGGCATCACGTGCTCGCTCTTCGTCGATAAGCCCGGTCCGGGACGCACCGAGGTCGAAGGCCTTCACGATAGCCGTCCCGGCGATGTCGCCCGTCGGCGTCGGTGACCCGGAAATCGTTTGGCCGATAGCGCGGCCGGCGCGGTTGGCCGTCAGCGCCAACGGGACGTGGTCCGGTTCGCCGGTCACCACGTGGCGTGCCTCGGCACAGTCGCCCGCAGCGTAGACGTTTTCGTAGTTCGTGCGGCCGTAGTCGTCGGTCGCGATGGCGCCGGTCGGACCCAACTCGATGCCGGCGTCCTCTGCGAGGTCGACGTTCGGTGCGACACCGACGCCGACGATAGCGATGTCGGCTGGCTGGGTGTCGTCTTCGAGTTCGACGACCTCGACGGAGCCGTCGCCGTCGAACCCGGAGACGGCAGTTTCGAGGTGGAGGCCAACGCCCTGTTCTCGCAGGTGCTCTTCGACGGTTTCCGCGACCGTCTCCCCGAAGGGCTGGAGCACGTGCGGCAGCATCTCGTAGATGCGAACGTCGACGCCGCGTTCGGCCAGCGCCTCCGCCATCTCGATTCCGACGTAGCCGCCGCCGACGATGGCGGCCGTCTCGGGGGAGTGCTCGCTGACGTACGTCTCGATGGCCTCGGCCTCGTCCATGTTGTGGATGGTGAATACGCCGTCGAGGTCCATCCCGTCGAACGGCGGTTCGATCGCGGTCGCCCCCGTCGCGACGAGGAGGTCGTCGTAGGGCTGTTCGAACGTCTCCGTGCCGTCGTCGACGGTGACCGTCTGTCTCTCCGGGTCGATACCGACGACTTCGTGGCCGGTCCGCAAATCCACGTCGCGCTCTTCGCGGAACTCCTCGGGCGTGACGGTGACGAGGTCGTCAATGTCGTCGACGGCGCCCTTCACGTAGTACGGCATCCCGCAGGCGGCGTAGGATACCCACTCGCCCTTCTCGAAGACGACGACGTCCATCTCCGGGTTATCGCGTTTGACCTTGCTCGCCGCGCTCATTCCCGCTGCGTCTCCGCCGATGACGACAAATGTATCACCCATACGTCATGCTTCACGCGGCAGCGCCAAAAGTATTTCTCAAAATCCACAATACTGAGAACGGCCAAGCCGGTCGACGCCCTTGGGGGGCCGTGTTCGCGAGCGAAAACTGTCAAGGGAGTCCGCCGCCTCTCTATGCCAATGAACAGCACCGACGAGTGGTACGACACCGAGGCCATCTCTGACGGCACCTACCGGATTTTGGAAGGCCCCTACTACGGGATGTATCTGGCCGCCGGAGCGGAGCGGTCGTATCTCGTCGATGCGGGCATCGGCATCGGTGACCTCCGTGCGCTCGTGGAGGGGTTGGTCGACACCCCCGTCACGCTGTTGCTCACCCACTGGCACTGGGACCACATCGGCAACGCGGCGCAGTTCGACGACGTTCGCATCCACGAACGGGAACGCTCGCCGACCGGCCGGGTCGCACTCGACGGTCGCTCCGAGGAGTTCCTCGGGCGTCCGGCGAACTTCCTCAAGCGCTGGCGAGCCGCTGGGGAGGCGTTGCCCGACGGCTTTGATGCTGACGACTACGCCATCGAGCCAGTCGAGAACCCGACGCCACTGTCGGGCGACGAGACCTTCGACCTCGGCGACCGAACGCTCGAAAGCCTCCACCTTCCGGGACACTCCCCGGGACAGTTGGGCTTTCTCGACCACCAGTCGGGCGTCCTCTACGGCGGTGACGTGATACACGTCGACGAAGGGCTGTACGTCCACCTCGAAGGCGGTGACTTGCGAGCCTATCTGGAGACGTTCGAACGACTCCGCGAGTTGCGAGACGCCGGCGTTTTCGAGACACTGCTCACGAGTCACAACCCTCCGTTCGCCGGTGCGGAGTTGGCGATTCTCGACCGACTCGAAGCCGGGCTTCGACGCATCGTCGACGGCGACGCCGACTACGAGGTGGTCGAGACGGACTGGGGTGACGCTCGTCGATACGAGTTCGGGGGGTCAGTGGTGTTTACCGAACCGTAACGAGCGTCGCGGTTCGTTTCAGGCAGTCATCTCAGCCACACGGCGATGATGGTGAGCACGAACGCGAGGAGGGCCAAGAGCAAAACGCTGCTCGGACTAATCGAATCGGACTTCGGGGAGGGCATCAGTACGAACTTGACACCAGTGGATTATAAAACCAGCCAGTATTCCCGAGACGCAACGAGCGCCCACTCGCTTCAGCCGTCAGTCCATCCGGTCGTATCGACGACTTCGTTCGTTTCCAGGTCGACGATAACACTGAAGTACAGTTCGTCAGCAACCGGATTAGAGACTCTGACAGCGACTTCGCCGTCGACGTAGTCGGGGTCTCGGTCGACGACGACGCTTCCATCGGACTTCGCCACATCGAACGTGTAAGTGGTGCCGTTGTCACTTTCCACATCACCTGCCGAGGCGGTGCCGTTGAGACGCACCGAAGACTCCGCTGTCAGTTTATGAACCGGGTCGACAGTGAGTTCGTAGCGATTCAACTTCGCCAGAGACCGTTGAATGGTCTCGTTGTCCCGGGCGATTTCCTTGGCCCGTCGACGCTCGGCGGGGGATACCGGGTCGGCAGTCGCCGTGTGAACCGTGTACTGCCGGCCATTGGTTCGTTTCACTTCGAGACTGTCGACCCGCTCCATGTTGCCGACGACAGTCGTCTGCTTGTCGCCGTCTTCGAAGGTGACGTTCTGTTCGGAGACGACGAACGCCGGCGACGACTCGGCGTCTCGGAAGGAATCAGTCGCGTCGACAGTGGCTCCGGTAACCGCGAGGCCGACCCCGAGGAGAGCAAGCCCAGCGAGGAGAGCGAGACGTGCGCGCAGGTCAGTCATCGTTATGTACAGTATTCGATGAAACACCAAATCAATGCTCTGCTGAAACGCGTTGGAAACCGGTTTGAAAGGCGTTTCACAGGTGTTTCACGCCCGTTTTTCGACGAGAGAGCGATACTCATTAAACGGTGCCGCGAGAGACGTATCGGTATGGACGTGCCGGCCCTCCACGGCAAGCGACTGCTCGCAGCGATTCTCTTCGTTGCTGCGACGCTCGTCCTTGCCCTCCAGTTGATTACGCCCACACCAGTCGTGGTCTCGCTCGGGCAAAGTGGCGCAGAAACCACCCAGTTAGGCGAATACTTCACGTACCCCGAAGTCGCCGTCGTCGCCGTCGCAGCAACACTCCTCGGCGGGAGCGGTGCCTACCTCCTCCTCGAAGACCGCCCTCGGGAAGTGAACACCGAGACGCGAGAGCGTCAACAGACAACGACACCCGTCGGCCGAGGCACCGACAACGCGGACGCCGTGCGCGGCGACGGTGACGGTATCGCTCAACCACAGTCGGAAGCTTGGGACGAGACGATCGAGCGCTTGCACAACAACGAAAAGACCGTGTTCACCATTGTTCGGGACGCCGGTGGGAAACTCCCCCAGCGTGACATCGTCGAGAAAACCGACCTCTCGAAGGCGACGGTCAGCCGGACACTGGATACCCTCGAAAGCAAGGACCTACTCGAGCGCAAACGACGAGGGATGGGAAACGTCGTTGTTCTCACGTAGCCGCTACAGCCGCTGAAACGGCTTCCGAAACCGCTTCGGAACACATTTCCAATCAAACACTTTCAGGTCTTTCTTCGAAGGGTACGACGAGAGCACCACCCCACCGGCGGACCCGAACCCTCGCTGATTTCGAACGGTTTGCGAGGGGTAGACGGTCGATTTACTGTATCCACCGGCCAGGCGTGGCGGCTCTCACATGAGGTGAACGAACACGATGCGACACAAACTAGCCGTCCTGGCGGTCGCCGCACTGCTTGCCCTCAGTACAGGCGGTGTCGTCGGCGCGACCCTGGACACCCCGACCGATGAATCGACAGAAACCGAACTACCGAACGACCACACCGTCGAGAATGTCAATCCCGACGAGCTGAGCGAGGAAGAAGCCGACCGCGCCCTCGAGGCGGCGTGGGCGAACGAAACCGTACGGAGTTACTTCGACGACGACACAGGCGTCCACTTCAAACTCTGGGCCTCGGCGTTCGACGAGGACTCGGTGTCCGTTCACGCGGCACCCGTCGACGCCCCCGATGACACGCGAGTCATCGCCGAGGTCGACCTCACCGACGGAGTCGTCACACGGACCCACGAGCCCGTCCGACTCAACGCCTCCAACGCCATCGAAATCGATGGGAGCAACTACGACATCGAAACCGTAGATGCCCAGAAACGGGCCGACAGCGACGAGAACGCCACGCGAATCAGCTCCGATGAGCTCCATCAGGTCCAACTCAACGAGAGCTCGATAGAACGTGGCGGTGACGGAACGTTCACGATGGAAGTCGAAGGCGACGAGGAGGTAAGCGACTCCGAGGAGATTACTCGAATCGATACCGCACCGGAGAACTGAACCACCGCAGGGGGCTGAACGGCAGCCACCTCCGGCTTTCCTCGCTCACCGTTTCGGTCTCGAACCCCAATAGTAGTCATTAAGCCATCGTTTAATCGGCGGTTATCCGTTTCAACTGCAGTCGAATCCCGTTGGTCGCCCGTCGAATCGCACCCAGCGACCGCGAAAATCGCTCCCGGTTTTACTACCCCAGCACCCACAGACGAGGATGCTGTGTCAGAGACGCCGACATGGATCGAGGAACGCATCGATCGAAACCTCAACAACACGCTCACCCAAGAGCACGTCGTCGAGACGATGGTAGAGGCGAATCGACCGTTCTTCTCGATTCGGCAGCTCCAAGCGCGTGTGAAACCGGACGTCGGAAAAGGAACGGTCCGAAACCGACTCAAGGAGTTACAGGAAATCGACGTCGTCGCGACCGAGACGTATCCCGAATCGATTACGCTGTACTACATCGACCACCGGGAGTCGGATTGGCCGCTCTCACCCGAAGGCAAACGCGCATTGACCAGCGAGTCCCCGCTGGACCGGCTCTCCCTTCGCGGATTTCTCACCTTTCGAGACACCGTTGGAATCCGCACGCTCGTACTGGCAGGCTTTCAACTCAGTCTGCTGCTTTTCGCACTCGGTGCCGTCGCGCTCGTTCTCGGAGTCAACGCGGGAACACAAAGCGACAGCCGACTGCTGGCCGCCGCCTTCGACCTCTTCGGCATCTGTCTGCTCCTGTTGATTGGCGAACGAATCGCGCGTTGGATTCGTAGCAAAGACTGGTTCGGAACCGACTGATGACTGAGCAACCGTATCGCACTGAAAGAATCGAGACGCGAATACCCTCCCCCACGAAATGACAGAAACGACATCATCGCCCGACCTCCTAGAGCAACGCCCGATTACCGGAATATTGGTCCACATCTTCGGTTTGCTGACCGGCCTCTTCGGAGCCGGTATCGTCGGAGCCGGCATCGTATACCTGGCTTCGAGTCACGAATTCACCAAAGAGAACGCACGGCACGCGCTGAATTGGCATCTATCCATAACCATTCTCGCACTCATCACCCTCGTGACCTTCCTGTTCGGTGCCGAAGAACTCGAAACCGGGACGGGAGGGACGATAGAGCTCATAACGCTTCCCGCCCCGTTGGATACCGTCGTATCAGTGGTGGCTATCGTCTCCGCGTTCGTGTTCATCATCGCCTCGTTCCTCGGCTTGATATTCCCGTTTATCGCGACGGGAAAGGCCATCTTCGGAACGGCCTGGAAGTACCCACTGGTCCCCGAACTCGTGTCGAACGATGAGTAATGCACACCCCGCTCCGAAGCGAGGCAGCCCTCGGAACGCAGGACCTGAAGTCGACCTAGAGGGAATTGCAGCCCTCCTCGAAGACGAGTACGCACGCTCCATCCTCCGGCACACGAGCGACGAACCGCTGTCGGCGCGTGATTTGATGGACCGCTGTGACACCTCGAAAGCGACGACGTATCGACGCATCGACCGCCTCCGGGAACACGGCCTCATCGAGACGCGGCAGCGACACGACCCGGACGGCCACCACTGTGAGACGTACGTCGCGACCTTCGAGGCGGTCACCGTCGAATTCGTCGACGGTTCCTTCGAGGTGTCTCTCGACCGGTCACGGTGTTCAGCAGAGATGTGACCGTCGACGCCGAAAACGACCGTCAGCGTATCGTCCGGGGTAAGCCCTCGCCGAGCGTAGGCGTACAAAACACGAAACGTAGAATATGAGAGACAACGACAATACCGTGTCGTCGGAGGACGATAACGAGAAGCGAGGGGCGCTAGACAAGGTTGTCAACGTGGTTGTTGAACTACTCGGCCTGCTATGAGAACGTCCAAGGGAGAACCCGACCGAATCGCCCGAGTGCCGTTCGTACGCCGCTTTCCTCTTAGACGCCGCTGACACGGCGGTCAAACACGTCGACAATCGGGTCGGGGTTCCGAACGTGTGGAAGCCGAATATCCCGGTCGGAACACTCGATAACGACCGTCGACGTGTCGAGCAGTCCGTGGAGTCGCCCCCGCTCGATTCGCAAGCCGCTTTCGTCCCACGGTTCGATTCGCCACAATCGCGTCCGAAACAGTCGGTCGTAGGCGACGATTGCGTCTCCCGACACCCGATACTCGATGCCCCCGTACCGCAACCAGTAATCGAGCGTGAGAAGCCCCATCGGAACGACGAGCGCGAGTATCACCAACACGAGTACGGTCTCCCAGACGCCGCCCATAACGAAGAGCAGCGAAACCAGGAGGATGAACCCACCGACGCCTAACGCGCCCGGATGGCGTCGGATGTTCGAGGCCGAAACGCCGCCGACGGCCCTGCCCACGCCCGTCGGGCGCAGTCGTTCGGTCACGGTCTCGGCCGGGAGAACGGAGTCCTCAGATGGAGGTTCGTACGCCCATCCGAGTTCGAAGTACGACGCCTCGTCGAAAGCGACCAGTCGTTCGCGGTACAGTCCCCCGAGGTCGAACCCGAATTTCACGAGGACGATACCGACCAGAAGTGGGAGGCCGACGACGGTCGGGTCGACGGCCGTGAGGGGGTCGTCAGGCTCGACCGCCCCCGCGCTGAGTCCGACGAACACCGCCGTCAACATTCCGCCGACACCGATTACCGCGCCGCGGATGAAAACGCCCTGAATCGCGGTTTGAGCGCTCTGCTCGCGGTAGCCCCCTCGGTAGAAGTACTCGACAAGCGTCGAGGCCCCTTCGCTGCAAAAGATGCCGAAGCCGGCGAGTACCACCATCGCCAGTGCGTCAGGGTCGGGCGTCTCGGTCCCGACCACGCCGACGGTCACGACACCCGCAAAAAACCATACGAGCGTGAGGATGGGGATGGCGACGGCGATGATGGGCAGCGTCGAAAGCCGAATTCCGACGGCTGTAACCGGAAGCCGAATCGTCGTTCGCTTCCTCGCCACCGCACCCGCAATCAGTGGGTCACCGTCGAGTTCCGAGGGGCGGCCGGCAAACAGCGCTCGAAGGAGTGCCCAAAACGAGAGGATACCGAGTTCGAACCAGTACAGAAAGACGAGGGCCGCGAGGTCCCAGCCCAAGAAGACGACGCCGACGAGTGGCACCGCGTTCGCAACGATGACGGCTATCGTCTCCGCGGGAGGGCTGTAGTGCTGTACGGTCTGGAGGAGGACCATCGACCGAATATGCGGATTGGCCGAGACAAGTATCTGGCTGTCTGCTGTTCAGGAGTCACCCGGTTTACGCCGACGCGATGCCTTCAGTACGCGTCGTACGCCGTTGTACGCGCGCCGATTGCCGGCCAGTGGCCGCGGAATCTCCGCACCGATTTATCCCGTTCTGGAGACGAGGGGGCTTTGCCATGTCCGCCCTCCCGCCATGGATAGAACGGCGAATCGACCGGGAGACCGATTTCGGCGCGGTTCGAGTCGGACTCGTCGAATCGCTACTCCAGACAGACCAGCCGTTCCTCTCGGCTAAACAGTTGTGTACGGACGTTTTCCCCGATATCGAAGACGAAATACTTCTGGAGCAACTGGACGAACTCCGAGCGAACGACATCGTCGCCACGACATCGTACGACGAGCCGGCGACGCTGCACTACATCAGAGACCCGGACTCGGAGCAGCCACCAGCCGAGGCAGACCGACCTCTCACGGCATCCAACCCGTTGGACAAACTCTCGCTACGTCGGTTCCTCACGATGCGTGACACCGCCGGCGTCCGTACGTTGGTGCTAGCCGGCTTTCAGTTGAGCCTCCTGCTTTTGGCTCTCGGCAGTGTGTTGACTGTTCTCGGTGTCGACCCGGGGGCCAAGAGTGACCTCGTTCTCTGGGATACTGCGTTCGACCTCTTCGGCGTCTGCCTGCTGCTGTTGGTCACCGAGCGAGTAGTCCACCGGGTGCGTTCCAACCCCACCGACTGAACGACGGGACGACTGCCCGAATCGGCCATCGAAGTGGGTGCTCAACGTTTTTCAGCACCTGTTCCGAAGCGTTCGTGATGCCCTCCAAGCACCTCGAATTGTATGTGGGAATGGTCGGTGCCGTCGCCGGAATCGTCGCCGTTACCGTCGGGTTTCTCGCGGGAACGTGGGGTGTCTTTTACGCTATCCTCACTTTCCTCGAGATCGGTTCGCCAGCCATACTTTCGGCCGGAATCACTGCGATAATCCTGTTGACCGTTGGCTATCTCGAATACAGGCAGGTCGACACGATAGAGCGGTTCGCGGACGCGCAAACCGTGAGTCGAGATGCGGCACCGGAACTGTACGAGACGGCGACTCGAATCGCCGCCCAACTCGACGTACCTGTCCCCCGTATTGCGATAGCGGAACGAGACGTACCCGAAGCGTTGGCGGTCGGCTTCCGGCCGGACGCCGTTCATTTGGTGCTCTCGCGTGGCACCCTCGAAGCGCTTGAGGGAACTGACGAGTTGGAAGCGGTACTCGCTCACGAACTCGCTCACGTCAAAAACCGGGATGCGATGATTATGACCGCCGTTTCGCTCCCGGTCGTCCTCGCCGAGGGGCTGGGGACTCGGGTTTCGAAGGTGGAGAATCCCGGTTGGGGCGCCATTGTCGTCGTCCCGCTGGCGTTCCTCTCGACGGTCGTTTGGGTTCTCGGACGAACAATCGTCGCCCGGCTTTCGAGAGTCCGAGAGCGGGCAGCCGACCGGGCTGCCGCGGAGGCGACCGGTTCGCCCGCCGCTCTCGCCAGCGCGCTCCAGCGGCTGGACCGAAACATCGCCGAGACACCGAACCAAGACCTCCGGGCGGTTGCGGGTGTCTCGTCGCTATCCATTCTCTCGCTCGAACCGGACGAACCCGAGAAGGTGATGCTCGGCCCCGACGGCGAAACCGAACCGTCCTACTGGTGGCTTCGAAAACGGCTTCACAAAACCGAACGACTGCTCTTCGATACGCATCCACCGACGCGAGAACGAATCGAGGCGCTGTCGGCTGAAGCACGTCAACGAGAACGAACAAGAGCGTAGATAGCCGGGAGAGGCGTCGGCGAGGCACTGTTCGAAAGGTGTTCATTTCTCGTCGCCTCGAAAAGAGGGCGGCAGTGGGGGGATTACGGAGGGGTGGAGGGAACGGATTTTCGCTTCGGTGTCGGATATTGCTCCCGCCTCCGACACGGCGGGCACCTGACCGTGCGTAGTCGAAGGACATCAAACGGCCTGCAGCGTTTCAGGACGTGAAACAGTGCCCTGTCAGTTTTTATTCCCGATGACGAAACCTCGGGTGCCGCCATGAATTTAGAAGAGTTCACGCAATCGCACGCCCCCACAGAGAGTAAAGACGGATTTCGGAAGACGAACAATCGACTGCTCGAAATCCCAGTCGACGGGACGGTGATGATAAAGGCCGGGTCGATGATTGGCTACACCGGCGAGATGACGTTCACCGGAAAATCCTCCGCCGAGGGTGGACTCACAGGGTTCGTCAAGGAGGCGGTGACCAACGAGGGGACACCGATTATGGAAGCCGATGGGAGCGGTCGGCTCTACGTTGCCGACCGAGGCAAAAAGGTCCAAATCCTCGACCTCGGTGCCGACGAATCGATTTCAGTCAACGGCAACGACATCCTCGCGTTCGAATCCGCGGTCGATTACGAAATCGACACCATCGGAAGCCTCTCGGAAGCGGCCGCCGGTGGGTTGACCAACGTCTATCTCACCGGCCCCGGTCAGGTCGCCATTTCGACGCACGGCGACCCGTTGGTGATGACGCCGCCGGTCGTAACTGACCCCGACGCAACCGTCGCGTGGAGCACCAACCTCTCGCCGTCGTTCAAGACGAACAAGATGATCGAAATCGGACAAACCTCGGGTGAGACGATACAGATGGAGTTCACCGGCTCCGATGGGTTCGTCGTCATTCAACCGCACGAGGAAGGCTCACAGCTGTGAGCCAGCGCCGAACTGAAGCGGCGTTGTACCAGATCGCCGAAGAGTAACGAGAGGTCAGTTCTGTCCATGCATCCATCCCGTCTGGTATCGGCCTGTTTTCTCGTGGTTAGCATCCTGCTGTTGGCCCAACTCGGAACGACCGAACCACTCAAATCGACAGCGGCCACGGGGCTGCAGGCCGGTGGTGGTATCGTGCTGTTCGTCGGTTCGGTATACGGTTTCGTTCGATGCGAAGCAAACCCGGTTGTGACGGAGTACGGACCGATGACGTACCTACTGGTCTTCGGGACGTTCGTGTGGGCAACTGGACTCGCCGTCCGAATGCTGTTTGGCTAGTCGGCGGCGACGGAATCAGGAACTGCTCTCGGCGTCTTCGAGGTCGCTGAGTTCTTCGATGACCGTTATCTCGATGGGGTTCTCCGAACTACCGACGCCGAGACCGACGACGATGTGTTCGTCCTCGGGCGCCGTGACATCTACCGTCCGTTCGGCGGATCCAACACCGTTTATTTCGCTGCCGTCGTCCAAATCGAGGGTAACTGCATACTCCCCGGCGTCCGTCAGGACATCTCCGTAGGTGGTGTCGCCGTTTTCGTCGGTCTCGTCGGTTCCATCGCTGCCCGCGTCGTCTTCCTCCTCACTCGCCACGAGTTCGAACTGCTCGTCAAGGACGGTTTCGTCGTTCGGGTCGGTGACCTGTATCGACCCCGCCCGCGGCTCGTCCGTCTCATTAAACAGGTTTACGTCGTCGAGAACTAGGCTTCCAAGGCTGTTCATCAGGTGCGTACAACCGGCGAATCCAGCGACCGCTGCACTCGTGCTGAAGGCGAGAAATCGACGTCGACCGATACCCGATGCAACCGCAGACTGCAACGTACCGTTGTCCGATGGCATAACAACGACACCTCCACACGCAGAGGTTATAGGTCACCAAGCACCGTTTCAGGCTCTGAAACGCTCCGGCGATCTACGGAGCCTCTTCCCAGTCAAGGGGCCCATCGCGGTGCGACAGACGGTAAATATCTTTTCCCGCGTTCCACGCTCGGCAACTGTGCGATCCAATATAACACCCTTCCTCGTGAAGCACCTGCTGCAATGGTCCCTGACAACCCTCGTGCTGCTCTGTTAGCAGTCACGTTCGGCTCGCTGGTCCTCCTCTCCGGTGTCGGTATCGGTGGGGTCGTCGCAACCCAGCAGCCCGCCAATGGTGTACAGTCTACACAACCGACCGAAGCACCTGCTGATGGAGTTTCGGAAAACGGTTCATCTCCCACCGGCGATGAAATCGTCTCATCGTTCAACGAACGGATGTCGTCGCTCGAGACGCTCGTGATGACCTACGAGACGAACGTGTCAGTCGACGATGGCGACCCGATGATTACCGAACAGGCGATGTGGATTGACTACGAGGCCAACCGCATGCGGACGGAAGCGGAGACCGACCGTACGGAGACCATCACCGTCCGCAACGAGAGCAAGACCGTAACCTATGACGTCGAGAACAACCAGGTCAATCGATTCGATCGGAAGGGCAATACGTCCCTCGGAACGCCGCTTGACGGCCTCGTCGAGAACAGCGAGTTCTCCTACGAGGGCCGCGAACGCATCGATGGCCGACTGACGTATCGACTGGACGTAACCCCCACGAACACGAGTTCGATGCCCGATTCGGTCAATGCGACCGTCTGGGTCGATTCGGACACTTACTTCCCGACGAAGACGGTCACCAAATCCGAAACCGATGAGCACGACTTCAGAATGACCGCCCGCTTCCGGAACGTCAGCGTGAACGAACCCATTGACGAAGGTCGGTTCACCATCGACATCCCCGATGATGCCGAAGAACCCGACTACTCGCTCCCGGAACGGACGACCTACGACTCGCTGGCCGAACTCCGTGACAACACGAGCCGTTCGGTTCCCGCCCCAGACGTGCCCGACGCCTTCAGCTTCGAGCAGGGATACGTGCTGGGCAGTGAAGACTACCAATCGATTACGCTTCGCTATGTGTCCGAGGACGGCGAAACCCTCCATGTCGGACAAGGACCATCCCTTGGGTACGACTACGGCGAGAGTAGTCGGTACGAGACGGTCGATATCGGCAACGAGTCCGGCTACTACACCGAACACGAGTACAACGGGAATACCACGGCGATACTGGTGATTCCCTGTGAAGACGCCACGTACAGTGTCTCCGGCGATGTCTCGAAAGACGAAATTACGGACGTGGGAACGTCATTGAACTGCAAGTGACGTCCGGCGACATCTTATCGTCTTGACTCCCGCCCACGGCTGAAAGCGTGGGTTCCGATGCCGGTGCTGAGTACGGAACCACCCATATTTCCAGCAGTGTTTCAGGAACAGCAACAGTAGACCGTGTTTTATCTATTACAGTCCAGTAGAGGAGTCCTGTGGTATCGACTGAATTGGGCGTCGTCGCCGTGTTTGCAGCCGTCGTGCTGTTTGTCTGGTCGCCGCTGTTGGTTGTCGAACGACTCCGGGCACTGTTCGTCTGGCCGACGCGCTGGATGGCCCTGAATTACGCTCTCCTCGGAGCGGGGCTACTTCTCGTTCAGTGTCTGTCGTATTTCGCCGTATTCCTGCTCGCAGCAGGGACAGGGATGGTCACCGGAAGTGACGCGGCCGCAATCGTCGGCGGCGTCGTCATCGTGAACCTTGCCGTTCCGGGCGTCGGAGCGATGGCGGCGCTCCGGACGCTTCCAGCCCGCGGCATTTGGTCTCCGGACGGTGATGGGGTGAGCGGGCGCATCGCGCTCGGAGTGGGGGTCATCTGGTATGCCATCGTCACGACCGTCCTCTTCCTCGTCATCGGGCTGGTGGTTCTGGTCGCGAGCCTTCCGACGTAGCCGAAGGGAGATGACGGCTACTCCCCGGATACGAACTGCGCCGGCGTGACGTTTTGAACGAACAAAACGCCGTCGTAGGTGTCACCGGGGGATGCCGGCAGGGGGACGGACCCTCGCTGGGCGGCGCTCGGGACCGAGAACTGAATTTTGGAAATTCCCCCGAGCCATCGGTCGATTTTCGCGTCGTTTCGAGCGTCATCGAAATCGAAGAAGAACCGCGAGTGCGGTACCGACACGAACGTCGCTGCAAGCGTTCCGTCTATCGGCTCGCCGAGGTCAAAGGACTCGAACTCGGTCCGAGCATGATTCGCCGGCACGCCAAACGACCCGGTGCCGAACAGTTGCCCGAGCGAGTAGTAGTCCGCCCCGAACTCGTCGGACAGGTGTTGACCCATTCGCGCGTTTGTCTCGCCCGACCCTCGGTAGCCCCGCATCGTGTGATTTGAGTTCCCCAAGACGACGGCACGGTCGGCACCCGTCCAATCGCGCAGCCACGAGACGTTCCGAGCCATAGCCTCGTCGCGAAGCGCCTCGGCTTGGGCGGTCCCCTGTTGGTGGCTCATCTCGAAGAACCGCAGTCCCCGTTCGAGCGTCCAGACGTGTTGCATCATCAGTTGCCACGCCGAAAGCGAGCGCTGGTCGACGTATGTTGATTTCTTCGCCCGGAGTCGTTCTCGAAGTTCTTCGAGGAACGAGACACGGTCCTCGGTGATGAACTCGGCATCCGACTTCTCCGAGGGCGGCACCGTGAGCAGCTCCAGTCTGTCCGTTATTTCGGACAGATACTCCGAATCGACCGCCTCGAAATACGAGCGAATCGCCTCGGCGTTCGTATCGTAGAACTGCGCGTCGTACCCGTAGACGACGGCTTGGTCGTCAGAGGAGCGCCCCTCGTTGAACTCCCGAAGCCACTCGAAGAGCTCTCGGAGACCCTCTGTCTGCCAGAAGTAGAAACCCAACGACGACATCGTGTCTTCGAGACTTCCGTCGCCGCCCGTGATGTATTCGTTGACCGGTTCGAAGTCACCGAGCGTCCCTTCCATCGCAATCAGTCGATACCCGTGATTCGAAACCAGTCGCCGAATCAAGTGATACGGGGCGGTTTTGAACTCTCCCACCCCGTGTGAGTTCTCACCGATGCCGACTATCGGTGCTGTCGAGACGGTCGAAGCGACGGTGTCGAATCCGTCGGATGAAGACGAAAATTCGACGGGGACCGACTGTTGTTCGATTGCGGCGAGGGGGGCACTGGATTCTCCGTCATCCGGCGTGGGGGATGGGGTAGAGTCATCCGGTGTCGGAGTCCCGTCGGTATCGGAATCGTTCGAGCACCCGGCGAGTGAACTGACACCCGTCGTGGCAAGTATCGTGGCGAACTGTCGACGCGAAATTCGGTTGGAGGGCTGCATGCGTCAACGCGGAAGTTGCCTCCCTCGGGTGAAAAGTTTACATATCAACTTTTCGTCGTTTGCAGATGGAAGTTGTTAATAGTGGGGCGTACGCAGAATGAATCTTAACCTGACAGAACGCTGGCGTGAGGCCGCAGTGGGTCGTTACGACCGTCTCCGTCTCACTCCTTCCGCCCCCACGCTTTGAACAGTTCGTCCCGCGTTCGAAGCCCCTCGGTCGGCAGGGCGTGATTCGCGACGTAGGACTCGGCGTCGTGTTCGTTGTCCCACATCGCCTGGTGGGCTTCGGGGAGGTCTTCCCAGTCGACCAGTTCGGGCGTCGTGATGTCGAGAGCGCCGGCGTCGATAGCGGCGTTCAACTGCTGGACCTCGTAGGCGTTCGAGAGGTGACTGCCGAGAATCGACGCGGTCGGCATGTGAATCTCGCGTTGGCGCATCCAGACCTGCGGCGCGTAAAACGAGTACCGCCGGTCTTCGAGGCTCTCGCTGTAGACGACGCGGCCAGTGTGCGGGCGGACGAGCATCGTCGAGACGCCCAACGTGTCCTGTCCCGCGCGTTCGAACACTAAGTCGGGGTAGCCACGGGGATTCTCCGGCGTTCGGAGATGCTCGCCAATTGCCTTCCCGAGCGGCTTGAACGCCGAGTCGGTGTAGGCCTGAACGGCCTGCTTGAACGCCTCGGGGTCCGCCTGGGGATGGGGCAACTCCGGCATCGTCTCGGGCCACTCGAAGTCATCCTCGCGGCGCTGTAACCCCTCGATAGAGTAACTGCCGGCGACGGAATCCCCGTAGCCAAGCGATTCGACGAACTCCCGCTGTTCGTCGGTGTGAGCGACGACGACGACGGTCGCGTCTTTCTCGCGGGCCGCCTCGATGGCCCGCAGACCCACCTCGTCGAGGACGCCATCCGGCCCGGTATCGGTGCCGTAGTAGACGACGACGCCGTCGCCGGCACGCAAATCGACGCGGTCGAACATCGTCTCGGGCGTCTCGCTGCCGGGCTTGCCGAGGAACGTCAGCTCGTAGCCCGTCGAGGCACCCCAGAAGGTGAGCGTGCCGCCCTCCCCGAGCGTCTGGAAGGTTCGGGGGAAGGACTGCTCGCCGGCGTGACTCACCGCGTAATCCGCACGCGTGCCGTGGTGTGATTCGAACGCCTCGACGAACGGCTGGCCGGCTTCCTTCCAGTCGTCCCACGCTTCGGGGTCACGGGGAATCGGCCCCCAGATGTCGTCGTACGGCGCTTCGGTTCGGTCGATGGCCTGAGCGCCCGCCGAGGCTATCCGGTCTGCCCGGTCGGCGCTGGAACACAGGCCGGTCACCGAGACGCCGTTGCGCGTGGCGGTCCGGACGGATTCCCAGCCGGTGCCGGTGGCGCCGCCCTCGACGAACATCGCCGTCTCCGACTCGATGTCGAGGGTGGTAAACAGCGCCCGATACACCGTCCCGAGCGCGAGGACGTACGACCCGGCCTCTTCCAGCGTCGCCTCGGCCGGAATCGGGTGGACCTGCGGCCCCTGTGCGACCATGAACTGCTGGTGGCTGCCGTCGGGTTCCTCGTAGCCCTGGATGCTGAAGCCCGCGTACATCGGATCCAGCCCCATCCGCGGGGATAGCAGGTCGCTCTGTCCGGAGTAGACGGTGACAAGGTCGCCGACCTGCACGCGGCCCTGCTCTCGGACGGCCGCCCCCTGTTCGACGACGAGGGCGACGCCACCGCTGCCCGTGATGTGGCGGTCGCTGTCGTGATTGTCGAACTGGCTGACGGGGATGCCGGTCACCGCCCAGATGTCGTTGAAGTTCACCTCGCTGGCGAGGACGTACAGCAACACCTCGTTGGGACCGGGTTCTTCGACCGGGTAGACGCCCTCAACCTCGGCCTCGCGTGGGTCGCCGTGGTTCGGTTCACCCGTCTCTGGGGTCTTCTCGACGGCGAAGCCGAACTGCCAATCCGGCACCTCGTCGACGCCCGGGTAGAACGGCTCGCCGACGGGGATGGCCTCACCCGTCTCGATGAGTTCGTCGGCATCCTCGATACCGGGCACCTCCCGCGGTCGGAGCGGCAACGGCTCGCTCCGTTTGTCGAGGAATTTCTCGATGCCGGTCTTGCCACCATCGGGGTCGACGACGGCGGCCCCGAAGTTCTCCGCTTCGGTCGCATACCCCGCCTCGATGCCGTCCTCGAAGCCCGACCGGATGGCGTCGATAGCGCGCTCGAAGGCGGCCGCCCGGCCGGCGCTCGCGTGTTCACACTGCCGGCGGTTGCGAGCCACGTCAGAGTCGTCGAGGACATCTTCGTCGAACTCGCCGGGCGTCCGCCAGCGCTCGCGAGCGGCCTGTCGGTCCTCCCGAGCGTCGCGAAGCGTCGTCGTCTCGCCGCGGACGTGTGCCCGTGCGAGCGCCGCCGCTCGGGAGCGAGCCGTCATTTCGGTCACCACCTCGTCGATAAGTCCCATCGCCTCGGCATCGTCGGCGTCGACCGACCGGCCGTTCGTTATCATCGTCACCGCGTCGACGACGCCCTCGCTCCCGCGTGTTTCGGCGAGGACTCGCGGCAGGCGCTGAGTGCCGCCGTAGCCGGGGATGAGGTTCAATCGGAGTTCCGGTTGCCCGAACTCGGCGTGGTCGTCGGCGACGGTGTAGTGGGTCGCCAACTGCAGTTCGTTGCCGCCGCCCAAGGCGACGCCGTTGACGGCCGCGACGACCGGGACCGAGAGCATCTCCAGTTTCCGGAAGGCCTCGTGGGCCTTCGTCGCAAGCGTCCGGGCGGTGTCGACCTCGTGGACCTCTTCGAGGAACTGCTCGATGTCGGCGCCGGCGACGAACGCCTCGCTCTCGCTGGCGAGGACGACCGCGCCCACGTCCTCGCGGCGGTCGAGGTGGTTCGCGACGGTGTTGAGTTCGTCCAGCGCTCGCTCGGTAAGCGCGTTGACCGGCGGGTTGTCGATGACGACCGTCGCCACGTCCGCATCGGCCCCCGGAACCGTGTTGTACTGTACCGTGAAGAACCGATACTCGTCGAGGACCTCCTGTTCGCGGGCGATGCGCTGCCGTCGCCGCCACCGCTCGGCCTTCGGCCGAATCGCCTCAACCGCCACCGGGTTCTTCAGCGTCGTGGTGTCGCCGGGGTCCTCACCCGACAGCATCGCGGTCAACATCCGGCGCATGTACTTCCCTGAGCGGGTCTCCGGAAACGCATCGACCTCGATGAACGAATCCGGGACCGCGACGACGCCCTTCTCCTCTCTGACGAGACGGGCCAGTCGGCGTTCGACCTCCGTGGTCAGCTCCGTCCCCTCCCGCGTCTGGACGAAGGCGACCGGAACCAGCCCCTGCTCGTGGTGAGGCGCACCCACGACGACGACGTTTGCGACCGGCGTCTCGGGATTGAGTTGCTTGTCGCGCAGCATCGCACCCTCCAGTTCCTCGGTTCCCATCCGGTGGCCGGAGACGTTGATGACCTCGTCGGAGCGACCGTGCAGCGAGAACGAACCATCGTCGTACTGCTTTGCCACGTCGCCCTGCAGGTAGGCGAGTTCGCCCTCCTTTTCGACCCAGTAGGTGTCCTCGAAGCGCTGGCGGTTGCCCGTCCAGTCGGTCGGGTTCTCGGGGTCCCAGCCCTCCAAGTCGCCCCACACCGTCCGCATCAGATACGGATACGGCTCTCGGATGATGATTTCGCCGCGCTCGCCGAGGTCGGCGTCCTCGAAGCGGACGCCGTCTTCGGTCTCCGCTTTGCGCCACACGTCGCCGAACACCCACGGACAGGGGTAGGTGTGGGCGTCCGGGCGCAACTCGAAATCCTCGTTGCCGAAGAAGTGCGTCCAGACGATGCCGCCGTGTTCGGTCGCCCAGTAGGAGTTGATGTACCACTCACACACCGCCTCCATGCCGAACTTCTGGACGGCCGGACTGACCGGCTCCGCACAGAACGTCGCCACACGGAGCGAGTCGGTCGACCACGCCTCCATGTCGGCGACGTTCTCCTCGTCTTCCATCACCGTCTTCAGGAACGTGACGCCGGCTTTGAACGCCGTCACGCCGTAGCGTTCGATGATGGAGGTGAATCGGCCGGCATCGGGGTACAGCGGCGACCCCTCGGCGATGACGCCGGTCGTCCGCGTCGAAAGCGAGGCACTGATGAGATACGACTGGCCCGTAATCCACCCGGGGTCGGCGACGACGAATATCGTGTCCTCGCCCGGCACCACGTCGAAGGACACCGACATCGTATGCGCGATGCCCGCCGTGTAGCCGCCGTGGACGTGGACGACGCCCTTCGGCTTCCCCGTCGACCCGCTGGTGAAGATGACGAACAGCGGGTACTCGGAATCGACCGGTTCCGGTTCGTTGCTTGCCCACAGCGCCTCGACGAACTCTCGGTCCGAAAGCGTCGCTAGCTCTTCGCGCGTCTCCACGTCGAACCCAGCGTTTCGAGCGTTTTCGAGGACCCGCTCGCCCGCTTCGGCTTCCAACTCGTGGGCCCAGGAATCCCGCTCGTAGCACTGAATCTCGTGGCCGGTGTGTTCGACGACCACCACATCGTCGACGACGTGGTCGGCACCGACGAGCGCCGAGGCGAGTTCGGTCCGCACCGCCGACGCCCGCTCGGGCGACAGCGACAGCGAATCCAGGGCGTGTCCCACACCGCGCATCGCGTCGGCTCTGTCGACCGTTATCTCGCCCTCGATGGCTGATTCGACGCCATCGCGGACGGTCACAGCCTGCTCGTCAGAGAGGTCGAGGTCCGAAAGCGTCCGGTCGACGACATCGAGAACCGTCTCCGTCGGGAGATACTCCTCCAGCGCCGGGTCGGCATAGGCCTCCTTGTACGGCGTGACCTCGGCGTTCCGGTAGCCGCCGTCGGCGGTCACGAGCACGTCGGCACCCAGTTCGGCGATGCGGTCCGAGAGCGTCTTGTCGCTGAAACCCCCGAACACCGGCGTGTACACGACGCCGAGGCGCTTGCAGGCCTCGATGTAGTAGATTTGCTCGGGGATGTTCGGCATGTTGAGCGCGACGCGGTCGCCTTTCTCGACGCCGAGGTCACGGAGCACCTGGGCGGCGACAACGACCTCGTACAGCAGTTCTCGTCGGGAGATGGCTTCCGAGACGACCGGCCCGCCTCGGCCGTCGTTTTGCAGTTGGTCCCACCGGTCGCCCTCGAAGTGGTAGGCGATTTCCTCGCCGTGGCCGGCGAGGACGTGGCGGTCGACTTCGTTGAAACAGGCGTTCGTCAGGCCGCCGGCGAACCACCGATACAGCGGTGGGTCCGAATCGTCGAAGGCCACGTCCCACGGTTCGTATCCGGCGTCGTAATCGAGTTCCATCGGCGTACACCCCTCGAAGCCGGTCCACGTCTCGGCGTCGGCATCGAAACTCGCCCACGCCCCCTCCTCGGGGAGATACCAGTGCAGTTCGCGCTTTGCGATGCCGCCGTGGAACGCGCCGGGGTCCTCGCGGGCGCGTCGTCGCTGTTCGGCCCAGTCGTCGGCCGTCCGTATCGGATTGCTACGGATTCGGTCCGGTGGCCGAGGAGCATCAGAATCGTTCACACCTACCGCTGTAGTTCGCGACGGCAAAACCGCTTCGCCGATGGAACGATTCACCCGAGAGAACAGCTGTAAGACAGCCTAAATGAGACGCCGCGGCGGGAGCCGTCGTTACCGAACGACCGTCACCGGGACGGGACACCGTTGGAACACCGTCTGGGCGACGTTGCCGATGAACAGACGGTCGGCGAGAGAACTGCCGTGGCTTCCGATGATGACAGTGTCGAAGGACTCCGCGCGGTCGACGATGGCCCGGCCCGGACGGCCCATGTCGACGACCGTGTCGATGTCACGGTCGTATTCGGCGGCGATGGCGCGGGCACGGTCGAGCACCTCACTCGCCTGTTCCTCGGCGGCGGCTTCGATGTCGTCTTCTAACGCCAACGCGGTCGCCTCGCCGAGCATCGACGACGGCTCTCCGACGACGTGCATGACGGTGACGTCGGCGTCGGCGTGGGTTTCGAGGGCGTATCTGAGCGCGCTCTCGGCGAGTTCCGAATCGTCCATTGGGACGAGTACGCGTGTCGTCATACCACGACTACGCCCGAGAGCCGAATAAACACTCGGGGCGCTTACCAGAGGAACGTAAACAGCGCCCAGAAGGCAACGTACGAACCGAGCGTCGAGATGACCGGGACGAGGTTCTGCATCAGGATGACCCGCCCAGTCGTCGAAGGGTCGAACAAATCCGACGCCTTCGGGATGTCTTCGGGTTCTTCCTCGCCGATTTCGGGGGCTTCCTCCCCCGGTTCTTCGGCGGCCAAAGCGCCGACCGAGACGTTCGTCTCGTCCTCGCCACGGATGCTTCCGGTGACCGTCGCGGTTCGAGTCGCCCGGCCCCAGCCGAGACCGACGATGGACATCGTCGCGATGATGACGAAACTCGCGGGGATGCCGATAGCCGACAACCCGATGACGATTGCGGAGGCGACGACGGCGACGACGATGGCCGCAGTCAGCGGGAGGTCGGTGATGTCGTTGCCGAGCGTGTCGAGCGTCCGGCGGGCGATGGACAGCGCGCCGACGGCGACCGCCGCCGACCCGGCTAGTATCAGCGGGTTCATCGACACGCCGGCGCCGTACAGCGGCGCGATGGCGTTGGCGATGTTGGACGTTCCCGACGAGAACGCCATCAGACAGCCGATGGAGACCAAAACGATGGTCCCGAAGAACTCACGACGAGTGGTGTTCGGCCCCGCTTGCGGAACCGGGAGGACTCCCGACCGGTCGAATTCGACGAGTGCGCCCTCGGTTTGAGTAATCGCAATCCAGCTGTTGAGCGTCGGGTAGACGTATCGGCCAATCATCACCGACACCCAGAACCCGACCAGTGGAGCGACGATCCACCAGATGGCGATTTCGCCCATCACCGTCCAGTTGAGTTCGCCCGTCGCGACGCCGAGACCGGCGATGGCACCGACCGCCGTCATCGACGTGGAGGCGGGGACACCGACGTAGTTGCCGACGAACAGCGCGCCGCCGATGAAAAACAGCACGACGATGCTCGTCTCGATGGTGAACACGCCCGGGTCGTAGACGAGGTCCCGGCCGAGTGTGTTGACGACGCGTCGGCCGATGGTCCACGCGCCGATGGCGAAGAATATCGACATCAACAATCCCGCGAGGAACTTCGAAATCGCGCCCGCGCCGACGGCCGGCCCGAACGCCGGCCCCGTCGTCGACCCACCGATGTTGAACCCGACGAACAGCGCGACGAGCAACCCGACGCCGATGAGTACCTCGACCATGCTCAGACCACCTCCGTTTCGAGTCGTCGCACGCTCCGAATCATTCGTCGTCCCGTTCGTCGTCGGCGTTGCTCTTCGAGTCCCCGTCAGCTGCCGCTTCGACCTCTTCGGCGTCGAGTTCCTCCTTCCGGGGGCGTCGGTCGATGCGTTGGTTGACCGCCTCGAGTTGGTCGACGATGGTCTCGATTTCGTCGGAAAGCGTCTGCTCGACGTTCTCGGTCACCTCTTGGGTGACTTCCTGTGTGACCTCTTCGGCCACCTTCTCCTCGACGCTCTCCGTGACCTCTTGAGTGACTTTCTCCCCGACGTTCTCTGTGACCTCTTGGGTGACTTTCTCCCCGACGTTCTCCGTGACCTCCTCGGTGACCTTCTCTTCGACGCTCTCGGTAACTTCTTCTGTCACCTTCTCGCCAACGTTCTCGGAGACCTCCTCGGTCAGGGACTCCTCGATGTTCTCGGTGACCTCTTTGGTCATCCAGTCGGGGTCGAATCGCGCCATCTTCCAGGCGACGTGAACGGCGTAGGAGACGAGTGCGCCAAGTCCGAAGGCGATACCGATTCCCGTCGAACCGGTGGCGATGAGGACGATCGCAACCAACAGCAGGAGACCGTACGCCATGTCAACCATGAAGTCGACTCGGCTCGGATTCATCGGGACATATCCACCAGTTGCCAGAAGGGTTCGTTCATGAAATATAAAGCCTCTACTACAGTTCCGGGCGCCGGAGGTTTAGTCTGATTCATTCCGGACGGCCATCGGGAGGCGAACGTTCGTCGACGGCGCTCGACCGTTCGGTTCCCACGTCGACTGGCCGACTCGCAGGGCCACGCCGACGCCGACCCGAGGAGACCGACCGCATGAGGAACCACCGGCGTTTTCTACCCGACGCTCGGAGATGCCAGCAGTGAACCGCGCCGAGTTGCTGTTCGCGCTGCTCGTGGGAATCCTGCAGGGCGTCTTGGAGTGGCTCCCCATCTCCAGTCAGGGCAACCTCTCTATCGTCACGACCGCCGTCGGCGGCGTCGACCCCGTGGTCGCCTTGGACCTCGCGCTGTTCGTACAGGTCGGAACCGTCTTCTCTGCGGCCGCCTACTACCGCGAGGACATCGCCGACGTACTCTCGAACGCTCCCGGATGGCGGCCGAAGGCGGCATTCGATTCGGAGAACGCCGACGTGACGTACCTCGTGCTCGCGAGTCTGGTGACGGGCGTCGTCGGCATTCCGCTGTATCTCACACTGCGTGACGCCGTCGCCGGACTCGCCGGCGGCGTCTTCATCGCCGTCGTCGGCGGCCTGCTGGTCGCGACGGGACTGCTCCAACGCGCCGCCGACTCGATGGGATTCGTCGGCAAGGAGACGCCCACACTCCTCGATACGCTACTCGTCGGTGCGTTTCAGGGACTCACCATCCTGCCGGGCGTGTCGCGGTCGGGGACGACCGTGTCGGTGCTCCTCCTGCGTGGCTACGAGGGGCCCGCCTCGCTGCGGCTGTCGTTCCTGTTGGCCATCCCCGCGGGTATCGGCGCCGCCGCCCTCGTCGTGGTGAGCGGTGGGGGACTGCCGGGCATTTCGCCGCTAGCGGCTGGCGTCGCACTCGCCTCCAGCGCCATCGTCGGCTATCTCACCATCGACGCCCTGATGCGGTTCGTCGAGCGCGTGCCGTTCTGGGCAGTGTGTGTCTCGCTGGGGACGCTTGCGGTCGTAGGGGGACTGCTCGTCGCCGTGGCATGAGGAACGAAACACGTTAGTGAACGCCGGGAACACACCGGAGCAGATGGAACTCATCGACGAGAAGGGCCGATTGTTCGGCCGCGTGAACATCGTCGACGCACTCGTCGTCCTCTTCGCTATCGCGGTGCTCGCTGCTGGAGCAGCGTTGGTGTTGGGCGGGTCCGATACCCCCGATACATCCGAACGGATGCACGTCACCGTCGAAACGGCGAACCAGTCGGCGACGGCCGTCACATCGGGAAGAGTAACGTACGACGGCGCGGATGCAAACGTCACGGACGTCTACCGAACACCGAATCGGACGTATCTGCGAGTCGCTCTAGACGGCACTCGAACCGATGATGGCTTTCAGTTCGACCGGCAACACGTCCGCTTGGGCGATACACCGACCGTGGCGACCGAAACAGCCGTAGCGGGAGGAGCGGTCACCGAACGAAACACCACCGCGACCTTCGACACCGAGACGACGACAGTAACTGTCGAAGCGACCGTCGATGACTCCGTCGCTTCGGCCATCTCGTCCGGCGACGAACAACGTATCCGGGACACGACCGTCGCCACAATCACCGGTGTCGATACGGCGAGTGAGAACGCCACTCACGCCAGCCTCGACGTGACGCTCGCGCTCGAAACCCGACTCGTCGACGGGATAGCTCACTATGGAGGGAGTCCGGTCCGTCTCGGCCGAACGGTCGCCGTCGAAACGGACGGATACGAGTTCGAGGGAGAAATCATTCAGCGATGACGCGGGTCGGGGCCCTTCGTGAACGCTTTCGGCGCGCTGTCGAGAACTCGTGGGTCGTTCGAGTCAGTAGTCGAACCGAGGCCACGCTATCGCGGTGGGCCAGCGACTCGCGTATCCTCCAGTGGTTCCTCGCGGAACCCGAACCGGAGGTCGTCGTCATCGATTTGCGTGAGACGTACACCGTCGGCTCACTGCTCCGGGTCGGTGACCACCTCGCGGCAGGCGTCCGTCGGTTCGCCGATTCGACGGGCACCACGAGCACGTTAGAGGCCGTTTCCCATCGGTTTCGGGCGGCTCCGGTCCGTCTCCTCGGAACAGTTTTGCTCGCTGTGGCGCTGCTAGGAGCGGGCTATACAGTCACGGCTGACGCTTCGATGCGGATACTCGGGTGGTGGCTCGTTCTCGCGAGTATCGCACTACTCGCCACACGCGAGTGCCGTTCGGCCGAAGAACTCGACGGGACGTGGATAGGCCAAGCGTTTCAGCCACCCGAGCCACCAGAACGCCGAGACGAGAACTAACTACTCAACGGTGACGCTTTTCGCGAGATTGCGAGGCTTGTCTATCGACCGGCCGAGTTTCGCGGCGGTGTGATACGCCACGAGTTGGAGTTGGACGTTCGTCAGAATCGCAGCCGTCCGTGGATGCGTCTCGGGGATTTCGAGGACGTGGTCAGCGTAGCGTGCAACGTCGGATTGCCCGTCCGTAATCGCCACGACGGGCGCGTCGCGTGCTTCGACTTCCTTGACGTTGCCGACCGTCTTGCGTGCGAGTTCGCCGTCGCCGACGACGGTGGCGAAGACGGGCGTCTGCGAGGTGACGAGCGCGAGCGGGCCGTGTTTCAACTCGCCGGCGGCGAACCCTTCAGCGTGTTTGTACGATATCTCCTTCATTTTCAACGCCCCCTCCAGCGCGACCGGGAAGTTCAGCGACCGGCCGATGAAGAAGTAGGCGTCGCTGTCGAGGTAGGCCTCGGCGACGGCTTCGGCCGTCGAGTTGTCGAGGACCTCCTGAACCTGTCCCGGCACGTTCCGAATCGCGGCGATGACGTCGCGGTCGGCCCCGCCCTCCGTCGCCGCCTCGGTCAGGAGGTTCAGCGCGGTCTGTTGGCCGGCGAAGGTTTTCGTCGCCGCGACGCCGATTTCCGGGCCGGAGCGGATGTAACTGACGTGGTCGCACTCTCGGGCCATCGTCGACCCGACGGTGTTCGTCAGTGCGAGCGTTTCGGCACCGCGACGGCGGGCCTCCCGGGTCGCTGCCAGCGTGTCGGCCGTCTCGCCGCTCTGGGAGACACCGATGACGATGGCGTCCTCGGCCGGCGGGGGCGAGGTGGCGTACTCGTGGGAGAGAAACGGCTGGGCGGGGACGCCCTTGGCTTGCAGCAGTTGGGCGCCGTAGATGGCGGCGTGATAGCTCGTTCCCGCAGCGACGAGGTGGACCCGTTCGAGGGACAACTCGCCCAACTCCTCTAAGGTCACGGTGCCGCGGAGTTCGTCGACCCGGCCCTGGAGACACTGCCGGAGGGCACGCGGCTGCTCGTGAATCTCCTTGAGCATGAAGTGGTCGTAGCCACTCTTGCCGGTGTCTTCCGGGTCCCACGACACCGTCTCGATGGACTTCTCGACGGTTTGGCCATCGACATCGGAGACACGCCAGCCGTCGGTGTCCAGACGGGCGTACTCGCCGTCTTCGAGGTACACCACTTTGTCGGTGAACTCCCGGAATGCGGGTACGTCGCTGGCGAGATACGTCGCGCCCTCGGCGATGCCGAGGACGAGCGGCGAATCGTTGCGCGCGACGAACACCGAGTCGGTGCCGGCGACGACACAGGCGATGGCGTAGCTACCTTCAAGTCGAGCGATGGCCTCTCGGAAGGCGGCTTCGGGGTCGGCCCCCGATTCGAGGCTCGCCTCGATGAGATGGGGCACGACTTCGGTGTCGGTGTCGCTTCGGAATTCGTGGCCCGATTCGGCCAGTTCGTCGCGGAGCGACTGGTAGTTCTCGATGATACCGTTGTGGACGACAGCAACGCCCCCGGTGCAGTCGCGGTGGGGGTGGGCGTTGCCGTCCGTCGGTGGTCCGTGAGTGCTCCAGCGGGTGTGGCCGATGCCGACCCGTCCACCGACGTCGGTACCAGCCAACTCCTCCCGAAGCGCGTCAAGTTCGCCCGACTTCTTGACGACCGACACCGACCGGTCGTCGACTAAGGCGACCCCAGCGGAATCGTAGCCACGATACTCCAGTTTCGAGAGGCCGTGCATCAGCGTATCGAGCGTCCCGTCGCCACAGCCGACACAGCCGATGATGCCACACATCAGCGGACCACCTCCGCGCCGTCACGAATCCAGCCGCTCACGTGGGCGCCTGTCCCGATCGTCGCGTCAGCGCCGACGAGCGTGCCGGGTGTGAACGTGGCGCCGCCACCGACCGACACCCGGTCGGCCAGCACCGCCCCAAGCCCCTGATTCTCGAACACTCGGTCGCCGACGCGAACGTCGCTCGGACCGCCCGGAACGACCGTTCCGGGGCCGATTGAGACGCTCTGCCCGGCGACGCAGTCGACGAGCGTCGACCCGGGGCCGACCCGGCAGTCCGAATCCAACAGCGTGTTCTGCAGCGTCACGTTGCCGCCGATTGTGGCGTTCCGTCCGACCGCCACGTCAGGGCCGACGACGGCGCTGGCCGCGATTTCGGCGTCGGGGCCGACGACGACTGGTCCCTGGAGGGTCGCATCGGGATGGACGCGGGCGCTGTCGGCGACCCACACGTTGTGGCTTCGCTCCGGAAACTGGACGCGCCCGTTGGCGAGTAACTCACGCGTCAGATACAGCAGGTCCCACGGGTACGTCGCGTCGACCCACAGTCCGTCCGTCGACACCGCCCGAACCTCGCCATCGTCCATCAGCGTCCCGATGACGTCGGGCAGGTGGAGTTCGCCGCTGCGGCGCGGCGTCCGTTCGATGGCGTCGAACACCGACTCGCCGAAGGCGTAGACGCCGGCGTTTATTTGGCCGAAGGAGTCGCTTTCGGGCTTTTCGACGAGTTTTGACAGCGTGCCGTCATCGACTTCAACGACGCCGTACTTCGTCGGCGTCGGATGGTCCAACACCGCCATCGCGGGCGTTCCGTCGAATCCTTCGAGGACGTCCGCGACGATCCCCTCGTCGAGAACGCGGTCGCCGTTCAGCACCAACACCGGGCCGTCGGTTTCCGGGGCGGCCTGCTGGAGGGCGTGACCGCTTCCGAGTTGTTTCTTCTGGTGGACGTACGTGATGGGCACATCCCGGTAGGAGGGTCCGAAGTGCTCTTGGACGCGTTCGTGCTGGTAGCCGACGACGAGACAGAGCCGTTCGATGCCACAGTCGACCAACACGTCGAGGACGTGTTCGAGAATGGGGCGTCCCGCCGCGGGAAGCATCGTCTTCGGTCGGTTGAAGGTGAGCGGCCGCAACCGCGTCCCCTCCCCCGCCGCGAGGACGATGCCGGTCGTGATGTCCATACCGACGGGTCGTCGCCGCCCCGGTTGAAACTATCGACGGACCGCGACTTCCGCGAGCGATACACACAGCAGGCCCCCGGCCGTATCATCGGTATGGCCGACGGCGAGTACCCGCGAGAACCACCCGAGGACGTGCCGCCGGAACACCACGACCGGGCACGCGAACTCCAACTCGAACTGCTCGTCCTCGAAGCACGCCTCGAATCGGCGAACTTCGAAGACAAGGAAGCGTTCCGGCGAGCGATACGAACGCGTCGCGAGGAGTTGGACGGCCTTCGAACCGGTGGTAACTGACCCGCTGGACGGAACCTGCGGTACCGTCGTGGATGGCAAGCGTGTTACCGTCGCGGCACCGACCGGGCCGTATGAACCTCATCGACGACGCCCGCGCGCTGCTCGCGACCGGGCCGCTGTGTGACGCCTGCCTCGGGCGGCCGGTCGCCGACCGCAGTTTCGGGCTAACCAACGCCGAACGCGGGCGGGCGCTCCGAACCACGGTCGCACTCGACGACGACGACCCCTTCGAGGAACCCGACACCGATTGCTGGGTGTGTGAGGGCATCTGTGACCGCTTCGACGAGTTGGCCGACCGCGTCGTCGAGGCACTCGGCGAGACCGAACTGTACACCTATCAGGTCGGCACGCGCATCCCGCCGCTGGTCGAGGAAAACGAGCGACTCCTGCGACTCGACGCCGACTTCGAGGAGGACGCCGGCGAACCGCTGAAAACCGAGGTGAACCGCGAGGTGGGGCGTCGCGTCGGCGCGGAACTCGGCGCCGAAGTCGACTTCGAGCGTCCGGACGTGCAGTTCCTCATCGACCTCACCGGCGAGGACGTCGACGTGCAAGTCCAGCGCAATTCCGTGACGGTTTACGGCCGCTACCGGAAACTGCAGCGGGACATCCCCCAGACGGAGTGGGAGAAGTTCGACGAGAGCGTCGAGGAACTGGTCGCACCGCCGTTTCTGTCGGCGTTTCGCGGTACCGAGGCCGTCTTCCACGGCGCCGGACGGGAGGACGTAGACGCGCTCATGCTCAATTCCGGGCGGCCGTTCGCGCTGGAAATCAAACAACCGCGGCGACGGGACGCCGACCTGGATGAACTCGCCGAAGCCGTTAACACCGGCACCGACGGCAAGGTCGAGGTGACTGACCTCGCCTTCGCCACCTACGACATCGTCGAGCGCGTGAAGGAACACGACGCGACGAAGACCTACCGGGCGACCGTCGATTTCGACGACTCCGTGTCGGAGGCTGACTTCGAGGCGGCCCTCGCCGAGTTGGACGGCACCACCATCGAACAGCGGACGCCGCATCGGGTCTCCCACAGGCGTGCGGACCTCGTTCGGGAGCGCACCGTCCTCTCAATCGACGGAACACTCGAAGACGACCTCACCGCGACCATCGACGTCCACGGCGAGGGCGGCCTCTACATCAAGGAACTCATCAGCGGCGACGAGGGGCGAACCGAACCGAGTCTGGCCGGCCTGCTGGGCGTCGGCGCGACCGTCCGAACGCTCGACGTCATCGACGTACAGGGCGTCGACGAACCGTTCCTCACCGAGGAATATCAAGTGAATCGAGAGGGAACGCCGGTTTCAGGAGAGTAGGCGCGACTCTCTCTTTTCGACCGACGCTCGTAACCGCAGAGATTTACCGGTCGACGCGGAAGGGTGGCTATGCACATCTGCGATGCCTGCGGGGCGGAATTCGAGACGCTCTCCGAGCTCCGAATGCGTCACGACTGTCCCGTGAAGGAAGAACAGCGAAAGCGTGAGCAAGCTCTCGAGTACCTGCGCGATGAGCGAGGCCTTGAAATCGGCGATCTCTGTCGTGTCGTCAAGACGGGCACGGAAGTCGAAATCGTCGATGTCGAGCCAGCCGAGGGGGACGATGAGGAGCCGACCGTTGTCTGGGTGCCTGCGAACCGGGCAGATACGCCGCAAAATCAGCGGACCGGTTCAGTTACCGATTTAATCTAATCCGGGGAGGTGGCCTTTTTCAACACCGACGAGCGGATGCCGTTCGAATAACGGACACTCAACAGAATCCGACGTGGATTCGGCCGTCGACACCGATGTCGTCTTCGAGCAGACTCTATGACCCGGTTGCTGTCCGCAACGGACCGAGCAGCGGGGTTTCGCCCACGTCGAGGAAATCATTCAGGCGAAATCAGCAAGGCACGCGACCGACTCGGTACGCGCCGACAATCGACCTTACCGAGGGATTAGCGCCTTCATCTGAGGAACGAATCAGTACTTCATATACTGAACGTAATCTAAGACGCATATGTACATAAGCGATAACCATTAGTATTCGTTGGTATAAATGGTTTTTGCGAGACACTTTCAGGGCGTCTCGAGAATACTCATGCCGGTCAACTGGCTACGATGGGAGCGCAGCCGACTCGTTAGCGTCGCTCGAAGGCGACGAACCGCTCATCGCCGGCCGAACCGACGGCAATCTGTACCGTTTGTCCGAGTTCGACCGCGTCGGGGTCGACCGCACGGAGTTGGCCGGTGAGCATGACGGGGCCGAAGTCCGCGATGGCGGTGACATAGGGGCTATCGTCGCTGAACCGCGGTGCAGGGACGGCGACCACGGTGTAGGTCTCGATGTTACCGGCCTCCGGGAGCGGCGTTCGCGACAGGTCTCGGCTGTGACACTCGTGACAGAGTTGCTGTGGCGGGATCGCCCCATGTCCTTCGGGACAGGAGAGGTAGAACGGCTCGCCGGCCTCGATCGCGTCGAGAAAGGCCGAGAACGCCCCGTCTCTCGCGTCGCTCATCGGACCACCTCCAAAACGTGGACGGTCGCGCTGGCGACGGTGCCGCCGGCGTTGTGGGCGATTCCGACGGTCGGCGAATCGAGGGCGTCCGCTCGGGGATGGGTCCCAGCCAACAGTTTCGCCACGGCGGCGATCTGTGCCGTCCCCGTCGCGCCGACGGGATGGCCCTTCGCTTTCAGCCCGCCCGAAAGGTTGACGGGCAGTCGCCCGTCTCGTGTCGTCTCGCCACGGCGCGCTGCGCCGATGGCCTCGCCGTCCTCGTAGAGGTCGAGCGCTTCCAAGGCGAGCACCTCCGCAATCGTGAAACAGTCGTGGACCTCCGCGAGGTCGACGTCGTTTGGGGTGACGTTCGCATCGGCGTACGCCTCACGGGCAGCATCACGGGTTGCCGGCGTCTTCGCGAATGACTCACGGTCCTGCAGCGCCATCCGATCGCCGCCTTGGCCGCTCCCGGTAATCGCAACCCCGGCGTCGAGGTCATTGGCCTCGGCGTAGGCGTCGGTCGTCAATACGACTGCGCTGGCGCCGTCGCTGATGGGACAGGCGTCGTAGAGGCCGAGGGGGTCGGCGACGGTCGGTGCTTCGACGACGTCCGCGACGGATATCTCGGTCTGCAGATGCGCATGGTCGTTGACGAGGGCGTTCTCGTGGTTTTTGACGGAGATGTGTGCGAGGTCGGTCGGGTCGCCGCCGAACGTCTCGAAGTAGGCCCGCGCCATGAGCGCGTAGGCCGCGGGGAAGGTTACGCCGGGACGAACCTCATAGAGGTCGTCGGCTGCGACGGCTAAACCAGCCGTCGCACCGGCAGTCCCCATGTTCGTCATGCGTTCCATCCCGCCGGCGACGACCACGTCGGCTTCGCCGTTTCTGATAACGCGGACCGCCTCGCGGATAGCCAGCCCGCTCGATGCGCAGGCGCCCTCGATTCGTTTCGCGGGCGCGGTCGACCCGAAGGCCTCGCTCATGATGGGGCCCTGATGACCCTGGTTCTCGGACAGCGTTCCGACGAAGTTGCCGTAGAACACTTCGTCGACGTCGTCCAGCGTGAGTCCGGCATCGTCGAGTGCCGCGAGCCCGGCCTCACCGAAGAGGTCCCGGCCCGGCCGGTCGGGGTGTTCCCCGAACGGCGTCATCCCTGTGCCAGCAATGCGTGCTCGTGTCATGTGTCGCTCGTTGGTCGCGTGTTCGCGTTCACTCGTCGAACTGTACCGTCTCGTCGACGACGAGAATCTCTCCGGCGTCGTCGTCGACGAAGTTCGCCGTATCTGCCTGGACCCGCTGGCCCGCGTCGCTTCCGAACACGTCGCCGACGGTCGTATCGGCGGCGAGGTACAGCTCCGCGATTCCGTCGTAGGCCGCCTTCTCGGGGTCGGCGGGGACCGACGTGGCGTACTTTTTGACGCCGGGGAGGTCCTCTGCCAGCGGTGCATGCTCGTTCAACCAGTAGTCCACGAACTCCTCGTGGTCCAACCCGTCCTGTCGGACGAGAAGATTGACAAGTTTCCGCATGCATGAAGATGTCCTGTTCACGAACTTTGTTCTATCGGTTGCCGCGCCGTTTCGGCACACTTAGGTTACTCGTGTGTCGACTCGACAGTGATGTCGCTCCAGCTAGAGTCGATAGACCGCGTCGGTGTCGTCGGCGCGGGCACGATGGGCAGTGGTATCGCACAGGTGGCCGCAATGGCGGGTTACGACGTCGTGATGCGGGACATAGAACAGTCGTTCGTCGAGGACGGTTTCGAGACCATCGACGCCAGCCTCGGCAGTCTGGTCGACAGCGACAAATTGACCGCCGACGAGGCGACGGCCGCCAAGGACCGTATCACCGGCACGACCGACCTCGCGGACCTCGCGGACTGTGACCTCGTCGTCGAGGCCGCCGTCGAGGACGTCGACATCAAACAGGACATCTTCGCGGACCTCGACGAGGTGACCGACGAGGGGGCGGTGTTGGCGACGAACACCTCGACGCTGTCGATTACGACCATCGCTTCGGCGACCGAGCGTCCCGAGCAGGTCGTCGGGATTCACTTCATGAACCCGGTTCCGGTGATGAAAGGCGTCGAGGTCGTCGTCGGAGAGAAGACCGATGACGACGTGGTCGCGTTGGCTCACGACTTCTCGGAGGCCCTCGACAAGGAGACCTGGGAGTCCGACGACAAGCCCGGCTTCGTCACCAACCGCGTGCTGATGCCGTGGATTAACGAAGGCATCCGCGCCTACGACGAGGGCGTCGCCTCCAAGGAGGACCTCGATAAGGGCATGACGCTCGGGACGAACGTGCCGATGGGGCCACTGACGCTGGCCGACCACATCGGGTTGGACGTCTGTCTCCACGCCACGGAGACGCTTCACGAGGAGTTGGGCGACCGCTACAAGCCCGCCTATCTGCTCAAGCGAAAAGTCGAAGCCGGCGACCTCGGAAAGAAGACCGGTAAAGGTTTCTACGAATACGACTGAGCGGCGGTACTACTCCTTGAGGTGTCGCGCGATGACCTTCTTTTGAATCTCGGAGGTCCCCTCGTAGATGGTCGTGATTTTGGCGTCGCGGTAGTAGCGTTCGACGTCGAAGTCCTTGGTGTAGCCGTAGCCGCCGTGGACCTGAACAGCCTCGTTGGCCACGTCGACGGCCGTCTCGCTGGCGAAGTACTTCGCCATACTTGCCGACTTGGGGTGGACATCGTCCTCGTTCTTGCGGGCGGCGTCGCGCGTGAGCAGACGCGCGGCTTGGACGTCCGTCTGCATATCGGCGAGTTTGTGCGCGATGGCCTGATGTTCGATAATCGGCTGGTCGAACTGCTCGCGGTCGTTGGCGTAGTCGACGGCGTCGTCGAGGGCGGCCTGTGCCACGCCGACGGCCTGGCTGGCGATGGCGATGCGGCCGCCAGTCAGAATGGAGAAGGCGGCCTTGAGTCCGTCGCCGACCTCGGTAAGACGGTTCTCGGCGGGGATGCGAACGTCGTCGAAGATAAGCGTCGTCGTGTCGCTGGCCCGGAGACCGAGCTTGTCCTCTTTCTTGCCGACTTCCAGCCCATCGACGTCCTTCGGGACGAGGAACTGCGTGACAGTGTTCGGGTCGTCGCTATCGGTTTTGGCAAACAGGATAACGACGCCCGAGCGCTTGCCGTTGGTAATCCACTGCTTCTTGCCGTTGATGACGTACTCGTCGCCCTCCTTGCGAGCCTCGGTCGTCATCTCGGCGGGGTTCGACCCGGCGTGGGGCTCCGAAAGCGCGAACGCACCGACGGGGCGTCCCTCGACCATCTCCGAGAGCCACTCGTCCTGTTGTTCCTGGGTCCCGAACTGACGGATACACGACGTTGCCAGCCCGTGGACCGACAGGGCCGTCGCGACGGCCAAGTGCCCGCGAGCCAGTTCCTCGTTTACGATGCTGTAAGTAACCTCGTCCGCGTCGAAGCCGCCGTACTCTTCGGGCACCGTCAACCCTGTCAGGTCGAGGTCGGCGAGGCCGTCCCAAACCTCTTCGGGGAACTGCTGCGTCTCGTCCGCTTCGTCGACGTTCTCGGTGACTTCGTTGTCGACGAACTCCCGTACCGTCTCCTGAATCATCTGCTGCTCGCTGGTGAGGTCCATCGACCGGACGTTTGGACCGGGGGGTCCTAAAGAATACGATACTGCTGGGACCCATCGCAGGGCCTGCCAGCGGTGAAAGGGGGTCCCTCAGACTTATTCATGATAGTTATTACGAGTAGCAAAAGGTTTGTCGGGGGGCGACGGTACTCCGAACGACATGGTACTCGTAGAACCCGTCGACGAGGCGGTCCAGTGCATCGAAGACGGAGACGTGGTCGGTATCGGGGGCTTCGTCGCCGTCAGCATTCCCGAATACGTCTTGGAGGGACTCGGCGAGCGATACGCGGCGACCGGCGCGCCCGGACATCTCACGCTCTATCATCCGGCCGCTGAGGGCGACCGCCAAGGCAACGGCATCTCACATCTCGTCCAAGACGGCATGATCGAACGGGTCATCGGCAGCCACTGGGGCTTCGTCCCGGAACTGATGGAGAAGGTCGTCGCAGGCGAGGTCGAAGCGTACAACCTTCCCTTCGGCGCGATGGACCACCTGCTTCGTGACACGGCCGCGGGCAAACCGGGGACCATCACGACTGTCGGACTGCGAACCTTCGTCGACCCGCGTCAGGAAGGCGCAAAGGCCAACGAGGAGACCACCGAGGACATCGTCGAGGTCGTCACCATCGACGGCGAGGAGTACCTCTTCTACAACGCACAGCCACTCGATGTCGCCATCATTCGCGGGACCACCGCCGACGAGAACGGCAACATCACGATGGAGCGCGAGGCGCTCACCTCGAACATGCTGGCGATGGCCCAAGCCGCTCACAACGCTGGCGGGACGGTTATCGCACAGGTCGAGCGAGTCACCGAGGCGGGGTCGCTGAGCGCTCGCGAAATCGATGTCCCCGGCGTCGTCGTCGACAAGGTCGTCGAGGCGCCCGCTTCCCACCACAAGCAGACCTACGGGGAGGACTACAGTGGCGCATTCAGCGGCGAAATCAAAGTACCACAGGACGACGGCACCGACCGGACACCGCTCACGGAACGGAAAGTCATCGCGCGCCGAGCCGCGATGGAACTGGTCCCAGACGCCGTCGTGAATCTCGGCGTCGGCGTGCCAGAGACGATTCCGGCCGTCGCGAACGAGGGGAATATCAGCGACGAAATCACCCAGACCGTCGAGGCTGGCCCGATCGGCGGGTCGCCATCGGGAGGTATCAGCTTCGGAACGGCCGTCAACCACGAGGCACTGGTCACCTCGCCCGAGCAGTTCGACTTCTACGACGGCGGCGGTCTCGATATCGGCTATCTCGGAATGGCCCAAATCGACGCCGAGGGCAACATCAACGTGAGTCGCTTCGGCTCGCAACTGCCGGGCTGTGGCGGCTTCATCAACATCACGCAGAACGCCGAGAAAGTCGTCTTCTGTGGGACGCTCACCACGGGCGGGTTGGAGGTCGACATCGGTGGCGGAACCCTCGACATCGCCTCGGAAGGGGAGAGCACGAAGTTCGTCGACGCGGTCGAGCAGATTACCTTCAGCGGCGAGTACGCCGTCGAGACGGACCAACCCGTCGTCTACGTCACCGAACGGGCCGTCTTCGAACTCTCCAGCGATGGCCTGGTGCTGACCGAAGTCGCCCCGGGCGTCGACGTGGAGGCCGACGTCATCGACAACATGGCGTTCGAACCGGCCATCGCCGATGACCTCGCAGAGATGCACCCGGCGTTGTTCCGCGAGGCGCCGATGGACCTGACCGAGTACGTCAACTGATCAGGCGTAGTCCAGATTCACCTGAACCACGTTCGCCGACCGGCGGACGACCTCCGCGATTTCCGCTCGTCGTTGCGCGTCGATTCGACTTCGCGGCCCGCAGACGCAGATAGCCGCCTGCACGTCGTCTGATTTGTCCAGTACCGGGGCGGCGATACAGACCATTCCTGCGATGCGTTCGCCGTCGTCGACCGCATATCCTTGTTCTCGAACGGTTTCGAGTTGGTCAAAAAGCTCCTCGCGTTGGGTAATCGTTTGGTTCGTAACCGCGACGAGGCCGTGCTCATCGAAAATCTCCTCGACCGACTCCTGGGGAAGGTACGCGAGGATGGCTTTCCCCGGTGCCGTCGCGTGCAAGGGCATCCGGGCGCCGGGATACGCAAAGAGGCTCACGGCGTCTTCGCCCTCGTTAATCGCGAGGAGGACGCCTTGACCGTTTTCCTCGACCATCAGAGTGACGTGTTCGCCGGTCTCCTCAGCGACCGTCTCGAGTTCGTCCTGCGCTGCAGAGAACACGTTCATGCGGTGGCGCTGTTGTTGTCCGACTTCGAGGAATCGCGTCGAAATCCGATAGACGTTGTCCGTTTTGGTCACGTATCCCGTCGCGACCAATGCCTGCAGGTAGTCGTGGGTGGTACTCACGGGCATGTCGAGCTTGTCGGCGACCGCGGACCCTCGGAGGCCGCCCTCTTCGGCCAATACGTCGATAATCTCGAACGCCCGATCGACCGTTTGTCGTGAGCCATTGGTCATTGCTATTCCAGTAGTCTTCCTGCTGTCTGAAAATGCTTTCGAGATACTCGAAAACATGTTCGCCCACTCAATCGCTCCCGGTGTCGTAGTAACTCGGTTGGCCAGATGTTTAGTCCGGTTATACACCCGTAAGCAGCCGTTCAGGCCATAGAACCGGACACTCGAGAGGTATATACTACAAACATAATAGTTCGAAGTGGGGTTTGTTCTGTTTCGACTGTTCCGGATGGTGTATTCGAGAGGCACACAACCAAATTCATTAGCTTACGCGGTCGTAGTTATTTGATAACCGTGCCGACTCGTTTCGAGAAACTCGAAACATCGACCATCCGCGAGAGGTGACCTGTCGGCCCTCCGAAAATCGGTAGGGATTTCATAACATAGTTAATCTTGTTATCTACACGACACAGCGATAGTAGTTTCGTCAATTAGCCAAAGCAGGAGTCACGTGCGCTATTTACAACGTTTAACGCTTGTGTACGTATGCGCATACTATTGTGTGCATCTTATGAACAGTTCTGTAGCAGGTGTCTGTGGGTTCTAAGCATCTACGCCGACGCTGAGTCCGACGTATCGATTTCCCCGCCGGGTACTTTCTAACAGCGTTCGGTCAGTCCGTGGAGTCGGTGATCTACCCGATGCGTGGTTTTGGGAGTGTTCTCGACCGTCCGAGGAGATGCGGGACTGATTCGGGAGAGGCCGTTCGCAGCCGGCCTCCGAGACGGCCGGTCGACCGGTCCTATCGAATCCTACCGCGACCGGGGATTTATTACGAATCAACGCCCTACACCGTTACAACCGGTTTCACGGTTTCACATGAGCGAAGACGTCATTCTCGTCGTCGAGGACGAGCAGGATTTAGCGGACCTGTACAGTGGGTGGCTTTCGGAGCGATATCCGGTCCGCGTAGCCAACGACGGGTCGGAAGCCCTCGAAAAGTTCGACGAGGACGTCGAGGTCGTCCTCCTGGACCGACAGATGCCCGGGATGGACGGCGCCGCGGTGCTGAAACTCATCCGGGACCGCGCCCCCGACTGTCAGGTGGCGATGGTCACCGCCGTCGAACCCGACGTCGACGTCGTCGACATGGGGTTCGACGCCTACATCACGAAACCCGTCCGCGAAGAGGAGTTGTTCGACCTCGTCGACCACCTGCTGCATCGACGGGTGTACGACGACAACGTCCGCGAGTTGTTCGCGGCCATCTCCAAGCAGATCGCCCTCGAGAACCAACACGAGCCCGAAGAGCTCGCCGAGGACCCCCAGTACCAGTACCTGCTGGCGAAAATCGACAAGCTTCGCTCAGAAACCGTCAACCTCGCCGAGCAGTTCGACGACGAGGAGTTCCGGACGGCGCTTGCGGCCCTGCAGTGACGCGACGACGCTGACGACTGTTTTATGTCGGCCGCCTTCGAGCGGCCGCTATGGAGTTCGGCGTCGACGAGGCCGGCAAAGGCCCCGTCCTCGGGTCGATGTTCGCCGCGGCGGTTCGGGCGCCGAGAGACGCCCTCCCCGACGGCATCGACGACTCGAAGCGACTGACCGAGACGCGCCGAGAGGCACTCGCCGACCGACTCCGTGAAGACGACCGCATCACGGTCGGCATCGCCGAAATCACCCCCGACCGCATCGACGCGGGCAACATGAACGACCTCACCGTCGACGCTCACGCCGAGGCACTCGCCGAGGTGGCCGAGGGAGGCGACGCCGGACTGTGTGATGCCGGCGACACCGACGCCGACCGCTTCGCGTCGCGGGTCGCCGACCGACTCGACGCCGAGGTGACCGTCGCCGCCGAACACCGCGCCGACGAATCCGACGAGTTGGTCGGTGCGGCGAGCATTCTCGCCAAGAGCGCCCGCGAGCGCCACGTCGCCACGCTCGCCGAGCACTTCGGCGACGTAGGCAGCGGCTACCCCTCCGACCCGACGACCCGGACGTTCTTGCGAGAGTACGTCGCCGAAACGGGAGGGTTGCCCGACTGCGCCCGTCAGTCGTGGTCGACCTGCGATGACGTTCTCGCCGCGGCCGAACAGTCCGCACTCGACGAGTTTTGACGACTGTCGGTCAGAGACCGACGGGTATTTCTCGCCGCCGCCTCACTCCGCGGCCATGAGTCTCCGGACGGCCGTCGCGGCGCCGTTTCGTCAATCCGGGAGCCGCGAGATGGGGGAAAGCGCCTTCGTCGTCGCGCTGTCTTTGGACCGCGATTGGTTCTCGCCGGACCAGGCCAAGCGACTGGTCGACGTGGCCGCAAGCGAGGGCCTGCTCGAACGCGACGACGGGCAGTTGCGGGTGTCGTTCGACCCCGGGTCCGTCGACGTCCCCGAGGGGTTTACCCCCGAGGAGTCCATCCTCCAAGAGCGCTCGACGTTCGAGCGCGTCCTCGACGCGTTGGTCGACGCCGGCCACGACAAACAGGAAGCCGTCGCGGCGGTCAACGGCCTCCAGTCGGAGTTGGGTGTCACCATCGAGGCCGCCGCCGTGCTGTACGCACACCGCAACGCCGTCGACGTACAGCAACACGCCGAGACGGCGCTAGGTGAACTGTAATGGTCGAAGACGAAACCACGGACGGTACGCGAATCGCACAGCTACTCTCCTCGGAGATACACGGCCACGAACGCGGTAGCCTCGGGGGGCTCTCGGTGGTCGACGCCGACCCCGATGTCGACCCCGAGGAGTTCGGCGCCTTCGCCTACGGCGTGGCGTTCGAAACCGACGACGAACCGCGCCGAATCGTCGAGGTGTACGTCCACTCCGACCGCGCCCGCGTGGAGTTCCTCGCCGGCGTCCAGACGGCCGCCGAAGTGGCCGACAGAGAGGGACTTCGCGTCCGGCCGAAGGCCGTCGACCCGCCGCGGACGCTCGTCTTCGTCGAAAGCGGCGCGGAAGTAAAGCGGGCGCTACGCGTCGTCCGTGCCGTCGCCGACCAACTCCGCGAGGACGGTCGGTAGCGTCGACAGTTCTTTTCGGGACAACGACGCATCAGCGTCGGTGTGAACCGCCGGCCCGCCGTCATAAGTCACCTGCACCGCGAGGAGACCAGCCGCGGCGGCACCCGCGACGTCCCGGTCGGGGTCGTCGCCGACGTAGGCCGCTTCCTCGGGAGCGACATCGAGGGCGTCACACAGCGACTCGAACGCCGCGCGGTCGGGTTTCGGCGCGCCGACGGCCCCCGTCACGACGACGGCGTCGAAGTAGTCACGCCACCCCAGCCGTCGGAGTTTGTCCCGCTGGGTTCGGTCCGGGCCATCAGTCAGCAGGCCGACTCGGTAGCGCTCGCGAAGTCTCTCGACGGTCTCTGCAGCGCCGTCGACGGAAGACATCGCCTCCCCGACGGCCGCTCGGTAGGCGTGAGTCAACGCCGGGGCCTGCTCGCCGGCGAGTGCTTCGAACACCGGCCGTCTGCTCTCGGTGCCGCTGTGTTTCCGGTGGGCGGCGAGGTAGTCCTCGCGGCCGAAATCGAGTGCCACGTCGGCGCGGTCGGCGGCCTCGGCTAAGAGTGTCTCACGGTCGCGAGCCGTAACCGCGAGCGTGTCGTCGAGGTCGAAGGCGACGGCGCGGAGCACGACCGACCGTAGCGGCCCAGACGACATATAGGGGTCGGCTCCGGGTCTCGTCCGGGCGGAACGGCAGCGTTTTGCCCCACCGCCGCAAGGCGCCGACAATGAGCTTCTTCGACGACCTCGCCGCGCGCATCGAGTCGACCAACAGCGTCGTCTCGGTCGGTCTCGACCCCGACCCCGACCGCCTGCCAGAGTTCCTCGATTCGGATCTCCCGCGGTGGGCGTTCAACCGCCGAATCATCGACGCCACCCACGAACACGCCGCCTGCTACAAGCCCAACGCCGCCTTCTACGAGGACGCCGACGGCTGGCGGGCGCTGGGAGAGACCATCGCCTATGCCCACGGCAAGGGCGTTCCCGTCCTCCTGGACGCCAAACGCGGCGACATCGGCAACACCGCCCGGCAGTACGCCGACCTGCTGGACGACGACGGCCTCGGTGCCGACGCGATGACCGTCAACCCCTACATGGGCCGCGACACCCTCGAACCGTACCTCTCGAAACCCGAGAAGGGCGTCATCGTCCTGTGTCGGACCTCCAACAGCGGCGGCGCGGACTTCCAGAACCTCGAAGTCGGCAACGGTAAATCGCTGTACGAATACGTCGCCCAACGCTGTGCCGAGTGGAACGACAACGACAACGTCGGCTTGGTCGTCGGCGCGACCGCGCCCGAGGAACTCGAATCCGTCCGGGAGTTGGTCGATTTGCCCTTCCTCGTCCCCGGCGTCGGCGCACAGGGCGGCGACGCCGAGGCCGCCGTCGAATACGGCCTCGCCGACGGCGTCGGCCTCGTCAACTCCTCGCGCGGCATCATCTTCGCGGGGGAGGGTACCGACGACGAAACGGCGTACTTCCGAGCGGCGGGCAACGCCGCGAAGCGACTGAAAAAGCGACTGAATCAATACCGATAACCGGGTCACGGATGGGGGTTTCTGGTCGGCAGATTCACCAATCGGTCGGTACAGAAGTCGTCGCGCTCAGACTGAGTTCCTCGAACGACACGCACCCGGTAGGTACCGGAGGGGTTTTGTAGCGGTAGCAGAGAGAAGAAGACAGACGGCACGGTCAGACAGCCACCTTTCAATTCGCGTGGTTTCCACGTGTAGTTGCCGCTGGCTGACCTACCCCGTCACTCTAATACCGAGGAGCGACCGCTATACCATACCTCGAGGCACCGAACCGAGAGCGTCAGGTTTGCAGTCAGACGTAACGCTCTGCCGTTATCGTGGGATGAAACGAACGGGTTATCTTCTACCAGCATCCGCCGAGGAGGCGTTCGAATAACGCTCCCGAGTCGCCATTTTTCCCGCGGGGTCGTTCGAAAGGCCGCGCCTCGCGTGTGAAAATTAGAACCGATACTCGTCGACGCCGTCGGGGTACTCCCGTTCCTCCCGGTCGGAGTCGTCTGACGGTTGATCGCCCAGTTCGGCGAGACAGTCGGTACACAGCCCGGAGGTCCGGTCGTAGTGGTTGGCACACACCAATCGGCCACAGCGGTCACAGCCGTCCTCGACTGTCTCGGACTCACAGATTTCACAGAGTCCAGCGACGCTCATGGGACACGTTGAGCGTCCATGCCCCTAAAGCAATCCCCGAATTTACGGTGTCCGGGAACGTACTGTGGGTGTGCAAAAAGAGCGGCTCGTCCTCGGTCTCACCGTCGTCTTCGGCGCCATGACGGCGCTCGTGTTGCTTTTGAGCATCGCGCTCGTCGAGCCGGTGCTGTTCTTCGTGGCGCTGCCGCTCGGTGCCGCCGCCTACATGTTCTGGTATCATTCCTCGGGGAAACTCCGGGAGCGCGTCGCCCGCAGTCAACCCGGCGCCCGAAGCACCGGCGAGGGACGCGGCGGGTTCGGCGCCGGCCCCCGAAGCGGCTTCGATAGCGCACGCGGCCAGCAGGCGCGTGAGGAATGGGAGCGCCGCCAACACCAGCGACAGCAGCGCGAACGCCGGCAACGAGCGGATGTCGGTCCCTCGCCCGGGCTCAGTCGCGCCGAAGCCTACCGCCGGTTGGGGCTGGACACCGACGCCGACGAGGGCGAAATCAGACGCGCCTACCGGGAGCGAATCAAGGAGGCCCATCCCGACAGAGGCGGCGACGAAGCGGAGTTCAAGCGACTCACCGAGGCCTACGAGACGCTGACCGAGTAGGCCACGAGTCGAAGCCTCCTTAACAACCCTCCCCGTTTTCGTAGCCATGAGTACGGACGACATCGACCCCTCGGGGTCGAAGACGGAGGGGACGCCCGACCACGAAAACGCCCTCCAAGACGTTATCGCAGTCGACGGCGACGACAACCCGGAGGGGCCCGTCAACCGCCTCGACGCCCACACCGGCGACGGCATCCGCCACCGTGCGTTCACGGCGCTTCTGTTCGACGGCGACGGCAACGTGTTGCTCGCCCAGCGTGCGCCGAACAAGCGCCTGTGGGACACCTACTGGGACGGGACGGTTGCCTCCCATCCCGTCGAGGGCCAGACCCAAATCGAGGCGACCCGGGAGCGCCTCGAAGAGGAACTCGGCGTCACGCCCGACCAGTACGGCGACCTCCGGGTGACGGACAAATTCGAGTACAAGCGCTACTATCTCGACCAGGGGCTTGAGTGGGAGGTGTGTTCGGTCCTGCAGGCGACACTGGAGGACCGCACGCTCGATCCCGACGAGGAGGAGGTCGCGGGGCTGATGTGGGTTCCCTACGAGCGACTCCACGAGAACCCGAAGTGGTACCGGCAACTGCGACTCTGTCCGTGGTTCGAAATCGCGATGCGGCGGGACTTCGCCGACGACTGATACGGATTGGTGTAACGGTTCTCCGGTTATCAGCAGTACAGGTCGGCAATGACCAATAAAAGACTACAGCAATCCGTATGACGCTCGCTGTTAATCGTTCTGGTACTCTTTCTCGAAGCCGCGGAACTCCGTTCGGTGTGCTTCCTCGTCGGCCAGAATCGTCACCGCGAGGTCCTCGGTGACGGGGTCGTCGGCCTCCTCGGCGGCAGTGATGAGTGTCCGATAAGTCTCGATGGCGTCCTCCTCGGCGTCGAGAACGCCGCGGATGACCGAAATCACGCTCGTCGAATCCTCCGGCGGCTGGAGGGTGTCCTGTCGGGCGACGAACTCCGCGGACCCCGGAGGTCGGGCGTCCAACTGCTTGAGGCGCTGGCCCAACTGTTGGGCGTGGGTTAACTCCTCTTGGATGTCCTGTTGGAGGCTCTCTTTGATTTCCTCGGCACGGACGCCATCAAGCACGATGGCGTTCGTCTGGTAGTTCATCACCGTCTCCATCTCGTCGCTGTAGGCCTTCTTCAGGATTTCGACCACTCGCTCGGTTGCTTCGGACATGACACCTCTGAGTTCGGGCCGAAACGTGAAGAAACCACCTTCAAAATGGCTCTTCTCGAACAGATTCCGTTGTCCGCGGGTTTGGAAAACATTCGTCGCGGTTTGTAGATAAAATACGAATGTTCGTCCCACAGTATCGTAGAAAGCTTTAGGTAATATCGTATTGTATGCCTATTCGTTCCGATGTACAACAACAAGGTTCGGACCGCGGTTGCACTACACCTGACCGGCACGCTGACGGAGGGTGAGGCGGCCCGACACGCCGGGCTATCGCGTGCGCAACTGCGCCGCTACACCCGAACCTGCGGCGCCATCGTTCCGGCGCCATCGACCGACGACCTCGACGCCGAACCGCCAGAACACGCCGATACGAACACCGTCCGCCTCGACGGTTAATCGAGCAACCGGGTGAGTTCGGCCGCCGTCTCCGCTTCCAACCCACGAACCGTCTCGACGATGTCGCTCCGGCGCTCGACGTCGTAGCGGTCGCCGGCCAACGCATGGAACTTCTCCTCAACGACACCCCACGACGCCGCGCGTGCGGGGTGACCGGTGAACCACTTCTCTTCGGCCTCGTGTGTCGCCCCGTCGTGGCAGTCGACAGTGACGCGGGCGGGCAGTTCGCCGCGTTCGGCACGCTCGCGCAACTCGTCGTCGATTCGGGCCTCGACGGTCGACGCGACGGGGCGGAGGTCCTCGCGGGCGGCGGGGCGTTTCGTCGCATCGCGGTCCACGAGTGCGGCGGCGAGCGTCACGGGGTCGAGCGCCTCGACGGCTTCCGGATACGTCTCGACGGTGACCGAATCGATGTCGGCGGGGTCGAGCGTCACGTCCGAGGCGAGGTCCATCGCAGCCTCAAGTGTCGACTGGGCGTGTGGATGGGCATCGTACGGCCGGATGGCCGCGTCGCGAACCCGCTCACAGCCGGGGTCGAGGTCCAAATCGAACGGCCCGACGAGGTCGTGCCACCCGCCCGGTCCTGCGATGGCATCGGGGCCGACGACGCCGCTTTCGGCGAGGAGACACGCCGAGACCGCCCCGTGTGTCGCGTTTCCGCCCACGACCGGGTCGAACTCGTCGTCGACCGCGAGCGTTCCCCGGCCGGCCGCGATGCCGATTGCGCTTTCGAGACGACCGGTCCCGAACCCCAGCGCCCGGCCGACGCCGGCCGCCGCCGCGATGGCGCCGTGGGTCGCCGGATGGAACCCGTCCAGCGGCGCGTGCCACGCCAACTCGCCGTGAATCTCGTGGGCGGCGGCGATGCCGGCGAGGAGTTCTTCGCCCGTCGCGCTTCGGGCCTCCGCGGCCGTCAACACAGCAGCGACGGGAATCGACGCCGACCCGAGCGCGGGAGCGAGAAACACCGTCCCGTTGCCCGCACACGCCAGCGCGCCGTTGTACATCGCGGCGTCGGAGGCCGCCGCGCTCAACTCCGAACCCCACAGCCTGCATCGGCCCGTCGCGTTCTGTGTCGCCACGGTGCGGCGGATGCCGTCGGTCGGCGAGGTGCCGACGCTGTCGATTGCGACGGCGACGGCATCGAGCACGCGGCGCTTCGCCGCCTCCCGAACCTCCTCGGGCAGTCCGTCATAGGAGACGCCCACCGCGAACTCCGCGAGAGCCCCAGTCGATGTCATGCCAGACGATACCATGTCCGGCTTCAAAAACGTTCGCAGGCGGCGGGGTCAGGGTCGGGTTGTCGCCCACACCGCGAGTATCCCGAGGACGATGGCCGGCACCATCGGGAGGGCGAGATACGTGTCCCAAAACGAGAGCCCGAGCTGAGGGCCGAGATACGGGTACGCGAAGATGATGCCCGGAATGACGATGAACGCGACGAAGATAGCCGCGACGAGCGTCCACCCGCGTTTGTCGAACTCACGGTCGACATCGTCGGGGTGGACGGTCATCGGGTCCCGCTCGTTCCCGTCGCCATCGGAACCGGTGGAAGTCTCCGGCGTGTACTCGTCGTCCTCGTCGAAGGCGTCGGGGTCGTGGGTGTAGCCGTCACTCATAGTCGTCGGGGTCGTACTCGCTGTCGGGGACGACGACCACCGACCCGAACCCTTCCCGTCCTTCGAGCATCTCGTGGGCCCGGGCCATCTCGCTCATCGGCAACACCGTACGGACGTGGGGTTCGAAGGTGCCGTCGAACACCTTCGCCATCACGTCGTCCATCTCGCCGGGCGTCCCCATCGTCGACCCGAGGATGTCGAGTTGCTTCCAGAACACCTTCGGGATGTTCGTCTCCGGCGTCACGCCGGAGGTTGCTCCACAGGTGACGACGGTCCCGCCGTGGGCCGCGACCGACAGCGAATTGTCCCACGTCGCCTCGCCGATGTGGTCGACGACAACGTCAACACCGCGGCCGTCCGTCTCGGATTTGATGACCTCCGCGAAGTCCTCCTCCTCGTAGTTGACGAGGTGGTCGGCACCGCAGTCGCGGGCATGGTCTAGTTTTTCCTCGGAGGAAGCCGTCGCCCACACCTCACACCCCTCGTTGGCAGCGATTTGGACGCAGGCGTGGCCGACGCCGCCGGAGGCGCCCAACACGAGGACGGTGTCGTTCTGCTGGATTTCGGCGCGCGTGATGAGCATCCGCCACGCCGTCTGGAAGACGAGCGGCGCCGAGGCCGCGGTGACGAAGTCGACGCCCTCGGGCAACTCAATGAGGTTCGCCTCGGGAACCGCCGCCTGCTCGCTGTGGACGCCGCGGACGTGTTCGCCAATCATCTTGTAGTCGACACACAGCGACTGCTCGCCCTTCCGGCAGAACTCACACTCACCGCAGTACAATCCGGGGTCGACGACGACGCGGTCGCCCTCCTCGAAGCGAGTGACACGCTCGCCGACTTCGCTGACGACGCCCGCACCGTCGCTGCCCGGGATGTGCGGCAGTTCCTCGGGACTCGGCATCCCGCGGCGAGTCCACACGTCGAGGTGGTTCAGACCGCCCGCCTTGATGTCGACGAGTACCTCTTCTGGGCCGATGTCGGGGTCCGGGAACTCGTCGTACTGGAGCACGTCGGTCGAGCCGTGTTCGTCGTAGAAGACCGCTTTCATACTCGCCCTTCGGAGCGGGGTGTGCAAAACAGTAGCGGAGTCGGAGACGACCCCGGGGAGTTTAGCGGCCGGCCGACCCAGACCGACCCATGAGTGACGACGGAGACGACCACGAGAACGGAGCACACGAACACGGCCACGACCACCACGAGCATGAAGGAGACCACGACCACCACGCCCACGACCTTGAGGAACTCGGCATCGCGGTTCTGACCGTCTCCTCCTCGCGGAGCATCAACGAAGACCCCTCAGGCGCTGCCATCGCCGAACTCGTGGAGGAAGCGGGCCACACCGTCGTGGTTCGGGAACTCGTCGGCGACGACTACGACAGCGTTCAGGACGCCGTCGACCGCTTCGTCGGCCGCGAAGACACCGACTGTGTCGTCACGACCGGCGGCACCGGCGTCACGCCCGACGACGTGACCGTCGAAGCCGTCGAACCGCTGTTCGAGAAGGAACTGCCGGGGTTCGGCGAACTGTTCCGGTCGCTGTCGGTCGAGGATATCGGGACGCGCGTCGTCGGCACGCGTGCCACAGCGGGTATCGCCGACGGCGTCCCCGTGTTCTGTCTCCCCGGCAGCGAGAGCGCGGTTCGACTCGCGGTCGACGACATCGTCGTCGCCGAGGCACCCCATCTGGCCGGCCTCGCCCGCCGAGAGGACGATGGCAAGGAAAACGACGATGGCGAAGAAAACGACGAAGGCGCCTAGGGGAGCGGACAGAGACTCGCCGTCAAAAGCGCCCGCTCGTCGCTTTCGTTTCGTGCGCCGTGTTCGACGCCGCGTTCGTTGTGGACGACCGCGGGCGCGGAAACCGTCTCCTCGGTGCCGTCCTGTGTCACGACGACTTCGCCTTCCAGTAGGTGAAAGACGTTCTCGCAGTCGTCGTGGACGTGGGGGTCGAACGCGGCGCCGGGACCGAGCGCGAACAGTTTCACGAGCACGTCGTCGTGGACGACCAACTCCGCCGTCTCGACTTCACCGTCGGCGGGGTCAACCGCCGGCAGTTCGTTCAGCGTCATACCGACCGATTCGGCCACGAGAACTTAACTCCCAGCCGCGGCGGCGGGTCGGTCAGTCGGCGCTGACTTCGCGGCCACTGCCGGTGGAGACGCCGTCCTCGCCGGTGTCGAGCGTCGACCTGACGGAGGGGGCCAATCGCGTAATCTTGCTGGCGCCGTCTTTCTCCTGAACCACGAGGCCATCGTCAGCGAGTCGCGAGAGGTGATACGACACCGTGCTGTAACTCGTCTCCACCTCGTCGACGATGTCGCCGACGGTCGCTGCGCCGTACCGCCGAAGTACGTCGATGATGGCGGCGCTGGAGTCCTTTTCGAGGGCTGCGGCCAGTTCCTCGTTTTCCGTCCCGATGGGGAACAGCCGTCTGTTGCCGCGGAGCTTCCGGGAGGTGACGAGCCGTTCGCGTTCGAGCACGCGGAGGTGATGGCGAACGGTCGAAAGCGGCGTGTCGAGTTCATCGGCGAGCGCCGACAGCGAGACGCCGGGGGAATCCGTGATGCGGTCGTGAATCCGCTCGCGTGTCTCGTGTTCGAGGGGGTCGGAGCCGTCGTGACGGCCGAAACGGAACATCGCACCGAACCGCCCCAGCCAGTCCGCAACGAGCGTGGCGCCCACCGAGAGGAAGCCGGTCCACGGTTGCGCCACTGCGACGAACATCGCCGTCCCGAGCGCCGGGGTGTAATCGAGCAGCGCCGCGCCGTCGAACCACGCAAGCGACCCGAGCAGCGACGCGGGCGCCTCCCCGTCGTCTTCGGCGTTCGGTTCCGCCGACTCGCCGTCGGCCGTGTCACCGGCAGTCGTCGGCTCCACGGAGATTGATTCGACATCGTCGGCCGCCGGCTCGGCGTCACCATCCGTCCCCGCCGCTGTCGAGGGAGCAGCGACTTCAGAGGCGTCGGTAGCATCGGCGTCCGTCGGCGGCGTCACCGACGAACCGGAGTCGGAGGTCGTCGATCCCGACAGGGGAACCTCGACTGCCAGCCCCGGCGCCGAGTTCGTCGTCGAGCCGACCTCGACGGCGACTCCCCCGGACGTCACGTCGATGGTTGGACCTCCGGCGAGCGTCGACGCGTCCGTCGCACCATCGAGGCCGACCACTCCGGCGTCGAGACTCGATTGCCGCGTGTGCTCTCCGGGGAGAGATACGAGCAGGTCGACGGATTCGTCGCCGTCGGTGCCGTCCATCGACGGTCCAGCAGTCGCGTTCGTGTCGTTCGTGACGTTCGTGACGTTGTCGAGGACGGCCCCCGTCGCGTTCTCGACAGTTCCTGTCGCTGTCTCCGTCAGGTTTCGAACCGAATCGGAGTCGTTTCGTTGCCAGTCGCTGTCGTTGTCGCCCCACTCGCTTTCGTCGTTCTCCCACTCGCCGCCTTCACCGTCGGATATCGCTGCGGCGGCCGGCGCAACTGCGGGGAAAGCCACGCTAGCGACGAGCAGCGTACAGACGACGAGCGTGTGTAATCGAAGTCCCAATTCAGTAACCCCCTTTGGCGACCGATAGACCCGATTACGAAAGTCCGTTTCACCGGTCATGGACGGACTTTTATATTTACCTCGTATTCACGGCCGGTTGCAGTCGTTTCGATGCGATTGTTAGAACGTTCATAGGAGTATCGACGGTCGTTTCGTCCACGACATGAGTAGAGACGATTCGGGACTGTCACGGCGGACGTTCATGAAGGGCGTCGGGATAACCGCCCTCGCGGCAGCGACGGGGCCCTCGCTTGCGAGCGCCGACCACGCTATCGACGAGCGCTTCCTCAACTGGCGTGCCGTCGAGGCACGGAAGGTGTGGGACCGCGGGATTCGTGGCCGACGCGACCGGACGCTCGCGCTGACCGACTCGGGCGTCGAGGGGCGACACCCCGACCTCGGGCCGTGGAACGGCGTCCGCGCCGAAATCGAGGACGGCGAGTTCTCGTTGACCCGCTCGGATGGCGACTCCGGCGGCAGCGCCGAGTTCGAACCCGTCACCGGCGACGACGGCGAACCGCTGACCGAATCCGACAGCGGCACCTTCACCCCCGGCGCGTTCGCCGCGCCCAACGAGCAGTTCAGCGAGGTCAAGGGCGCGACGTTCACCGCACAGACGACGAGCAAACTCGACGCTGAACTGTCGTGGACGCCGCCGGGCAACGACCTCGAGTTCCGCATCGACGACGTGACCGGCGAGCGGACGGAAGTCGCCCGCGTCGCGAGCGCCGACAATCCCGAGACGCTGATGGCCGACCTCAACGAGGGCCGGGAGTACCAGTTCGTCATCGAACTGTACGCGGCTGTCGGCGGCCAGTACACCGTGGAGGCGACGTACGTCGAGGCGGTGTCGAGCGACGAGGGCGGGGAGACCTCCGTCGCCACGGAAGACATCGACCCCTTCGCTGACCCCTCTAACAAGACGTTCGGCTGGTACGACGCCGGCAGCCGATACGGCAGTTTCGACCGCCCGCGCGACCAGAACGGCCACGGAACCCACGTCTCCTCCATCATGGCCGGGTCGGGACGCGCAAGCACCATCGAGTCCTCGACGGTCCACGAGGAGAACGCGACGCTTCTGCCCGGCGATTTCCTCGAATACGAGGTCGACGCCGTGGCAGGCCAGAGCGTCTGGGCCTCGGCCTTCGGGACGAACGTCAACCTCTACATCATCGACGAAGAGGGTCGTGAACTCGACGAGTCGCCGGTCCGGAAGGACTCGCTGATTCTCGAATATCCCATCGACGAGGACGGTTCCTACACCGTGCAGGTCCGCCCCCGAGAGACCGACACAGTCGTCAGCGGCGCCGGAGAGCAGGCTCAATCCGGCAATCCGACGGCGGGGACGCTGGAACGCATCGCCGTCGGGACGACGAAGTTCGCAGCCAACACCGAAGGTGAGGGCGTCCCCGGCGACGTGAGCGAAAACGAGCAGGCGCTTCACCCCGGCGTCGCGCCGAACGCCGGCATCGTCGGTCTGCAGGGTCTGGGCGAACCGACCGTCGACCTCGGCAACTACGCCGAGCAGTTCAAAGAAGCGTTCAACATCCGCTCGGTCAACATGTCCTGGGGACCGCTTCAGGGCGCCCCTCTCGGCCAAGTCGAGCAACTCGACTCCACCCGCGCGGACGTACGACGCATCACCGAAGGTGGGATATTGGTGTGTGCGTCGGCAGGCAACTCCTTTACGCCCGCCAACGGCAACGGCGGTCCGGCGGCGGCCGACGAAGCCATCTCCGTCGTCGCCACGGGTCCGTTCGACGGCATCTCGACGTACTCCTCCGGCGGCATCGGCGGCGTCGACGAGCAGAGCGACGGCTCGCCCGAATCCAGCCCCGCCTACGCCAAACCCGACGTGACCGCCCCCGGCGGCGATATCGGGCCGGACGCCTTGGCGAACATCGGCCTCGGGTTGGCGACGAACCCGCCGGTCGGTCCCGCGCCGGAACCGCCTGTCGGCATCGAGTACCCGATTCCCTCGAACTACGAACTCGCCCGCGCGGCGAAGAACGGCTCCCCCGAAAAAACGTACGGCGACGCCGACGACTCGGCGGATACCGGAGCCGACGAACCGTTCGCGCCCCGCGATTACACTGACAAGGCCGGTACGTCGATGTCCTCGCCGTACGTCAACGGCGTCGCGGGACTCCTCGCCGAAGCCATGGAGTTCGGCCGACCCGACGGCGGCGACCGACCCGAGGCCGTGACGCTGCCGGAACCGGTCGAGACGACCGAATCCGACGTATATCGGCTGAAGGGCCTGCTGTTGGCGACCGCCAGCGAGTCGGTATTCACGGCCGCACCGTATCACGCCGCACAGAATCCGCCGAAGGGACCGACCTACGACTTCGGCGGCCGGGACCCCTTCGAGGGATACGGCCGCGTCAACCCCGACGCCGCCGTCGACGCCGTCACCCGCGATTTGACGCCCGAACTCACCGCCGAAGACGGCGACCCGACGACCGGCGAAGCGACCACCGAGGAGACTCTCGGCCTCTACGTCCCCGAGGACTCCCGTGCGGCCGCGGGCTACGTCGAGGCGCCGACCGGGACGATGACCGTCAGCGTCTCGCTGTCGCACCTCTCGGGCGGCAACAAGGGGATGGCTGCAGACGACCCCCACATCGACCTGTTCGTCTACGACCCGGCGAACCCGACCGACCGCGGCGAACCGAACATCGTCGCCCGCGCACAGGGCGCCACCGGCGCCCCGTCGGTGTCCGTTTCGGTCCCCGACGACGCCGAGACCAAGACCTACGTCGTCGTTGCCAAACTGGTCAACGTCCCCGGCGTCGTCAACGGCTTCGACGTCCAGAGTCACTTCGACCTCACCGTGGCACTGGATGCCGCCGAGAACACCTTCGACGTGGCCGACGGCGCACGGACCAGCGACGCGACGGCAGTCACCGGCGGGCAGGCCAACCGCCTCACCGTCGACGTAACCGACCCCGACGAGAAGGCGCTCGTCCGCGACGTGGTCCCGGGGTCGTGGAACGTTCTAGCCAATCTCTCCGACACCGTCGACCGCGTCGAACAGCCGACCGACGGCGGCCCGCAGTTCGTCTACTTCACCGACAGCGCCGCGACCGGCGAGACGACTTCCTACACCTACTTCGTCGAAGCGCCCGACAGCCTCGCCGACTCGAACGTCTACCAGTTCGGCCCGGCAGAGGCAAAACCGCTCGAAGCTGCCGATGACGACAGCGTGCCGTTCGTCGCCGTCCCCAACACCTCCGGCAACGTCGTCGCCGTGGGCCTCGACACCGCCGACCCGCAGGGCAGTCTGCCGGGCGGCGACGTGGAACCGCCGGCGAACTGAGCGGTCGCTCCGCTGGGCGACTGGTGGGATTTTTTACAGCACGTGGAGACGCGCCAGTGTATGGAGCCGATTGCCCTCCTGTTCGTCCTGTTCGGACTCCCCAGTGCGGTCTGGCCGTACCGGATGGCCCGATTCGAAGAGCAACTCGATGCCATCGGTAGCAAACGCCGATGGTCCGAAGTCGAACCCGCCGACTGGAAGGTCATGCTGACGAGATACGTCGGCATCGTGATGGTCGGCGGTGGCGTCCTGTGGTTCCTCGCGGGGTGACGCCCGAGTCACGAACCCTTTTCACCGAATCCGTCCGAGAGGTCGGTATGGAGAGTCTCAATCGGATGGCCGTCGAGTTGATCGACGAGGCCATCGACTTCGCCGACGAACTCGCTATCGAGGTTCACGAACTCGACAACGGCGCGGTCGTTCTCGACTTCGGCGTCGAGGCGGTCGGCGGCATCGAGGCCGGCCTGCTGTTGACCGAAATCCAGACCGGCGGGCTGTCGACGGTCCAAATCGGCATGGACGAAATCGAGGGCGTCCCGTTCACGCACGTCGAAACATCGACGGACCACCCCGCACTGGCGCTGTTGTGCGCCCAGAAGGCCGGCTGGGAGTTGTCGGCCGGGGACTTCGAGGGGCTGGGGTCGGGACCGGCACGGGCGCTCGTCGCCGAAGAAGACGAGTACGCCCGCGTCGGCTACCGCGACGCCTCGGAGTTCGCCGTCCTCGCCATCGAAAGCGAGGAATTACCCGGCGAGGCCGTCGCCGAACACATCGCCGACCGCTGTGGCGTCCCCGTATCGAGCGTCTTCCTGCCGACGTTCTCGACGGCAAGCGTCACCGGCAGCGTCGCGTTGGCGGGGCGAGCCGGCGAACTCGCCGCCTTCCGGCTCTCGGAGTTGGGGTACGACCCCGTCGAGTTGCTGACGGTGACCGCCTCCGCACCGGTCGCCCCCGTCGCCGAAAGCGACGAGATGGCGATGGCACGGACGAACGACGCACTCGCCTACGGCGGACAGGTCCACATGAGCGTCGACGAGGGCTTCGACCGCTTCGATGAGGTCCCATCGACGGCCCGCGAGGAGTTCGGCCGGCCCTTCGTCGACATCTTCGAGGACCACGAGTGGGACTTCTATGACCTCCCGGTCGAGATGTTCGCGCCGGCGCAGGTGACCGTCGACGTGGTCGGCGAGGGCGTCGAGGCGCTGGGCCAAACCGACGAGGCGCTGTTGGCCGAGAGTTTCGGACTCTGATGAAATTCAAAGTCGTCCCCGAACCGGCCCCGTCAATCGACCGCATCGCCGAGATACAGCGGGCGGTTCCGCTCGTCCCCGACGGCGAGACATCCTGCTGTGTGAGGGTGATGGAGCGGGCGGGCGTCCCCTCACAGGATCGCGCCAAGGAGTGGCTGACGTTCCTGCGGGCACTGGGGTTAGTCGAGGAGACCGACGGGAAGTACCGGCGACTCCCGAAAGAGGTCGACCCCGAAACGCTGCGGTCGGCGTTTCTACAGCGGGTGTACCTCGCCGAAGAGGTCGTCGCGACGCTGGACGCTGCCGAGGAACCACTGGCCGCCGAGACTGTCTTCGAGCGATTGGCCGACCGCCTCCCGCAGTGGGAGCGACTCCGGCACACCGACCCCGAGTCGGTGTGGCGCGAGCGCGTCAATCGGCTTCTGGAGTGGGCCTGTACGTTCGGGCTGGCCGAGCGCGTCGATGGTGTCTACGCGGGCGTGTGACATCGTCGGGGCTTTCCAAACCGTTTATACTGCACCGAAGGCAAGCCGTGGGTATGCCGAGAGAGCAGACTGAGGTCCGAGAACTTCAGGAAGGCAACTACGTGATGATAGACGACGTGCCGAGCAAAATCTACGCCTACAGCACGTCCAAGCCCGGCAAACACGGCAGCGCGAAGGCCCGCGTCGAGGGGACCGGCGTCTTCGACGGCCAGAAGCGAAACTTCACCCAGCCCGTCGACGCGAAGGTCTGGGTTCCCATCATCAACCGCAAGCAGGGGCAGGTCGTCTCCGTCTCCGGCGGCGACATGCAAGTGATGGACCTCGAAACCTACGAGACAATCACGATGCGCATCCCCGAGGACCTCGACCCCTCGCCGGACGACGAAATCGAGTATCTCGAGTACGAAGGACAGCGCAAGGTCGTCTGAGGCGGTATGGGCGAGTTCCCCGGTGCGAACGCCGACCCGGACGACGCCGATTACGCCGTCGTCGGCGCACCACTCGACGTTTCTACCACGTTTCGCCCCGGAACCCGCTTCGGACCCGACCGGGTCCGACGGTTCGCTCGCCCGTTCGATGACTACGACCAGCGAACCGACCGACATTTCTCGGACCTCGTTTTCGACGCCGGCGACGTGGCCGCTTGGGACGACGCCGCCGACTACCTCGATTTCCTTTCGGGCAGTCTGCGTGACCACCACGACGACGGCCATCTCCCCCTGGTGGTCGGCGGCGAACACACCGTCACCGTCGCCGGCCTCCGCGCGGCCGACCCCGACGTGTATGTCTGTCTCGACGCCCACCTCGACCTCTATGAGGCGTATGCGGGCAACGACCACTCGCATGCAACGGTGACCCACCACGCCCTCGACATCGCTGACGAGGCGGTTCTCCTCGGGACACGCACCGGCAGCGAGACCGAGTGGGACCGTGCCGCACAATCCGACGTAACCGTCGTTCCCCCCGAGGAGGTTCCCGAGTGGCGACCCGATTTCGACGGCGAGGCTTACCTGAGCGTCGACATCGACGCGGCAGACCCCGCCTTCGCCCCCGGCACCGGAACGCCGGAACCGTTCGGACTCACCGCCCGAGAGATGCGCGATGTCGTTCGAGCGGTCGCCCCCTCCGCAGTCGGCTTCGACATCGTGGAGGTCAACGACCGCGACGACGGCCAGGCCGCATCGCTTGCGGCGAAACTGCTCCGGGAGTTCGTCTTCACCCACGCCGACAGTTCGGAGTAACGAAGCCCGCCGCACACGGCGGACCCGAACCCCACGACAGCGCGTTCAAAACTACTATTTCGAGCGCCGACCTGCGGGGAACTGTATGCCGCCCTCCACGCTCGTATCCCTCCTCGCGTTGGGTGTCGTCGTCGCCGTCCCAATCGTCAGCCTCTATCGTCACTGGGGGCACTCGGAGCCGCCCGACTGGCCGCGACTCAGACGGGGGTTAGCGCTGAACGCGGCGCTTCTCGTCGGTGTCGTCACTCTGGTCGCCGCCACCGGTTCGCCCGCCGACGCCGGCCTCACCGTCCCGTCGGTCGGGGCGATAGTCGACGGCTTTCTGTTCGGCTTCATCGCCTTCGGCGGGACGATGCTCGCCGTCGCGCTGCTCGCGAAGTTCCGCGGCGGCGTCAGCGCCGACCCGGCATCACTCGTCGTCTTCGAGCAGCCGCTTCACCGTCGCCTCGCGGTCGCAGCGACGGGGGCGACCGTCGAGGCGCTGTTGTTTTTCGGTGTCGCCATCGAGGCGATTCTCGCCTTGGGCGGCGGTCCCTACGTCGCCGGCGCAGTCTCGGCCGCCGGCCTGTTGGCCGTCCGTGCGCGATTCAGCGTCAAAAACGCCGTCCAGTGGGTTCCCGGCGCGGCCGTCCTGTCGGGAATCGCACTCATCTCGGGAACAGTCGTTCCGGTCCTGTTGGTTCGACTGCTGTACGACAGCCTGACGCTCGCCTCCGGCGAAAAGGGCGATTACGTCACGGACAGTGACGCCTGAGGCGAGCAGGGAATACAAATGCAAGCCGGGCGAGGGTCCGGTATGCAACTCTCGGAGTTCCGCGACCGGCTGAACGACCAGCTGAACCACGCCGACTACGCGGGCGTCGACGCCAGCGCCAACGGCCTGCAAGTAGGCAGGGCCGACGGTCGACCCGTCGAGCGTGCCGCCTTCGCCGTCGACGGCGTCGAGGCGACCGCTGAAACGGCTGCCGACACGGGGGCGGACGTCCTCATCGTCCACCACGGTATGGTCTGGGGCGGTCTCGACCGCGTCGCCGGCCGCGACTACGACCGCGTCGCCACCTTAATCGAAAACGACCTCGCGCTGTACGTCTCGCACCTCCCGCTGGACGGCCACGCCGAGTTGGGCAACGCCGCCGGCCTCGCCGAGTTTCTCGACTGTGAAATCGTCGACCCGTTCGGCGACTACGGCGGCGTCACCATCGGCCAGCGCGTCCGTGCCGCCGAACCGTACACCACCTCTGACCTCGAAGACCGGCTGTCGGACCTCGATACCGGCGGAGAGTCAGTTCGGACGCTGGATTTCGGCCCCGATAGAATCGAGGACATCGCCATCGTCACCGGCTCCGGCACCGACTGGATTCGAGAAGCCACCGACGCCGGCGTCGACGCCCTCGTCACCGGCGAGGGCAAGCAGAAGGCCTACCACGAGGCTCGCGAAGCGGGGCTGAACGTCTTCCTCGCGGGCCACTACGCCACGGAGACGTTCGGCGTTCGAGCCCTCGCCGACCTCGTCGAGGAGTGGGGCGTCGAGACGACGTACGTCGACCATCCCACAGGGCTATGAGGGGAATCCCACGCCGACGGCACCGAGGTTCAATCACTCCGTTGCTGCACCAGTACTAAGCCGTCGCCACGCGTCGGTCGGATTCGTATGAGTGAGGCTCCGAGCGGACAGAACATCGAGGGCGAGACGCCGTCCGCAGAACCGGTCGTCGAAACCGACGAGGCGACGGTCACCGAAAACTCCGAACTCGAACGCACGCTCGGCCTCTCCGGGGGGTTGGCTATCGGTATCGGCACGATGATAGGAGCCGGTATCTTCGTGTTTCCCGGCCTCGCGGCGGGTCGGGCCGGACCCGCGGCGGCGTTGTCGTTTACCATCGGCGCGGTCATCGCGCTGTTGGTCGCACTTCCAACCTCGGAGTTGGCGACGGCGATGCCGAAATCCGGCGGCGGCTACTACTTCATCTCCCGCGGCCTCGGGGCGCTCGCGGGGTCGGTCGTCGGCCTCTCGCTGTGGCTCGGATTGGTCTTTGCGACGGCGTTTTACCTCGTCGGCTTCGGCTACTACGCCGTCGACGCTCTCGGCTTTCTCGGCATCGCCGTCGGAGAGAGCCTCGTCATCCCGATTGCGTTGCTGTTCGGCGCGGGCTTTACGCTCCTGAACGTCACCGGCACCGAAAACGCGGCGAAACTCCAGAACGGCGTCGTCGCGCTGTTGCTGTCGATTCTCGTCGTCTTCCTCGGGTTCGGCATCCTCGACGCCGTCGGTCTCGTCGGCGAACCGACCACGCCGGAACGGTTCGCTCCCTACGGCCCGTTCCCGATTCTGACGACGGCCGCGCTGGTGTTCACCTCGTATCTCGGGTTCGCTCAGGTTGCGACCGTCGCCGGCGAAATGAAAGACCCCGGCCGGAACCTCCCGCTGGCGATGGTCGGGTCGGTAGTCATCGTCGGCGTGTTGTACGTCGTGACCATTTTCGTTGCGACGAGTGCGGTCGGGAGCAACGCGCTGTCGCTGGCGGGCGAGACCGCGATGGTCGATGTCGGCCGAGAACTCCTCGGTCCGGCCGGGGGCTTCGCAATCATCCTTGGCGGCCTGCTGGCGACGATGTCGAGTGCCAACGCCTCGATTCTCTCGACCTCGCGGGCCGTCTACGCCGTCTCGAAGGACGCGCTGTTGCCGGGACGTGCGAGTCGTATCAACCTGAAATACGGGACCCCACACGTCGCTTTGGGCATGGCCGGCGGTCCGATTCTCCTCTTGACGGCGACCGGCCGCGTCGAAGTGCTCGCCGAAGTCGCCTCGTTTCTGCACCTCGTCGCCTACGGCCTCATCTGTGTTGCGTTACTCGCGCTCAGACGCGACGAACCGGAGTGGTACGACCCCGACTTTCGGGTCCCCGGCTACCCAGTCGTACCGATAGTCGGCGGCGTGGCGAGTTTCGCGCTCATCCTGTTCATGCAACCGCTTTCGCAGGTACTCGGCTTCCTCATTATGCTTGGTTCCGCCGGGTGGTACTTCTACTATGCACGCGATGTAAAACTCAAGGGGGCACTGTAAGATGACGCGAGTACTCATGCCGCTGGCGGTGCTGGAGGGTGAATCGGTCGCCTACGGACTGATGGACCTGCTCGGGACGATGGACGTGACCGTCCTCGGCTGTCACGTCCTGCCGGAACAGACGCCAGCCGACCAGGCCCGCGAGCAGTACGAAGAGCGGGCCGTCTCCGGGCTCGAAGACACCGCCGAGGAGTTCCGCAAGGCCGGTGGTGCTGCCGATTACCGACTCGTCTTCACCCACGACCGCCAACAGTCGGTCGAACGCGTCGCCGACGAAGTCGACGCTCGGGCCTACGCCATCAACGGCGCGACCGGCGATGTAGAACGATTGCTCGTCCCGCTGAGCGGTGACGTGGCCGTCGACCGCATCCTCGAGTTCGTCACGGAGCTGGTCGGCGACCGCGACATCGCCATCACGCTGTTTCTCGCCAGCGAATCCGACGACGCCGACGGCCTGTTACAGCGAAGCGCCCAACGGCTCAGAGATGACGGCATCGACGTGACGACCGAACGCGTCGTCAGCGACCGACCCTTCGAGACGCTAATCGAGGCCGTCCCCAACCACGACGCGGTCGTCGTCGGCGAAGCCGCACCGTCGCTGTCGCAGTTCCTGCTGGGCGACGAATCCGAGCGCCTCGCCGCCGCCTCCGTCGGCCCGGTGTTGGTCGTCCGCCGTGAAACCAAAGAAGACGGCGCCGAGGAGTAGTCACCGCATCGCCGCCTTCCACTCCCGTAGCCCGACGACCTCTCCATCGATGGCTTCGGCGTCGGCTTCCGTCGCGGACCACAGAAACATCGGCGCGACGTCGGCGGGGTCTCGTCCCTGCATCCGGTTCGTCAACTCCGTCTGTACCGGCCCCAAATCGAGGACGCCGACGGCTTGCTCCAGTTCGGCGGCGAACTGCCGGGCGACGGCCTCGGCGGTCGCTTTCGACACCGCGTAGGCGCCGAATCCGGGTTTCGCCTCGCGGGCGACGGCACCCGACGGGACGACGACGCGTGCGTCGTCGGTCAGGTGCGGAACGGCCTCGCGAATCGTCGCGAAGACGCCGCGACCGTTGCTTCGGAGCGTGTCGTCGAACGACGAGTACGAGGCCTCGGACAGCGGCGTCTCGCCGGGGGCGCCGTGGTAGACGCCCGCGTTGGCGACGACGAAGTCGATACCACTACGCTCGCCGGCCCGCGAGGCGGTTTCCATCAGTCGCTCGACGTCGAACTCGTCGCGAACGTCGGCGCGAACCCCCGTCGCCGCCCCACCGTCGGCTTCGATGGCCTCGACGACCGACTCGACGGCGTCTCCGTCCCGCGCGCACAGCACGACGTGGACGCCCTCCGCTGCGAGCAGTCTCGCGACGGCTTCGCCGACGCCTCGGGACCCACCGGTGACGACTGCAGTGTTCATACCGCACAGTCGTGCGGCGGCGACAAGGACGTTTCCCAACCGGTGGTCCGGTCCGCGAGGCCAGCACCATGCCACCGTTCACCACGCCCGTTTTATGGGCGGTCCGCCCCTACGTCAGGACATGTCCACACCCCGCGAGGTTATCGTCGTCGGCTCCGGGTTCGGCGGCCTCTCGACCGCATGTTATCTCGCCGACGCGGGCTTCGATGTGACGGTCCTCGAAAAGAACGAACAACTGGGGGGACGGGCCTCCCGACTGGAAGCCGACGGCTTCCGGTTCGACATGGGACCGTCGTGGTACCTGATGCCCGACGTATTCGAGCGGTTCTTCGGCCACTTCGGGAAAGAACCCGAGGATTACTACGACCTCAATCGGTTGGACCCCCACTATCGCATCTTCTTCAAGGACGGCGACACCGCCGAGGTGACCTCCGACCGAGAGGCGATGTACGACCTCTTCGAATCCTACGAAACGGGCGCTGGCGACGCCTTAGAGGAGTATCTCGATACCTCCGAAACCCACTACGAGGTGGCGATGGAGCAGTTCGTCTACACCGACCGCCCCCGCCTCCGCGATTGGGTCGACTGGGAGGTGATGAAGGCCGCGCCCATCGGCCTGCAGTTGCTCGGGACGATGGACGACTACGTCGCCGACTACTTCGACAACCCGAAACTCCAGCAGATAATGCAGTACACGCTGGTGTTCCTCGGCGGCGCGCCGTCGAACACGCCCGCGCTGTACAACATGATGGGTCACGTCGATTTCAACCTCGGCGTCTACTACCCCGAAGACGGACTGGGGTCGGTCGTCGACGCCTGCGTCGAGTTGGGCGAAGAACTCGGCGTCGAGTACGTCACCGACGCCGAGGTGTCAGAAATCGTCAACCGCAAGCAAGGGTTCGTCGTCGAGTCCGCCGCCGGCGACTTCGAGGCGGAGTACGTCGTCAGCGACGCCGACTACGCCCACACCGAACAGGAACTGCTCCCGGAACACGAACGCCAGTACGACGCCGACTACTGGGACGACCGCACCTACGCACCGAGTGCCTTCCTGATGTACATGGGCGTCGAGGGCGACGTGGAGCCACTCGAACACCACACGCTCGTCCTCCCGACCGACTGGGACGGCCACTTCGAGCAGATTTTCGAGGACCCGACCTGGCCCGAAGACCCCGCCTATTACCTCTGTGTCCCCTCGAAGACCGACGATAGCGTCGCCCCCGAGGGCCACTCGAACCTCTTTGCGCTCGTCCCCATCGCTCCCGGCCTCGACGACACCGAGGAGGTTCGGACGTGGTACCGCGATGTAATCCTCGACGACATCGCCGAGAACACCGGCGTCGAGTTGCGTGACCGCCTCGTCTTCGAGGAGATATTCTCCGTCTCGGAGTTCGCCGACCGCTACAACAGCCAACAGGGGACGGCACTCGGGATGGCCCACACCCTGAGACAGACCTCGCTGCTCCGACCGCCGCATCGCTCTGAGGCCTGTCCGGGGCTGTACTTCACCGGCTCGTACACCACCCCCGGAATCGGCGTCCCGATGTGTCTCATCAGCGGCCAACACACCGCCGACGCCCTCATCGAGGACGCCTGACGGGACTCGCCGACCATGACCGACCACGCAATCGACCGTCTGCTGCCGAGTGAGGCGACGCCGAGCGGCTACGTCCTCCGGATGTCGCGGCCCCGCTTTTGGTTCTACCTCGCCGGACCGGTCATCGTCGGCGTCGCCTACGCCGCCGACGCACCGTCGGAGTTGTTCGGCCCGCTCGCCGTCGCCCTGTTCGCGTACTTCCTCGTCCCGGCGAACGTGTTCCTCTACGGTGTCAACGATGTATTCGACGCCGACATCGACGAGGCGAACCCGAAGAAAGACGACCGCGAAATCCGCTATCAGGGCGACCGACTGGTGCCCGTCCTCGTCGTGCTGACGGGGGGGGCCGGCATCCTGTTTCTCCCCACACTTCCGACGGCCGGCGCGGTCGCAATGGTCGGCTTTCTGTTGTTGGCAATCGAGTACAGCGCCCCACCGTTGCGGTTCAAGACAACGCCACTTCTCGACTCGCTGTCGAACGGCCTCTACGTCCTGCCGGGCGTCGTCGCCTACGCCGCCGTCGCCGGAAAGGCGCCGCCGCTTGCCGCCGTCGCCGGCGGCTGGCTGTGGGCGATGGGCATGCACACCTTCTCGGCGATTCCCGACATCGAACCGGACCGCGAGGCCGGCATCGAGACGACGGCGACGCTTCTCGGCGAATCACGAACCTACGCCTACTGCGCGGCGTGTTGGCTCGCCGCGGCCGCCGTCTTCGGGACGGTCCATCCGTTCTTCGCGGCGGTTCTCGGCGTCTATCCCGTCTTCGTCGCCGGCATCGTTGTCGCTGACGTGGCCGTCGACCGCGCCTACTGGTGGTTCCCGGCGCTGAACACGGCCGCCGGGATGGTGCTGACGCTCGCGGCGCTGTGGGTGATGCTGTATGCGTGAGGCCGTCTCCGAGTTCGAACTCCCGCCCCGAGGACGCATCGAAGGCCGTCTCGATGAGCTCGTCGACGAGAATCGATTCACCATCGCCGTCGTCTTCCCGGCGCTCGGGGCAGTGACGCTTTTGGCCTCCGCGGAGGGCCTGCTCCCGGAGCCACTCAGTTTCAACCCCTACTTCCTTTTGTTCGGCGTTGCGGTGATGCGACTGCCACTCGTCGCCGGCCTCGCGCCGGTTCTCACTCGGAAGGCCGCCGTCGGCCTCGCCGCGCTGTGTGGCTACACCTACGCCATCGAGTACGTCGGCGTCACGACGGGCTACCCCTACGGCACCTTCCAGTACGGCGTCGAGTTGGGACCGATGCTCGGCGGGATTCCGGTTGCGCTGCCGCTGTTTTTCCTCCCGCTCGTCGCCAATGCCTACCTACTGTGTCTGTTACTCCTCGGCGACGCCGCCCGGCGGGTCGTTCTCCGGGTGCCGCTCGTCGTCGCCGCCGTCATCGGCATGGACCTCGTTCTCGACCCCGCGGCCGTCTCCATCGGCTTCTGGGCCTACGAAGCCGGCGGCCTCTACTACGGCGTCCCGTGGTCGAACTACGCCGGGTGGTTGTTGTCGGCCGTCGTCGCCGTGGCCGTCCTCGATTACGCCTTCGACCGAAACGCCGTCCTCACTCGACTGGAGGCCTGTCGGTTCATGCTCGACGACCTCGTGAGTTTCGTCATCTTGTGGGGGGGCATCAACGCCTACTTCGGCAACTGGATTCCCGCGACGCTGGCGGTGGGGTACGGCTACGCGCTGTGGAAAACGGACCGCTTCGACTTCCCGGAGCGGTGAGCTATCGCGTCGGGGAGGGCTCGTTCGGTCGGCGCTCTGTGCGGTGGTCGGCCGCCGACGGGACGACACTCACCTTCGCGAACACCGTCTCGGGGTCCTTGCTCCAGAACCAGTGCCACCGAGTGCGTGCGACCAAGGAGAGTTTCCGCCACGTCGACAACGACGGCGTCTCGGTGACGGTGTCGTAGCCCCGCTGTCGCACCAGTCGGTGGTGGTCGGCATAGAGGACGGCCGCGGTCAGGACGGGGAGTTGGCAGTCCCGGGGCAGATACTGGATGCCGGCGACACCCTCGCGGTACAGCCCTTCCGCGCGTCGGAGTTCGTGTTCGATAGCCGCACCGATTTCGTCGGTGAACTGCCGTGCTTCGATGTCGGCGGGGTCGGCACCGTGTCCCTCGAGGGTCTCCCGTGGCAGATAGATGCGGTCGCGGTCGACGATGTCCTCGCCCACATCGCGGATGAAGTTGGTGAGTTGGAACGCCTCGCCGAGCGTTCGGGCGTGGGGAATCGCGGTATCGGGGTCGTCACACTCCATGATGAGCGTCATCATGACGCCGACGGCGGCCGCCGACCCGCGCATGTACGTTTCGAGTTCCTCGTAGGTGTCGTAGCGGGAGGTCTCGATGTCGGCACACATCGCGTCGATGAACACCTCTATTTCCTCGTCGGGAATGTCGTAGGATTCCCGAAGTTCGGAAAACGCCGACAGGACGGGGTCGTCGGTCGGCTCGCGGCCGAGAGCCGCCTCACGAATCGAATCGAGTCTGCGGCGCTGTTCGTCGGGCGACATCCCATCGGGATTGTCGACAACCTCGTCGGCGACTCGGAAGAAGGCGTACAACACGTACGTCGCGTGGCGGACACGCTCGGGCAGCAACTTCGTCGCGTAGTAGAAGGTCTTCCCAGTCGCTCTGTGGATGGACTTGCTCTCTGCAAGCTGGGTGTCGTCGACCATTCAGTACATGCTTCATACGGCAGGAACCACCTTATGTGTTTGTACGCGAATTGAAAGAAAGCGGCAGTACGTGGGGGGTTTTGCGGGCGTTTTTCCGGTTTATGCGATTTGGTTTTCGTACTCTGCGGGCGACAACAGCGCGTCGAGTTCCGATTCGTCGTCGAGGGTGACTTCCAGCATCCAGCCGTCGCCGAAGGGGTCCTCGTTGACGAGTTCGGGGGCGTCGAAGAGGTCTTCGTTGACCGAAACTACCTCGCCGGAGATGGGTGCATACAGGTCTGACACCGCCTTGATGGACTCGATGACGCCGAACTCCTCGTCTTTGTCGACCGACTCGTCGACCTCGGGTAACTCGACGAACACCACGTCACCGAGTTCGTCCTGTGCGAAATCCGTGATGCCGATGTGGGCGGTGTCACCGTCGCGGCGGACCCACTCGTGGCTCTCCAGATACCGACAGTCGTCTGGTACGTCGAAGCTCATAGGTGTCGTATCTGTGGTGGGGAATGTAGTGGTATCGACTCAGCGCGGTTTGCGGCCGGAACCGTGCCCGTTATTTTTCGTCGTCCCTGAGGCCCGAGCGTGAACACCCCAGAATCCGACGCTACCGACGAGTCCGACGGCTTGGTGGGGCGCGGATACCGGATTACCGTCGACGAGGGCCGCGAGTCGTTCTTTGCGCTCTCAATCGAGGACCCCGACAGCGACACCGCGTGGCTCATGTCCGACACCGTTCGGTCGCTCGAAGAGATGCGATAATCAGCGACCGTAAAACGGCAGTTCTTCGACTTTCGCCCGTTTCTCACGCCCCCGAACCAACACGTCGATTTCGGTCCCGGGGTCGGCGTGCTCGAGTGGGACGTAACCGAGACCGATGGCATCGCCCAGCGTCGGACTCATCGTCCCGCTCGTGACGGTACCGACGACGTTGCCGTCGACGGTAATGTCGTAGCCGTGACGCGCGATGCCGCGTTCCTGCAGACGGAAGCCGACCAATGTCTCATCGACGCCAGCCTCCGCGACCGCCGCGAGCGCCTCGCGGCCGACGAATTCGGTGTCGAGGTCGACGACGAAGCCGATGTCGGCCTCGTATGGGTTCCGTGGGTTCTCGTCGATGTCGAAGTCCTGCCCGGAGAGCAGAAAGCCCGCCTCCAGTCGGAGCGTATCGCGCGCGCCGAGGCCGCAGGGCTGACACTCCAGTGTCGACCAGACGGCCCCGGAATCGTCGGCGTCGAACAGCAACTCGACGCCGTCTTCGCCGGTGTAGCCGGTCCGGGCGACGAGACAGTCGACGCCGCCCACGTCGCGGTGGGCGACGGTGAACCGCGAGATGTCCTCGGGAGCCTCACACAACTCGCCGAGCAACGAGAGGGCGTCGGGGCCCTGCAGCGCTATCATGCCGTACTCCGTGGTCGCGTTCTCGACGGTGGCGTCGAGGCCCCACTCCTCGCGGTAGGCGACCCAGCGGTCGTGGGCGTCCTCGTCGTGGCCCGCGTTGGGGATGAAGAGGAACGCCGCGTCGTCGGCCTCGGGCAGGCGATAGACGACGGTGTCGTCGATGATGTCGCCAGCCTCGTCGGTGATGGCCGAGTACTGGGCGTCACCGGGGTCGAGCGCCGAGGCGTCGTTGGTGGTCAGGCGGTTCATCAGCTCGGTCGAGTCGGGGCCGGAAACCTCGATTTCGCCCATGTGCGAGACATCGAACTTGCCCGCAGACTCGCGGACGGCCTCGTGTTCGACGGTGATGGAGTCGAACTCGACGGGCATCTCCCAGCCACCGAACTCCGTCAGTTTCGCCTCCGCCGCGGCGTGAGTCTCGCCGAGCGGCGGCGTTCGAAGGGACATACTCGATACCTCGTCGGCCGGGGAGTAAGAAGTTCCCCTCGCCGCCGACCAACACCGATTTCACCACCGACCGCGGAGGGGCCGTCATGGGACTGCTCGACCGTCTTCGCCCACGCTCGACCCGCGTCGGTATCTTCGTCGACGGGCCGAACGTGTTCCGCGAGGAGTTCGACGTCGACCTCGACGAACTCCGGAACATCGCCCGCGGGGAGGGGACGGTCGCCGTCGCCCGCGTCTACGTCGACGAAAACGCCACCGGCGGGCTGATTCAGGCCGCCGAGGCACGGGGGTTCGAGGTGGTGACGACCAGCGGCGACGTGGACGTGAAACTCGCCGTCGACGCCGTCGAGGCCGCCGTCGCCGAGCAAATCGATACGGTCGTCGTCGTCTCCCGGGACACCGACTTCAAGCCCGTGTTGGAGACGGCGTCGAAACGCGGCCTCCGGACGGTCGCTGTCGCGCCGGGAACCCACGGCCGCTCCGATGCCCTTCGGAACGCCGCCCACGACGAAATCACGCTGGGGTGAGGAGTCGAACACCGGACCCGTCTGAAAACGAGTAGCGAGAGAGGGGATTAGAACCGGAGACAGAATCACAGCTAATAGTGACAATACCACTTATATAAGTGGCTATTTTGAAGCCATATATGGATGGTTTCCAATTCCATCTGCCGCTTATTCTCATCGTATTAGCAACTTCGGTTGGAGTACTAACGACCGCCTACGCCACCTATTATCTCAACAAGTATGAGCGAACCAAACAGGTCATAGCGTTTACCGTTTTGTCATTTAGTATAACAGTTTGGACGTTTTTCGCGCTGTTACAGTTAACTGCGACCACGTTTGAGCGGTCCTATTGGGCGTACAAAATGCTCCACTTCGGGTCTTTCACCACCGCACCCGCGGTGCTCTTGTACGGGCTCTCGGTGGGAGACGCACGCCGATGGGTAAATGGGAAGACAGTCTCCGTTATCGCGGTGTTGTTGTTGCCGGTGTTCGTCTTGTTGTTCACCGACCCTGTTCCCATCCTGTTTGAAAATCCCGGTCTTACCCCGTTCGGCGCGTTTTCAGTCATTGCACACGGAAACGGGGTCATCTACGTCTCGTATCTCTCGGCGTTCTACATCATAGCGACAATCGGACTGTCCTACATCGTCTACCAGACGTGGTCCGACCCGAGTCTCAGCCCGCGCCAGACGGCGATTCTCGTCCCTGCCATCTTCGCCCCGATGCTTTTGTCCGTCGCTCAGACGTTCTCACTCCTTCCGTTCGAGACGCCGGGAACGATTTTGACGCCCGCCTCGTTTTCCGTCGGCATGGCAGGAGTTGGCTACGCAGCGTTCCGCTACGAGACGTTCGACACGAAAGCGTTAGCCCGCTCTCGGACGATCGAAAATATGAGTGAGGGGTATTTGCTCGTGAACACTAATGGAAGAATTATCGATGCTAATCAGAGTGCCCGGTCGTTGCTCGACGTTGCGGCACCACTCGCTGGGATGCAGGTTTCAGAGCTGTTCGATACCAGAGATGAGCAGATGCTGAGAGAGGCAGAGAACACACCACCATTCGAGGTGCAACTCGGGACGAACACCGAAACACGGACTCTTGAGATATCAGCCTCCAATTTTACGAGTGAAATCGAGCAGACGCTTGGGACGTTATTCGTGATACGCGACATTACGACGCGGAAAAAGGCCCAACAGCAGTTACAAGAGCAACGCGACAACCTCGACATCCTGAATCAGGTTTTGCGTCACGATATTCGGAACGACCTGCAGTTGGTGACCGGGTACGGCGATGTTCTGACCGACCACGTCGACGAGGATGGGGCTGAGCATCTCGATACGTTACGAGAAAGCGCTAACCATGCAGTTGAGTTGACCGAGACGGCACGTGATATGGCCGACGTGATGCTCTCACGAGAAGACGCACAACAACAGAATCGGGTCAACCTCCGCAACACCCTCAAGCGTGAACTCGACAAGGTCGAATCCGAGTACCCAGACGCAGACGTGGTAGTCGAGGGGTCGCTACCAGCAGTGCAGATTCAGGCCAACCGGATGTTAAATTCGGTGTTCCAGAACCTCCTCTCAAATGCGATTCAGCATAATGATAAAGCCACACCGGAGCTTTCGGTGTCGGCGACGGCCTGCGACGAGCGGGCTACCGTCCGTATTGCGGACAACGGTCCGGGGGTGCCCGATGGACAGAAAGAAGAAATCTTTGGGAAGGGTGAGAAAGGACTCGACAGTTCCGGGACGGGACTTGGCCTCTACCTCGTCCAGCACCTGGTCACTCACTACGGCGGTGAAGTATGGGTCGAGGACAACGATCCAGAAGGTGCCGTTTTCGTCGTCGAGTTGCCGCTGGTTAATTAACAGCTCCACGGAGCGGACTCCTTTTGACGCCCCCAATACAACGCACACCCATGTACAACGGCCCGATTCTCGACAATCACCTCCATCTCGACCCGGTAAACGGCCGCGGCGCCGAGGCCGCCGCGGAGTTCGCCGAGGTCGGCGGGACGCATCTGAACGTTCTGAACAAGCCATCGTGGCACCTCGTCGGCGAGGTCGACGACGCCGAGGGCTTCCGGGAGACGTTCGATATCACCGTCGAGGTGACCCGGGAGGCCGACGAGACACTCCCCGGGAAAGCGTGGCCCGTTCTCGGGGTCCATCCGGCGTTGATATCCCAACTCGTCGACCGCGGCTACGACGCCGAGGCGGCCGCCGAACTGATGAAAACCGGCATCGACGTGGCCGCCGAGTACGTCGCCGAGGGACCGGCGCTGGCCATCAAATCCGGCCGGCCGCACTACGACGTGAGCGACGCGGTCTGGGCGGCCTCCAACGACGTGATGCGTCACGCTTTCGCCCGCGGTGCAGAGGTCGGCTGTGCCGTCCAACTACACACCGAAGGCGGCGAGGCGTTCACGGAGGTGACCGAGTGGGCCGAAGCCGAGGGCCTGCCCCGTGAGCAGGTGGTCAAACACTACTCGAACGGCTACGTTGAGGGGCCGATTCCGAGCGTCATCTGCGACAAGGACGAACTCGAACGGGCCTGTGGCGGCGACTGGCCGTTCTTCATGGAGACGGACTTCATCGACGACCCCGACCGCCCGGGCGCGGTCATGGGGCCGAAGACCGTCCCCAGACGCACCGAGTGGCTCGCCGAGGAGGGCTACTCCGAGGCGCTGTACCGGATTCACGTCGAAACTCCAGCGCGAGTGTACGGCGTCGACACCGAGGCGACACTCCAGTAGTCCGTCCTTCATGAGGCCACAAATTTATTCATACAGCGGCGTGTCGGAGGAACTGATATGTCGTCCAACATCGATGCTGACAGCCTTCCACTGGTCCCCGGTGCCCTCGCGGGTGTCGCCGCGTGGGTCCTCGGATACGTGTTCACGTACCTGTTGGTGAGTTCCGACCTCCGCGAGTCGGGGCTGAACCAGTTCGCCCAGGCGTTCGGCGACGGTGACGCAACGTACGAACTCGTCGGCTGGGTGTTCTTCAACTCCCACTTCGCCGAGACGGTCATCGACGCCGGCTTCTTCGGGACCGACACGACGAGCTTCATCGGCGGCGAGAACGGCTTCACCGCCCTCCTCTACGTCATTCCGGTCGCGTTGATACTGGCCTCCGGCCTCGCTATCGGGCGATATCAGGGCGTCACAGACATCAACGACGGCGCCATCGCCGGCGCGCTCGTCGTCCCGGGGTATCTGATACTCTCGATAGTCGGCGCGTTCCTGTTCCGCGTCGAGGCCGGCGGCGCGAGCGGTCAACCCGACCTCCTGCCCGCAATCATCCTCGCCGGAATCGTCTACCCGGTCGTTTTCGGCGCCATCGGCGGCGCCATCGCCTCCGTGACGGCCGAAGACGACTCCAGCGGCCTATAGCTCTCGGGCGACGATTTCGCCCCACGGCTCGAATCCCAACTTCTCGTAGAAGGCGTAGGCCCGCTCGTTGTCCGGGTCCACGTCGAGTAACAGCCGCTCCAGCGGGAGGTCCTGTTCGGTCGCGAGGTCGACGGCGGCCTCCAGCAGCGCCTCGGCGACGCCGCTGCCACGATACGCCGCGTCGAGATACAGTTCGTTGACGACGGCGGCGTCCCAGACGAAGGCGAGTCGCTCGGGAAGGACGAAGACGTAGCCGACCGCCTCGCCGTCGGCGACCGCCAGCGTCACACAGCGCTCGTCGTCGGCGACACAGCGGTCGACCCACGCCAGCCACTCGCGTCGATACTCGTCGGTGAGTTTGGACTCGTAGGTGGCGGCCTTCTCGTCGCCGCCTTCGGCACCGAGTCCGGTCTCGAAAGCCCGCTTCAGTTTCCACAGCGACTCTCGGTCGGCGCCGGGGTCGTACGGCCGGAGGGTCGGCTCCTCAGTCATCGTCCCGTTCCGACGGGAGCGGCGACTGTAGCTTCTTCGCGACGAGCGTGAACGCACCGAGGACGATGAGATACAACTGCCACCCCTGGACCGCGATGGGCGCCCGGCGGTCGACGCCATCCGGCTCGGGGTCCGGCGAGGGGTCGACCGGACTGGAGACGTGGGTGTTTCCGGTCGTCCCGCCCTGTCCGGCGTCGACCGACTGTTGGCCCGTCTCGGGGTCGGTCGTCACCTCGATGAACGTCTGGGTGAACCCCTCGGCCGTCGAGAAGAACGCTTCGCCGTCGAGATTGAAGAAGCGGTCCGTAATCGGGTAAAAGAGGTTGATTCCGTCGAGATGCGACCAATCGAACAGCATGTGAGCGAAGGTGTGGACGAACAGTCCGACCCACACGAGCCGGACGCCGCGGGCACCGAAACGCTCGCGGAGCCACGACGACTCCCGCGTCGTGTCCCACAACAGGACCGGCGCGGCCACGGCGGTAAACACGAGGTTGTGCAACAGCGCCCGGTGGGCGCCGTCGAGGAACCATCCCGCGAACGTGTCGATTTCCGGCGCGAGGACGACGGCGAGGACGAACACGAGCGCCCGCCGGTCGTAGAACTCCCCGAGGAGGCCGACCGCGAGGCAGAACGCGACCGCGGCGTGAACGACGGTCGACGGCATCAATCACTCCCTCCATCGAGCAGTCGTTTCGCGGGCGCGGCGGCCGCCGCGATGATGACAACGACGAGTTGCCACCCGGAGTCGACGAACCGGAGGCGGCGGACTACGTCGCCGTCAGCACCCGACGAGGGATTGAGCCACGTCTCGACGCGGTGGGTTTCGGTCGTTCCGGGCGAGGTCACTTCCAGCCAGCCGTCGCCCCACTCGACGTACGTCTGGACGATTCCCTCCTGTGTCGAGAGGACGAGTTTGCCCGTAATCGAGTAGTACCGGTCCGACAGCGGGTACAACACTGCGGCGCTGTCGATGTTGAACAAATCGAGACCGATGCCGGCGACGGCGTAGGCTGCGACGGCGACCCATGCGACGCGGACGCCGTACCAGCCGTAACGCTGGCGGAGCCACGACGACTCTCGACGTTCGGTGTCGTAGTAGAGCGCGACGGCGGCGGCCGCCGGAACGAACGCGGAGTGCAACAGGGCGTTGGTCACACCAGAAGCGAGGAGGCTAGCCGCAGCGTCGAGGTTCGGAAGTGCGGCCGCGAGCGCGACGAGGGCCAGCGACCGCCGGTCGAAGGCCGGGCCGAGCAGCGCGACACCGATGAGGACGCCGACGGCGACGGTGACGAGAGTCGGCGGCATTACCGGTCGGTACGGCCGAGAGGGCTTAAGTTCGCGGCCGGGGCGACGGTTGGAGCGCGGTCACTCCGGTTCGAAAATGTCCTCGATAGCACAGTCGAAGTGCGCGGCGAGGGCGAAGGCCAACTCCAGGGAGGGGTCGTACCGTTCGCGCTCGATGGCGTTGATGGTCTGTCTCGTCACGTCGACGGCCGCCGCGAGGTCGGCTTGACTCTCGCCGCGTTCGGCGCGGCGCTCCTTGAGGTTGTTTTTCATCGGTATCGGTGGTAGCCGAGCGCGAGCAGGTAGACGGCGTAGACGGCGGCAGTCGCGAAGGCGACCGCGGTGCTGGCCGGCCCCCACGAGAACTGCCCGGTCGCGGACAGCGCGACGAGCGAGGGGTAGACGATGGCCGACAGCCAGCCGAAAAGGGTCAGCGTCGTCCCGGCGGCCTTACGGGCGATGGCGTCGTCGCGTTCGTCGAACAGTCGCACGTCGGTGACGGCCGGCAGCGAAAACACCGCCACCAGTCCGAGAGCGTAGACGGCGATGCCGACGAACGGTACCTCGAAGACCACCCCGAAAGCGAGGGCGAGCGCGGCAAGCAGGGTGACTCCGAACGTCGTGCGTCTGTACGTCGTGGGGTCGAACCGTGTCGTAGTAGTGGAGTTCATCGTTGAAGGGTCAAGAGCGGATGCGAACTGCGATGGAGGCGACCATGTAGACGCCGAACATCGCGCCGTAGCCGTACAGCGCGCCGAGGGCGAGTGACGGAACTTCGTAACCGGCATCGAGAACCGCCGGGAGTGCCGGACCGACGAGTATCAACACCGCACCGATAACGCCGAAGGTGGTCCTCATCGCCTCGGCTTCCAGTGCCTCGTGTCGTTCGTCGTACAGCGTGACCGAGCTGCCCTTCCAGACGCCGAGGAATCCGAGGAAGCCGACCCAGTAGATACCGAGGGCGGCCAGCGGCGCGTCTACTCGAAGGCCAGCGATGTAGCCAACGAATCCGACGGCCAGAAACCCGTACATCGCGATTCGATACCGGCGTGGACTGGAGGACCGATTCGTCGTTGGGGACGTGTTCGCTGTCATGGGTGAAGGGTGTAAAGCATCTCTTCCGTAAAGTTCGCTTTACAGTAAAGCATACTTTACACATTCACTTAATTCCTTCGGGCAGCCTTATGCCCCATCGTCCACTCCCTCCGGGCATGCGCGACCCACGGGAGGAACTCGCCGAGCGCATCGCTGGCGAGGTGACGCTTTCGGAAGACCCCGGCGCGACCATACGGAAGTGGCGCGAGGAGTTCGACGTAGCACAGACGACGCTCGCCGACGAACTCGACGTGTCCGCGTCGGTCGTCTCCGACTACGAGAGCGGCCGTCGGGAGAACCCGGGAATCGGCGTCGTTCGGCGTGTCGTCGAGGGACTGCTCGCCGTCGACGAGCGCCGCGGCGGCGACCGCGTCCGTCAACACGCCCGCGTCATCTCCGCTGGCTTCGACTCCGACGTGGTGTACGACCTCCGGGAGTACTCGGTGACGGTGTCGACTGACCGACTGTACCGCGCCATCGACGCCGAAGAAGTCGTCGCCGGGCGGGCCGACACCGTCGCCGGCCACACCGTCATCAACAGCGTCGAGGCCATCAAACGACTCTCCAGCGAGGAGTTCTATCGCCTGTACGGCCAGTCGACGAACCGAGCGCTCGTGTTCACGAACGTCACGCGCGGGGAGTCGCCGCTGGTCGCGTTGCGGGTGGTCACACCGACGCCCTCTGCGGTCGTCCTTCACGGCCTCGACGACGAGGACCTCTGGGAACACGCCCCGGCACTCGCGCAAGCCGACGGCGTCTCGCTTGCGACGACGACGAAACCGCTGGAAGAACTGCTCGATTCTTTGCGGGAGTTCCCCTAATCGGTCGAGGAGGGGACCGCCGTCTGACCCGCGTCGTCGTCGCTTTCAGCGCCGGCATCGGCCGTCTCCGCGTCGTCGGTCGACTCGGCGTCCGCCTCGTCGGCGTCGGCTTCGGACTCCTCGGCCGCTTCGGCCCGCGGGAAGTTGTCGATGGTCGCCGCCCGGAACGCTTCCTCGTCGAAGGTGTAGTCGGCGTCGAGGAACTCGACGACCTGTTCGGTGTCACGCATCGCGTTCTTTAGACACGTCGAAGCGCCCGGCGAGGGCGTGATGTTGAAGATGATGTCCTCCTCGACGAGTTTCGCCTCGCCCATGTCGAGGGACTTCCGCTCGGTGTCGACGATTTGCGGTCGGACGCCGCCGTAGCCCTCCGCTCGTTCGATATCGGAGAGTTCGACGCCGGGGACGACCTTCTGGACGTTCGGCAGGAACGCACGCTTGCCGACCTCCGGGATGTCGTAGACGAGGTTCCGGAGCACGTACGGCAACAGGACGCGGTCCGAGAGGATGTTCGCGTAACTCAGCGCCGAGGCCGGTCGGAGCCCGAACACATCGAAGAAGTCGCTCACCGTCGAGAAGCGACCCCGTTCCAGCGTCGGCACCAACTTCGCCGTCGGGCCGAACCGCGTGACGCCGTCGTCGTGAACGTCGGCGTCACCGTGGACCGCGGCGAAGGGAAGTTTCTTCATCTGGAGGGTGTACACCTTCCCGTTCAGGAGGTCGTCGGCGAGGAAGAAACTCCCCGCGACCGGCAAAAGCGAGAGGTGTTCGCCGTAGCCCATCTCTTGGGCGAACTGAAGGCTGTGGGACCCGGCGGCGACGACCGTCGCCGCCGATTCGAACCAACCGTCGTCGGTCTCGACGAGGAATCCCTCATCGGTCTCGTTTATCTCCTCGACTTCGGTGCCGGTGTAGACGTCGACGCCGGCCTCCTCGCGGGCGGCCTCGACGAACGACTTCGTCGTCTGGCCGTAGTCGACGGTGTAGCCGTCCGGTGTCTGGAGAGCGAGCATCTCCTTGTCGGGGTCCCGACCCTCGACGACGGCCGGTTCGAGGTCCGCAATCTCGTCGCGCCCGATGGCACGCAGTTTCGGATAGAGGTCGCCGAAGCCCTCCTCGTAGTAGCGGTCTTCGAGTTCCTCGACTTCCTCGTCGCCGACGGCGAGCACCATCTTGCTCCGCTTGCTGTACATCTCCCGGTCGGGGTCGACCGCCTCCAGATACCCCGCGAGCAACTCCGCGCCTTCCTTTACTTCCTCGGCCTTCTCGAGGGTGTAGTTGGTCTCGATGTCCCCGAAGTGAAGCGTCTGGGAGTTGTTTGTGTGATGGGAGTTGATGGCCGCAAGGTCCTCCTCCTTTTCGAGAAGCGCGACGCGCTCTACGTCCGTGAACTTCGAGACAGTGTACAGCAACGATGCCCCGCTGATTCCGCCGCCGACGATGAGTAAGTCGTATTCTTCTGGCATAGGTGGTCCTCGTGTTGGTCGTTCTCGTTCGAAGTGAGCGAGGACTCCCACTTAATCCTCCCCGTACGTCGCCGCGCATGCGTGTGGTTTTCACCCACTATACGGCGCACGTCGAGAGCCGTATCTATACAACCGCGGCGGCCGTATGGCCATCATGGAGTTCACGACCGTCCGAGGTGTCGACGTGCCCGCTGTCGGCCTCGGGACGTGGCGACTCACCGGCGAGACCTGTCGAGAGGCGGTCCACACCGCCCTCGACGTCGGCTATCGCCACATCGACACCGCACAGGCCTACGGCAACGAACGGCAGGTCGGAAACGCCCTCCGGGACAGCAGCGTCGACCGCAACGAGGTGTTCCTCGCGACCAAACTGGAGACGAAGAATCGAGGCTACGAGGACGTACTCCGCTCGACCGAGGAGAGCCTCGCGAAACTCGGCACCGACTACGTCGATTTGCTGTTGATTCACCACCCAAACATCACCACGCCGCTTCGGGACACCCTCGCCGCGATGAACGAACTCGTCGACTCGGGGCGGGTCCGACACCTCGGCGTCTCGAACTTCGACGTCGATGGCCTCGACAACGCCCGCAGACTCTCCGAACACGGGATTCTCACGAATCAGGTCCAGTACAACCCCTACTGGAGTCAAGGCGAACTGCTCGATTACTGCCGGATTCACGACGTGCTGTTGACGGCGTACTCGCCGCTCGCTCACGGCGGCGTCCTCGAGGACCCAGTACTCGAAGACATCGGCACACGACACGACAAATCGCCTGCACAGGTGGCGATTCGTTGGCTGCTCCAACAGCCGAACGTCGTCACCGTGCCGAAGGCGACGAGTCGCGACCACCTCGAAGCGAACCTCGACGTGTTCGACTTCGAACTCAGCGACGCGGAAATGAGCCGCATCCGTCAGCCCTCGAAACTCCGGGCGCTGTCGGGGATGGTGAAGTCTCGACTCAGGGAGTTGGCGTAGCCGGAAAGAAGCGTTCGGTCGCTACTCGACGAGAACGGCGTTGACCTGACCGTCCTGACCGGGGCGGGAGGTGACGCGGGCGCGTCCCGCGGAGGTCTCGATGATGGCGCCCTTCGTGATGATGTTCCGTCGGACGTAGTTGGGGTTCGAGGGGTTCTCGACGACGTCCTCGATGTCTGCGGCGACGGCGCCGTCGTCGGTGGCGACGCTGGCGACGGTCTTGGCGATGGCGCGAACCTTCGTGTTCCCACCGTGGGTCTCGGCGACCTTCAGTTTCTCCTCGCCGACACGGGTCTCCGTCGGGGAGGAACCCATCTCGTGTTTGCGCTTCTTGCGAACGGCGCGGCGTCGGCCGCCCGTCCGTTTCTTCGTGGACCGCGCGTGGCTCTTCATACCCTATCGGTGCCCTGCCGCGTACTTGAACCCCTCGGCTTGAACTCGCCGGAGAAACCGGCCGCTCGGTGTGTCGCGAAAAAAGGACGAATCTCGGAGTTAGTCGTCGGCGGGAGCGGCCGAATCGCCGGCCGAGACGCCGGTTCCCGGGCCGATGTCGATGTTCAACTCCTCGAGTTTCTCATCGGGGACGACGCCGTCGACCCAGCCGCGAACCTCGTAGTACTCCTCTTTGAGCTTATCGAGTTCGACGAGGCTGCCCTCGACACCACCCTGTCCGGGGACGGCGTCCTCGTGGCCCTCGACGAACCGGCCCGGCAGGTCGTCGTCGGACCCGTCGAAGCCGTTGAGGTTGTTGTAGTACCGTTCGAGGGTGTAGATGCGCTCGCCAGCCTGCATCAACTCCTCTTCGCCGACATCGCGGCCCGTCATGCCGTTGTACTGCATGACGTACTCCTCGATGCCCTCCGCGAAGGCGTTGAACTTGCAGATGTCGAACGAATCCGAAATCGAGTGCATGTCCTGGAACAGTACCGTCAACTCGCCTTTGCCTTCCCACTCGACGGGGTCGACCTTCTCGGGAATCCCCAGAATCTCCGCGGCCGGCGTGTAGCCGCGCAGGTGACACGCGCCGCGGTTCGAGGTGGCATACGCGATAGCCATCCCCTTCATACAGCGCGGGTCGTAGGCCGCCATCGTCTGTCCCTTCACGGCGAGGGTGTTGTCGTGGGCGTCCCGGCGTTCGGCGACGCGGCGTGGCCCCTCAGCGAGCAGGTCCGGCAGCCCCTCCTCGCGGTGGGCGATTCGGCTAATCATCTCGACGATGGCCTCGGAGTCGCCCCAGTCGATGGTTTCGAGGTCGTCGAGTTTGCCCTCCTCGGACATCTCCATGGCCATCGCCATCATGTTGCCCGTGTCGATGGTGTCGATACCGTGGTCGTTACAGCGCTGGAGCATCAGCGCGATTTCGTCGCGGTCGGTGTGCCCGGAGTTCGGCCCGAGTGCCCACGCCGATTCGTACTCGTAGGACTCGGTGCGGACGTTCAACTCCTCGCCTTTGTGCATCACGTCGACTTCGACTTCCTTCTTGCAGGCGACGGGACAGGAGTGACAGGTCGGTTCGTCGACGAGGATGTTCTCGCGGACGTTCTCCCCGGAGACCTTCTCGGAGTCGAAGTCGTCGCCGCCGTAGCCGTCGTTGCGGGCGTCGGCCGTCGAGGTGTACTTGCCGTTCTTCGACGGCAACCCGGACATCTCCTCGGTCGCGTTCATCAGGACGTTCGTCCCGTACAGCGAAAGCCCGCCCTCGTTGGGGGCAGTCACGTCCGATTCGGTGATGACCTCCATGGCCTGTTTGTGGCCTTTCTTGAACGTCTCCTCGTCCGCCGGTTTGGGCATCTTCGTCGAGGATTTGACGACGACGGCCTTGAGGTTCTTCGACCCCATCACACAGCCGGTGCCGCCGCGACCGGATGCCCGGTCGTCCTCGTTCATGATACAGGCGTACTTGACACCGTTCTCGCCGGCTTCACCGATGCCCATCACGGAGAGGTTCTTGCCATAAGACCCCTCGACTTCCTCTTCGAGGGCATCACGCGTGTCGTGGAAGCCCTGTCCCCAGAGGTGTGAGGCATCCCGGAGTTCGACTTCGCCGTCCTCGACGACGGCATACACCGGTTCGTCGGCCTTGCCTTCGAACAGCAGGCCGTCGAAGCCGGCCCACTTGAGGCGAGCGCCGGACCACCCGCCGTGGTGGGAGTCCGTAACCGTGCCCGTCAGGGGTGATTTCGTACAGATGGCGATACGGCCGCTCATCGTCACCTGCGTGCCGGTTAGCGGGCCGTTCATGAACGCAAGTAGGTTCTCCGGCCCCTCGGGGTCGACGTCCGGCCCCTGCTCGAAGACGTACTTGACACCCAATCCGCGCGCGCCGATGTACTTCTCCGCGTCCTCCTGGTCGATGCTCTCGTAGTCGACGCTCCCCTCCGAGAGGTCGACCCGAGCTACGTTGTCGTGGAAACCGCCTAAGTCTGTCATAGTAACGAGTTACACTTGCTAGTGGTTCGCAACCGGTGTAATACTTGCCACAGCGACATAACCACAATCGGTTACGGCAATTATACATCGCGGTCCCGAACGGCGTTTCCGGGGGAATATTTTGTCCGTCGGGGTCGGACAGTCGGTATGGCCGCGCTGGTTGAGTGGTACGTCTTCGGGGTCGTCCTCCTGTTCGTCGCGGTGTTCGCCGTCGCGGGGTACTACGACGCCGAATCCAGCGGCGACATCATCGAGCAGCGGACCGGCACGCCGACAACGTGGTACATGACGGCCGGATTCCTCGGCGTCATCGCGGCCGGCATCATCGCCCTGTACGGCTCACTACCGGAGGGGTTCGGCGGACGGGGCGACGCCTTCGCCCTGTTGGTACACGTCGCCCCGCTCGTCGTCGGCTGTGGCGCCCTCGCTATCGCCGTCGACAACGGCCTCGTAGTCCTCCAGTTAGTCCGTGCGAAGGCCGCCAACACGGACGATATAGCCCGCCGGCCGGGAGCGAAACGAATCGCAGTTACGGGGCTCGTCGACGAGGCGCCCGGAACGTCGCCCGTATTCGGCCGCGAGGCTGCCTGTTGGACGTGGTCGCTGGAACTCGGCTGGGACGACCGCGACATCGGCTGGCAGACCGACCAGGTCGGCTCCGGCGGCGTCCCGTTCGCCCTCGACGACGGCACTGGAGCGGTGACCGTCGACCCCCGAGAGGCGCACATCGAGTTGTACGGCGGCCGCAGGCAGGTGTACGACGCCGACGACGCCCAACCCGGTTCCGTCGGCTCGAACCTCCGGTCGTCCATCGGCGGCGACCGATACAGATACGAGGAGGCCGTCGCCGCCGAGGGTCGAGAACTGACCGTCCTCGGCGAGGTCGATACGGGCGGAACGCTCGACGCCGACCGAGTCATCGACGCCGGCACCGACGACGTGACGCTGCGTTATGCCGGCCGGAGCGGGGCTCTCACGGTCGGCGGCGTCCTCGCGGTGTATCTCGGCGTCCGCCTGACCGCCGCCTACTTCGGCACGCCGCTGCCCTTTTGAGTCGGACCGCACCGTTGAAGTCCGGGGCCGGACACCTACGGCCGTGCCCACTTCGTTGCCTCCCGCGCCGCGGTCGCTGCGGTACGTCGGCGTCCTCGCGTGTGCTGCCGTCATCCTCTATGCCTCGGTTCTGAACCCCGGCAAGGGCACCCCGGAGACGCTGTTCGGCGTCGGCGTGACGGTGTATCTCCACGTCCTCGCTTACGCGGGCTTTGCGGGCGCGGTCGGCTACGCGCTGTTGGCCGCCGACCGCCGGGCGCTTCTCGTCGCGGCCGGTGTCTCGGTGCTGTACGGCGCCGGCGTCGAACTCGTCCAGAGCTTTCTCTCCTATCGGACGATGAGTGCCTTCGACGCACTCGTCAACGCCGGCGGCGCGACCATCGGGGCGGCGCTGTGGTGGCTGGTCGCGCCGTGGTTCGGTGCCGAGCGGTAGCCTCGCGCCACAGACGACACCGCTTTAGGCGCGCGTCGGCTACGCCCGCCAATGAGTCAGCCGAGTCCCGACGCACACGAGCAAGGTCGGGGGATGGACGCACACAACGAGGTGATGCGGGAGATACGGGGCCGCAACGACGCGACCTACGACCCCACGGAGCCGACGCGGGTGTGGCTCGACGAGGACAACACCCCCGACGGCGTCGTCCAGTCGCTCACCATCATCCTCAACACCGGCGGCTGTCGGTGGGCACGCGCCGGCGGGTGTACGATGTGTGGCTACGTCGCCGAGAGCGTCGAGGGCGGCAGCGTCGGCCACGAGAACCTGATGACCCAAATCGAGCACTGTCTGGACCACGAAGCCGAAAACGCCGACGGCGAAACGGCGGACCTCATCAAAATCTACACCTCCGGGTCGTTCCTCGACGAGCGGGAAGTGCCCGCCGAGACCCGCCGCGCCATCGCCGAGACCTTCGGCGACCGCGACCGCATCGTCGTCGAGTCCCTCCCCGATTTCGTCGACCGCGAGAAACTCCGCGATTTTACCGAACAGGGGCTGGAAACCGACGTTGCGGTCGGTCTCGAAACCGCGACCGACCGCGTCCGTCACGACGCCGTCAACAAGTACTTCGACTTCTCGGAGTTCGAGGCCGCCTGCGAAGAGGCACGGGCGGCGGGAGCGGGCGTCAAAGCGTATCTCCTGATGAAGCCGCCGTTCCTCGCCGAACCCGACGCCGTCGAGGACATGAAGCGCTCGATTCGGCGCTGTGCCGCCGTCGAGGGCTGTCACACCGTCTCGATGAACCCCTGTAACGTCCAGCGCTACACGATGGTCGAGGAGCTGTTCCACGACGGCGGCTACCGGCCGCCGTGGCTGTGGTCGGTGTGTGACGTGCTCGAATCGACCGCGGATGTGGATGCCATCGTCGTCTCCGACCCGGTCGGTCACGGGTCGGACCGCGGCCCGCACAACTGCGGGGAGTGTGACGACCTCGTCCAGCGCGCCATCAAGGACTTCGACCTCAGACAGGACCCCTCGGTGTTCGAGGAAGTGTCATGTGAGTGTGAGGCGACCTGGGAGTACGTGATGGCAGAGGAGACGACGTACAACCAGCCGCTGGTGCGGTAGTTACTGAAAGCCGAGAAGGACGCCCTGTCCGTCCGTCGGGCCGATGTCGGGCAGCGACGCCCGCTCGGGGTGAGGCATCAACACGGCGACGTTGTCGTCGGCGCCGAGGACGCCCGCGACGTTCTCTTTCGACCCGTTGGGATTGGCCTCGTCGGTGACGTTGCCGTCGGCGTCACAGTATCGGAACAGCACGCGGTTCTCGTCGTTCAGCATGTCGAGGTGGTCGTCGGGGACCTCGAAGCGTCCCTCGCCGTGTGCGATGGGAACCTCGATGACCTCGCCTTCCTCGAAGGCTTCGGTCCACGGCGTCTCGGCGTTCTCGACGCGCAGGTAGACGGGTTCACACTGGAAGCGGGCGCTCCGGTTGGTCGTGAACGCGCCGGGGGTCAGCCCACCCTCGGAGCCGATTTGGGCGCCGTTGCAGACGCCGAGGACGGGCGTCCCCTCCTCGGCCGCCGCCCGAATTTCGTCCATGATGGGCGCACGGGCGGCCATCGCGCCGGCCCGGAGGTAGTCGCCGTAGGAGAACCCGCCAGGAATGACGATACCCGAGGAGTCCGCCGGGAGGCCGTCGTCGTGCCAGACGATTTCGGCGTCGATGCCGAGATGCTCCAGCGCACGGAGGGCGTCGCGGTCGCAGTTCGACCCACCGAATCGGATGATGGCGACGGTCACAGCGACCACCTCGTGTGGGAGCAGAGCGTCGCTATCGGATTGAGAGAGACGGTCATCGAGTTATGCTTCGGCGACCTCGACCGTGTAGTCGTGGATGGTCGGGTTCGCCAGCAGGCGTTCAGCCATCTCGGTGGCGCGGGCCTCGGCGTCGTCGGCGTCGGCGGCGTCGAGGTCAACCTCGAAGCGGTCGGCAGACCGGAGGTCGTCCAACTCGAACCCGAGCCGTTCCAGCGCCTGTTGGGTCGTTTCGGCCTCGGGGTCGAGGACGCCCCGCTTCAGCCGGACGGTGACGGTCGCGGTGTAGGCAGTCATACGCGAAGTGGCGTGTTCGTGCGTGAAAACGGTTGTGTATCCGAATCGGTATGCACGTTTGTGCATTGTTCTGCCGCTGGTCGACCGTCGACTCGCCACAACCGGCGTCAGCGGGAGCACACGTACGGAACGTCGCCCTTTTGAGAACCCGCCCCTCAGGCGGTAGTATGACTGCTGCCACCACGTGGAGGTGTCGCCTGTGACCCGCGAGTACACCGAGATTACCGTCGTCGGCGACGACAAGACCGGCCTCATCGCCCGCGTGACGACGCTTCTGTTCGAGCGAGACATCAACATCGAGGACCTCGACCAGGCGGTTCGGGACGGCGTCTTTCGGATGACGATGCACGTCGACACCGCCGAGATGACGACCGAAAAAGAGGAACTCCGCGAGGCGCTTCACGACCTCGGCGACGACCTCGATATGGACATCCAGGTTCGGTTCCCGGCCGACCGTGAGACCCGAACCATTGCGGTGTTGGTCACGAAGGAATCCCACTGTCTGGAGGCGCTGTTCGAGGCGTGGGCCGACGGGAAGTTGGGCGCCGAAATCAGCGTCATCGTCGGCAACCACGACGACCTCGAACCGCTGGCCGAGCACTACGGCGTCGACTTCCACGACATCGGCGACGAGAAAGGCAATCCCGACGAGGCCGAACTACTCGACATCTTGGCAGAGTACGACACCGACCTCATCGTGTTGGCCCGATACATGCGCATCCTCAGCCCCAACGTCGTCTTCCGATACGAGGACCGCATCATCAACATCCACCCCTCGCTTCTCCCGGCGTTCCCCGGCGCCGAGGCCTACCGACAGGCGCGGGAGGAGGGCGTCCGCATCGCCGGCGTCACCGCCCACTACGTGACGACTGACCTAGACCAAGGCCCTATCATCACCCAGCGGGCGTTCAACGTTCCCGCGGGTGCAAGCGTCGATGAAATCGAGCGGCGCGGGCAGCCGCTGGAGGCCGAGGCGCTCTTGGAAGCGGTCCAGTTACACCTCGACAGCGCGATTTCGGTGTATCACGGCCGGACGGAACTCCGCGACGACGTGGACGCCGAGGGCTACCAGTTCGGCCTGCCGAACGCCGTCGACGATTTGCTGGCCGACCGCCCCGTCGACGGACTCGGCAGCGTCGTTTCCCGAGGCGAGGAGTAGGGAGTCGATAGCTTTTTGTGTTTTAGGTCCGCCTAAAACGATAGCGCGAGTCGGTCGAGTGGTCCGACGCTCGCGCAGCGGACGGCACCGGTCACACCGTGGGCATCAACACAACCGGGCCGCGGGCGCCTGCCCGTCGACTCCGCGTCTGTCCCTTTCGACGTCGAAAATCCGCGAATCGCAGCGACAGCGTCAGGCGCCGTGACCGTTGCCGCTTTCGTGTTCTTCGATTTCTTCCGGCGGTTGTCGAATCTTTCCGTACGCCCAGATGAACGCGAAGATGACCACGAGCGTCATGACGACACTCAGGACGACCACCGCCATCGCCGGGTCCGAAATCGTCTGTAGGGGGAACATAGCCGGCGGTTCTGCGTCGGAGAATAAAAACCTCGTGGGTTTTCGGTGCGTGGGGTTCCAGCGACTTCAGAGCGATCGAATCGTCTCGACGGCCTCCGACAGCGACGGCGCGTCGAACAACTCCCGGCCGATGTAGGCGTTCGTACCGGCGGTGTACATGTCCCGAACCGCGTCGACGACGTGGCCCGAAAGCGGTTCGGGGTCGCGTTCACACAGCTCGCGCCAGTCGGCGACGCCCTCGGCTTTCGCCTCCGCCTTGGCCGCGTCGACGGCATCTACCCACTCCGGTTGGGTCCGCTTGTGGTACTGCCGGACGACCTCCTTCGAGAGCTGTTGGCCCTCGAAGGAAAAGCGATTCTCGTCGAACGTTCCGACCACGTCGGCGACGCGAATCTCGCCGTCGTAGTACAGACACTCGATTTTGCCGTCCTCGTGTTTCAGTCCCGCCGCCGCAGCCTGTTCGGTCACGAGGTCGTTGACTTCCCGGGCGACGGTTTCGAGGTCGTCGATGTCCGCCTTCCCTGCAATGTAGTCGGCGTTGTCCCGGGAGAGATAGCGGTCGGACTCCTCGTACTTCGTCGAGAACTCGACGACCGGCTCGGGAAGGTCAACTGGCTCGTCGGGCCAGTCGGCGTAGTCGAGGCCGAACTCCTCGGGGGCGGCACGGCCGCGCAGCGACGACCCCACCGGCACCGTGTTCCGGAAGACGATTTCCAGCGGAATCAGGTAGTTCTCGCCCGCAGCCTCGTGGAACGCCGTGTAATCGTACTCCCGCCCTTCGTGGGGGAGCTCCGGCACCTGTGTCAAATCGATGGCCATCTCCCGCGGCGGGGTGACGACATCACCGAGTGGCACTACGTCGGCCCCGTTGACGACGCCACGGTAGTGTGTCGGGATGCCCTCGGATTCGAGTAACTCGAAGTTCGCCGCACCCATCGCACACAGCGACGCCCCCTTGTTCGGAATCGAATCGGGCATCTTCCCCCAGTCGAACACCGAGTAGTCATCGGTGAAGACGAAGGCACCGCGCCCGAGCGAGTCGGCACTCGCGGGCTCCTCGACGCGGAACTCCTTGACGCTGGTCATTACCGGAACCGAATCCGTGAACCCGGAAAGGCGTTTCCATCGCCGCTCCGAGCGCTCGGAGGCTCGACGAAACCCAACCGACGCTACAACTCGGTGACGGCGTCCAGCGCGATGCGGATGGCCCGGCCGACATTGTCCTTTGCCTTCTCGGGCAGTTCCTCGTCGTCGGTTTCGCCCTTCTGGGTACCCTCGACGAGGTTGCCGTCGACGGTACAGATGGCGCCGGCGGCCAGTCCCTTTCGGCGGGCCAGCGTGAACAGCGCGGCGGCCTCCATCTCGACACACAGCAGGCCGGCGTCGTTCCACGCCTCAACGTAGGTTTGGGTTTCGGCGTAGAAGGCGTCGTCGGTGGCGATTGGGCCGACGTGCACGGGCGCCTGTCTCCGCTCGGCCGACTCGACCAGCGTCGACAGCGCCTCGTAGTCGGCGACGGCCGGAACCTCGACGGCCTCGTAGCGCTTCGTCGTTCCCTCGTCTTTGGCGGCGCCGGTGGCGACGACCATGTCGCCGATTTCGATGTCGGACTGGAGCGCGCCGGTGGTGCCGACCCGGATGAACGTCTCGACGCCGACGGCGGCGAGTTCCTCCACCGCAATTGCCGCCGACGGCGACCCGATTCCCGTCGAGCAGATGGTGAGGTCCCGCCCCTCGTAGGTGGCGTTTACGACCTTGTACTCGCGGTTCTCTGCGACGGTCTCGCTGTCGTCACATTGGTCGGCGATGCGGTCGACGCGGCCGGGGTCGCCGGGGACGAGCGCGATGTCGGCGACATCGCCGTCCTCGACGAGGAGATGCGGCTGTTTTGCCATGTGACGAGGTCACCGCCGACGGTCAAAAGTCGGTCGGCATCGGGTCGCTACAGCGGTGTGTCGACTGCCGTATTCGGAGCCTACTCGACGAACCCCTCCGTATCGGGGCCACGCCAGCATTTCAGCAACTCCGAATCGTTTCCATCCGTCTGCCAGACGACACAGACCTCCGCTTTCGAGAGGTCGAAATCCCGGTCACCGACCAGTCCGAACGCGATGCCGCGTTCGAAATCTCCGGTCGTCACGGTGGTCGAATCGCCCGCAGTGACGGAGTCCATTCGGAAAAACGACGCCGATGGTTTCCGTGAGGCATCCGCTTCGCTGCCGAACCGCTCTTCTTTGTATCTAGCGTTTCGAATCCGAAGGTCGAGCCGTTCGCCGACTATCGTATCACCCCGGACGTGAGTCACGGTGAGTTCGTCGCCGGACCGTCTATCACCGGGCTGATACTCGAAGTCGAAGGCCGTCACAGGCGATGACTCCTCGGGTTGCTTCCGGTCGTCGAAGACGAACGCCCCCGTACTGGCGGCGAGAACAAGGACGATACCGACGAGGAGGATTATCCCGATTGCCGGCGCGATTGCCCGATTATCAGAACCGAGACTCTCTGTATTCTCGAATCTCTCCGATGGTCGGAACCACAACCCCATTCCTCACGGATAGTACGCAAAGACCGTATGTAAAACCACAGTCGACGGCTTCGTACCCCGAATACGGGAATATTCTTCCGTCGAGCCAACCGCCGAGTCAGGGCCGCATCATGGTCGGCATCTGAGCGAGGTCCGATGGGTCCGACACGCGGTGGTCAGCGAGGCCTTCGGCGTCGGCCGCATCGCCGACGAACACCGTCCGGTAGCCGCGTTCGGCGGCCGGTCGGATGTCGTAGTTCACGTTGTCGCCGACCATGACGTAGTCGTCGGCGGGAACGGCGTCGGTGATGGCGTCGAACGGCGCGTCGTCGGGCTTGAACGCCTCCACGTCGTCGGCACACACCAGCGCGTCGATGTGTGCGTCCAGCCCCTTTTCGGCGAGTTTCCGGCGTTGGACGGGGCCGTAGCCGTTCGTGACGACGCCGACGTGCTCTAAGGACGCGAGGAGGTTGCCGACGCCCTCTGGGACGTGGGTTGCCTCGATTTCGGCGTCGACATAGGTGTCGGCGAACGATTCGGGGTCGATGTCCATGCCGGCATCGCGGGCGGCACGGGCGGCGCCGACGTAGGGGCTCTCCTCGAACTCGAGGAACGTCTCGACGTAACTCGGCGCGAGCGTATCGACGGCCTCGGGCGTCGGCTCGACGCCGACCTCAGCGCAGGCGTTCCGGAAGATGCCCGGCACCTCCGGCTCGTAGGTGACGAGCGTCTTGTCGAGGTCGAAGAGGTAGCCGACAGTCATGCAACCGAATAGGTGCTGTCGTAGGTAAACCCCTTTCGCCGGTCTATACCGGCAGGAACCTGTAGACGACAGTTACGAACCCGAACAGACAGACGCCGTAGACGACCGCCGAGACGGCCCACTGCCGGCGAACCGTCTTGGGACGAGTTTCGTAGGCGGCGCCGCCGTACCGGGGGAAGACGGCCCACGAGAAGAACCCGTACAGGAACGCGACGACGACGGCGACGATGGCGAGTTCGGATACCGTCGTCACGTTGGCGACGACGATTTCGGTTCGAATACCGAGGACGGCACGGACCTGCTCGTAGCCGACGAGCAGCGCCTCGAAGCCGACGCCGGCGAGCATCCCCGCCGCGAGGTGGACGGCGTTTGCCGCCGACCACGAAACGCGTTCGGCGGGCCGCTGCCACACCGCTCCGGCGGCAACGTAGGCGGGGACGTAGCCGTACGATTGCAGTCGCATCACGACAGTCATGCCGAGGGTGGCCAGGAGTCCAGTGAGCAACGCGACGGCGAGTCGGATGCTCAACGGCGGCGGAACCTCTCCAGGAACGTGCAGCGGAACCGCCAGCGTCGACGATGGAATCATGCCATCACCGCCTCGATGCGCTCCCAAGAGAGGTCCGGTTTCGGGCCGCGCTCGCTGGCCGCGATGGCGCCGCAGGCGTTTCCGACCGCCAGCGCACGCTCGGGGCCGTCGTCGTCGAGCCAGACGGCGAGAAAGCCGGCCGCGAAGGCGTCGCCAGCGCCCGTCGAGTCGACCGACGGCAGGTCGTATCCGGGGTGTTCGAAGGTGCCGGCGGGACACCGGAGAACGGCACCGTCGATGCCTCGTTTCGTCACCTGCGGAACTCCCTCGGCGTCGATTCGGGCGGCCTCGGTATCGGTGACGAAGAGGAGGTCACTCCGCTCGAGGACGGCCCCGTAGTCGCGGTCGGCGAGCCGTCTTCCCGGGTCGAAACTGACGAAAACGCCGGCAGCGTCGGCGAGTTCGGCCAGCCGTTCGGCCGTATCGGGTCGCTGGCTCGTCAGGTGGAGTGCGTCGGCGCCGTCGAGCAGTTCGGGTGCCGCGTCGTCGGGGGCGAGCGCCTCGTTTGCGCCGTCGGTTCCGAGGACGGCAACCTCCCCCGAATCCTCGACGAGGACGTACTTCGTGGTCGTTTCGCTCCCCTCGACGACCCGAACGCGCGTGTCGACGCCGGCGGCCTCCAACTCGGCGAGCGCTCGCTTCCCGCAGTCGTCGTCGCCGACGCTGCCGAGCAGTCGCGACTCACACGACAGCGCGGCGAAGGCGACGGCGGCGTTGGCCGCGCTACCGCCGCCCGCCGCCGACCGCTCGTGAATGTGTGCCTCCTCGTCGGGGCCGGGAAGCCGGTCGACGTGAAACGTCACGTCCCAGTTTACGTGTCCCACACAGACCACTCGCATAGCCCCGACTCCGTGCCGGTCGGTGATAAATTCCCCAGCGACCGTCGCCCAGGCTCAAACGAGCGCGAACAACACGAGGTTGTGTGCGCCCGGCCCGAGTCCGACGGCGGTGATGAGCGCCAAGAGCAGATATCCCTCGGTCGGGTCCTCGCGGACGTACTCCTCGAACAGCGCGACGATACCCGCCGCAAGCAGGAGTTTCACGACGACGAATAGCCAGCCGGCACCGATGAGTTCCGCGGTCGGCAGCGCCTCGCCGGCGTGGATGATGATTCGCGACAGCGGCGTCTGTTCGCCGAACCCGAGGCGGTCGTAGCCGACCGCCGTCGAGATGCCGTCGAGAGCGTGGGCGAAGACGACGAGAACGCCGACCGAGCCGGTTGCCTCGACGGTGGCGACGCGTCGAAGACCGGCCCACACCCCGGCCGTGACGACGAGCGTCGCGAGGAGGATAGCCGCGGAGGCGTCGGGGCGGCCACCGGCGGATGTGGCGGCGGCGATGCCGGCGGCAGCGACCGTCGAGGCGAGCAACAGACCGCCCGCTCCCGCGAGCAGTCCAGGGGCGGTCGTCGTTCCCCAGCCCTCGGCGGGACGGTCGGCGACGGCCGCCCAGACGGTTGCCGCGAGAACGCCGACGGAGGCGTAGACGGCGGGCGACCCGAACAGCGGTGCGACGGCCGACGGCACGGCGCCGAACTGAAACAGCGCGTACAGACCGCCGCCGGCAGCCATCCACGGCGTCAGCGCCGTCACCGTCGCCTCGGTGACCGACGGTCGCCGACGATAGAGGAGGCCACCGGCGACGGCGGCGGCGACGAGCAGGCCGACCAGATACGGCAGGGCGGGCAAGGCGAACCCCGATGGGAGTGGCGACACTACCGTATCCAGCGACGCCAGCGCCGGAAAACGTTGCGATTGTGGAAGCGGTCGAGGCCCGAACACAACCCCTTTTATCGAACCCGTCGAACCGGGCGGCATGAGCGTCGACCTCACCGAAGAGTCCTACGAGAAGAACCGAGAGGCCGGCGAGATTCTCGCGCAGGTCCGCGACGAAACTGCCGACCGCGTCGAGGTCGGAGCCAGCCACCTCGAAATAGCCGAGTACGCCGAAGAGCGCATCCGCGAACTCGGCGGCGAACCCGCCTTCCCCGTCAACATCAGCATCGACGAGGAGGCCGCCCACGCGACGCCAAAACCCGACGACGACTCGACGTTCGGCGAGGAGATGGTGAACCTCGACATCGGCGTCCACGTCGATGGCTGGCTCGCCGACACGGCGGTGACGGTCGACCTCTCGGGGAACCCGGAACTCGCCGAGGCACCGGCCGAGGCGCTGGATGCCGCCCTCGAAATCATCGAACCCGGCATCGAGACGGGCGAAATCGGCGCCGAAATCGAGTCAGTCATCGACGGCTACGGCTACAACCCCGTCGTCAACCTCTCGGGTCACGGCCTGGGCCACTGGGAACAGCACACCGACCCGAACATCCCGAACCGCGGCGTCGAACAGGGAATCGAGTTGGAGGTCGGCGACGTAGTCGCCATCGAACCGTTCGCAACCGACGGCGGCGGGAAAGTCACCGAGGGAGCCAAAGAGGAGATTTACGCCCTCGAACGCGAAGCGTCGGTGCGCAACCGACAGGCCCGGGAAGCCCTCGAACAGATAGTCGAGGAGTTCAAAACGCTGCCCTTCGCCCGCCGATGGCTCGACACCTCCCGGGCGGAGATGGCGCTGCGACGACTCCAACAGCAGAACGTCGTCCACGGCTACCCCGTCCTGAAAGAACAGGACGGCTTCCTCGTCAGCCAGAAGGAACACACGATTATCGTCACCGAGGACGGCTGTGAAGTGACGACTCGTTCGCGGTAACGCGGCTTCGAAAACAGCTACCGATTCGGCGGCGCGTCCGTCACGCGTTGTTCATCCGTACCGACATCTCGGTGCCACAGACGCGACACGTCGACACGCGGTAGGGTTCCCGGGAGAACTCGGCGTTCTCCTCTTTGGTGCTCTCGGTGAGGAGTTCGATGCTCACCTCGTGGGGTGTCTCGCGGCCACACTCCTCACACTCCTCGGTCATACCGTCGTCGTCGATTCGGGTTGCCATGCGTAGTTCCGGATTGCCGGGATTGAAGCATAAAAACCCCATTCGGTTGGACTCCGTTCGAACCGTTCATCCCGCGATTATTTCCTCACAGCACGTTCGGCGCTCGAAATCGCTCGAAACGGTTTAGAAAACGTTTTGAACACTTCATTCACGCTTCGTATAGTTGAACAGCCAATAGTTTTATATAGTGCCTCATTCCGTCGGATAACAGCGTTAACCACCTACCGGCCCCATCGACCGACATGGACCAGTTGTTCGCGCCGTGGCGAATCGAGTGGGTCGAGCGTGACGAGGGCAACGCCGACATCGACGGCTGTCCGTTCTGCGTGCTCCCGGAGCGAGACGACGCCCGCGGGGCGTTGGTCGTCGCCGAATCCGACCACGCGTTCGTCCTCATGAACAACTACCCGTACAACCCCGGTCACGCGATGGTTATTCCTCGCACACACACGGGGTCGTTCGGCGACCTCGACGACGAGACCCTCCTCGACCACGCCCGCCTGAAACAGCGAACCATCCGCGCAATCGAGGAGGGATTGGGTGCCGACGGCGTCAACGCCGGGTTGAACCTCGGTGACGCGGCAGGTGGCTCCATCGACGACCACCTCCACACGCACGTCGTCCCGCGGTGGCGCGGTGACACCAACTTCATGCCTGTCACCTCGGAAACGAAAGTCATCGTCGAGGCCGTCGAGGACACCTACGAGACGCTCCACGACGCGTTCCGAACGCAGGACGGCGCCGCCGTCTCCGACAGCGGGTCGGTCCACATCGAGTTTTAGTCCCGTCGAACTTCGCGGTTCGACCCAACTAACCCGACCGCTTATGCCTCCGGTTGCGGTATTCCGGGCAATGAGCGACACGGCGGTCGCAGAGGCGGGGTTGGACACCGACGCCGCAAAGCGGGGATTCACCCGTGCCAGCGTCGTCAACGTCCTCGGCAACGCCGTCAAAATCGTCGTCGAGGCCGCCGCCGGACTGACGTTCGGGTCGGTCGCGCTGGTGGCCGACGCCGCCCACTCCGTCGCCGACCTCGTCGCCAGCCTCGTTGTGTTGGTGTGGGGCCGCAGCGTCTACGCCGACCCCGACGAGCGACACCCTCACGGTCACCAGCGGGTCGAACCGCTGGCCGCGCTGTTCGTCGGCAGCGTCATCGTCATCCTCGGGTTGAACCTTCTGTATGAGTCCGCACTCGGCCTCATCGAAGGACCGACCGTCACGTTCAGCCCGTTTTTAATCGGTGCGCTGCTGTTCGCGATGGCCGACATGTACCTCCTCTACTGGTACACCGAGCGCGTCAACGCGAATATTGGCTCCTCGGCGCTTGAGGCACTCGCCATCGACTGTCTCAACGACATTTATACTACCATCGCGGCGCTGGTCGGGGTCGTCGGGGTCTTCTTCGGGTATCCCGTTCTCGACGCCGCCGCCGGTGGCCTCGTCAGCCTGCTCGTCGTGTATCAGGGCGCCGACATCGGTCGCGAAAACGTCACGTATCTCGTCGGCGCCGCCCCCTCGGAAGCCGAGCGCCGACGAATCATCGAGGAACTCCGCTCAGACCCGGCCGTCGAGGGCGTCCACGACCTCGCCGTATTCTACGACGGAACCGACCTCGAAGTCGAAGCCCACGTCGAGGTCGACGGCGAGTTAACACTCATCGAGGCCCACGACATCGAGACGGAACTCATGGACGGTCTCCGCGAGTTGGACGATGTCGGCGACGTACACCTTCATCTCGACCCCGCAGGTATCGGGGAGTGGAAGGACGCCGAGGAAACTCAGACCGGTTCGCCGTAACAGTAGACGGTCTCGTTTTGGGTAATCTCGACCTCGATGAAGTCGCCGACCTCGATGCCCTTCGTCTCCGCGTCGGTGACGATGACCTGCCGGTAGGCCTCGTCGCGGCACTTCACCGAGTCGCCGGTGCCCTCCTCGACGACCAACGCCTCGTGGGTCTCGCCGACCATCGACTCGTAGACCTCCCGGCAGACATCCATCTTCAGGTCGGTCATCGCCTTCGAGCGCTCCTTCTTCACCGTCCCGCCGAGGCCCTTCATGTCGGCGGCGTCGGTGCCGGGCCGCTTCGAGAAGCGCGTGATGTTGATTTTCTCGGGGCGAACGTCGTCGAGCAGTTCCATCGACTTTTCGTGGTCGTCGTCGCTCTCGGTGGGGAAGCCGACGATGAAGTCCGTCGACAGCGTCCAGTGGTCCAGACGGTCGTCGAAGGCATCGACGACCTCCCGGAACTTCTCGACGCGGTGTTGTCGACGCATATCTTCGAGAACGTCGTCGCTGCCCGACTGAACCGGCGCGTGGATGAAGTTGTACAGTTTCTCGTTTTCGGCGAAGACCTCGGCGAGTTCGTCGTGAATACCGTGAATCCCGCCGGGATTTGCCATCCCCAACCGGACGCGGAACTCGCCGTCGATGTCACAGATGCGGTCGAGCAGTTCGGCCAGTTTCCGGTCGCCAGTGTCCCAGCCGTAGACGCCGGTGTCCTGGCCGGTAATGCGAATTTCCTTGGCACCGGCGTGGACCAGCGCCCGGGCTTTCTCGACGTTCTCCGAGACGGGCGGGGAGTCGACCCGACCCGTCGCGAACTTCGTGATGCAGTACGAGCAGTTCGACATACAGCCGCGGGCGATGGGGAGGATGCCGACGACGCCGTCCAGAATCGGTTCGGCGTCGGGGGTCGTCGTCGGACACTCGCCGTTTGTCACCGCCGTCGGTACGTCCTCCCAGTGGAGCACCTGTACGTCGAGGTCCTCGAACTCCTCGCCCTGTGCGAGCGCCATACAGCCGGTGACGATGAGGTCCGAAGTCTCGGCTTCGAGTTCCTCAGCCCGCCGGAGCATGTTGCGTTCGGTCTTCTCGACGACGGTACAGGTGTTGAGAATGGCCACGTCCGCCTCCTCGGGGCCGTCGACGCGGTAGTGACCCGCATCGCGGAGCTTGCGCTCGATTTGTCGGCTCTCACCCCGGTTGGACGTACAGCCGTACGTCTCGATGTGATACGTGGCCATCGGCTTGTGCTTCGATTGTATGTGCGCGGCCAAAAGGGCGACGTTTCGTCCGACTCCGACACCCTCGGTGGCACACCACCGAAAAACACTTGCCGAAGGTTCGAAATTCCTGAAACATGCCCTCCAGACGACGCGTTCTCTGCAGTCTCGGGAGCGTCGCCGCGGTCGGACTCGCCGGCTGTACCGACGCCGGTCCCGCCAGCCAAGCGACACCCGGTACCGACGCCGACACCGAGTGGCCACAACCCGGCGGCACCGACCGCTTCGACTGCTACCGCGCGGATGCCGTCGCCCCCCGCGAAGAACCCGAACAGCGGTGGGCGGTGGAGACGGTCTGGCCGGCCGGACGACCGGTCGTCGCCGACGGACGAGTGGTGCTTCCGGCCCAGGGTGGCCTCATCGGCTACGACCTCGCTGGTGAGGAGCGCTGGCGGGTCGGGTTCAAAGACGAAGAACTCGCCATCGAGACGGCGCCCATCGTCGTCGACGGGGTCGGCTATGCCGGCGGGATGGATGAACTGGTGGCCTTCGACGTCGACACCGGGGAGACGAACTGGCGGGTCGACATCGGTGCCTCGCCGACGACGGCGCCAGTCGTCGACTACGACCGGGAGCGACTCGCCGTCGGCACCGACGGCGGACTCGTCGGTGTCGACATCGGTGGCGAACGACTGTGGGACCGCGAAACGTTCACCCCGGTCTCGGCGCTCGCCTCGTGGGGCGACCAACTCTGTGCGGGAACGACCGGTGGCGAACTGCTCGTCTACTTCGACCTTCAGGGCCCAAAGGGGATGTGGCGGAGACAGTTGGACGGACGAGTGATGCAGGTCAGCCTGCTCGACGGCGACGGCATCGTCGTCTCGGTGTTCGGCGGCCCGACGAGTCGTCGCGACGGCGAAAGCGCTGGCGCGGCCCGCTGGTCGCACTCGACTGGTTCCCACGGCTTCGTCGCCGCCGGCAACACCTACGCCGTCGGCGGTGGCCTCACAGCGATTCACACCCGAACCGGCGAGGAACGCTGGTCGGTCGACGACCGCCTGCGAGCGCCGCCGGCCGGCGCCGGCGACACCGTCTACTCCGGCGGCGATGGGTTCATCGCCGGATACGCGATGGACGGCGGGACGGGCGTCGACGACTACCGCATCGGCACAAAGCGCTGGCAATACGACGTCGATGGGACCGTCGCCACTGGACTCGCAGTCGCCGACGGAGCGGTGTTCGGTGCCGCCCAAAACGACGAGGGCGAGGCGACGCTGTACGCCCTCGAATAATCAGAACGCGCCGTTCTCGTACCCCTCGACCAACTCGACGCCCGAGGAGGCACCGATGCGCTCGGCGCCGGCCTCCAGCATCGCGACGGCATCCTCGAAGGTCCCGATGCCCCCGCTTGCTTTCACCGGGAGGTACTCGGCCATCACGCGTACGTCCTCGACTGTCGCGCCACCATCGGTGAAGCCGGTCGCGGTCTTGACGAACGCCGCATCGGCCTCGGCGGCGAGTTCACACGCCGTCCGCAGTTCCGCCTCCTCGAGGAGGGGCGCCTCGACGATGACCTTCACCGGGAGAGGAACGGCGGCGACGACGCAGGCGAGTTCCTCTGCGACCGCCTCGGTGTCACCGCTTCGGAGACGGCCGATGTTGAGAACCACGTCGATTTCGTCGGCACCGTCCTGCCACGCCCGCTCGGCTTCGAACTCCTTGGTCTCGAGGGCCGCCTGTCCGTGCGGAAACCCACACACCGAAACGAGGGTTACGTCGGGGGCGTACTCGGCGGCCTCGGCGACGTAACACGGCGGGATGCAGGCGTTCATTCCGTGGGTGTCGGCGGCGTCGAGCACCGCTTTCACGTCGTCCCACGTCGTCTCCGGCCCGAGGACGGTGTGGTCGATGCGGGCGGCGAACTCGGCGCGGTTCATACCGAATACCTCGCAACCGAACGGGATAAATCGACCCCTCGCCCCGTCCGAGGGCGATTCGGGCGCGAGTCTTTTGCCGCTGCCGTGGTAACGACGACCATGACCGAACCGCCGTCGCTACATCCGGAGGTCAGCGAGACGGCCGACCGCATCGCCGAGATGGAGGTTCGCGGTGCCGCCACCATCGCCGACGCGGCCGCCGCGGCCCTCGGCAGGCAGGCCGCCGACAGCGACGCCGAGTCGGTGTCGGCGTTCCGGGCGGAACTCCGGGCGGCCGCTCGGGAACTCCACGACACCCGGCCGACCGCAGTCAGCCTCCCGAACGCCCTCCGGTACGTCCTCTCGGGGATGGACGGCGACAGCGTCGAGGAGTTGCGGCGCTCGGTGGAGCGAACCGTCACCCGCTTCCGGTCGGACCTCGACGACGCACAGGACCGTCTGGGCCGTATCGGGGCGGGGCGGCTCTCCGACGGCGACGTGGTGATGACCCACTGCCACTCGACGGACGCGATGGCCTGCATCGAGGCCGCCATCGAAGCCGGCACGGAACTGGAAGCCATCGTCAAGGAGACGCGCCCCCGCAATCAGGGCCACATCACCGCCCGTCAGCTCCGGGAGTTGGGCGTGCCGGTGACGCTCGTCGTCGACAACGCCGCCCACCGCTTTCTCGACGACGCCGACCACTTACTCGTCGGTGCCGACAGCATCGCCGCCGACGGCAGCGTCGTCAACAAAATCGGCACCGCCGGCCTCGCGGTCTCGGCTCGGGACCGCGGCGTCGAGGTGATGGTCGCCGCCCAATCCATCAAACTCCACCCCAAGACCCTGACCGGCGCGGCGGTCGAAATCGAACAGCGCGACGACTCGGAGGTCATCGACGAGGAAACCCGCGCCGATATCGGCGACATCGAGGTCGCCAATCCCGCCTTCGACGTGACGCCGCCGAGACACGTCGACGCCATCGTCACCGAGCGCGGCCAGTTCCCACCGGAAAGCGTCGTCGTGTTGATGCGGGAGTTGTTCGGCGAGAGCGTCGACGAACCGTGGCAAGAACCATAGGGGGAGCCGACGAGAGCGGACCTCCGAACTCAGTCGGCTTCGGGGTCACGAACGACCGTAACCGGGACCGGCGAGCGGCGGACGACCGCCTCCGCGACGCTCCCGAGAATCAACCGGGAGACCGCACCGCGACCGTGGCTCCCCATCACGACGTGGTCGATTGGGTTGTTTTCGATGTACTCGACGATGACGTGACGAGGGCGGCCGTACTCCCAGTGAGTGTCGATATCGGCGTCGTGATCGGCAGTGCGCTCCCACACGCCGTCGAACACCTCCTCGGCAATGTCGACTGCTCGTCCCTGCCAAGTGTCGGCCGAGGGGTCCTCCGTTCCCGCCGCGGTGTGGTCGGGAAACGGCTCGACGACGTGCAACACGGTTATCGAGGCGTCGGGGAACTCCCGGAGCACAAACGAGAGAGCAGCATCCGCCGGGTCCCCACCGTCGTACGGAACGAGTATCTGACGCGGCATACTGTGAAGTCGGCGCTTTCACGCATATAATTTTGCGAGGGTGCCCTCAGACCGACCCCGAAACGGCAGTCTGCATCGCCTCGCTGTTGTACGCCTGCCCACAGTCGCCGTCGGGGGAGAGAACGATGAGCCCCGCCGACCCCTCGGCGAGGTCGCCGAACTCCGCGAGGGCGGCGTCGGCGGCCGCCTGAGCATCGAGGCCGTCTTCGAGGAACTGACTGGCGCGACGGGAGAGGTTCAGGCGAGCGATGTCCTCGCCGGCACCCGTCGCGGAGACCCCGCCGACCTCGGTGCAGTAGAAGCCGCTGCCGACCTGCGGCACGTCACCGACCCGGCCGGCCAAAGCCAGCCAGCGGCCGCCCGTCGAGGTGGCGGCGGCGACCGTCTCGCCATCGGTCGCCACCGCGCCGACCGTGTCGTGGTCGGCGGGCGTTTCGCCCCGTCCCTCCGGGTCGCCGCCGAACCGTTCGGATACCCACTCGGCGTGTTCCCCGGCGTCGCCGGCGGGGCGCTCATCGAGGTCCTCCCACTGCTCGCGGGTCCGCTCCGACCAGAGGTCGACCTCGGTCTCGACGCCGAAGGCCTCGGCGAGGTCGACGGCGTGGACGCCGGAAACGAGGACGTGTGGCGTCTCCTCCTTGACGAGGCGGGCGACCTCGATTGCGGCTTCGACGCCGGGCATCCCGCAGGCCGCCCCCGCCTCGCGGTCGTCGGTCATCAGGCCGGCGTCGGTGCGAATGTAGCCGTCGGACTGGACCGCCGACCCGACGCCGGCGTTGAACCGTGGGTCGCCTTCGAGAACGCGAACCGCGGCGACGACCGCATCGGTCGGGTCGTCGGTCTCCCCGCCGGTTTCGGCGGCGGCGTCGAGGACTTCCTGTCGCGGTGTCGGCTCGTCGGCCGGACTGCCGGCCCCGCCGTGGACGATGACGCGCATACGCCAGTTCCGGCCGCCGCCGTGTTACGGTTTGCGGCTTGTTGGGACGAAAGCCGAACGCTCGGAAACCGCACGGGAGTTCTCCCCGGTCGTTCATGCAAAATTCGCCGCGAGAGCGGTACGCCTTTCAGGGGGCCGGTAGAAGCACAAGCATATGGGATACGACAAAGTCGAGGTGCCCAAGCAGGGCGAGCAAATCGAGGTAACGGGTGACGACGAACTCGTCGTACCGGACGACCCCATCATCCCCATCATCCACGGCGACGGTATCGGCGTCGACGTCGGCCCGGCGGCACAGGACGTGCTGCAGGCCGCCGCCAACGCGACCGGCCGGGAAATCAACTGGATGCGCGTCTACGCCGGCGAGTCCGCACGGGAGAAGTACGACGAGAACCTCCCCGACGACACCATCGAGGCGCTCAAGGAGTTCAAGGTCTCCATCAAGGGTCCGCTGACGACGCCCGTCGGTGCCGGCTTCCGCAGCCTCAACGTCGCCCTCCGGAAGAAACTCGACCTCTACACCAACATCCGTCCGACGTACCACCTCGACGGTGTCCCATCACCGGTCAAGCGACCCGAGCAGATGGACATGGTGTCGTTCCGGGAGAACACCGAAGACGTCTACGCCGGCATCGAGTGGGAGTCCGGCACCGACGAGGTCCAGCAGGTCAAGGAGTTCGTCGAAGACGAGATGGGCTTCGATTCGACCATCCACGACGGCCCGGTCGGCATCGGCATCAAGCCCATCACCGAGTTCGGGACGAAACGGCTCGTCCGGAAGGCCATCGACTACGCCCTCGAGAACGACCGCGATTCGGTCACGCTCGTCCACAAGGGCAACATCATGAAGTTCACCGAGGGTGCCTTCCGCGATTGGGGCTACGAAGTCGCCGAAGAGGAGTACGGCGAGAAAGTCATCACCGAGGACACCCTCTGGGAGGAGCGCGACGGCGAACCGCCGGAGGACGCCGTCGTCGTCAACGACCGCATCGCCGACAACATGCTCCAACAGATTCTCACCCGCACCGACCAGTACGACGTACTGGCGCTGCCGAACCTCAACGGCGACTACCTCTCGGACGCCTGTGGCGCCCAAATCGGCGGACTCGGCATCGCCCCCGGCGCCAACGTCGGCGACGGCCGCGTGCTGGCCGAACCCGTCCACGGATCGGCACCGAAGTACGCCGGCCAGGACAAGGTCAACCCCACGGCGATGATTCTCTCCGGCCGCATCATGCTGGAGTTCATGGGCTGGGACGACGCCGCGGACCTCGTTCGTGACGCCGTCGAACAGACCATCGTCGACCGGAAGGTCACCTACGACATCGAGCGCCAAATCGAGGGCGGCGAGAAACTCGCCACCAGCGAGTACGCAAACGCCGTCATCGACAACCTCGAAGACCTCGCGTAACTCACTCTGCCTCTTCTTTCGCCGTCTCGACCCACGCTGGGGGAGCCGGCGGTTCGTCCAGTCGCTCGTAATCGACGGTCGCCTCGATGTCGACCGGCTGGCCCGAAATCGACGCCGCAACCGAGAGGTCGTAGCCGTCGACGTACAACGGATTGGACCGCACCGTCGCCTCGAAGCGCCCGCTGTACAGCGTCGTGATGACTCGAATCCGTGCGGGTGTTACGTCCCACCCGGCACGGAGGTCGGTTCCGACCGCGGACGCGCCGTCAGTCGTCTCCGAGATGGCCACCGACGCGAACGAGCCGAACAGTCTGCGGATGCGAAAGCGGTCGGTCGTGCCGTCGGTTGGGGAGTCGAAGGCTCGACTCTCCGAGACGAAGTACTCCGAATTGCGCCGCCCGTAGCGGTTGTGCGTCGTTCCGTCGTCCCACGTCTCGAAGTACGGTTCGGCGGGTTGGGTCGGATACCGCTCGGTATCCTCGGTGTCGAAGACGAAGTGATACGCCTCGGCGTCGGCGGTCGAACGGACCCGAACCCGAAGCGTCCGAATCGGCGTTCCGTCCTCGGTGACGACCACCTCGCGGGTGAAGCCATGCGGGCCGGCCAGCAGGCTGTCGCGGTGGCTGCGAGCCAACTCGGGGACGTCCTCGACGCCAAGTGCCGAGAGGTCCGGCGGCGGTCCGCGTTGCGGCGTCGGGCGGTCGGTCGGCACCGGGACGGCCGTCGGCGTTCCCACGGACTCGGCGTTCGAGCTGGTGTTACAGCCCGCGAAAAGCGGTGCCGAAACCGCCGCGAGGAACCGACGCCGGCCGACCGGCATCGTCACTCCTTCCAGTCGGGGGTCGCCCGCGGCGGCGCGAAGATGTCGACGCCGCGAACAGTCACGTCGCCGCGGTTTTCGGCGGCGTGGGGTTCCTCGCCGGAAATAGTGAACGAGTCGCCGGGACCGACGACCGTCTCGCCGTCCGGGCCGACGAACGTCAACTCGCCCTCGTAGACGAAGCCGGTCTGTTCGTGGTGGTGGCTGTGTTCGGGGACGGTCGCCCCCGACTCGATTTCGAACGCCTGAATGCTCGTCTCCTCGCCCATCGCCAGTTGTGTGAGGTGGACGGCCTCGACCGCCTCCACAGAATCCCGCTCGGAGAGTCCGACGCGTTGCATACGCTCTATTGAGCGCTGGGCGTTGATACGTTTCCGGGTGACCCAGCAGGTGGTCGTCCGAAGGGTGGCGATGCATCGAACTTTTAGCCCGAGGCGCCGGACGGGAACGTATGTACTCCGTCGTCGGGTGCAAGGAGTGTCTGGCACTGTGGGTCGTCGAGGGGCACCCCGAGACGACGCAGTGTCCCCGCTGTCGAAAACGCCACCAGTTCGAGAAACTGAAGCAGTTCGCCGAGACCGAGACCTCCGAGGCCGCCGCCCGCGTCCGGAGTTCGATGCTCGCCGACCGCGCCGACGACGGCGAATTTCTCGACCCCGAGGAAATCGACATCGACGGCGTCGGCGTCGATGACGAGGAGTATCTCACCGCATCTGGACTGGACGCCGACGAGGTGGCGGCGGCCGGCGACCGCGCCGAAGGCGGCACGGAGCGCTCGCGAAGTCGGAAACAAATCGTCCTCGATGCCCTCTCGGAGCTAGAGGAGCCGACCACCGAGGCCGTCGTCGAGTACGCCACCGCCGAAGGCGTCCCCGAGTCCTACGTCGAGACGGCGCTCGAGCGCCTCCAGCGTGCCGGCGAAGTGACAGAAACGGGCGGCGTCTATCGCCGGCTGTAACAGTACCGAAACGCGCCGTTATCGACCCAGTTCCTCGTGAGCGCTGGCGAGGTGGTCCGACGCCAGCGCCCCCAGAAGCGACAACTCGCCGGCGAGTGCGGCGGTCGTGATGAGTTCCGCCAGCGCGTCGGCGTTGGCGCCTGCTGGGTCCCCGCCGCCGCGGACGCCGACGACATCGAGCGCCTCGGATTGGGTCGGCAGTTTCGTCCCACCGCCGACGGTGCCGACCTCCAAGGAGGCGATGGTCAACGAGGCATAGAGGTCGCCATCCCGGACGTCGGCGGTCGTAATCGCGTTACTGCCCTCGACGACCTGTGCGATGTCCTGGCCGGTCGCGAGGAAGGCCGCGGCGACGGTGTTTGCGGCGTGGGCGTTGAAGCCGAGCGACCCGGCCTTCGCCGACCCGACGAGGTTCTTTCGAGTGTTGGCTTCGACGATGGCCTCCGGCGTCGTCTTGAAGTAGCTCTCGACGGTTTCTCGCGGGATTTCTACGTCGGCGGCGACGGTCCGGCCGCGGCCCTCGACGCTGTTGACGGCGGCGGGTTTCTTATCGGAACAGAGGTTTCCGGAGAGAGCGACGAGTTCGGCGGGCGTCTCCGCCGTGACCACGTCGCAGGCGGCTTCGGTGGCGATGGTGGCCATGTTCATCCCCATCGCGTCCTTGGTGTCATAGGCGAATCGGAGGAAGACGTTGTCGCCGACGACGTAGGGCGTCACGTCGCGCAACTCGCCGTGGCTGGTCGTCGACTCGGCGGCCTCCGCGAGGGTATCGACGTTGGCCCGGACCCACGAGGCGACCTCGCTTGCCTCTCCTACGTCGTTGACGCGGAAGACGGGGGCACGGGTCATCGCGTTCTTCAGCACCCGAGCGGTCGCGCCGTCGGCCGCCCGGATGGCCGCACAGCCACGGTTGACCGAGGCGACGAGGGCGCCTTCGGTCGTCGCAAGCGGGAGGTACTTCGAGCCCTCGACCGACCCGCCGTCGATGCGGACGGGGCCGACGATGCCCATCGGCACCTGTGCGGCGCCGAGCATGTTCTCGATGTTCGGGCCGGCGTCGGCGGCGTCGAAGGTGTAAGCGCCGATGGCGTCGAGGTCGGCCTCGGTTTCGGCGGTGAGAAGCAGTCGACGCGCCTCGGCCGCAGCGTCGGCGTCGGCGTGCTGTTCGAGTTCGTGTAGGCGTAACTCGCCGTCCTGTACGCCTTCGACGAGTTCCTCTGTGTCCATATCATCGAGTTGCGGGCGGGCGACTAAGGGTTTCCGTCCCGGTGACGGGGCGGTCGACCGAACGAGGGAGCGACCAGATTAATATCCGTTCCGGACCGCACTCCGGTATGACACAGGCGGCGGACCGCATCTTCACGAACGCCGAGGTACACACGCTGGCCGACCCCGACGAAACACACGAGGCCGTCGCCGTCCGAGACGGCCGAATTGTCCGCGTCGACTCCGCCTACGAAATCGGGTTTCTGGAGGGCGTCGACACCGAGGTCATCGACTGCGACGGTGGTGTCCTGCTGCCGGGATTCATCGACGCCCACACCCACATGGAAATCGTCGGGCGGCGACTCGTTCACGCCGACCTCGCGACCGACGACCGGACGGCAGCACTCGACCGTCTTCGGGAAGCGCCGGACGAAGAGTGGATTCTCGGCTACGGCTACGACGAATCGTCGTGGGACGACGACCGCTATCTCACCCGCGAGGAGTTAGACGAGGTGTCGAGTGACCGGCCGGTCGTCGCCTTCCGGGAGGACCTCCACACCGCCTCGGTGAACTCGGTCGTCCTCGACAGATACGCGGAGTCCTTACCCGAAGACGGAATCCAGCGCGAAGCGGGCGATCCGACCGGCGTCGTCACCGAGGACGCCGCCGAGTTCCTGCGGATGGAGACCGCACCCGGACGCGCCGAGACGAAACGACTCGTCGAGGCTGCCCGCGACCGCGCCCATCGACTCGGCGTGACGGGCGTCCACGACATGGTGCGGCACTCGGACGCTCCGGCAGCCTATCGTTCGTTGGCCGTAGAAGACGACCTCGATTTGCGCGTGCGACTGTACTACTGGGCCGACCACCTCGATGCGGTCGAAGAGACGGGGCTTGTGACGAACCACGGCGGCGCCTGCGTCTCCGTCGGCGGCATCAAGACCTACACCGATGGGTCGCTGGGTGCGGGAACGGCGAAGCTCTCGGAACCCTACGCCAACCACGAGGGGACCGGCGAGTGGGTCGTCGACCCCGAGGAATTGGCCGATATCGCCGACCGCGTCGACGAACTCGGGATGCAGTTGGCCGTCCACGCCATCGGTGACGAGGCAATCGAGGTCGCCCTCGACGCCCTCCCGGAAGACTCCGAGACCCGCCACCGCATCGAACACGCCGAGTTGCTGCCGGCCGACCTCAAGGGATTCGACACCGTCGCCTCGATGCAGCCGAACTTCCTTCGGTGGGCACGGGAAGACGGCCTCTACGAGCGCCGCCTCGGCGCCGAGCGAACCGCCGAATCGAACCGCTTTGCGGACATACTCGATGCGAACGTACCGCTGGCGTTCGGCAGCGACTGCATGCCGTTGGACCCCCTCTTCGGAGTCCAGCAGGCGGTGACGGCCCCGGAACCGAGCCAGCGACTCTCGGTCACCGAGGCGTTAAAAGCCTACACCTCGGGGGCGGCCTACGCGGGCCACGACGAGGACCGTTTCGGCACCGTCGAAGTCGGCAAACGGGCGGACTTCGTCGTACTCGAGGAATCTCCGTGGACAGTCGACGCCGGTGCCATCGCCGACATCGACATCTCGATGACGGTCGTCGACGGCGAAGTCGTCTATCGGGCCTGACTTGACTCAGGCCAACACCACGTCGAGCGTCAACATCACGACGATACCGGCCATCGTTCCGAGCGTGGCAACGCGTTCGTTGCCGCGGGTGTGGGTCTCGGGGATGATTTCGTCGGAGATGACGAACAGCATCGCGCCGGCGGCAAATCCCATCGCGTAGGGGAGAAGGGGACTGGCGATTTGGACGGCAAAGGCACCGAAGACGGCCAGCGGAATCTCGACGACGCCGGCCCGCAGTCCGGCGACCGCCGCGTACCACCGACTATCGAGGCCGGCGTTCAGCGCCGCGATGGAGACGGCCAACCCCTCGGGGATGTTCTGGAGGCCAATAGCGACCATCAGCGCGAGGGCACCGCCCAAATCGCCGGAGCCGAATCCGACGCCGACGGCCAACCCTTCGGGCATGTTGTGGAGCGTAATCGCGAGGACGAAGAGCACGACGGAGGCGATGCGTGCGTCGACATCGGGGAGACCGTCGGTGTCTGAATCGGCGGCGTCGGCCCGTCGCTCCCCGGTGACGAGGTAGTGGGCGTGCGGAACGAGTGCGTCGGCACGGTCGAGAAACAGCGTTCCGGCGATGAGTCCGACGAGAACCGGAACGATACCGACCAACTCGACCCCGCCGAGGGTGACGGGGTTGTACGCCGCCTCCGACGCGAAGTCGATGCCGGGAATGATGAGACTCGTGAAACTCGCCGCCAACATGACGCCGGCGGCGAAGCCGAGCGCCGTATCCAGCGACCGCTCGGAGGGGTTCCGCCAGACGAGGACGAGCGCCGCACCAAGCAGATTCAACCCGGCGATTATGAGTCCCCCGACGAACGCCTGCATCACGGGGTTCTCACCGACAATCGCGACGAACAGCGACTCGGCCGAGGTCATACAATCCACCGTGGCCGTGATGGATTAAAAAACCGGCATACACCGGTTTTTGATTGAATAGCGCAGTTCGGATGGCGCAGTAGCGAACGTTGCCCCAACCAACAGCAGTTATTGAAGACAAAATTTTATCAATATGGCAGTCCGTGGGCTAGGGTACCCCACGGAGTATCACCCATGCCCGAAATGGAAACGGTCGACCTTCAGACCGACCTCAGCCTCTTCAAGTACGACAACCTCGAACAGCTTCCGCCACAGTACCGGGAGTTGGACGAGGGCGAACGCACGGACCGAATCGCCGCCGCCCGGGAGGAACTGGGCGAGGACGTAATCATCCTCGGCCACAACTACCAGCGGCGGGAAATCGTCGAGCACGCCGACTTCATCGGCGACTCCTACGAGTTGAGCAAGCGTGCCGCCGACGCCGACGCCGACTACGTCGTCTTCTGCGGCGTGACGTTCATGGCCGAATCGGCCGACATCATCACCGACGACGACCAGACGGTCATCCTGCCATCGATGGAGGCGTCCTGTCCGATGGCCGGGATGGCCGAGGCGCTGCAAGTCGACGCCGCGTGGGCCGAACTCACCGAGGCGGCCCCGGACGCCGACATCATCCCAATCACGTACATGAACAGCTACGCCGACCTGAAGGCGTTCTGTGCCGAACAGGGCGGATTGGTCTGTACCTCCTCGAACGCCCACGATGCCTTCGAGTACGCCTTCGAGCGCGGCGACAAGGTGCTGTTCCTGCCCGACAAACACCTCGGGGAGAACACCGCCCACCGCCTCGGGATGGAAGATTCAACGGCGGAGTGGGACCCGTGGGACCCCGAATCGAAAGACGCCGACGAGGTGGCCGACGCCGACATCGTGCTGTGGGACGGCTACTGTCAGGTCCACGAGCGGTTCACCGAGGCCCACATCGAGGCAGTCCGAGAACAGCACGACGACGCCAACGTCATCGTCCACCCCGAATGTCGCCGAGAGGTCGTCGAGGCCGCCGACGTGGCCGGGTCGACCTCGACCATCTGTGAGACGGTCGCCGAGGCCGACCCCGGCGAGACGTGGGCCATCGGCACCGAAATCCACCTCACGAACCACCTCCAGCGGTGGCATCCCGAGGTGAACGTGGTGCCGCTGTGTGGCGACGCCTGCATGGACTGCAACGCCATGCGGCAGGTCGACCCCAACTACCTGACGTGGGTACTGGAGGGACTGGCCGAGGGCGAGGAGCGAAACGTCATCGAAGTCGCACCGCGCGAGAAGGAACTCGCCGGACTGGCGTTAGAACGGATGTTGGAGATATGAACGAACGCACCACTGACCTTCTGGTCGTCGGCAGCGGCGTCGCCGGCTGTGCGGCCGCCTTGGCGGGGGCCCGAGCAGGCGCCGACGTGACGCTCGCGACGAAAGCCACCCGACCCGAGGAGTCGACGTCCTTCTGGGCACAGGGCGGCGTCGCCGTCACGCGCGGCGACCCCGAGGCGTTCAAAGCCGACATCCTGAAAGCGGCCGATGGGGTCGCCGACCCCGAGGCCGTCGACGTGTTGGTCGACTCCGCCGACGAGGCCGTCGAAGACGTGTTTCTCGATACCCTCGGCGTCGAGTTCGACGGCGAGAAGTCCCCCGACTACGGTCGGGAGGCCGCCCACAGCGAGGCCCGAATCCTCCACGTCGACGCCTCGACGGGCAAGCACCTACTGGCGCCATTTTTGAACCATCTCGCCGACCACGACGCCGTCGAGATACTGGAGGACACCGCTGCCCTCGAATTGCTGACTCACGAGGGGCGCGTCCACGGTGCAATGTTAGAGCAGGATGGCGAGTGGGCGCCGTGTTTCGCCGGCGCGACGGTACTTGCGACCGGCGGCATCGGAGCGTGTTACGGTCGCTCGACGAACCCCGAAACGGCGACCGGCGACGGCATCGCGATGGCGGCGCTGGCCGGTGCGGACCTCGAGGACATGGAGTACGTCCAGTTTCACCCGACCGCATTTGCGGGCGAGACGAATAGGGACGGACAGGGCACCTTCCTGCTCAGCGAGGCCGTCCGCGGCGAGGGCGCCCTCCTCCGGAACGGAGACGGCGAGCGGTTCATGCCGGAGTACCACGCCGACGCCGAACTCGCCCCCCGAGACGTGGTCGCTCGCGCCGTCGAAACGGAACGTGACCGCACGGGCGAGGTGTATCTGGACGTGACTCCACTCGATTTCGAAGCCGAGTTCCCGGACCTCCACGCCGAATGCGAGAAACGTGGCGTCGACCCCGACGACGGGATTCCGGTCGCCCCCGCCGAACACTTCCTCTGTGGCGGCATCGCCGTCGACACCGAGGGCCGGGCCTCCTTGGACCGGCTATTCGCCGTCGGCGAATGTGCCCGGACGGGCGTCCACGGCGCGAACCGACTGGCCTCGACCAGCCTGCTGGAAGCCCTCGTCTGGGGGCTTCGAGCGGGCGAGGCCGCCACCGGCTTCGACGCCGAGGAAATCGAGGCGTCCGAACTGCTGGACCGCGACCCCACACTTCCCGAGGGGTTCGCCGAGGAGAAGGCCGTCCGTCTCCGGCGCGTGATGGACGAGTACGTCGGCATCGAGCGCACTCCCGATGATTTGCGACGGGCACAGTCCGTCCTCCGGCGGCTGAAGGGCGAGGTCGATGCCTACACCCGTACCCGGACGAGTCGTCCGCTGTACGAACTCCGTGGCGCCTGCGTCACCGCCCTGCTTGTCGCACGGGCGGCGGCCGAACAGGAGGAATCGCGCGGCTGTCACCACCTCGTCGAGGAACCGACCGCCGATGCCGATTGAGCGCTCACAGGTCGAACGCTGGCTCCGGGAGGACCTCGGCCATCACGACGTGACCAACGACGTGCCCGGCGAGACGGCCGGACGGCTCGTCGCCAAAGAGGGCGGCGTCGTCGCCGGCCTCGACGCCGCCGAAGCCGTCTTCGAGTATCTCGGCGTGGCTATCGAGAATCGGGAGACCGACGGCACGGCCATCGAAGCCGGCGATGCGGTTCTTCGAGTCTCGGGGCCCGCCACGGACGTCCTCCGGGGCGAGCGCGTCGCGGTCAACATCGCCGGCCACGCCTCCGGTATCGCCACCCGAACCCGGTGGGCGGTCGATATCGCCCATCAGGTCAGCGACGACGTTCGCATCGCGGGCACCCGAAAGACCACGCCCGGCCTTCGGGGAGTCGAGAAACGCGCCATCGCCGCGGGCGGCGGCGACACCCATCGGCTGGACCTCTCGCATATGGTGATGGTGAAGGACAACCATGTCGCCGAGTTGGGGATGGAGCGCGCAGTCGAGCGGTTCCGAGAGCGCGTTTCCTTCGCGACGAAAATCGAGGTCGAAGTCGAAGAGCCCTCGACGGCCGTCGACGCCGTCGAGGCGGGCGCAGACATCGTCCTGCTGGACAACATGGCCCCGGATGCGGTCGAACGAGCAGTCCAGTCGGTCGACGGCCGGGCGCTGACCGAAGCCAGCGGCGGCATCACCATCGACGACGTAGCCGACTACGCGGCGACGGGCGTCGACGTGATTTCGATGGGGTCGTTGACCCACTCCGCGTCGGCGCTGGATTTCTCGTTTCGGACCGGCTGATTACAGCTCCGATTGGTCGGCGTGCGACCTGACCCATAGCTCTCCGATGCGGGAGAGCCGTGTCCGGTAGGACTTGCCGTGTTCCTCCTGTTCGATGTATCCCTTCCCGCCGGGACCGAGGCGGTCGACGTTGTAGATGACCTTCGACCGGAAGGAGTCGGTGTACTCCTCGCCCAACTCGCGGGCGAGCGTCTGGGCGAGTTCCGAAACCGACTCGAAGACGCCGTGTTCACCCAGCGTGAAGAGGATGAGTTCCTCGAACGGTTTGACGTTCGAGAACGAGGCGACCGGCAACTCGATGATGTGGCTGTCGCCGAACTGCTTTGCGCCGATGGTGGTGCCCCGCTCGTCGAACTCCTCCAGTAAGTCGTCGGCGAGGTCGAGGTGCTCCTCGATGCGCTCGTCGTCGATTTCGTCGTCGAGGAGGTCCTCCAGCAGGTCACGCTGGGCGCGAAGTTCCTCGGCGAGTTCGGTTTCGAGGTACTTCTCGGGAACCGTGTAGTAGGTGTGGATGCGGTCGCGGTCGCCCTCACGTTCGACCATAATGGAGTGAGCGGCGGTGGCGAAGGCAAATGAGACCGTCCGGGGCATCGCCGAGACGTTCACCCACACCTCGCCGCCGGCGTCGAGTTCCGTGTTGATGAGGTCGTAGGCCTGCTCGAATGCGGCGTCGTAGTCGTAGACGTCCTCGACGACGAACCGCTCGGTTTCGGCGCCAAGCAGGTTCGTGAAGTCCTTTTCGAGCTTCTTCGCGAGGTTCCGGGAGTACTCGACGTTGGCCTCGCTGCCGACGGCCCCCTCCAGCAACACGACGCGGTCAACGTCGAGTTGGTCCCGCACCAGCGGGGCGATGAGCCGGTCGTAATCGAAGCCGACCGGGACGATGTGGGTTTGCATGGAGGGGCGTTCGACCGACTGCCTGTTAAGTGGTTCACTCCCGAAACCCGGAGGACCGGATTCGATACCGGAGTGGGAGCCCACCGAGGCGTTTATGCTTCTCGTCGGCGTAGTTTTGCTGGGTGATACCGATGGGCAAAGACATCCTGATGATAGTCGGTGACTTCGGCGAGGACTACGAGATTATGGTGCCGTTTCAGGCGCTGCAGATGGTGGGCCACGAAGTCCACGCCGTCTGTCCCGACAAGGAAGCGGGCGAGGCAATCAAGACTGCCATCCACGACTTCCGTGGCGACCAGACGTACATGGAGTCACGAGGCCACAACTTCGAGTTGAACGCCACGATGGCAGAGGTGAATCCGAGCGACTACGACGCGCTGTGTGTCCCCGGCGGACGGGCGCCGGAGTACCTCCGGACCCACGAGGAAGTCATCGAGGCGGTCCAGCACTTCTTCGAGGCGGACAAGCCGGTCGCGACGCTGTGTCACGGCCCACAGATTCTGGCGGCCGCCGGCGTACTGGACGGCTACGAGATGACCTCCTATCCGGCGGTTCGCGCCGAGTGTGAGGCCGCCGGCTGTTCGTGGGTCGACGGCGTCGTCACCGACCGCAACCTCGTCACCGGACAGGCGTGGCCCGACCACCCCGAGTGGCTGGCCGGGTTCATGGAGTTGTTGGGCGACGAAGTGAGCCACGGCGAGGCGGTCGCGGCCGCCGACGACTAATCGACGCTTTCCGTTTTTAATCGGCGCTCAACCCCTCGAAGTACAGGTCTGTATCCTCGTCGGGCGACCGAGCCGTGACGGCGGAGACGACCACCGTAACGAGCAGTCCGAGAATCATACAGTAGATGGAGACCCCCCAGCCGAAGTAGGTGTCCGTAAAGAGCGTCACGGGGCCGAGCGGCACTTCCGGCAGGAAGTTGAACCCAACGTAGACGACCTGCGGGACGAGGATACCCGCGACGATACCGCTTCGTGTCGTGCGCCGCCAGTACAGCGCGACGATGACCGGTAGCGCGAGTTGTGCGAAGCCGCCGAAGGCGAGGTCACCGATGGTGACGAGAATCGACCCGACCGACCCGCTGCCGAAGGCGCCGGCCTCCGCCCAGATGCTCGCCGCGAGGGCGGCGACGGCGAAGACGGCGACGCCGACACGGGCCAGGAGGTCCTCGCGGCGTTCCGACAGCGAGGCGTCGAGAACCGGCCGATAGATGTCGCGGGTGAAGTACGACGACCCCGACAGGAGCATCGAGTCCGACGACGACATCATCGCGGCGATGGCGCCGGCGATAACGAGCGCCGCGAACCACGCCGGCGTGTACTCGCCGAGGATGACCGGCAGGATGCTCTCGCCGGCACCGATGTCGGCTTGCAGACCGAGGCCCGTCGCCCACGTCCCCAGCAGGAACGCGGGAACGAACAGCAACAAGACGAGGACGGGCCACAGCGCGAAGGAGCGTTTGAGAACGGTCTCGGAGGACGCCGCGAAGAACCGCTGGTTCACCTGCGGGAACATGGCGACGCCGAAGGCGATAGAGATGGCGAATGTGAGCATGTTCGCGGGCGTGTAGAAGTCACTTCCCAACGCGAAGAACTCCGGCCGAGTGGCTTCGAGGCCGGCGTTGATGGTGGTGATGCCGCCGTCGACAGCCAGAAGCACCCACAACATCGCCGCCCACACCATCACCAGCATGAACGCACCCTGTAGGGTGTCGGTCCAGGCGATGCCGCGCATCCCGGCCAACACGACGTACAGAATCATGAACGCGGTGATGAGCGTCGCGCCGGCCCAGAAGGGGAACGTTCCACCGGTGAGCGCCGACAGCGCCCCGCCGGCGCCGATTTGCTGGAGCATGACGTAGGGGAACAGCCAGAACAGCGAAACGGCGGCGACGAGGGCCCGAACGCCGGTCGACCCGAAGCGGTCGCCGAGCATCTCACCCAGCGTCACGTAACCGTGCCGCTGGCCGAGGAGCCACTGCTTGTAGCCGACGACGTACCACAGCACCGCGAAGATGATACCGTCCATCAACCCCATGACGAGAATCCACTCGGGGCCGAAGGCGTACGACGTGTCGGGGCCGCCGAAGAACGTGAACGCCGACAACAGCGTCGCGAACACCGTGAACAGCAACACGACGGTGCCGAAGGTGCGACTGGCGAGATAGAAGTCCTCGGCGGTACGCTCCGTGAGGCGGTAGGCGAGGAGGCCGACCCCCAAGGCGATGAACAGGTAGGCGACGATGATGCCGAGTTGGAGCGTCGCGGTCATGCGTGGTCACCCGTCGTAGTGCTATCGGTGTCGGTAATGCCGATACCCCACGCCCGGTTCGCGAACGTCCAGAACGCGGCCGACGCCAGCACCATCCAGCCGATATGCCACCACAGCCACACCGGCAATCCGAGGGCCATGCGACTGTCGCCCCACAGGAACCACGGGATGGCGAACGTAACCAGCAGCGCAAATACGACCGCCCAACCGTATTTCTCCGCTGTCGAGACCATTGGTTGCCACTCCTTACCGACCCGCACGCCTAAATGTTGCTAATCGCTCGACAATATCCAGTATCGAAGAAGAATCCTCTTCATCAGTCAGAGACCGACGGCAATCAGTACACGCGCGTCCCGTTCGGCACGTCGCGTTCGGGTTGGAGGTGGACGATGCCACCGCCTGCGCTGTCGACACCCGTGACGAGACACTGACTCTCGAAGCCCGCGATGTTCACCGTCCCGAGGTTGACGACGGCGACGACCTGTTGACCGAGGAGGTCATCCGGGTCATAGAGGTCGGTGAGTCCGGCCGCCGACTGCCGCGTCTCGGAGCCGAAGTCGACTTCGAGTTTGTACACGTCCTTTCGGGCCTCCGGGAACGGTTCGACGCTCGTTATCTCGCCGATGCGCATCTCCACGTCCTCCAAGAACGCCGTCGGGTCGATATCGGGTTCGTCGATACCCATACGCGGCCCTCGTCGTGGACGTACATAAACGGTCCCGAAGGCTGGCCAAAGCCCGAGTCCGTCCGCAGGTTTATATACGCGTGTCGGCGTAATTTATATACCCATGAGTTCGCTCATGGATTCACCATCATCATCCACGCCCGGCGACGGGCAGTTCATCAATGCAGGACACAGCCAAATATCTCGTTCACGCGGACATCACCGCCGACGGAGTGGTCGAGCGCTCCGACGTCGTCGGGGCGGTCTTCGGGCAAACCGAGGGCCTCCTCGGCGACGAACTCGACCTCCGGGAGTTACAGGACTCCTCGAAAGTCGGCCGCATCGACGTCGAAATCGACTCCCAGAACGGCCAGTCGTTCGGGCGCATCACCATCGCCACCAGCCTCGACCAAGTCGAGACGGCCATCCTCGGGGCCGCACTGGAGACCATCGACCGCGTCGGTCCCTGTCGCTCGACCATCGAGGTCAGAAAAATCGAGGACGTCCGCGCCGCAAAGCGCCGGGAAGTCGTCGAGCGCGCGAAGGCGCTGTTCGGCGAGGCTTTCGACGATACGGTCCGCTCCAGCCGTGACCTCGTCGAGGAAGTCCGAGAGGCCGTTCGCGTCGAGGACATCACCGAATACGAGGGCCTCCCGGCCGGCCCCCGCGTCGTCGACTCCGACGCCATCGTCGTCGTCGAGGGACGCGCCGACGTGCTCACGCTGCTCCGGTACGGCATCAAGAACGCCATCGCCGTCGAGGGGACGAACGTCCCCAACGCAGTCGCCGAATTGACCGAATCGAAGACCGTCACCGTCTTCCTCGACGGCGACCGCGGCGGCGAACTCATCCGGAAGGAACTGTCGCAGGTCGGCGACATCGACTACGTCGCCTTCGCACCGGAGGGGAAATGCGTCGAGGACCTCGCGCGCCACGAAGTGATGGCCGCGCTTCGGGAGAAAGTTCCCCACGAACAGGCCATCAAGGCCACCGAAGCGGAGGACTCTCCCGAGACACCGAGCGTCGAATCGTCGGAGTCAGTGGCGTCGGCATCCGGCCCGACGAACAACGGAACCGCCGCAGTCGACGCGTCGGCCGAAGCCCCCGCCGAGGAGCCGACGGACGGCACCGACGCGGCGGCCGACACCGAGATGACCGAACCCGAAGAATCCGAAGCGACGGCGACTGAAAGCGACGACGACGGCGACCCCGGAACGCTTCGCGGGCACGTCCGTGAAATCATCGGCGGCGAGAGCGGCCGCGCCAGACTGCTGGATGCCGACTTTCGAGCGACCGAGGAGTGCCCCGCGGCGGACGCCTTCGACTGTCTGGTCGACGCCGAGACGGTGCCCACCGCCGTCGTCGTCGACGGTGAACTGGACCAGCGGCTCCTCGACGTGGCCGCCCAGCGGGGCGTCGACCAGGTCGTCGCCGCCTCGACCGGTGAGTTCGTCAAACAGCCGACGAGCGTCCGTGTCAGAACCGCCGACGCATTACTCGCCGCGAACGAGGCGTAATGCGGCCGTGCCGTCGGCGTAAAACGACGGCAAGCGCTCGCTGACCGCGAATCCGATGGCCCGATAGAAGTGTTCGGCTCCCTCGTTTTCCGCTGGCGTCGTGACGACCGTTCGGTCGGCGCCCGAGGCCTCCGCGACGGCATCGACCAGCGACCGACCGTATCCGTGCCGACGGTACTCGGCGGCGACGACCAACTCCGAGAGCGTCGTCTCCTGGCCGGGAAGCGCGATGGCGTAGCCGACGGTGCTCCCCTCGTGGACGGCGACTCGGCCGATGAACGGGCCGTCGAGGGCGGCGTCGATTAACTGTGGGTCCGCGTAGTCGAGAGTCGACTGCAGCGACCGGACGGCCGGTTCGTCGGCCGGGTCCATCGGCCGAATCACAGCACCACGAGCCCCGCTGCCGCGGCGACCAGCCCCGCCGACAGCGTCGCCAGCAGGTTGACGCTCTGGTTGTCGAGGCGAACGCCTTCGAGCGTCGCCCCAAGGATGCTGTCGACGGTCATGCCGACGAACCCGGCGGCGAGAATCGTCACGGTGCCGGGGACGCCGAGGCCGAAGAACAGCGCGCCGAGGCCGGCGATGCACCCCGACCCGACGAGGCCGGCGACGACGCCCTGCCACGTGACGCCGCCGTCGGTGCCCGCCTCGACGCGTTCGAACGTCGTGATGAGCCGGGGGTTGTCGAAGAGCCCGCCGAACTCACTGGAGAGGGTGTCGGCAAGCGCTGCGGCCACCGCGCCGGCGAAGGCAAATCGGAACACGGAGGCGTCCATACTGACGTGGACCGCACCGGCGTAGGCGACGACCGCGACCAACGCGACCGCCGAGTTCGCGAGGACGTTCCCGCTGTCGCGGGCGCCCTCGTTCTCCTGGGCGATGCCGCGTTCCAGTTTCTCGTCGTAGCGGTACTTCGAGGCGAGGCCACCGACGCCGAAGAAGGTCATGAGGAGGACGAACCAGCCGTACCCCCCGAGGACGACGGCGAACAGCGCGAGCAACACGCCGGTGAGCATGCCGGTAATCGAGGCGGTTCCGAGCCCGTAGGCGAGGCCGCCGAGTAAGACGGTGAGTCCGAGCCCTACGGCGATTTGGGTCGACGACGTCGTCGCGCCCAACCCCAGTTCGAGCAGGAACCAGATGACGAGTCCCGTCGAGAGCAACACCAGCGAGTCGTCACGGACGTGAAGCGCCGAGCGGATGAGCGCCGCCAACAGCGCGCCGCTGGCCGCGAAGAACGTCGCCAGCGGGAGCGATGGCGTCGTTGCGCCGAGGGTGCCAGCGAGGAAAATCGCCCCGATAGCCCCGGCCATCCCCGAGGCGACGAACGCCGAGACGACGACGAAGGGGTTCACCAGCCGGGTCGCCACGAGCATCTGACCGAGATTTCCCGTCGTGAGGACGAACACCGACGCGACGAACGCCGCCGTCGGCAACTCGAAGCCGACGAGCAACACGGCGAGGCCGGCGACGGCGAGCGCGAAAGAGGCGAGTCCGTACAGCCGGCCCTCCTCGCGGTCACTTTCCCGGGCGAACAACTCGAACAGCGGGCCGCGAGTCGATGCCAGCGCCACGGCGGCGACGAACGCGAAGGGGGCGACGGTGGAGATGGCGGCGAGTCGACCGCTCGTGACGCCGTCCAACACCGGAGCGAGGAGGGACAGCGCTCCGACGAGGAAGTAGCCGCCGGCCCGACGTACGTCGCCAGTCACGCCCCGAGATTCCGCCGTCGCCCACTTAACCTTCCCGAAGGTGGACCGACACGTTCAGGCACGTCGGCGAGAACACGCGGACGTGGGACTGTACGACCGGTACCTCGCGACGCGAATCCGTCTCAGCGACGCGGCCGTTCCCGAGCGGGTCGCACTCGTCATCACCGAACACGACCTGCTCGAACGCGGCGCCTACGACACCCTCTCGGCGTTTCTGGAGTGGGCTTTCGAGACCGGTGTCGAGGAAATCCTCATCTACGTGAGCGTCCTCGACAAGGCCGCCGTCCCGACGCTTCGGAACGCACTCTCGGAGTTGGAGAGTCCGAGAACGGTCGCCGTCCGTGGTCCCGACGCCGACGACGCTGCCGACGCGCCCGTGCAAGTGTCCATCGGCCTCGGTGGCCGCGAGGAGTTCGCCGCCGCCGTCCGCGACATCGCCGAAGACGCCGCGTCGGGTGAGTTGGACCCCCAGGACATCGACGAGGCCGAAATCGAGCGCCACCTCGTCTTTCGGACGCCGCCGGACCTCGTCATCAAGACCGGCGCCGAACGGCTCTCGGATTTCCTCATCTGGCAATCCGTCTACTCCGAGTTGCATTTCACCGACGTGAACTGGCGGGACTTCCGACGGCGGGACTTCCTGCGTGCCGTACGGGAGTATCAGGAACGGCAGCGGCGGTTCGGAAGATGAGCGAGGTGAATCGCCAGACCTCGCGCTCACTTCGCGTCGACGAACAGCGTGGCGGTCGAAACCACGAGCAGGACGACGATTCCGATGCCGTAGAGCCAATCGCCGACCGTTCGAATCGGCTCGACGCCGGACACCACGGCGGCAGTCCCCGTGGTGAAGAAGGCAAGCGCCCCCAAAAGCGAACCCCACAGTAGCCGTTCGACTCGGACTCCGACACCGGTGAGACCGTCTCGCAGGGAGTAGAGCAGTCCTGCCGCCACGACCGGCAGCGACAGTGTCATCGCGCTAATCACGACGGCAGCGGCCGTCCCGACCGGCGTCAACGCCGGCACCGACCAGATGGCTGCGGCCGCGAGAAGCGTTGCGACGCTCAGAACGACGCCGAGCAGGGCGCTCCCGCGTCGGACGCTGTCGGTTGAGGCGATTGGCGTCATGGAATGGACACTCCCCTATTCGACCGACGGGTCGGCCTCGGCGGCCTCTTCGATGTCGTCGAGTTCTCCGTCGGGCAGCGAGTCGCGGAACCGCCCGATGACGCGGCTGGCTTCCTGGAGTTCCACGTCGCCGACGGCGCGCAACAGCGCGGCCGCACGCTGAGCGCGCGTCCGGCGCCAGGATTCCTGTCGCGATTCGTAGGTCCGAACCGCACGCAGGAGGTCCACGCGAGAGAACTCCGGCCAGTAAGGCGTACAGAAGTAAACGGCGGCCTCGTTACCGTTGGCGTGCCACGGCAGGAAGTTCGAGGTCCGCTCGTCGCCGCCGGTGCGGATGATGAGGTCGACCGCGCGGGTGGGGCGAGTGGTCATCCGGCGTTCGATTTCCTCGACGCAGACTGACTGGGGGTCGAGTTCGCCGTCGGCCGCCTCCTCGGCGATGTCGCGGGCGACGCCGAGCAGTTCCGCACGGCCGCCGTAGGCCAAGGCGATGTTCAGATACAGTTCGTCATACTGTGCGGTCCGCGATTCGGCGTAGTCGACGGCCTCGCGGACGCGCGGCGGGAGTCGCTCGACCTCGCCGATGGCGCGGATGCGGACCTCGCGGTCGTGGACCTCCTCGCGGTCGGCGAACGTTCGGAGTTTCTCGGTGATGAGGTCGAACAGCGCCTCGCGTTCCTCCGGCGGGCGCTCGAAGTTCTCCGTCGAGAAGGTGTACAGCGTCAACTCCTCGACGCCGAGGTCAGCACACCACCGCAACACGGACTCGGTGGTGTCGGCGCCCGCTCTGTGGCCTTCGGTCTTCGCTTCGCCCTGCTTTTCGGCGTATCGACGGTTGCCGTCCTGAATGACCGCAACGTGGGACGGGGCACCGGACACTTCGCGCTCCAGGACGCGCTCGTAGGCGGCTTCCAGGAGCCGACGGGGACCTCTCATCTATCCGACCCGAAGACACCCAGCCAAATGAGTGTTGTTGGTCCGGCCGGCGCGCGACAGCCGAAGCCGACTGTCTCGAGTCACACGCCCCGGTTATAAACGGCCCCTCACGCGTCACAGCGCCCGGTTTCCCCGCTCTTCGGGGTAAGCGACCCCCGAAAAAAGTCGGTTCACAGTCATGTAGCCGTAGGCTTTTTATGCACCCACGTCATCCCGACAGTTGCAATGGCGACTGGTACGGTTGACTTCTTCAACGACACTGGCGGCTACGGATTCATCGAAACTGACGACGCGGACGAAGACGTGTTCTTCCACATGGAGGACGTCGGCGGTCCTGACCTCGAGGAGGGGCAGGAAGTCGAGTTCGACATCGAGGAAGCCGAGAAGGGCCCGCGCGCGAAGAATCTGACCCGTCTGTAAGACGGCACACCGGTACAGCGTTTACGACTTCGGCGCGGTGCGGGCTTCCGGCGCGGACCGTGACCTGTATTACCCTCGATAGCCTCTGCTATCTCAATGGCAGACGCTATCGACGACGACCTTTATCAGCGGACGAGGGCGCTGCTCGAACCCGGAGACATCCAACTGAACGGCGTCATCGTCCGGACCGAATTGACCGGCGAGGAGGAGCCGACGCTCCATCAGGCCACCCTCGACATCGGCGATATCATCGCCGAAGCCGCCGGCATCGACCCGACTGACACCTACGTGTACTCCGGCAACGACGACGACCGCTTCGGCGTCAACCAACATCAGGGGCTCACTCTCGACGACGAGGAGTTCGTCTGGGAGTGCCAACAGCTCGTCCGCGACGGCACCTACGACGTGGTGTTCTACTACGAGGCCGACGCCGACCAGACGGCCATCGTCGAAGGTGTCGAGGAACTCGGCTTCGATGCGACCGGCGTCGAGGGCGAGTAGGCGGGCATCGAAAAACCGGCGAACGGCACTTCGAACCCGGTGCTCAAGCATCCGGCCGCCCAACGACGCGTATGAGCCAGCCGGCACTCCGACGAGACGGACGGGACGAGTGGACCGACGAACGGGGCTGGAGCCACCGAATCGCGGACGTCGGCGGTCTCGACCTCCACTACGTCTCCGCGGGCGACCCCACAGCACCGGCGGTCGTCTTACTCCACGGCTTTCCGGAGTGCTGGTGGGCGTGGCGGCGACACATCGACCGTCTCGCCGAATCGTTCCACGTCGTCGTTCCCGACCTGCGCGGCTACAATCGCTCGGAGAAGCCCCACGAGGTCGAACAGTACCGACTCGAAGCAGTAACCGAGGACGTGGCGGGGCTGATACGGACGACCGGCCACGAGACGGCCCACGTCGTCGGCCACGACTGGGGCGGCGTCGTCGCCTTCGGGACCGCACTCCAACGGCCCGAGGTTCTCGACCGACTGGTCGTCCTCAACGCACCCTATCCCGGTGCCTTCGAGGGGCAGTTCACACTCAGACAGGCGCTTCGGTCGTGGTACGCCGGCTTCTTCCAGGTGCCCGCGATTCCCGAGCGGTTGCTTTCGGCCAACGACTTCGCGTTGCTCGAACGACTGTTCCGTGAGGACCCGGTCGTTCCGGACGCCTACACTGACGAGGATATCGCGATGTACCGGGAGGCGTGGCGACGAGAGGGCGCGATTCGTGCGATGCTCGATTACTACCGGGCGTTCGGACGGGAGAACGTTCAGCGACTGTGGCGAAATCGCTGGGACGCCGGCCGGCGCGTCCGCGCCGAGACGCTGCTGCTGTGGGGGGAACGCGACCGCGCACTCGGCGGGCACATTCCCAACGTCATCCAGCGAGAACTCGACGACGTGACGGTCGAACACTATCCCGAGGCGAGTCACTGGCTCCATGCCGAGTTCCCCGAGCGAACGGGCGCCGACATCGAGGCGTTCATTTCCCGATGACGACGGCCTCCCGCACCTCCAGTGCCGTCTCGAACTCCTGGCGGCGGTCGAGGTCGTCACCGAGTCGCTTCAGGTGTTCGGCGTGAGCGCGGCGTATCGCCTTCCACTCGCGGTCGGTAAGGGACAGTTCCTCGCCAATCTCGGCCCAGTGGCCCTCGCTGGTGAGGAAGACGGCCGTCGATTCGTCCTCGTGGACACATTCGTAGCGTCGGCCGTAGTCGGGGCGTCGAGCGCCGAGGTACGCCTGGGCTCGGTCGACAAGGTCGGGGAGCGTTTCGCCGGAGACCGAGGCTTTCGCGGCCGCGACGACGAGCGCGTTGCCCTGTAGCGGACCGCCCGCCATCTACCCACCCGCACGCATCGCCTTCCGGGCGAAGTCCTCGATGAGCGGTTCCAGCGTCTCGTCGTCGCCCTCGAAGTCGACGGTCACTTCGGTCAGCGTTATCGACCCGACGACATCCACTTGCTCCTCGGAGAGGTCGGCGTGCCAGCCGTCGCCCTCGATTCGGTCACCGCTCTCGTCGGTTCGGGCGCCGCCGAGGTTTTCGAGGTAGTCCGCGGCCAACCGCTTCGAGATACCGCGGAACTGCCGGGTCTCCTGCATCTATCCACCCGCCACCGGCGGGAAGACGCTCAACCGGTCGCCGTCGTCCAGTTCCGTCTCGGTGCCGTCGATGTGGACCACCTCCCGGCCGTTCTTGAGGATGGTCAACTGCGGCTGGATGTCGCCGTCGTCGTCGAGGATTTCGCCGACGAGTTCCGGCCACTCCGATTCGATTGCCGCGAGCACGTCGCCGACCGTCGCGTCGTCGTCGTACTCCCGTTCGACGACTTTCTGACCGACGGCCTTCCGAAACGTCGCGAAAAACCGCAACTCGAGGTTCATGCCCTGCTGTTGGTCCGTCCCGCTCATAAATCCGAGAGTCGGATGCCGTCTTCGACGAGGCGGGCGTTGCGTTCGCGGTCGAGTTGCGCCGCCAGCCAGTCGTGTTCGTACAGTTGGGCGACGAGGTCCGCATAGAGGTTCCGCCACGCGATGGCGAAGATGGGCGACTGCCCCCACGCCCGGAGTTCGGGGACGAACTCGTCGAAGCGCTCACGACGGGCGTCGAAGTGCTCGATGAGGTCGAGCGCGCTGCTCGCGGCTTCGGCGTCGTCGCCGGCCGCCTCGATTGCACCGTTGAGACGCTGTTCGTACCCCTCGACGGCCCGTTGCATATCCTGTGCGGCAGCCTGTCCGTCCTCCGGAAGCGCGTCGAGAAGCGGCTGTGGGACGCCGAGCGAAATTTCGTCCATACGGCGTAGTGGTGCCACGACAGTAAAAAGGTGGCCGGCGCCTGCGTCGAGGGAACTATTCCGACCGACCCGTCTCGAAGGTGAGGGCGTACCCGCCGACGACGAGAAGACCGAACAGGGCCGCATCCAGCATCGCGTATCCACCGAGAATTCCCATCTCGACGAGGAGCGACCCCCGTTGGGCGACCGTGTCGGCCCCGAAGCGAACGAAGAGGTATCCGACGGCGGAACCGACGAACCCCGCCAGCGCCGCGACGGCGAGGACGCCCGTCGGTTTACTACGGGCAGTCGTTCCGTAGGCGTAGCCGACGGCGGCGAAGCCGACGATGGCGACGGACATCCAAAGCGGGCGAATCAGCAGCGACAGGGTAGTCAGGCCGAAGAAATCCTGAAGCGATTGAAAAGCAACGAGACTCCGCAACGGAACGACGAGTGCCGATACGACTGCAACCGGGACTGCGAGGAGGGCAGGGCGGTCCATACCCCCATTCCCGACACCCGGCGAAAAGAAACCTATGACTCTTCGCAGTGGCGTACGTCGACGGCGACGCCCCGGCTTCCCTCAACCATCGCCGCGCCGTGGCAGGCCGCCCGACCGATGCCGAAGGCCTTCGGCCCCTCGAAGACGACTTCGTCGCCGGGGCGAATCGAGTCGTCGGCGTCGACGACACCCGGCGCGAGGACGCTTCCGCTGGGGACGAAGGCGTCGATTTCGACTCGCTTGGTCGGTGCGTCGCTGTCGAGCCACGCCCGGGCGCCGGCCAGCGTCAACGACAGGGTGCCGTACTGGGCGACCTGCGTCGCAAGCAGTTCGCCCTCGCCGTCGACGACCCGGAGTTTCGGGTAGTAGCTCTCGGTTTCGACCTCGGGGCCGAACACCTCGTCGCCGGCACCGTCGCCGAACTGGAAGTCCGCGATGGCTCGCACCGTCGCCGCCTCGCGTTCGCTCTTGTAGTAGCTATCCTCGCCCTCCAGCGCCGCGGCGAGGTTGTCGAGGGAGGCGTCGGTCGTCGGGTGGTCTTCGACGGTGTACTCGAAGTCGATGTCCAGCGAGTCGCCGACGCGTTCACAGATTTCCCGATACCCCTCACCGGGGACGTGGGCGATGTGACGGTCGTAGTCGGCGCGTTCGAGATAGCGTTCGAGAACGGCGGCGACGAACTCGATTTCCGTCTCCGTCCAGTTGCCGGTGACTACGCTGTCGTAGTGTTGGGCTGGGTAGGTCGTCTCAAGTTCGTTCGGGACGACGCCGATGGGGGAGGTCATCGAGACGACGTGGCCGCGATATTTGATGGCCTCCGAGAACTGCTGGTGGCTCTGGGAGTCGCTGTAGGGTTTCCGGGCCGAACAGGGGACGAGGACAAGCGGCGCGTCGAGACGGCGACGGTAGCGACTCGTCACGCGGTCGGCGAACCGTTGAATTTCGACCCGCCGGAGCGCGTCGTCGGTCGCCGCGAGCAATTCGTTGCGCCGGAAAACGGGCGTGCGTGCTTCGAGGTAGCCGTACTGCTGGTCGAGTCGGCGGAACGTCGCCGTCAGCCACGCCTCGTGGCGGGCCTGTCCCTCGACGTAATCGCGCAGTCGGCCCTCCGAAATCCGGTGGCGGACGCGTGCGAGTTCCGCACGCAGGGCATTGGCGTTGTGGTCGGCGCAGTCGGCCCGGGTAAACTCCGAGACGGGCTTTCGGCAGGCCTCACAGGGACACGGCAGTTCGTCGAGGTCCTCGAGGAACGCCTCGCCGTCCGTCGAGAGGTAAAACCCCTCCAGGCCACGCGCTCTCGCGCGTTTCTCGTCGAGCAGGTCGACGCCCGAATAGACGAGAACGGCGGCGTTGGCTGGCGTCGCGACCCCGGAGAGATACAGTGCGGTGTCGTCGGGGATTGCACCCCGAACCGAGAGAACTGCCTCGACGAACGCCTCTGCGTGGCCGGCGTACCCCGGCCCGCCGGCGAGGACGTAGGCGTCGGTGCCGTGGTCGGCGGCCGTCTCCGGGGAGACAACGGCGGCGCTTGGGTAGTCCACGTCTGGATATTCCCCCGAGAAGGCTTCGGCGACCGGTTGCTCGGTTCCCGGTGGCAGCGCCCGATGCGGGAGGATGGTCAACCGCGCGTCGTCGCCGTCGGGCACCTCGCGGGCCTCGTGCCAGCGACTGCCCGAATCGTCGACGAACTCGTCGACGAGGGCCGGTGTCGAGACGGCGTCCGCGAGGCGCAACTCGCCGCGACGGGCGGCGGCGTCGCGCTCGTGAACCTCGAAGTAATCGGTCATAGACGCCTTTCGTCGGCCGGTGGGTAACCCTCCTTCGGTCTCACTCCGCCTCGCCGTCCATCCATGCCGGAATCGTGCTGTCGTCGCCCAACTGGACGGTTCCGACCGATTCGGGCAGCGCCGCCAGTGCCGTCTCAGGCCACCCCCAGTGGCCGACCCAAAACTCCGTATCGGGGTTGGCCGCGGCGAGTCGTCGGACTCCCTCGGCGGCGGCCTCGTAGGCGGCGGGGTAGAGGCGGTTCGGAATCTCCGCGGTCAGCGGATAGCTGTCCGACAGCGCCGGCGGGTACGGGCCGAACGGGGCTTGCAGCCGCCACGTCACGTCGAAGCGGCTGTTGTCGTCGCCCTCCGACAGCAGGACGCGGTCGCCCTCGACGGTGAGTCGCGACAGCCGGTCGTGGTGCCGCCGGACCTCCGGCCGTTGGGCGGACTCCGCGGAGAGATGGAAGAACGTCCCCTTCGAGACTGGGTCGTGGGCCTCCAATTCGTCAACACCGTCCAAGAGCGCCCGGTAGCCGTCGACCATCGCCGGATGCCCGCGGGCGCGGCGTTCGACCAACTCAAGGAGGTTCCCTTTCCGAATCGCCTGCTTGACGGTCCGCAACTCTCGGTAACTGACGTGGAGGTTGTGTCGGGCGAGCAGTTCCTCGCGGCGGTCGGCGTCGGTCGCCCGAAGGCTCTCGGGGGTGTGTTCGGCACACACCGGACACGCACACGGAAGGTAATCGAGGTCCTCGAGGTGTTCGGTCCCGGAGACGGTGAGATAGCGGTCGTCGCGGGCGTACAGCGCGTAGGCGGCCGAATCGAAGAGGTCACACCCCGCGGCGACGGCGAGGGCGAACATCATCGGGTGACCGGCACCGAAGAGGTGGACGGGGGCGTCGACACCGAGGCCGCGTTTCGCCGCGAGGACGACCTCGACCATCTCGGCGTAGCGATAGCTGTTCATCAGCGGCACGACCGCACCGACGGGGAACACGTCGAGGTCGGTGCCCGCGGCGTGGGCGCCGGCGGTCTCCCGCAGGTCGGGGTACGTCGACCCCTGTACCGGCGCGTTGACGAGCATCTCTCCGACGTCGACCGACTGGGCGGCCTCCAGTCTCGCCTGAGTCGTTTCGAGGTCGGATTCGGCCTGCTCGCGACCGACATCGGGGGGCGTCGGGATGTCTATCGGCGTGCCGATGTCGGAGCCGATGTCGTGTTGGAACCGGAGTATCTCCTCGTTCGTCACCGAGATTTCGCCGTACTCCGACAGTTGGAACGACCCCGAGTCGGTCATGATGGCGCCCGAAAACTCGAGCAGGTCGTGGAGACCCTCATCGAGGGCGCGCTCGCGGAACTGCTCGGATTTGAAGAAGATGTAGCCGTTCGTGATGAGAACGTCCGCATCGAACTTGGCTTCGAGCACTGCGGGTTCGATGGTGCGGATATGGGGGTTGATGACCGGAAGGAGAGCGGGCGTCTCGACGGTGACACCGGCCCGCGGGACCGAGAGCTCGCCGATTCGGCCGGCGCCGTCCCCGTCCCGGAGTTCGAAAGAGTCGCGCATTACACCGCCGTTGCCGAGCGACGGCACTAAGGGTTGCGTTCGGTCGACACGCCCGCCGAGTCGTCCGCGGGCGACACCGCTAAGGGAGAGCCACGCCGACCAACGTCCATGGAATGGCGACTGTTCGCCAACCTCGCCGAAGCCGCCGGCACGAAACGTGTCACGGTCGAGGCGGGTCCCGGCGACACGTTCGGTGAGGCTTTCGAGCAACTGCTGGAGACCCATCCCGAACTCAGAGACGAAGTGCTCGACGACGGCGAGATTCGCGACCACATCCGCGTTCTCCGCAACGACCACAACCCCTTCGTGAAAGACGACGGCCACGAGACGGTACTGGAGGAGGGCGACGAACTCGCGCTGTTCCCGCCAGTCAGCGGTGGCAGTGGCGTCTCTCAAACGCTCGTTTGAGCCACCACAAGGGCCTCTTATCTCGGTCACCGATCCAATGATATGGCCCCCGACAGACGAACGACCCTCCGAGTTGCCGGCGCCGGTCTCGTCGGCGCGCTCGCCGGCTGTCTCAACGGACTCGGTAACGGCGATGGAAACGGGAACGGAGACGGAACACCGAACGGCACTCCCGATGAAACGCCCACTGAACCGTCGGTGAAAGACACCGAGATACAGCAGTATCGCCTCGATAGCTCGGCCGAGTGGTACGACGAGTCGACGACGGGCCACGTCGTCGTCATCGACAGCGAACAGCGACAGGAGGCCGTCGTTCGGCCCCACGAACTACCGGAAAGCCGGCGCGAGGCCGTCAGCTCGTTCCTCGACGGCGTCGACTACGGGGAAAGCATCGTGTTGCTCGTCGCCGCCGTCGGTCCGAACACCTGTTACACCGAGGTCGACGCCGGCGGTTTCGCTGTCGAGGACGAGGCGCTGGTCGGCGAGGCCTCTGCCGTCGACACCAGCGGCGACGACGAAGGGTGCGGGCAAGCGGTGACGTTCCCGTCGGCGCTCGTTCGCGTCACCTTCGACGGAGCGCCCGTCACCGAGATAGCCCTCGACATCACCGACGGCTGGGGCGAGATGAAACCGGTCACCGCAAGCGCCGACGACCCCCTGTCGCCGGACCCCACCGATCTGCCGGGGTACGTCCGCCCCGACGACGAGGCCGACCCCGTCGCGCCGCTGTCGTGTGACGGTGACTCCTTCGAGCGCCACCCGCAGTGGGCCGAGGAAGCCGACGTACAGTACGGCGGCTTCGAGACGGACGGCGAAACGACGTTCGCGCTTCGGGTCGCCGAAACGAGCTACGAGCGCGGCGACACCGTCGAAATTTCGCTCACGAACGTCACCGACCGGGAGGTCTCGACCGGAAACAGACGAAAGTTCAATCTGCAGGTGTACACCGAGGACGGCTGGCAGGACGTCCGCGGCGGGTCAGAGAGTTCGTTCGGCTACACCGACGTGGCAATCGGACACGCACCCGGCGAGGGGTTCGAGTGGTCCATCGAGTTGACCGAGGATGGAGTCGGCGGCGACCGCTTCGAGGTGTGTCCGGACCTGTCGGCCGGCCGCTATCGGTTCGCGTACTTCGGCGTCATCGGCGACGGCGCCGTCGCGGTCGCCTTCGACGTGGTCTGAGCAGCCGTCACCGCGGCGTAGCGCCCGTCCCGCATTCGACCGCACCGAGGACGAACCGGCCCTCGGAGACGGGGATGCCCTCGTAGGGGTCCGACTCCAGCAACAGCGACCCATCGAGGTCGGCGTAATCGAGCAACGGCAGTAGGTGGGCGGCCCCTGCGATGGCGGCGTTCGTTTCGATCATACAGCCACACATCACCTCCAGCCCGTGTGCGCGAGCAGTGTGAATCGCCTCGATAGCGGGCGTGATGCCGCCCGTCTTCATCAGTTTCAGGTTGACGATGTCACAGCGGTCAGCAACCTCGGCCACGTCGACGGCGGTGAGACAGGACTCGTCAGCCGCGATAGGGAGCGGCGAGCGCTCGGAGACGTATCGGAGCCCCTCGCGGTTCTCCGCGGGAACCGGCTGTTCGACGAACTCGACGTCGTGGTCGGCCAGCGCCTCGCAGTTGCGGACCGCCTCGGTCGGCGTCCACGCCTCGTTGGCGTCGACCCGAAGGGACACGTCGGGGGCGACGGCGCGAATCGCCTCGATGATGCGTCGGTCGCGGTCGGTTCCGAGTTTCACCTTCAGAACCGGATACCCCGACTCGACGGCCGCGCGGGCGCGGCGCTTCATCGCGTCGGTGTCGTCGATGCCGACGGTGAAGGAGGTGGGCGGACGCTCGGTTTCGGCCGACGCACCGAGCAGGCGGTACACCGGCTGGTCGAGCAGTTTTCCCGCGAGGTCCCACAGGGCGATGTCGACGGCGGCGCGGGCCGCCGGGTTGTCGCGTGCGACCGACAGCATCCGGTCGTGAATCTCGCGGCGAGCGAAGGGGTCGCCGACCGCCTCGACCGCATCGAGGTACTCCGGCAACAGCGCCTCGACGGTGGCGGGGGTCTCGCCGTAGTGTCGCGAGGGTGCGGCCGCGCCGTATCCGACTTCGTCGCCGTGCTCAATCGTGACGACGACGTTTTTGGTCGTCTCGGTCGTCCCACGGGAGATGGTAAACGGCACGTCGAGTGGCAACTCGACGGTCTCGAAGTCGGTCTTCATAACTGTTCGATGATTTTCGCGGCGTCGTCTCGGACGGGGTCGGCGGCGGGGACGCCGATGGAGTCCTCGTACGCTTCGATGGCCGCCTCGGCCTCGTCGGGCGACATGCCGTAGGTGTTCAACGCGCCACCGAGCAGTTCCGTCGGCGCGACGCCTTCCGCGAGGTCCTCGTACAGCGTCGCCACCTCGCCGGGGTCGGGGATGGGGAACGATTCGTAGCCGTGGATGGCCTCCCGGCCGGCGACGTGACACAACACGAGGTGGTCGGGCATCGCGCCGTGGAGGATGCCGCAGGTGACCGCCGAGTAGGCGGGGTGGATAATCGAGCCCTGCCCCTCGACGAAGAGGTAGTCGTACTCGTCGGCGGCCTCCTTCAGCATGCGCTCGACGGCGCCGTTGGTGAAGTCGCTGATTGTGCGGTCGATTGGGATACCCCACCCGGCAATCATGATGCCCGTCTGGCCCGTCGGGATGAACCCGGCGTCGAGGCCGGCCTCGCGGGCGGCTTCGACCAACTCAAGCGTCGTCGTCATCTTGCCGGTCGAGCAGTCGGTGCCGACCGTCAGGACGATTTCGCAGTCGAGGTCGCGGGCGACGCCCTCGGCGACGGTGAGGTCCTCGGGCGGGTTCCGTACGTCGCGTAACTCGACGCCGTGTTCGTCGGCGAGGCGGGCGAACTCCTCGTCGTCTTCGAGGAAGTAGTGCAGGCCGGCGATTACGTCGGCGCCGCGTTCGATGGCGCCGCGGACGTCCGGGCGCCAGGACTCGTCGAAGCCGCCGCCGATGGGCGCGATGCCGACGATAAGGGCGTCGAACTCCGGGGCGTCGTCGACGCTTTCGACGACCGGGGCATCGGAATCCACATCGGGGAGGTGGTCGGAGACGGTCGTTCCGACCGAATCGCGGTCGAGCACCGCGACGACATCGTCGTCGCCGTATCTGAGGATGCCGACTGCCGTTTTCGCGCGGTCCGGGAACTGCTCGTGGGCGAGAATCGCGATGCGCATACGCCGAAAGACACCACCCGTGAGTATAAACGCATCAGTCCGCGTCGAGCGTTTACAGTCCGTACACCGGGACGGTCCAGAAGTCCTCGAAGGCGTCTTCGAGGGCCGCCCGGGGTTTGCCGGTGGCGTCGACAGCGGCAGTCACGTCGGCGTCGAACTCGGAGACGAGACGGCGGTCGCCGACGACGTACAGTCGGTCGGCGTCGATGGCCGCGAGGGCGTCCTCGCACTTCTCGACGTGGTCGGCGATTTGCTCGTCGCGGAGTCGCTCGAAACGGGACTGCGAGAACCCGCCTTTCGAGTGGTCGCTCTTTACGTCGCTCTCGAAGCCCTCGTAGTCGACGCGCTCGTCGCCCTCGTAGACGCCGACGGCGAAGACGTCCGAGCGAACCAACGCGAGCGCGAACCGGCCGGTCGGCGCTATCCACTCGCGGTCGATTCGCGGGGTCGCGTTCCACTCGACGAACGGGTCGGGAGCGACCGGCGGCCGGATGGCGACCGCCAGGAGGCCGGCGTCGTCGGCACAGACGAGACACGGCGCGGCCCGCGAGACGAGCGGGGTGCGGTCACCGAGGAGTTCGCGAACGTCGTCGGGCACCTCGTCGTCGACGAACGCCGTCAGGACAGTCTCGGCGGACCCCTCGAAGGACGTGAGTCGCCCGCGTATCTCGGCGAGTCGGGAACCGCGGACGGTTTCGCGGTGTCGAAATGCGACGTCGACTGTCTCGTGTTCGGCGTCGACTTTTCCCTTCAGGTCGGCGATGCGGTCTTCGAGGCGGTTGACCCGCTCTTCGGCCTCCTGTCTGGCGCTGGCGGCGTCGGCACGGCGCTCGCTCTCGGCGTCGAGTTGTGCCTGTAGACGGTCGCGCTCGTCTTCCAGTTCCGCGATGCGTTCCTTCAGTGCGGTCCGGCCGAGGAGGTCGTCGAGCATCGCCGGACCGAGGTGGCCGGGCGTCTAAAAGCCCGCGGCCCCGTCGGTGCAGTCCGTGGCATCGCCGTCGATACCCAGCAGTTGGGCGGCGCGGTCGGCTTTCGCCAACAGTACCTCGCTGAGCGTCGGCGGATTGTCGACGCCGGTCGCCGGCAGTACCGACTCCGGGAGCGCGACGGTCCGGCCGGGGACGCCCTCGGCGCCGTGGACCGGAACGTGTGCCGAGCCGATTTTCATCACCAACGGGCCGGAATAATCCGCTTTTTCGGTGTATAATCGGTCATTAACCCGCTCGTGGTGTTCGTGGTGCATTACTGCGCAGTCGCCGTCGTGCGGCTCCACGTAGAGCCGCCCGAGGTAGTAGCCGCTTGAGAACGGTTCGAACATGCCGCTACGCGAGTGTTAGACAGTCACACGCATAAGCTTTGTCCGGGACGGAAGCGGTATCGGACCCCGAGAGCCGACGTGACTGTCATCCGAAACGGCGGTGTCGAGAGGTGGATTCGAAGTCCCCTAACAGCAGTATAAACTCTATTGGACCGTTTGGGGTCGTTTCGGCGTCTACTGAACGATGAGAACGGAGGGGGGGTTTTTCCGAGTCAGGTGCCCCAGAGAACAGTGATGAAACGAATCGCTGTCGGTATTGGCGTCTTGGTGGCACTCGCCGTCCTCCTCACGGCTGGGATGGGCGGCGTCGCGGCACAGACCCAGCCGACGAACGAGACGACGGACGGCGGGAACGCCTCCTTCGGAGCGACGGTCTCGTCGTTCATGCAGGCCAGCAGTGCCGAGGCCGAAGGCGAGGTCGACGACGGCATGTTCAAGGCGTCGTTGAATAGGGCTGAGAGCCAAGAGGAGCGGCGCGAACTCATCGAACAGCGGCAAGCGCAACTCGAACAACGACAACAGCGGCTGGCGAACCGCCGAGCGGCCATCTCGGAAGAGGACTCGGAGGTCCGTAACCGCGCGATAGCCGCACACGTCACGACCGGTGCGAACGGACTGGAGGAGTCAGCCAACGAGACCGCATCGGTCGCCGCGGAGGCCGGCGTCGATACGACGCGACTCGACGCGCTTCGAAACGAGGCCCACAATCTCAGCGGTGGTGAGGTGGCCGAGTTGGCGCGTGACCTCGCTGGACCGATGTTCGACGGCGAGCGCGGCCCACCGGAGGACACCGGTAATGCCGACGGCGATTCGAACACCTCCGTCGACGTTCCCGGGGCCTCGAACGGTGGCGGCCCGCCCGTCGAGACGGACGTCAGCGATGACCCGGTATCCGACGACGGCGACGGCGGCTCTCCCGATTCCAGCGGCAGTAGCGCGCCCGAAGACCGCGAGGAAAGCGACGACAGCGAGGAAAGCGACGACAATAGTGCCGGCGCCGACGCTGCAGCCGAAGACCCCGAAGGAAACGGCAGCGACCGCTGAGACGGCGGCGACTGACTCGAAAAACCCCTGGCAGCGGGGCGGCACCCTTTTTCGTCCGCGGACCGAAGCCCAACGTAATGGACTCGGCGGCGCTGTTGGACCTGCTGGGAAACGAGAACCGTAGACGCATCCTACGGCTCCTCGCCCGAAAGCCCTGCTACGTCACCGAAATCAGCGAATACCTCGGCGTCAGCCCGAAAGCAGTCATCGACCACCTCCGGAAACTGGAAGAGGCGGGTCTCGTCGAGTCGACTGTCGACGAGGGGCGCCGGAAGTACTTCTCCATCGCCCGGAACCTCCGACTGGAGGTCAATGTCTCGCCGTACGACTTCGGGACGAAAAGCGCCTACTCGGCGTCGCCGAACTTCGACATCACCTCCTGGCGATACGTCTCACTCGACGTGGAGTGCTGTCGCCCCGGTGACGAGAACGGCGACCCCGACGCGGCCGACCCCGAACTCGCCGGCCTCACCGAGGAGTTACAGGAACTCGAACGGCTGGAGAACGAACTGTCGATGGCTCAGCGGTGGGTACAAGGCCGGCTGACGGAGACGCTCGACCGAATCAGTTCACACTTCGAGGGACTCGACGGGCGGTTCTACGCGGACTTGCTTCGGGCGCTCGCTGACGGCCCCGCGACGGCCGAACGGTTGAGTCGCCGCGTCGAAGCCCCACCCGACGTCGTCAGCGACGCTCTGGAGGGGTTGTCGGCACACGGCGTCGTCGAACGCGACGGCAAGACGTGGCGGCTGGTCTGAATCAGATTTCTCGCGTCAGTCCAGCCCGCAGGTCCCGGCCGAAGTATGTTCCGACGACGGCGACAGCCGCGCCGACGCCGCCACCGAGCAGTGCAAGCGGGACGCCGAAGCCGCCGAGGAAGGCGACGACGGCGGCGTCAAGGAACGCGCTGGCGCCGACGGTGATACCGCCAGCGACGGCGGCCTCGGCGTACCGACGGTCCGAAGCAACCAGTCCGAAAGCGAACGTCGCGAGGAAGACGCCGAGCAACCCCGACCCCGGCAGCGGAAGGAAGGTACCGGCGGTGAACAGCCCCGCGACCGACAACAGGAGGATGGCGAGGAACGCACGCGGCGAGAACAGCCGTTCGGTGCGGGCGGCCAACCGTCCCCGAAGTCCCGACGACTCGCCGGTCTCGCTCGGGGCGCTCGCCTCGCCGGCCACGTCCGCACCGACATCGAACTCGGAGGTGTCGACGGTGTCGGCCTCGTCGGACCGCTCGCGGGTCCGCATTCGGTCGCGGCTCATGAGTTCACGTTTCGTCGCCAACGGTATCGGTCTTTCCCAGCCACCCCGAAGGGAGGCTTTCAAGTCCGCCCGCACGGTAGCCGGACGTATGAACCCCGGGGACCGCGTCCGCGTCGACCGCGGCACAGCGACTTACGAGGGCGTCCTCATGCCCTCGACGACCGCCGACCACCTCGTCGTCAAACTCGACGGCGGCTACAACGTCGGCGTCGACCGCACCGACGCGAACGTCGACGTACTGGAGACCGACAGCTACGACGTCGAGAGCGCCCAAGATGGCGACTCCGAATCGGAAATCACCTTCGAGGATGACCTGCCCACTATCGCGCTCATCTCGACGGGCGGCACCATCGCCTCGACGGTCGACTACCGGACTGGCGCCGTCACCGCCCAGTTCGACGCCGAAGACGTACTGCGTGCGGTGCCCGAACTCGCCGGACGGGCGAACTATCGGGGTCGCGTCGTCGCGAACATCCTCTCGGAGAACATGACGCCTGACGTGTGGACCGACCTCGCCGAGGCCGTCCACGAGGAAATCGACAAGGGTGCCGACGGCGTCGTCGTCATGCACGGCACCGACACGATGCAGTACACCGCCGCGGCGCTGTCGTTCACGCTCGATACGCCCGTTCCCGTCGTCTTCACCGGCAGCCAGCGCTCGGCGGACCGACCCTCCTCGGACAACGTGATGAACGCCGTCTGTGCGGTCGAAGCGGCCAAAGCCGAACACTCCGAGGTACTCGTCTGTATGCACGAAACCGAGTCCGACGACACCTGCGCGCTCCACCGCGGGACGCGCGTCCGGAAGAACCACACCTCCCGGCGGGACGCCTTCGAGACGGTCGGCGCGGAACCCCTCGGCGAAGTCGAGTGGGAGAGCGGCGAGGTGTCGTTCCGCCGGGAGGTGGCCGACCGCGATGCCGTCGAGTTGGACATCGACGCCGACCTCGCTACCGACGTGGAACTCGTGAAGTTCGTACCCGGGCGCTCGGCGGAGACGCTCGACCTCGCCGCCGACGCCTCTGGACTCGTCCTCGAAGGGACGGGACTGGGTCACGTCAACACCGAGTGGATAGAAAAAATCGAGGCGTTGGTCGACGACGGCACAACAGTCGTGATGACGAGTCAGTGTCTGGAGGGGCGGGTCTGTGACCGCGTCTACGACACGGGTCGGGACCTCCTGGAGGCCGGCGTCGTCGAGGCCGGCGACACCCTTCCGGCGACGGCGTACGTCAAACTGATGTGGGCGCTTTCGAACGTCGAGAGCGTCGAGGAGACGATTCGGCGACCCATCGCCGGCGAACTGCAGGAACGGTCGGTGCCGTGGACCTGACCCGATGAGCGAACCCGACGTGACGGTCCGGCAGGCGAGACACGACGACCGCGAGGCGGTCGTCGAATTCACCCAGGACACCTGGCCGGAGTTGGGCGGCGACTACATCCCCCGCGTCTTCGAGGAGTGGGTCGAAAGCGACGGGGAGACACAACGGACAGTCGTCGCCGTCGTCGACGGCGACCCCGTCGGCATCTGTCAGGGCGTGACTCTCTCCGAGCACGAGGCGTGGGCACAGGGAATGCGCGTCGCCCCCGACTACCGCGGTGAGGGCATCAGTCCCGCGCTGACCGAAGCCGTCTTCGAGTGGGCCGCAGACCGGGGGGCGACCGTCTGTCGGAACATGGTGTTTTCCTGGAACGCCGCCGGCCTCGGCCAGTCGCGGTCGATGGGGTTCGAACCGCTGGCGGAGTTCCGCTGGATCGAACCCGACCCCGATGAGACGGCCGACCCCACACTCGACGTACTCAGCGACTCAAAAGCGGCGTGGAGCGCCTTCCACGGCAGCGACGCCTACCACGAACTCTCGGGACTCGGGCTCGACCTCGAGGAGTCGTGGGCGCTTGCGGAACTGACCCCGGAGCGACTGGCCGACGCCGAGGCGACGCTGACCGTCGCCGACGCCGACGGCGTCCGTGGGACGACCTACCGGACGCGAACCTTCCAGCGGGAGGAGGACGGCGAGGAACGGCAGTGGGCCGAATACGGCGTCGGCGCGTGGAGCGACCACGAGGCGCTGCGGTCGTTGGCCGCTGCGGTCGCCCGCGATGCTGCCGAGGCCGGCGCCGAGAAGGCTCGCATGCTCATTCCCGAAACCCCCCGGCATGTCTCCGACGCCGCCTACGCCCGCCAACCCATCTCCGAGGAGCCGGATTTCGTCCTCGAACGGGATTTGACCCGGTACTGACTCCCGAAGGGGCGACCGACACGCCGATTACCGTCCGCTTCGAGGCCTCCGAGGATGGAACACTTCCGGAAACTCGAACGGATGTACCACGCCGCGCCGTGCAACGACGAGACCGACCCCACGCTACACATCGAACGCGAGGGCGTTGCCGAACTCCGAATCGAGGTGGGCGAAGAGTACCACCACGCCGCCGGCGGCGTCCACGGCTCCTATTACTTCAAAGCCCTCGACGACGCGACGTTCTTCGCGGCGAACTCCCTCGTCGAAGACGTGTTCGTGTTGACGACGGACTTCCATTTGCAGTTGACCCGCCCCGTCTCGGCCGGCGAGCTCGTTGCGCGGGCGGAGGTCGTCAACGACCACCCGAAACAACTCATCGCCGACGGCGTCCTCGAAGACGGCGAGGGGAACCAACTCGCCCGCGGTACCGGCACCTTCGCCAAGAGCGGCGTCGAGTTGGACGCTGAGGTCGGCTACGAGTGAGCGCGACTGTCGTGTGATTCGGCCTCGGCTAAAAGACGCCTCCGTCCACAGGGCGAAGGTTTTTGATAACACGTCACAAGCACGTCTCCATCGATGAAGTACTTCCAGCAGGAGCCGCTTCGGCACGTCGGCGACGTGCCGGCGATGGGGGCCGAACGCTACGGCGAGACACTCGCACTCGAATACCGCGGCGAGGAGTACAGCTACGCCGACTTGGAGTCGCGGTCGAACCAAGTGGCCAACGCCCTCGTCGAGGCGGGCATCGAACCCGGCGACCGGGTGGCGATGTATCTGGAGAACTCCCTGCAGTTCCCCGAGACCTTCTTCGGGGTCATCAAAACGGGTGCGGTGGCCGTACCGCTGAATCACCGAATGGACACTGGCCGGCTGAAGTACATCCTCGCAGATGCCGACGCGGCGGCGCTGATTACCTCGCCGGTGTTTCCCAGCGTCGGCACGGAACTGGCCGAGGAGGTGCCGCTGGCGTTCATCCCCGGCGGTGCCGAAGGATTGGAAGACTACGACGAACACGTCGATGCGGCATCTCCGGAGTTCGACCGCCCAGAGCGGGACTTCGAGGACGTGGCAGTTCAGTGTTACACCTCGGGAACCACCGGCAACCCGAAAGGCGTGTTGACCACCCACGAGAACCTCCTGTCGACGGTCCAGTCCTACACCTCCCGCAGCGGAGCGGACCCCGAGGAGGACGTGGCGCTGTGTTTCCTCCCGCTGTTCCACATGTACGGCCTCAGCGTCGTGATGCTCACCGGTCTCTACAACGGCGCGACGGTCGTCCTCCGGACGATGCCCGTCGCCTCGGAGTTGCTGTCGGCGATTACCGAGTTCGAGGTGACACAGTTCGCGGGCATCCCCGCCGTCTACATTGAGATGCTCGCCGAGATGGAGGACAATCCCGACCAGTACGACGTTTCGAGTCTGAAGACGCTGGGAAGCGGCGCCGCACCGCTGGCTGACGACACCCGACGGCGAATCGAGGACGCCTTCGACACGCCGCTGACGGAGGGATGGGGCATGACAGAGACCTCGCCGGCCGGCACCACCTCCTCGACGTACGGCGTCCACAAGGGCGCGGGCTGTATCGGCCAGCCGCTGCCGAACGTCGAGTTGAAACTGGTCGACCCGATGACCCGAGACCTCCGGGTGCCCGCCGAGGCGCTCGACCCCACGTCGGCGACGACGCTCGAGGACCACGGCATCAACCCCGATGACGAAGAACAGGTCACCGGCGAACTCGCCATCCGCGGCCCGCAGGTGTTCGAGGGGTACCACGGCCTCCCAGAGAAAACGGAGGCGGTCTTCGACGAGGAGGGGTGGTTCTACACCGACGACATCGCCCGCGTCGACGAGGACCGCTTTCTGTGGATGGTCGACCGCGCCGACGACATGCTCATCGTCGGCGGCGAGAACGTCTACCCCGCCGAAGTCGAGGATGCGCTGTTCGAACACCCGGACGTACAGGCCGCCGCCGTCGTCGCCGCCGACCACGAGGTCAAAGGCGAGGCACCGGTCGCCTACGTCGTCTTAGAACCCGGCGTCGAGGACGCACCCACCGAGCGCGAAATCCGGGAGTTCGCGCTCGACCACGTCGCCACCTACGCTCACCCCCGGCGGGTGTTCTTCGTCGACGAACTCCCCCGGAGTGGCACCCGGAAGGTCCAGCGGTACAAACTGGAGGAGGACGCCGCCGAGCGACTGGACGGGCCGCTGTCGTCGAGCGAGGAACTGTAATTAATCCGGGGCGTGACACTCCGTAACACTCGCCACCGTCTCTAAACACTTATCCGCCCGCCTTGGCTTTGCGTAGGCATGAGCGATATCGTCGTCACCTTGCCGGACGGCTCCGAACTCGAAGTCGAGGAGGGGTCGACGGTCGAGGACGTGGCCTACGAAATCGGACCCGGACTCGGGTCGGACACGAAAGCCGGCGTGGTCGATGGAGACCTCGTCGACAAGGTCGAACCACTCTACGAGGACTGCGAACTCGTCATCGTCACCGACCAGTCCGAGGAGTATCTCCGCGTCCTCCGTCACTCGGCGGCCCACGTCTTCGCACAGGCGCTGCAGCGGCTCTACCCCGAGGCGAAACTCGCCATCGGCCCGCCGACCGACGAGGGCTTCTACTACGACATCACGGGCGTCGACCTCGACGCCGAGGACCTCGAAGACATCGAGGCCGAGATGTACGACATTATCGAGGCCGACTACGACATCGAACGCGTCGAACGCTCCCGAGAGGAGGCCTTCGACATCTACGAGGACAACGAGTACAAACGAGACATCCTCGAAACCGAGGCCGCCGACGAGGACCCCGTCTCGTTTTACGTCCAAGACGACTGGCAGGACCTCTGTCAGGGGCCGCACGTCGAGTCGACGGGGAAAGTCGGTGCCATCGAACTCCTGAACATCGCGGCGGCGTACTGGCGTGGCGATGAGGACAACGAGACGCTCACTCGCGTCTACGGGACGGCCTTCGAGAGCGAGTCCGACCTCGATGAGTTCCTCCAGCGACGCGAGGAGGCCAAGGAACGGGACCACCGGAAACTCGGCCAGGAGTTGGACCTCTTTTCGATTCCCGACGTGACGGGGCCGGGACTGCCGCTGTATCACCCCAACGGTAAGACCGTCCTGCGGGAGTTAGAGGACTTCGTCGACGACCTCAACGACGCCGAGGGGTACGACTTCGTCGAGACGCCACACCTGTTCCGGACGGAGCTATGGAAGAAGTCCGGCCACTACGACAACTACGTCGACGACATGTTCCTGCTCGATGTCAACGACGAGGAGTACGGCCTCAAGCCGATGAACTGCCCCGGCCACGCGACCGTGTTCAATCAGGGCAACTGGTCCTACCGGGACTTGCCCGTCCGGTACGCCGAAAACGGGAAGGTCTACCGCAAGGAACAGCGCGGGGAACTCTCCGGGCTCTCGCGGGTGTGGGCGTTCACCATCGACGACGGCCACCTGTTCGTCAAGCCGGAGTCCATCGAACGGGAGGTCAACGTCATCATGGACCAGATTAACGAGGTCCTGGAGACCTTCGACCTCGACTACGAGGTGGCGCTTGCGACCCGCCCCGAGAAGTCCGTCGGCAGCGACGAAATCTGGGAGCAGGCCGAATCCCAACTCCGAGACGTACTCGAAGCCAGCGGGATGGACTACGACATCGAGTCCGGCGACGGCGCCTTCTACGGCCCGAAAATCGACTTCGCCTTCGAGGACGCCCTCGGGCGGAACTGGGACGGCCCGACGGTCCAACTCGACTTCAACATGCCCGAGCGGTTCGATTTGTCCTACACCGGCGAGGACAACGAAGAACACCGCCCGGTGATGATTCACCGCGCGCTGTACGGCAGCTACGAGCGGTTCTTCATGGTACTCATCGAGCACTTCAACGGGAACTTCCCGACGTGGCTGGCGCCCGAGCAAGTGCGCATCCTGCCCGTCTCCGACGACAACATCGGCTACGCCAAACAGCTCCAGAACCGCTATCTCGGTGATTTCCGCGTCGAAATCGAGGACCGCTCGTGGACGGTCGGCAAGAAGATTCAGCAGGCCCACGACGACCGGGTGCCGTACATGCTCGTCGTCGGCGACAACGAACAGGAGGCCGGCACCGTCTCGGTTCGGGACCGCTTCGAGAACGAGCGCAAAGACGTCGACGTCGAGACGTTCCGCGACCACCTCGAAGGCGAAGTCGGCGAGAAGCGCATCGAACCGGACTTCGTCGAGGGATGACCGACTACGAACACGAACTCGTCGTCGGAAGCCTCGACACCGGCAAGCGACACGTCGACGACGCGGTGTTCTCGACGTACGTCCGCCGGGTTCGGGAGTCGTTCCTCCGGGAGACGGTGCCGACCTTCGAGGAGTACTACCGGCCGGCAGTCCGAATGGAAGTCGACTACCACGCCGAACTGTTCGCCGGCGACCGCGTGGTCGGCACCGTCGAGGTACTCGACGTGGGAACGACGAGCGTCACGACCGAAATCACGCTGGCGACCGACGAAGAGACGGTCGCGACGGCGAGGACGGTGCAGGTCATCGTCGACCCAGAAACCGACGAACCGACACCGGTCCCCGAGGAGTGGCGGGCGAATCTGACGTAGCTACTCCTCGTCGTCGTCTTTCAGTTCGTCCAATTCGGCCTCGATTTCTGGGTCGGCGGTCTCGGTTTCGGCTTCGGACTCGGCGTCGACCGACGGGTCCTCCTCGACGCTTCCCTTGCCGGCCTCGGTCTTCAGCGTCTCCAGTTCGGCCTCGACCTCTCCGTCCCGTTGCATCGAGTTGAGTTCGCGGTCGATTTCGTCCTCGTCTGAGAGGGCGTCCTCGAAGGCGCCGCTCTCTTGGAGTTCGTCCATGGCTGCGGCGCGAGCCTCCATGTCCTCGGTCTTCTCGCGGGCGCGCTCGATGGAGCGGCCGACGTTCTCCATCTCGTCGCCGGCGCCGGTCATCGCCTCGCTGACGCGAGTGCTGGCCTCTGCAGCCTCGTAGCGGGCCTTCATCGTCTCCTTTTCCGTGCGGAACTGCTCGATGCGGCTCTGGAGTTCGTTCTTCTTCTCGACGAGATTGTCCTGTGTGTTCTGGAGGTCCGCGATTTGGGTCTCCAACTCCTCGATTTGGGACATCTTCTGTTTCTTCTTCTCCAGTGCGCGGCGTGCGAGGTCGTCGCGGTCCTGTTCGACGGCCTGTCTGGCCTGTTCGTTGTGTTTCTCGACGTTCTCCTCGAGGCGGCGCTTCTGGATTTCGAGGCGCTTCTTCTGTGTCGTCAAATCGGCGATACCCTTCTTTACGTCCTGCAGTTCGTCCCGGAGGCGCTCGTAAGAGTAGTCGAGCGTCTCGGAGGGGTCTTCCGCGCGGTTCAGGACGGCGTTGAGTTTCGAGCGGATGACGTACGACGCCCGAGAGAGGATGCCCATGTATCGTCGTGATGGGTTCCGAACCCTTAAAACGCTCTCCGAGCGGCGAGGTACAGCCTCAAGGCCCCACCGCTCGAAAGGTCGCCCATGAGCGAATCGGTCGTGATTCCGTCGGACCGCGACGTTCGGGGGAGCCTCGATTCCCCCGAGGGCGACGCCTGTGTGGTCGCCTGCCCGCCGCACCCCCAGATGGGCGGGAACCGGAGTGACCCCCGCCTGCAGGCGGTGAGCGACGCCCTCGATTGTGCGTGTCTTCGCTTCGACTACGGCACGTGGGACGAGGGACCCGGTGAGTTGGCCGACACACGCGACGCTTACGCGTGGGCCAGACAGCGGTACGACGCCGTCGGGCTGTTCGGCTACAGTTTCGGCGGCTGTCTCGCCGTGGTCGCCGCCGCCCGAGAGAGTGAGACGGGAACGGCGCCGTTCGCGGTGGCGGCACTCGCCCCGGCCGACCACATCACCGACGACATCGATGCCGTAGCCGCAATCGAGGACATCGACTGTCCACTCTGTGTCGTCTACGGCGAACGCGACACGACGGTCGACGCCGAAGCCGTCGCCGGAGCCGTCGAGAAACGGGGCGGCACGGTCGAGGTAATGAGCGCCGACCACCACTTCGTCGGTCAGGCAGCGAAGGTCGGAAACCGGGTCGGCGAGTTCTTCGCTGGGGCACGGGGAACTTAAACGTCCGGCAGACGCTGGCACGAAACGTTTACGTATAGGTCCGTTTTCGCTGGTATGCACGACCCGAACTGGGGTGCCACTCGACCACGCGGGGGGAGTCTCGAGGAAGTGTGGGGGTCGTCGGCGTTCGAACCTGTCGACCTCGGCGCGAAACCAATCGAGCAGTACGTCGACGCGATGGCGGCGACCCGACGCCACGGCGACGCTCGCTACTGCTGTGTCGAAATCCCCGACTCGCCGGAGATCGACTGGTTCGCCTCCCGGAACTGCCTCGCCGACGCGGAGTTCTTCGGCCGACTCCTCGGCTCGGAGCCCGTCACCGACGAACTCGAACTCGACGTGACGGATGACCCCGACGTGTCGATGACCGTCGAGACGGCGCTGTCGATGGACGGGACCCTCGCCGAACAGCTCGTCCACGGCGGCACCGTCTCCTACAGCGATACGCTCGACCAGCAGTACGGAACGTTCGCGAAGGCCAAGCGACTCGCCGAGGAGTTCCGCGATTCCGTCGTCGAGGACCGCTACGAGGAGGTGACCGTCCACCGGACGCGAGAAGCGTGGTGTGAGTGGTTCGGTGAGCCACACTGGAACTTCACGATGGTCGTCGTCGACAGACGGTATCGGTTGGCGTGGGTACTCGTCGCCACCGACGAAGGGCCGCTGGAGCAACTCGAAGACTGACCCGAACGTTTTGGTTCGACACCGTCGATTCGAGTGTGTAATGCCCACGACGAATCGATTGACCGAGGAACTCGTCGTCGGGGGCTACGCCGTCGTCGCTACCCTCTGTGGAGTCGTCTTCGCCGGCGTCCAACTGACGAGCGGGCCGTACATCGGCGGCGCGTTCCTCGTCATCGGTGCGTTTTGGCTGTGTGTCGTCGCTTCCGTCGCGGCGGCTGTCGTCGTCCTCATCGAAAACGCCGACCGGAGACGCCGAAATGAATCGGTCGACCCGTGGGCCAGCGTCTTCGCGGGGCTGATGCTCGTGGCACTCGTCGCCGCCCTGTACCTCGCCTTCCCTGCGAACCGACTACAGGTAGCAATGGTGGTCGGTGCGGTGGGGCTGGTCCTCGCACCACTGGGATTGCTGGCTGCGGTGTTCGAAGACCGATTGTCGGAGGAAAGGATATAGCCGAACATTGAGTCGTTGTGCCAGCATCCGCGAGGCGCGCGAAGCGCGCCGAGCGGTTCTCCGCGCGAGCGAAGCGAGCGCGGTAGCGTTCGGAAATCGCATAGCGATTTCCGCAGCCCATCAGAAACGCGAAGCGTTTCTGAGGACGACGAGTGACCGTAGGGAACGAGTCGCTATTTTTCATCGACGTTTTTCCCGGCGCGGCTTTGCCGCGCCGTGGAAAAAGGTCGGTCCGAAACGGTTTTGTCTGACGCTCGCGGACCGTCGGTATGCCGACGGAACTTACTGAGTACGACCCCACATTGGGGAACAAATTCATCTTCGTCACCGGCGGCGTGATGTCAGGATTGGGGAAAGGCATCACTGCGGCGAGCACCGGGAGATTGCTCGCCAACGCCGGCTTCGACGTGACGGCCGTGAAAATCGACCCGTATCTCAACGTCGACGCAGGGACGATGAACCCCTACCAGCACGGCGAGGTGTACGTCCTGAAAGACGGTGGCGAGGTCGACCTCGATTTGGGGAACTACGAGCGGTTCCTCGACATCGACATGACGTTCGACCACAACGTCACGACGGGAAAGACCTACCGCCACGTCATCGAGAAGGAACGCGCGGGCGATTACCTCGGGAACACCGTCCAGATTATCCCGCACATCACCGACGACATCAAGCGGCGCATCCGTGAGGCCGCCGAGGGCCACGACATCTGTCTCATCGAGGTGGGCGGCACCGTCGGCGACATCGAGGGGATGCCGTATCTCGAGGCACTCCGGCAGTTCGCCCACGAGGAGGACGAAGAAGACATTCTCTTTACCCACGTCACCTTGGTCCCCTACTCGAAGAACGGCGAACAGAAGACCAAACCGACTCAGCACTCCGTCAAGGAACTCCGTTCTATCGGCCTCCAGCCCGACATCTTGGTCGGCCGCTGTGAGGACAAACTGGACCCCGAGACGAAGGAGAAAATCGCGCTGTTCTGTGACGTTCCCACCGACGCCGTCTTCTCGAACCCCGACGTCGCGGACATCTATCACGTCCCCCTGATGGTCGAAGACGAGGGACTCGACGAGTACGTCATGGAGCGGTTGGGGCTGGCCGAGGAGGCGATTCCGAAAGCCGACCGCGACAACGGCTGGCGGGAAATCGTCACCACCGACCCGACCGACGAAATCGACATCGCGCTGGTCGGCAAGTACGGGCTGGAAGACGCCTACATGTCCATCCACGAATCGCTGAAACACGCCGGCTTCGAGACCGAAACCGACGTGAACGTCCTGTGGGTCGACGCCGACGAGATGGACGACGAACACGCCGACCGCCTCGAACGCGCCGACGGCATCATTGTTCCCGGCGGCTTCGGGGCACGCGGCACCGAAGGAAAGATGGAGGCAGTCCGGTATGCCCGTGAAAACGAGGTCCCGTTCCTCGGGCTGTGTCTGGGCTTCCAGATGGCCGTCATCGAGTACGCCCGCAACGTCTGTGGGCTGGAGGGTGCGGATTCGACGGAGATGGTCGAGGATACTCCTCACCCCGTCATCGACATCCTCCCCGAGCAGTACGAGGTCGAGGACATGGGCGGGACGATGCGACTGGGCGCCCACGAGACCGAGATTTCCGAGGGGACGCTGGCCCACGAGGTGTACGGGTCCGACTCCTGTACGGAGCGACACCGTCACCGATACGAGGTCAATCCCGAGTACATCGAGAAACTCGAATCGGCGGGAATGCGGTTCTCCGGCCGGGCGAACAACCGCATGGAGATACTGGAGTTGCCCGACCATCCGTACTTCCTCGGGACGCAGTTCCACCCCGAGTTCCGGTCCCGTCCCACCCGCGCGTCGCCGCCGTTCGTCGGGTTGGTCGAGACGATACTCGAAGCCGACGAGGCGGACACCGAGGGGGTGACGGCCTGATGGTCGACACCGAGGAGTTCATCGACGAGAAGATAGCCGAAATCGACGACTCGGTCGGCGACGCCAACGCCGTCATCGCGCTGTCGGGAGGTGTCGACTCCTCGACGGCCGCGGCGTTGGCCTACGAGGCACTCGGCGACCGCCTCACGCCCGTCTACGTCGACACCGGGTTGATGCGGAAGGGCGAAACCGAAAGCGTCCGAGAGACCTTCGCCTACATGGACAGCCTGCGAATCGTCGACGCTCGCGAGCGGTTCCTCGATGCGCTTTCGGGCATCACCGACCCCGAGGAGAAGCGTCACGCCATCGGCGAGCAGTTCATCCGGGAGTTCGAGACGGTCGCCCGCGAGGTCGACGCCGACTACCTCGTCCAGGGAACCATCTACCCCGACCGCATCGAGTCGGAGGGGACCATCAAGTCCCACCACAACGTCGGCGGCCTCCCCGAAGTCGTCGACTTCGAGGGCATCGTCGAGCCGATGCGAGACCTCTACAAAGACGAGGTCCGGGAAGTCGCCCGCGCGCTGGACCTCGAAGAGGTCGTCTCCGAGCGGATGCCGTTCCCCGGCCCGGGACTGGCCATCCGCGTCCTCGGCGAAGTGACCGAGGAGAAACTCGAGGTCGCCCGCGAATCCAACTACATCATCGAGGAGGAACTCGAAGAGTACGACCCCTGGCAGGCGCTCGCGGCCGTGCTCGGGAAGGCCACCGGGGTGAAAGGCGACAACCGCGTCCACGGGTGGGTCGTCTCGGTCCGGTCGGTCGAATCCCGCGACGGCATGACCGCCCGCGCACAGGAAATCGACTGGGAGACGCTCCAGCGAATCCAGTCGCGCATCACGGGCACCCTCGACAACGTCTCGCGCGTCGTTTACGACGTAACGCACAAACCACCGGCAACAATTGAATATGAGTAAAATCGTCATCGCTGGGGGCGACCCCGACGGACTCGGCGCGGCACTGGAGGCGAACGGCGCCGAGGTGGGTTACGCCGACGGCACCGCCAATCGCCCCGCGCTTGAGGAGGCGGGCATCGTCGACGCCGACACGCTCGTCGTTACCGACGCCGGACTGGCAACGTCGGTTTCGGTCGCGAAGGACCTCAATCCCGACCTCCGAGTCGTCGTTTACACTCGTGATTCGGTGCCGGAGTTCGTGAAGGGACAGGCCGGCCACATCGTCGACCCCGAGTTGCTCGACGCCGACACCGTCGCCGAAGAGATTATCTGATTACTCCGCGGCGAGTTCGCTGAGGCGGACGCCACCGCCTTTCAGGAACGGCGTTCCGTGACCCATCGCCGCGACCTCGAAAGCGGGTGCGCGGTCGACGAACGCGTCGATACTCCGTCGAACCTCGTCGGTATCGTAGGAGAGCAGCCACGGTGAGGGCTGGAGGTCGCCGTCGCGTTCGATGACCATATCGCCGAGGAATGCCGCCCGGTGTTCGTCGTGGAGGTAGACGGTGTGACCGGGCGTGTGTCCGGGCGTGTGATAGGCAGTGAAGCCACCGATTTCGTCCCCGTCGGCGACCGGGTGGACGCGGTCGGCCGGCACGTCGGAAACGAGTAGTCCCGAAACGAGTTGGGTGAGCGCCTTGTGTCCCGACAGCGACGGTCGCTCCTCGCCGGTGACGAGCGGCGCGTCCGCGCGGCCGACGTAGATGGGTGCGTCCGTCGAGAGTTTCGCCGCCGAGCCGACGTGGTCGAGGTCGTAGTGCGTGATGAGGATGCGGTCGATTGCCGACGGCGTGAAGCCGACGGTCTCGATTGCGGCCTCGATTCGCGTGGCGTCGAAGGGGGTTCCCGTATCGACGAGCGTCAGAGCCTCGTCGTCTTCGACGAGGTAGGCGTTGACGCCGGTGCAGTCGAGCCACCAGACGCCCTCGCGGAGTTCGGTCACCATAGCCGGAGGAACGAGCGCCGATAATAAAAATCAGGGCTTCGGAGCGGCCTTCTGGAGTGCCGTCTCGGCGATGTTGCCGCCGTAGTCGGCACTTCGGGACAGCGAGTCGACGATGAGACCGAGCAACTGCGCCTGCTGCGGTTCCAGTTCGCGGATACGGTCGTCGACCCGCCGGGCGAGTTCGTCGATTTCGGTGACTCGCTGTCGGGCGTCGTTCGCGAGTCGCGTCGCGCGGTCGGAGTCGTCCTCAAGCAGGGCGTCCATCGCCATCTCGATGATTTCGGTCGCCTCAGCGTGGAGCGCCTCGATTGCCTCGGCGGCTTCCTCCGGCGGCGCGCTGAGCGTCTCGGCGTGCGTTGCGATTTTCGCCGCGTGGTCGCCGACGCGTTCGAGTTGCCGGGCACTGGAGTGGTAGTCGAAACACGTCTCTCGGTCGAGGCCGATTTCGGCGGCCGCCGAGGGGTCCCGAAGCACTGACCGAAACACCCGCGAGACCATCGACCACAGTCGGTCGACGTCGTCGTCGCGTTGGACCACGTCGGCTGCGAGGTCGTCGTCGTCCTCCAGTAGCGCGGTGACGGCGTCGCCGAGCATCGTCGTCGAGACGAGGCGCATCCGCGTGATGGCGTTGTGCATCGACAGTTCCGAGGAGTCGAGTAAGTCCTGCAGTTGGACGCGCTCGGAGGTTTCACCGATGACCTCGAGTCCGACGAGGCCCTGTGTCGCCTCCCGAATCGTCCGGCGCTGGGCGGCGCTGACGCGGGCCGTCTCCAGAGTGATGATGTCGAAGCCGCTGACGTACATCGTCACGACCGCGCGCATCAACTGGTCGCCCTCCAGTCCGGTGATATCGAGGGACCCTTCGACTTTCTCCTCGTCGCGACGCGGCGTCAACAGAAGCGAGTCTTCCTCGGGATGGAACTCGACGACGCTCCCGCCGCTAACGTCGTTTTCCGTCGCCCACTCTTTCGGGAGTGAGACTGTGTATGTAGAACCACCCGTCACCTGCACCTTTCGCGTCTCCATAGGCATCCCTTTCGACCAGTAATATAAATTACCATCGGAATATATATTGTGTTCCGAAGAGCCCCTAAACCGAACCCTTTGCTCCCGAAGTCCCCGGGGCGGCTCGAACAGAGACCCACCACCCCTGCCAGAATACGTGGAAGAATATAGGCCTATATAGCAATCATAGTGGAGTATTTACGGACTCGGCAGCCACGAGACGTAAGTACGGGCGGTCGAGTGTATCGTCTCCGACAGCTATCCAGCGATGGACGGCCGTCGAGTCTCTCGACACGGTACTCGCCCTCAGCCGAGACGGACTTATCCAATGAGCCGGAACGAATCCACCGCCGACGCCTCGTCCGAATCGCTCGTCGAACAGGGACCGACCGCCGGCCTCGAATCGACCGACCGCGGGAACGGCCGGACCATCATCAGCGCCCGCGACATCAACGTCTGGTACGACCAGACCCAGGCGCTGAAGGACATCTCGATGGAGATACCCGAACAGCAAGTCACCGCACTCATCGGCCCCTCCGGGTGCGGGAAATCGACGTTCCTCCGGTGTGTAAACCGGATGAACGACCTCATCGACGCCGCCCGCGTCGAGGGGGAACTGCAACTCCGTGGCAAGAACGTCTACGACGAGGACGTCGACCCCGTCGCACTGCGCCGGAAGGTCGGCATGGTGTTCCAGAAACCGAACCCGTTCCCGAAGACGATTCGGGAGAACGTCGCCTACGGCCTGAAGATTCAGGGCTACGACGGCGACATCGACGCCCGCGTCGAGGAATCGCTGAAAGCCGCGGCGCTGTGGGACGAGGTGAAAGACCAACTGGATTCCTCGGGGCTGGACCTCTCCGGTGGCCAACAGCAGCGACTCTGTATCGCCCGGGCAATCGCCCCCGACCCGGAAGTCGTCCTCATGGACGAGCCAGCGTCGGCGCTGGACCCCGTCGCCACCTCGAAAATCGAAGACCTCATCGACGACCTCGCGTCCGAGTACACCGTCGTTATCGTCACCCACAACATGCAGCAGGCCGCCCGTATCTCCGATAAGACGGCCGTCTTCCTCACTGGCGGCGAGTTGGTCGAGTTCGACGACACCGAGAAAGTGTTCGAGAACCCCGACAGCGACCGCGTCGAGGACTACATCACCGGCAAGTTCGGATAACGGCTGACGGGCGTCGGACGCCTCCCGAAGACACAAATCCCAGACCCGAGAACGGACCTGTATGGCACGCAAGGGATTTCAGGAGCAACTCAGCGAGCTCCGAGAGAACGTCCTCTACATGAGCGAGGTCGTCCTCGAACGGCTCCGGATGGGACTCCAGGCACTCGAAGGGAAGGACGAATCGCTCGCCCGCGAGGTCATCGAAGGCGACCACGAAATCAACGAGATGTACCTCGAACTCGAGAAGGACTGCATCGACCTCTTCGCGCTCCAACAGCCGGTCGCCGGCGACCTCCGGTTCATCGCGGCATCGTTCAAAATCATCACCGACCTCGAACGCGTCGCCGACCTCGCGACCAATCTCGGCGACTACACGTTGCAGGCGAAACGCGACCTCTACCCCGACGTCGACGTACAGGGTATCGGCGACGCCGTCATCGAGATGATAGACGACTCGATGACGGCCTACGCCGACGAGGATATCGACGCGTGTTTCGAAATCGACGACCGAGACGACGACGTCGACGCGATGTGTGAGACCGCCTCCAGTACCGTCGTCCGAGACCTCATCGAGACGGAAATCGACGCCGAATCCTCCGACGAGGAAATCGAGTCGCTGATGCAGGAGGTCTCACGGCTCCTCCTCACCATCCGTGACCTCGAGCGCGTCGGCGACCACGCGGTCAACATCGCCGCGCGGACGCTGTACATGGTCGACAACAGCGACGAACTCATCTATTGAAACTTTTTGCACGGCGCCCTGCGGGCGCCGGCAAAAACTTTCATGAAAAAGACACGGCGGCCCTCCTTACAGTCGGGCCTTGGTCCCGCGCGCCTGCGGCGCGCGGGGAACCGCTCGGTCGATAGAGGGGGCTTGCCTATCGTCCGATACACCCTCCCCAGCCATACTCGCCACGTTCACTCTGCGCATCGATAAGCCACGAATCCGTACAAAACGGAATTAAAACGACGACGTACGGAGTGTTCTTGAATCGGATGTAGTTGCCCGAAAGGCGCGGAGGGCTGGTATCGGTGGGGTCTGTCTCGTACCATGGAAGCTCCGAGAGAGCCTGCGCTACGGTGTCAAATTCACGTTCAGAGACAGTGATAGACGCTGTACCAGTCCCACTACTCGCTATCCGAAGGGCCTCCTGAATCGGGGCAACATCACTTATTCGCTCGTCCGATGCCTCGGTAACTGACCCATCGGGTGATTCATCCATCTCAAAGGTCTGTACTTGTCCACCTTCTGCCCCGGGGTCGGAGAGACATCCAGAGACCAAAATACTAGCCCCACCGGCTATTGAAGCGAGACATTGCCGCCGATTCATGTACTAGTACCAGAGTAGTCATTCCCATAACTACTTTAATTTATTACATATTTACTAGAACGCGGGGTTCAATTCGCACCTCTATTGATCGAGTCTTTCACCGAACAAGCGTTGAAACAAACAATCACTTCTCGATCGCATCCGTGAGAGGGGTCCGATAGAACCTCCTCGAAGCGGTTCGCCGCGCCAGCGGCGCTCGCGTGCAAAAAGTTTCTATTGGAACCCGATGCGGCCGCCCTGTCGACGGCCGGTGTCGGCGCCGCCACCGCGGAACTCGTCTTCGACCTGTTCGTAGTACTCCCGGATGTCGTCGGTGATGGTCGGCCGGACCGACTCCAGGGCCTGCCGGAAGTGTCGCATCTCGACGGCTTCGGCGTCGTCGTCCTCCCGAAGTGCCTGAATCGCCGCCTCGCGGCCGATGGATTCGAGGTCGGAGCCGACGTAGCCCTCGGTGATTTCGGCGAGTTCACGGAGGCTCACGTCCGGCGACAGCGGCGTGTCCTTGGTGTGGATGCGGAGAATCTGCTCTCGACCCTCCACGTCCGGTTCACCTATCATCACGAGTCGGTCGAAGCGCCCGCTCCGGATGAGCGCGGGATCTATCATGTCCGGGCGGTTCGTCGCCCCGATGACCATCACGTCGCCCATCTCTTCGAGGCCGTCCAACTCCGTCAGCAGTTGGTTGACGACCCGCTCGGAGACGTTCGACCCGGTGTCGCTGCCGCGTCCGGGGGCGAGACTGTCGAGTTCGTCGAAGAAGATGACGGTCGGCGCGACCTGTCGGGCCTTCCGGAAGGTCTGTCGGATGGCCTTCTCCGACTCGCCGACCCACTTCGATAGCAGTTGCGGGCCGCGAACCGAGATGAAGTTGGCGTTGGTCTCGTTTGCGACGGCTTTCGCCATCAGCGTCTTGCCGGTTCCGGGCGGGCCGTACAGCAGCACGCCTTTCGGCGGTTCGACGCCCATCCGCTGGAACTTCTCGGGGGAGTTCATCGGCCACTCGATGGACTCTTTGACCTGCCCCTTCGCCTCGTCGAGACCGCCCACATCGTCCCACGATATTTTGGGGAGTTCGACGAGCACCTCCCGCATCGCCGAGGGGTCGACCTCGTTGAGCGCGCCGCGGAAGTCGTCGCGTTTGATTATCATCCGGTCGATGAGACTCGGCGGAATGTCCTCCTCGTCGAGGTCGATTTCCGGCAGGTACCGACGGAGCGCCTTCATCGCCGCTTCCTTCGTCAGCGACTCGATGTCGGCGCCGACGAAGCCGTGGGTCTCGTCGGCCATGTGGTCGAGACTCACGTCGTCGGCCAGCGGCATTCCGCGGGTGTGAATCTGGAGGATCTCCTTCCGGCCCGTCTCGTCGGGGACGCCGATTTCGATTTCGCGGTCGAAACGGCCCGGCCGACGCAGGGCGGGGTCGACCGAATCGACGCGGTTCGTCGCCGCGATGACGATGACCTGCCCGCGCGATTCCAGTCCGTCCATCATCGTCAGCAGTTGGGCGACGACGCGGCGTTCGACCTCGCCGGTGACGTCCTCGCGTTTCGGCGCGATGGAGTCGAGTTCGTCGATGAAGATGATGGATGGCGACTCCTCGGTAGCGTCCTCGAATATCTCCCGCAGTTGCTGTTCGGACTCGCCGTAGTACTTCGAGATGATTTCCGGGCCGGCGATGGAGAAGAACGAGGCGCTGGTCTCGTTCGCGACAGCCTTCGCCAGCAGGGTCTTGCCGGTGCCGGGCGGGCCATGCAACAACACCCCCTGTGGCGGCTCGATACCCAGTTTCTTGAAAATCTGGGGGTGTTTCATCGGCAACTCGACCATCTCTCGGACCCGCTGAATCTCGTTTCCGAGGCCGCCGATGTCCTCGTAGGTGATTCCTCCGCCGGTCTTCTCGAAGCCCGAAATCGGTTCCTCCCGGAGTTCGACCTCGGTGTCTTCGGTGATGAGACAGACGCCGTCCGGTTCGGTCTCGACGGCGATGAGCGGAATCGCCTGCCCCGGCGAGCGCATGAACGGGTGGTTCGTCGAACTCATCACGGGGACGATGTCGCGCTCGACGACCGGCCGCTTGAGAATCTGCCGTTTGACCATCCCCGCGGCGTCGGAGCCGAACTGCACCGACGCCTCCTCGGGCGGCGCAAGGACGAGTTTGTCCGCCTTCGTCGCCTCGGCCTTCCGGATGGTGACGCGCTCGCCGATGCCCACGTCGGCGTTCTGCCGGGTGAACCCGTCGATGCGCACCGTGTCGGTGTTCCAGTCCTGCCGGTCGGCACGCCACACCTTCGCGGCGGTGGTGTCGGCACCCTCGATTTCGATGATGTCTCCCGGCGACAGCTTTAGGTGCAAAAGCGTATCCGGGTCGAGTCGCGCGATGCCCCGCCCCGAGTCGTTCGGGTAGGCCTTGGCGACCTCCAGTTGAACCTCGTTCATCCTGATACGTGAACTCCGGTCGCGCCGGAGATATGCTTTTTGCTGCCACGCCCCGGAACAGCGGGCCGATTCACTCCTGTGGATTCACCAACACCTTGATAGCGTCCCGTTCGTCCATCGCGCGGTAACCGTCCGGAACCCCCTCCATGCCGACCGTCTTCGTGAAAATCGGCGAGGGGTCCAACGTCCCTTGGAGTACGTCGGCCATCAGTTCCTCGGCGTAGGCACGAACCGGTGCGACGCCGCCCCGAAGCGAGATGTTCGCGCCGAACATCGAGTAGAGGTCGAGTCCCTCCTCCTCGACGCCGAGCGGGACGCCGACGTAGCCGATGGTGCCGCCCGGGCGACAGACCTCGATTGCGGTCTCCATCGACGACGCCGCGCCGACACACTCCAGAACGTGGTTCGAACCGCCGTAGGTGAGTTCGCGGGCGCGCTCGACGGCTTCCTCGCCGCGCGCCGAGACCGTCTCGGTCGCACCGAAGGATTCAGCGAGTTCGAGTCGGTCCTCGTGGTGGCCCATCGCGACGATGCGCTCGGCACCGAGTCGACGCGCCGCGAGGACGGCACACAGTCCGACTGCGCCGTCGCCGATGACGATGCAGGTGTCGCCCGCATCGACCCCGGCGCTGACCGCGGCGTGGTGGCCCGTCCCCATCACGTCGGTCAGCGGAAGCAGTGCCTGCAGGGTTTCCTCGTCGTCTGCGTGCCGCTCGGGAACCCGGACGAGCGTCCCGTCGGCGTGCGGCGACCGGACGTACTCGCCCTGTGCGCCGCCGTTGTCGCCGTTCCAGGAGTCGCCGTTCCGACAGGAGGTGTGCAGTCCCTTTCGGCAGAACTCACACTCCCCGCAACTGACGACGAACGGCGCGAACACGCGGTCACCCGGTTGGACCGACCGGACATCGTCGCCGACTTCCTCGACGATGCCCATCGGTTCGTGGCCGACCCGGGAGTTCTCCTCGCGGTCCCGCTGGCCGCGATAGAACCACAGGTCCGACCCACAGACCGCAGTGTGAGTGACGCGGACGATGGCGTCGGTCGGCTCCTCGATTTCGGGTTTCGGCACCTCTTCGACGGCGATGTCTCCCGGTTCGCGATAGATAGCGGCGCGCATACTACAACCACGGACCGCGCCCGCATAAACCGTGTACCACACCACTTTTCGCCTCGCGCGGCCGACGTATTCGCATGAAAACACTCGCCTTCGACGGCCGAACCGGCGCAAGCGGCGATATGGTCCTCGGCGCGCTGGTGGCGGCTGGCGCCGACCCCGAGGTGCTCTCGCCCGTCGAGGACGCACTCGACGTGACCTACCGCATCGGCGAGACGACGAAGAACGGTATCCGAGCGGCGACCGTCGACGTGTTGGTGGACGGCGACGGCCACGAACACACTCACGACCATACTCACGAACACGACCACAACCACGAACATGGCCATGAACACGGCCACGACCATACTCACGAACACGAACACACCCACGCCGAGGGCCACGGCCCGAACCGGACCTACGCGGAGTGTCGGGACATCGTCACCGAGATGGGACTTCCAGAGGCCGTCGAAGCCGACGCCAAGGCGGTGTTCCGGCTGCTCGGGGAAGCCGAATCCCGAGTCCACGGGACCGACCTCGAAGAGACACACTTCCACGAGGTGGGGGCCGACGACGCCATCGCCGACATCGTCGGGGCGGCGCTGCTGTTCGACGACCTCGACGTCGACCGCGTGGTGACGACGCCGGTCGCCGCGGGTGGCGGCGAGACCTCGATGAGCCACGGCGTCTACCCGGTGCCGACGCCCGCCGTGACGTACATCGCCGAGGCGGCGGCGTGGGAACTGCAGGGCGGACCCCTCGACGAGGAACTCCTCACCCCGACGGGGGCGGCGATTCTCGCACACTTCGCCGAAGGCGTCGACTCCCTACCGTCGATGGACATCGACAGCGGCGGCTACGGCGCTGGCAGCAAGTCCTTCGAGGACCACCCCAACGTCCTCCGGGCGATGGTCGGGGGGTCGAAGGGCGGGTTGAAACACGACGACATCCGCGTGCTGGAGACGAACCTCGACGACGCGAGTCCCGAGATGCTGGGCGGGCTCCAGAAAACGTTGACGGACGCGGGCGCACGGGACGTGACCATCGTTCCGGCGACGATGAAGAAATCCCGCCCCGGCCACCTCGTGAAGGTCATCGTCAAGCCCGAGGACGTGGCGTCGGTCGCGCGACGCCTCGCCGAGGAGACGGGAACACTGGGCGTCCGCGAGACGGCGGCGGGCCACCGATGGATAGCCGAGCGGTCCTTCGAGACGGTCGAACTCGACATCGGCGGCGAGACGTTCGATGTGTCGGTCAAAGTCGCGGCCGACGACGCGGGCGAGGTGTACGACGTGAGCGCCGAGTACGACGACGCCGCGGCGGTCGCGAACGCCACCGACCTCGCGATTCGGGAAGTCGTTCGCCGCGCCGAGACGGCCTATCGGCAGGAGTACGACAGTCGGTAAGGCGGCGTCTCAACGCTCGCGGTGTCGCTGCAGGGCTTCCTCCATCGTCAACTCGCCGACAGCGACCCGTCTGGCGAGTTTCTCGTCGAGGGTGCGGTCGTCGTCGCTCCGCCGCCGCGAGCGGTTCTTGATGCGTTGAATCTCGCCGGCCGTCGGTTCGATGTCCCGACTCTCGATTCGCTCGCCGTCGAGTCGGGCGATGTTGACCGCAGCCAGCACGTCGCCCATGCCGCGTGCACCGGTCCCGAGATACGGCGTCGTCCCCGTTTCATCGACGAGTTCGACCGGTACGCCGTCGAGAGCCTCGATGATTTTCGCACCCTGCAATCGCGCGCCGTCACCGATTCGGACCAGCGGGTCGGGGGCGTCGGCGACTTCCTCGGCGACGGCCGCCGCGGCCTCGTCGGCCGGCACCTGAAAGGCGGCGACGACGGTCTCCCCCGAGAGAACGGCGATGCCCGGATGGTCACCGGGGTCGATGCCGACGACGGTTCGGCCGCCGTCGCCACGGAGAATCGCGAGGGCGGCGTCGACCGCACGGCGAGGGTCGTCCGGCGTCGCCCGAACCGTCTCCACGTCGGGGTGTTCGTCCTCGGGGCCGACGATGGCGACGCGAGCCGCCTCCGGAAGCGACTCGCCGGGTTCTAGCGTGGTGAACTCGACGCCGCGGTCACGGAGCTCGCCGACGACGCCGTGGTACACCTCGAAATCGTCCGTGGCGACGACAATCACGGCCGAGAGTTCGCCTGCGAGGGCTTAAGCCCGACGCCTACGCCGCCCCGAAGAGCCCGAGGAGGACGAACAGCAAATCGCCGAAGGTGAGCGCCAGCAGCAAGCCGACGAACATCGGGACGATAAACGGGACACCGGGGGTAATCCAGACCGACTGCCGGTCCGGTTCGGTGAGCACTTCCAACCCTTCCCGGAGTTCCTCGGGCGTCGTCCCGTAGGCGCTGTGTTCTTCGAGGAACCGCTCGGCACCCCACGCGTCGAAGGGTCGAATCGCCGCCTCGGAAGAATCGAGTCCGTCGGCGACGCTCCCGCCGTCGGTCAACGCGCGCTCGTCGGACTGGATGGAGCCGTCGCCGGGGTCGTTGCGTTCGGTCGGAAGCGGGTGCCGATACCGGTCGGGGTTCGCCCGAACCGCCTCGAAGGAGACGCCCCGCCAGCGGAGATACATCCGGAGCGCGTCGATATCGAGTCCCTGCCGAGTGAATCCTTCGGTCGTTTCGAGCAGACGGCCGTACTCCGAGAGGATGTCGTCGACGGCGACGGCACGGCCGATGAACATCGCGGGCGTGAACGCGCCTCGGAGCGCGTTCACGCCCGCGAGGAAGAACGGATAGGCGAGACCGACGAGAACGGTGTTCGAGAGGATGCTCAGCGAGAAGACGCCGAGTGGCGGTTGGTTTCCGGACGGCGGATACACGCCCGTCCCGACGAAAAACGCCGGGTAGACGGGCAACAGCAACGCGAGCGTCATGATGGCCTTGGCGTCGGCGCCGCCGAAGCCACCCAGTCGCCAGAAGATGTACCCCAGCGGCGCGACGAGGCCGACCGAGAGGACGACCTGTACCGCGAAGCGTCGCTGTTCGAAGGCGGCGGCGTCGGCCACGAGCCACGCGTCCCACGCCAGCGCGAGGAGGCCGGCGACGGCGAGGGGAAGCCACGTCCGGTTGGGTACCCGTCTGGTTTCGATGTCGCGGTAGGCGGCCCACCCGAACACCGGAACGGCCAGCAGTCGGATGATGTCGGGCCCGGTCGCGAAATCGAAGAGCAGCGACGACACGTAGGGGAGTGTGTCCACATCCCTCTTAAACGCAAGCACTCTTCGTCAGCCGAGTTTGAATTCCGTTCGTTGTGTATTTGGACCGTCTTTTCGGACGTTCGTTCACTATATTGCCCACAGAATACGCTCGATAGGGAAAGTATATCCCCTGGGGTTCACTATCGGGGACCGAACAGGGTTATGCCGTTTCGGGACTACGAGACGTTGAATCTGGACGCCGCCGCGCTCGTGCTCGTCGACGTACAGCGGGGGTTCGACGACGACCGCTGGGGCGAGCGGAACAACCCCGATGCGGAGCGCCACATCGCGGAGCTGTTGGGCGAGTGGCGCGAGAGCGGCCGCCCCATCTATCACGTCAAACACGACTCGACGGAACGGGATTCGCCGCTGCGTCCGGGCCGCCCCGGAAACGAGTTCAAGCCCGAAGCCGAACCCCGAGGCGACGAAGCCGTCGTCGAAAAGCGGGTCAACAGCGCCTTCATCGGAACCGACCTCGAACGTCGACTGCGCGATGCGGGCGTCGAACGGCTCGTCGTCGCCGGCTTCACCACCGACCACTGCGTGTCGACGACGACCCGCATGGCCGAGAACCTCGGCTTCGAAGTGTATCTCGTCAGCGACGCCTCCGTCACCTTCGACCGCGAGTTCGACGGCACTCGATACGCCGCCGAGCAGAACCACCGACTTGCGCTGGCACAACTCTCCGGGGAGTTCGCGACCGTCGTCGAGACCGCGACGCTCTTGGCGGCGCTGGAAGCCAACTCGTAGCGGAACGCGGTGGGACCACAAAACGACACAGCGAAGTCTCAGCGTCCGATGCCCACGCGGACCTTCAAATGGTTCCGGGCGGTAGCCGTCTAGCAATGGGTGACGAACGACGTGCGAACGAGCCAGCCCAACTCGGTGACGCCCCCGTCGTGTCGGATATCGACTTCCTCGCCGGGTCGCGGCACCGCCTGCGGATACTGAACCTCCTGCGTGGACCGGACGCGATGAGCCGTCGGAACGTTCGTGCGTCCGTCGACGCCTCCCGTGCGACGGTTCGGCGGACGCTCGAAGGGCTCCTGAGCCGTGGTTGGGTCGAATCGACCGAGGACGGCTACCAGGTGACCGCGGCCGGTGAGCTCGTGGCGACGGAGTTCACTCGACTCTCGGAGACCCTCCGGCTCACCGAGGAGTTCGCGCCGCTGTTGGAACACGTCCCGCCGTCGTCGTTCGATATCGAGCCGGAGTGGCTCGCCGACGCCGAACTGACAGTGTCGACGGCAGCGGAACCGTACGCACCGGCACAGACCCAAACCGAGACGATACGGACCGCAGACCGGTTCCGGGGATTCCTGCCCGCAATCGAACTCGACGGAACGGAACTCGTCCACGACCGAATCACGAACGGGGCGTTCACCGCGAGCATCGTCCTCGGGCCGGCGTGTGCCGACCACATAAGGGAGGAACCGTTCGCCGAACTGTTCCGCGAAAAGCTCGCTACCGGCCGATTCGAGGCGGCCATCGCCGACGGCTCGCTCCCGTTTTACCTCGGATTACCGGACGACGAACGAATCGAAATCGGCGTCGCAGACGGCGAGGGGATTCCGCGGGCGCTTGTGCAGTCGTCGAACACCGCGTTTCGTGAGTGGGGCGAAACGACGTTCGAACGCTACGAACGGAACGCCGAGCGCCTGTCGAAGGAGGACTTCGATACGGAGTCGACGGACTAGTCTCGCTTTCCAAACCCGGGATAAACGGGTCGTTTTGCCGGTCGAAAGGGAAAACGACACGCGCGCCGTCAGCCGGCGAGCGCGGCGCTACACGATACGCAAACGGTGTCCCAAGACAGGACACGCGCGGCTTAGATGACGCGGTTCTGCAGGTAGTCGAGGTGTTTGGCGTTGTAAACGATTTTGACCGTATCGGCAGCGGGGCTGCCGATACAGGTCAGGCGAACGCCCTTCTCTTCGACTTCCTCGTCGGAGAGGATCTGCTGCATGTCCATGTCGATTTCGCCCTCCTTGACGATGGCCGCGCAGTTCGCACACGCACCGGCGCGGCAGGAGAAGGGCCAGTCGAAGCCCTGCGCCTCGGCGGATTCGAGGATGTACTCACCCTCCGCGACATCGAGCGTGCCGTAGTCCTCGTCGTCGAGGCCGGCGTCGGCGGCCTCATCGAAGAGGCCGTCGTCGTCGATGTCCCAGCCGTGGTCGTCCAGCACTTCGTAATTGAGGTATTCTACCGTGGGCATCACTGAGTGAGTTCACGCGCCTCTGTGTTGAAGGTTGCTGTTAGGAGACGGGGTTCCGACGTAACTCGACCGTTCGTTCACTTTTCTTTGCCAATATTTCCCATCATGCCACGAGCGTGAACCGGAATACGAGAAACGCCCCGATAGTGGCGACCGCGGGGACGACGTTCTGCATCAGAATGACACGACCCGTCGTCTCCGGGTCGAACAGGTCCGATGCCGCGGGGATGTCTTCGGGACTTTCCTCGCCCATCGGTCGTGCCGAAGCGCCGTCCGTGTCGGTGCTTCCGACGGTCGCAGCGTCGTCGGCCGCCAGCGCCCCGACGGAAACGTTCGCTCCCTCCCCCTCGCCGCGAACCGCATCGCGAGCGGTCGTCGTCCGCGTCGCACGACCCCACCCGAGACCGACGATGGACATCGTCGCGATGATGACGAAACTGGCGGGAACGCCGATTGCGGCGAGCCCCGCCGTCAGCGTCGAGGAGACGACGGCGACGACGATGGCGGCGGTCAGCGGAAGTTGGGTGAGGTCGTTGCCCATCGTATCGAGCGTCCGGCGGGCGATGGTGAACGCGCCGAGACCGACGGCGGCCGACGCCAGCAGGATGCCGACGTTCATCGTTATCGCGCCGCTGCCGAACAGCGGACCCACGGCGTTGGCGACGTTCGATGCCCCGCTGGAAAACGCCATGAAACAGCCGATTGCGACGAGAAGCAGCGTGCCTGTGAGTTCACGGCGAGTCGTCCCCTCGGCGAGGCGAACCGTCGGTATCCGGCCCGAACGCTCGATTCGGAACGGACCGCCCTCCGTGCCCGCGATGGCGACCCACTGGTTGAGGTACGGATAGAGGTACCGGCCGATGACGCCGCTGACCCAGAAGGCGACGATGGGGGCAACGACCCACCAGCTGACGATTTGGCCCATCACGACCCAGTTGAGGTTGCCGGTCGCCAGTCCGAGTCCCGCAATGGAGCCGACGGCGGTCATCGACGTCGAGGCGGGGACGCCGAAGAAGTTCGAGATGAACAGCGCCAGACCGATGAAAAAGAGGACGATGATGCTCGCCTGCGTCGTGAACAGTTCGGCAGGGACGATTTCCCCGCCCAGCGTCTCGACGACCTCACGGCCGAGCGTCCAGCCGCCGACGAAGAAAAACACCGTCATCAACAGTCCGGCACCGGCCTTCGGGATGATATCGGCACCGACGGCAGGTCCGAACGCGGGGGCGGTGTTCGCACCACCGATGTTGTAGCCGACGAAGACCGCAACGAGGAGGCCCACGACGAGCAACGCTTCCATACGGGATTGGTGGATTGGTCGACAAATAAGCGCCACGCTCGCGTTCCAACGGGCAGGTTTTTGGCCGCCCCCACCGGTTGAAGACGTATGTTTCCGGAGTTCGAGGTCATCCCTGCGGTCGACATGCAGGACGGACAGGTCGTCCAGTTGGTCGGTGGCGAACGCGGCACCGGCAGGACCTACGGCGACCCCGTCGAGGCGGCCGAGCGGTGGGTCGACGCCGGCGCGGAGACGCTGCATCTCGTCGACCTCGACGGTGCCTTCGAGGGCGACCGCGAGAACGCCCCCGCGGTCGAGGCGATTCTCGACGCCGTCGACGTAGACGTCCAGTTGGGCGGCGGTATCCGGACCGCCCACGACGCCTGTTCGCTCCTAGAGTTGGGCGTCGACCGCGTCATCCTCGGGACCGCGGCCGTCGAGAACCCCACCATCGTCGGCGCCATAAGCGAGGACTTCCCCGGCAGCGTGATGGTGAGCCTCGACGCGAAAGACGGCGAGGTCGTCGTCTCGGGATGGACCGAGGGGACGGGGTTGGACCCGGCCGAAGCCGCCGCGCGCTACGAGGACGAGGGCGCCGGTACCATCCTCTTTACCGACGTGGACGTCGAGGGGCAACTGGAGGGAATCCGACGTGAACCGGTCGAGGCGGTCGTCGACGCGGTCGACATCCCTGTCGTCGCCAGCGGCGGCGTCTCGACGCTTGAGGACGTGCGTGCGCTGAAGGATGCCGGTGCAGCGGCGGTCGTCGTCGGAACAGCGCTCTACGAGGGTCGGTTCACGCTCGAAGAAGCGATGGAGTCGGTGTAGGCGCCGTCGCTGGTCGCCGGGGCGAACGCCGGCCTATCGGCGAACCGTCGCCCGAACCCGACGGTACAGCGCCGCCGCGCGTGCGAGCAGTCCCGCTTTGGTCGTCGCCGGGAGCTGTGGCGCGACGGGTTCGGCCAGCGCCGCGGCGACGGGGAGCAGGTTTCGCGCGCTCATACAACGCCCGACGTTGTCGCCGAGGGGTCAAAACGTTCAGTCAGACAGCCGTCACGCATCCGCACGACGACGGCGGTTCGACGCCAACACACCCCCTACACCGCGTCGTCGACGGCCTTTCCGAGACGGGGGTAGTTCTCGACGAGGTAATCACGAAGGAAGACGAACCCGACGACCACGAGGAGCGCGACCACCGCCGCGCCGAGTGGCCCCACCCGCTTGACGCTGAGTTTCCACGCCGACCACGCCAATCCGAGCAGTTCGAGCATACTGACAGTTCGGCATCCATATATAAAAATCACGTCGCCGCAATCACCTTAAGCAAGCGCGAGAACTACCGCACATGACAGACCGGACGGCAGCACGAACCCGCGAAACCGCCGAAACGGACATCGAGGTGACGCTGGACCTCGACGGCGACGGCGACGCCACCGTCGAAACCGGCGTCGGCTTCTTCGACCACATGCTGGAGGCGTTGGCGAAACACGGCCTCTTCGATGTAACCGTCCGGTGTGACGGCGACCTCGCTATCGACGACCACCACACCGTCGAGGACGTGGCCATCACCCTCGGTGCGGCCTTCGAGGAGGCGCTGGGCGACAAACGCGGCATCGTCCGCTACGCCGACCGGAAGGTGCCGCTCGACGAGGCCGTCGCCGAGGTCGTCGTCGACGTGTCGGGGCGGCCGCGGTTCTACTTCGACGGGGAATTCAGCCAGCCTTCGGTTGGCGATTTTACCAGCGACATGGCGCGGCACTTCGTCGAGTCGCTGGCGCTGAACGCCGGCCTGACGCTGCATGCGTCGGTGTCGGGAAAGAACGCCCACCACGAAATCGAGGCACTGTTCAAGGCCCTCGCGCGGACGCTCGACGATGCGATGCGAATCGACGAGCGCCGCAGCGACACGCCGAGCACGAAAGGCGAACTGTAGGTGAGCGTCGGCGGTCGAACCGGGGCGGACTTTATCCCCCAGTCGAACGAAACACGGCCATGAGCGGCCATATCGATGGCGTCGTCGTCCACATCACGAGTCCCGACGCCAACGACTGGCAGCAGGCGCTCCGAAACGTCACGAACCTCCACAGCGACGAGAGCGTGCCAATCGAACCGAATCTGATAACCATCGTCGTCAACGGCGACGCGACCCGGTTCCTGCAGGCGGACGAACCGGACGCCGACCGCCTCTCCCGACTCGCCGATTCCGGCGTCCGGATTCTCGCCTGTTCCAACTCGCTGGAGCGACTCGGTGTTTCGACGGAGGAGCTGGCAGAGGGCGTCGAAACCGTCGACTCCGGGGTCGCCGAAGTGACGCGATTGCAGTGGCACGGCAACGGATACCTCAAACTGCCCTGAGAGACGACGAGAGCGAACGGCCCCGAGGCGCGACCGAACGCACGCTGGCTTTATCACCGGAGCGCATCTGACATCTAGGTCAGTCCCATCGGATTCGACGGGGCGTTCAGACAATGGAAGACAGACCAACCATCCTGCTCCCGGTCAGCGTTCTCGAAGGGGAATCGATTCCGGAGGGCGTTCCCGAACTCCTGACGAACGCCCACGTCGTCCTGCTCGGCTACCACGTCGTGCCGGAACAGACCGCCACCGACCAGGCGCGCCAGCAGTTCGAAGACCAGGCCATTCGCCGTCTCGAGGATTTCACGGCGATACTCGAACACGCGGGAGCGACAGTCGAATCACGGGTCGTGTTTACCCACGACGGACAGGCGACAATCGACCGGATGACGGACGAACACGACTGTCTCGCGACCCTCATTCCGAACGCGACGAGGCCGCTCGAGAACGTTCTGGTCGCGGTCCGCGGAATCGTCGGTGTCGACCGATTCATCAAATTGGTTTCGGGCCTGTTCGCACCGCTCGATATACGCGTGACCCTGTATCACGTCGCTGAAGCGGACGAATCAGACGAGGATGTCGAGACGCTGCTGGACGGAATCGCGACTCGACTCTCCGAAGAAGGCGTCTCCCCGGAGTTAATCGAGACCCAAACCGCGCGTGGAGACGACGCTCAGGAGTTAATCCTCGATGCTGCCGACGACAACGACGCAATCATCATGGGCGAATCCGACCCATCGGTGACGACCTTCCTGTTCGGGATGACCGCAGACCAGGTCGCCAAGCAGTTCCTCGGTCCGGTCTTCGTCATCCAACACGAGGAACCGGAGGTCGAGGAAGCGGCGACCGATACGGAGTGACGGTTCCGATAGCGAAGCACGCACGCGTTTTCGAGGCTCATCGACACGACAGATAGGGCCATGCTACCGGCTATTGAGTCGGGTTTCGCTGGAAAAAGGCGTGAGTCGTTCGATGGGGTCGGCGTTTATCGAAGCTCGAACTCGATGGCTGCGCCCTGGCCGAAGCCGACGCATTCGGTGGCGAGGCCGAGTTCGGCGTCATCGCGCTTGCGCATCTCGTGGATGAGCGTGACGGGCAGCCGCGCACCGGTGGCACCGAGGGGGTGACCGATGGCGATGGCGCCGCCGTTGACGTTGTAGATGTCGTCGTCGAAGCCGAGTTCCTGCTGGCAGTAGTAACACTGGGAGGCGAATGCCTCGTTCAACTCGACGAGGTCGTAGTCGTCGGCGGTCGTGCCGGAGCGCTCGAACAGTTCCTCACACGCCGGGATGGGGCCGATACCCATGACCTCGGGTTCGACGCCGGCGACGGAGTTGTTGCCGACTTCCGCGAGGATTTCGAAGTCGTGTTCCTCGGCGAACTCCTCGGAGGTGACCAACAGCGCAGCAGCGCCGTCGGTCGTCTGGGAGGCGTTGCCGGGCGTGACGGTGCCGTCGGCCTGGAAGACGGTCGGCAGTTCGGCGAGTTTCTCCGCGGTGGTGCCGGGGCGGAGCCCCTCGTCTTCCTCGACGAGAATCTCGTTGCCCTCGTCGTCGTGGCCCTCGATGGGGACGATTTCGTCGTCGAAGCGGCCCTCTTCGGTGGCGGCGACGGCGCGCTGCTGGGAGCGGGCGGCGTACTCGTCCTGTGCTTCGCGGCTCACGTCGTAGCGCTCGGCGACGGTCTCGGCGGTGATGCCCATCTGCAGGGCGGCGATGTTGTGGTGGTCGTTGAGACCGGGGTGAATCTCGTTGTTCTGGCCCATCTTCACGCGGGACATCGACTCGACGCCGCCGGCGATGATACAGTCACGCTGGCCGGCCCGAATCGCGTCCGCGGCGGAGATGACCGCCTGCGCCGAGGAGGCACACCAGCGGTTGATGGTCGTCGCGGGCGTGTCCTCGCCGAGTTCGGACATCAGCGCGATGACGCGGGCCATGTTGTTGCCCTGCTCTTCGCGCTGTTGGGCACAGCCCCACTGGAGGTCGTCGACGTCCTCGCCGGTGAGGTCCGTCTCCTCGAGGATGCGGTTGATGAGCGGAATCGAGAGGTCCTCCGGACGGACCTCGGAGAAGACGCCGTCTTCCTTCCCGAACGGGGTGCGATACGCCTTGACTACGACCGGTGTGTTGGCACTCATACGAACCCTCATTATTTTTGCTCGCACGTTAAAGCTTCTACTCGGTCATTTTTCTCATGTTAGCGCATTAGGGACAGTAGACATATTCTGTTAACCTCGTGGAGAAGGTAATTTATAAAGAACGAAGGTGTCCGTGAGTGACCGCCGGCAGCGAGCGGCGGAATTGCCCGTTCCGAAACCGTGGGCGCATATCAGCGCCTTTCGACGGGCTTATACTTCCGACCCGGTAAGGTTTCGGGGAATGAGCAGCCCCGAGCTCGATGTAGTCGAGTTTCTGTTGACTGCGGCCATCTACACGGAGAACCACGACCTCGACGAGCGAGACCTTCCACCCCGCTATCGTCGGGTGTTCTGGGAGGATGGCGAGGTCGAACGGCCGCTGACGACCACGACGAACACGGCGGCGGCGGCGACCGGCGTCGAACGCCCCTGGGAGGCCGTCTCGGGGCTGATGTTCACCGACCGTGACGACTTCTCCGGGAAGATAGAGTTCACCGACCGCGGGATGGCCGAATCGTGGCTCAAAGAGCGCCTCTCCGAGGAACAACTGCTCGGCAATCCGACGCTCGCTTACGCCTTCGGCGAGGAGTTGGGCGTCGACTACGAGGCCGCCCGCGAGCAGAACCGACCAATCCACGCCGACCGGGTGTGGATAGACTCACTGTTGGAGGAGATGTTCGACGAGGACGAAGAGGAGATGCTCGACCTCGTGGACGTGCGCGCCCCCGAGGAAATCGAGATGACCCTCGACGACCTCGTCCTCACAGCCGACCAGGAAAACGAGATTCACAAGGTGGTCAAGGCCATCGAACACCGCGATTACCTCGCGGAAATCGGCCTGCGTGAAATCGGGAAACTCCTCTTTGTCGGCCCGCCCGGAACGGGGAAGACCTCCGTCGCCCGCGCGCTCGCACAGGACCTCGACTTGCCGTTCGTCGAAGTGAAACTCTCGATGATAACGAGCCAGTACCTCGGCGAGACGGCCAAGAACGTCGACAAGACCTTCGAGGTCGCAAAGCGGCTTTCGCCGTGTATCCTCTTCATGGACGAGTTCGACTTCGTCGCGAAGACACGCTCGTCGGACGAACACGCCGCCATCAAACGCGCCGTCAACACGCTGCTGAAGAGCATCGACGAAATCTCGTTGATTCAAGACGACGTGCTCCTCATCGGCGCGACGAACCACCCCGACCAACTCGACGCCGCGGCGTGGCGCCGCTTCGACGAAATCGTCAACTTCCCGAAACCCGACCAGGGAATGCGTGCGGACATCCTCCGCATCGTCACCCGGCGGATGGATGTCGACGACTTCAACCCCGACGAACTCGCCGAGGCGACGGAGGGGCTGACTGGGAGCGACCTTCGACTCGTCCTGCGTGAGGCCGTCCTCGATGCCCTCACCGAAAACCGGACGACGCTCACCCAAGAGGACCTCCTGGACGCCATCGAGGACTTCGAAGAGCGTGACAACCTCAAGAACATGGACATGATAGAGGGCGACGCGGACGCGCTCGTCGCGGGCGGTTCGGATAGTCCCAGCCACGATCACGACCACGACTGATGGAAGTCACGCTGCTCGGAACCGGCGATACGACGGGGACACCCACACCGAACTGCGAGTGTGACACCTGCACCGAGGCACGAAAACGGGGCGTCGAGCGCTCTCGGTTTTCGGTCCACGTCCACAACGAACGCACCGGCGAGTCGCTGCTCGTCGACGCCAGCCCCGACTTCCGCCAGCAGTTCCTCGACAACGACGTCGCGTTGCCCGACGCCATCTGTATCTCACACATCCACTTCGACCACCTCGACGGACTGGGCAACGCCTACCGTCTGCTGGAGGACGTGCCTGTGTTCGCGGCCGACGAGACCGACCCGGTCACCGGCGAGAGCGTCGCCGAGACCATCGAAGAGAAGTACGATTACCTCGACGCCGTCACCGTCTCGCCGGAGTCGCCGTTCGAACCGTTCGAGACTTGCGGGTTCGAGGTGACCCTCGTCCCCGTCGAACACCCGCCGCTGGTGTGTTACGGCCTGCGCGTCGAGGACCCCGAGACGGGCGCAGTGCTGTCACTGTCGGGGGATACGAACTACGGCGTCTCCGAGCGCTCCCGAGGAGTGCTGTCCGGCGCCGACCTGTTGTTCGTCGACGGCATCGTTCCGGCCGCGTACTGCGAGTACCACCCCTACGGCGGCGACCACGCCGACGAGAACGGTATCCCCCGGACCTTCGGGACGAAACACATGACTATCGAGGGCGCACGCGCCTTCGCCGAGGACCTCTCCATCGAGGAGTACCGTCTCGTCCACCTCTCACACTACATCGCCGCCGAGGACGCCTTCGACGACGATATGGCGCTGGACGGCGAGCAGTTCGTGGTGTAGGCGCGTTACGTCCTGGAGAAGCGGTCCAATCCCGTCTGTTTTCGGTCGGTTCCCGCCGGGTCGGCGGTCCACGGCGTGTGACGTTCGCGTGCCGCCTCGCCGTCGGCGTCCGGTGGGTCGGCGGGGTCGTACCCGCCGCATTCGGCGCCGCACTCCCGGGAAGGGTCGACCAGTCGACCCTTCCACTCGCAGTAGGGAAGCGCATCGTCCGTCCGGAACGGCGGGCCACGCGCGTCGGCTTGGCTACAGGCCGGAAGCGTCCCTGGACGCCAGCCCTTGCCGTAGGCGCGTTCCGCGATTCGTCGGCGGAGGCGAGCCTTCTCGGCGGCGGTGACGGGGTCGATATCGACCCGGGCCGGCGACTCATCGAGGACGGCGATTCCCGGTTCGTCGGTCGGCAGCGGCGTGGCCTCCCGGACCACCTCGATATCACCCGCTTCGGCGTCGAAGCGCCACACGCCGACGGAGTCGGGGATGCGATTGAGGTGTGCGCCCGTGACGTAGGATTCGGTGACGAGGATGACTTCGTCGAACAGCGCGAGCGAGACGTCCTTCCGCAACTGGAGTTCGAGGTCACCGGGACGGCCGAGGTCGGGTTTGTTCTCGAAAGCCCGCAGTCCGCCGACCCAGTCGGGGTATCGCGCCGTCTGTCGGACGTAGCGGCGGCCGTTGCGGCGCTCGGCCTCGAAGAAACCGATTTCAATCGCTCGGTCGACGGCCCCCCTGGCGCGGTCGGGAGCGGCGTCGATGGCGTCCTTCCAGTAGCGGGCTCGCCCCGCGCCGACCTCGCTCTCGATGGCGAGGTCGGGAATCGACTCGGCGGTGATGGCGATACGGTCCTCGAACTCGGGGCCCGGACGGATTTCGACGGCGTCGACGATGCGCGTGTGCGTGCCGAGTTGTCGGGCGATGAGGCCGTCGCTTTCGGATTCGACGGCGGCACACACCGCGAGTTCGAAGGGGTACTCCCGCACGACCGAACGTGGGGTCGCGAGGAGCAAAAACGGTCGGTTACCGACGGGACGGATGGAGGGCCGAGCGTCGGGACGGCTATCCGAGCAGCGTGGCGGCGACGCCTACGGCCGCGAAGGGGGCGACGAAGCCGACGGCGAGCAACGCGGGGAGGGTGAGCAACGCCAGCGGCGGCGTCCCAACGACCGAGAGAACGCCGACGACGGCGGCGGGAACGGCGATACCAGCGACCAACACGGCGAGTACCGACAGCACCCGTACGGCCAGCGCCGGAATGGTGACCACGAGGTCCCCACGTTGGGTTCGTGTGATACGTTCCGATGCGGGCGGAGCGGAGGCGGTGCGTCCGGCCTGTGTGGTTCCTTGGTTCATATCAGTACGAACGACCCACACCAGGATATATGTTCGCAGAAATACACTTTTGTAGACGAACCGACTGAAACACAATTAGGTTAGCTAGTTGATATTTACGCGTACAAACGCTCGGCATCGACGACCGAAAGCGACTCGTCGAGGACCACGCTGAGTCGTTCGTCGTCCAGCGGTATCTCGACGGCCACTCGCCAGGGATCGTCGTCGACGATTTCGGTGTAGCGGTCGGAAACGCACCACTCGAGCGTCCAGAACGGGACCGCGTTGAGGTCGATACCGTGGTCCCGATAGAAGGAGACCACTTCCGCGTCATCGAGGAGGGCGATGCCAACGGTCGTCTTCGTCGTGTTCTCACATCGGCGGCATCGGTGGGTCACCGCAACGTCGATGTCGTCTTCCGCGTCGGCGTGGGCTATGGCCGTCTGCATGCGCCCGTTGCAGGCCGGACAGACGCCGTCGGCGGAGAGACACAGCAGGTGTCGAACCCGCTGATTGAACGCGTCCATCACCGCCTCGCGGTCACGCCCTTCGAGTCCACCAGGCGGGAACTGCCAGTCGGTGTGAGCGCGGCCACAGGCCGGACAGTCGACGTAGAGCAGTTCCTCTTCGTAGTGGGCCTGCAGTCCAGCCCCACAGTCGATACACTCGCCTTCGACCGGGAACGGGCCGAACTCCGGGTTCTGGTTCAGCGACCCCGAGAGAATCGCCTGGATGACGGCGCGGCCGGCGCTCCGGAAGTCGTAGCCGTCGTCGGTCTTGCGGACGAACTGGCCCGTCAGTTTCTGGAGGTGGTAGTTGAACTGTGCGCTGTCGCGAATCCCGACGCGGTCTCGGAGCGCCGAGAACGTCACCGGGCGGTCCGGAGCCTCCCAGAGCGCCTTGAGGATGGCGAATCGGGTCTCGTTGCCGACGACCGCGAAGGCCTCTGCGGGGGCGAGACACGCCTCACAGTCGAACGGTGAGACGGCGCCTCGGTCCTCGGGCTCCGTAGAGGTTCCCTCTGCGTCACTCATACCCACACGAAGAGCAGCCTCCGGCTAATATCTTCGCTCAATCCCGTTTTTGTAGTACGTCTGTCACGTCTCGGATATCCGAGACGGTCGCGTCGGGGTCGCCGGCGAAGCCGTCCCACGGGACCTTCCCGCGGTCAAGCCAGACACCGGTCATGCCGGCGTGTTGGGCGCCGAGCACGTCGAAGAAGCCCGCGCTGACGTGAGCAATCGCGCCTATCGGTGTTCCCGTTCGAGCAGCGGCGTGGCGGTAGATTTCGGCGTTCGGCTTGTAGGTCTCGACCTCGTCGGCGCTGATGGTATCTTCGACGTACTCGTCGATACCGGCGGTTTCGACCAGCGAATCCAGCATCTCCGGGTTGCCGTTGGAGACGACGTACACGTCGTAGTCGGCATCGGTCAGAGCGGCCATCCCGTCCTGAACGTCGTCGAAGACCCGCAGGTCGTGATACGTCGCGAGAATCTCCTCGCGTTCGGTCTCGGTGAGGTCGACGCCGTGGGTTTCGAGGGCGTGTTCCAGTGCCGCCCGATTGAACGCGTAGAACGTGTCGTAGGCGTCGATTTCGTTTGCGACCATCGTGTACATCAGCGACCGCGACCGCCAGTGTTGGGAGACGGGTCGTGGGTTCTCGACGGCATCTGCGAGGGCGGCCTCGACGGCGTCGACATCGAGGAGCGTGCTGTAGGAATCGAACGTGACCGTTTCGGCTGAGGTCATACCCAGTGATTGCGCTCGGGCGGCTTATCCCTGTGGGCAGTGGACGTGTGACGGACACACTCGATTGCTAGCGGCCTCCGGGTCCTGAAACGAAAGACGACAGCGGCGGGCGCGGCCACTCGACGGAGCGAACGAAGCGGAAGCGTTATGATGCGCACGGGTGGATATCCACATCATTACTAAATGACGCAAGAACACCGACAACCGGAGGTGAACATCGGACTGGTCGGCCACGTTGACCACGGGAAGACGACGCTCGTACAGGCGCTTTCCGGGGAGTGGACCGACCAGCACTCCGAGGAGATGAAGCGAGGCATCTCCATTCGCCTCGGGTACGCCGACGCGACGTTCCGGCACTGCCCGGACCTCGACGAGCCGGAACGCTACACCGTCGAGGAGGAGTGCCCGGACGGCTCGCCCAGTGAGCATCTTCGGACGGTGTCGTTCGTCGACGCACCGGGCCACGAGACGCTCATGGCGACGATGCTGTCGGGTGCCTCCATCATGGACGGTGCGGTGCTCGTCATCGGTGCCAACGAACCGGTGCCACAGGCACAGACCGAAGAACACCTGATGGCACTGGACATCATCGGCATCGAGAACATCGTCATCGCCCAGAACAAAATCGACCTCGTCGACCGCGAGCAGGCGCTCCGGAACTACGAGCAAATCGAGGAGTTCGTCGAGGGGACGGTCGCCGAGGACGCACCCATCGTCCCCATCTCGGCCCAGCAGAACGTCAACATGGACCTCCTCATTCAGACCGTCGAGGAGACCATCCCGACGCCGGAGCGAGACCCCGATACTGACGCGCGACTGCAGGTCGCACGCTCCTTCGACATCAACCGACCCGGGACGACCTGGGAGGACCTCACCGGCGGCGTGTTGGGCGGGTCGCTCACTCAGGGACAACTCGAAGTCGACGACGAAATCGAAATCAAACCCGGCCGCGAAATCGAGGAGGGCGGCCAATCGGAGTACCAGCCCGTCGAGACGACGGTTCGGTCGCTGCAGGCCGGCGGCGAGTTCGTCGACGAGGTTTCACCGGGCGGACTGCTCGGCGTCGGAACGGGACTGGACCCCTCGCTGACGAAGGGCGACGCCCTCGCCGGACAGGTCGCTGGCCCGCCGGGGAGCCTCCCGCCGACCCACGAGGCGTTCACGATGGACGTCGAACTGTTCGACCGCATCGTCGGCGAGGGCGATGTCGAGGAGATATCGACGGGCGAGCCGTTGATGATGACCATCGGGACGGCGACGACCGTCGGTGCAGTCACGAGCGCCCGCGACGGCGAGTGTGAAGTGAACCTCAAACGTCCCGTCTGTGCCGCCGAAGGGGCGAAAATCGCAATCAATCGCCGAGTCGGCGCGCGCTGGCGACTCATCGGCGTCGGAACGCTTCGGTGATGCGCGTGGTGCTCGATACGAACGCACTGATGATGCCGGTCGAAGTCGGCGTCCGGACGTTCGAGGAGTTGGACCGCCTTCTCGGCGACCACGAGACGGTCGTCCCGCGGGCGGTACTGGATGAACTCGACGACCTCGCCGAGGGCAACGGCGAGGAGGCAAAGGCCGCAAGCGTCGGTGCGGACCTCGCACGCCGGGAGTGCGAACCTATCGAGCATGAGGCGGCGTATGCGGACGATGCGGTCCTCGAAATCGCCCGCGAGGTCGACGGTGCGGTCACGAACGACATGCCGCTGCGGCGGCGGCTACTGGACGAAAACGTTCCCGTAATTAGTTTACGGGGGCGTAACAAACTCGAAGTAACTCAACCATAACATGTACAAACGGGTACGACTCAAGGACACGGTCGAGGTGCCGCCGCGGCATCTCGCGGAGGTGTCGCCCGAGCTGGTCAAGCGGCTGCTGCAGGACAAGCTCGAAGGACGGATGGACGAATCGGTCGGCAGCGTCGTCTCGGTGACGGAGGTCCACGACATCGGCGACGGCGCCGTCTTGCCGAACCGGCCGGGCGTCTACTACGAGGCGGAGTTCGACGCCGTCACCTACGACCCCCAGATGCAGGAGGTCGTCGACGGCGAGGTCGTCGAAGTCGTCAACTTCGGGGCCTTCGTCGGCATCGGCCCCGTCGACGGTCTGCTCCACGTCTCCCAGATATCCGACGAGTATCTGGCCTACGACGAGGAGAACCAACAGTTGGCCTCGCGTGACTCCAATCGCGTGCTCAGCGTCGGTGACTCCGTCCGGGCGCGTATCGTCACCAAGAGCATCGACGAGCGGAACCCCCGGGACTCGAAAATCGGTCTCACCGCGAAACAGCCGGGACTGGGCAAACACGGGTGGCTCAAGGAGGACCGGGAGCGCCACGAGGCGGAGGCCGGTGATTAAATGGCAGACAGACTGGTGTGTCGGGACTGTCACCGCGTCCTCGAAATCGACGACGGCGAGCAGTGCCCCGTCTGTGCCTCGAACTCCCTGACCGAAGACTGGGCCGGGTACGTCGTCATCGCCCACCCCGAAGAGAGCCAAATCGCCTCGGAGATGGAAATCACGGAACCCGGACGCTACGCGCTGAAGGTCCGCTGAGATGGTCGATGTCCTCGTCGAACTGCAGAAAGAGCTACGCGGTGAACTAAAAGAGCCGCTCGGCCCGGTTTACACCGACACGGACGCACTTCTGACCGACACCGACGGCCCGATTATCGCCGTCGGCGATATCGTCACGTATCACCTCCTAGAGGCGGGTTACCGTCCCGACGTGGCGTTGGTGGATGGCAAGACGAAACGCGAACGCGTCGAGCGAGAAATCCTCGACGCCATCGAGGGGTTCGATTCCCGACGCGAAGTCGAGAACCCGCCCGCGACGCTGACGGCCGAACTGCTGGAGGTGCTCGTCGGCGCCATCGACGGTGAGGGAACGACCGTCATCACCGTCGTCGGCGAGGAGGACCTCGCGGCGCTGCCCGCCATCGTCGCCGCGCCCGAGGGCGCCGCCGTCGTCTACGGGCAACCCGACGAAGGGATGGTGCTCGTTACCGTCGATGAGACCCTTCGAGCGGAGTGTCGGGACCTACTGGAGCGGATGGAGGGCGATTCCGAGCGGGTGTTCGATATTCTCGGCGTTTGAGGCCACGGAGACCCTCCAGTCGCCCAGTTTTCGACGGGTTGTGTGGACCCGAAACGGCCTCTGGCCGCCGTCTCGCGCTTCGAAATCCTTTTACGCGCTTCGGGGGAAAATTCGGGCAACGTAACCATGGACGTCGAAATCATCGATGAAGACGAGAACCCAATGTTGCACCGGACGGACGTCCGGTTCCAGCTGACTCACGAGGAGGCGACGCCGGAACGACTGTCGGTCCGCGACTCGCTGGCCGCGAAACTGAACAAGGACGCCGGCGAGGTCGTCGTCCACAAACTCGATACCAAATACGGCATGCGGAAGTCCGTCGGCTACGCGAAGGTGTACGACAGCGCCGACAACGCCAAGGCCGTCGAGCAGGAGTACATGCTCGAACGGAACAAGATTACCGCCGACGACGAGGAGGCAGCGGCCGAGGACGCCGACACGGAAGCGGAGGAAGCCTAGATGGCGCGCCACGAGTATTACAACGACGACGGCACGACGGACAAGGAAATGTGTCCCCGCTGTGGCGACACGTTCCTCGGTGACTACGGTGACCGCACCCACTGCGGGAAGTGTAGCTACACCGAATTCAAGTAGGTCGTGACTCGCGTACTCGGCATCGAGGGGACCGCCTGGTGTGCCAGTGCGGCGCTGTTCGATTCCGAGATGGACACCGTTTCTATCGAATCCGACGCCTACCAACCGGACAGCGGCGGCATTCATCCGCGTGAGGCCGCCGAGCACATGCGCGAGGCGATTCCGACCGTCGTCGAGACGGTTCTCGACGAGGTTCGAGAGACCTACGGCGACCCAAGCGAGGCGCTGGACGCCGTCGCCTTCTCCAGAGGCCCCGGTATCGGCCCCTGTCTTCGCATCGTCGGGACGGCCGCTCGGGCTCTCTCCGGAAGCTTGGACGTACCGCTCGTCGGCGTCAACCACATGGTCGCCCACCTCGAAATCGGGCGGCACCGGTCGGGATTCGACTCGCCGGTGTGTCTGAACGCCTCCGGTGCGAACGCCCACGTCCTCGGCTACCGGAATGGCCGGTACCGCGTGTTGGGCGAGACGATGGACACCGGCGTCGGCAACGCTCTCGACAAATTCACCCGACACGTCGGCTGGACCCACCCCGGCGGCCCGAAGGTCGAAGCCCACGCTCGCGAGGGCGAGTACGTCGAGTTGCCGTACGTCGTCAAGGGAATGGACTTCTCGTTTTCCGGCATCATGTCAGCGGCGAAGGCCGCCTACGACGACGGAGTTCCCGTCGAAGACGTCTGCTGTGGCCTCCAAGAGAACGTCTTCGCCATGCTCACCGAAGTAAGCGAGCGGGCGCTGTCGTTGACCGGGGCGGAGGAACTCGTCCTCGGCGGCGGCGTCGCCCAGAACGACCGCCTGCGGTCGATGTTGGAATCGATGTGCGAAGAGCGCGGGGCGGATTTCTACGCCCCCGAACCTCGATTCCTCCGGGACAACGCGGGCATGATAGCCGTCCTCGGCGCGAAAATGTACGAGGCCGGCGACACCGTCGACATCGGCGACTCCCGCGTGTTGCCGAATTTCCGACCCGATGAAGTGGCGGTGACGTGGCGCTCCGGGGAGGCCGTCGCCGAGCCGGTCGCCGACGACGACCGCCAGCAGGGCGCGGAGGCGGTCGTCGACCTCGACGGCCGGCGGGCGCACAAACAGCGACTCTCGAAGCCGTACCGGCATCCGGAACTCGACGCAGCGCTCCGGACGCGACGGACGCGCTCGGAGGCCCGACTCACGAGCGAGGCCCGACGCCCCGGCGTACCGACGCCGGTCGTCTTCGACGTCGACCCCACGGAAGGTCGGCTCGTCTTCGAGTACGTCGGCGATGCGGACTTGCGAGACGACCTCGACGAATCCGGCGTCTGCGATGTCGGGCACCATCTCGCTCGCTGTCACGAGGCCGGATTCGTCCACGGCGACCCGACGCCGCGGAACGCCCGCGTCGGCGGCGAAGACGGCGACCGGACCTACCTCATCGACTTCGGGCTGGGATACTACACCGACGACATCGAGGACTACGCGATGGACCTCCACGTCTTCGAGGGGGCGTTGAGTGGGACGGCCGACGATGCACCCGAGCTACTCGAGGCCTTCGAGGACGCCTATCGCGAAGCGGGCGACGCCCGTGTCGTCGAGCAGTTACGGGAGATAGAGGGCCGCGGGCGATACCAGTGACACCGCAATGTGAGGCGGCGTCGTGGCGAGGGGCGTGGCTATAAGTTCCGGCCCGCCGTACGGCGAGACATGACCGACAAGCCGCAGTCCGGCGAACTGTTCGGCGTGCCGTACAACTTCGAACGACCGTCGCTCGGACGGATGATGAGCGCTTACTGGCAACCCGACGAGGGCATGCTCGTCGAGAAGCCGTTCGGCATCGGCTACACGCTCAACCTCGCCAACTGGCGGTCGTGGATAGTGCTGGCCGTCGCCGGCGCGCTGTTCTACCAGCAGCGACAGGCCAGCGAAGCCGCGACCGAGGACGACACCGAAGAGCCTGTCGAAGTCGTTGTTGACGACTAGCGAGGCTTTGACCGAAGAGAAAAGCCTCGAACGAACGGCGGCCAGCGGCCGCCGTGAGTAGCGAGCGCCTCGCTTCCCACGCACAATCGCACCTTTTAGTGCCTCCCCTCTCGAAGCCGTGGGCATGTACGACCGGCTGAAGGGGTTCCGCGATTTCTACCCCGGCGAGATGTCTGCCCGGCGGGAGGTCACCGACGCCGTAGAGGAGCAACTGCGTCGGTACGGCTTCCGAGAGGTCGGGACGCCGGCGATGGAGCGGACCGAGATGTACGTCGACAAATCGGGCGAGGAAATCGTCGAAGAGCTGTACACCTTCGAGGACAAAGGCGGCCGAAACGTCGCGTTGACGCCGGAGTTGACGCCGACGGTCGCACGGATGGTCGTCGCCAAACAGCAGGCGTTACAGAAGCCCATCAAGTGGTTCTCGACGCGGCCGTTCTGGCGCTACGAACAGGTCCAGCAGGGCCGGTTCCGGGAGTTCTACCAGACGAACGTCGATATCTTCGGCGTCTCCGACCCCGAAGCCGACGCCGAAATCCTCGCGGCCGCCGCCGACGTGTTGACCGAACTCGGATTGACCGCCGAGGACTTCGAGTTCCGGGTCTCCCACCGCGACATATTGGGTGGCCTGTTGGAGTCCCTCGACAGCGACGTGGATATCGCCGATGCGATTCGCGCTGTCGACAAGAGCCAGAAGATAGACGACGCGGAGTACCACGAGTTGCTCGTCGAGGCCGGTCTAACACGGGAGGAAGCGGAGTCCTTCGATGCGGTGTTGGCGACCGACGACCTCGACGACCTCGTCGAGTTCGCCGGCACCGACCGCGTGGCGTCGGCCGTCGAGAACCTGCGTGCAGTGCTCGACGCCGCCGACGACTTCGGTGCCGACGAGTTCTGTACGGTCTCCTTGGAGACCGCCCGCGGACTGGATTACTACACCGGGGTCGTCTTCGAGTGCTTCGACACCGCCGGGGAGGTGTCGCGGTCGGTGTTCGGCGGCGGTCGCTACGACGACCTCATCGAGGGGTTCGGCGGCCAACCGACGCCCGCGGTCGGCGTCGGCATCGGCCACGCCACCCTGAGCCTGCTGTGTCAGCGGGCGGGCGTCTGGCCCGAGGAGGAACTGACGACGGATTACTACGTCCTGACGGTCGGTGACACCCGCGACGTCGCCGCCGATATCGCCCGTCAACTCCGGGCGTCCGGCAACGTCGTCGAGTCGAATCTGACGGGTCGCGGGTTCGGTGACCAACTCGGCTACGCCGACGGTATCAACGCCGAAACGGTCGTCGTCGTGGGCGAACAGGACCTCGCAGACGACGCCGTGACGCTGAAGGACATGGCGTCGGGCGACCAGAAACAGGTGCCACTCGAGGCGTTCCCCGGCGAGTACGACCGGCCGACGTACGACGACTACTGAGTTCCCCTCTCAGGGCCAGATTCGGTGTGAGAGACTCGACAGTACCTGCTGGTCGGCGAAGGGCGTGTAGTCGTGGAGCGTCGGCCGGAGGTCGTCCTTTTCGCCGAGATACGTCGCCAGCGTCGCGCTGTCCTTGTGGTCGTAGCCGCCGATGCTCCACGGCGGCCACAGCGTCAAATGCTCGTAGCGTGCGCCGCGGCCGTCCCAGCGGGCGTACACGTCAGCGGCGCCATCGCTGGCGACGAGTGCGAGTGTGCCGTCGGTTGCCCGCATCGCCTCGACGTAGTCAGTGAGGTCCGCCGACCCCTGTCCACGGTGGGCGCTGAACACGTTGCGGACGGCCCGGTGGTCGGAGTACTCCAACAGCACGTCGCGAATCTCGTCCGGGTCCGCATCCGAATCGGTCATCGGCCGTGCGTACGGTTCACACGCGCATAAGCCTCAGGGTGGCAGCGAAACGCGACCGCTGCCGTCTCGTATCGGTGGGGCTTTTCGCTCTCCCGCCGAACCGATCTCCATGCTTCGGTACGTGACGACCAACGAGGGGAAAGTCAGGGAGGCAGAGGAGTACCTCGGTGACGACATCGCTGCGCTCGATTACGACTATCCGGAGATACAGGCCGATTCGCTGGAAGCCGTCGCCACGGAGGGCGCCCGGTCGGCCTTCGAGTTCGCCGACGAACCGGTCATCGTCGACGACGCCGGCCTCTACATCGAGGGGTTCGACGGATTTCCCGGCCCGTATTCGGCGTACGTCGAGAACACGCTGGGAATCGAACGGGTGGGCCGACTCGCGCGAGGAGAGGACGCCACCCGAGCGCAGTTCCGGTGTGTCATCGCCTACTGCGACGGCGAGGGCTTCGAGGCCTCGCCCGAACCCGTCGACACAGGCGAGCGCCGCGGACAGGACCTCTCGGCCGACGACCGGGCGAGTGCGACGACGGACGACACCGTCGCTGGAAGCGACCTGCCCGTGAAACTGTTCACAGGGGCGGTCCCCGGAACCATCGTCGAACCGCGCGGAGAGGGTGGCTTCGGCTACGACCCCATCTTCGAACACGACGGCACCACCTTCGCCGAGATGAGCGCCGAACGCAAAAACGCAATCTCACACCGCGGTCGCGCCCTGGGGAAGTTCGCCGAGTGGTACGCGAACCGCCGACTGGATTAAACGGCCCGGATAGCCCGCCCGTAGCTTTAGGGCGGTCTCGGACGGCACTCGGGTATGGCAGTCGATGGAACCGCGCTCGTGACGGGCGCGTCGGCGGGAATCGGGAAGGCGCTGGCCAAGCAGTTCGCCGCGGGCGGCCACGACGTCGTCCTCGTCGCACGCCGCGAGGAGAAACTCCACGCACTGGCCGAGACGCTCGAAGAAGACCATGGTATCGAAACCCACACGGTCGTTCAGGACCTCTCGACTCGGGAAGCACCGGCGGCGTTGTACGAAGAGACCGAACGCCGGGACATCGAAGTCGATGTGCTCGTCAACAACGTCGGCATCGGGACGCAGGGCGCGTTCGTCGACAACGACCTCGACCGGGAACTCGACCAACTGCAGTTGAACGTGGTGACGCCGACCGAGCTAGTCCATCGCTACGGTAGGGATATGGCCGACCGGGGCCACGGCGGCGTCCTGAACGTCGCCTCGACGGCCGCGTGGTTCCCCGGGCCGTTCATGGCTATCTACTACGCCTCGAAGGCGTACATGAAGAACTTCTCGGAGGGTATCGCCGAGGAACTCCGAACGGAGGGCGTCACGGTGACGGTGTTGTGTCCCGGCCCCGTCGAGACGGAGTTTCAGTCCCGCGCCGAAAACGAGAACACGCCGCTCGGGAGCGGGTCGATGCAGGACGTCGAGATGGTCGCGAAAGCCGGCTACGATGGACTGCAGGCGGACGACACCGTCGTCGTCACCGGCTGGAAGTACAAACTCCTCACCCGGATTTCGAACGTCCTCCCGAACCGCTTCACCGGACAGACCGCGAAGAACCTCAATACCCCCGACTAACGTCGAGGGTCGCTGTCGGGACCCGGATACTGCTCCTCGAAGGCCAGTTCATAGATGCTCTTGGGGTCGAAAAGGCGCTCGAAAGCATCCGGTGGACGGACGCTCACGTCGATTCGCCCGCCGAGGGCCGCGGCGGCTTTCGCACCCAACAGTCGCTCGTCCAAGGAGACGACCTGAGTGGCGTTTCCGCGATAGGCTGCCGCGAGCGCCGGATGGTCACCCTCGGGTTGCTCGACGACGACGGCCCACTCTTCGAGGTGCTCGCGCCAGTCGGCGGCCAGCGACTCATCGGCCAACTCGGCGACGACGGCCTCCGCGTCGTCGAGTAGCCGGTCAGTCGCAACGAGGGCAAGCCACGAGTGCGCCCGGAGGACATCGAGCGTCGCCCGCGAGGAGCCACCGACGAGGAGGTCCGCCGCCAGCACGTCGGCGTCGGCGACGATTCGAGTGTAGTCGGGGTCGTGGTCGTTACCGGTCATCGCGTCGCTCTCGAAGGGTTTCAGTCACGTCTTCGAGGGACACGTCGTACGCCTCCGCCCGCTCGAAGAGGTCTTCCCAAGACATACTCACCACTCGTCGTTCAACGACGAAAAGCGCGGCGCCCGGGAACGGAATACCCACCAGACAGCACCCGCCAGAAAGGCGACGCCGACGTTGGTGAGGACGGCCAGACCGCCGACCGAGGCGACGAACAGCCACCTGTCGGTCGATGCGAACGCCGTCTGAGCGAGCGACAGCGCCACGACGACCAACAGCACGCCGAGCAGCGCCATCGGAAACGCGACGAGCAGGCCGGCGAGGAGGGCGAGGAGGGCGTACAGACATCCGGCGAAGACGTTGGCCGTCGCCGTGCGGGCACCGAAAGCGTGTTTACCGGCGAGGCCGCCGGAACCGTGACACATTGGCAGCGCGCCGAGCGGAACCGCAAGTAGGTTCATCGCCCCCATGCTCTCAGCCAGGCGGTCGGGTGAAACGTCGGCGTCGTAGTAGTCGGCGAGCAGAAGCGACGTGGCGACGGCGGCGTTGCCGACCGTCATCGCCAACTGAGCGGCGACGCCCTCGATGGCGCCGACGGAAAGCCTCGGGAGGCCGCTCGGGAACAGCGCCATCGACGGGACGGAGAGAGCGGGAACGCCCGTCGTCACGGCGGCCCACCCCAAGCCGATGGCGAGAACGGCGAGCGCGACGGCGCGGCGGGAGACGACCGCGACCACGACTGCGACACCGACGCCGACGGCGGCGACGCTCGGTGCGGCGGCAACGAGGTCCGCCGCCGCGACGACCAGCAGACAGGCGACTGCGAACTGGACGCCGCGGACGACCGGTTCGCCGACGACAGCCGCGACCTGCGAAACTGCACCGGTTCGACCGGCAACGAGTAGCACACCACCAGCGAGTAGACCCGCAGCGACCAACTCGCCGTAGCCGATGGCGCCGGCGATGGCGAGGCCCGCAAGCGCCTTCATCGGCTCGACGGACAGCGGAAGGCCGTAGTAGAGTCCCCAGATGACCTGAAAGACCGCGAACCCGCCCAACAGATGCGGCAGCGACGCCGGTGTCAGCGCCCCGAGTGCGACGACCAACGGCAACACCGTCATCGAATCGCCAATGGCGCCGGTCACCTCACTGTAATCGAACGCGAACCCTCCCTCCGTGGACCCGACCGTCGCCATGGCTCACCCTTCGCCGGCAGCCATATGTCAGTTTTCAGAAACTACATATGATTTCGAGCGGGCGGAGACGAAACCATCGGTCGTTTCTCGCGACGGCGAGAAAGCGGCTCGTGCCGCCGGTCACACGTCCGTCTGACGCGGATTTATGTGACACCCCGACCACCCAACGGATGGGCGCGCACCGACGGCCTCAAACTTTCCCCATCCTCCCCATCGCGCGCCCGAGCTTTTCACAACGGACGTTACCCGGTTAGCATCGTCTGGACCGACTCAAGGGAACTCTGTTCGGCGATGAGCGCGACGCGGTCACCCGCCTCGATTCTCGTCTGTGGGAGCGGAATCGTCATCGGTTCCTTGCGTCGGCCGTGGGCGTACAGCCGAGCGTTGCCGGGGAGGTCCAACTCGACGACCCGCTGGCCGATGACCGGCGACTCCGAGGGGATGTCGATGCTCGTTGCGGTCAGATGCTCGGTGAGGTCGGCGAGCACGTTCAGGTTCCCGCCGAGGAGCGCCGTCTTTGCACCCGCAGCACCCATCCGCTCGGGGTACACCACCTCGTCGACGTCGGCCGCGTACTTCTCGTAAATCTCCTGTCGGTAGTCCTCGTCGATTCGCAACACCGTCCGACAGCCGTGGCCGTTGGCTATCATACACGCGGTGAAGTTGACGTTCAAATCCCCCGACAAAGCCGCGAGTGCGTCGGTTTCGTCGAGGTCGGCGCGTTCGAGAACTCGCTCGTCCTCGCCGTCTCCTTCGATGACTTCCAACCCGTCGTCGCGGGCTTTCTGGGCCTTTTCGGGGTCGACTTCGACGATGACGACTTCGTGACCTTCGTTCACCAGAATGTCCGTGGTGCGCATCCCGACTCGACCGTACCCGACGATGACGAACCTCATGTGTGAGCATATGACACGGTGGGGCAAAAAGATGTGCGCCGATTCGCGGGCGCCCCCGACGGGGACGTGGTCGGTCGATTACCGTTCACGCTGCTCGCCGTTTACCCCTTCGAGGCTTCTCACTCCGTCCGAAACCTCGCTACGCCCGACTACTCTCGTCTGTTCGTGGTCGGGGAACACCTCTCTGACGGTGTCGCCTCCCCACCGCTGGCGGATACGCGCCCGGAGCTCCGTTTCGTAGTCGCCCTTCGGAATCTCTTCGCTCGGGCCAGACTCGACGACGAGATGTTCGTCGACGAGCCGGTCGACCGCGCTTCGGCCGAATCCCGACAGCGGAGCGACGTAATCGACCCCGTTTCGGTCCTCGAGGCTCTGGGCCACCGCCCGCGACACCGTCGGAACGCGGTCGTCCCGACGTGTTCCGTCCGCGACCACGTCGTATTGGGCGGCGACCGCCTCCAGAGCGTCCTCGTGGACCTGCTGGATGCCGGTCCGTGGGAACCCGTCCTCGCGCATCCGCTCGGCGGCATCGTCGGCAAACTCGCTGTCCATCTCGATTTCGTCGAACGGGAAGCCGAGCGCGTCAGCGGCCTCGCGGGCGTGTTTCCAGTCGTCGGTGATGCCGAAGTGAGCGGTGACGAGCGTCACATCGTAAAACCGGTCGAGCAGCAACGCGGCCAACGAGGAGTCCTTCCCGCCGCTGAACAGCAGTCCGCACTCCATCTATCGGCGCTTGATGTCGAAGCTCTGGGAGTCGGGTTTCATCTCCGAGAGGAGTTCCTTCATCTTCTCCTCGTCGATTTTGCCCTGTAGTCGGCCACTCTGGGCCAGCGCAACGATTTGTTGTTCGACCTTTTCGCCGAACTCCGGTTTCGACATCTGGACCGTGTTGAGCCGCTTGCGAGCGCCGTCTGTCAGCGCCTTCCGGAGGACGGCCTTCTTCTGGGCTTCGGCCTGCTGGCGTTGGGCCTCGGCGGCCTCCGCCTGTCCTTCGCCACCCTGCTGGTCTTTGAGCTGTTCCATCTTCTTCTTGCGCAGTTCTTCGAGGTCCTCGTCTGTGGGTTCGCCGCTCATATCTACCCGTTACTCGTGCGGAGTGAAAAATAGTGCCCTCCGAGTTTCTTCAGTATGGCAGATTCCGTTCGGCCACACCCACCGGCGCGTTCTTCCTCGATTCCTCGTCGGAAGCGGACGAACGTATCCCGAAGTCGGAGGTACGGGTCGAAGTGTCTTTTTGATGGCCGTTTTTGCCGGCTGCTCCCAGCGACCGTGGAAAAAGGTTCAGGCGTAACGCTCGAGTTCCGGCCGGTCGAGTTCCTCGATGACCTCTTCGGCGGTCTCGTCGAGGAGGGCCTTCCCCTCGCCGCTGACGGTGCGGCCGCGGCCCTCGTAGGAGTCGATGTAGCCGGCGTCTTCGAGTTGCTGGAGAGCGGTGCGGATGACGTTGCCGGAGCCCTCGGTCTTACGGTCCGGACGGACGCGGTAACGGGTCGTCCCGTTGACGGACTTCCCGTAGTGGGTGCGGAGTCGCTGGACGCCGACGGGGCCGTCGACAGCGACTTTCCGCAGGAGGCTGGCGGCGCGTCGCGCCCAGAAGTCCTCCTGTTCGGGCGGGAGTTCGCGGCTGATGCCGGTCTTACCGTAGTTGATCCATTCGGGTTCGTCCAGTTCGGATTCGAGCTTCTCGGCGACCGCCTCGATGAGGTCCTCAGCGGGCACGTCGTAGAGCGTCGTCATTACGATTCGATTCCCGTCGCCCGCGTTTAACGCTGTTGGTCTCCCCCGAGGGCGGTCGTGAGGCGGTCACACGCGGCCGACGCCGAGCGCCGAGGCGACGCCACCGCCGAGAAGCGTCGGAAGCCAATAAATCGCCCCGCGATGGAGAACCACCGCCGCCGCAGCGGTCGCTCCACTGACGCCGGCCAGCGGGACGAGCAGGGCGACGAGGGCGGCCTCGATGCCGCCGAGTCCGCCCGGAAGCGGCGTGACGCTGGCCATCGCACCGACGGGAACCGCGACGAGGACGGCCGCTATCGGTGCCGTGACGCCGAGGGCGTACAGCGACAGCCACAGCGCCGATGCCTGCGCCAGCCACCCCAGCGACGACAGGCCGAGCGCAGCGAGCAGTGTCGACCGGTCGGTCGCGACGGCCTCTATCGACTCGAAGAACCCACCGACGCGGCGTTCGACCGCCGTCCGTTCGGGAGGGTCGACTCGAGGGACGTACCGACCCACGGCTCGCGCAATCGGCGTTACTGCTCGTCCGATTGCGGTTTCGAGTTGTCCGCGGTTCCGCCACCCGAGGAAGCCGACGACCGGAAGGGCGACCGCCAACCCGATGGCCGCGGCCGCCGCCCACTGCAGCGCCTCGGTCCCGGCCGTCGCGGCGACGGAAAAGTACGCCACGCCGACGAGCGACAGCGCCGTCGACGGAACGAAGTTCAGCGCGTCGGCGCTGGCAATCGAGGCCAGCGCCGTCTCGTACTCCGTCTCGGCGGCCTCCGAGATGAGGAGCGCGCTCACCGGTTCGCCGCCGGCCTGACCGAACGGCGTGACGTTGTTGGAGAACAACACGCCGGCGTAGACCGCAACCGATTGCAGAACGGATATGTGAGCATCGAGGGCGTCGAGTACCGTCCGAAGCGCCAGCGCCCACGCGAACAGCCACAGCGACGCCGCCACGAGGACGGCACCGACGAGCGGCGGACGCGCCATCGAAAGCGTCGACAGCAGTTCTCCGACGCCGACGACGACCGCGAGGACGGCCAACACGACCACGGCGCCGAGAAAGCCCGCGACGGTCGCACGAACGTCCAGCGCCATACCTGCCGGTCGGCCGTCGGGCGCTTGAACGCACCGATGGCCCTTTGACCGCAGGGGGAGAGGTTCGGATATGGACGAACGGGCGGCGCTTTCGCTCGTCGGCGAGTACGTCGAGGGGTCGGGCGACGACTGTGCGGTTCTCGACGACCTCGTCGTGACGACCGACATGCTCCACGAGACGACGGACTTCCCCGACGGAACGACCCGCTATACGGCCGGCTGGCGAGCAGTCGGGGCCTCCCTGTCGGACGTGGCCGCGATGGGCGCCGAGGCGACGGCAGCCGTCGCGGTGTACGGTGCGCCGTCGTTCCGTGAGACGGAGATAGCAGCGTTCCTTCGTGGCTGTACCGACGTGTGTGAAGCCGTCGACGCCGAATACGTCGGCGGTGACCTCGACGGCCACGACGAATTCACCGTCGCCACGACAGTGGTGGGCCGAAGCGACGACCCCGTCTATCGCACCGGTGCCGCTCCCGGCGACGCCGTCTGTGTGACCGGTTCGGTCGGTCGAAGCGGGGCTGCCCTCCAACTGTTCGAGGACGGCGAGACTGCGCGGGCGAACGAACTGTTCCAGTTCGAGCCACGGGTGGCTGCCGGCCGAGCGGTCGGCGACGACGCTACCGCGATGATGGACTCCAGCGACGGCCTCGCGCGCTCGCTGCACCAACTCGCGGCGGCGAGCGACTGCGGTTTTTCGGTTCGCTACGACGACATCCCTATCGACCCGGCGGTGGACGATGTTGTCGAGGACAACGCCATGCGACGTGAGTTGGGACTTCACTTCGGCGAGGACTTCGAGTTAGTGTTCACCGCACCGGAGAATGCTGTCGACCGCCTCAGAGCGGCCGCCCCGGTCGAGGTGACACGAATCGGCGAGGTCACGGACGGCGATGTTCTGTCCGACGGAGAGCCGCTTTCGGACCGCGGCTTCACGCACCGATGAGTTCGAACGGAACCGGGGTGAAACACAGCGCACCGAGGACGAAGGTGAGGACGCCCACGGCCATCCGTTTTCTATCGAGGGGTTCGTCGAACACCGGTCGCGTCGGTCCGACGTACGCCAACCCAAGCGCGATGAGGCCCCAGAACACCCACAGGAACGGCGCATTCGAACTGACGCCGGTGAACAGATACAGGTAGCCGGCGAGAGCGAACAGCCCGCCGGGGACGAGCGCGGCAATCGTCTCGGAGCGCTCGCCGACCATCGACCGGATGATGTGGCCGCCGTCGAGTTGGCCGACCGGGATGAGGTTGAGGAACGTGACGAACAGTCCAATCCACGCGCCGAAGACGATGGGACTCGCCACCAACGCGGGGTTCTCGTAGGTCAGCGGTTGTCCCGTCACCCACGAGAGGAACTGCAACAGCGGCGGGTATCCGAGTTCCAGTTGGATGGCGCTCTCGCTGTTCAGCACCTCCGGCGGAACCGGAATCGGGTCCTGATACAGCCCAAAGATGGCGACGCCGACGGCGGCGACGAGACCCGCCAACGGCCCCGCAACACCGATGTCGAACAGCGCCTTCCGGTTCGGGATGCGGCCCTTCATCTTGATGAGGGCGCCAAACGTGCCGATGAACGTCGGTACGGGGATGAAGTAGGGAAGGCTCGCCTCGACATCGTGGTACCGAGACAGTGCGTAGTGGCCGAACTCGTGAACACCGAGGACACCGAGAACCGCAAGCGAAAACGGCCAGCCGGCGAGGAGGTCCAGCGGCCCCTCGACCGATTGATAGTACCAGATGGTACCGGCGTACAGCGTCGTGAGAACCGTCGCGACGAACATCACGACGTTGGTCCAGGGGACGCTGTCGACGCCGACGCTTCGGGGTTCAGCGACGAGCGCCTGTCGGTTCTCCGTCACCGCGACGCCCGTTATCGGGTCGGGTTCGCTGTCGGAGACGACATCGAGTCGTACCTCGTAGCCGTACTCCCGGAACAGCGGCCACAGTTGCTGTTCGAGCCGCTGATACTCGGTCTGGGGACGACCGTAGTAGATGAGTCGGTCGTCGTCTCGTTCCACGTCGGTGACGCGGAACGACGGCAGGAGGGCCTCCGGCGGCGGTCCCTCGTGATCCGACGCCGGTTCGGCAGTGGTCATCACGCTACGGAAGGGGATTGCCGCGGATAAATCCCCTGACAGGGGCAGAAAAACGGGGACCGAGCGCAAGCAAGCGCCTGCCTCGGTGGGACTGTGTCTCGATGCCGCCTCAGGCCGGGCTGACTCGCCACGTGGTCGCGGAGGTGTAGGACCACTTCTCGACTTCGATGTCGGTGGCGGAGTCGCGCAGTTTCACCATCAGCGCACCGATTTCTTTCGGGGAAAGGTCCACGTCGTCGGCGATGAACTTGCTCTTGATGTAGACCTCACCGTCCTCCACTCGCTGACGCAGGTACGTTCGGAGGCGACCTTCCTTGGTGTCCGTGGAGGCTTCCATAGTTGCGCTCATTTTCTATCTCCTCACTTACGGCTATCTTCCGTATCAACATATAAAGGAAGGAACCTTAGGGCCGCTTCGCATCGATTCGGACGTTTTGCGGAAACGTATCGACGTTTCACAAAGCAATTAGGAGCCTTTAGACGTTTTATAAATCCTTCTCAAATATTTTTGCATAACTATATTGTTTGCAATTAATACGGACCTTATCGTCGGTGAGGGGCGTCAGATCAGTTATTTATCGGTCAATTTCACCTCAAATTTACCACGGCTACACGCCAGCAACTGCCCCGGCGCACACCTACGTCTCGCGCTCGTGGACCCAGAACGTCTCGTCGTCGGTTACCTCCTTCTTGAACAGCGGCACCTCGTCTTTCAGTCGGTCGATTCCGTCCTCGACGGCCCGGAACGCCTCTCGGCGGTGCCCGGCGAGGACGACCACGAACACGATGTCCGCCCCGTCCGGAATCCGGCCCGTCCTGTGATGGAGCCGAACGTTCAGGATTCCGTCCCGTTCTTCGAGTTCGGTCTCGATGGTGTCCATGCGCCGCTCGGCGACGCCCTCGTATTTCTCGAATTCGAGGTAGTGGGTCCGGTCGTCTGCGGTGTCCTCTTTGGCCCGCACCCGCCCGGTGAAGGTGGCGATGGCGCCAGCGTAGTCGGCCGACTGTGACCGTTTGACCTCGGCGACGAGCGATTCGAGCGTCTCGTGTGGTTCGGTCCCGTGAATCGCCTCGATGGCCGCCTCCGTATCAAAACTCCTCGCGTCGTCGGCTTCGAAGACCGCGTCGTCGACCCCGTCACCGACTGCAATCGTCGGTAACCCGGTTTCGTCGTCACCGAGGACTGCCGCGTAGTCGTGGTCGGGCGCCAGTCGGTCGAGAGCGTCCGAAACGGACAGGCCGTCGCCGGTGGCTTGCCACCGCTCGTCGACGGCGTACTCCGTGTCCCCGTATCCGGCCGTCACGCCGCCGTCGGTGGCGGTCTCGCCGACCCGGACGACGCCGACTCGGCCCTCGACGGCGGCGGCCAGTCGCTCTACTGCGCGCTCGGCACCATCGCCGAGCAGGGCGAACGCGTACATAGCGTGTTCCTTCGACCGCTGGGGCTTGTAGGTGTCGGAGATGTTGACAACCCTTAAGACCGAAACACGGCAACCCGAACCTAATGAGAATCGTCGTTTCTATCGGCGGGAGCGTACTCGCACCCGACCTCGACCCCGAGCGGGTCCGAGGCCACGCCACCGTCATCGACGGGCTCGTCGAGGACGGACACGAGGTCGCAACCGTCGTCGGCGGTGGGGGCGTCGCACGGCGCTACATCGGTACCGCCCGCGAACTCGGAGCCTCGGAGTACGACCTCGACGCCCTCGGCATCGACGTGACCCGGTTGAACGCGCGACTGCTCGTCACGGCCCTCGACAGTTCGGCGACTCCCGAACCCGCCGAATCCCACGAAGCCGCCCGCGCCTCCCTTCGACGCGGCGAAGTCGCGGTCATGGGCGGGACAGTTCCCGGCCACACGACCGACGCCGTCTCGGCGCTGTTGGCGGAGATGGTGGACGCCGACCTGCTCATCTACGCGACGAGCGTTCCGGGCGTCTTCTCGGCTGACCCGAAGGAGGTCGACGACGCCGAACGCTACGACCGCCTGACTGCAAGCGAACTCGTCGACGTCATCTCCAGTATCGAGACCGCCGCCGGGTCGAACGCGCCGGTCGACTTACTCGCCGCGAAAATCATCGAGCGTTCGGGGCTCAGAGCCGTCGTTCTCGACGGAACCGACCCCGACCGAATCGCCGACGCCGTCGCCGGTGACGCCTTCGACGGCACCGAGGTCGTCCCGAATGAGTGACCTCTACGACATCGGAACCGGCCGACAGCGGGCCTTCTGGGCCGACGCAGTCGCCGACGAGATAGAGGCCCGCGACCCCGAAGAGCCCATCATCGTCAAAGGTGGCGTCTCTCCCTCCGGCGTCCCACATCTCGGCCACTTCAACGAAATCATGCGCGGGTACTTCGTCGCCGAGGCCCTCCGGGAACGCGGCCACGAGGTCCGACAGGTGTTCACCACCGACGACAAGGACCGCCTCCGGAAACTCCCCCGAAAGCTCGCGGACCTCGAGTGGAACGTCGTCGGACTGGGCGAGGTCGACGCCGGCGCGCTCGGCCGCAACCTCGGAAAGCCCTACACCGACATCCCCGACCCCTTCGGCTGCTGTGACTCCTACGGCGCCCACTTCACCGAACTCCTCTCCCGCTCCGCCGAGGCCGTCGGCGTCCCCATCGACGTGGTCTCCAACACCGACCTCTACGAATCGGGCGAGTTCGACGACGCCGTCCGGCACGTCCTCGAACACCGCGACCGGGCACGCGAGGTGTTGGGCGAGTTCCAGGACAAGGTCGACGACTCCTACGTCCCCTTCTTCGCGCAGTGTTCGGAGTGTGGCAACCTCACCGAGACAATCACCGGAATCGACCTCGAAGCCGAAACCGTCGACTACGTCTGTGAAGACGTACAGGCCGGCGACGACACGATAGAGGGCTGTGGCCACGAGGGAACGGCCACCTTCCGGGAGGGGAAACTCCCGTGGCGCTTCGAGTGGCCCGCCCAGTGGCTCACGCTGGGAGTGGATTTCGAGCCGTTCGGGAAGGACCACGCCGAGGGGTCGTGGCCCTCCGGGGAGACCGTCGCTCGCGAGGTGTTCGATTTCGAGCCGCCCGTTCCGATGGTGTACGAGTGGTTCACGCTGAACGGCGACGCGCTATCGTCGTCGGCCGGCAACATCATCACCGTCGAGGAGGTGCTCGAACTGCTTGAGGTGCCGGTGTTGCGCTACTTCTTCACGAAGAACCCGAAGAAACAGCGTGACTTCAACGTCGACAATATCGACCGACTTGTCGAGGAGTTCGACCGCTTCGAGCGCGTCTACTACGGCGCCACCGACGACGCAGACGAGGACGAACGGGAACGCGCCGACCGCGCCTACCCGATGGTCGTCGACGAGGTTGGCGAAACCCCGCCCGTCCGCATCCCCTACACGTTCGCGGCCGTCCTCGGGATGACGGACAACCGCGACCTCCGGGTTCAGATGGCCCGCCGGTCGGGACATCTGCCGGCCGACGCCACCGACGCCGAACTCGAAGCCGCACTCGCACGCGTCGAGAAAGCCCGTGCGTGGGCCGAACGCACCGACAACGAGTTCAACTACCGACTGGCCGAGGACCTCCCCGAGGTCGAGTTCGACGGCGGCGTCGGGGCCGCACTCGACGACCTCGCCGACTTCATCGAGGCGGAATCCCCCGACGCGGATTCGCTACAGGGGGAGATTTACGAAACCGCAAAGCGAAACGACGTTGCCGTCGGAGACTTCTTCGAGGCCGGCTACCGGCTGTTCCTCGACGAATCACAGGGGCCACGTCTCGGACCGTTCCTCGCGCCGATGGACGAGGAGTTCGTGACGCGACGGCTCCGCCGGGAAGCCTAGCCGGCCTCGACACGAACGGCGGGACCGCCTTACGAGTGTCCGAAAGGTCGGGTTTTTGAACCACGGAGCCCCTACGGAACTGTAATGAACACGCTGCTGTGGATACTGGTCGGGGTTCTCATCTACACCTCGGTAGCGATGGCGCTGAACGCCCGCGGAGTGTTGCCGTCGTCGTTCCGGGTGTCGGGGCCGATTCTCACCATCCACACGAAACGCGGGCGGGCCGCCCTCGAGTGGCTCGCCAAACCCAAGCGATTCTGGCGCGCGTGGGGCAACCTCGGCGTCGGCATCGCCGTCGTCATCATGGTCGGGTCGTTCGTCGCCGTGCTGTTCTCGGCGTTCAGTGCGATAACCTCACCCGAAGCCGCCCGCATCGCCCGTCCCCAAGACGCCCTCGTCATCCCGGGCGTCAATCAGTTCCTCCCGTGGGCCGCCGCCGTTGACATCCTCGTCGGCCTGCTCGTGGGGCTCGTCGTCCACGAAGGGGGCCACGGGCTTCTGTGTCGCGTCGAGGACATCGAAATCGAGTCGATGGGCGTCGCCCTGCTGGCGTTCATCCCGCTCGGTGCCTTCGTCCAACCCGACGAAGAGAGCCAGCGGTCGGCCGACCGCGGCGGCAAGACGCGGATGTTCGCCGCCGGCGTGACGAACAACTTCCTCGTCACCGCGATTACGTTCGCGCTGCTGTTCGGCCTCGTCGCCAGTCTCGTTACCGTCGTTCCAGGTGTCGCAATCGGCGGAACGCTACCGGGGTCGCCGGCTAGCGATGCCGGAGACCCCGGTATCGACCGCGGCGACGTGATTACTGCCGTCGACGGCCAACCCGTCGAGGACCAAGCATCCTTCGACGCGGCCCTCGCCGAGGCCGACCGGGAGGTGACCGTCGAGTTGCGAAACGGCGAGACCGTCACCGTCCAGCGCCGCCTGATGGTCACCCGTGCGGTCGTCGACGCACCGTTCGGAACCGAGACCACCATCAAAGCCGTCGACGGCGAACCGGTGTACACCCAATCGGAGTTCGAAGCCGCCGTCTCCGGCAACGAGGTCGTCGAGTTGGACACCGACGAGGGGACGACACAGTTCCCGGTCGGCGTCTTCGTCAGTGCGGTCCCCGCCGACGACCCATTGGGGGCCGATGGCGGAGCGCCCGACCGGCCGATGCTCGTCCACAGCGTCGCCGGCGAACCGACGCCGACACCCGAGGCGCTCTCGACGGTGCTTCAGGAGACCGAACCCGGCGACACCGTCGAAGTCGTCGCCTACCACGGCGACGGCGACGACCCCTGGAGCGGCGAGCGCCACGTCTACGAGGTGACGCTTGGGGAGAATCCACAAGGCGAATACGGTTACCTCGGCGTCGGCGGCATCCAGCAGGGCACGAGCGGCATCGTCGTCGACGACTTCGGTATCGACACCTACCCGGCCTCGCAGTATCACGCCCTCCTCGGGGGCAGCGGCTGGGGCGACGACCCTGTCTCGACGTTCATCTCCCGAACCTTCGCCGTGCTCGTCTTGCCGTTCGCCAGCGTCGTCGACCCCAGCCTCGCGTACAACTTCGCGGGGTTCAACGGCGAGATATCGAACTTCTATTCGGTGTCCGGTCCGCTCAGCGCCGGCGTCGTCTTCGGACTCATCAACGTGCTGTTCTGGACCGGCTGGGTCAATCTGAACCTCGGCATCTTCAACTGCATCCCGTCGTATCCGCTCGACGGCGGACACATCCTTCGGTCGGCGGTCGAGGCGACGATAGCGCGACTGCCGATGGAACCCGACCCGGCCGTGGCGACGGCGGTGACCGTCGCCATCAGCGCCTCGATGATACTCAGTCTCCTCGGGATGCTGTTCGTGCCGCAGCTACTGGGGTAGAACTGGCGATAAAACGGGGACCGGCGAGCGCCGAACGATTCAGGCCGAAGAGATTCGCCACGTGGTCGCGGAGGTGTAGGACCACTTCTCGATTGTGAGTCCGTGGACCGACCCCTGGAGGTTCGACAACAGCGCGCCGATTTCCTTCGGGGAAAGGCCCACGTCGTCGGCGATGAATTTCCCTTTGATGTAGAGGTCGCCGTCGTTGCGTTCGGCCTCCGCACGGAGGTACTCGACGAGTCGCTTCGCTTTCCGGGAGCGATACGCCGATTGGGTGGAGGCGTTCGTACTCATCGTTGGGGAGCGTGGCCGTGACCGACGACCGCACAGGCGGCGTTCAGTGCCAGTGCACCAGCGAGGGCTTCGGGATGTTGTCCGGCCAGTCCCGTCGCCAGCCCAGCGATGACGACGAGCGGTAGCAGGGCGGCGGCCCAGAACGCGGCCGCGCGGACGCCGGTGGTGAGTCGTTCGATGCAGCCGGACACCAACTGCGGGAGTCCGGGCGTGATGGAGGGGGCGTTCGATTGGGTGGCGCTCGACATAGGGACTTTCCTCGCTTCTCTCTGTGTCCGCCACCCCCATATAAACGCCAGAGCCTTGCGATAAATTCAGCACCGTTCGCTCAGTTCTCGACGTTTCAGCCGCAAAAATGAGTTGTTTAGAAACCGCCTTAGACTCTTTTAGAACTTTTATAGACCAATCTAACGTATTATATCAGGTAGTCGGGGAGACTACGGCTCCGGAACGCTCGCCGTTCGCCGGACTCAAAAGCCCCATTATCCGGCCGTCCGAACGTCCGTCCATGGTACGACGACGACCGCCGGGGACCGAAGAAGGGTGGTACGCGCTCCACGACCTCCGCCGTATCGACTGGGACGCGTGGCGCGAGGCACCCGAACGGACCCGACAGCGGGCGCTCGAAGAGGGCATCGACTACTTGCAGAACCACGAGGCGGTGGTCGACGCCGAAGAGGGCGGGTCGGCCGTCTTCTCTATCGTCGGTCACAAGGCCGACCTCATGATACTGCATCTGCGGCCGACGCTGGAACACCTCGACCGCGCCGAGCGCCGCTTCGAGTCGACGGCACTCGCGGAATTCACCGAACGTGCCTCCTCGTACGTCTCCGTCACCGAGGTTTCGGGGTACATGCACGAGGACCTCACCGACGGCCTCGACGACATCGAGGACGCGGGGATGCGCAACTACATGAAACAGCGCATCTACCCGGAGATTCCGGACGCCGAACACGTCTGTTTCTACCCGATGGACAAGCGTCGCGGTCCGGAGCACAACTGGTACGACCTCCCCTTCGAGGAGCGCAAGGAGTACATGTCCGCCCACGGTGACATCGGACGGGAGTACGCCGGCAAGGTGACCCAGATAATCACCGGCAGCGTCGGCCTCGACGACCACGAGTGGGGCGTCACGCTGTTCGCCGACGACATGACCGACATCAAACACCTGCTGTACGAGATGCGGTTCGACCCCTCCTCCTCGAAGTTCGCGGAGTTCGGACCATTCTACGTCGGCCGTCGGTTCCCGTCGTCCGACCTCGGCGCGCTGTTCGCCGGCGAGACCGTCCCGGCCGACGACAGCGCCGACGGAGAGTCCGCCCATTCGCACGCCGAAAGCGAAGAAGACCACGGCACCGACGAGGACGACGACAGCGGCGGGCGGCCCTCGACCGACGCCGACCACGAGGTCGTCGCCCCCAGCACGTTCACCCGGAGGGCCGGTACCTACGGCGTCGACGTAGCCGAAACGGACGCGGGCTACGGCCTCCTCTTCGAATCCGACGCCGACGCCGGCACCCTCGAAGAGTCCGTCGACGAACTCCGGGGGAACTTCGACCACTACGACACCCACGTCCTCACCGAGGTCCGAACGAGCGACGGCTCTGTGGCACTCGTCTCGCTGTGGGCCAACGAACGCGCCGCCAACACCGCCTCCGGCTTCCTCGCCGACCTGCCGGGCGTCACCGGCGGCGTCGGGGCGCCGCTCGACGACGAAGAGCCCACTGCGGGCGATTCCGAGGGCGATTCCGAAGACGAACAGGACTCCTCGGGCGGCGGTCGTCCCGACACCGGTGGCCCCGAACACGAGGAAGTCGACGTCGAGGAGTTCCAGCGTCGCGTCCACCGCTTCGGTATCGACTTGGACGAACACCCCGACGCCGGCTACGCCTTACTGTTCCACTCCGACACTCCTGCGGAGGACCTCATCGACGAGGTCGACGGACTCCGAGGGAACTTCGAGCACTACGACACCCACGTCCTCACGACCGTCCGTGCCGATTCGGGGGACACCGCCGTCGTCTCGCTGTGGGCCAACGAACGCGCCGCCAACACCGCATCCGGCTTCCTCGCCGACCTGCCCGGTTCCGGTCCCGGCGTGGGCGCCGACCTCGGAGACGAGACAGCCGACAGCGCCGACGAGGCCGACACCCACGGCACCGACGAGGACGACGACATCCGCGGGGAACTGGAGGAATTGAACATCTACGCCGGACAACCGCACGGCGAAGACGTCTATGCCCTGGTGTTGTACTCCGAGGCCGACTCCGAGGAACTCCACGAGGAACTCGACGGCCTCCGGGAGCGGTTCGAACACTACGACACCCACGTCAAATCCGCCGTCTACGGCGATGAACATGGTGACGACCGAACCGCTATCGTCTCAATCTGGGACACCAAGGAGGCCGCCGACACCGCCAGCGGGTTCCTCTCGGAGCTGCCCGGCATCGTCGCTCGCGCCGGCGAGGAAAGCGGCTTCGGCACGATGGGGATGTTCTACACCGTCAAACCGGAGTACCGCGAGGAGTTCGTCGACACCTTCGAGGAGGTCGGCGACGCCCTCGACGACATGGAGGGCCACTTCGAGACGCGGCTCATGGTCAACGAAACCGACGAGAACGACATGTTCATCGCGAGTCAGTGGCGCGAGAAGGACGACGCCATGGCCTTCTTCCGCTCTGAGGACTTCCGTGAGACCGTCCAGTGGGGACGAGAGGTCCTCGATGGCCGACCGCGACACGTCTTCCTCGCCTGAACCGCCCGAACAACCGTCAACTCCTTGCGTTCGACGAGCGAATCAGGCCCGAATTTTTTATCAGTGTGCGAAGCACGGGCCGTATGGTATTTGATGCGATACGGAACGTTGCGCTCGCTCGACTCGGCCGCCTGCTGTTTTCGGCGCTGTTGGTCGGTATCGTGTTCGTCGTCGCGTTCAGCCTCGCCTTCGGGACGGACGCGCTGGTGGCGCTTGGACTCCCGAGAGACATCGCGGGCCCCATCATCACCCTCCTCGTAATCGCGGCCTGCGTCTACGGCCTCTACTGGTTCGCGACGCGGATGATAGACTGGTAGCGAAGCGAACGGCGGAAAAAAGAGAGACGGTCAGTAGAACGCGATTGGCTTTCCGGGCGATTCCTCGCGAGTGACCTTATCGAGGGCTTCGAGGAAGTCGGCCTCGACCACTTCGGTACGGTTGTCGCGAATGGCGAACATGCCGGCCTCGGTGGCGAGACTCTCGAGTTCGGCGCCGGAGAGGCCCTCCGTTTCCTCGGCGAGTTCCGCGAGGTCGACGCTGTCTGCGAGGTTCATCCGCTGGGTGTGGATGCGGAGAATCTGTTCGCGGCCCTCGATGTCCGGTTCGGGCACTTCGATGAGGCGGTCGAAGCGGCCGGGACGGAGGATAGCGCGGTCGAGCATGTCGAAGCGGTTCGTCGCCGCGATGAT